>FLOH01000023.1_pt1 | contig 610077 bp, 522 predicted proteins | sample 756751 | NCBI WGS metagenome assembly FLOH01 (sample SAMEA4026879, study PRJEB14308) | marine metagenome | biome: coastal water; material: water | depth 74 m
TACGCTTGCATTTCACCACGAGGCTAATGGTGGAATGTCACGTTTTGACAAGATACCCCTTTATTTGCAGTGGGCAGGGGTTTATCCGGATGAAAATAAAGTTATTGAGTTTTGTGAGAAATTCAGTCAAATTGCATTTCAGAATGTGATAGATTCATCGTGGGTCACAGGAGTAGAAGATTACCTAAGTAATAATTATCATCGACAAAAATTCGTGATAGTCACAGCGACACCAGAGGACGAGATGGTACGTATCATTGCCAAATTAAATTTGGCGAAATATTTTGTAAAAGTGTTTGGTTCCCCCACCCGAAAGGAGGATGCAATTCAAAGGACTCTTGTTGAAAACAATCTTAAGCCAATAGATTGCCTCATGATTGGAGACGCTCAAGCTGACTTGCAAGCCGCCAAGTCAAATGGTGTGCCATTTTTACTAAGGAAACATGCTAGCAATGCTAAGTTGTTTGCATCATATAAGGGTAAGTATATAAAGGATTTCACCAACCTATGAATAGAACAGAGAAGATTATATCTATACGCAAACAACTTTCTACAAATCGACCTTCAATAGGCAGTTGGATGCAGATTCCGAACGCATCAATAGCAGAAATAATGGGTGATGCTGGTTATCAATGGGTGGCAGTTGATATGGAGCATGGGACTATCTCTAATCACCAGTTACCTGATCTGTTTCGTGCACTAGAACTTGGGGGAACCCTGCCTTTAGTTCGTCTGGCTCAAGGTCATCCCAAAGATTGTAAGCAAGCTCTCGATGCTGGGTCGGGCGGTGTGATTGTCCCAATGATTGAAACAGCCTCGGAACTAATGGCCGTGCGTGATGCTTGTCGTTGGCCGCCTGCTGGGAGCCGCGGTGTTGGTTTTTCTCGGGCGAATCTTTTTGGTAAACGGTTTGACAAGTATTACACAGAGGCTCAAGCCCCTTTATTGATCGCTATGATTGAAAATATTAAAGCCGTTGAAAATCTAGAGGAAATTCTTTCAATAGAGGGCCTGGATGCAATTTTAATAGGCCCGTATGATCTTTCAGCTTCCCTAGGCCATACGGGACAGTTTGAAGATCTGGAATTTATCGCGACGATGGAACGAATCCGAACTTCATGTCGAGATTCTAATATCCCCTGTGGTGTACACGTAGTGATGCCGGATCCAGAGGAATTGAAATTGAGGATAAGTGAAGGATACCTATTTTTGGCTTATTCCATTGATTCCGTGATGCTGAGGAGCGTAGTGAGTAATGGAGTTACTTGAGTTTCACTGTCCAAATGTAGGACGATTAAGAATTTTGGGTAATAAACTACATAACGGACACGATTTTGTCGTCCTGTCTAATGCCCAAAACTACGAAATTGATTATCTTATCTTCCTTGATTCTCGTGGAATTAGTCGCAAATTTATCGGGTCGCTAGCTGATCACCTAACAACATATATTTCAAATACTGGAGGGAGCTACCTGTTAATATGTCGCCAACTTGAATTAACGACCTGGGGAACTTTAATAAACTTTTTAGCAAATAATGCAGTCAATCCTGCGAAGATTATCACCAATATGGGTTTTGTGGATTTTACACCAAAAAAGTTAAAAGTATTGGAAGATGTGTTACAACAAACGAGCTATGCTGTTGGCGAGGGGTTAGCCACATCCCATTTAACAGAAACTTATGTGTCATCTACTGGAGAAGAGATTGACCTATTTTCAATAACCTATTCTGATGAGTATAGAAAAGCTATAAACAATATTACGAAGTGTATTCCCACTGTGATCATAAATACACCGATCGTTAAGAAGAGTATTAATATTGATAGAAAGAGACCTGTTTCTTTCTATAGTAGTTTGGCTCAATCGGCTGAATTCAATAGAACGATCGCAGGCGCTTTAGTTGTTGACCTACCTGTTTTTGATGAGGTGTTAACTTATGATGCAGTTCACTATACAAAGCTCGGGAACACTGCAATTTTTAATGAAATCAAGGATTATTTATGAAAGAAGAAGAGATTAGACCCGCAAAAATATTCGATGAATATCTACGATTGGCTCGAGAGGACACTGATAATTATTTTGGAGAGGCAGAAAGGCATGAGGGCTATTGCCCTGCTTGTAAATCAAAAGGTTCCCAAGCATTTATCAAATTTGGTTTTGCATATGATAGTTGTCCTGATTGTCAAACGCTATTTGTGAACCCACGCCCTGTCCCTGAAGCCTTTGCAAAATACTACACTGAGTCCCCATCATCAAAGTATTGGGCATCCACCTTTTACAAAGAAACTGCCACTGCTCGCAGAGAAAAACTTTGGAAACCTAAGGCTAGAATGATCCTTGATATGCTCAACAGGTATGATGCAAATAAATTCTCCCTAATAGATATAGGAGGAGGGTTTGGTATTTTTGCAGAGGAAATGAGAGAATTGAATAATCTATCACCCATTGTAATTGAACCGGGACCCGACTTGGCTGAGGTGTGCCGAAAAAAATCTTTGCCTGTCGTAGAAAAATTTCTAGAGGATGTGGTAACCTCGGACTTACCAAAAGGTCCAAAGGTGTTTGTTAGTTTTGAATTATTTGAACATTTACATGATCCTGCTAGCTTTCTTGAACATCTTAACCATTTAATGGCACCAGGAGATTTGTTTATTTTTACGACCTTATCAGGGTCAGGTGTTGATATCCAAGCCCTTTGGGAAGATTCAAAATCGGTTACTCCGCCACATCACCTGAACTTTTTTAATCCAAGCTCAGTTAAATTATTATTGCAGCGAATGGGGTTTAAAACATTAGAAGTGACGACACCTGGAAAACTAGATATAGATATAATGGTCAATAATCAAACATTGATAAAGGACAGATTTTGGAAAACTTTTGTTGCTTTGGCATCGGATCAAGAAAAGAACGAATGGCAGAATGTAATTGCTGCTTCCGGCTGGAGTTCACACATGATGGTATTATGCTCGAAAGAGTGATGGTAGATAATTCAAATTATTACTCAGATTATGATGATTATAGAATTTAAACACATATATAATAAAATGGAGTTACGATGAGTATCTTAGCATTAATTCCTGCTCGAATGGGTAGTAGTCGGTTCCCGGGGAAACCGATGGCTCCGATTTTGGGAAAACCGATGATAGGGCATGTGTATGAGCGTGTTTCAAAATCAAAATTACTTTCTCTCACAGCCGTTGCAACCTGCGATAAAGAAATATTTGATTATATTGAGTCGATCGGTGGTGTCGCTGTTATGACGGCAGATACTTATGAACGAGCATCTGATCGATGTGCTGAAGCATTGTTAACTTTAGAAAGAGTTAATAATACCACCTATGATATCGTGGTTATGGTACAGGGTGATGAGCCTTTGACACATCCAGATATGATTGCTGAAGCAGTGCAGCCCATGCTAGATGACAGCAGTATTAAAATCACCAATTTATTGGGAGAAATTAAAGATGTTGCTGAGTTTGAAGATCGCAACTGCATTAAAGTAGTCTGCGATCTTAATTCTAACGCTATGTATTTTTCTCGAGAGCCAATTCCTACAAGAAGTAAAATGGATATAGTCCCAATGGGAAAACAAGTTTGTATTATTCCATTTAGAAGAGATTTTTTACTGGAGTACACCCAGCTTGATCCAACCCCTCTCGAAATTGCAGAATCAGTTGATATGATGCGAATACTTGAACATGGCAAGAAAGTGAGAATGGTACCGACACTACATAACACTAAAGCTGTTGATACTCTAGAAGATTTGGCTACAGTTTCACAATTAATGCTTGCCATGGAATAGTCAAATCTAATTGACAGATATTGATTAATTGAAATAATGCGTATTAAGGGGTCGGAATACCATAAATGGGAAGCAGTTAAATGAATATTATAGCGAAGACTCTATCGAAGACGATAATTATTCGTTTGTTCATCTCAGAGTAGATAGTGTAATAGTATAGGGGTATTTCTTGATATTCAGTGGTGGTTATCAGCAAATATTGTGCGGAACCGCAGGGTTAAGAAAGCTCTGAGTTGGATAGCTAATCCACGAATGTGCCCCTAGAATTGGTTATAGTAAACAAGGATAAATGATTGTTTACTACCAGTATGATGATCTAGATTTTCATTTTGCACTTGTAAATAGATTATTCAATGATATGTATAATGCAAGTTATTCAAGAAAAAAAACATCGCAGTATTTCAATAGAATCGGAGATAATTCCTTTATGTTGGTCTGATTCTTTTTGGTAACAGCGATAAAATATTATGAGCGGAGCACTACAAGGGCATCAATATCTCTAAATTCGTGGCTCATCAGCCGAATCCTTGACACTAAATTATGTCACATTAGCATAAAGGTTAATAAATGACAATTAGAGGGCGATGTGCTCAGTAAGGTGGAAAAATAAAAACTAATATGAGTATGTTTCTTGATCTACGAGTTGGTGGAAAATTATCCAAAGAAAACAATAGGCTATACAATGAGTGCGCAGAAGTATGCCATAAATCATTCAATAATCTAATAGATTCCATTTCAGAACTGAATGGAGATAGAATAGATTGGTGGGTTTCATCACCCGCAAGTCGGAATACGATATTAAGCCCACTATTTCACTATTGTTGTTGTTTGTTAACGATAAAAGAACTCCTCATTGACCAACATCTTTTGTCTGAAATTATTGTAGATTCAAGAGAATTTAAGATACTTCTCGATAATTATTTTGTACAAAGCGGATATAAAATTAACGTTACACTGACAAAAGTATCTATTAAAGATAAACTTCGATCCATAGCCATACTGCTTTTACTACCATTTAAATATCTTCTTCGCTATTATTTTGCAAAATATACGAATCGGTATCAAAAGAAAAGCTATGAAGAACCTATGATATTAGTAGATACTTTTGTAATCCCAAATTATATAGATTCTGATAGGTATTATCCTGGAATATTGAATTTTCTTACTAAAGCTGAAAGGAGTAGAATTTGGTTTGTTCCTGAAATATTGGGTTTTTCGCTCATTGAATATTGTTCCGTCTCTAGGCGATTGCGAGAATCCGATGTTAACTTCATGCTGAAGGATGATTTTCTGAAATTCCAAGATTATTGGTGTATTTGGAGATATTTCTTCAGGATTCGAAATATTTCGATTGAACCGATTAATTTCCATGGATTCGATTTATCTTCACTAATAGGAATGGAACTGAAAAGCATTCAAAATGTACGAGATGCTTATGATCCTCTTCTAAATTATAATTTCTTTAAACGGCTGAGCGAACGAGACGTCAAATTGCAATTGGCGATTGATTGGTTTGAGAACCAAAGTATTGACAAAGGGTGGAATAAAGGACTATCATATTACTATCCTCAAACAATGACTATAGGGTATCAGGGATATATCGTGTCGCCCCACTACCTATGTGTAAGTCCTACAAAGATGGAATATGATAGCGAAGTCATTCCCAAAAAAATAGCTGTTATGGGCGATGGTCTAATTTCGATTGCCACCAAGAATTATAACGAATTAAATGTCGAAGTTGCGCCTGCATTTAGATTTCAGCATCTGTGGGAAGATGCTAATAAAAAGATTTTTAACAATTTATACAATATCCTTGTAGTGTTACCAATTATGTTTGAAGAAGCTAACTATTTAATAAAGATAATTCAGGAGATTGAACATGAAATCCCCGATAATTGTATACTAAAAATAAAATCTCACCCTAGTGTGTCACTTAAAAAGTACAATTTGTTACCAGACGAATTATCATCAGGAAAACTCCAATATATTGCTGGCCCCATGAATGACTATATCAGTAGTTCAAGGTTAGTCATTAGCTCTGCCTCAAGTGCAATTATGGAGTGTCTGGCCAATGGTATTCCGACTATTGTAATAGGCAATAGATATGGATTAACACACAATCCTATCCCTGAAAGTGTTCCTTCTGAGATTTGGAAATTGTGTTATGACCGCCACGAGTTAATTGAATCTATAAATCACTATTATTCAATGAAGCCAGATGATCTTAATAAAATAGAGAATATTGGGAGGATGATTAGAAAGGATTATTTTAATCCTGTTACTGAAATAGGTGGGAGAAAGTTATTAGATTTGTCAACATTAGAATAATTTCAAATGCCAATACTTTGGAAATATCGGTCAAAGCTGAAAGAAAGGTGAGTGTACATTGAGTTGTAAATATGGCGTTTCCTTTGAATTAGTAGAGACGCACTAGATGTTGCTTCGAAATCCTTAAATATTACTGTGGAGTCTAAACCCAGGAAAATATAGAATGAATTATCTGAAGGAATTGTTTGTTAGTAAGAATATTTCAGTTACTATCCACATTATCCGAATTGAAATATTTTCTTTGATGAGACATTTGAAGGAAGAAGTTTTTGACATCAAGGGACAAAAGAAGCAAATTAAATTTGGGCTATCTTCGCCAATGATCTGTACGGCTATTTGGTCCAAAAATTCTATATTGCCATGATGCAGAATTGATTAGATTAGATTATGGGAGTATGTAGCTGTTTTCATTTTGGGTGAAATGCTCTACAAGAAAAAATTAGTAAAATATAAAAATGGGCTTATCCAAGTTCAGGATAGGCTCTCATTGGGAGAGTGGAATGGATGTAGTAATATTATGTGGAGGCAAAGGGACGCGGTTAAGTGAGGAAACGACGCTTAAAGCCAAGCCAATGGTAGAAATAGGGAATAAACCTATATTGTGGCATATTATGAAATATTATAGTTCATATGGTTTTAATAGATTCATTTTGGCTCTTGGTTACAAAGCAGAATCAATCAAAGAATATTTCTATAACTATAAAGTCCTAAATAGTGATTTCACTATAGATCTTAAGCCAGATTCAGCTCCAGCATTCTATAACTCACCTACTGAAAAAGACTGGGAGATTACATTTATTGATACTGGCCTAGAAACATTAAAGGGTGGGAGGATTAAAAGAATCGAACAATATATTAAATCTGAATCTTTCCATTTAACCTATGGCGACGGAGTGGGTGATGTAAACTTAGATGAACTGGTAAAATTGCATCATAAAAAAAATAAAATAGCTACTGTTACTGCAGTTCGACCACCATCCAGATTTGGGGAAATGATTTTAAGCGGAAATGAGGTCAAGGTTTTTGATGAAAAACCGCAAATGCATAGTGGTTATATAAACGGAGGCTTTTTTGTTCTAAAAAGAGACATATTTTCATATTTGAGCAAGGATAGTAATTGTGATTTTGAATTTGGACCGCTACAACAATTAGTCAAAGAAAATCAACTGTCTGCATTTAAGCATAATGATTTTTGGCAATGTATGGACAACGTTCGAGAAAAGGAGTACCTGAACCAGTTGTTAGCAGCAAACAGAGCTCCTTGGGTTAGGTGGTAATCAATGTTTAATGATAGTTTCAAAAACAAACGGGTGTTAATAACTGGTAATACTGGGTTTAAAGGATCATGGCTGACGACTTGGCTCCTACATCTAGGTGCTAACGTATACGGAGTTTCAAAAGATGTACCCACCCAACCAGCAATGTATGATATCTTAAGATTGGAGAACAAAATAACTCATATCAATGAAGATGTTCGAGAGTATGACAAGATTTATGGAATTGTAGAATCCATTAGTCCCGATTTTGTATTTCATATGGCTGCCCAGCCTATTGTTGTCACTTCATACGAGAACCCACATGAAACGATTTCAACGAATGTAATGGGAACTACAAACATCCTTGAAGCTTTACGTATGCATAACAAAAAATGCACTGCGATTATTATCACGAGTGATAAATGTTATGATAATGTTGAGTGGTGTTGGGGCTACAAAGAAACGGATCATCTTGGTGGAAAAGATATATATAGTGGTTCTAAGGGCGCTGCAGAATTAATAGTCAATTCCTACTATCATTCCTTTTTTAAGGACGCTCTAAAATCAAATGTACGGGTGGCAAGTGTTAGGGCGGGGAATGTGATAGGTGGCGGTGATTGGGCTGATTTCAGAATTGTACCTGATTGCATACGAGCCTGGACAAATGGGGAAAGTGTTGAAATTAGAAGCCCGAATGCAACCAGACCATGGCAGCATGTGCTCGAACCACTAAGTGGATATTTAAATATAGCTCAAAAACTTAGTTCTGATAGTTCGTTAAACGGCGAAAGTTTTAACTTTGGTCCGAATGGTGAATACAACAAAACTGTGAAGCAACTTCTCGACGATTTGAGTGTCCACTGGAAGCTTTCTCAGGATCCCTCATTTTATTCAGATATCACAACAGAATTTCACGAGGCAGGCCTATTAAAGCTTAACTGTGATAAAGCTTTATATCATCTCAGATGGAAACCAAATTTAAATTACCAACAGTTAATTAATTTCACGAGTATGTGGTACTATAACTATTATAATTCGGTAGGTGATATGTACGACTATTCCTTAAAACAGATAATTGATTATGAAAAGAATGCAAAAGATAGACACTTATTATGGACAGTATGAATATTATCGACGGTGTGACCATAACACCTCTGAAAATCATAAAGCATCCTAAAGGCGATGTATTTCATGGTATGAAAAAAAGTGATATGGGTTATTCGGGGTTTGGGGAGGCATATTTCTCAACCATAAGCCCTGATGCAATTAAGCCATGGAAGAAGCATCTTGAAATGACACTTAATTTAATTGTCCCTTTTGGGACTATAAAATTTGTTGTTTTTGATGATAGGCCACAAAGCCCAACCCACGGGCAATACAATGAGTTTGTAATCTCACGTAAAAACTACATGAGATTAACGATCCCCCCTAATCTGTGGGTGGCATTTATGGGCTTGGGAAACGATGTAAATATGGTGCTAAATATAGCAGATCTTGAACATGATCCTGGGGAAGTTATCCGATCTGATTTTGATCAAATGCCATATGAATGGGGATAAGCACATGAAGAGAGTCTTGATAATTGGTGCCTCAGGATATCTAGGAGCTAGGTTATCAGAATCCTTGGCAGATAATCATTACTCTGTAAAGGCAGTCTGTTTCCCAAGTCTACCTGATGATACAAAATGGCTTGGGAAAATGGAAAGTGCAGTGGTTGGGGATATTACAAATGCTAATATTATTGAAGAATTAACCGCTGAAATATTTGACGTTTGTATTTATTTGGTTTCGCTCGACCATTCATATTCAAATGGAAATCCCAATGAAGTTGTTGCCGTAAATGTTTTGCCCGCTTGGAATATTCTAAGATTAGCAACTAAAAATAATACATTTAAAAAGTTTTTTTATTTTTCGACCATTCAAGTATATGGCAATCATCTAGTTGACACTATAACTGAAAAGTCTCTCGCTACCCCAGCAAACCCGTATGGACTCACTCATTTGATGGTTGAGCAAGTTTGCAACATGTACAACTCAACTACTGATATGGAATGTATAAATGTAAGACTATCAAACAGCTTTGGAAGTCCTGTTTTTAAAGATGCAAATTGTTGGTGGCTTGTGGTAAATGATTTTTGTAAGTCTGGCTTTAAAAATAATGAAATTGTTATTAAATCATCGGGAAAAGCCACTAGAGATTTTATTCATTACAAAGATATAATAAATGCAATACTGATACTGATTAAGATGGAGAGCAAATCCAAGAACAACACATTCAATATTTCATCGGGTGTTACTATATCCATACTTGACTTAGCCGAATTGGTAAAAAATGTATACAAAAAGAAATATAATAAAATAATAAATATTATTCCAAAGCTCCAGCCAGGTGATGCGGCAACTGAAATAGTAAATGAGTATCAAATTAGCAATGATTCTCTGAGGAAAGAAGGATATACTCCCCATACGACATTGGAAGAAGGAATATTAGAACTATTTGAATATTTAGAAAAATTACATGAGTAAATCAAGCGCTCCTGATATCTCCGTAATTGTCACTACGTATAATCGTAAGAAATTACTCGCTGAAACCGTTAACTCCATTTTAGCTCAAACGTATTCTAATTATGAAATAATAATCATTGATAATTATTCAGACTATGATTTCTTTGCTTTTATTAAGACTTTTAATGATAGCAGAATATGCGCATTCCAAAATGCAAATAATGGTGTGATAGCTATAAATCGAAATTATGGTATTAAGAAAGCTAGTGGCAACTTTATTGCTTTTTGTGATGATGATGATTTATGGGTACCTGAAAAGCTGGCGTTGCAAAAATTATTTTTTACTCAAAATCCAGATACATATTTAGTTTATACTGCATACCGTACCTTCTCTAACGAATCAAATATTTCAAGCGTGTACCCCAAGCCTAAAAATATTATCACTGGCTATTCAAAAAAGAATATAGTGAAATATATTCTTCGTCCTTCCATAGGGCTGTCCACAGTAATGATAAAAATGCAAGTTGTAGAGAAAGTTGGTTTGTTTAGTGAAAATCCAAAATATTTTGCGGTTGAAGATAGTGAATATTTTGCACGCGTGATCAAGAAATTTAAAATAGGGTATGTTGAAAACCCATTGATGAAATATCGACTGCATAATAATGTTCCGAATGTTTCAATAAAATCAGAACTTAAACGAGTAAGTAATTTGAGATATGAATACATCGATGATATTGGTATAGCTAGATATTTGTATTCGCAATTTAATCATGCATTATTTCTACTGCTAAAAAAATGAATTCATATATAGTATTAAATATAGGTTTATTTTGTGGTCATTTACTTTTTTTATATCACAGACTTGTCATCAAGCAGGACTTTATATTCATACTATATTTTAGGATATATTTTAGCTATTTGCTATTGTTGCTATCACTAATATTAGTAGAATGGACGAGTCCCTACGTTCACGAGGTAGAACGGGTAATTTATCCCAATGGAGCTTCTTTAATATTTAACTTATTTATTCTAATTACTTATTGGTGTAATATACGTGTCAAGATTGTGAATACTGAATACCCATCAAATGAATTCAAGGGTGTATCATCTCGCGTATTCTTGTATATTTATGGTTCATTTTTGATTTACTCATTACTCTATTTAGGATCGTTAGATTTTTTTGCATCAACAAAACTGGGATATTTTAGAAGGACATTAACTGGTTCGTTCGGTTTGTTTTTTCAACTTATATCATTAATCATGTCGTTTATAGCACAATACTACATTATGTTATCCAAAAGAAAAGAATTTTTATATGTATCAATATTATACATATTAAATTTATTAATCAACAACGCTTTGGCTACAATATTACAAAATTATTTGTACTTTGTGTTTATTCGTTATTCAATATTTGATAAAGAGTTGCCCTCATTTAAGACAACAATTGGACTAATCACCTTTTTACTGTCAGGCCTATATTTTCGCGCTCTTGTTATGAATGGGAATGCAGCCGGTAATCTATTTAATACAATCAACAGAATTTCCTCTCAAGGACAGTTATTTTGGTATTCAATTGATCATAGGTTCAATGGTGATGGAATTGGAATGCTCCAAAGTTTTCTTTCAAACATCTTATCTATTCGCAACAAAGGTCTTGTGTATGAATATGGTTTGGGAGCATTTATGTATGATGTGTCTCCAAACATAGCACCGACATTCATTGAAAACTTCGTTAGTTTCGCAGGTGGTTCACCTGCTATATATATTTATTACTTTGGATTATTTATTGGATCAATTTTATTCTGTGCGCTGATGTTGGTATTCAACTTATTCATAAAAGAATATATAATGATGATCAAATATAGGGATGTAATTGGATTTATAATTATATCCTATCTCGGGAATTATGTATACAATCTTGTGGTTAATGGTAATTATACTGACATAAACTTAAGGTTATTGATTCTGCTTATTATATATAGTATTTACAAGAAGTCATATGGCAAAAAAAAATATCATTATAGTATCTGATTTTGGAAACATTAAAGGCGGCTCTTCAAAAGTTGCTATAGAATCAGCTAACCTTTTGGCTGCTAGCGGAAAATACCATGTACACTATCTGTGCGGGCAAATAGATTACAGTAATACAGAATTAGATGCGAGGATTAATATTTTCTCTACACAGCAAAAAGCACTGTGGGAGCTTAAAAATAAAATATTCGGATTATTCATGGGTTTGTGGAACCCACGTTCATATACACTATTAAAAACCTTAATTGGAAACAAAAAATTAGGCAATGTCTATGTCCATGTTCATGATTGGACAAAAATATTATCACCAAGTATACTGCTATTATTACGAATGACAGGGACGAATAGTATCTATACGCATCACGACTATGGGGCGAATTGTCCAAATGGCACCTTTTTTCATCATAAAAAGTCTCATATTTGTAATTTGAAGGGATTAGGTCTAAAGTGTGTAGTTGAAAACTGTGATAACCAAAACTATCGCTATAAACTATTCAAATATATGCGATTAGCTTTATTAAAACTATTCAAGTATCCTCATTTCATTAAGGTTAACATATTTTTGAATGATAAAAGTATGAGGCTAATAAAACCTGGTGGAATTGTCAATAGGATAGTTAATAATTTTAATTCCGAGGGTACTGCATCAAGGATTGAGTGCGAAAATAACGATAAAGTAATATTCCTTGGTAGGCTTGAACAGGGCAAGGGTTTAATGACGATTAGTCAAATACAAAAATATTCGAAAAATCTCATATTTATTGGTGATGGACCTTTGAAATCAGCACTTAAAAAAGAGTTCCCTTTAGCAAAGTTCACTGGATGGATTGGAAAAAATGAAATAATTGAACATTTTCGACAAGCTAGATTTTTAATTTTGCCATCTATTTGGTATGAAGTCCAACCACTAGCTATTATCGAGGCTGGCTCCTTCGGTATTCCCTCCCTAGTTAACAATCTGAACAATGGGAGTTTGATGGTTAGGGACTCTGTGGATGGTTTAGTTTATGATGAGACAAATATGGAAAAAAGTTTCATAAAATTAATCTCTGACAATAAAGTTATCAAAAAATATAGTATTGAAGCATACTCACGATATACCTCATCTTTTACTCCTGATCTTCATTTGAACTTATTGCATAAAATATACAGAATGTTATAGGTGTTGAACATATTCTATTCTTGGCTGATTCAAGTTGTTTATTTAAATATATGGAAACCTAAAATGCACGTAACAATAAATGGTGATAGCTGTTATTATCCATCGCCCAGAGATTTAACATGAATATGCATGTTGTTCACGTGGTAGAGGCTTTTAGTACTGGTATTTTAACCTGGCTTTATACCATAAATAATGCTTTGGCAGATCGGGATGTAACAATCACTATAATTCATAGTATGAGAGAAGAGACACCAGAAGATTATAAAATCCTTTTTAGCCCAAAAATTCGCTTTATACATTTTCCGATGAAAGTCGATGCAAATATTATTTCGAACATAAAAACGATTTATACACTGAAAAGAACAATCCTAAAATTAAGACCTAATATTGTACATATTCATTCATCTATTGCCGGCTATTTCGCACGACTTGCATTGATCAACAAAAGAAAAGGAATATGTGTTATCTATCAACCCCACGGTTTGGCTATGCTTCGACTTGATTACCCTGCTTGGTTACGTAAAATATTTTTAATTCTTGAAAATATCCTCGGCCAATTAAATAATATTACGGTTGCTTGTGGTTATACAGAGTTTTTAGTGTTGAGAGATAAAATTGGCATTAAAAACGCTATAACAATAAATAATGGAATTGATTTGCTCAAATATTCAAAAAATATCAACCATATTTCAAAAGGGGCAGTGATAGCTACAAGTGGTGGAATAAGATATCAAAAAGCACCGTGGGCATTTAGCAAAATAGCAAAACACTTTCAGCATCATCAAGATGTAGAGTTTGTCTGGCTTGGTGATGGTAACAATCCTGAGTATACAGAAGATCTGAAAAATGCGGGAGTAGAAATTTCTGGATGGCTTGATTCGGATGAAATTATTAAAAAGTTGGAAACTACGAAAATATTCATAATGACATCTTTGTGGGAGGGATTGCCTATATCGCTACTTGAAGCCCAGGCGATGGGAATACCGTGTATTGTTTCTAATGTGATAGGCAACAAAGATATAATTGTTGATAAATATACTGGATTTGTTGCTGACAATCCCGAGGTATTCATCGAAAAACTTAAAGTCTTGCTCAATGATGATAATCTATATCAGAGATTTTCTAACAATTCACGGGAACATATTATAAAACATTATGACATAAAATTTACAATTGATAATATCTTTAAACTTTATTCAGGAGAGGTAAATTGTGGATAAGGCTATCATATTCGGAGGAGCAGGATTTATTGGGACGCATCTAAATAATATCCTGTGTGAGAATAACGTTGATACAATTAATTATGATATTACGTATGATGCAATACAAGATGGACAAAAGAATATATTCGTCGATGTAAGAAGGCCAATACTCTCAAGTATAGATGCAAAGGACAATACCGCTATATTTAATTTTGCTGCCGTCCATAAGACCCCTGGACATGATGATTATGAATACTTTGAGACCAATATTAATGGTGCTGAGAATGTGTGCGATTTTGCTAGGGAAAATAATGTCAAAACAATAATATTTACAAGTTCAATAGCACCTTATGGAGCTTCAGAGAATATGTATAGTGAAATCTCTCTACCAACCCCTAACACACCATATGGTATATCAAAATTAGTCGCAGAAGAAATTCACAAACGTTGGCAGTCTGAAGATCCGTCAACTCGTAAGTTAATTATTCTTCGACCAGGTGTTGTATTTGGGAAGGGTGAATCTGGGAACTTTACAAGACTTTATAATTCCCTAAAGAAAAGACTTTTCGTTTATCCTGGAAGGAAAGACACATTAAAAGCTTCTATTTATGTCAAAGATTTAGTACGAATTATGACAGAAATGATTCACAAGGAAAATCCTGGAATTAATATCTATAATATGTGTTATCCACAAGCATATAGCATACAGGATATTGTGCTTGAGATGTCAAAAGTCACAAAAGTATCATCAAATGTTCTTCTAATTCCAGGGTGGTTCCTGAAGGCAATTGCGGCTATTGTATATGGAGTTGTAAGCGTTTTTGGAGTAAAAAACCTCGGAATTCACCCAGACCGAGTTGACAAGTTGATGATTTCAACCAATATCTCTGGACAAAAATTACAGAACAACCTATACTATCTGAAGTATGACTTATCCTTGGCTGTTAAAGATTGGTTCAGCGATTGTGACCAATCTGGTTTATTTTAATTGTTGCGGAACTACATTAAATAAGGCTTTTGCCTTTTGGAACAATAATATGTTCACTAAAGATATTATCCAGGAATATGAACAATGGATTTTCTTTTGGAGTGTCTAAGAAGAAAAAAAAAGCCTTGAGAAATCATCCAATCTCTCAAGGCTTTTTTGGGGATAGGTTGCTTGTGTTTAAAAAAGAGTACTTATGTCATAACTTAGATAAAGTCCTGCATTTATCCATGCTACGCTATTACTTCCGGTACCAAGTTCTTGTCCCGAATCTAAGGTAACATTAGCCCTGACGTAAGGCTTGACAACTAAGGGAATATTGGGTACTGCATAGCTATATGTGGCACCAGCGGTCATCCCAACACTTGCTCCATAATAACCACCTCCAATTTCAGCTGAGATTGGACCATAGGGCGTTTCAAGTAGGGCAGTATTTAGGGTGGCAATTGCAACTAAGCCATTGTACGATAATGATTCATCGTCTCCATTAAAATCATACATCCCGATTTCAGCCCCCACACCTATTTCAAAGGGACCAACAGCAAACCCAAAGGGTGTTGCGGCAATTAGCCCAAAGACTGGTGCTGCAGTACCAAGCCCCATACCCTCGCTCATCCAAACAGGATAGCCACCCATAATACCAACGGTGTAGCCAATCAAAGCAGATCCACTTGTAACTTCAGCTTCCATCATACCTTCATCAGCCAGCATGGCTTCTAAAGCATCACCGGCATCTTCTTCCATCACAGCTTCTTCAACTGCAGTTGAATCTGTCATCAGCATTTCATCCGTAGCCATAGTGTCAACGGCGGCTGTTTCATCAGTCATGTCTTCAGCAGGAGCTTCCATAGCTTCCTGACCGAAAGCAGCGACAGCAAATACCAGGATAAATAGTAAAGAAAAACGTTTCATGTTTCCTCCAAAGTTCTTCATTTTCTTAAGGTCAGGATGACCCAATTCTTATAATTGATCTCGAAATACCCCCACACGAGGTCATATATTTCTAGATAACGCTTAAATAATACACTTCCAACCCCCTAAATGCAACGTTCTTTCCATGTATTTGTAAGGTTTTTGAATTAATTATTCTTCATCAATTGAAGTTGCCAATCTGATATTCTTTAATACCAAAACGCAAGGTCAATTCAAAGCGACGAATTCGTCAAAGATCAATGTTGTCCATTGGTTATATCATGCCCCAATGCTACAATACTATTCATAAGTGCATATACAACATATTCAAAAAACTCATAAATGTTTAAAACTATCATAACCTCCCAACATCCAAACTTCCAAACCTCCCAACTTATCTATCTAATAAATCTTTGGAGAACATGGGGTGAACTCTATATTGCTTCGCTTTTTAGGGATGGATGCGCCCCCTTCGAGAGCCTCAGGGAGACGCGGCAATAATTTGCCATAAAAAGATTGAGGCCATTATTGAAAAGAATTTATCCCATCAAGAGTATGGGAATTGAAAACTGAATTAAGTAATAAAGGATTGATCCTTATGTCTGGAAATTTGCGGATGCGTGTCTTTCTGGTTGTCCTCCTTATTGGAAGCGCTGGATATATGTTGAAAGATACCATTAGCTATTACACGATGAGTGAGACCCAAAAAGAAGCCCTTATAGAGAGTGGTGAGCTGGACGAGATCCGCAAAAATATTATTCATCAGGGCCTGGATCTCCAGGGCGGTATGCATGTGGTACTGGAAGTGGATCTGGAAAAATTGATTAAAACCCGAGTTGAAGATGGGGACGATGAGATCGATGCCCTGATTACCAGTAGTCTCCAGGAAGCCCAGGATAATGAGCTGGAATTCTTCCCAACCTTTACCAGGAATGTGAATGCCACTAATATTCGTCTCGCACGTTACTTCCCCGTTTATGAAAAGGGGCCCAATTCCGACGTACTGGATGCTCTGGAAGCTGATGCCAAAGACGCTGTAGACCGCGCTGAAGAAATTATTCGTAATCGCGTGGATCAGTTTGGTGTCTCTGAACCAACCATCCAGCGCTCTGGTGCCTGGAGAATCGTGGTCGAACTGGCTGGGATCTCCAATCAGGCCCAGGCCCGTGAATTGATTCAGGCCACAGCTCTCCTGGAGTTTGTCCTCATACAGGAAGATGCCCAACTATTGGATGAAGTCATCCGCAACATTGATAAAGCCTGGGCTGCCGACATGGGGGATGAGACCCTTGAAGATTCAACTGCTGATATGCTCTCCTCTGATACCGCTCTTGATGAGAGTGCTCCAAGCCTGGCTGATGTCCTTTCTGGTGATGCAGGTGACTCACTGAGCATTACCGGAACAGGGGATGTAGGTCGTCCCTTCTCCTCCTTGATCAATGTGGGTAGCAATACCATCTGGGTGCCTGAAGAGAATGTTCGCTCCATCAAACGCAAACTTGAAAAACCAGCTATGGCAGCTGCCGTTTCTTCTGATAGTCGGCTGGCCTGGGGCGTATCACCCCGTGATATTACCGGTGATGGTCGCATGCACCGAGCCCTTTACCTCATGAAGGCAACCCCTGAATTGACTGGTGATGTGGTTACAGATGCCCGGGAATCCCTGGGTGGCTTCTCTGGAGCTGAATTTGTCGTGCATCTCAACATGAACGATGAAGGCTCTCGCGAGTGGACCAAGATTACTGCCGGGAATGTGGGTAAACGCATTGCCATCGTTATGGATGGGAATGTTCATATGGCTGGCGTCATTCGTGACAAAATTGCCGATGGTCGTACCCAGATAGAAGGCATGAATGATCTCCAGGATGCCAAGAAATTGGCCGTGGTACTCCGCGCTGGTGCACTTCCTGCTCCCATGAATATTGAAGAAGAACGTACCATTGGTGCTTCTCTCGGTGCCGATTCTGTGGCTGATGGAACACGGGCCACCGTCATTGGCTTTATCCTGGTTATCATTTTTATGGCCATCTACTATAGAGGTTCTGGACTGATTGCAGATTTTGCCCTTATCTTGAACCTGGGTTTTACACTGGCCGTGCTCTCAACCTTAAACGCAACCCTGACACTACCTGGTATTGCTGGACTGATTCTCACCGTAGGTATGGCTGTGGATGCCAATGTGCTCATCTTTGAGAGAATTCGTGAAGAACTGCGCAATGCCAAGACGGTTAAAAAAGCCATTGATGATGGATTCAACCGGGCTCTGACCACCATTGTGGATGCCAACCTGACCACCATTCTGGCTGCCGGTGTCTTGTGGCAGTTTGGTAGTGGAACCGTCAAAGGTTTTGCCACAACGCTGTTCTGGGGTATCCTGACGTCCATGATTACCGCTATTTTTATAACCCGTACCATTTTCATGGTTTTGACGGAACGTAAAACCATGACCAAGTTGAGTATCTGAGGAATTTGACATGTTTGAATTAATTAAAAATGTAAATATTGATTTCCTTGGTAAAAGAAAAATTGCCGGGATGATTTCTGGTGCGATTATTCTGGCGGGCCTATTGAGTCTGGTTCTCCATGGGGGTCCACTTTATAGCATTGATTTTGAGGGCGGGACCGAAATTCAGGTCCGGTTTACAGACCCAACAACTGTTGAATCTGTCCGCCAGGCCTTATCAGATATTGGCTATGGAGATGCAGCCATCAAAGGGTATGGTGATGAAGGTGAATTTCTCATTCATGTGAAGACCGCTGCCCAGAGTGACGAACAGGTCCTCACCATCCGTGAAGCGCTGGGGTCTATCCATCATGGTGACAATTATGAAATTCGCCGTCTCGAGACGGTAGGTCCCAAAATTGGTAAGGAGCTCAGGGGTGATATGATATCTGCCGTGCTCATTGCCATGGCGGGTATCGTCATTTATATCTCTATTCGCTTCCAGTTTATGTATGCCATCGGTGCAATTGTTGCCCTGGCTCATGATATATTGATCACATTGGGCCTCTTTTCACTGCTCAATATGGAAATTTCACTGACAGTTCTGGCAGCTTTCCTCTTTATTGTGGGTTATTCCTTGAATGACACCATCGTGGTGTTTGACCGTGTCCGTGAAAATGCCAAGGAGAAGCGCCATGATAGCTTCCTCTCTGTTCTCAACATAAGTTTGAATCAGACTTTGAATCGTACCATTATTACTTCACTGACCACGCTCAGCGTGGTGTTGATTCTGCTATTCTTTGGTGGCGAAGTCATCAAACCCTTTGCCTTTGCACTGACAGTGGGTCTTGTCGTTGGAACTTATTCTTCCATCTTTGTTGCTTCCCCAGTCGTTTTAGCCTGGGATGAGAATCAGAAGAAAAAGAAGAACAGTTAGAACTGTAATTTTAAAAGGTTAATATGTTTTACAAAAAAGCACTCCCAGCGAGTGCTTTTTTGGCTCTAGAATAAGACTTGGGGATAACGTATGGAAAATTTATTAAAGCGTATTGAGAATAAAGAGATCACAGTAGGGATTGTTGGTCTGGGTTATGTAGGACTACCCCTGGCTGTTGAATTTGGTAAGGCTGGTATCCGTACTATCGGTATTGATGTGAATCAATCCAGAGTGGACCAACTGAATGCTGGTGATAACTATATCCAGGATGTGAAGGATGATGAACTGAAAGCTCTGGTTGATGCAGGAACCTTCACAGCTACCACAGACTTCTCAAGCATCAAAGATATCGATGCTATTTGCATTGCAGTACCAACCCCTTTAAGTAAGACCAAAGATCCTGACATCACCTATATCCTGGATGTGAACAAAGAACTGATCAAGTATGTACACAAGGATCTTATTATTATTTTGGAGAGTACAACCTATCCAGGCACAACCCGTGAACTATTGCAACCAGCAGTTGAAGAATCAGGTCTCAAGGTTGGAACTGATGTCTACCTGCTCTTCTCCCCAGAACGTGTTGATCCAGGCAATCCAGTATATCATACGACCAATACGCCTAAGGTGATTGGTGGTGTTACTGAGAACTGTCTCAAGCTGGGTATGGCAGTCTATGGCCATATCATGGATAAACTCATCCCTGTATCTTCTCCTGAAGCTGCTGAACTCACCAAGCTCCTGGAGAACACCTTTAGGAGTATCAATATTGGTCTGGCCAATGAGATGGCCATCATGTGTGCCAAATTGGGTGTGAATGTGTGGGAAGTGATTGATGCTGCTGCGACCAAACCTTTTGGTTTTATGAAGTTCACACCTGGTCCTGGACTGGGTGGTCACTGTATCCCCATTGATCCACACTATCTCTCCTGGAAGATGAGAACCCTTGACTACAAGGCTCGTTTCATTGAATTGGCCAGTGAGATCAATGCTTCCATGCCTGAGTATGTGATTGAGCTGGTAGCTGATGGATTAAATGGCAGATCAAAAAGCATAAATGGATCTAATATCCTACTGCTGGGTATGGCTTATAAGCCAGATATTGATGATGTACGAGAGTCTCCTGCATTAGATGTGTATTCACTTCTAGAAGCCAAGGGAGCTAAAGTCAGCTTTCATGATCCCTATGTTGCTGAGATCAAGTTTGACTCACGGATGGAAGCTTCTATTGATCTGGATATGGATAAGCTTGGGGACTATGATTGTGTGGTTATCACGACCAATCACTCCCAGTATGATATCAAGGCTATTGTGGAAAACTCAAGACTTATTGTTGATACCAGAAATGCCACTGCTGGAATGGGGAATGGATCGGTGATCCGTCTGGGTGACTCCTCGTAGTCAATTGACTTGAACCACTAGATATCTTTAAGAAGCATCCTGAGGGGTGCTTCTTTTTTACTCTGGACATCGAGTACCCGGAGGGTGTACCGAGATGCGTGGTTAGGGACCGGCGCTTCGATACAATCGCTGCACGATCACTCAGCGTCCTTCTTCAGCTTGGACATCGAGTGTTCTGAGTGAAACGAAGAATGTAATGAGATGGGTGGTCGAGGACCAGGCACCTCGATACGCTCTCTACGAGACCACTCGGTGACCTTGCTGCCCAGGAAGACAGGGGAGAATCCCCCTTGTTATCACTTTGATGATCTATCGCATTTTGTATACGGGTTATTCTCTAAAGATTAAAGATCATGGCATATCAATTGCATTGGATTGGGCGATTTCTGCTCACGGGGACAGGCTTGCTGGCAAGTCTGAGTGAGGGGGAAGGGAATCTTACAATCTGATCCGGAGGCTCGCCATGCGAAAACTAATTACCACTGCAATTATTCTAATCATCATCATTACAGGTGCCTATGCTGATATCACCTTCAGTGGTGACGCCCGTGTGCGTCCCCGTCTCGATATCGTTGATCTGGGAAGCTATGGCAATCGAACTGATAATGTCTACTACTTCTACCGTGCCCGTTTAAACGTCGCTGCAGATATTGGTGATGGCTACTTCTTCAAAACCAAACTGGGTTATAACGGCGCAGCCAACTTTGCAAAACTTGGTACAGGAACCTTACCAACAGGTATCAGCCTACCCAGCGCGGGACGTTCAACTGTTAGCTTTATGGAAGTCTATTTTGGTCACCAGAGCAAGACCTATGGCTGGGCTGCTGGAATCATACCCGTTCCACATAACCCACTCCTGGATATGCATTTTTACCCAGGCAAGATGGGCAACATTCCCTGGCTGCTGTATAACAATGCTTCTGCCTCAGGTTTCGACTTCAATTATATGCTGGCCGGTGGCAAGTTTGACCTGAAGCTCCTGGTGGACAACAACGACGGTGTGAAAGTTTCCTCAGAAGGGGATGTCATAGATAGCCTCACCACAACAGATCAATACAGCCTGGATGCAAGCTACTCACTATCAATGGGTGGCATCAAGGTCACACCTCAGTTCCTTATGACAATTGCTGATGATGGCGATCCTGCTCCTATGACCTATGGCGCCGGCCTGGCATTGCCCAAGGTCGCCGGTTTTGGTATTTCTGCCTATGTCGGACTAACCAGTCAAACCGCTGATGATACAGATGCCTATACCGGTTGGATTACCCGGGCAAAACTGGTGGGAAAAATGGGACCGGGCGCCCTCACAGCCTGGTATGACATTGCTGCCTATACACCAGATGATGATGCCCTGGAACCCACCAACACCAGCTTTATGTGGATTTCCTATACCTATACCCTCCACAAATCAGACAAGGGTGCCGTAACACTGGCGCCTACCTATCGCTTGTATACCCAAAAGACTGAGGGTAGTCTGGATTACGCTCGTTCAAATATTGAGCTCACAACCCAGATAACGTTTAAATAAGACCCCTCTAACATCCAGTTAATAAAGACACCCGAATTTATTCGGGTGTCTTTATGGTAAGTGTCCCTGATGATCAGTATTTGTTTGTAGGGAATACTAGTAGAGTTTAGTTTGCATAATAATGATGTCATTCAAACTTCTGCTAAATGATAGGTTGGCTGTCTAATGCTTCGATTTGCAGGTTCTTTATACTTGGTCTTTCAATTAGGAATTGTTTCGACTGCTGTGGCCCAGATTGGCGAAGCATACCAATTGGAGATTTCCTATTCTTATGGATCAAATCAGTTACTCCCAAGCCTTTTAGCGAATTCTAGTCTTGCTTTTGATAGGACCAGCCAATTTTCTGATATTTGGGTTAGAGGCGGTTTCAAAATCTCAGAGCAACTATCTTATAAGGGAGCTCTAGAAGTTACTGACCTACCACATGAATTGATACTCACCAAATACTCCAGACTTGATTACCCTCTCTCAACAGGTCGAATCCAGCGGAGTGTCATCAAATATGAATCAGATAACTTGAGCATAAGTGTTGGTAGAGATGATATGCTAAGTAGTGAGTTGCGACCAAGTATTTTTTATCTGCCGGCAGGTGGCGATGGCTTTAGCTGGCATTATCGATCAAACGACTGGGGATTTAATCACGTATTTCAGGTATTGACGGCTGAGATAAATAATAATCAGGTGTTCAGGCGGAGTGTATCATACCATCACCTTAGCAAAAAAATCAATGACCATACAATTGGTGCAGGGGAGTATTTTCTATTATCTGGGAACCAGATAAGTTTTGATTTAAAACGATTTAACCCATTTTTGCCATATTCAGTAAATTCTCATGATAGCGAGGCTGACCTGTTCTCAGATTTTTTGGGTGACTCTGATAATAGCCTCATCAAATTCTTCTGGGAGCGGCGTACGGCATCCTTAATTATAGGTCTAAACTTGTATATAGATGAATTTCAAATTGATGCTGATGATCGGGAAGTATTTAACGATGCCATGCTATTAAATTTTTATGGAGCAAGTGAAGCAACTGTTTTAAATCAGAAAACCTCATTAAAATATGGGTTTTCTTTATCAAATCCGAACTTTGGACAACATCCTGGACCTTTCACAACCACCACAATAGGCATTTTCCCCCTCTTCGAATACACGCCCGGGATGCAAAGCCTGTACTTCATTGAGGCAAATATCTTTACGGAGAGAAGGTATCAAATATCACTATCTGGATTTACAGAGAAGTGGTTAAATATCGCACAGCTTTCTCCGGAACAAATGAATCTGAGGGTCGAGCTTGACAAGTTAGAAGTTAACACTGATTCGCGTATAAGTGTTCAGATGAACTACAACTTTGAGCGCCTTCCTATGAGTCTTGGTGGTATGGGTTGGTTTGGAACCGACAAGGAGAATAACTCAGGAGCAGAAATCAGTTTCCAATTAAATTGGGAAAATAAGCCTAAACTGTAAAAGAATGATCCTCTGCAATCTTGGGTTGATCAATAAATCCACTATCGGCGGGTTTATACTCAGGAATAATCTTCATAAGGGACTGTTTGATCCTTGCGGTATCAAAAGTAATACCAAGATCAGCTAGCTTCATAATATCCGCCTGTAGATACATCCAATCATCATAATGAGATCCACCATTATTGAGAATCATGATTTTGCCATGATCGGTTTTTGAAAAAATTTCTCCGTCAAAGGCCAACTCTTCATACAGCTTTTCCCCAGGTCGCACCCCAGTATAAATGATAGGGATGTCTTTCTCCGGTTCCAGTCCAGAAAGTCGGATTAAATCAAAAGCCATATCCTTGATCTTCACGGGTCTGCCCATCTCCAGCACATAGATTTTACCCCGACCCAGAGGCATGGAGCTGGCCTGCAGGATGAGTTGAGCCGCTTCAGGGATAGACATAAAGTAGCGAATCATATCAGGATGGGTGATCTTGACGGGTCCACCAGCCTTAATTTGTTTCTCAAAAATTGGGATCACGCTGCCAGAACTTCCCAAAACATTTCCAAATCGAACAGCCATGAAGGATGTATTACCTCTACGGTTTGCAACCTGGACCATTATCTCAGCCAGTCGCTTGGTGGCTCCCATGACGTTTACTGGATGAACCGCTTTGTCCGTGCTCACCAACACAAATTTCTCAACCTCATGTTCTACGGCTGCATTAATGAGATTCATGGTGCCCAGGACATTGGTGTTAATAGCCTCCCAGGGATGATCTTCCTGTAATGGTACATGTTTGTACGCTGCAGCATGGAGAATGACATGGGGTTTGTAATCACGAAGCATATGATCAATTGTGTTTTTGTCACGCACACTTCCCAAAACACAAGAAGTATATGATTTTTGTCCGCTGGTGGTGAGCTCTTGTTGAATTTGAAACAAATTGTATTCACTGTTGTCAAACAGGATGACCATGGCAGGATTGAATTTAAAACATTGTCGAACCAGTTCGGATCCAATAGAGCCACCAGCACCGGTAACCAAAACTCTTTTACCGCGCATAAACTCTGTTATTGATTGCGAGTCCAACTGAATCTCATCGCGTCCTAATAAATCCACATAGGAAACTTCTCGTATCATTTTAACAGTGACATTATCATCAATGATTTCAGATAAATCAGGGACAGTTTTATATGGTTTGCCAGCGTTTTTACACTTTTCAACGATAGCTCGCATTTCTGAACCCGTCGCAGAAGGTGCTGTAATGAGGAACTCATCAAAATCGAAATGTATCTTGTCAGCATCAGAGGTTTTACCTAATACTTTCACGCCGTGGAGGGTAGCCCCTTTTTTTCTTGCATCATCATCCAGGAAACCAACGACTGAGTATCCAATATGTGGCGTAGTTAGAATTTCTCGAACAATCTTCTCGCCTGTACGTCCTGCACCAATGAGCAAAAGTCGGGTTTTCTTCGTCTCTTCGCCATTGTGGCGGTCCAGCTTGGAATCATTTACATAATGTGAGTAGTAAATACGGACTGCTATTCTACTTGACGAGATGGCCAGCGTGCTAAGCATAAAGTCTATCAAAAATAGAGATCGTGGGAATCCAGCAAATCCATGGAATAAGCCAAACCCTAGAATGATTCCAACTGAAGCCAAAGCATTGGCCTTGATGATGTTGGTAAGATCCCAAAGACTGGTATAGCGAAACATCCCCTTGTAGAGACGGAAGAGGCCAAAACAGGCATATTTCACAAATAAGGTGATGGGGATTAGATAGTAGAAATCTGCGATAAAATGTGGGGGGATACTAAAATCAAATCTTAAGAGGAGGGCGGCCAGCAAGCTCAGTAAAATGATACCCCCATCCCCGATCAAAAATACCAATAATTTCGAATTACTGCTTAGCTTATTGTACATAATATGTCTCACTATATCCTCATAATGTCGTTCAATATATGCACAGGATAGTAACATTCTCAATGAAATCAAAAAGCTATTTGACTTTACACATCTAATATTGATTCAAATCAATCATCCAAAATTAGCCTGAATTTGCTTTTTCCTGATTTAATCGGGAGGTTATGGAGGTCATAGCACCAGTTTTGAACCTTCTTTCGAAGGCTGTGTGGGATGATCCCTTTCGTCATTACAAAGAAGCTTTGTCTCCCTGAGGTCCTCGAAGGGTATAGACAGAGCTTCTTTCCCACATCGCGAAACCCAAATACTTTATAGGTCCGATTTTTAAAGCTAGCTAACTTCCAAACCGTCTCCTTCGAGAGCACTACGACAGGCTCAGTGTGACACCTCAGGATGACGGTTTTACTCTTTAAGATGTCACGGGAGTTCTCTCATCCTTCCAGATTCCGACTCACTTAATACTTGATATACAGATCATGACTTATAGCTTTACCTCATTCAATTCACATGAATAGGGAGAATGGTCGTGACCAGAAAAAGTTTTTGCCAGGTACTTTGTATATCAGTAGTAGTCCTATCATCCGTAATTCATATAAACTGCTCCGATGATTCTGGGACTGCAAAATCGAAGCCCACTAAAATGTACACCTTCTCTGGGGGACCCTCAGGTGGCACCTTTCAATACTATGCCAGTGCCATTGCAACCATTGGGCAAAAAGAAGGACAGAAATTGCTGGCCCGATCCTCAGGAGGATCCATTGAGAACATTCGGTTGGTCAATTCCCAAAAAGCAGACTTTGCCGTAGCATACTCAGGCCATGTTTATGCCGGTGCCAAGGGCAAACTCAAAAATGACGAGAGCAGCTATGACAATGTGTTGGTCATGGCCTATCTCTATGGCGCACCAGCTCAACTGGTGGTGAAAGCAGGGGACGGGATAAATTCACCCCTTGATCTGGTAGGGAAACGGGTTGGGGTAGGCAACGCTGGCTCTGGTGCCGCAGCTAATGCTGAAATCTATTTCACCAGCCTTGGCATCTGGGATAAAATGGATCGTGAGTTTCTGGGATATCGTAATGCTGCTACAGCCATGCAAAATGGCCAGCTCGATGCCTTCTGGGTCTTCACAGGCTATCCCAGTGCATCCATCCTCGAAGTTGCCATGCAAGCCCATATCAAATTGTTGGATACCTATTCAGCCGGAGAAGCAGTTGGCCTGTTTCAAAATAATCCATTCTTCACAGGAGTGACCGTTCCAGCGAACACTTACAAGGGTCAAACCAGCGATATCGCTTCATTTCAGGATGGTGCCCTCCTGGTTGCCAATGCAAAGGTCTCTGATAAAATCGTGCACCAGATTCTAACTTCAATGTTTAGTGAGGAAGGTCTGGCGTACCTGGTCTCTGTCCACAATTCAGCCAAATCAATGTCCATTGAAACTGGATTAAAGGGCGTGGTGACCCAAATTCATCCAGGAGCGCTCAAGTTCTGGCAGGAAAATGGGTTGACCATACCTGAGATGGCTGAGTAAGTACCATCCCGTGAGTTTCTTGCGAGAGATAGTCCGATTACACCTCAGCCACCAGAGTACTAGGACGTTGAGCTGTAACTCCATGGATCAATTGCCCCGCCTTTTAAGGCGGGGGTAGAGTGGTAAAAGGAATAAAAGGGTTTTAACCCTGACACTGTTTGGGCTAAAGCCCTCTTTTTTGGGCTTGTGTACCCCCGGCCTGAAGGCCGGGGTAATTGACCTGCACCACCCTTGGCGGTGTATTCAAATTCAGCCTCCTGGGTCAGCGCCTGATATAGCTGAAGGTTAAATTTTTAATTGATGGGATAGTATGATCCAGAATCTCAATAGAATCGAAACCCTCATCTTTAAGACTTTGTCTGTCGGTCTGGTTCTTTTCTATATCCTATCCGCCACTCTTCTCCCAGCCGCTACAGAATTCCATCGGGGTATCTATGTCTTCATTACCTATGTCCTGGTATTTATGCTCTATAAATCGCCCCGCCCAGCCCTGCGTCCCCTGGATTATCTGCTCATGCTGCTCTCAGTCCTTACCATTTCCTACTGGATCTTCAATTATGAAGCATTGAACTATCGCGCTGGAGCAGAGACACATCTGGATGAAGCCGTGGCCGTTGCCGGTGTGCTTCTGGGGATTGAGGTTGCCCGGCGCGTGATTGGTCCCGTCTTCGTTATTCTGGCTGGCATGTTGCTGGTATACGGTGTCTATGGGATGTACTTCCCAGACCTCATCGCCCATCCGGGTGCCAGCTTCCCTGAATTGTGTACCACCATTTTTTACAAAGAAGATGGCGTCTTTGGACTCATGGCCAATGTGTTGGCTACCTATGTCGTTCTGTTTGTCATCTTTGGTGCATTCATGGAACGCTCAGGAGCCCAACGCTTCTTTATTGATTTCCCCCTGGCTGCAGTGGGCCATCGTATGGTAGGACCCGGTAAAATGGCAGTTTTGGCCAGCGGTCTTTTTGGCTCCATTTCAGGTTCTGCCATTGCCAACACCGTTTCCACGGGAGCTTTCACAATCCCCCTCATGAAAAAAGCGGGTTTCAGACCGCATATAGCAGGAGGCATCGAACCGGCAGCCTCCATCGGTGGGATGTTCATGCCGCCCATCATGGGAGCCGGAGGATTTATCATGGCTGAGCTGACGGGGATACCCTATCCCAGGATTATGCTCATCGCTTTGTTCCCAGCCCTCATGTATTTCTTCTCTGTATTTGTCATGATTCACTATGAAGCTAAAATCTATAACATCCAGGGCACCAAATCTGGCCCCGGTGCCTGGGAGATATTCAAGAAGGAGTGGTACTACATTACCCCCTTACTTTTGATTACCATCATCATGCTGTCAGGTTTCTCTCCAGGGTTTGCTGCTGTTACAGGTATTCTCTCCTGCATTGCAATTAGTTGGGTCAAGACTGATACCAGAATGGGTGTACAGGGTTTTGTGGATGCCGCTGTGAAGGGGACGGAAAACAGCTTGAAAATTGGTGGGACAGTTGGCGTTATTGGTATCATCATCGCCGTCCTAACTTTTAGCGGTCTCATACTCACCTTCGCCAATATTGTGATTCAACTGGCAGGGGGGAGTCTCTTTTTAACGATCCTGTTTATTGCTCTCGCTTCTCTGGTGCTGGGAATGGGTGTGCCAGTGACTGCTGCCTATTTGATTACAGCCGTTATTGCTGTGCCTGCCCTGACCCATCTTGGAGTGAACATGATTGCCGCCCACATGATCGTCTACTGGTTGTCTCAAGACTCCAACATTTCTCCACCTGTTTGTATCGCTGCCTTTGCTGGAGCAGCTATTGCCAAGGCCAATATGTGGCGTACAGCCTTCGCCGCCTTTAAGTTTGCCAAATTCCTGTACATCGGTCCCTTTCTCTTTGGTTATGTCCTCGAATTCAGCCTCAATGGCAGCTGGTGGGATATTGTCAGGGTATTTATCATGATCACCATTGGAAATTACCTCTTCGCCTACCTGCTCAGCTTCGCCTGGTGGCACTCCATCAAACAACATCGGGCTAAAGCTTAGGTTGTGCTTGCGTTGTTCGTGTCCGGTGTTCCATTGCTGTTGAACACTAATGTCACAAATGTTCACGAAATATCACGATTATTTTGAACAGTAAAAACTGGTAGCTTTAATAAACAATTAGTGCGATTCGCCCCATTCGTGCAATTCGTGTCTAAAAAATAAATGACCAGATTTTTGGATCTGCTCAGCAGCAGTAAAAATGAATCAGTTCACACATATTTTTTTTCATAGGCATTTAACCGTCTATATTGGCAGACCATGCTAGTAGTTGTATGGCATCCAATGACTTGCATGGTGGAGATGCCAATTGATTTATTTAAGAAGGTGGTAGATAATGCTTAGCAAAAAATTCTTCATAGGACTTTTCATAATCATGTTGTCCAGCGCATTTGCTGAAATAAAGCTCACTGGAGACGCAAGGCTCAGACCGAGATTTGATGTGAAGGACAGTGGTGAGTACGGCACAAAATCCGAAGATTTTTACTATTACTATCGAGCTCGCCTCATGATTGAAGCAAACATTGGGGGTGGTTATTATTTCAACACCCGTTTAGGTCACAATGGTGCTTCCTACTGGGTGGGAAAACTTGGAACAGGGACAACACCCAGTTCTTCAAGTATTTCCAGCGCTGGCAGAGGATCCGTGGATTTTATGGAACTCTACTTTGGTCATAAAGGGAAAAAATTGAGTTGGTCCGGAGGTATCATTCCAGTAAAACATAATCCCATGCTGGACATCCACTATTATCCAGAGATCATTTTGGATAAAGCTTGGGACAATTACAGCAATAATGCAGCCCATGGTTTTAATTTGAATTACAAGCTGGCCGGTAATACCATCGATTTAAAAGTCCTGGTGGACAACAACGATGGCCGAAAAGTGGTGGATGATAATTTTGTTGCTTCGAGTGATACATCAATTGTCTATATCATTGATCAGGACAGTGGCAGCATTCGTTTGGATACTACCATTACCATGACGACCTCATCTGCATCCACATCCAGAGATCAATACACCTTTTATATGTCTTATCCTGTATCCTTTCTGGGATTCAACATGACACCCCATCTCTTGTATACCCTGGCAGACGAGGGGAGACCGGCACCTGTTACTTATGGTGCAGAGTTCGCACTTCCCAAAGTGGCTGGATTTAAACTTTCCAGTTCTGCTGCCCTCACCTCCCAGTCAGTCAGTGATTCCCTTACCGGTGTCGCCGCCTATTCTGGGTCTATTGTTCGCGTGAAAATGATTGGCAAGCTGGGACCTGGTGTACTGGTGGCCTGGTATGATGTCGCCACAACAAAGCCAGATGCAAGTGGTTCTGTATCAAGTGATTTCTCATTTCTCTGGCTATCCTATTCATACACCTTACACAAATCAGATTGGGGTTCACTGGTGGTAGCACCAACCTATCGTCTATATAAGCATAAGATTGAAGGCAGCCGAGACTACACCCGCGCTAAAATCGAGCTCACCACAGAGATAAAGTTTAAATAGCTGGAATTTTTGACCTGGACATTGAGGTGGAACAATTGATTTGTCTCCCTGAAATGTCACACTAGTCGAAGTGCAATCAAGCTCTGTCTCCCTGCCTGCCAAGCCGTAGCTGGCAAGCGTAGGCTGGAGGCTCTCGAAGGGTGAAGACAGAGCGTCTTCTATTTTTCTTTATCACGATAAGCAACTGACAAATTTATCAGCGCGGGGATATCACTCCGAATAAATGCCAGCTTCTTGGCTTTGCTCCAGCCTTTCAGCTGTTTTTCAAGTAGAATTGCATCCTGAATATCCATTTCCTCAGAGTTCCACAGCAGGATTAGTGGCCGACGAGTGTGAGTATAGCCAGGGAAAAGGCCTTCATGGTGTTGGTATAACCTTTCATCCAGATCACTTGTAACACCTGTATAGAGGGTCTTATCTGAGCATAACAAGATATAAACAGAACCTGTTTTCATAGTTTTTCGGTCTTTTAAGCGGGTTTCCGAAAGATATCAGAGATTGATGATAAAACAATAATAGTCAACGGGAGGGGATCCTCATTTGGTGAAAGCCAAACCATCTCCTTCGAGAGCCTCAGGATGACGGTTTGGGGTATGGGAGTATCAAACAGACTCCAATTTCTCAGGTAGGTAAGGTATCGAGATCGCCGCGTCCTTTTGGACTCGCAAAGACTGGGTATTTCTCACTTCTCCCTTTGCAATTAAGACCTTAAAAACTTTTAACTTTTAACTTTTAATTTTTAACTAATCCAACGCCATTTATCCTCAAAGATAACCATTCAGCGACAGACACGTATCCTTCACGAAAAAAATTGGTGAAAGCAGTCCAGATGTATAGCTTAATGCCCTATAAAAAGGTCATGATTTGAAAGGAATAAGGTATGGTACAGATGAGTAGACGAGATTTCGTTAAAATCACCGGTACTGGTCTGGCACTGGCAACCCTCCCCGGATTTATCCGCTCGGGTTTTGCAGGCGTCGGAGCAGGTGATAATCCCTACAGTTTCTATTTCCAGCGTTTTGGAATAGATGAAGACATGATTCGTAAAGTCATGGCAGAAGCCCTCCATTATGGAGGTGACTACTGCGATCTCTTTTTTCAGAATGAATTGAGCAATTCTATCCGCCTCCAGGATAATATTGTGAATTCAGCCAGCACCAATGTCACTCTCGGTGTTGGAATTCGTGTTCTCAATGGCAATCAGACGGGTTACTCATTTACCGAGGACATTTCACTGGCCAGTATGAAGGCTGCTGCCCGGACAGCTGCTGGAATCGCCTCAGGGTCAGCCAAAGCTGCTCCCCAAACCTTTAATGCCACTAAACTGATGAATTACTACGAAACTGAAATCAGCTATGAAGACGTTGGTGTCAAAGATAAAGTGGACATGCTCCAGGCCATCAATGATGATGTCTTCAAACAGGATCCCCGGGTGGTCAAGGCCAGCGTGAATTTCAGTGATAGCGAAAATTATATCCTGGTCGTGAATTCCGAAGGGGGGCTGGCTTCAGATTATCAACCCATGTTGAGAATCTCTGTGGGCTGTACCGCCGAAGAAAATGGGAAACGCGAAAATAATTACTTCGACTATTCGGTTCGTGATGATATCAGTTTTCTTACGCCGGAACGCTTAAAACGACTCCCCCGAGAAGCCGTTGCCCGTACGGTGAAACTATTTGAAGCCCAGTCTCCACCTGCTGGTGAAATGCCCGTGGTGCTGGCTGCTGGAAGCTCAGGAATTTTACTCCATGAAGCCATCGGACATGGGATGGAAGCTGATTTTAATCGTCAGGGAATTTCAGTATTCTCGGATATGATCAATAAAAAAGTGGCTGAAGATTTTGTCACTATTGTGGATAATGGCACCAATCCCCACATCCGTGGTTCCATCAATGTGGATGATGAAGGTCATCCCTCTCAAGAAACCCTGCTGGTGGAAGATGGTGTGCTGAGAAGCTATATACACGACCGGATCTCGGCCAAGCATTATGGGGTGGCGCCTACTGGTAGCGGAAGACGTGAATCATTCAAGCATTATCCCATGCCACGCATGCGTAATACTTACATGAAAAATGGTCCTCACAGCTTTGATGAGATTATTGCCAATGTAAAATATGGCATTGTTGCTGAACAATTCACCAACGGTCAGGTCAACATCGGCCCAGGGGACTTCACCTTTTATGTGAAGGCCGGCTCGCTCATCGAAAATGGAAAAATTACAGGTCTCATCAAGGATGTCAATATTATCGGAAATGGACCGGAAGTGTTGTCAAGAGTCACCATGGTGGCCAATGATATGGAAATGGCCGAGGGGGGCTGGACTTGTGGGAAAAGCGGGCAAAGTGTCCCGGTTTCCATGGGTCTGCCCAGTGTGCTGGTCTCATCCATCACAGTGGGAGGCAGGGGGTAATTATGGAAAAAAATGTCTATTTAGATCTGGGATATTGGGTACAGAAAAAGGCGAAGCAGTTGGGCGCATCTCAGTCTGCTCTGGCTATCAATCACAGTAGATCTGTCTCTGTTGATTATCGTGATGGCAAGGTAGAAACCCTGAAAGAATCCACCCAGCAATCGCTGTGGATTGAACTTTTTGCCGGGGGACGCTACTCCAGCCATTCAACCAATGATCTTCGTAAAGAATCACTTGATAAATTTCTGACCAATGCTGTGGATTTGACCGGTTTTCTTGCCAAAGATGAATTCCGTCGCCTGGCTGATCCAGAATTATATAAGGGACAGCCTACAATTGATCTGGACTTGAATGATTCAAGTCAGGTTGATCTCACAGCTGAGGAACGTCAGGATCGGGCTCGGGCACTGGGTGCTTATCTGGAAGGCAAGGATGAACGCATCATTTCTGTGGCTTCAGGTTTCTATGATAGCCATAGCGAATCCTATCAACTCGCTTCGAACGGTTTTGAGGGTCAAAAGGAATCAACTTCATTTACTCATGGTGTCTCTGTTTCTGTCCAGGGTGCTGGTGATAAAAAGCCCGAGGGTTGGCGCTATTATCGTGCCCGTCATTTGAATGACCTGGTAGGGGCAGAGCAGACTGCCAAAGAGGCCCTGGCCAGAACCCAGGATAGAGTTGGTGCCGGGAAAGTTGCCTCTGAAACCATGCCACTTTTACTGGAGAACTCAAATGCGGCCGGTTTACTCTGGCGCATCATGGGTCCTTTGCAAGCCGCTTCCATCCAGCAGAAAAATTCCTTTCTGGCTGACAGGAAGGGTGAAAAAGTTGGTTCAGATTTGCTGACCATCATCGATGAACCTGCCATTGTTCGTGGTCTGGGAAGTCGCTATTATGATGGTGATGGTCTGGCGGCCAAAACGATGCCTCTTTTCACCAATGGCGTGTTGAATAACTATTATACCGATGTTTACTATGGCAACAAGTTGGGCTGGACACCTAATGCAGGTGGCTCCTCAAATTTGATTGTGAAACCTGGTAATCGTCCAGGAGCTGAGATTGAAGCCGGCCTGGACCGAGCCATTCTGGTTACAGATTGGTTGGGAGGAAATGCCAATGGTACTACAGGTGATTTTTCCTTTGGTGTAGCGGGGTGGTTGATTGAGAATGGCCAGCGGGTGAAATCCATTACAGAGATGAATATTTCGGGTAATTATAATGACCTGCTTATGAATCTCATTGAGGTTGGTAATGATCCCTGGATCCATTCCTCCTTCAGAACCCCCACCATGGTATTTGACAAGGTGAGTTTCTCAGGATCCTAATCAAAATCTAACCAGCTGTGTCATGCTGAGGCTCTCGAAGTACGACACAGCTCGGAATAAATGCGCCCCAGACTGAGGTGTCACACTGAGCCTGTCGAAGTGTTCTTGAAGTGTAGGGGCGCTTTCTATTGCTAGTTATCCAGTCCTTGCAGGAAAATATTGCTTTGCCCCATAACGTTACGCGTTATATATTGGTATCGAAATGATTGAGAGCTTTAAATGCAAAGAAACAGAAAAGATATTCTCTCGCCAGTACTCAAGAAAGCTCCCTGCTGATATTCAAACTGTTGCATTTCGAAAGCTGAGAATGTTAAATCGAAGTTCTACACTTCAGGATTTAAGGGTACCCCCAGCCAATAGACTTGAAGCTCTCTCAGGTAACAGAAAGGGACAGCATAGTATTCGGATTAATCAACAGTGGAGACTTTGTTTCAAATGGGAAAATGGCAATGCTCAAGAAGTCGAAATTATTGACTACCATTAGGAGAAAATAATGAGTCCAGAAAAAATAGCCCCAATACATCCTGGTGAGATTCTATTCGAAGAATTTCTAAAACCGATGGGTATTAGTCAGAATCGGCTTGGTCGAGATCTTGGTGTTTCTCCACGAAGGATTAACGAGATTATTCATGGTAAAAGAAGTGTAACTGCAGATACTGCATTGCGTCTATCAACATATTTCGGAAATTCTGCCTCCTTCTGGTTAGGTCTTCAGATGGATTATGACCTGGATGTTGCAATAGATACAAAATCAGCTCGAATTCATAAAGAAGTACAGCACTTTCAAATGATGTAATCGGCTGGCTAATAAAGCTAAGCGCCCACCTCGCCGCCTGCCAGGCCATAGTCACGCCATAGGGTGGACGGAGGCTGGAAACATAATCGCAGAGGGTTAGTCATTGCGAGGTTGCGAATGCAACCGCGGCAATCTCCGAATCCCAGGTTAACGGTTGCGCTTTTGAATATTGTAAAGTTCAGTGAACACAATATCTCCAAAAGTGTCTAGTGTAATAGACAAAATTTAAATTGCTGCTTGCAAGAAAAAGCTGTGTTATATGAGTAAAACATAATGATATGCGAATGGAATATCATATAAACATAATAATATGATATTTAACAAGACTATTTTTAAAATGCTAGCCACACACGCTTTGGCAGCACACGCTGAATGAAATGCCGAACCCTGAACAGCCGACCCCCCTTGGCACCCTGACTCTATAAACAAATCCCAACTTCTAACTTTTAACTTATAATTTTTAACTTTCACATTCTCGACCCGAAAAACATGACAAAACTAGTCCCAAACCCTTGCTGAATACCAAATACTCTCAAAAATAATGAAATCCTTTCTTGATTTAACCTGTACTAAATGACAAGTTATAAACCTTTAATATCGGAGAGAGATAAACATAATCCATCCACTATAGACTTGACACCACAGATGCACAAATCTGCTATCAGGGATGCAAAAAATTTGAGAATTCGGAGGAGAGAGATGAGCCTGTTAAAAGTAAAAACAAGATTTGGAAAAACTATTCTATCTATAATAATTCTTTTTAGCAGTGGACTTGGTCAGACCACCATAAATTTTGATACCGGAGGGAATTGGATTCAAGACGGTGCAACAGCTCTTACCTCTTATGGAAATCATGGGTATTCTGAGTCGGGATTGTCAATTCAAGGAACAAACATTCTACGAAATGGTACTTCGACCCAGGATGGGTACCCGGGTGCTTTGAATACATATTCACTAAGGATAAGAAATGCTTCTGGAGCCAAAATTATTGCAACAGTAGCTTCGGGCGGAGTTTCAACATTTTCCTTTGAGGTTCGAAGGTGGGATGGATCGCCAATTCCAGACTATACTGTTAAGTACTCTACAGATGGAGGTTCAAATTGGACTAGCCTCACCAACATAAATGGAACCCTATTAACAACGTCAGACTGGTTCACTTATAATGGGACTATCAATGCTGGTGACAATAATATTAAAATAGAAGTCGCAAATACAGGAACGACTGAAAGAATCATGATAGACGATTTTATTTGGTCAGGATATTCTAGTAGTTCTCCCACTATTTCCGTGACCTCAACTACATTAGATGGATTTCAATACGTTGTTGGCTCTGGGCCATCAAGTGAACAGTCCTTTTCTGCCAGCGGTACTGACTTGACTGCAAATATTATAATCACACCACCTACAAATTTTGAAGTTTCAATAGCAACTGGTGGAAGTTTTGTTGCCACAAATCCCATAACCCTCACTCATTCTGGCGGTACAGTTGGTTCAACCACTATCTATGTTAGACTTAAAGCAAGTCTAAGTGTGGGTAACTATTCAAGTGAGAATATTGCACTCACCTCAACTGATGCAACAAGCAAGTATGTTTCCTGTACTGGTGAGGTACTAAAGCTAGAACCTTCAAATCATGTATCAGGTATCTCAGTCATCAAGAACTCCGGAACTCCACAAAGTGCCATAGATGTATCATGGTCCGATAATGATGGTGTTGTGATAGCCGATGGTTACCTCATTAAAGCAAGTACATCAGATAATATCACTGATCCGGTTGACGGAACAGCCGTTGCTGATAACGCCACTATCGGAAGTAATTCTGGTGCGAGGAACGTTGCTCATGGGGCTGAAGCCTATACCTGGACTGGGCTAAGTGCAGAACAGATATACTATTTTAAAGTTTACCCTTACACTAACTCAAGTGACGCTATAGACTATAAGACCACTGCAACAGTACCCAGCGGAAATGCCACAACGGATGCAGAGCCTGTTGCACCTCAGGCCAATAAGGTAATATTTAATGAAATTGACATGACCGGGTCTCCTGGGTATGAACAAGAAGCTTTTGAACTTCTTGTTGTAAATGGTCCAATAGATATGCGTGGTTGGATTATTACTGAAAACACAGAATCAGACGAGATAACTTTTGCATCAAACTCACTTTGGTCTAATGTGGAGACGGGGACCTATATTACTATTTATGTTAGGTCTGGAAGCGGAATTACAGAAGACACAGATGCATCAGATAAATCAATATCTGTTAAACCGGATGGGGGCGGCTATATCTCGGGGACGGCAGCATTAGCAACTACAGAATTATTTTATCTTTCTAGCGGAGCACTTTCTGTAGAAAACGCTGTGGATGCAGTAAATGCGGGAGCGACCGTCTCTAACTCATATGGACTTACCATTCCTGATGTGGGTAGTGGTTTCGCCGGATATTTTAGTGATGGAAGTAGCTTTGATAATGACAATTCCGGGAATTGGATAGCGTATGGATCAAGAACGTTTGGTAGTTCAAATACAGATCAGAATGATTCCTCCCTCCCCGTCGAACTCTCCTCCTGGAAAGCAATTTCAACCAAGGGTCTGGTGAAACTATTATGGACCACTGATTCTGAAATTGAGAATCAGGGTTTTATTATTGAACGAAGCCTGCGCACGTCGTCCTTCGACGGAGCTCAGGATGACAAGTCCCCCTGGAAAGAGATTGCCTCCTTTGCCACCAATGATGATCTGCTGGGGCAAGGATCAACCTCTGCTCAAAATGAATACTTCTACATAGACAAGCAGGTGAAAGTCGGCAAGACCTACAGCTACCGTCTGTCTGATGTGGACTACCGTGGCAATATCACTCGCCATGCAGAAATCAAAGTCACTGTGAAAGATGCAGGAGCAGACTTGAAACCATCTGATGTCAAACTTCACAATGCCTTTCCAAATCCCTTTAATCCAGATGTGAATCTTTCTTTTACCCTGGAGAACGAGGTCGCGGAATTGTCTCTGGAAATCTATGACATTCAGGGCGCTCTGGTACAAACCCTGAGTTCAGGCTACCACGAGATAGGTAACCATGACTTCAAATGGAACGGATTTGACACCAATGACCATGCTGTTTCATCCGGCGTTTATATGGTCCGCCTCAGCGCTGGATCAGTGGTTCAAATCCAGAGGGTGACCCTGCTGAGATAATACAGTAGGGAAAAATCGTCAGTTTAAAAAGAGGCTGTCCCCAAAGGGCGGCTTCTTTCTTTGTTATATGTAACCTTTTATAAAGGAATATGGGTATAAAGGTATAGAGGTTGGATATTTAAAAAATCTGTGAAAATCCGCGTGAATCCGTGGCTAAGAGAAAAGTGGCTGTTTCAGCAATTTTCCACAATTTGATTTTCCTTCTTGTGTAACCGAGATCAATTCCCTTTTGACATAATTGATCTATATTTAACGCTAAAAATTTTGTTGGAGGGCCGTCCCTTCAGCGCAAAGTGCATGTAATTAACTGTATCGTGCATGAACATATAGGATGAGTATGGGGAAACCCTTTCAATTTACATTTCACGGGAAATTCTTTTCCCTGATCCTGTTGATTCTCATGGCAACTGGTTCATTTTCAATAGCTGCCATTCCCTCTGGATACTATGATGGGGCATCAGGGAAATCTGGTTCAACCCTGAAATCTGCGCTGAACGATATTATTGATGGTCATACTGAATTTCCCTACACCAGTACTGGAACCGATGTGTGGGACATTCTGAAAGTTAGCGATAGAGACCCTAACAACGCCAGCAACGTAATTTGTATCTATACTCAATACTCAATTGATGCAGCTCAGGAATATAATGACGGCAATGGCTGGTCCAGAGAACATGTGTGGGCTAAAAGCCATGGTGATTTTGGAACGACTACGGGGACGGGAACCGATTTACACAACTTAAAGCCCGAAGACGTTTCCGTAAACTCCACTAGGAATAACAAAGATTTCGATGACGGCGGTACCATTGTCACAGACAGCTCACCACCTGCAGGCTATGATGGCACGCTTGATTGTTATACAACAACCACTACCTGGGAACCTCCTGATGGGGTTAAAGGGGATGTGGCACGGATTATTTTCTACATGGTGACACGCTATGAGGGCGAGAACGGTGAAGTTGATCTAGAAATGGTTGACTACGCCGATTCAGCTCCAAACCTGGAGCCCTTACATGGCGTCCAATCCACACTCTATGCCTGGCATATCGCTGACCCGGTGGATAGTTTTGAACAGAATCGGAATGAGGTCATCTATGGCTATCAGGGCAACCGCAACCCATTTATTGATCATCCCGAGTACGTGGGTAGTATTTGGAATGATGCTCTCCCTGCACCCACCAATCTCAGCGCTACCAGTATTCTGGAAACCAGTCTGAATTTGAACTGGGCTGACAATGCTGTGGACGAGACGGGCTACTACATTTACCGCAATGACTCAAAAATTGCCACCCTGAGCGCCAACAGCACATCCAACTCCGTCACTGGACTCATCCGTGGAACGACATACAATTTTAAAGTGTCGGCTTACCGCTCCAGCACAGAATCCACCAAGACCAGCCTTGATGTGACCACAAACGGAAGTGGCAACCTGATCATCACTGGTGTCTACGATGGACCACTTACAGGTGGCCTACCCAAAGGCATAGAGCTGTATGCCATTGATAACATTGCGGACTTGAGTAGCTATGGATTAGGCTCAGCCACTAATGGTGGTGGGACTGATGGAGAAGAATTCACTTTCCCGGCAGATGCTGCCACAGCGGGCGATTTTATTTATGTGGCCTCGGAGGCAACTGGTTTCACGACCTGGTTTGGAACCGCACCTGACTATACCTCTGGGTCTATGGGAATCAATGGTGATGATGCGGTGGAGCTCTTCTATAATAGTAGCGTTATTGATGTCTATGGTGATATCAATACATTAGGCACTGGACAGCCATGGGAGTATCTGGATGGCTGGGCCTACTCCCTTGATAATCGTTCGGCAAGTTCAACTTTTAACAGCAGTCATTGGTCTTTCAGTGGCCCCAATGTCTGGGATGATGACGCTTCCAATACAAATGCCACCGCAACACCACCATTCCCTGTGGGGACCTTAAATTACACCGATGGCTCCCTGCCGGTGACTCTCTCGCTCTGGACCGCCACCTCAACCCGGGGAACCGTCAAGCTCTCCTGGACCACCGATTCAGAAATCGAAAACCAGGGCTTCATCATTGAACGTCGCCGAGATCGTCATGCTGAGCCCGTCGAAGCATGGGCGCAAATCGCTTCCTTTGCAGTCAATCCCGACCTCCTGGGACAAGGATCCACATCCTCCATGACTGATTACACCTACATGGATAAACGGGTGAAAGTGGGAGAGACCTATAGCTATCGCCTCTCAGATGTGGACTATCGTGGCAGTATCACTCGCCATGCTGAAATAGATGTGACGGTGAAAGATGCAGGAGCCGATCTGAAACCTTCTGATGTCAAACTTCACACAGCCTTTCCCAACCCCTTTAATCCTGACGTGAATCTGTCATTCACACTGGAAAACTCAGCTGAAAATCTATCCCTGGAGATTTACGATATTCAGGGCACCCTGATACACACACTGAGCTCTGGTTACCATAAAACAGGTGCCCATGAGTTTATGTGGAATGGAAAGGATGCCCAGGGCAAGGCACTATCCTCAGGGGTCTACATGGTTCGCCTCAGTACAGGATCTGTGATTCAAATCCAGAGGGTGACCCTGCTCAGATAATCCAGGTTATCAGGCAATTTCTTAAAAGAGAGGGTGATGAATGAAAAAGTATACTTATTTAATATTGATTGCCCTCTTCTTGATCACCTGTGAGAATTCACAGGATATACCGGAACTACCTGAGCAAATACAGGCAAGAATATATGACCTCTCAGGTTTGGAATTTGCCGGTACGATCATTTATAGATACGACTGGCGAAACTCCCAATATTACCATGTCATGATTCCAATCAGCTCCTGTGCTTATTGTGAAATGTACGACGAATTTGGCAATCTATTTGAGTTCTCAGATAACGAAGAGCTTGCTGACTTCCTTGCCAATAGAAAAAATCAGTATATCGTCTGGACCTGGTCTGAGGCTGGCGGCTAGCGTCCGATGAGTCTGATACAAACCATTAAGCAAAATTAACAATTCTCACTTTGGGGGTACCGTGAAGATTGTCTGGTCCAACCCATCACCCCGTTAAACCCATAGAACCCATCAAACTCACTAACTCATATAACTCAGTTAACTCACACTCAACTTGACAATTCTCACTTCCAATAGGGGGTGGTGGGATTACCTTGGCCGTCCAATGATAGGACGCTATATGAAACAATTATTTCTCATTTTTACACTCGCGATTGCATCTGTCTGGGCACAAATCCCTACTGGATATTACAATAATGCTTCAGGATTAACAGGGGAGCCCCTCCACCAAGCACTTCACGATATCATTGATGGTCATACCGTCCTCAGCTACACCTCCCTCTGGACCCATTATCAAACCACTGATGCCAAACCCAACGGCAAAGTCTGGGATATGTATTCCGACATTCCGGATGGGACCCCACCATATGAGTTTACCTTTGTCAGTGATCAATGCGGAAACTACGGCGCAGAGGGGGATTGCTATAATCGTGAACATTCCTGGCCCAAAAGCTGGTTTAACGATATGGCTCCCATGAACACAGACATCTTTCATGTTGTCCCTTCAGATGGCTATGTGAATGGCCAACGAGGCAACTACCCCTATGGAGAAGTATCAAATCCCACCTGGATCTCTGATAATGGATGTAAAAAGGGTCCAAACAGCTACCCTGGATATTCAGGAACCGTTTTTGAACCCATCGATGCCTATAAAGGTGATTTCGCCCGTATCTATTTCTATATGTCCACCCGTTATCTCGGTGAGGATGGGAGTTGGCCCGGAAGTGATATGGCAAATGGTGCTCAACTTGAACCATGGGCTCTGGATATGATGATGGAATGGCATGCTGAGGATCCTGTTAGCCAGAAAGAGATCCATAGAAATGACGCAAATTATGGGATTCAAAACAATCGCAATCCCTTTGTAGATCATCCCAATTATGTCAATCTTATCTGGAATAATCCTCCAGAAATCCCTGCAGCGCCCTCTGATCTGGCAGCTGAGGACATCACTTCCTCCGTCGTGCCGCTTACCTGGGTGGTGAATTCGAATGGTACAGAAACCGGGTTCTATATATATCAGAATGAAGTTCAAATTGCCACGCTGGCATTTGGAACCAACGACTATGTCGTGGCACAGCTACAGCCGGCAACCACCTATCATTTTGCAGTTTCAGCCTTTAATGATGCTGGCGAATCCCCCTGGTCGACCCTTACTGTCACCACACTGCCTGAAAATGGAGTTCCAGTAGCTCACTTTACTGAGGACTTCGAATATGGGAGCACTGGTTCGTATCTGGAAGGAACACTAACCTTGGGGAGTGGTGACTGGAATGCCTATCAGGCAGGTAATTTTTTGCTCGGTACGCCGCGTAGTGGGATCAGGTGTTTGGCACTCAATGATGATCAACAGGGAGCACAAATTACCACACCTCCAGTGAACACCCTGGGTAGGGTTTCCTTCTACTATTATCAACGCAATGGTGCAGCTACAGATGAATTTCAATTGCAGAAGTCTGCCAATGGAGCTGCTTTTGAACTGGTCAGCACAACCAGTTACAATGTGGGATCAGCATACACACTATTTTCAGCTGTTCTGAATGATACATCGAGTTCTGTCAAGGTTCGGATCGTGAATGACTATCAAGCAGGTCATCTTATAATTGATGACTTCACAGTGACGCGCTATGACCCCGTTTCAATCGATGAAACAGCCATGCTTACTCCAGTTAGCCTCACATTGTCGCCGGCCTACCCCAATCCATTTAACCCGGAAGTCACCTTGAGTTTTCAAGTCAATGAAGCTGGGGAATCCATCCAGATTCAAATTTTCGATATTCAAGGGCAGCTTATAGATACGCCTGTTCAAAATGCCTATGCGGCTGGTGCGTATTCGGTGACCTGGGCTGGGACCAATCAACATGGTGAGCCCATACCTTCAGGGATTTACCTGGTAAAGTTGAGTAATTCTCATGAATCTCTGTTTCAGCGGGTCACCCTGCTCAGATAGACGACAATTTCTAATTAAAACGCTTGAGAAGCAGGCTATTTCCGGGGTTTTTATTATATTGTCCCCTGTCAATTGTTCGGGCAGTAGCTAACTAAATGCCCTGATAAAAAGAAGGATTCTACGATGATTGGTCTTAAAACACGCTCGCTGCTCTTACTACTGCTTCCAATTCTGATCCTGGCTCAGATTCCTCCTGGTTATTATGATTCTGCCGAAAATTTAGGTGGTTCTGAACTAAAGTCTGCCCTCCATGGCATCATCAGTAATCATGTGAGATACCCTTACACTTCCACATCAACCGATGTCTGGGATATTCTCAAAGAAACTGATGAAGACCCCAATAATTCTGACAATGTGATCTTACTCTATACAGGCAGGTCTCAGGCAAAAACTGAAAATAGTGGTGAAAGCAACACCACGGGAAGCAATCGCTGGAATCGTGAACATGTCTGGTCAAAATCCCATGGTTTCCCCGATGAAATTGATACAGCATACACCGATATCCATCATCTCCGACCTGCAGATGAAAGTGTGAATTCCAGCCGCAACAATCTTGATTTTGATAATGGTGGTCAAGCCCATGTGGAAGCTACAGAATGCTCCTACGATAGTGATAGTTGGGAACCCCGTGATGCAGTTAAGGGTGATGTTGCCCGTATGATGTTTTATATGGTTGTGCGCTATGATCCTGGATACCACTCAGACAACTCCCTTTATGATCTTGAGCTGGTGGATTATGCTGGTGTGGATATCGGCGATCCGCCCGGTGAACCTCTCTTTGGGAAACTATCCACACTGATTCAATGGCACCTTCAGGATCCCGTGGATGCCTTTGAGCAAAACCGCAACGAAGTGGTTTATAGTTATCAGGGGAACCGAAATCCATTTATTGATCATCCTCAATGGGTTGAATCCATCTTCAGTCCTCAACTATCCAGTAATACAAGAATCGATTTTGTTGGCAACAGTCTCAGTGTTGAGGAGAGCATTGGCTCGATTTTTCTTGAACTATCCATTATTAATGCCGATCCGGTGGAGGCTACCCACTGCCAGGTCAGTTTAACAGGGGGGACAGGGAGTCCAGGCGATCTCATCAATTTTGCCACTACTTCAATCACTTTTCCAGGAGGAAGTAGTGCATTACAATCCTTTGAGGTGCGCATAAATGATGATGCCCTGGTGGAGCTGGAAGAGACCTTTATTTTTAGCATTTCCAATGTGACTGGCGGAGACTCTGCTTCTGTGGGGGGGAATGATAGTTTTGTTTTATCAATCCTTCCCAACGATCAGGTCTCGGCAATGCCTGGATTGATTATCAGCGAAGTCATGGATGGTAATCGTGGTGGCGGACAGCCAAAATTTCTAGAGATTACCAATGTCACCGATGAGTCCATTGCTATGGGAGATTTCCAGATTTGGCGGGGCAGCAATGGGGGAGATGCCGCTGTGGTGGTACAGATTCCAGCCAGTACCATGTTGGCTGCTCATTCATCCTGGGTGCTTGCAAATTCCAATGCTGGCATGGCAGGCGCCGGCTATGCCGCTGCTGATCAGGAATCCAGCGCTATCAACGGAAATGGAAACGATGTCTATCAACTCCACACATCCAGTGGACAGTATATAGATGCTTTTGGATTGGCTGGAGTAAGTACGACCTGGTATGAGAATAGCTTTGCCCAGAGAAACCCCAATATTTTGAATGGTGGCGCCAGCTACTCTGCTGAGGAGTGGACGATTACGTCACTAAGTGTGGATTCTCCAGCAAATGGGAGTCCGGGTACACCAGGCAGTCACATCTCAGATCCCTGGGTATCTGTTGTGGATACCTATCATCCTCAAACGCCAGAATTGATCAGGGTTTATCCCAATCCATTCAATGCTGGAACCATGATTACCTTCCAGTTGTTTGACTCAAGTCATGCCACTCTTGATGTGTTTGACATCCGTGGAAAATTTATCACCACGCTGGTGAACGCTGATTATACACAGGGTAGTCACCAGATTCAGTGGCAGGGTACCAGTGCCAGTGGCACAGAATTACCCAGTGGGATTTATTTAGTCCGGCTGGTAACCCCAACAGCCACACAGGTGCAACGGCTTAGCATCTTGAGGTAAAATCCTACTGGAGCATTCAAGTGCCACAATAAATCCGTTTTTCTGATGTGTCACTCTGCCCACCATCCTATGGCGTGGTTCACTCTGTTTCGAACCTGGAACCAATTGATAAAGAGTCGAATGGTCGTCCTTTCATTAACCCCGCAGCCACAATAAAGGTGCAACGAATAGAAGGAGATGCACCTTTATAGCTTTTATACCTACACACTTACCATCTTAGGATAATATGGGATTAATCTCATGAATTATCGGGATAATACGGGAAATATGCCCGGGAAGGTATAAATGAAAAAACGATTTCTGGTCAGTAGCCTGAAGAATCATAAAGCCAAGAAACAGATCACATTAGTTGTTGGGGCCAGCCATTCTCAAACCAGGTCTGTAGGCTCAGCGGGGCCACAGGTCTTTTACCTGGAAGGTTTCGTTTGAAGCAAAAGGAGACTGATCCCTGCTGCTCTGTCCCTCCAAACCCTTGATACCTTGACCAGATAATAACCCTGTCACTCACCGTTTAGGAGGGATAAAGATCAGCCTGTCCCACAGGTTGATATGTGGCGGTAAACCTCAGAGTCGATTGAATCCGGACGCCTTCCACCTTACTGAAGTGATGTACCTCACAACACAAATAATACTTTTATTATTGTCCACACACACTTTCACTAGCACGAATATTGCATGATTTCCAGGCTGTTGATCGTGGCAAATAGGATCTGTCTACTTACTGGGATTGAAGACCGCTAGCTTGGGGGATTCCTAATTGTCATATTTAATATTGAACATCACATAAGGATGGATGATGAGAAAACTTATTGAAAATATGGCTTTCGGATTACTAGTGCTAACTATTTATGTATCACCACTATTGGGTTCGCAGAAGCCAGATGGCAGCCCGTTTATTGTACCTGGAACTATTGAGATAATTTCTGTTCCCAAGCAGGCGATGGTCCACATCGATGGTGAAAAAAAAGGTCTGACACCCTATATAGCAAACGATTTGCTGGTTGGTGAGCACACCCTTAAAATTCACAAAGAGGGATATGAAGATCATATTCAGACTTTTACTATCGAAAGCGGTCCCAATAAATCTATTGGTGTTGCTTTGGTAAAAATGACCGACGCCACAATTACGTCGAAACCCAAAGGGGCAACATTGTATGTAGATGGCGAACTCACAGGAACCACTCCCTTCGAAGGGGAATTGCCCACGGGAAAGCATCTCCTTCAGTTAAAACTCCTGGGGTATGCAGATTGGGAGCAAGAAACTATTATCCTTGAAGATTATTCTAATAAAATCTCACTGTTACAATTATTCCAGATCAGTTTTGAATCAGACCCCACTGGCGCTGAAGTTTTTATGGATAACAATTATATCGGAGATACCCCCTTCACTGGTGACTATCCTGCTGGTAAGCATCTGTTCAAAGTGCAGATGGAGGGCTATGAACCCTTTCAGAAGCAAATGACACTAAAGAAAAACATCGAGATTAATCCTAAATTGAAGGACTTGAAAGCTGGGGGCGGATTTTTTAAAAAGACCCTGCTTTTAGCTGCTATCGCTGGAGGAGGCTATTATTACTACATCACTTATGTGAATGTCTCCGAGGATGCAGGGTTTCCTAATCCTCCCAATCGACCATAATTATTCTAATCATTTAAGCTGATAATAATGCTGAGATATCGAGGGTATATGCAAAACCATAGCCGACCAATTCAATCCGTTTTACCTGCATTCTTAACCAGTGTGCTGTTCATAATATTTCTGCCCATCATTTCATTTTCCCAGGAATTCTGGAGTCCAACCGGTTCAGTTTCGGCTACGTCAGATGTCTTTCGTCTGGCAACTGATTCACAGGATCGGGTTTATGCCTGTGCAAACGGGAGAGCTGTATTTGTATCTGACAATGGGGGGACAAGTTGGACATTAAGTCTATTTCGTGGAGATGCTTTCTGGGACATAATTGTAACCTCATCAGATGATGTGTATCTTGCCGCTGGCAACGAGGTTCTTCTATCAAATGACCAGGGAAATAATTGGGTTGATGTGAGCCAGGGACTCCCCGGGGCAGATGTACGCTCTCTGGGGGTAGATGCAGAGGGACGCCTTTTTGCAGGTCTCTATGGTGCCATGATCTATCGTTCACCTGACAATGGCAACACCTGGCAGGCACTCACCCGGGGACTCTCGAACCAAACTGTCTATGTCTCAATGGCTATTAACTCACAGGGACATATCTTTGCCGGAACCAATGGCGCTCATATTTATCGCTCTACTGATCATGGTGAAAACTGGCAGAGACTGACAGCTGGTCTATCCTCTGCCGAAGTCTGGGCTCTGGAGATCGATACAGAGGATAGAATATTTGCCGGAACAGGCAATGGTGTTTGTATATCCAATGATAATGGAACATCCTGGTCGCTTGCCCCCCAGACTGAGGGTATGGTTGATGTGAATGATATGACCATTAATTCTGAGGGTCATATTTTTGCATCTAATAATAATGGAGGAGTGTGGCGTACCATTGATCATGGGAATAGTTGGGAGAATATCGGTAATCCTGCTGCCAACGGTGCGACTCCCTGGGGATTGGCTATGGATACGCAAGATTACCTTTATGCTGGCGCTGCGAATGGTCAGGTTTATCGAAGTACCTTGGCTACTGTAGAGAATACTTCTAGTTTTTTTCCAATCAATGCAGGAATACAGACAGTCAATCGTTCTTCTGTCGAATGGGGAGATTATGATAGTGATGGTGACTTGGATCTTCTCATGGTGGGGACGGATGGCACCCAAAACTATGCGAAAATATATCGCAACGATGACTCCCATACATTTGTAGATCTCACCTCGGCAGGGTTGCAGCCCGTGATCAACGGTCCAGTAACTTGGGGAGACTATGATAATGATGGTGACCTGGATGTTTTGCTCACAGGTTACGATGGAGGTTCCACCAATTTTTCCATCGTTTATCGAAACGATGGCGCCGGTTCTTTCACCGACCTGGGAATGGACCTAGTCCCCATAGGTTCTGGTTCTGTTGACTGGGGTGACTACGACAATGATGGCGACCTCGATATCTTTATGACTGGATGGAATGGCACCACCAGCTATGCCCTTATCTACCGCAATGATGAAGGTAGTTTTGTTGATATCAATGCTGGTTTGCCCGGTGTTCGTTCTGGGTCTTGTTTATGGGGTGACTACGACAATGATGGCGATCTGGATATCTTTTTATCAGGCTGGAATGGTACAGAATCATTTACCCAGATATTTGAGAATGACAATGGCAGTTTTGTTGATATCAATGCTGGCCTTACTACCATTAATGGCTCCGCAGCCTGGGTTGATTATGATAATGATGGTGATCTCGATCTATTGCTAACTGGTTTTCACAGTGGCGCTCCCACCAGCACAGCACTTTATAGGAATGACAATTCTGTTTTCGTGGAAGTTAGTTCTGGCTTACCTGGCGTAGGACAAAGTTGCGTTGCCTGGGGTGATTACGACAATGATGGTGATCTGGATATTCTCTTAAATGGTTGGGATGGTACAAATATCCAGACTGATATTTTTCAGAATAATGCTGGAACATTCACTGCCATTCATGCTGGTCTACCTCTGGTCAAGACAGGCGCTCTTGCTTGGGGTGATTATGACAATGATGGAGATCTGGATCTGTTCTTAACAGGGCAGGATTCCGATCTAAATATCTACTCAGAGGTGTATCGGAATGATGGAGGGACCGTTAACACCTTGCCGCAGGCTCCTGCTAATCTTTCCAGCTCCAAATCCGGTAGCGATATTATTCTAAGTTGGGACGCTGCTTCTGATAGTGAAACCCCGGTTCCAGGATTGACCTATAATCTTCGCATTGGTACGACACCAAACGGTGAGGAAGTAAAAAGCAGCCAATCTGATCCTGCAACTGGATTCAGAGAACTTGTGCTGCCAGGGAATGTCCAGAACATGACATCCTGGACCATTCATGGTCTTGCTGATGGGAATTACTACTGGAGTGTTCAATCTATCGACAATGCTTACGCTGGTTCTAGCTTTGCTACGGAACAGTCATTTGCCATTGGAGAGGTACCAAGCGCTATCACTGAATCGGCATCCAGTATTGATGCAACAACAGTGACCCTGAACGGTCTGATCAATCCCAACGGTTTTGTAACCACAGTTGTCTTTGAATATGGCATATCCACAGGCTATGGTGACCAGGTAGCAGGCTCTCCAAGTCCGGTGAATGGATCAACTGAGACCGCAGTCAGCGCACATCTGACGGGTCTTACAGCTGCAACCGAATATCATTTCCGTGTTGTCGCCACGAGTTTGGTTGCTACTGTCAATGGTGCTGATCACGTCTTTACAACCCTGGCAGATGGAAGTCTTCCCACAGCGACAACAACTGGTGCAACTGAAGTGACTTTCTCAAGCGCAACCCTCAATGGGACTGTGAATCCAGGGAATCTCTCAACTACACTTGAGTTTGAATATGGTTTAACCCAAAGCTATGGTGATGTGATAACCCTTCTAAATCCCATCGATGGAACAGATGATGTACCTGTTCAAGCTGGACTGACAGGGCTCATAGCCTCAAGTCAATATCATTTTCGGGTGATGGCGACAAATGCAATGGGAAGTGTTAGTGGTCAGGACCAGGTATTTACAACCTTGGCTGATGGGAATGTACTTACAGTGACCACAAATAGTGCCACGGATGTGACTTCCTCAAGCGCCACACTTAATGGTACTGTAAATCCAGGAGATCTCTCAACTACGCTTGAGTTTGAATATGGACTAACCCAAAGCTATGGTGATGTGATAACCCTTCTAAATCCCATCGATGGAACAGATGATGTACCAGTTAGTACAGAGTTGACTGGACTCGAAGCTGCAAGTCAATATCACTATCGAGTAGTGGCGACAAATAGTGTGGGTAGTGTGAATGGGCAGGATCAGGTGTTTACAACTCTGGCGGATGGAAGTTTACTTGCCGTGACAACAGGAGCTGCTACGGAGTTAACCACCCATAGTGCCATCCTCAATGGAGTTGTGAATCCAGGGGATCAAATAACTTCTGTAATATTTGAATTGGGGGTGAATTCAAGCTATGGCGATGAATTCACAGCTGCTCAAAGTCCCGTTAATGGTTTAGCGGATGTTGAGGTAGATGCTAGTGTAGAAGGCTTGAACGAGAACACCGAGTATCATTATCGTGTGGTTGCCAATAACGCTAGTGGCACCACCTATGGTGAAGATCAGGTATTTACCACAGCTATGAACTACCCTGCGACCTTTACTCTGGATTCCTTTACAGATTTTCCGATCCATGAAAATGCTGATGAATATTCAGTTGCAGATTACAGAATGTTTGGTTTGCCCGGTTCCATTGATCTGTTGGCCAGCGAGATCTTAAGCGGTAACCAATCTGAGGACTGGCAAGTATACTGGGACAATGGAAATACCAGTGACTATCTCGTTGAGTTTAACGGGAGTTCTGATTTCCAGTTTAGTGTGGGTCGCGCTTTTTGGGTGATCAATAAGGGTCGCCTGGAAATCGATGGTTTTTCACCCACAGCTCCATTGAATAGCAACAATCAAGTTGAACTTCCCCTGCATTCAGGATGGAACCTGATCACCAATCCTGTCATGACGTCTATCTCATGGGCAACAATTCAGAACTTGAATAATATCTCAGATCCAATCTGGTCATTTGATGGTAGTTTCCATCAGGCCTATAACTTTGAATGTTATCAGGGTTATTATTATTTCAACACTGACGGTCTAAGCGATCTAATAATACCCATACAGAGCACAACACTTACTAAATCTGGGCGGAATATTGAAGACCCAGAGCAGTGGCAGGCCACTATCATCCTTACCTCAGGAACGCATCAGGATAGATCAGTTCAATTTGGTGTAGCTTCCGATGCCAGTGAAACTCTGGATCGTTATGATTACCGGAAACCACACGCTGTGGGTGCGCTTGCTGGCATATCCTTTAACCGCCCATCGTGGGATGCTGAGTATCCTGTCTTTGCAGCTGATATGCGTCCAATGCATGTAGATCATCAGCTATGGGATTTTGAACTGGAAAACTTAGGCAATGAGACTTCTAAGCTATCTTTTGAAGGTCTTGAACAAATCCCTTCACAATATGATATATATTTGATAAATATTCATAATGGTCATGCCATTGATCTGCGAACTGAACCGAGTTACGAATTTGTAGCCAGTTCACCTCGGATGAAATTCACCTTATCGGTTGGTTCAGCAGAACAAGTTCAGAATTATATCAACAATATTACACCTGAGACTCCATTTATCGGTCAGAATTTCCCCAATCCATTTAATCCGAGTACGACGCTGAGTTATCGATTACCGGCGTCTTCAAATGTGTCCCTGATCATCTATAACGTTCAGGGCAATATTGTTAGTGTCATAAGCTCGGGGTCGCAAGCAGCCGGCTGGTACGAGGTGGTCTGGAATGGTGAAACAGTCGAAGGTAAAACTATGAGTACAGGTATCTATTTTGCGAGACTTATCGCTGGTGATTACACCCAGGTGATCAAGATGCTTTACCTCAAATAATAAGGACCTGCGGTCAAATTCTCAAAGCCCCTGACCTCAAAACTCAGGGACACTAAAAGTTGCTGTGTGTTGGTTGAGCGCTATGGAATTTGAGGGCAGAGAAGATGCGCCTCACTTTCAGCATCAATATTCCGATTTGCGTTGACAGAATGCACTTAGCGGCCTACTTATTTTCATCAGGTAATCTTATGGAGATTACAGTCAAACAGCCGAGCACTCTCGATAACTACCATCTTGATTAATTAAACAATATAGCTAAATTCAGGTAAAATTTTCACAACTGCGCATGGAGCAATATGTGTCGTAAATTATTATATCAGTGTGGGCATAGTATGTGTAAGGACCCGTTTGCATTGTCCAGCAATAAGAGCTGGAGTATGATGTGAGGGCACTTGGACGACGTAGCTGCCATAAAAAAATCAGTTCTAACTAATGAGGTGGGGATAACAATCATGAACAAAACTCGTCTATTGATGCTGTTGCTCTTATTAGCTGGCGTGACCAACGCACAGTGGTCCTGGCAAAACCCGTTACCACAGGGAGATTTTCTTAAATCAGTCCATTTCATTGACCAAAACACCGGCTGGGTTGCGGGTCAAGCAGGCGAAATGCTCAAAACAACTGATGGCGGATTAATCTGGGTCAATCAATCAACGGGAACGGATAAAAATTTATTGTCAGTCCATTTCATCGACCAAAATATCGGCTGGGCTGTGGGGTATAGTGGCACGATATTGAAAACCAGCAATGGAGGGTCTGACTGGACACCTCAAACCAGCGGAACAGACAGTGATTTATTATCAGTCTATTTTACGGATCAGAACAACGGTTGGGCAGTGGGACAGTACGCTACCATACTAGCTACAACAAATGGAGGACTTGAGTGGACGCCTCAAACAAACGGAGCTGAGGACAATTTAGAAGCTGTTCGTTTCGTCGATTCAAGTATTGGTTGGGTTGCTGACAGGAGTGGCACAATATTGAAAACAATAAATGGGGGAACAGACTGGACGGCTCAATCAAGCGGTACCAGCAATGCTTTGCATTCAATCTATTTCGCTGATGAAAATACCGGCTGGGTTGTGGGACGTGAAACCATATTGAAAACAACCAATGGAGGAACAGATTGGGTATTCCAATTTGGTGGTTCTGATGAATTTTATCACTCCGTCCAATTCATTGATGAAAATACCGGTTGGGTTGTTGGTTGGAATGGTACAATATTAAACACATCAAACGGCGGTACAGACTGGTCTGCTCAGTCAAGCAATACAAACCGTAATTTAATATCTGCCTCTTTTTCTGACCAATATACTGGTTGGGCTGTGGGAGATTATGGTACGATGTTATATACAACCAATGGAGGAATAGACTGGATAACGAAATCAAGCGGCACCATCGCCTGGCTAGAAGATGTCTATTTCGTTGACCAAATTAAGGGTTGGGCTGTTGGGCAAACCGGCACAATTATGAACACAACAGATGGGGGGACAAACTGGATTGTCCAGCCGACTGGCACTAATATTTGGCTACAGTCGGTCCATTTCATTGATCAAAATATCGGTTGGGCAGTGGGAGATAGTGGTGCCATATTTAAAACATCAAATGGTGGCGCAGACTGGGCGGCTCAATCAAGCGGTACTAACAATAGGCTGGAAGCTGTCTGTTTTGCGGACGAAAATAACGGCTGGGCTGTTGGCTGGAATGGCACAATTTTAAACACATCAAATGGAGGCGCAGACTGGGCGTCTCAATGGGGCGGAACAAATAACTTGTTATGGAATGTTCAGTTCATCAATCAGAATACCGGTTGGGCTGTTGGACAAGCCGGCACAATATTGCACACAACCGATGGAGGGATGTACTGGTCATCACAATTAAGCAGTACAACGAATCCTGTATATTGTATCCATTTTATCGATGAAAATATCGGTTGGGCTGCTGGAGGGTCAGGTAGTTATCCCTGGGCCGTGATTTTAAAAACAACCAATGGAGGAACTGACTGGACACCTCAATCGAGCAACGGTACGAGCAATTCCTTGTATTCAATCTTTTTTACTGACCAAAACACTGGGTGGGCTGTGGGAGATTACGGTAACATGCTAAGCACAACAAACGGAGGAACAAACTGGATCCCTCAATTAAAAACAACGGGCATTTCTTTAAAGTCAGTTTATTTCATCGATCAAAATACAGGTTGGGTTGTGGGCTCTAATGGCACAATATTACACACATCAAATGGGGGGGCTGTATTTGTTGATGAAAAGCATGAGCCAGCACAGCCAAAGGGCTTTTATCTGAATCAAAATTATCCAAATCCATTCAATCCGACTACCACTATACGCTACGGATTGCCCGAAGAATCAACCGTATCATTGATTGTGTATAATGTTCTGGGAAATGTAATTATGACTTTCGAACCTGATACTAAATCAGCAGGTTGGCATTCTGTTCAGTGGAATGGCACCAGCCAGGATGGGACACCCGCCGGAACAGGAGTCTACATTGCCAAGCTACAAGTTGGAAGTTATTCGAAGGCAATAAAGATGGTTTATTTGCGATAAATACCGATCAAACTAAACAATAGTCACAAGGAGCCCCAATTTCAGGGGCTTCTTCATTATGGTGACCGAACCTCCTCACCCTTCGACCTGCCTCCGGCAAGGCAAGCTCGGCTTCTTTGACTCAATATGAGTACGAGATCGCCGCGTCTTCACGAATTCCCCGCATGAGGTGTGTTGCGAAGAGCTTGCTCGAATCCTCCTTCTGGTGTCTTTGCGATGGAGCGATAGCGACGGAAGTAATCCCCTAATTGGTTGCCCGGAAAGAGAGATCGCTTCACTCCCTACGGTCGTTCGCGAAGACTGGCTTCTTTCTAACCTCCCAACCTGCTAGCCCCTAGCGTCAAACTCCCAACCCCGCAACCTCCAAACTACCCTTAAACATTGGACCTTCGACCTTTCGACTTTCGACCAACTCTATAAATGACATTTTTATGTCTTCTGGAAAAACTCCCTTTTCAATCTTACTAAACATTGTGTGAAAACTATATTTTGTCCTCGAAATCGGGAGGAGTTGGAAGGGGCTCAGGGTCTAAATTCTATTTATGGATGTTGTTGTATTTTCTTTATTTATCATGATTTTAACAGTGCTTGCTGCTCTCACTGGAGAGTGGTGGGTTCATCTCCGCGCCCTGAAACGCATCCCCATACGTATTCATGTCAATGGAACTCGGGGTAAATCAAGTGTAACCCGACTCATCAGTGCAGGTCTCCGAGAAGCTGGTTTTTCCGTTCTGGGGAAGACCACTGGTTCCGATCCCCGCATCCTGGATTTGGAAGGAAAAGACCGCAAAATTCATCGCCTGCAGAAACCCAGTATTGGGGAACAGGTTCGGTTTTTAAGATATTTTTCACAGTTTAGACCCCAGGCTATTGTTCTGGAGTGCATGGCTGTTCAACCTCAATACCAGTGGATCACTGAGCAGCGTATGGTGAAATCAACCCACAGTGTCATCACCAATGCCCGTCTGGACCATTTAGAGGAAATGGGACATCGTCTCCGCGACATCGCCATGTCTTTATCCAATACCATCCCCTTCAAGGGCACACTCTTTACCGCCGAACAGGATAAGCTTGATATATTCAAGGAAGTCGCAGCCAAACGAGGTACTGAGTTAAATGCCGTCACTGGTCATGGGGTTAGTCATGAAGATATGCTGGGATTTAACCATATCGAGCACCCTGAAAATGTGGCTCTCTCTATAGCCGTCTGTGAATCACTGGGTATTCCCAGAGAACAGGCGCTGGAAGGAATGCGTAAAGCTCAACCTGATCCTGGTGCCCTGCGAATCTGGGAACTGGAAATGGATGGTCGCCATTTCTCACTGGTGAATGCCTTTGCTGCCAACGATCCACAGTCGACCAAAACGATCTGGAACATGATCAAGGAACATCCAAGTCTTGATCACGAACATACCTGTGCCTTTTTGAATACCCGCTCGGATCGAGTGAGTCGGACGTCACAATTACTGGAACTGATTTTGAAGGATATCAAACCAGATTCTCTTTTTGTCCGTGGTGACAAGATGGAAAGATTTGAGAAACCTTACTTTTCAAAGGTAAAGGGCCGCGTGGAACAGTTCTCAGAGAATGGGAGTGCCGCTTTATTCGCTGAAAAATTACTCTCTCAAAAAGGCAATACTCTGATTTTTGGAATTGGAAATATTGTTGGCAGTGGTTTTCAAATACTGGATGAATTAAAGAAATATCGGATTCATAAATGACTACTAGTGCCGGCATGGATGAATGGGTAACCTTGAGTATGCGATACGTCGACCAGCTCAGCAAAACGCACACCCAAGTGATCACCCTCTGTAAGGGCAGCTATATTTTTATCTCTGCGCCCTCCGTGCTCTTTGCGGTTATAAAATATGAGTACTTTTCATGATTGAAATTGCCATAGGGCTGGGCATCATACTGAGTCTCTGGCTGACAGAATGGCTGGGGGTAACCGCTGGTGGTATCATCGTACCTGGCTATATCGCCATGTATCTGCATGATCCATTGCGGGTGATTGCAACATTTTCCATCTCAATTCTGGTTTTTCTCATTGTCCAGGGCTTGTCGCAGTTCCTGCTGATTTATGGCAAACGCCGCCTCGTGCTTTCACTTCTTCTGGGATTCTTCTTTGGATATATCTCCAGAAATTATCTGGCTATAGAGTTCCAGGCCCTGGGTTGGGATTTTTATACCATTGGTTACATCATTCCGGGACTGATCGCCTCCTGGATGGATCGTCAGGGAATTGTGAGAACTTTAAGTGTTATTCTCATCACCGCCAGTATCGTACAGTTGGCCGTCATGCTTATCAGCGGTGGGGTGATTCATGTTTAGACCAGCCATTCAACGCATAGAGGTTTTGGTTGTCATGGCTATCATTTCCCTGGTCGTTTTTTACACAGCGAGTTCCTTGACTGTGGAGACTCGCCAGGCTGCCTATGATATCAAAATTGCAGCAGCCCAGCGTATGGCCACTGCCATGCAAATATTAAAGGATAGTCGTGGTAAATCTGCAGTCTTTATGGATGATATCAATGATCCCAACGAAACAGGCTTAATCGGTCGTCAGTTTACCTACATCACAACAGATGAGGGTGATCTGGATGCCAAAATATCCGTCCTCGACCCCAATGTAGCTGCCATGATGGTAGATTATCTAACCCAGGCAGGTGTTTCAGCAGGGGATAAGGTCGCTGTGACCCTCACCGGTTCTATGCCTGGTGGAAATTTAGCAGTGGTTTGTGCCCTGGAAGAAATGGGCGCCGCACCATATGTCGTGGCATCTGTAGGTGCCTCGCAGTGGGGTGCCAATATTGAGGATTTTACCTGGTTGGATATGGAAAAGGTTCTCTATGATACATCAATTATTTCTTTCAGATCCAGTGCGGCAAGTATGGGTGGAGGTTCAGATATTGGACGACGGTTGAGTCCCCGAGGACGTGAGCTCATCCAGGAAACCATTACCAGAAATGAGGTTGATTTCATTAACAGTGAAGACCTCGCCGATGCAGTACAGCGTCGTATGGATCTATTTGGTACCCACGGACCTATCGATGAGTACAAGGCATTTGTTAATGTGGGTGGAGGTGCCGCTGTACTTGGTGATGCTGCTTACGCACGGCTGATTCCACCTGGCTTAACAGAACGGATGCAGTTTGAATCCATGCGCAATGGGGGTGTCATGGCGAACTTTGGTCGTGAAGGCGTACCCGTGATCCATGTACTCAATATTCATTCCATGTTCGCCCAATTTGATTATCCCTATGCGGCTACACCCACCCCAGAACTTGGTGTTGGTTCCTTCTATGCCAGCGAGAGATATAATCCCTGGACCACCGCTCTGGCATTAGCGCTGTTGTTAGGTATGGTAATTACCGTTGGTCTCAATAGTAAACGCAAGATTAAACATCATTTAGAAAAATATGAACCGGACTCTTATGTTTGAGTCAAAGGTCGAAAGTCAAAGGTCAGAAAGTCGAAGGTCGAAGGTAGGGAATAGGATAATATGAAGAGGAACACAATTATGTTTAATCGATTCAAAAGCTCCTTTCGTAGGCTTTGTGTTTTTCGTTGTAAAAATGAAAGTTCTCTCAGCATGTCACAGAGGAGTGAGTGTGAGTAATAAGATGGCTTATATCAAGATTCTTTTAGCCCTATTGATTTTTGGAAGTGTCTCCGCTGGTGTTATAAAGCCGCAAGATGCGAAAAATCAGCGCGACATCCTGATTGTGTCAGGGAATCGTAGTTCTTACTACACACTTGATGGCCAATCCCTGGTATATAAGGTCAAAGGCCCCCAGAGAATAAAAATTTATTCCCGTGCTGTTCTTAATAGTAAAAAAGGCGATTCAAAATCATTTGGATTTGAAATTCAGCTCAATGGGAACCAACCACTCCAGGTAAATCACCAGCAAAAATATAGCAAGGGTGTCAAATCGCCTCAACATCCCAACCATTTCTTTAGCAAATCTGGTATTGATTATATCAGTGTTCCTGCAGGTGTGAACGAAATAACCATTAGACCTAAAAAGCGCGGCGAGCGGATTGTTATCCGTGTCCTTGAGGACAGAAACGCACCGAAGGGTAAGAAAAAGCGTGTCGATGCACTTTCTGAAGAATCGCCGATCAAGCTCGTATCCAACGGGAAGTATCTCAGTTATTATGCCATGAGCAAAGATCATCCACTTTTTGTAACCCTGAAAGGCCCTGTCAATCTGGAGATCACCAGCCGCCTGGGTTTTGGTCCACAAATGGGACGCGAGGAAGATTACCGTATTCAGGTTCTGGATAATGGCAAGCTTGTAGGTACTTACTATTTCTCAACGGATCGCTCTGAGGTCACTACCGTAGATGGTCAAAATGGAGTCGTTCCCGGTAGCTGGCGCAGTTGTGATGTGAAGCTGGGTAAAGGTATGCATGAAATCAAACTCAGACTTATGGACGAGAACCGCCAGGTCTTTATCAAGTTAAATCAGATTATTGGAGACTAGTGCGACGTTTACTACTTATAGGTCTCCTGTTCGGGCAGTTATTCTCACAAAGTCTTATTCAGAGGCTGGCAGCCCCCATATTCTATGAGCTGGGTGTGGAGCCCAATTTCCAGAGCAACCCCCTCAATCTTTCTGATGTTGAAATCCTTAAGGCCACTGAGGATTCAGACTATTTAAATGGGATTGACAATTTCTCCAGCAATGTTGTTTCCTTGTCAGGTGATTTGAATTATGCACCACGTTTGATTGGCGGACGGAAATCAAGATTCAAGCTTAATCAAACCCACCATTACTATCACGACATCCCTCAGCGCAGTTATCAGAGCTATTCCATGTCCCTTCGACAATCCCTGGGAAAATACAGATATCTGGACCTGGGTTATTGGATTTTACCTGAATATTACTTGAGAAATTACCGCATTCAGGATAATCGGACCCTGGAAACCAGCCGGGAAGTGTGCAATTTTGGAACAGACCGCATCTGGTTGGGTCTGGAACACCGGATTTCCAGAAAGAATACCATTGAATACACGCTGGCCCTGCGCAATGAGATTTACCAGGCACCATTTTCACATTATGACCTGAGGATGATGGAAGGTGATCTTAGGGTCAATTTGGGACAATATGATCTCTTCACTTTAAGCACTGAACTTCAATATGGTCTGGCGGAAAACGATAATAACTATGATGACAAAGATCGATCCTACAAATACTTCAACATTCGTCCTACGCTTACCTTCAATTTACCCGGGAAACATCGTATTCGGCTGGCAACACGGTATGAACAACGTGCCTATGACAGTGAACAATATGATGATTTGCTGCACGCGGGTCGTTATCAAGATGAGGTCCGCATTGAGGTTACAGCATTGCCAAATTTAAGCGGACCATTCATAGTGGAGCCCTTTGCTGGCTATCGTGAGCGTCGGGTAGACTCCAGTGATCCAGCAGTTGCTGACCTGAAATCCTTCTCCAGATACTGGTTTGGTGTCCGCTTTGGATTCAAATCCGTTATAGACATGTACTTTTAATTATTAGAAAAGATGAGTTACGTTAAGCCCATGAAAAGAATAATTCTATCAGCATTTATAATATCACTGACCCTCTTACTATCTGCTTGTTTAAAGCCTGATCCAATAGAAGCTGACTTTGTAAGCGATGTCTATCTAATGGATGTGCTGGAAACTGGAGCATATGCACGGGATGTTTATGTTGTGGATGGAAGCGTTTTTGTGGCTGCCTCTCAAATTGGCAATCAAATCTGGCAAGAGTCGACTGATGGATCCATGGAAAAAACCTTTGAACATAAATTTAGCGGTAATCCAGCTTTGAGAATGATTGTTGAACCTGAAACGCGTCTCATGTTCACTTTTGACCGAGCACAGGGTTTTTACAAAAAGCTTGCCCCCGATATGGGCGGTTTTGATTCCGTTTATACAGATCATCCCATTTGGATCGAAACGTCTGAATCCGGCTTATTTGGATCGGGTAGTAATGAAGATTTTGCAGTAAGAAAAATAAATGACAATTTAGTTGCCCTATATGTCATCGACCGGACATCTAATGACGGGTTGAAACAGTATTATTTCAATCGAAAGTTTAGAGCACCAGATATTCTGTATGATGGCTCCTATTATTACTGGGAGTTAAGCAATGTGGGGACATCAACAGGTGGCATTAATCTGGGACTTGATCTGCGGGATACGCTCATGGCCATCTCCCATGATGAATTGGGGGTAGGGTTATATCGATTAAATGGGGTTGACCTGGATACACTGGCCGTCATTGATACACAGGGTGAAGCACTGGAAGTAAAATTTTACGATAACTACCTGCTCTCCGCCAACAATTGGGCAGGGATGGGGATTTTTTCAATGGGTGCAGGAGAGAGTAGTCTCACCCATTTAGCTGATATCGAAGTTGGTGGCTGGGTAAAACAGATCAGTGTCTGGAATGATATTGCAGTTTTGAGTTGTGGGGAAAACGGAATTTTTCTGGTCGATTTAAGCGACCCGGAAAATCCACAGGTTGATCAGCCCATTGATGCTGGTTACACCTACCGCACACACGTCGCTGGCGATATTATTTATGCTGCTACGCGTGAGGGGGTTAAACGCTACCACATCGAAAGCAGGTAATTAATGCGCAATTCCCTCTACACCATACTGACCCTTCTTCTGGCTCTCAATTCTTTGGGAGCTGCTGATTTAATACGCCCCACAATGGCGCTTGCTCCCCTTGCTGGAGGTGTGCAAGTGAATCTGGACTTTGAGCATGTCAGTGAAGCACAATGGCGGGCCATGTTGGAGCAACCAGAATCCTTTCATAATTATGGTTATGGGGTAGCAGGTGGTCCTGGTGAAGCGGCTCTACCCATGCTCACCGTATTTGTTCCTATTACTGCAGAAATCACCCCATCTGTTTCAAATATTCTTCGACATGACTATGATCTAGCTGAACTATCTCTCAAGGCGACACCTGCCGGTCACCTCGACTCTGACAGGCAAGTTGCTGAGATTGCAGCCTACGACTGGAATCGGGTATCCAGGTCACAGACAGTGGATATTCTGGCTGGTGAACCCATGCACATCAAAGGTCAGGTCTATTTGCCCATCACGGTTCATCCCGTAGCCCTAGATCAATTGACACATGCTCTGGACGTTCCAACTTCGATTCAATTTGAGATTCTCGGTGTGAGTCTGGCAGATGCCTCTCTGGTCACTGAGGATGGCGGTATCCGTTCTGTGACACTCCCGGAGGAGCAGTTTGCCAGCAGGGGTCATTATCTCATTATTACACCACCCCAGTTTGAGCTGTACATCCAATATTTTGCTGACTGGAAAATACGTATGGGATACCAGGTCACTATTGCAGGAACTGACATTGCGGGGAATTCAGCAAGTGCCATCAAAGATTATATCCAAACTGCCTGGGACACCTGGGAAAGCCGTCCCGATTTTCTGGTCATTGTTGGCGATGAGGATCAGGGAATTCCTGGCCATTATATTCAAAACCCCCAGGGTGATAACCTGGTGACGGATCATCCCTATGGCCTGCTGGAAGGTGATGATTCTTTCCCTGAGCTCATGGTGGGACGTCTGTCTGTAGATACCGTCTCTGAATTGATTTCATTTACATCAAAAATTGTGGCTTACGAGAGTAGCCCCCATATGGACAATACAGACTGGTTCCAGCGTGCCCTCATGATATCTACTACCTGGGGTGCTGCTTCGACTCAGGCAACCAAGGAGTGGGTTGCAGATAAAATGGTGGAAAACGGGTTTGATCAGGTCTACACGGCTTACCACCCCGATGTATCAAGTACGTCACATATCGCCAATCCAATTAATGCTGGTGTTGGATTTGTCAACTATCGTGGTTTTGGGATGTACAACGGATGGTTTGGTCCGGATTTTATGAGTTCAAATATTTATGGTCTCATTCATTGCGGTGCTAAAACACCAGTGATTACGTCAGTAGTGTGTGGTGGTGGTAATTTTGCGGCTGGAGCTGATGATCCCTGTTTTGGGGAAGTATGGACACGTATTGGAACCTTTTCTGTTCCCAACGGTGCCGTTGCCTTTTTTGGTCCCAGTGAGCTTTACACCCACACCCAATTCAATAATGTCATCGATATCGGCATCTATTCCGGAATTTTCGATCAAGGTCTTACCACGCTGGGTGAAGCACTCTGGAATGGCAAACTGGAACTCTGGCGTAACTATCATCAGAATACTTACTTTCCCTTTGGCCAGACACCTGAATTTTACCATCATATCTACAACCTGCTTGGTGATCCAGGCATGCAATTATGGACGGCTGTTCCTCAGAACCTGAGTGTGGAGCATATTGATACACTGGTTTCCGGTGATAATTTCACTTCAGTTGCGGTGAACGATGCTTCAGGGGAGAGCCTTGCTGGAGCCTATGTCAGCTTGAGCAATGCTGAGAATGTCTGGGGCGGCTACACAGACTCAAATGGACAAATTGTCTTGCCCTTTGTGGGCGGGGTGGCAGAGGATATAAATCTTACGGTAACTGGGAAAAATTTGCTTCCCTATTTAGCAACCATACCCATCTCAAACCAAAATCATCCCCTGGAATTAATCTCCTGGACGCTGGTAGGAGGGGGACAGCCCATCGCCAGTGATAGTACTGCCATCCTGCTTTCCCTGGAAAACCCTGGGGAGGCATTGAGCAATGTTGAACTCACCTTCACCTCCAATACGCCTGACTTTATTTTTGACGAGACGGTCCAGGTTGCTGGCATACCAGCCCAGTCAACATTTAATCTGGATCCTGTTACCATGAACATCCCAGCTCTACCACATGGCACACCTGTGAACATAGCGCTGGAAATTCAGGTAGCTGGAACGGTTTGGAGTTGGCAGAAATTTTTCACTGTCCAGGCACCCCTGCTGAGCCTACAGGCCGTGAATGTTGTCAATGGTTCCCTCCTCATTGGAGAATCAGCAGATATAGAGCTGGAATTACTAAACAGGGGTGGCGCGTCCTCTCAACCACTCACCATCACACCTTTGGAATCGGAATTTATCACCTTTTCACCTGGATCATTAAGCTGTCCTTCCATCGATATCGATGCATGGATGACGACCTCTGAAATGATTGAAGTCTTCTTTGATGAGCTCCTCTTTCCAGGTGAACAAATTACTCTGAGTTTTGAGTGTGTGCAGGAGCACTCAATTGATACACTGGATTATGTGATTCAATTGGGTGGAGGGAACCGTTTTGGGCCCTCACAAAGGGACAACTATGGCTACCGCATGTTCGATAATTTCGATCTTAACTATTCCAAGGCTCCCGTGTATGAATGGATTGAGCTTGATGGTGCCCTCGGGGGGGATGGTAGCTTCCTGAATATCAGCGACAACTGGGAAGAAGAAGATGAATCGAGAACCATATCTTTACCTTTCCCTGTCAATTATTACGGAACCACCTATTCCGAGATTACTGTATGCAGCAACGGGTGGGCTGCTTTCGGCAACCAATCCGTGGTCAATTTTCATAACCGGACCATTCCATCACCTATTGGACCATCTGCCATGCTGGCACCTTTCTGGGATGACCTGGCGGCCGAGCTAGGCACCATGTTTTACATGTATGATGCTGAGAACGATGCCTTTATTATTGAGTGGAGTCGAGTGCACAATCTGTTTGCCTCCAACGAGATGAGCTTTGAGATTATCATTTATGGCAATACAGAACATCCAACCATATCTGGCGATAACGAACTCAAATTTCAGTATAAAAATTATGAAAACATTGATATAGGTTCCAACTTCTCCACTATCGGCATCGAATCACCAGATTCTGAAACGGGCATTCAAGCATCTTACAATAATATCAATGATCCAAGCATTGGAGAACTCAGTGCCGGCACTGCGCTCCTCTTTACAACTGACCGTGGTGATCGCCTGGGAGACTCTGAAATCTCCTTCAGCACCACCAGTTTGAGTTTTGACCAGATTCCCTGGAGCAGTGCCCGGGATTCGATTATCATTTCAAATTCAGGAGAATCACCCCTGATCTATGAAATAAGTGTCGTTTCGGACCTTCAATTGGAGCCTGGAGTATTTGAACCCATGGATCCTAATATTACCAAATATACGCCAGATCTCCCTGGCAGCGCATCAGCAATCAGGGAAGGTAGTGATGAGTACGGCTATAACTGGCGAGACAACAATGATGAAGATGGACCAGATTATAACTGGATTGATATTGAGAATGAGACCAATCTTGTGCCCTACCAGTCGTCAGAGTTTGATGATTGTACGGTGCTTATCGAATTGGGCTTTGAATTTCCACTATATGACGATTTCTATTCAGTGGGCTATATGGGTAGCAATGGAACCGTCACCTTTGAAGGTTTCCACTCACCCTGGTATAACATTGGTCTCCCATCCAATGCGGCTCCAGGTGCGCTTCTGGCACCCTGGTGGGATGATTTAAACAATGATAATGGACCTCAGGGAACCTTTTATTTCTGGAGCAATGGTTTTGACCAATGCATTATGACCTGGAAAGACTTCCCCAAGTTTGGGACAGATTCTTTCTACTCATATCAAGTCATTCTGGATGCCTACGGCACTATTAAGTTTCAATACCAGGATGTGGGTGAAATAATTGCCAGCTCAACAATTGGCATTCAAAATTCGGATCGAAATCTTGGCTTAACAGTGCGTCATAATTCCACAACTCCTTTTGAATCAGGCACTGCTGTGGAGATACAGCGACCCATCCAATGGTTTTCCGCAAGTGGATGGACTCAAGTCCTATATCCCGGGGAGAGCGCATCCTTTATCATCGATATCCAACCCCGAAATATTGCCCCTGGTCGCTATGATACGGAACTAATGGTTTCCACCACGGCTCCCAATGCCGTTGAAACCTTGATCAACATTTCTTTGGATGTGCGTTTGGGTGAGACTCCCTTCGGTGATATTAATGGGGATTATCTGGTAAACATTCATGATGTAACCGAATTATTTGATTTTATTCTCCTCATTGAGGAGATGAGTGCAGCGCAATTTGACCAGGCAGATTTGTCTGGTGATTAATATGTAGATGTAATTGATTTGATTCTGCTGATTGAATCCATCAATACTATAAATGAACCTTAATAGATGTGGAGTTTTTAACTTCGAGTAAACCTGAAGAAAAGGCATATATATAATGAGATTTTTATTTTTACTAATAACTGTGGGAAGTGTAATCGCATCAGGCGAATTCGAGTGGATTGAGAATGGCGTGCCTGTACGTCAGGGTGTCCATATTGAATGGCAACGTACTGGTGATGTTGGTAATTCAGGCGAAATGATCTTTGGCTGGTCTGATACAAGAACTGGTGATCGTGATATTTATGTCCAGAAAATTGATACCACAGGGACCAAGCTCTGGGGTGATACTGGAGTTCGTGCCACAGTTGCTGATGGCCGTCAAGAAGATCCTGTTTTGGTTTCTGATGGAGCAGGTGGTGCCTTTTTAGCCTGGATCGATTACCGTACAGATGAATATGGTGATGTCTATGCCCAGCATCTTGATGCAGATGGGAATTTATCCTGGGACCCTGCTGGTGTACCAATTGCCGTAAATGGTGGCTCCCAGCAATCTGCCAACATGGCCAGAGGTGCAGCAGGTGTTGCCTATGTCATCTGGGATGATGGTTCTCTTTCCGAATCAGGTGACATTTTTGGAACCGTTCTGACCCTTTCAGGACCCCTCGCTGCAGGTGGCACCAATGGTCTGCCTGTCGTGAGCGCTTCAGGGACTCAGACAAATCACAGTATTGAAACCAGTGGCAGTGAAGTTGTTGTGGTCTGGCGTGATACCAGAGATACCAATGATCCGGATATTTATGGTCAAAGACTGGATGTCAGTTTTACTGGTCTCTGGGGTGAAAATGGAATTCTCATCTGTGGAAATGCCTCAGATCAGGTCTATCCCAAGGTTGCACCAGCTGACGGAGACAGGGTTGCTGTCTCATGGCTGGATGATCGAAACAATATTAAAACAGACATCTTTTCCCAACTGCTTAATTCAGACGGCAGCCCGGCCTGGTCAGCTGATGGGATAGCGGTAACAAATCTGCCCTCAGAACAAAATTTTAGTCGTGTAAAATCCAATGGTGTGGATAGAATTTACTACATATGGGAAGACTTCAGGAATAATAGTACTGATCCAGATATTTTTATACAGGCTTTAGATTTGAATGGTAGCCCTGTGTGGTCAGATGGGGGAACCCCCGTTGTTCAGGCTGATCTTAAACAACTCCAACCTCGTTTTACCATGGGTGATGAGGGCGGTGTCTATGTGACCTGGCTGGATGAGCGCAATGGAGGATACCCACAATCTGATATCTATATCCAATATGTCAACCTGGATGGCAGCATGGGCTTTGGGGCTGATGGTCTGGCCATAACTTCTGGGAAAAAAATCCAGAGTGGTGGTCTTGTGCGTCCTGATGGAAATGGTGGAGCTCTGGTTGTTTGGTCAAACGCATCAACGGGTAGCATTGGTATCACAGCCCAACATGTTCGCCTGGATGGCAGTCAAGCCTGGGAAGTCGATGGTTCTGAATACTTTTTTGGCATCGATGGAGATGCCAGCAAATTTCAAACACTTACCTGGGGCGACAATGATGCGCTGATATTCTGGGAGGACAATCGTTGGTCTGGTACTGGAGCTGTTGCTATGGCTCAGGTCATGGATCAAAGTGCCGCTATCCAATTCACTATGGATGGTGTGGTCCTTTCCGGCAACGAACAGCAAAGCGATCCAATCATAGCACCTGATAACCAGGGAGGTGCGTATATAACTTATACCAATCCTTCCACAGGCATGGAAATTCTTTTTACTCAACATGTGGGTGAGGATTTAATCCCAACCTGGGATCCTGCAGGAATTCCCAGCCATGAAAGTACGCCAATCGGTCAGTTTAATCCCCAAATGGTGACCAGTGTAGATGGCTATCTCTACTACTTTTGGACTGAAGATGTTTTCTTGCAGGGACTCCAGGTTCATGCCCAGAAATATACCATTGATGGTACATCACTCTGGAGTGATGGAGGCGTAGTCATCACGCCCACTGACATGCTCGCCGATAAATCCGTAAAGAGCGCTGTTGCCCTGGCGGACTCCACAGTTATCTATGTTTGGGAAGCTGAAACCACAGCGGGTTTCCATTCCTATGTGTCCAAACTATCACCCGATGGCAACAATGTATGGTCAGAAGTCCTTAGTTCAGATAGTGGAAGTACTCAGAGAAATGCTGTCGCAGCATATGATCCAGAGCAGGAACAGATTACAATTGGTTGGGAAGATCTTCGCAATGCCGCTGAAAGTAGTGTGGATCTATTTTCCGTGATCATTGATACGGATGGTAACTTGAGCGAAGAACAATTAATCAGCAATGCGTTTGGAGATCAGACAGAGTTGGAATTGAGCTTTGCTGATGACAACAGTTCTGTGCTCTATGCAGCCTGGCAGGATTATGATGGTTTTCAACATGATATCTATGTCAAAAATCTCACCACCGATACTGCAGCAGAACAAATAACGACACTTCAATCAGAAAATAAAGACCCTGCCTTGCGTACGATTAGTGGATCACGCTATATTGTGGCTTGGGAAGATGTCCGTAATGGTATTCATTCAGATATATACTTCTACGATTCCCATCCGGATGGTCGTGGTCATGGCGCAGAAGGGGTACCGCTTTCAACGGCGGTATTAAATCAAAAGCAGGCTCAGATCGTACCCTTTACAGGCAGTAATCCTGATTCGTTAACCTATCTCATCGCTTGGCTGGACATGCGTTCCTCTGGGAAAACTGAATTGACCAATATTTACGCCCAGGCCTATAGTGGTCAGATGCCTGTTTCCATTGATGAAGTCGTTGTGGCTCAGGAGTTTAAGATCGGTTCAGCTTATCCAAATCCATTTAATGGATCCGTCAATATTCCAATTGAGAATCTGCGAGGTGCTGATCTGGATCTATATATTTATGATCTAAAGGGCCGGGAAATTCTCCATGAATCTCTGGGCAGTCAATCCGGTCGTATTTATACCTGGGAAGGCCAGAATCGATTTGGACAGGATTTGAGTAGTGGCGTATATCTGGTTTCCATAGGTTCAGAAACTCAATTACACACCCAAAAAGTAATGTTCATCAAATAATCACAGATCTCCTGGAAATCATATTCATGCCACACGTCATCCGCAATATTCTGAGTATCCTACTTCTCTTCTCTGTAATGAGTGTAAATGCCCAATCATTTCTACGCGAGTCGGTGATTGATAGCAGATACCACACCTACGAAGAAATCGTGGCCTATATGGACTCGATTCAGCAAATTCCAGCCTATGATGCCATTCTTGATGTACGGGAAATTGGTCGGTCAAACAACGAAGACCTGCCCATATATGCCATCAAATTATCGGACAACCCAACGCTGGATGAGGATGAGCCGGCATTGCTGTTCCTGGGACAATGTCATGCAGAAGAAATTCTCGGTGTTGAGATTACCATGGGGCTGGTCGATAGCCTCCTCCATGGCTTTGATGCCATGAATTCCCATGTAGGCTCGATCCTCCAAAATCTGGAGGTATGGGTGGTCCCCAGCTACAATCCCGAGGGTTTGAGAGTGGTCCATGATGGTCTTGATGTCACCTTTCGTAAGAATAAGACGGATAACAATGGCAATGGTGTCTTCGACTTTGTAGAAGGAATTGGATACGATATCGATGGTGTAGACTTCAATCGCAACTATGATTTTAACTGGATTTTTGGCGATGCCTATGAAGTCGATGACTATGACTACTATCGCGGTCCCTCAGCCTTTTCTGAGTCAGAAACCAGAGCCATCGCGGATCTGGCCCGGCAGGAGAAGTTTCTGCTTTCAGTTGCCTATCATTCTGCACGTTCTGGTACACCAGAAATCATCTACTACTCCTGGGAGTGGGAAGAAGCCAAATTTCCACCAGATATTGACATCATGAGCGGACTGGCCACCACCTTATCCCAACGAGTGATCAACGAATCCAGGGATGGAAATTATGCAGTAACCCCTGGTAAAACCCAGCGTGGGAATGCCCATGACTGGTTTTATACCCAGACCGGTGCCATTCAGTTCTTAATTGAAGTGGGAACCAATAATTTACAGCCCAATGTTGACATTATTAACGATACGGTGGACCGCAATCTGGAGGGTCTCTTTTTTCTCATGGATCGTGCCTATGGACGATCTCCGGAGAGCAAATCCCAAATTAGGGGGATCGTTAGCGATGCCTCTGATGGCTTTGCACTTGAAGGTGCACAGATCCAGCTGGCCAAGCTTAATGTGGGTGGAAGCTTAACTCCTCTGGAAGGGCTCATGATGCAGCCCCGGATCACGGATGGTTTTGGCCGTTATCGTCGTCTGGTTAACCAGGGGACCTATCGGGTGATTGCCTCTGCACCGGGCTTTGAATCGGATACTGTGGCAGCCATCCTGACCAGTGAAAGTTATCCAACTATTCTCGATTTCAGTCTGGATCCTGCTCCTGAACATACCATCCATATCGATCTGCTTCAGGAAGTCCTTACCGATCCCTATGAAGTGATTGTCTGGGATCAGTTCCACCGAGATACCCTTGAAATGGGTGCTGGTCTTCACTCCTTCATCTGGCAGGGCAATGACATCAACATCCAGGTGTCGACTCCTGGATATTTTCCTGAGATTCATTCCTATGATCTGAGACCATTTGGTCCCGAGCAGGAATTATCGTTTTCAATAGATTTACCAACTGCACCAACCACCATTTTCAGCACAGGTTTTGATGATCTGGTTGCCTGGCAAATAAATGGGGGTGATTGGGTTGCGGAAAACGGGAAATTGAAATCTCAAACCGACCTTTTTTATGATGTGGGTCTGGAATCAGAAATGGTCATGGATCTGGATATGTCAAGTCTACCAGATGCCAAGCGCCTGGGAATCCATATCGTTCATGCCTATGAAGTGGAATGGCACATCGACACCCTCTCAGTTGAAGTTTGGAATGCCGATGATTCAGAACGACTCATTCAGAAACAGTGGTCTGATCAGAATTTTGAAAATCATTCTGAGACATTTTTTATGGCTGGTGAAATCCCTGCAACAGGTCGCCTCAAAGTTAAAATGAAGACCGACTCCACAGTAGGTTTCCGGGGCTGGGAGATTGATTCCATATCCATTTTTCTGTCCGGCTATGAGTTGTTGAGCATTGGACCAGAAATAAGCGAACGCCAGACACAATCTTCAGCAAACCAATTCGGGATGTCTGTTTCTGCCTCACCAAATCCTTTTCACTCGACGACACGTCTCGAGTTTGAAATTCCTCAGGCCAATATCGTATCCATCAATGTTTTTGATATCCGAGGGAGAGAAATCTATTCAGAAAAACTTGATGGATCAGCCGGAACCAATTCCTGGGTCTGGAAGGGACAGGATATGCTGGGTCATCATGTGAGCACTGGGATATACTTTATACGTATCGATGATTCACAACAATCAGTAACCCGTAAACTAATGTTAATGAATAAATTATAGCTCGACTTAAAAAATAAAGAACTAAAATATGCACCGAATATCACAGAAAATTTTCATCAGTCTCCTGCTTGCGACCCTGGCGTTTTCAGCATCAGGCCCCCTGGCTTTTAAGAATCTAATGGAGAATTATCCATCGGTTCAGGGACGCTATAACTGGGAATCATATCAGCGTGGAGATTTCCTCATCATTGCTCCAGATGCAGCCCTTGCGAATCCATATTTGGAGCCGTTCAGAGTTCTTAAAGAACAACAGGGATTTCGTGTCACCATGGCACCACTTTCAGAAACGGGCAACACCACCACAGATATCCGGCAATTTATCGCCGATTTCTATGCAGCAAATGCCCTGGAATATGTGCTTCTCATTGGAGATGTGGATGATGCTTATGCCTTGCCTGCCTTCAGCTATGGTCCAGAGAATGATGTTTCCGATTTACCCTACGTGTTGATCGAGGGCGGCCCAGATGATTACTTCCCAGAGGCCTTCATTGGACGCTGGCCAGTAGATACTGCCCAGGAGTTGGCCAAGGTGATTGTGAGAACCATCAATTATTCCCGGACACCTGACATTGAGTCCGGCTATCTGGAAAGAGCCCTGGTCACTGCAGGAAATTATGCGGATACAGGAACTATTCTTACACCGGTATGGACCTCATACTGGCTCCGTGATGAGTTTTATGACTATGGCTATTCCGATGTGGATACGGTATTCTTTCCACCTACGACTGGTCCGGAGCAAATTCTGGATGCCTGGAATGAGGGTGTGGGGGTTGTGAATTACCGGGGGTGGGGAGACGCCCATGGTTGGCATTTTCCTCATTTTCATGTGTCCGATTTTGATGATGGCGCTCTGAATAATGGGAACAAACTACCCATCGTATTCAGCTTTGTCTGCGGGACCGGCAAATTCGATAGCAGTATTGATCCTGCTTTCTGTGAAGCCTTATTAACACAGGGAAGTGTATCTGTTCCAGCGGGAGCAGTCGCCGTTGTGGCACCTTCTGATTTACATACACGTACAAAATTTAACAATGCTCTGAATTCAAAACTATGGGACGCCCTCATGGAGGGGCATGTTGATGAATTGGGACCCGCTCTGGTTGCCTCAAAATTTGGTTTTCTGGATGAATTCGTCAACGAATTAGGTCCTGGTGAAATGGCAGAATTCTACTACCACACCTACAATGTCATGGGAGATCCAAGTTTGCCGGTCTGGTTATTGAACCCTGAACCCATCACCCTTGATGCTGCTGCTTTTGGAGAAGTGTGTTGGGATGATGGACTCATCACACTAAACCGATCTGATTTGCAGGAAGGCGTCTTTGCCTTAAGGCAGAATAATGCACTCATTGGGTCAGGCAGATGGACAGATGGGCATATTAGGATTTATCGTTTTGACGGGAGCTCATTTTATACCGCTGATCATTCTGGAGAGCCTCTTGAAATTACCTTGAACAGCCCCGGGCACACGCCTGTCACTGTTGAAGTAGTCCCTGTGGCCGGTAGTGGTGTTGCCTTTGCCGGAATGCTGGAAAATGTCCACGTCGGCATGACTCAATGGACACCACAGTTCCATAATTACGGGTCAGCATCTGTCTCTGTTTCGCTTCATCTTAGTTCTCCAGACGGGATCTATTCAGAAACGTTGGGAGATTATTCAATCGCAGCTGGTGGAACCATAAGTGCCGCTGCAACTTCAGCACCCCTGATACAGCTCATTGATCGGGAGATAGTCATAAATGTTGAAATTGCTGGCGTTACTTCACCTCTGGCAATTCCAGTGAGTGTTGTTTCCCCCGATTTATCAATCAGTTTCGATGGTCACATCAGACCGCTTCCAGGTGCAGCTTTTGGCTTGACCTTAAGCGGTAGGTTTCAGGGATTGGACGCTCCTGGATCAACTTTGAATGTCACCTTAACCAGTGCAGCAGAATTTGTAACACTGGGTGATATTTCTGGTACAGCCACAGTTGACGCTGAGGGTAGTTTAATTTTCTCCGATAACAGTTTCACTGGCTCCTTAAGCGAAGTAGCGCATGGAAGTCGATTGCCATTAAGTTTTGATTTTCGCCTGGACAGCCAGACCGATCCCTTTTATCACCGACAGTTTATGGTGATCATCGGATCAGAAAACAGCAGCGATCCTACACCACCCAATCAAAATTATGGCTATTGGGCGTATGACAATAATGATACTGAATATGATGAACTCCCCACCTACAACTGGACAGATCTTTCAAGCGAAGGTGGTGCACAACATTACTCTCTCAGCGATGATGATCACGAAATTGTGACGCTGCCATTTACTTTCAGGTATTATGACACTGATTACGATATACTCACCATTAACTCCAACGGATGGGCAGCCTTTGGGGCGGACTATATCAATTATTTCCGTAACTGGTCCATACCCATGCCCCTGGGACCAGATGCCATGTTGGCACCCTTCTGGGATGATCTGGACAATGATACACTGATAAACAGTCAGGAGGTTGGACGACCCATTGACTTGTATACCTTTCACGATCAAACCAATCAGCAGTTTATCGTTGAATGGCATGAGGTCTGGAATGGTTTTGGTGATCGAAGTTTTCTTGAAACCTTTCAACTCATTTTGCATGATCCAAGCGGATCGTTGGTTGCTGATGATGGGAACGGTGTCATCGAATTTCAGTACTATGAAGTCAACGATGTTGATCAGACCAATAATTTTAGCACAGTTGGCATAGAGTCGCCTGATCAAAACGATGGCCTAATGTACGTATATGCCAGGAACTATGCTCCTGGTGCATCTGTTCTGGAGGCTGGTCGTATTATTCGATTCACCACCAACCCACCTGATTTATACTGGGTTTCAGTTGAGAGTGAGAGCCAAAAACCAACTCGATTTGAAGTGGGGCCAGCATATCCAAATCCATTTAATGGTACCACAACAATTCCTTTCACACTGCTTCAGGCAGGTGAGGTAAATCTGGAAGTCTACGATTTGTTGGGTCGGAAATTGTTTAGCCAGGAGTTGGCATCCTTGAATGCTGGCTCTCATCGATATGCCCTCAGGACTGAATCGTTTTCATCAGGGGTTTACCTTGTTAAAATTGAGAGCGCTGGTGCACACCATATTCAGAAGGTCACTCTTTTGAAATAGATTTCACCCAACCAATTTCCAGAGGAGTAACGCGACGATTAAATTGGTTTCAATCTGACCCTAGAGACTGAAACCTGTTTGATTCGCTGCACTCAGTGAAAACAGGTTTAGTTACTCAGCAAGATTTATGCAGACCAAAGGTTTTAGTCATGAAATAGTCCCTCAAAATGGGACTATTTTGTTTTTGAATGGTCTCCAGAAGAGACTTGTGGACGGTTGAATCTCCTGTTCATAAATATCTCAAAATCTTCCAGGTGGGAACTTGGATCAAAAAGTACCCAGAATCGAGAGCTCTCCACACTCTGTGGCATTTATCAAATTGTTAGATTGCTTGCATACCAGCCATAGTTGCCATCTTGTATATTGTCTGGATTGGGGAAACCATAGAAAGGTGAATTATGTACAAAAATATCCTGAGTTTAATCATTACGTTTGGAGTAGTCGGGGGTCTGTTTGCAGCTTCCAATCCTGTCTCGGAAAAGTCACTTCTGAGTCTTAAGTCATTTGATGCAAACCATTCTACTTTAGAAGCTAGCACACCCGAATTTTCAATCGGTAGTATTAGTTTTGCTCAGGGGGAATACGATTTTTTGAATACAGATATGCAAGGGCAGCTCCGTCTCATAGGCGCCCCTGATCTTCCTACCACCTCAACACTCCTGGCTGTACCTGCTACAGGTGATCTCCAGACAGAAATTTCATACACATCACTGCGTGTTGAGACCAATATTAATCTAGCACCTTTCCAACCCGTACAATTAGAAGCACAAAATAGACCCGAAGGATTTGCCATCGATCAGGATATCTATGAACAAGACGCCTGGTTTCCTCCATCACCTGTTATTCTCCATGAACGTATCCAAATGCGCGACCTGACTTTGGTTACTGTGGAAGTAAGTCCCTTCCAGTACAATCCCGTTACCAGAGAATTGCGTATTTACGAGGGGTTGGAAGTTAATGTGAATCACAGCGAACCACTTGTGGCACCAGAGCGACCCATCTCTAGATTTTTTGAACCTATTTATGAGAATCTCGTTCCAAATTCAACCCTGGTTCTGGAACCCAACTACCAAATACCATCTATTCTTTTTATTCATACCGAAAATACAACTGTGACCACCTATCTTCAGGCACTCTTGGATTGGAGACATGAAAAGGGTTTTGAAGTACACAGCGCCAGTACTTTGCAAACGGGTTCTTCCAATTCCTCCATCAAGAATTACATACAGACTGCCTACGATACCTGGATCAATCCTCCTGAATTTGTCGTGTTGGTGGGTGATGCAGGTGGTACTTTTAATATTCCAACCTGGATAGAGAATTTCTCAAATTATAACGGTGAGGGAGACCTTCCTTATGTTCATCTCGCCGGTTCAGATTATATAGCCGACGCCTTTATCGGTAGACTCCCTTTCGCTTCAGCCAGCGAATTTAGCAATATCATCAGTAAAATTCTGAATTATGAAAAGAATCCCCCTAGTTTTGATACGGACTGGTACACACGGGCTCTCCTGGTGGGGGATCAGGCCTCATCTGGACTCTCCACAATTATGACCAACAGAAACATCAACGAGTATATGGAAGCCCATGGCTACCAGGACAATTTTGAGGTCTATGGTGGTTCTTTTGTGAGCCAGATTGCGTCTGGAATCAATGCCGGCGTTTCCTACTTTAACTACCGTGGATGGTTGGGAATGAGTGGCTGGGGAAATACCAATACGTCAGCCCTTACCAATGGATCAAATTTACCCTTCGTAACTATTTTGACATGCGGAACGGGTGGCTTTACTGGCGATTCTCGTTCAGAGCAATTTCTAAGGGTTGGAACCACTTCTGTACCCAAGGGTGCCATTGGCGCTGTTGGTACAGCTACATCAGGAACCCACACCCTTTATAACAACTGCGTATCGGTGGGTATCTATCACGGTATCTTTAGCGACGAGCTGTATTATGCAGGAGTTGCAGTTGAACGCGGTCGTATAAGTCTCAATCAGACCTATCCTTCAACTACCAGTGATTACGTAAAAATCTTTAGTCACTGGAATAACCTCATGGGTGATCCTTCAACTGAATTGTGGACAGGTGTCCCACAAATCATCGCCATGGAAGCCCCTGATGAAATTCCAGCTGATGCCCAATATCTGGACATTGCTATCCTGGATGCAACCAACAATGCCATTGAAGGCGCCTGGGTGACAGTCACAGGAAGTGGCGTGTTCGTATCCGGGTATACTGATGCAGATGGTTCGGTTGTTCTTGATCTGCCAGCAGCGCTCCCAGCCAGCATGACTTTGACTGCCACAAAACATAATTTTAAACCTGAACAGATGGACATTACAGTAGGTGATGACAATTTCGCCGTTTTGATTGATGCAGCGACCCTCAATGAAACCGTTGGTAACAGTGATGGCATGCTCAATCCGGGTGAAACCGCTCAGTTTGACCTAACTTTCTCAAACCATTCTGCTGCCAGCATTTCAAATGTGTTTTTAACAGTTGCTGGTGAGAATGCTCCCCCTGTCGATTATTTCTATGCTACTCTGGCTGCAGGTGCCAGTGTGGTCCTGAATGATCAAACCTACTCTCTGCCAGCGGACTATCCCGGGATGGCTAAATATGATGTTGCCATTCAGGTGACTGCAGATGGCACCTCGTATACTGATCATCGAAGATTTGATGTCTATGCTCCCTATTTGCAGGTTCATACCCTGGCAGAACCAGGCTTCCCACCCTATTCATTTGATCCTGGTGAGGTAACCAACCTGGTGCTCTTTGCTGATAATATTGGTACCCTGGGAAGCAGCAATTTGACTGCAACGCTGCATAGTTCTGACCCCAATATAGAGATTCTTGATTCGGTGGCTGTCTTTTCTGACGTTGAGCCAGGTTCTGAGACCAGCAATAGTGCTTCCAGTTTTGAGATAAATATTAACACCCAGGTAACTGTGGGTGTTCAAATTCCCCTTCAGGTAGAATTTACTGATGACAATGGATTTGTAGAAATAGTCTCACTGCTTCTGCCCATTGGAACCCCAGGAATGGGTGACCCAACTGGTCCCGATGCTGGTGGCTATTTCTGTTACGATAGTCAGGATCTAGCCTACGCTCTGGCACCCCAGTACAATTGGATTGAAATCGTTCCCGGGATGGGCTCATACACTGGAACTCTGGTTCCCCTCAATGACAATGGAAGTAATCAGGAAGACATCGTTACTGTAAACCTGCCCTTTGATTTCGGATTCTATGGTGAGGATTACAACCAGGTTTCTATCTGTTCCAACGGATATATTGCCCTGGGTGCCAGTGAAACCGCTCTGTTTAGAAATTATCCAGTACCTGGTCCCCTGGGACCCAACCCCATGATTGCCGCCTTCTGGGATGATCTGGTTATGGGAAGTGGTGATGTATATACTTACTCCAACGTCTCCGAACATATCTTTATCATCGAGTATCACAACATGCAGGGAGCCTATAGTGGTTCAACTCAAAAATTTGAGATTATCCTGTATGATGCCGATTATTACGGCAGTACGGATGGTAATGGCGATATTAAGATTCAATATCACACCTATAATAATGACAATGATGTCGGTGTCGGTTGGGGTAGTTCAGTCCATGGTCAGTATTCCACCACAGGTCTTGAAGACCACACTGGCCAGTTAGGGATGCAGTATACCTTCAACAATATGTGGGCTGAAACAGCTCATGTCTTGACCGATGAATCCGCTCTTTTCTTTACCACCAGAACAGACGCCATTCTGCCTTGCCCAGGCTGGGGTAGAGGAGATATCAATAATGACGGATACCGAGGTGTTCAGGATCTGATAATCCTCATCAATGTCATGCTGGGTAACGGTGAATTTGGCGAATGTGAATTCTGGGCTGCTGACAAGTCCCTTGATTCACTGATTAACGTCAGTGATGTGGTCCTCCTGGTTGATGAAATCATGGGGGTTGATGGGCTGGCACGTATCAGCCAGACTGAAGCCCAGGCTGATTTCATTATCGAGGATGGTAGTCTCATTCTGCGTGCTTCAGAACCAGCAGAAGCTTTTAGCTTCACACTGCAATCTGCCACTCAGCCTAGTATCATGAATTATCCTGGTCTGACGGTTACTTCAAGGGAATCAGATGAGGGGCTTAAAGTTTTGGGTTATTGGACTGGAGAAGCACCCCGGGAAGTCGAGATTCTCAAAACTCAGGATACTCGGTTTGAAATTTCCCACCCACAGGTAGCTGGTGCTGCAGGTGTGATGATGAAATCAGGTACCACAATTATACCTGAAAGTTTTGAGATTACATCGGTTTATCCCAACCCATTTAATCCAACGGTTAATATCAGCTATAATCTTCCTGCAGCAGAAGAGGTGTCTATACACATCTATAATGCGCTGGGACAGGAAGTGAATAATTCAACAAGTCAGCTTCAGGCTGGTCAACATGTGTTCACATGGAATGGCCTGGATCAGCAGCATCGTTTGGTAAGTTCTGGGATTTATTTCGCCAGAATCACCACCGCTGATGCCAATCAAATGGTAAAGCTGACCTATCTGCGCTAAGCGCTGGAGAAGATCAGGGGATAACTCATGAATAAGAACCTTTTACTCGTTGAAGATGATGCTGAAATCATCAGCCTTTTAAAGGAAGGTCTGCGCTACGAAGGGTTTGAGCTCACTATCTCTAAAGACGGTGATAGTGGTCTCGAAAAAGCACGTCAAGGAGACTATGGTCTTATTCTTATGGATTGGATGCTCCCTGAAATTTCAGGCATTGAAGTTGTGAAAGCTTTGCATGCAGACAATGTACACACCCCTGTCATTATGCTCACAGCACGTCATGATGAATTGGATAAGGTCGCTGCTCTGGAAGCAGGCTGTGATGACTACATCACCAAGCCCTTCAGCATCAAGGAATTGGTTGCCCGAATCAATGCAGTCATGCGTCGTGCTGCATCCAATGTTATGGATGAAGAAGGCACGGAGCGCAAGATCAGCAAGGGAGAGCTGGAAATAGACCTGGAAAAACGGGCTGTTTCCATTCGTGGCAAGGAGATTCAATTAACGGCCACAGAGTTCAACCTGCTTACGCTGCTGATCCGTCAGCCGGGGCGTGTATATAGTCGCAAGCAACTCCTGGATATTGTCTGGGATTACTCTTTTGAGGGCTACGAGAACACGGTGAACACACACGTCAATCGTCTCAGGTCCAAAATTGAGAAGAATCCAAACAATCCTGAATACGTCCTTACCGTCTGGGGCGTAGGCTATAAATTTTCTGACGAGATAGGTGTCTAGCAGGCTGCTTACATGGTCCAATTCAGACATATCCCTCTATATCGCACCCTGACCTTTAAGGTCTCCCTTGCGCTTATAGCCTTCTTTATTCTGAATGGGGTACTGTTGGTCCTGTGGAATCAGGCTGATATCATGAATGATCTGGAAATTGATATCCAGACAACCTATCGCCATACAGCTCTAGAAATTACCGAGGAAATAGAAGACCCTGAAACCGATATCATAGACATGTCGGTTTTTTTTGATTCGCTTGCTCAGTACTATCCCGGAATGGAATTATTCCTGGTTGATCCTGACGGTGAAATCCTGGAGCATGGAAGCTATGTGCCCTCTGAGCTCATCAACGACCATGTTTCAATTGAGACCATCCAGGCTTTTATTCAAGCTGATACCAGCGACTATCCCATTGAAATAGCCATTCCAACAGCCACAGATCTTGATTTCGTTTTCGCAGCTGCGCCGCTTGGTTCCCCTGAAGATCCAACAGGCTACGTCCTGGTGACCATGGTTGAGGGTGGGGAAGATGTAATTGTGAGTTGGTGGGAAGAATATGGCTTAATACTGACGCGTACTATTTTATTCAGTATCATTGTCGCAGTATTTGCTGGCATACTGTTCTGGTATTTTCTTACTAGGCGTGTCCAGCATGTGGCTCAGGCAGTTCAAAATTATCGGGCAGGTGATACGCGCTTTGTCCTCAAGGACGAGGCAAGCGATGAAATTGGTCACGTCGCCATGCATATCGGCGATATGATGGAACGTATCGATACCATGTTTGATGAATTGGGTCGCAAAGAGAAGATGAGAACAGAATTATTGGCTTCTGTGAGTCATGAACTGCAAACTCCCCTCACCGTCATGCAGGGTACTATTGAAACCCTGGTTGAGCACCGTGAAAAGATGAGCGAAGAAGATCTCAGCCTGAAATTGGCCACCGTTTATTCCCAGGTTCGACATATGAGTGCCCTCATTGATGATATGTTTGATGTGGCCATACTTGAAACAGGTCAGATGCGAATTAATGCCGAACCTTTCCCCATGGTTGAGCTGGTGGAAGATGTACTCCAGAGTTATGCCCTGCTATTGGAACAATCAAAGATCACCGTTGAAAGGGATTTTCCAGATACGATCCAGACGGTGAATGCTGATCCACTTCGAATTCGTCAAGTCATCCGCAACCTCTTGAGTAATGCCATTAAATTTTCATCCCCGGGAGATACCATTCGAATCACGACGGAAGTGAAATCCAATGAGATTCTCTCCTTTCGCATCGAGGATACAGGAATCGGTATCGCAGAAGGGGATATCAGTAAGATTTTTGAAAGCTTTTACCGTTCCAAGCAGCAATTGCAAAAGACTGTCAAGGGCACTGGTCTGGGTTTACATATCTGCCAGCACATTCTCAAACTCCATGACACCAACCTGGAAGTCATGAGTCGCCTGGATATTGGTAGTACCTTTTCGTTCGATCTAAAACTTTACAAAGAAGTTGTAACGATTTAACCCGTCCCAGCTCTAAATTCTCGTCACAAAAAAAAGGAAACATCATGAGTGAAGCAATCACCACTCCAAGTGGTCTGAAATATATTGAAGAAAAAATTGGAACCGGTAAATCCCCCTTAAGTGGTCAGGGAGTGATGGTGCATTATACTGGCACTCTGGAGGATGGGACAAAATTTGACAGCTCAGTCGATCGCAACAAGCCTTTCAGTTTTACCATTGGTGTTGGCAGAGTTATTCAGGGTTGGGATGAAGGCGTCCTATCAATGAAAGTTGGTGGGAAAAGGCGTTTGATTATTCCATCTGATCTGGGTTATGGTGCCCAGGGCGCCGGTGGCGTCATTCCCCCCAATGCCACGCTCATATTCGATGTAGAATTACTGGAAATTCGTGAGTAGCGTTTCGCAATGACTTTAGCTGAGCTCCAGACCGTTCTGGATGAGCATCCCCTCACATTGCTCTATTTTTCAACTCCTACATGCAATGTATGTAAGGTACTGAAGCCCCGTGTAAAAGTACTCCTGGAGGAAGAACCACCCTGGCATTTTCAATATATAAATACTGAAGATTCCATGGAAATTGCCGGCCAAAATCTCATCTTTGCCGTCCCCACGCTTTTACTCATGGCAGATGGACGCGAGATAGGCAGACTCAGTCGCCATTTTGGGATGCATGAGCTGGAACAACCCGTGCGTCGCTATGCTGAATTGTTTAAACAATCTGAATCTGAAACCTCCTAGAAGCTGAAACTTCAAATGCGCCGATACCTGCTCCTGCGAAACCCCGGTCATAACAGAGTATACTATCTGGAATCCGAAAAACTGGCCCTGGCTGAGCTCACCCTGACATCAAAACGGTTTGACCAGCCCTGTGACCACATTGAATCCATAAATATTGCAGGCATTAATTATCTGTCCTTTACAGTAGGGCAAATCTTAAGTGAGACTGAGTTAAAGTGGCTCTCGAATCTCTCCTTTGTCTTAGCACTTTATCAACAGTCAGCGGACACCACAGATTCAGCTCTTCACCCAGTAGAGTTGACACCCCATTCCCATGTGGATCCCAAGATTTCCATGCTGCTCAAGTATTCAGGGAAGACCAACGAAATATTTACAAGGATGATGGTCAATGTGGGCTTGGTCTCAAGTGATTTTGGGCTGGATGATGCCATTCAGCTGCTGGATCCTGTCTCAGGCAAGGGAACCACTCTCTTTGAGGGAGCCATTCGGGGATTTGATGTGACGGGGATTGAATCAGAGCGCAAAATGGTCCATGAGGCCACCATCTTTTTTAAGAAATTTCTGGAACAGGAAAAGTACAAGCACTCCTTAAGCAAACACGCCATGTATTCCAGCAGTACTGGAAGTGAAGCTTCCATTCAATTATTTGAATATGCTCGGGATAAGCAAGAATTCAAGACCGAGAGCTCCAGAAAACATCTGGCCCTCATCGCCGGCAATGCCATCCACTCCAGGCGTTACTTCAAGGCCGAAAAATTCCATCTCATCATCGGTGATTTACCCTATGGTATCTCCCATGGAAATAAAAGCCAGAAGAAGCATAACTCACTCACTCGCAGCCCGGCTGAACTCATGGAAGCCTGTTTGCCTGAATTTCACAAGATATTGAAAACAGGGGGGTGTCTGGTGTTGGCCTGGAACAAGTTTGTCTGGCCCCGAGAAGACTTCGTACAACTCCTCAATGCCAGGGGCTTTCACGTCCAGGACTCAGATCCCTATGATCAATTCACCCACCGTGTTGATCAATCCATCAAAAGAGATATCGTCGTCGCCTGCAAAGCTTGATTAGAGGCAATTAGATGCTAAGAGGCAACTACTTGTTAAATAGATAGGGATTACATATATTCACCCCTCATTCTGGAGGGGATATGAAATCAAAAATATTTTTTAGTCTATTGTTTTTATTCCATTTGGGTTATGCCACTGAGGATTATCAACTCTGGAATGGCAACCAGATTAATAATTTGTGGGACAATACTGGTAGGATTACCCTCCGTTCAGTCAATGCAGGTATGGAATGGCCTGCTGGGAGTGGTAATACGCTTGTTTTTGCTGCCGGGCTCTGGGTGGTTGCAGGACGAGTCAATACTGCAGAGGATATTCGCAGTGCTGCGGCCGAATTCACCACTGAGTCTCTCCCAGGACCCTGGGGCTCTGATCCTGAATTACCAGAGAACAGGATATACAAAATTCGAACAGCCGATGGTCGATCCAATCCTGATTGGGATATCTGGCCCGTAGATCAGGGGGCACCGTGGATTGATGTGAACGAAGACGGTGTATATGATCCAACAATTGATAGCCCTGATGTTAAGGGTGATCTTTATTTTTGGACCGTATTCAATGATGGCAATGCAGACAGACATTCCCATCTATGGAGTACCCCACCCCTGGATATTGAAGTCACCAGCGCTATCTACGGTTTTGAAGGACCAGGTCCCTTGGAAAACACCATGTTTATTGAATGGAACATCAAGAATGCAGGGACGAACCAGCTGGATTCTGTGTTTTTAGGTATCTGGCAGGATATTGATCTAGGTGACGCCAATAACGACTACCCTGGCTGTGCCCCCGATCTTGATCTGAGTTATCATTATGTTGGAGAATTGCCAGATGAGGACTATGGAATGTTCCCACCGGCAGTGGGCTTTTCCCTCCTTCAAGGACCCATCGTGCCTTCCGTTGGAGACACAGCCTGGGTTTCAGGTGAACTCGTTCCAGACTATAAGAACCTGCACACCTCGGCTTTTATTCCATTTTGCGCCGTTGAATGTCCAGATCCTGAGACCGCCGGAGAAGCATTTCTGGCGATGCAGGGTCGTAATCAAGAGGGGAATCTCTATGTAAACCCATCCAATAATACACCAGAACCATTCATGTATTCCGGGAATCCAGTGGATGGGTCAGGATGGTTGGCAGTAAACGACACATATCCCCGTGATTGGCGGGGGGTTCTATCCACTGGCTCTATTAGTCTTGCCCCAGGAGCGTCTCAACAACTGGTTGCGGCTTGTGTGATTTCTCCAGGTATGGGTCCAATAGCTGCCCTGGCAGCTTTATTTGACGATGTTGAAACAGTTAGGGATGTCTACAATTCACAGTTTACCGAAATAGAGAGTATTGTTCAGGTTTCAGAAATTGACATTCCCCACAATACAGAAAGCTCGGGACCCTTCACTTTTCAGTTTGAGATTCTGGATAGCCAAAACCGATGGTCGGGTAGCAAGTACATTAACTTTATAACAGAGGTTGGTCTTGCTACATATGTCCTGGAATCTGTTGGGGACAACATATATCAGGCTGAAATTCCAGAATCTTTTGCAATGGGAACAGTTACTGCGTTTTACTATATATTTCATGATGATGGTGTGAGTGATCCGGACTTTTGGCCCTCAGGCGCCCCTAATAATAGTATGTTGTTTACGTTTGGACCTGATCACGAAGCACCAGTAGTCGCTGGATTGCAGGAACACAATGATGTCCACTATCTGTTGCCATTCACCAAATCAGTGCAGATCGATACCGTATACGACCAACGCTTTGATGTTGAAGACGTCTGGTTGAATTGGACCATCGGAGGCAGTGATATTATGACGGCTCCCATGGTTGCAATCGATTCGAATGAAGTGGACTGGCGGCTAAATCAGGTCTATCTCGGTGAGTTGGCAGATGTGGTGTCTCAAGAGGGCGATACAGTTAAATATTGGGTTACCGCTCTGGATGGCAGTCTTGGGAACAATGCTGGAAATTCAGAGATCCATTCCTTTGTGGCCCAAAATCATGAAACCGTGGCTGACTTTGATCGCATTAGTAATTTGTTCGAAATCGTGGATTGGCAACCCTTTGAGAATGCCATACTGTCTGAATTTATAAATGGAGCAGATAACTGGCTTCATGTCATCCTGCTGGCAGTGAACGCGTCTGATGTATCTGCAGATACCATGCAGATGATTCGTGAGCTTGATCTCACGCCCTTCGATGCAGCCTGGTTCAATATCCCCATGGTTGGTAGCTTTCGAGATTCTACTAACTATGGCTTGATTCAGATACGGGCTGACGGGGTCTATCATACTGTGGATTCTCTTTATGGCACCCTTCCACCTGGGACCTATTCCTACGATCTTTCACCCTTCCTGGATGCAACTGATGTGAGTATCCGCTTTGTGGCACATCCAAACTATGGATTTATGCGCTGGATGATCGATGATATCATATTCCATACCGACCCGAATCTGGTTAGTATCAAGAATGCAGTCTTGACCCCGGCAACTTTTTCGTTAAAACAAAACTATCCAAACCCATTCAATCCTCTCACGAGCATCGCCTACACACTGCCTGAGCTTATGGATGTTGAATTTGAAATATTCGATATCAGGGGCCGCATGGTAAAAAGCTGGTCCTTGGCAAGACAGGCCAGAGGAGAACACAAATTATTCTGGGATGGCACCAATACAGGCGGTGAGCCGGTTTCCACCGGCGTTTACCTTGGGGTTATCAAGACAGAGGACTATCAGGCAACAATTAAAATGGTTTTACTACGATAGGACAGATCAGGTAAGCCCCTGGGGGCTCAATATTAATTCTCGACTTTATCGATTACATCCTCTGGCAGGGGACCAGCAGGCGTCTGACTCGTTTGATTCTTGATGGCTTCAATTTCAACAAAATCAAACAATCGACCCCGCCCTATGCCTTCGCACTCTTCTTCAATCAATTTCCAGCGGTATTGTGATCTCAGATTAGCCTTCCAGAAGGGGAAGGTTCGGCATTGGGTGGGTCGGGCCTCATAAATGGTACAGCCCTTCTCTCCATAAAAGATGCAGTTGTCTTCATCGTTCTTGAACACATACTGACCTTCATGGAGTTCCATATAAGTTGATGTAAATTTATTGATACTGAGATCAAGATGTTTGGCGGCAAAGCCTACATCCTCCAGTGTGGGGTAGACAAAGCCACCTCCCAGCTTGCAGCAGGCGCCACAACCCGTGCATTCAAAATGCAGCCCCCTGGCATAGAAGCGTTCTTTAAGAGCAGATTTTGACAAGTTAGAAGAGACCCTTTACCAGACCACCATCCACCACAATGGACTGTCCCGTGAGATAACTGGCTCTAGCAGAGGATAGAAAGGTAATCACTGCTGCCAGCTCTTCGGGTTGCCCCAGACGCTTCATGGGAATATCCCTGGCGATGAGGGCTGGATCTGCAAGATCACTATGCAATTGTTTTACCCTTTCAGTATCATGGATACCAGGCAGTACCATATTCACTGTAATACCATGCTCTGCAACCTGGGCCGAAAGTGTTTTGGCATATCCTGTTAAACCGGCGCGGGCAGTATTGGACAGGATGAGTGAGTCGATGGGCTGTTTTACGGAAACCGAGGTAATAAAAACAATCCGGCCCCATCCGTTTTTACGCATACCACCCAGAACTTCCTGAGCGGAGTCTTTCATGGCAATCAAATTTCCCAGTAAGGCCTTGGCCCACTGATCCTCACTTAGACTATCATAAAATCCAGCTGAAGGACCACCATTGTTGGCTACCAGGATATCTACGGAACCCCAGTTCCCCTCGATCTCATCCAGCATCGCCCGGCGTGCCTCTGGATCTACCACATCACAGGCAAACCCCTGGACAGTGGCACCAGTGATTTTGCTCATAGATTCAGCGGCAGTTTGAATTCGTTTTTCATCTCTAGAGCAAATAGCCAGTCGACAACCCTCGCGGGCCAGTTCCAGAGCTGCAGCATATCCCAGTCCAGTTGAAGCGCCTTGAACCAGGGCCACCTTATTTTTTATACCAAAATCCATACTTTTTCCTTATTCAAAAAATTCGTGATATGATAGGATGGCGAAAGCAACTGGGAAAGGATCAAATCGTGGCTAATCCTGTTCACATCCATGGTGTGCCGTCTATATTAGGCGGTTTAATAATAGAATAAAGGACCACTTATATAAATGGACGCAACAACCGCTTTTATGAGCAGACTTCAGGATTTCATATACCTGGCTCCCGGTATCTTCATCGGGCTTACCTTTCATGAGTTTGCACATGCCTACGTCGCATTTCGGTTGGGAGATTCAACTGCAAAACATATGGGACGATTAACGCTTAATCCACTTGCTCATCTTGATCCATTTGGGACAATCATGCTATTTTTGTTCAGATTTGGATGGGCCAAGCCTGTCCCGGTAGACCCCCGCAATCTGAAAAATCCTAAACGGGATATGCTGTGGATATCAGCGGCAGGACCCCTTATGAATATGTTTTTAGCACTCATATCAGGTGTACTGATACGCATATTTTTAGCCACTGATCTGGCTTTTGCAGACCCTCAAAGTAGCATGGGCATCATTCTTAAGATGTTGTCCTTATCGCTTCAAATAAATCTGATCCTCGCATTTTTTAACCTCCTGCCCATTCCACCTCTGGACGGGTCCAAGATCTTTGCTGGCATTCTTCCAAATCGGTTTGCTCACCAGATCTACCTGATCGAAAGCAAGGGACCAATGATCCTTTTTGGTATCATAATTTTTGGGATGATAACCGGTTTCCACATCATAGGTATGGTTATTCACCCATTTGTTAATGTCTTCTTTAGATTGTTTGCCGGGATCTAATGCCAGAACTCAAGTATGCCAAAACCCGTCGATTGAGACGTTTTGAATTTGCAGAGTCAGATGATAGACGTATTCATTTTCGACGCCTAACCTCTTCTTACCCAAAACGCAGTTTTCTGGGTCTATTGGTAATGGCTGGCATCATTCTATATATTCTATATTATTTATCCAAAGTTTAGGGGTTTGACAGATGCAGAAAATTGTTGAATGTGTACCAAATTTTAGTGAAGGCCGTGATCTGGCCCTGATCGAGAAGATCACCTCATGCATTGCTCAAGTGGAAGGTGTTACGCTGCTGGATGTGGACCCAGGTGCAGACACCAATCGTACTGTGGTCACTTTTGTCGGTGGTCCAGAAGCCGCAGTTGAGGCAGCTTTTCAAGGCATCAAACGTGCCTCCGAGCTCATCGATATGCGCAAGCACAAAGGAGCCCATGCCCGCATGGGAGCCACAGATGTGTGTCCCTTTATCCCCGTGAGCGATATGACCATGGAGGAATGTGCTGACTTGTCACGCATGCTTGGCAAGCGAGTTGGAGAAGAATTAAATATTCCAGTATACCTCTATGAATACTCAGCTGCCACTCCAGAACGTGAGAACCTTGCCAATATCAGAGCCGGGGAGTATGAAGGACTTTCAGAAAAATTAAAGGATCCGCATTGGAAGCCAGATTTTGGACCAGCCGAGTTTAATGCCAGATCTGGAGCTACGGTCATGGGTGCCCGTAAATTCCTCATCGCCTACAATGTGAACCTCAATACACGTGATACCAAAAAAGCCACAGACATAGCCCTGGAGATTAGAGAAGCGGGTCGCAACGCCAGGGATCCTGAAACCAATAAATTTATCCGCGACGAGAATGGGACGCCCATTACGCGTCCTGGCACCTTGAAAGCGGTCAAGGCAGTTGGCTGGTATATTGATGAATACAACATGGCCCAGATTTCCATGAACCTGGTGGATATGGAGGTAACACCGTTTCATATCGCCTTTGATGAGGTGGTCAAGCAGGCAGATCTACGTGGTTTACGGGTTTCAGGTAGCGAGCTCGTGGGTCTCATTCCCCTTTCGGCCATGCTGGACGCAGGTAAATATTATCTCACCAAGCAAAATTCCAGCACTGCAGTTTCCAATGCAGAGCTCATACGTATGGCCATCCAGAGTCTGGGTTTGAATGAAATCTCTCCCTTTAATCCTCAGGAACGCATTATAGAATATCAACTGGGTTCACAGGACAAGAAAAACCTGGTGGATATGGGTGTCACAGAATTTGTAGATGAGCTGGCTTCAGATTCACCTGCCCCAGGTGGCGGGTCTGTTTCTGCTCTGGCTTCAGCCATGGCTGCAGGTCTCACCAATATGGTGGGTGTGTTAACCTTTGGCAAAAAGGGTTATGAGGATAACTGGAGCGAGATTGAAGAATTAAGCAATCAGGCTCAAGCCTTGAAGGATACCTTCCTCTTTCTGGTAGATGAAGACACCCGATCATTTAATAATGTCATGACAGCCATGCGTTTACCCAAAATTAGTGATGAACAACAGGCAGCTCGGCTGGAAGCCCTCCAGGAGGCCACCATTTATTCAGCTGAAATCCCCCTTAAAGTGATGCGGCACTCGCTGCAAATCATGAAACTGGCTGGACGTATGGCAGAAATTGGTAATCAGAATTCATTGTCTGATGCTGGTGTGGCCGTCCTGCAGGCACGCGCCGGACTGGAAGGAGCCGCCTTGAATGTCCTTATTAATATTCCAGGAATTGATGATAAGGAAATTGTTGCCGAATTTGAACAAGAAGTCGAAAAACTTCAGGCTAATTCCAGTGCACTTGCTGAAAAGGTGCTTTCAGTCATGACATCTAAACTGAAATCAGACGGCAATTCATAAACCGAAAGCTAAGCCATAATCCCTATGTCACGTATCCATATTCTCCCAGATATTCTGGCCAACAAAATAGCTGCCGGTGAGGTAGTTCAACGACCTGCCTCAGTGGTCAAAGAGCTGGTAGAGAATGCCATCGATGCAGAGGCCACACGCATTGAAGTCACCATCAATAATGGAGGTCGTGACCTCATCCAGGTGATTGACGATGGACTTGGACTTGATAAAGATGAACTCGGATTGGCTCTGGAAAGGCATGCTACCAGCAAAATTGCTGAAATTGATGATCTCTTTCGCATAAAAACCATGGGGTTCAGGGGCGAGGCGCTTCCCAGTATTGCTTCTGTTTCCATGATGGAGCTGGTCTCTCGAGCACGGGGAAGTGAGGGTGCATTTTCGTTGGAAGTTCAGGCTGGAATACCGGGTGACGTTGAACCCGTAGCCTGGGAAACCGGCACACGGATTACAGTAAAGAATCTATTTTTCAATGTGCCTGCCCGCCTCAAATTTCTCAAAGCCAAGCGAACTGAACTCAATCACATCATCGATCGGGTGAAGCCTTTGGCACTTATTTATCCTGAGATAGCATTTAAGCTGGTTGCAGATAAAAAGGTCATCTTTGATCTCCGAGTGGGCTCTCCACAGGAACGTGTGACCGCTGTATTCGGTAGTGACTATGGTAATAAAATCATCGAGGTGGATGAAAGCCGGGGGAATATCAAAGTAACTGGTTTTATTGGAAACCTGGACTTGGTTCGGGTGGCCAGGGGTGAACAATATCTTTCTATAAATCAGCGTCCCATATCAGATCGCTTGATTAATAACGCAGTCTATCAGGCCTACAAATCACTCATACAGCGTGGTGAATTTCCATTTTATACCTTGAATATATCTGTTCCCTTGAACGAAGTTGACGTCAATGTTCACCCCACCAAAACAGAAGTAAAATTTAACGATGAATGGCGTGTCTATCATGTGGTTAAGGAAACGGTGGAGAATGGGTTGCGTCAGACCTTGAAGGTCATGCCTGGTTTCCAAAATCGTCCATCAGGTGCACCCCTTTTCCCGCCCTCAGATTCACATTCACCTCAGACCAGCTTCATGGCTCCTCCAGGAGGAGGGTACAATCCTGATACTGAACCCCGTAGCCAGGAAGAGAGTGACCTGCTTCAAAAGGCCAGACAGTTCAGCCAGGTGTTGGATAGAGCTCCTGTTGAGGTAAAACCACAGAGGCAACATGGCGGTTTTATCTGGCAGGTTCATAACAAGTATATCCTCAGCCAGATCAACAATGGGATTGCCATCATTGACCAGCACGTCGCTCATGAGAGAATTCTCTATGAAGAAGCCCTCCGGGATATGGATGAGAATAAAGGCACTTCTCAGTCGCTTCTTTTTCCTGCAACCCAGGAATTTTCGGCAGATGATTATAATGTTCTGGTTGACATTATTCCTTCGCTTAACACCCTGGGCTTTCGTCTACGGGAGTTTGGACCACAAACTGTATTGGTTGAAGCCGTTCCAACCGGTATGCGCGGGGGGAGTGAAGGCGCCATCTTGAAAGAAATTATTGATTACTACCGTGAAAATCGTGTTTTTGATTATTCGCCATCTAAACGCCTCGCTGCTTCCTACTCATGTAAAGCAGCTGTTAAAGCTGGTGATCCTCTCACGGAAGAGGAAATGCGGGTTCTGGTGGATCGGCTGTTTGCAACAGAGAATCCCTTCTATTGTCCCCACGGTCGTCCCATCATCATTAACCTGAGTATTGATGAATTGGACAAACGCTTTGAGCGTCATTAGATCAGAGTGGTATGTGGTGTCATCCTGCCTGCCAGGTCGTAGCCGCGAGGCGTAGACTGGAGCTCGTGTCATCCCGAGCTCGTGTCATCCCGAGCCGTCACACTGAGCGGAGTCGAAGTGCGAGGGACGAAGTGCGAGGGACGAAGTGTAAGGAATTAGATAAACTCACACGACAATCATGAAACCCATCAAAATTCATAATCAAATTCTGGACACTACCTCAAGTGACTATCTCATTTTAGCAGGACCCACAGCTGTGGGTAAAACAGATACGGTCATGTCGCTGGCTGAAGCACATGATATCGAAGTTATCAGCGGCGATTCCCGTCAGATATACAAATATATGAATATTGGCACGGCCACGCCTGACGCTGAGATGCTTCAAGGTTTGCCCCACCATCTACTGAACGAACTGACCCCTAATATTGTCTGGAATGCTGCTGATTTCTACCAACGCGCTCGCCAAATAATTCTTGAGACTATAGACAGGGGCAGACTCCCCGTTGTGGTGGGTGGAGCAGGCATGTATCTGGATGCACTCCGTTTTGGTCTGTTTGAGGAACAGCATAAAGATCCTGCTATCAGGCAGAAGTATCAGGACAAGGTGGATGCAGGGGAAGCAGAAGCATTATGGAATCAATTGATGAAGCTTGATCCTGAATACGCCGCGACTTTTCACTTTAATAATTTTAAAAAACTCATGCGGGCTTTTGAAATCTACGAGTCCTCAGGCATGATTCCCTCGAAGGCATTTTCCAACAGTTCTGATCCCTTCGAAAAACAGGGGATGCTGGTTGTTTTGGATCGCGATCGCAAGATTCTGTATGATCGCATCAATCAAAGAGTTTTAAAGATGCTGGAAGATGGACTCATGGAAGAGTGCCAGACCCTATTAGACAAAGGATATCACCCAGATCTATATCCCATGAAGACCATTGGATACAAGGAAGTTTATGCCTTCCTGGCTGGAAAAATTGATGAAGCTGAAATGATTGATTCCATCCAGCAGAACACCCGCAATTTTGCCAAACGACAACTCACCTGGTTCAGAAATCATCCCTTTGATTATTGGATTGATCTGGGTGAGAACCCCGGAGGCTGAGGCCCTCGAAGCCTCACGGTAGAATCCCGCAATCGGACACTTCGAGAACCTCAGTGTCCGGTAAAAATCTTTGATACTAGAAACCCCACAGTTCCCTGACTATTTGCGAATAAACAAATAGTAATTATCTTTATCCAACTCAAAAGAAACACACCAGTTGCAATAATTCCTTCTGATTTTCAAAGCTGATCTACATCAATTGCTAAGATAGAGGGGAAATCAAGCTCATGGGAAATCTCTCGAAAATTTTACTGGTTATGCTCTTGTCAATCCGTGCCTTATACGGACAGGACAGTTCTAACACGACACTTATCGGCCGTTGGGTGACTGGATCCTGCTATGTTGTAGCTGTGGAAAATAACTATGCCTATTTCTGTGCAGGTGATGAATTAATCATTGCTGATATTTCCAATCCAGAAAATCCTATTCGAGTTGGAAATATTATTACTGGAGCTGAAGCCAGAGGAATATTTTACAGGGATGGCTATTTGTTTATAGCCATGAAATGGAAAGGCTTGGGGATCATTGACGTGACTGATCCTACCTCTCCAGTCGAGATCTCATACTATAATAACGATAATTATGCAAAAGGTGTCACTGTGCGCGGTAATTATGCGTATGTGGTATATGGATATGATGGTTTGCAGATCATTGATGTGAGCGATCCTTTCAACCCAGTGGGAGCAGGAACAATTGATACGGACGGAGATGCGAGGGGCACTGCCATCAGCGGAAATTATGCTTTTGTAGCAGATGGTATTAATGGTGTGCGGATCATTGATGTAGGCGATCCTTTCAACCCAGTTGAAGTAGGTCACTTCGACACAGACCACAATGCGACCGGTATCGATCTAAATGGAAATTATGCATATGTTTCTGATGGCTGGGGAGGGCTAAGGATTCTTGATATATCTGACCCGACTAATCCAGTGGAAACTGGCAATCATGCTGTTGATAGCTGGGTATACGGGGTCACACTCAATTTCCCATATGCCCTCATAGTCGACAGGGGAAATCTAAGGGTCATTGATGTTAGTGAACCCACGAGTCCAGTTGAAATCGGGTTTATTAACACTAGCGATCCTGTGTCTTCTGCATCAAGATCGGTAGTAGTTTACGAAGACCATGCATATGTCGCTGATGGAGATGGGGGACTATTTATCATTAACATAAGTGAGCCACCAGAACCATCGCTGGCTAGTCACTATAACACCTGGGGTTCTATAGATCTCCAGAGGGTCGCTGTCAGCAATAACCATGCATATGTCGCAGACAATGAAAATGGGCTTCACATCATTGACGTGACTGATCTATCCAATCCCCTGGAAACTGGATATTATGATGTCGGAATCAACATTGGCCAAATCGTATCCCGTGACGATTATTTATATGCTGCATGTGGAGATTTCGTTCATGAGACAGGGAGGCTCAGCATCATCAATCTGAGCAATCCATCATTTCCTGTAGAATCCGGGTATCTGGATCTGGATAGACCAGCTGGCAAAGTAACTGTTAGAAATAATTATGCCTATGTGGCAGCGGGAGCCTTATACATCATCGATATAAGTGACCCTGCATTCCCAGTGGAAATAGTAAATTATGGTAATTTTGTTTCAATCGGAGGAAGCGTAATCGACCAAAACTATGCGTATATACTTTCATCTTATTATTTTGCAGAAAGCACCCATACAAATTTGGATATCATCAATATTGCTAATCCAGTAAATCCACTACTCGCAGGCACTTATTCTTGTCCTGTCGGTCAGTCCGGCAATGGATTAATTATTGAGAATAACCTGGCATACATATTTGGCAATAATGGTGTGTATACCATTGATATGTCTGAAATTGAGTATCCCGTGGAAATTGACTTCTTCCCGTTTAGCGGGAGTGAGACTATTCGGCAAATTGCATCTTATGATAGCTATATATACATTGCAAAAGGATATGATGGTCTACTAATTCTCGATTCAAGTGCACCTGGATCTCTTTTAGAAGTTGGAAGCTATGCAGCTTTTTCTGAGCTAATCGGAGTAACGGCGAATGGATCTATTGTGTACCTGACATTCGAAAACTCCGGTTTACACATCATACAGAACGATCTCCTCGTCGGGAATGATTCTGATCCGCCATTACCAGCATCGTTTCAATTACATCAGAATTATCCCAATCCCTTTAATCCGACTACTAACATCACCTTCGAGCTACCAGAGATTACGGATGTGACGTTAACTATATATGATATTCGCGGTAGGCAGATCAGAACGCTCATTAATGGACAGAAACCTGCTGGTGCACACGCCATCGAATGGAATGGTATCAACAATACAGGCATTCCTGTGCATTCCGGCGTGTATTTCTGTAGATTGCAAGTCGTAGATCCCGCCACAGGCGTGATTGGTAATTATAATCAAACTATTAAAATGATTTATTTGCGCTGAGGAAATCCATCCAACAAAATACCCGTAATTTTGCCAAGCGTCAGCTCACCTGGTTCAGAAATCATCCCTTTGATTATTGGATAGATTTGGGCTCTTAATCCCGGATATCCGGAGGTTGAGCTTGCCTGCCCTGCCGAAGCGTCATCCTGAGCCTGTCGAAGGAAGCGTAGGCTGGCCGAAACCTTCAGCCTGGAACCTGAATCTGGACACTTCGACAAGCTCAGTGTGACACATCCGTGGCCAGTGTCGAAGAAATAAAAAAGCCCCGGTTTCCCGAGGCTCATTTATACTTGGTGTACTAGATTAACATTTCGAATATCCACAATTGTGGCATAGGAGACAGCCACCTTCGTGGGATATGGTCAATCCACATTCAGGACAGGTCGCCATGGTTTTTGAAGTTGTCCCATTTGAGGGTTCAACCATTCCGAAGTGTGCGCCGCGCTCTTCATCACCACTATCATCTGATTCAGCCATTCCGAAGGTCTGTTGTTTATTGACCTGACTTTTGTTGAACTCAGACATGTGCTGTTCAAGGGCTTTTCCAATGGCATCGGGGGTAGAAAGAATCAATTGACCATTCTCCCAGACCGGGTTTGGTCCGCTGATACCCTTGAGCTGCTTGATAATTTCTTCAACATCCATCCCGCTTCTCAACGACAATGAAATCAGTCGGCTGATGGCCTCTGCCTGGGCAGCCGCATTGCCACCTGCTTTTCCGATGGTGGTGAAAATTTCACACAAACCATCTTCATCATGATTGATGGTGATATACAGGGTGCCTTCGCCAGTACGTATCCGATGTGTCACACCAAATGTATCTTTGGGACGCAGACGGGGACGCAGCGATGGAGGATTCAAGGCCAGTTCTGGATCTGCTGTAACCACTTGCTTGGCTGCAGTATTCTTTTCATCCTTTTTCTCTGAAATCAGGATACCATCACGACTACCCTCGCGGTAAACAGTGATCCCTTTTAGCCCTGCTTTGTAGGCAGCCTGGTAGATATTTGCCACTGTTTTAACATCCACATCTTCAGGAAGGTTTACAGTGGAACTTATGGAAGCATCAATATAGCGCTGAATGGTTCCTTGCATCTTGACCCTGAAGTAGGGATCAATATCGTGGGCTGTGACGACTGAATCCGGTAAATTTTCATCGCTGCCATATTTGTTCAGGATAGTTGGGTGAACAACTTTGAACTCGTCAAACTCATCGCCAAATCCAGTATTCTTTTTCACTCTTCGTTTATAGCTGACGTTGAAAATAGGTTCTACACCTGAGCTCACCTGAGCAACGATAGCTCCAGATCCCGTTGGTGCCACAGTGAGAATGGTAGCATTTCTGATACCGTGAGTTTTGATTTCTTCTTGAATCTCTTCAGGTAAATTTTTGATGAACTGGCTTTTTTTGTAGCCATTCCATTGATAATTGGGGAAAGAGCCTTTTTCTTTGGCCAGTTCAATGGATGTTTTATAAGCAGTTCCTGAAAGCATTTGCATGACTTCTTCAACGGCTTCCAGAGCCTCATCCGTATCATACTTGATGCCGCGTAGCATGAGCATGTCTGCCAGTCCCAGAATTCCCAGACCAACTCGTCTGTCACCCAGGGCATTCTTTTTCTGATCTTCCAGAGCGTGACGATCAACATTATAGTCAATCACATTATCCAGATAGCGAACGCTGAGACGAATGGTGTCATTGAATTCATCCCACAGGAAGTCACCATCGGTATTGACAAAGCGAGCCAGGTTGATGGCGCCCAGATTGCAGGCTCCACCATCGGGGAGAGGTTGTTCACCGCATGGGTTGGTGGATACCAGCGGGCTGCAATATTCAGCATTGTGATGGTCGACCATGGTGTCCCAGAAAATGATTCCTGGTTCAGCACTGGCATGGGCAGCATAAATGATTTTGTCCCAGAGTTCACGGGCACGAATGGTTTCGTAGACCTTGTCGTTCCAGCGTAATTCAAAATCTGTATCCAGTTCTACCGCTTCCATGAATTCATGGGTCAGGAGCACAGAAATATTTGAATATTTAACTCTGGAAAGATCAAGTTTTACATCAACAAATTCAGCAATGTCTGGATGATCCACACGGAGGGTTTGCATGTTGGCGCCCCGGCGGCCATGCTGGGCAATGGTATTTGTATTTTCGCTGAACAGGTTCATAAAACCTACAGGACCGCAAGATTCGCCACCGGTTCCATCAATTGAGGAGCCTTTTGGACGCAATACGGAGAGGTCATGTCCGCAACCCCCACCATATTTGTATGTTTTGGCTTCTTGAATGATGGCATCATAGATGGCATTGATGGAATCCTTCTTGATTCCAACCACATAGCAGTTGTTAAGGGTTGTCTTGATATCCTCACGACCAGCTCCGTGCATAATGCGCCCACCGGGAACAAAACGGAAATCATGGAGGATGGTATAAAACCGGTCTTCCCAGACCTCTGGTTTATCCTCAAGACCGGCCATTGCTTTGGCTAATCTATGCCATAAATCTTCAGGAGATTTTTCATCGGGTGCTAAATATTTATTTTGTAAGACACTTTTCCCCAGCTCATCCAGGCCGTAGTATGCATCAATATCAGATCCGCTTCTAACGGTGTCTTTATTAACGATGGCTTCAATCTGCAATTCCGCATTTTGCAGAGAGGCTTTGCCGAGATCGTTTTCAGTCGACTCAAAGGGGAATTGGATGGTTTCGGACATGTAGGTTTGCTCCTCAGCGATTTATCTATACGTTAACGGCTTAACTCCTCAAATCAAAAATGGCGGAAAAATGACAGAGAGAAGTCCTGTACCCAATTGTTGGTTGACTGGTTAGTATGGTGTCCTGCACGTGATTCGGGTCACAATTACCCAGCGTGACGAATATAGAGGGGAGACAAATTATGGCAAGAATCAATTTACATAAAACTACAAAATGTTGCGGTATACATATCTCAAGCGCTACATCTTGTATCTGAGAGTGAGCCCTTGTGTATCAAACATTTAGCGAAATTTCACCCCTTCACGCCACTCAAAAAAAATCAACACACCTCCATTTATTTGAATTCAAAAACCAGCGGAGCTCTCAAGCGCCGTTATTTGCACTTCGATTTTTGTATGATGATAAAACCAGTCATGAATAATATGAACTAAAAACAGATATATCAGGTATTTGACTTGCGATGTCGTCCTTAAATCTTTTAATTTCCCTCGCAATTTTTAAATGCGGGTGTCGCATAGTGGTAGTGCCTCAGCTTCCCAAGCTGATGGGGGGAGTTCGATTCTCCTCACCCGCTCATTTCATTTAAAAGTTAAAAGTTAAAAGTGATAAGTTATAAGTTCATGATATCCGTCGTGTCTTGCTCCAGGCGCTGAAAGGTGAAAGCCGATGGAGGATATTCACCAGCTCTCGATTCTTGAGTTACAAATTTTCTGCAATCTGCAATCTGCAATCTGCAATCTGCAATCTGCAATCGTTAATCGAAATTCGATATTCTAATGCATTGAGGATAGGGTATAGGGGGCTGAGTCGTTGCGCCAAGCCATGAGCTCCATAATAGCGAGATTATATTCAACTCACCAACTCACCAACTCACCAACTCACCAACTCAACAACTCATCAACTCACCAGCTCACCAGCTCACCAGCTCACCAGCTCTCCGATCTCATAGGCGAAGTGCTCATCTCCACCGAAGCTGATATTTTTTTTAAGTTTTTCATGTGCCCTCTACTCCGGTAAACATTGTTGCTCATTGAACGGAGCACCTTATCTTCAGGCAAAGCAAACCATAAATGAAGTGAAGGATTTGACTCATCAACGCTCATGATCCAAAGAAAAAATCCAAACTCACTGAGGGTGAAGAGAATTATCACCGGGTCATAGATCTGGCCCGAGAGGGTATTGCTATTCATGTGGATGAGAAGATAGTCTTTGTAAATCGTCGCTTAATTGAAATGTTGGGATATGAAAATGCTTCAGATCTTTTGGGAAAATCCATTACAGATCTGGTAGAACCTATTCGCCGGGAGATTTCAAAGCAGCTGGAAGCAACCATGATTGCCCAAAGTGATGATCTGTTTTCCATAGAGGATGTCTACGAATGTAAAAATGGACAATTGCTCCCTGTGGAAGTTTCAGCCATAGCTATTCGGTATCAAGGGTCCCCAGCTATTCAAATCACTGCCCGAGATATTTCTGAACGCAAAAAAGTTGAAGCTGAGATCTGGGAGTACCAGGATATGCTAAAGCGCCTGTCCTCTGACCTCATCCTGGCTGAAGAAGCACAGCGTCGCCATCTGGCCATCGTGCTCCATGATCATCTCGGTCAGAGTCTGGCCATGGCAAAGATAAAAATGGCCGGGCTACTCAACGCCATCAAGGATCCAGATCTCCAGGCAAAACTGAAGGCCATAAACACCGATATCGCAGATGCCGTCAAACAAACTCGTTCTATTACATACGAACTAAGCCCACCTGTTCTCCACGAATTGGGGCTGGTTGAAGCTCTGGAATGGAGATTGGAAAAAGTAAAATTAGAAAACAACATTGTAACTTCATATAAGCACAATCTAAAGAATATCAGATTACGGAGTGAACAGGAAGTCATACTCTTCCGCTCCGTGGACGAGATATTAAAAAATGTTGTCAAGCATTCTGGTGCCACAAATGTATCTATCACAGCAGATGCAACTCGCTATTCATTTTCTGTGTGTGTAGCAGACAATGGTAAGGGCTTTGACACATCCATTCTCACACCAGAACAGCGCCCATCAGATAGTTTTGGTTTATTTAGCATAAAAGAAAGAATTGAATATCTTGGAGGAGTTCTTGACATTCAATCTGAACAAGGGGGTGGAACCATGGTTATCTTGAACGTTCCTGTCTCACTGGAGGGTATCTAATGGCTGTAAATATTATTTTAGCAGACGACCACGCTTTATTTAGAGAAGGTTTGTTGTCCATTCTCAATGATGAGCTTGGTTTCAATGTAGTAGCGCAAGCTGAGAATGGTCGGGAGGTTGTAAAATTAGCCCGCAAAATGGAAGTTGATGTCATCGTCATGGATATCGCCATGCCAGAACTCAACGGTATTGAGGCGACCAGCCAGGTCCTTCACGATAACCCGGATATGAAGGTCATAGCGCTTTCCATGCATTCAGATCGACACTTTGTCCAGGGGATGCTCAAAGCCGGCGCTAAGGGGTATTTATTGAAGGATTGTGCAGGAGGTGAACTCATCAAGGCCGTCCGGGAGGTCCTGCAGGATCGCTATTACATCAGCGAGGAAATATCCACCAGCGTACTCAATGATTATGTAGGCAAACTTGTGGATGAAGGGAGCGAAGTCTCCGAACTCACCAGTCGTGAAAAGGAAGTCTTGCAGCTTATCGCTGAGGGAAAATCAACCCAGGATATAGCAGATATGCTTTTCATCAGCGTGAAAACGGTTGAAGCCCATCGTGTTAAAATAAAAACAAAACTGAAATTGAACTCCATTCCTGAACTCACAAAATATGCAATTCGAGAAGGCTTGACCTCCTTAGAATAGTATGGGGTGGTTTTTGGATTGAGTCACAATTATTTTCAGGTATCTGACCCGCTCCTCGACCAAAATTACATCCAATTCAGGTTCCGCAATATCTCTCAACACTTTTTGAGGAGCTAATTTGCATGCTTCCATTAAAGCCATTTGTAATTTTACATTAGCTAAGTAGATTTCCATGCTATGGGAATTCTAACCATCAAAAACCTTGTTTTTTACGGCTATCACGGAGTCCAGGATTTCGAAAAGGAGCTCGGTGGTCGCTTTGAAGTGGATATAAAAATTCGATATCCCTTCAGTCGCTGTTCTACTGAAGACACCCTTCATAAAGCCGTTGATTACCAACAAGTGTATGGCGTGGTCAAGGATATGGTCACAGGTCGAAAGTATCACCTTATCGAAACATTGGCGGATCACATTGCAGAAGCCCTTGTTGATCAATTTGACGTAGAGGAAATGACGGTGGTCGTCCGTAAAAAGAAGGTACCCATCGATGCAGTTTTAGACTATGTGGAAGTGGAAGTGACCCGTCGGGGTAGACAGACATGACGCAGGTTCTCGTTAGCATTGGCTCCAATAAAAATAATCCGCAGCGTCAAATTGAATTAGCATTTACCAGATTACAAGAGCGTTTCAAAAATGCCATCATGAGTCCCCTCTATCTTACCGAACCAGTCGGGGGTATTCCCCAGGATGCGTTTATCAACGCCGCGATAAAATTGGACACACAACTCAATGCCCATGAATTGCTTCAAATCCTCATGGATTTAGAGCATCAAGCTCATCGGAATAGAGATACTGACATACCGAACGGTCCCAGAAATCTGGATCTTGATATTATTTTGTTTGGAGATGAAATTTTGTCTGAATCTGATCTGGAGATTCCACACCCACGCTATAGAGCCAGGCGTTTCGTACTTGAACCAATGTGTGATATAGCCCCAGAGGTTATTGATCCTGTGAGCAAAAACTCCATCTCCCAACTCCTGGCCGCATGTGCAGATAATAACTGGGTTAAAGATCTTGAAGTGGAACTATTGGCTCAATGAGAAACCTCTACCATATTGCTATTGAAGGGGTCATCGGGGTTGGCAAAACCAGTCTTGCAAAACGCCTCTCAAAACATCTGGATGCCCGGCTGGTCCTGGAAGAGTTTGAGGAAAATCCTTTCCTTTCCAATTTTTACGGTGACCGGCGGCGCTACGCCTTCCAGACCCAGTTATTTTTTCTTTTAAGCCGGTATCGTCAATTCCAGGATCTGAGACAAACTGAGTTATTCTCAAAATTACTCATTACCGATTATATGTTCCAGAAGGATCGCCTCTTTGCCTATCTCAATCTGGATGAGAATGAAATGAGTCTCTACGACAAAATTGCCAGCATGATGGAAGAAACCATCACCCATCCAGACCTGGTTATCTATCTGCAAGCTGATACCGATCGTTTGCTATACAATATCCGCAAACGAGGTCGAGATTTCGAATCCAACATTAATAGCGACTACATTGTGGCCTTAAATCAGGTTTATAATGAGTACTTTTTTCGTTATAAGGGGTCTCCACTCCTGATAATCAATGCCACTGATATAGATTTCGTGAACGATGAAGATGACCTGTCAGACCTCCTGGAAACCATCCGCCAACCCATAGAAGGCACCAAATTTTACAACCCCATCAAAAGGTAACCCATGCGATATCTGATCATATTTGCTCTCGCCTATTTTGCATTTAAAACAGTCAGAAACATGTTGAGTAACATAAAGATCGTAAATCGGGACAGCATGCAAATCAATGATCAGGAGAGTGAATCATCCCCACGATTAAAGGTTGATGAATCTGACATTGAAGATGCTGACTTCAAAGAGGTCGAATAACTCCCTAATCTCTACAATACATCCCTCTCAAACTGTATTTGTATTTATTGTTGAACATACTTGTCGTCAGGCTCAATTTATCTTATAATTCGGGCCGTGAGTAGTATGAGCAAAAAACAAGTTTTCGATCATTTTCTGGCCATCCCTTCAGATCTTACACAAATTGAAAGAGTTCAGGATTTTGCAAGCAACGTCTTGAGCAGAACCGATTACCCCCCTGAAACTCGGCAGGACATTATTTTAGCGCTCCAAGAGGGTGTTAATAATGCGATTAAACATGGAAATGGAAATGATTCAGATCATGATGTAGCCATCAAGATGACCCTCTATGATTCCCATCTGGAGTTGCGGATTCGTGACAAGGGGATGGGTTTTGACAGAGATTGTCTGGAAGACCCCACGACTCCTGAACAACGCATGCGCTGTAATGGACGTGGCCTGCTCTTTATGGAAAACTACATGGATGAGATTTGTTTTGTGCGCACTACGGGTTATCACGAACTCAAGATGATTCGCTATCGATGAAAGTTTCCTGGAAACTTCTTTCACTCCTTTCACTAAGTTTTGGTCTTCTCTGGGCTCAGCCTGGTGAATCCCCGCGTTATAAAACCATGGGATTTGATATGGAGATCCTCAGCTATGGGGGTAGTCTTGGTGGATTCTATAGCTACCATGCCAGTGAAGCCTTGAGTCTGGATCTTGAATTGGATTGGTCTCTGGTTGAGAGCAATGATACCTACAATTATATTGATTACTACGGTCGACCCGTTTCAATAAACAACCGCAACCTTAGCTTTGTAAAACTGATGCCCGGTATTACATGGCTTCCATTTATAGAGACCATGCATCCTTCCTTTCAAATTGGTAGCTTTATCTCAGCCGGACCGGTCTGGTCGCTGAATACTGCTGACGATCAGGACTTTATAGATAGATGGGGAAAGGTTGAGAGTGATTTTGCACCCCTGTTTCGTGGGGGAGTCCATATCCGTATCCTGACAGGCCAAGGCGGTTCATATACCTTCAGAATAGGTTATGACTATGCCTCTTTTGACAAGATCATTGACACCCGTCAGACATATAAGGGTCTTTTCCTCCAAGCTGGAATGGAGTTTCTCCACCGGTGATCACCGGTGAACAAGTTTTTCTGCCGGCATTTAAAAGCGGGCAAACTCACCTCAAATTAGAAGGTACCGAATTTCACCATCTCATCCGCGTTCGCCGATTTGTTAGAGGTGATGAAATTTGGGTGGTCAATGGAGCCGGAAGCGCTGCTCGAGCCACTTTGGACTCTATCGGAGATTCTTCCCTGGACCTCCAGGTTCTGGAAGAACAGCAGAATCGGGGGGAGCTGGGAATACATCTGATACTGGCTGTGGCAAACTTGAAGGGGGACCATCTCAATCTTATTGTTGAGAAGGCAACTGAGTTGGGCGTAAATGAAATCATCCCACTGCTTACTGACCATACCATCAAAAAAGGCGTCAACAAAAAACGCCTGGAGCGTATTGCCATATCAGCCATGAAGCAAAGCAGACGATCAAGATGTCCCAAAATTCACGATCTGACACCCTTCCCAACTGCTGCACAAAACCTATCAGAGGGAGTGCACTTATTTTGTTATGGGTCAGATTCCAGCACTCCCATAGTGCCATCCATCCAGAAAATGAAGTCGTCAATTCCCATGGTCATCTGGATTGGTCCTGAGGGAGATTGGTCAAAGGATGAAATTGATTTAGCATCCATTTCCGACTATACTTTCACGGGTCTGGGTCCCAGACGCTTACGTGCTGAAACAGCAGCCATTCACGCAGTCGGATTGGTGTCGGCACTTCAACAGGATCCTGTATAACCCCCGTAAGGAGGAGATGTGGCACAAGATTGTATTTTCTGTAAAATTATTGCTGGAGATATACCGGCTACCCTACTGTATGAGGATGATGATATTCTCGCATTCAATGACATCAGCCCTCAAGCACCAACACATATTCTAGTCATTCCCCGGAGACACATCACAGGTCCCTCCGCATTGACAGATGCTGATCAAGCGCTCACTGGCAAACTGGTGAAAAAGGGAACAGAACTTGCCGCAGAGGCTGGTCTGGATGATGGATATCGCCTGGTGATGAACAATGGCGAAGAAGCTGGACAGACTGTTTTTCATCTGCACCTCCACGTTTTAGGCGGTCGAGCAATGACCTGGCCTCCTGGCTAAACAAAACATAATTTAGGTCTCACTTGAGACTGTTTTCCCCGTAGCATTTATTGGAGATAGAAACACTGCATGTATATATCTGACCTTGAGATAAAGGGATTCAAATCCTTCGCTGAACCGACCAAGCTCAAATTTGCCGAAGGCTTGACCTGCATTGTGGGTCCCAATGGCTGTGGAAAAACCAATGTGGTAGACGCAATCCGTTGGGTTATGGGGGAGCAAAAAAGTTCAGTTCTCCGCAGCCAGAACATGCACGACGTCATCTTCAGTGGTACCACCAAACGCAAACCTGTCAACTATGCTGAAGTTTCGCTTACCATTCATAATGATCGTGGTTTGCTGCCTGTGGAATACACTGATGTGGTTCTCACCCGGCGGGTGTTCCGCGATGGTGCCAGTGAATTCTTCATTAATAAAAATGCCTGTCGTTTAAAGGATATTCATAATCTCTTTGTGGATACAGGGATGGGATCCGATGCGTACTCAGTTATTGAGCTCAAAATGGTTGAATCCATTCTCAGTGAGAGCAAGGAAGAGCGTCGCCGCCTGATTGAAGAAGCTTCAGGGATAAATAAATACAAACAACAACGCCGCTTGTCCATGCGTCGCCTTGATTCTACAGAAATAGATTTAAATCGGGTAAATGATATCATCAATGAGGTCGAAAAAAGTGTAGGCAGTCTGAGAAGACAACTTGCCAAGTATAAACGCTTCGACCGTGTTCAGGGCCAGTTGAAAGATGATGAAATTTCCCTGGCTGTGTATGAACGTTCCCAGCTCCTTGAAAAGTTGGCTCCCATTAAACAGAGAATTGCCCAGCTGAAGGATGGCTATGGTGCCAGTGGTGAGGAAGTCAGCCTGGAAGAGAACCGGGTGGAGGAAGCTAAAGAACAGCTCCTGCTCATCGAAACTGAACATGGGGAGCAGCAGGAAAAAGTAAACGTCAGCAATACCAACCGGATCAACATTGAACAAACTCTGTTGATTGCCGAGGAGAAAATTGCCAGTGCCACGACTGCTCTGGATCGCATTCGTGTTGAACAACATACCCTGGCAGAACGTGAAGAATCTTCTCACACCCTCCAGTCTGAGCTCAGTAATGAAAAGGCTCATATTCAACCCCGTATTGATGAAGCCAAAGCCAAAGACGATGTCTTAAAAGCAGCCTTCGAAGCGGCAGTAGATCAATACCGCAAAGCGAAGACTGAACATGATATTCAAAACCAGAAACACATGGATCTGTTAAACAGACTTAGTGATCTCAACCACCAGAAGAGCCACCAGGAAGCGGCGCTTACTCAGCATAGAAGCAGTATCGAACATCTCAAGGCCAAGCAGGAACGTCTCACTAAATCTCAGGCTGAATATCGACAAGAATTGGATCTGGTGGCCTCGGATTTCAAAGATGCCGAAACCCAGTATAAAACACTGGAGTCCAGGGTGGCTGAGTTGGAGACAAGTTTTCAGGAGATGCAGAACAAGTTGAACGAAACCCGGGAAACCCTGGCGAAAAAGCGGGGTCGCCGCGTCAGTATTGAGAATCAACTCAACTTTTATGAAGAATTGATGGAATCGGGGGAAGGTTACTCCGGCGGTGTGAGAAAATTGCTTAGTGAAGATATTGCAGCCCTGGGTATTCTAGGGACTGTGGCTGATCTCCTCACTGTGGATGAGCGTTACGAAAAGGCCATCCAGACCGCTTTGGGTCCATTGGCTGAAGCCTTGGTTACCAGTGATCGCAAATCTGCCATGAAGGCCATTCAATCCTTAAAAGATCAGAAAGCGGGCTCAGCGACTTTTCTACCCCTGGAACCTATATTAAAAACCAAACCGAAAAGTACTGCCCCTCTGACTGGGAAGAATATTATCGGCGCTGCAATTGACTTTGTGACTCCCAAACCTGGGTACGAGGGGCTGGCTCAGCTGCTTCTCAGAGATGTCACTCTTGTTGAAGACAATTATGAGGTTGACTGGAAAAATATTAGTGGACGAGCTGTGAGTGTGGATGGAACGCTCTATGACACTTTTGGCCTGGTTAAAGGTGGTTCTGGCGGTGAAGGGGAAGACACCATCATCGGACGTAAGGATCGAATCCAGCGACTCCGCAAGCAATTCTCAAGTCTGGTGGATGAAATTCAGGAGCATAGCGACGCCATTGAAAAGGTTCATGAACAGATCGGGAGTATGGAGCGCGAATTAAGAACCAGCAAAGCATCCCGTGACGACCAGCGTCAAATTCTCCTGGAAGTTGAACGTAAAAGTTCTAGAGCTCAATATGGTATCAATTCAACAGAAGCGGATACCAAGAGTGTGGATCAGGAGATTGGCGAATTGGTCCAGGCCATAAAAGATGCCGAAGGACGTATCGCTTCATTCGCTCCCCAACTGGCTGAAGCTGAATCAGAAAGAATTAGCACCGAATCTCAAATTAGTGAGATGGAAACATCCTTACAAACCCTGCTAAATCAACGAGATCAAACCAGTGAAGATGCACAAGCAGGTCGCCTGGAACATGTTAACCTTAGCAATGAGGAAAGGAACCTGGACACACGACTGACCAGTGTTTCCGAGACGCTGAAGGACATCGCCACCAGGAAACTGGGTTTGGAGGAAGAAAAACTCAAACACGAAGAGACCCTTAGAACCAATCGCGGAACCAAAGAAACGGAAAAAAATCATCTGGCCAAGGTTAAGTCCATGCTACAGCAGGACAGGGAAGGCCTGGTGGGACTCGCTGGCAAAGTGCAGGTCAAACGTCAAGCTTTAAACGAGTTGGAATTGCGTCTGAGGGATCATCACCACAAACGCGAAGCTGCTGCTGATGAATTACGAGAATTATCGGTTTCTGGAGCCAATCTTGAAGCTCGCCAACAACATATTGTGGAGCGGGTACAAGAGAAATATCAGAGTGAATTGCCCCATGAACTTGATCTTTCTGAATTTGATCAGGAACAGGTTGAAAAACGTATTCGTCGGAGCCAAAAATTTATTGAAGATCTTGGACCTATCAACATGGCGGTGCAGGATGAGTTTGATACTGAACAGGGACGACTCAATTTTCTAAAAGAGCAGCAGGCCGATCTTTTGGAAGCCAAAACCAGCTTACTTGAAACTATTTCCAAATTGGATAGAATTGCCAGACAACAATTCCGTGAAACTTTCGGGCAAATCCAGGAGCACTTTAAAGGCACTTTCCAGATGTTATTTGATGGCGGTGAAGCCGCACTGCTCCTCGAGAATCCAGACGATATTCTGGAAAGTGATATTATCATCAAAGCAACTCCCCGTGGCAAGAAAACCCAGAATCTTAAGATGTTATCTGCAGGAGAAAAAGCCCTGACAGCAATTGCCCTACTGTTTGCCATTTATCAGGTTAAACCCAGTCCATACTGCGTTCTGGATGAGGTTGATGCACCTCTGGACGATAGAAATATCCGAAAGTATACCAAGATGTTGGAGCATTTTACGACCAACACTCAATTCATCGTTATTACCCATAACAAACTTACCATGGAAGCGGCCAAGTTTTTATATGGCGTCACCATGGAAGAGGAAGGAGTGTCCCGCCTTGTTTCAGTCCAGTTTACCTAAAAGGCTTATCACATTACTCCTGCTATCACTTGCTGCGTTGTATGCTCAGGATGAAGCCAAAACAGATTTTAAGGTGTCATTGGATTATTCCCGCTTTTCAATTGAAGGCGGTGTCTATCTGGATGTATACCTAATGATTCCCCAATCAATTTTTACCTTCATTGAGGTTGAAGATGGATGGGAAGCTAGCGTGGTGATCCAAACCGCCCTGATTCAGGATGATATTGTGCCCTATGATCCAGATCGCTGGACTCGCACCTATCGGGCTCCTGATAAAAAGTCCATTGCAAACTTGACCTGGGTACCGGATATCAGCAAATTCTATGTTGAACCAGGAGATTACACACTTCAGGTGACTATGGTAGATGTCCACTCAAAGAAGCAGCAGACCATGCGGAGACCCATTTCACTGAATCTCTATCCCAAGGATGAATTATCCATCTCGGATATTACCATCGCTTCACAGGTGGTGGAGGCTAAGACGGAAAACGAATTCACCAGATACGGTTATGATGTGGTCCCCAATGCTCAGAGAACCTTTTCTGCTACAGCTCCCATGATGTATTATTTCTTTGAGGCTTACGGTCTGTCTGGGACAGGTGCTTATGATTTGCACACCCAGATTCTTTCACTAAACGGTGATGTTGTGCAGGATTTTCCAGTTAGTAATAAGAAAATGCCTGGCACTTCTGTCGTGGAGTGGGGTGGCATCAATACAGCTGGGTTGGGTTCCGGGATATACAAACTGGCCGTTGAAATCTCAGACGGAGTGACGAAGCAAACAACAAATCAGAAGCGAACTTTTTACGTCCTCAGGGAAACAGCCAGCCAACAGAACGAACCCGAACAAAAACAGGATTATGCCGGTTTAAGTCGCGTCCAGTTGGATGATATATACAAAGTGGTAAGTATCGTTATGGATAAAAATGAGAAACGCCTCTACGAAAATTCAGATGAGGTTGGGAAGAGATCCGTATTGACCACTTTCTGGGAGCGCAGAGATCCTGATCCAGAGACTGCTGTTAATGAGTTTAAAGTTCAATTTTATCAACGAGTCCAGTTGGCCAACAGGGATTTTGGCTCTGACGCAGACAGTGGCTGGAAAACGGATAGAGGTCGTATTCTGATAAAATATGGACCGCCCAGCAATATCGAAAATCAACAATCTTCCCTTGAAGAAAAACCATGGATTACCTGGCAGTATTACGAGATAGAGGGTGGGGTATATTTCATTTTTGTCGATCGCAGTGGCTATGGTAGTTTTCAGCTGGTGCACTCTGATGCAAGGGATGAGGTTCAGGATGCTGATTGGGAAAGATTTCTTAAATAGTTAGGTGGATTTGTAGAAAATGAAAGTGCGTGCAGGAGTTGATATTGGGGGAACCAAGGTTCGAATTGGACTTGTAGGAGAGCAAGGTGAATTACTCCTGCTCCTGGATAAAATTGCCATGTCTAAATTTGAACAGGGTGACGAACTTATGCTGGTCATCTCGAAAACCATCAAAGCGTGCATCGCTGACCATTCTGATTATGAATTGGTCGGTGTAGGGGTTGGAGCACCTGGACCATTAAATGATACCCATACGAGTGTCATGGAAACACCCAATACCCCTGTTATTCAAAATTATCCATTGGTGGCTCGACTTCAAGCCCATTTCGATGTTCCAGTCAAGATGAATAATGATGCCAATGTGTTTGTACTGGGTGAAGCCATCTCTGGTGCAGGCAAGGGCGAGGCCTATGTATATGGAATTACCCTGGGAACGGGCTATGGCCATGGATTCGTCTGGGATGGCAGGATTCTGAGTGGAGCCCACGGTACGGCAACTGAATATGGCTTGGCACCCTATAATGATGGGACCTTTGAGGACTATGCCTGTGGACCCGCACTGGAGCGTAACTATGAGAGTATTTCCGGTGAATCCATAACAGGGATTCAAATTTTCAAACTGGCCCAGGAAGGGGACGCCAATGCGCTGGCTGCCTGGAGTCTTTTAGGAAGATCTGTTGGACATTCCCTGGTTTATGTGACTCACTTACTGGACCCTGGAATTATCGTTATTGGTGGTTCTCTGGCAGCTGGATATGAGTTTTTTATTGATTCCCTCCGAGAAGTTGTGGATGCCCACTTATTCGAAAATCAACGGGGGAAGCTAAGAATTGAACCCGCAGAGTTGGGAGATGCAGCACCTATTATAGGCGCCGCACTACTCATCAGCTAGCACACTCATACCGGTAATCCTTTGGAAGATGTAAAACCCATACAATTTTCTCCTCATTTGATTACTGACATCCTCAAAGACTTATATACGGGCATTATCGACCTGATTTATCCACCCCTCTGCCTGATTTGTGATGATCGACTGGAGCATGGAGAAATGGAAATATGTCCTCAATGCCTGGACAAATTCAAGCTCATTGGCATCCCGCATGAGCAATTTTCGGTCCCTGGAGATATTCATATAGTAAAGGCATGGGCTCTTTTTGAATTTGATGAGGCCTTCCAACAACTTATTCATCATTTAAAATACTCAAGACGTCGAAAACCCATTGGAGTCGTATTGAATCACTACAAGTCTCAGATTTTGGATCAACTTCCTGAAGATGAGATTGATTTAGTAATTTCCATACCCCTCCATCCCCGCAAGTTTCGTGAGCGCGGATATAATCAGGTCGATGATATGAGCCGATGGCTTGCTGAAAGATTGAACACCAAGCTGGGTAATCACCTCGTGAAACGGACAAAATATACGTCAACTCAGACAAAACTAAACGCTGAGGAGCGGGTGGAGAATGTCCGAGCAGCCTTTGGAGTCACAGATGAATCTGCCCTTATAGACAAACATGTTTTATTGGTGGATGATGTCTTGACCACAGGAGCCACATCCAACACGCTCGCTGGTGTTTTGAAAGAATCTGGAGCCAGGAAAATTGACCTTGTCACCCTTTCCACTCCCCAATTCGGGAATGCTTGACTTGGTCTGATTTTTGTAGTAACTGTGCCTTGAGTTACTAGAAATATTACGAGTTGAATAAGTTAAATAGTAACAATAGTTTTTAACATAGATTTGGAGATTCAGGCATGAAACCTTACAACACCCCCCCAAAATTAAACACCTCAAGGAGATTTTCAGATAACCTTACCAGTGCCCATGCATTAACGCTCAAGGCAAAGCTGGGTGAAAAAGGTAATTCTAAGGGTACATCATACGCGCTGCCTGCTTTTAATATTACCACTTTTCAGGGTATTAATGCCGCCTTTGATGCATTTGAAACCCTGGGATCTTCAGGTGTGCTTGCGCTTTCAAATAGCGCCCTAAAACATTTTGGTGCTGGTGATGCCATCACCGGTCTAGAAGTTGCCGCAACCTATATCGAATCCCGCGCCAAGAGATCCAGTGTGCAGATTGCCACCCATCTCGATCATGGTGATTATACCTCTGAAGGTGGACGGAAGGTTGTCCAGGGTGCTGTTCAGCATCTAACCAGTGTCATGGCAGATAACTCCACTGATCATGTCAACAAGTGCGCCCGTTCTCTGGAAGAGAACATTGGCTTTACTCGTGAAGTTGTGAATATGGCTCACCCTCTTGGTGTTTCTGTAGAAGGTGAACTGGGTGTTCTGGCTGGCGAGGAAGACGAAGACACCAAATCTGAGATTTCCACCTACACCAATCCTGATGATTTTGAGCAATTTATTACTGAGACCGGTGTTCTCATGATTGCACCAACAATTGGTACTATGCATGGACCAAACAAGGGCAAACCCGGTACCAAGGTAAAACTGAACATCGAGCTTGCTCATGAACTACTTAAAATTGCTGATCGCATACAGCCCGAAACCATCTTCGTTGCCCATGGCGCCTCAACACTCTATCCTGAAGTGGTGGAATACGCTGTTGAACAACTCGGAGCGCTGGGTTCCACCATGTCCGATAAATATGGTCAGACCTGGAAGAACTTTGTGGGGACCGACTGGGAACAGATTCAGGGACTCATTGGAGCTGGATTTGCCAAAATCAATACAGACACTGAGAATCGCCAAACCTTTCTCAGCGCGTTACTGGGTGCCGTAAATGAGAATGCAGCCAAGGTAGATATACGCTGGTATGATAATAAGACGACAGAAGCTCTCACTCAGAGCTATTTGGTCAAATTGATCATGGCTGGTAACTACGGTGTCTGGCATGAGCCAAAAATCAACGTAGATAAGTACACGTTTGATTTACACCTTGCTCTTGCTGAAGTATTAAAAAACGCCAAGTAAGTAATAGTTTTTAGGAAGCATCATGATGCCGAAACATGTAAAAGACCTGGTACTTAAGGGAAAAAAAGTCTTCGTCAGAACTGACTACAATGTCCCCCTGGATAGTGATGGTCAGGTAACAGATGATTTTAGAATACGTTCTTCTTTGCCAACCATCGAGTTTTTATTGGAGCAGGGTGCAGCAGTTATCCTGGCCTCTCATCTTGGACGACCCAAGGGGTCAGTGGTTCCTGAAATGAGTCTGGCTCCTGTAGCCAGGGTTCTTAGTGAATTGGTACAGACAGAGGTAATTTTTGCCCAGGATTGTGTGGGCCCTGGGGTCGAAGCATTGGCTGAAAATCTGCAAGCTGGTCAGATATTATTGCTTGAGAACCTGCGTTTTCATTCTGCAGAAACAGAGAACGACCCTGAATTTTCAAAACAATTGGCTGCACTGGCTGATGTCTATGTAAATGATGCTTTTGGGACGGCTCACAGAGCACACGCTTCAAACGTGGGTATGGCTCAATACTTTGTTGAGAAGGCCGCTGGTTTTCTATTGATGAAAGAGATTGAATTTCTGGTCAGTGCCATTGAAAATCCTGTGCGACCCTTTACTGTGGTCCTGGGTGGATCAAAAGTCAGTGGAAAAATTGATCTTCTAAAGAGACTCGCTGAGGTAGCTGATAATATTCTGATTGGTGGGGGAATGGCCTTTACATTTCTAAGTGCTCCTCCATTGAATCACAATGTGGGTGCTTCTCTTGTAGAAGAGGACAGAATCCCATTTGCAGCAGAGGTAATTAACCTCTGTTTGGAGAAAAAAGTCAATCTCGTTCTACCCTCAGATTGCATTGCTGCAACCGAGTTTTCTGAGACCGCTAAAAGTCAGGAATTGCCCATCCGTGCTCTGGAAGGTAATCTCATGGGACTTGACATTGGTGGCAGAACCGTAAAATCCTTCTCAAGTATCCTGGATGAATCAAAAACTGTTCTCTGGAATGGTCCCATGGGTGTATTTGAAATGGCGCCCTTTGAGAAGGGTACAAAAGCCATAGCACAGAAACTTTGTGAAATCACCAAGCGGGGTGCCACGACCATTGTTGGTGGCGGGGATAGTGCTGCGGCTCTGAGCAAATTTGGATTGGATGAGGGCGTAACTCACATATCCACCGGCGGCGGTGCTTCATTGGAACTTTTAAGTGGTATCTCATTACCAGCTTTTGAAGCTTTGAAAGGAGCTAAATAATTGAAAAGAAATAAGATAGTAGCCGGAAACTGGAAGATGCATTTTGGTCCTAAGGCGGCTGCAGAATATGCTGAATCGTTACGTATTAATATATTGGACACCCATGGGGTGTCGGTTATTTTATGCCCGCCATTTTTGGCATTAAAGTCGGTTTTTGACGTGGTAAATGGTAGTGAGCTCAAAGTAGGCGCCCAGAACATGCATTGGGAAGAAGCAGGAGCTTTTACTGGTGAGATCACGGGTGCGATGATTAAGGAAACCGGTGCTGAATATGTGATCCTGGGACACTCTGAAAGACGTCATGTCTTTGGCGAGTCCGATGATTGGATTAACAAGAAAGTTCACAGGTCTTTGAAAACAGGTTTGATTCCCATTTTGTGTGTGGGTGAGAAAATTGAAGAGCGCGAGGCAAACGACACTGAGAAAGTGATCGCCAGACAGCTTAGAGAAGGCCTTAAAGGCTTGTCAAAAGCTGAAATGGATACTGTCATTGTTGCTTATGAGCCAGTCTGGGCAATTGGTACTGGATTGACTGCCTCACCACAACAAGCCGCTGACGTACATGCATTCATTCGTAGTGCTTTGAAAACACTATTTGATGGCGATGTGGCAGAATCCACATGGATTTTATACGGCGGAAGTGTCAAACCTGACAATACACAAGGTTTACTGTCCAATAAGGACATTGATGGCGCTCTGGTAGGTGGAGCAAGTATGACCCTGGAAGCATTCAAGGGGATTATCGACGAAGCCGGAGTCATCAACTAGGAGATACACATGACATTGTTGTACATTATACTGGTTATCATTTCATTATTACTCATGATGGTGATTCTCATGCAATCCAGTAAGGGTGGTGGCTTGGCCGGTACCTTTGGTGGTGGTAACACTGCAAGCGCCCTTTTTGGTGGTGTTGGTGCAGGCAATTTCCTTACCAAATTAACTGGCGGATTAGCTGTCGCCTTCATGGTGATTATTATTCTCATCGGGGTCCTGAATAAGGGTGGCTCGACGGCTCAAACCGATTTCCAGAAAGAATTACAGGAAGAAATGATCGTTCCAGGGACTCAGTTTGAAGCTGCTGCACCTGCTGAATTGGGGTTACCTGGTGAAACTGTCACAACTCCTGCTGCCACTGGAGATGCCACAACCGAAGAATAAAATTTTGGCCGAGGTGGTGGAACTGGTAGACACGCTGTCTTGAGGGGGCAGTGAGCTAACGCTTGTGCGGGTTCGAATCCCGCTCTCGGCACAAAAATTCCTCATAAGAGACCTGAGCAATCGGGTCTCTTTCTATTTATAGGAAAGCACCGGACATTGAGATTATCGAAATGTCCAGTCTGGCTATAAAAATGTTAATGCGTCTTAGTACTAAGTATGAATATCAATCGATGGTAGTCTGGGATGGAGGCTTCCACAAGCTCAGCCTTCAGATTCTTAGTTACCGCTTACGAACGTATACAACCTTGTGATAAAAATGAACCGCTTCAGATTTTACGCTGAAATCAGCTGCACCACCCTCATGCCGGGTGAAAAATAAATTATCCTCAGAAAATTGGATCTTCCTGGAGATCAATCGTCCATCACTAAGTCGGGCAATCACATGGTCGCCATTTTTTACACTGGCGGCTGGGGAAATGATCATCACATCACCATACCGCGAATAAGGATCAATAAGCGGATTTTGTTCTTCATCGACAATGATGGAATAGGCCAGTGGATCCTCTACATCAGGGATACCCTTTAAAGCATGCACAGGTTTCTGACTGATGGTGCCGTTTCGCCTGAAAAAATCCGCCTGGCTACTTTGGCTCCAGGTATAGACTTTAATCGTCTGCCGAATATTTTGTAATGGAACATATGGTCGCAGGTTGCTTTTGTCCTCATCCTGCCATTCAACGGTGATACTATCTTCAGATTTTACAAAACGGACTTGACGACCGGCCAGTTGAGCGAGGTGCCTGAGACTATTTTTCCGAGGGATTGTTTTCCCCGTCCGCCAGCGACTTACGGATGAACTTTTTATACCAGTTAATTTGGCAACTTCGTAGTCAGATAAACCGAGTTCATCAATGGTGTTCAGAGCGAATTCGCGAAAATTATTTTCCATGATTTTAATCTATTGAGGTTGGATTGGTTTAAAAGCAAAATTTCTTTCGATACTTGGTATAAATCTGGCCAATTTCTATTGACCTATCATAATCTAGCAGATTCTCAAGACCCAAAGCCAAATATCCCCTGAGTGAGGTATGATTTTATCATTGTGGCTCACTTGATATGAAATTGTTATTTGGAGTATGTTCGGCTAATTTTACAAATTTACCAGGCGAACTCAAGGAGCGAGAAATTAGATGGAGAACCTTTGTTTGGCTCAATAAAATCAATGACAAAGGCAAGCTAGTCTACTATATTGCACGCCACTTTAAGGCATGATCTGTTCATATTGAGCAGCCTGTAGAGTGAAAGTGAGTTGAGACTCACTAAGGGAAATGATAAAAACCTTTAAATAGGTTGATGGACTAAAAGGATAATTGGAAGATGAAAAACCTCGCTATTTCTGCACTCATATTTGCCTCATTGTTAGGCCAAGTATTGGCTCAATACCAAGATGAAATTTTGGTAACCCAGGCCCGAGATGCTATCAAAAATTTCAACATTGTGACTGCCGATAGTGCTTATAAGGCTGCTATGAAAGCCGCTCCTGATGAAGATCGCTACAATGAAATTCAAGTAGAATGGAGTATTCTGGAGCAGATTAATGTTCGTTTGACTGATGGTGGTAGAGCTCTGGGCCGCAGTGAATATGATGATGCCTATAAAAAATATGGCGAAGCCATTGCCCAAATGGATGCGTCTCCACTTGATATCTGGGGTCGCTTTAAGGGTGAGGCACTTTTCAGTATGGGTGTGGTTCATTTTAGACAGGATCAACCCCTAAAAGCTGCTGAAAAATACAGAGAAGCTTCCAAGTTTAATCCTGCTGAGGAAAAGTACGACAAAGCCATTCAACAGGTTCGCAACCAGCATTATTCTGAGGGTCATAAATTCCTGAGACGCAAGGACTATGAGTCAGCTCGTATGGAATACGAAAAATCAGTTGCAGTAGATCCTACATTCGCCAGTGGCTATTATCAATTGGCCTATATTGCCAAAAGAGCTGGAAATTTAAAAGTAGCTGAAGGATATTACCTTGAAGCAGTTACCAATGATGCTACTCACTATAAAGCCTGGTACGGTCTGGGAAATCTTTACTATGGAATGGGGAATAACCCCAAGGCTATTGAGACTCTGAAAAACTCAATATCCATCAATCCAAAATATGAAAAAGCTTATTATTCGCTGGGGCAAGTCTACGAGAGTCAAAAAAGTAGTGCGCTTGCCATCGCAAATCTGAAAAGTGCAATTGAGATTGATAAAAAATATTCATTGGCTTATGAACTTCTGGCAAGGATTTATATTGATCAAGAGAAGTATGATACTACCATTGCTCTTTTAAGAGGTCTTACCGGGACAACGGTAACTGACATAACAGCCTATCACTTAGCCCAGGCATATAATGCCACGGGAAACTATTCTGCTGCTCTCACTGCCTCCTCAACTTCATTGGCCAAGGCCAAGAAGAAAAATTGGGCACCTGCGCAAGTTGAAAAAGGTGATGCCTTACGGGGTTTAGGTCGCAACAAAGAAGCTATTGCCTCATACCGCCTGGCCCTGGAAGACGCAAGATGGGAGAGTTTAGCTCAACATCGTATTGATGAGATCATGAAGGGATAATGGCTGAATAGCTGATTAACTCTGATCAAAATTTTTAAGGGCTGTCCAAGGGATGGCCCTTTTTTTATCTATATTATCAATCCACTGAAAATTCAGCCCCCCTTTATTGATTTCCATTCATAACAATTTCCACTTTTTCCCTCGGTCCCGAGGTATAAATTAAACACTCATGGCAATTCGTGGAATAGGTAGTGATATCGTTGAAGTCAGTCGAATTAATCGACTGAGAGAAAGCTATGGTAGCCGCTTCCTCAAGCGAGTATTTACAAAAGGTGAGACAGCCTATTGTGAATCCAAAGAGCATCCAGAAACACATTTCGCGGGTCGTTTCGCAGCCAAAGAAGCCATTGCCAAAGCCGTATACCAAAGCGGTTATGATAAAATTATCCCCTTCTCAGATATCGAGATATTGAATGATTCTGAAGGACGCCCCATGGTATCCCTGCTTACACACATCAAGGGGACCTGTCTGGTTACAATCTCCCATGAACGATCCATGGCCATAGCCTTCGCCATACTGGAGTATTGATTCATTGCGGGCTTTCCTTTCCATGGCAGCCAATCGAGCTGTAGATGAGTATGCCATTAAAACTTGCGGAATCCCTGGTAGCCTGCTCATGCAGAATGCAGGTGATGCACTGGTGGAACAGATGTACAATCATGGCTATCTTAATAATTCACCCGAAATAGTGGTACTTGCAGGGCATGGCAATAATGGTGGTGATGGCTATGTCATTGCTGCTGGATTATTCAAGCGGGGTATATCCGTTACCTTAATGATGGTTTCTGCTGAGAATCGCCTAACCGGTGATGCCCTGATCCATTTTAAGAAGTTGAAGGACCTTGATATCGCAATTGAGACCTGGAACAATTCAGAAGCACAGAAGCAACAGGTTCTGAAGGCTGATATCATTGTGGATGCTCTATTGGGTACCGGGATTTCAGGACAAATCAGATCTCCTTACGACACACTTATTAATCTTTCAAATCAGAGCAGCGCCCTATGCATTGCCGTTGATGTGCCCTCTGGCGTTACTGGGGATCAAGGAGAGACGCTGGAGTCTTGTATCCATGCTGAACTCACCGTAAGCATGGGGTTCGGCAAACAGGGGTGTCTATTCGAACCAGCCAGATCCTATTCTGGAACTGTTATCCCCGTGGAAATTGGCTTTCCTGAGGACAGCTTGGATCATGTGAGTGGACAAGTACTCTGGCAGAATGAGGACACTGATTTTCCAAAATCCAAATACAGCAGACAGAACCACACACACAAGTATACAGCAGGCAAAGTATTTATAATTGCTGGCTCTCAGGGATTTACTGGAGCAGCGCTACTCTCCGCAACAGCGGCCCTGCGCTCAGGTGCAGGATTGGTCCGGCTGGCAATCCCGAAATCCCTGGGACCAATAGCTGAAGGTCATTCGCTTGAAACCGTTGTAGATTATGTCCCGGAAACTGAAAATATGGGAATTGCATTATCCGCATTACCAGACCTTCAGCAGGGTTGTAAGTGGGCAGATACTGTTGTAATAGGTCCTGGTTTGGGACGTCATCCTGAGACCATTCAAATCGTAAAGCAAATTGTAAAAGAATCCAGGCAGCCCATGGTGATTGATGCAGATGCCTTATTCGCCTTGAGCGATGACCCTTCACTTTTGCTGGCCAGGCTTGCTCCTACAATTCTTACTCCACATGCGGGGGAGTTTAAACGTCTCATGAAGCATAGGGGTGACTATAATCCGACCTGGGAAGATGCCCAAAATTTTGCCAAGGAATATGGCGTGTCTTTGCTTCTAAAAGGGGCCCCATCTCTTCTGGTAATGCCCTCCGGAGAAGTCACCATAAACTCAACTGGCTACGCTGGAATGGCGACTGCAGGCAGTGGCGATGTACTCAGCGGGGTAATAGCCTCTTTATGGTCCCAATGGATGGATGACCCTGAAGTACTAAACTTTGCCATGTACATACATGGACGAGCTGCTGAAATAAGTCGCCCTCAAAAAGGGGTTTTGGGCTTAATCGCCAGTGATATCGTAGAAGCGCTTCCCGAAGCTCTGAAGGAGTACGGTGGCTTACCGACTTAAATACTATTCTCCAGCTGTTTTATACGTGATCCTCATTTTTGCATTGTCCAGCCTGAATCAGCGTTTGGTATCCAACTATTCCTGGGGTCTAGATGATTTTATTCTTCATTTCATAGAATACCATTTCTATGGTGTGACATTAATCTGGGCAGTTCTCCGTGATAAACCCTTGCAAGAACTAAGATCTTCTTATCGTCTTGCTGCCAGTATCGGAGCTCTATCAGCAATCGGAGACGAAATCTACCAGTCCTTTGTCCCATCACGCTATTCCACCATAGAAGATGTGGTTGCAGATACATTTGGTGTTATCCTTTCCATTATTACTTTCTCCCTGCTTATGAAAATTCCCTTTTTGGAGCGGTTTAGACAAAATGCTTAAAAGTCTGCATATCGAGAACTTCGCCATCGTAGATGAAGCCAACGTAAGCTTCGATAGAGGTTTGAATGTGATTACTGGTGAAACGGGAGTTGGAAAATCACTTATCGTTGATGCCTTAAGTATTGCTCTGGGTGAGAGAGCCTTTAAAGATTTTATTCGTGATGGCTATCCCAGTGCCATTGTTGAAGCTGTGTTTGAAGTAAAACCATCTGAATTAAAAAAACTCGCCCCCCAGGGATTTGATGCTGGCACCATTACTGTGAAGCGTGAAATTAGACTCCAGGGACAATCAAAAGTTTGGATTAATGGTCAATCTCGCACCGTTCAGGAACTCAAGGAATTGGGCGATCTTCTGGTGGACCTCCACGGTCAGCACGAGCATCAGTATCTTCTCAATGAGGAACACCATATAGATTTTTTAGATCAGTTTGCTGAAAGCAGTAAGTTGAAACAATCCGTTGCAGAGAAATATCATACCCTGAGTGGTCTGATTCGGGAATTAGAGGAACGAGAAAAAACGGCCTCAAGTAGAAATGAACAATTTCAACTCTATGCCTTTCAGCTACAGGAATTGAATGATATCAATCCCCAACCCAATGAGTTGGATGAGCTTGAGAAGGAACGCAGAGTTCTTGAAAATGCACTGACCATCAGCGAGCAGGCCTCGATACTGTATAATGAGGTAGAGGGCTCAGAAAGCTCTGCCCTGGAACGGGTAAACACCATTATCCGACAATTGGAAAGTTTGAGTACATACACATCAACCGCTGCCGCATTTTTACCTGAAGCATTGGCTGCTCGCGTCACGCTTCAGGCCATCGCTGACTTCGCTTCTGAATATGAAAAGGAGGTCCAGGCTGACCCACAACGTCTGAGTCAGGTAGAATCACGGGTCAGAATACTGGGTCGACTATGCCAAAAGTATAATCGATCCTACCCGGAGCTGCTGGTCTACTGGGAAGAGATTCGAATTCGACTAGACAAACAAGATGATCCAGACTGGAGCAAGGAAGAGCTCACTCAATCCATTGAGGAGCATACTCAAGCTTATTCCAAAGCTTGTACCGCTTTAAGTAAACACCGCTTAAAAGAAGCTGCAATTCTGTCTAAAACAGTGGTGGAAAAATTAAGTCATCTTGGTATTCCCAAGGCTCGGTTTCAAATTGAAGTGAGTCAGGAAGAGCAAGAACAGGGACTGGTTGAGCATAACAATAAAAAATTCAAAGCGGATGCCTCTGGTATGGACAAAGTTGTGTTCTGGATGCAGGCCAATCCTGGTGAACCCCTGAGACCACTGGCCCGCATCGCTTCAGGTGGAGAAATCAGCCGCATCATGCTTGCCATCAAATCAGCCATGTCAGGCAAAGATGGGATCGGGACAGTCATTTTTGATGAAATTGATACAGGAATTTCTGGGCGTATAGCCCGTGTTGTAGGTGCTGAGCTCAAGGATCTGGGTCGCCATCACCAACTCATCAGCATCACCCACCTTCCCCAGATAGCGAGTCTGGCTGATAGTCATTTCCGAGTTGAAAAGCATCTCATTAATCAAAGGACCGTCACCCGGGTGAAACGATTGGATGAAAACGAACGAATAAATGAAATTGCTACTCTCATCGGGGATGGAGCCCCAGGAGAAACAACACTTCTAGCTGCCAAAGAATTATTATTACAAGGGGATTGATCTAAAATGCGCCTATTGAATTGCTTACTCGCCGCCACACTACTGATTCTACTATCCTGCTCACAGGAAGCCCAAATAATTGAACTGAGTGACCCTGGTTTTGGGGTGACAGCTTCCAGTATAGATGCAGCTGATGAGGGCGTGGATATCCCAGTATTGATGAAAACAGATGATATAATTAAGGGCATACAATTCACCCTTACCTGGGATCCAGCTGTGGGTCAGGTGATCAAGCCCTCGCTCACGTCATCGAATCCAGGTTTCACCGTCTCATCCAGTGAGGGGGGTCGTGGAGAGATGAAGGTTCTGATCTTTAGCATGCCTGGTGACGTCTTCAATATGTCTGATCCAACTATCATGACCATTCCGGTGAGAATTATCAATCCTGATGCGCCACTTTTTGTGCTGGCATTCAAAGATGCCATCTTTGCAGGACCCAACGGTGTGGCCTATGAGATACCCGTGTTCCATGCAAAATTAAAGATCAATCATAAATGAGTTATATAGATCTGCGATCTGATACGGTGACCCGTCCAACTGGGGCCATGAGAACTGCCATGTATGAAGCAGAGGTTGGAGACGATGTCTATGGTGAAGATCATTTGGTAAATGAACTTCAGGAACGAGTCGCTGACATGCTGGGGAAAGAAGCAGGCCTGTTTGTACCATCTGGGACCATGAGCAATCAACTCGCTATTCGTAGCCAGACACAGCCCGGTGATGAGGTCATCTGCGAGTATAACTCACACATATTCAATTATGAAGGCGGTGGGCCGGCCTTGCTAAGTGGTGTCCAACTTCATCCACTGCTAGCTGAGAACGGAATACTTGTTTCAGATCAGATCGCTGAGGCAATGCGACCTGCTGACCATCACTATGCTCAAACCCGACTTATTACGCTGGAAAACACCCATAATCGAGCAGGGGGCGTTGTCTATCCCTTGCCTGTGGTTGAGGATATCGCCAGGTACGCGAATACTCGGAAAATTCGCATGCATCTCGATGGGGCTCGTCTCATGAATGCTGTCATAGCAAGCGGGCTCGATCCCAGTGCATATGGAGATCATTTCAATTCTGTGAGTCTTTGCCTCTCCAAAGGTCTTGGGGCTCCGGTTGGGTCCGTCTTAGTGGGAGATGCTGAATGTATCAACAGGGCACATCGATTTCGTAAAATGTTTGGTGGAGGGATGCGTCAAATTGGCATCCTGGCAGCAGCTGGTTTATATGCCCTGGACCATCATATTGAACGCCTCGCAGAGGATCATATCAGGGCTAAAACTCTGGCACAAACCTGCCTGGAGTTGGGATATCTGGAAAAGGATATTGCCTGGACCCAGACAAATATTGTTCTATTGACCTTTCCTGATGGCAATACAAAGGAAATGGAGCTGAAATTCAAGGCAGCGGGCTTGTTGGTTTCGGTGGTTAATGATTATAGAATCAGACTGGTAACTCACCTAGATTTTGATGAGCAGCAATTGCTCCGCTCCGTGGAAATTCTTAAACAAGTGTTAGGCTAAAATATGAAAAAGAAGATTGTCATCGTTGGTGCCGGTAGTGTTGGGTTTTACCTGGCCAAAACGTTGGCTGAAATGGGGAATGATATCAGTATTATCGATATTGACCCTGAAAAAGTTCTAAGAGCGAAGCAGGAACTAGATGCATTGGTCATAGAGGGTCATGGTGCTCAATCTAACATTCTGAAAGATGCCCAGGTTGAATCAGCTGATTTGTTTCTGGCTGTAACCCGTATCGATGAAATCAACATCGTTGCCTCCATGAAGGCCAAAAAAATGAATCCCAATGCCAAGATATTGGCCCGGGTTCGCAGCGGTGATTATCAGAAGAAGGATGCCCTATTAAACTTGGAAGAATTGGGGATTGAAAAGGTGATTAACCCTGAACAGATCGCCGCTCGCGAAATTCAGCACCTCGTGCAACACGCCACTGCCCAGGAGATTATGACATACAATCATGGACGAGTTTACATGGTAGCCCTCACACCTACAGATACCTGCGAATTGATGAATAAATCTTTAAGAGAGTTGGGGAATACTTATACACAACTACCCTTTCGAACAGTAGCTATCGATCGTGATGGTGAGACCATCATTCCGCAAGGGGACCATGTATTTCTACCAGGAGATAAAATCTTTGTAGTCTGTCTCAAGGATGAGCTTGATGGGATGTACCGCCTGTGTGGTTTCAAACAGAAGAAAACGATTAAAACAGTGTTGATAATGGGGGCAGGTAAATTAGGTCGCCTGGTTGCTGCCAACCTTAAGGATCAGTATAGTGTCAGGCTGGTCGACAATCGTAAAGAGAAATTGCTAAAGGCCGCCAAAGAATTACCAGATGTTTTGCTTCTTCATGCAGATGCCCTGGATATAGACTTTCTGGAAAGCGAAGGAATCAGTGATTTTGATGCTTTAATCACCCTGACTGATGACGAAACCACCAATCTTTTTGCAGGGTTGATGGCTAAGAAAAAAGGGGTAGACAAGGTTATTGTACACATCAATTCACCAGATTATTTGCCCCTGGTAAAAGGACTGGGAATCAATTCTGTTGTCAGTAAAAATCTCTCTACTGTTGATGCTTTTATGCGCTATGTAGTGAGGGGACAGGTTCACTCTGTGATGATGTTAGAGGGTATTGATACGGAAGTCATTGAACTTTCACCTGCTCCAAACAGCAAAATTATTGGAGTCCCCCTGGAGGAGCTTGACTTCCCACCAGATGCTGTTGTTGGTGCTATTATCAAAGGGGGAATGGAAGAAATTGCTATGGGCAAAAGTATCATAGAAAAAGGTGATCGGGCAATTGTCTTTGCCAGAGCTTCTAGAGTAAAAGATGTCGAAGAACTCTTCAACTAAACGGTTTAGCCTGCGCCCAACACTCAATGTGTTGGCAGCGCTTACTCTCTTCATTGGGCTATCTATGGGGCTTTCGCTGTTAGTTTCATTGGCCTATGGCGATGGGGATAGCAAAGCCCTTTTCGAAGCCATGATACTTACCCTTTCAATAGGTGGTCTGGGATTCATTTTTACACGCCATTCACATGTTATGGCACCTCGACAGGTTTTTCTGAGTGTTAGTCTCAGTTGGATATCGGCTTCTCTATTTGGAGCTTTGCCTATGTTCCTGGCAACTGATATATCCTACACCGATTGCTTCTTCGAAGCCATGTCAGGATTTACCACAACAGGTGCATCAATATTGACAGATATTGAAAGTCTGCCCCACGGGATCCTTTTTTGGAGAAGTTTTACCCATTGGTTAGGTGGTATGGGTATTATTGTATTTACAGTCACCGTCATGCCCCTTGCAGGCCGCAGTGGAACTTTGCTATTTGCTGCTGAGGCACCGGGTCCTGTAAGTGACAAAATCACCCCCAGGATTTCTGATACTGCCAAATTGCTGTATATGGTCTATGCGTTGATCTCATTCGCAGAATTTATCCTTTTGTGGATCGGACCCATGGATTGGTTTGACTCTGCCTGTCACACCTTTGGTACCATGGCAACAGGAGGTTTTTCGACCAAAAATGCCTCTATCGCTCATTTTCAAAGTGCTTATGTGGATTGGGTGATCATCTTTTTCATGATTCTGGCAGGAACCAATTTTTCACTTCACTATTTTGGACTGCACGGCAAGGTTATTCGCTATCTGAAAAGTCGTGAATGGCAATTCTGGATGAGCATTTTGGGGATGGCCCTGGGGCTTATGCTCATGGATTTTTACTTTTCTTCCTTTTATGATAGCGGGGGTGCTGCCATCCTGGCCTTGAAGGCCGAGCCTATCAGGCAAGCAACCTTTCAGGTTGTATCTATTATTACTACAACAGGCTTTGTCACCGCTGACTTTGAACAATGGTCCTATTATGCCCAGTTTATCCTGTTTGGTCTCATGTTTGTGGGCGGTATGGCAGGTTCCACTGGTGGGGGTATCAAGGCTATCAGAATCCTGCTTTTTACCAAAATGGCCATCACTGAACTTCGTCGGATGATCCACCCCAGGGCTTATTTACCCATCAAACTCAGCAATCAATTTGTGGATGATGATGCCGTACGCAATACAACGACCTTTCTCCTGTTCTTCATGGTGATATTTGTTGGCTTAGCTTTCATGCTCACTGGTTTTGGGCATGATTTGGTCACCAGCACCACTGCATCCATATCCATGCTTTCTAATATTGGACCAGGTCTGGGAAATGTTGGACCCACAGACAATTTCTCCTTTTTTAGCGATATAGAGAAATGGGTCATGGCCTTTGTGATGATGCTGGGACGTTTGGAAGTATTAACCGTAGTGGTTTTGTTTAACCGTCATTTTTGGAGGTCCTGATGGAAGTGGTCAAGGTTGAGATGAAGGGTGGGATAGCCCGAGTCACCATAGATCGTCAGTCAAAATTAAACGCCCTAAACGAGATGGTCCTCAATGAACTGGAGCAAGTCTTTCTAGATCTGAAAGAACGAGAAGAAGTTCGTGTTATTGTGATAACGGGGGCAGGAGAAAAATCTTTTGTCGCTGGTGCAGATATCAGCCAATTCCCTTCCATGTCCCCTGAAGCGGCTCATACATTCGCAAAGCGTGGACAGGCTGTTTTCTCGCTAATCGAATCAAGCTCCAAACCGGTCATTGCTGCAATCAATGGATTTGCCCTGGGAGGCGGTTGTGAGCTTGCCCTGGCCTGTCATTTAAGATTTGCTGCAGAGAATGCCATGTTTGGGCAACCCGAAGTAAAGCTGGGAGTTATTGCAGGGTATGGTGGAACCCAACGCTTGCCGCGTCTAATTGGCAGGGGCAAGGCTCTGGACCTACTCCTCTCGGGTAGGATGGTCACAGCTGAGGAAGCCCTTCAAATGGGTCTGGTAAATGGTGTTTTCCCTCAGGCAGAATTATTATCAAAAGTTGAAGAATACGCCGAATTGCTCATGGCACAATCACCACAAGCTCAGGCACTGACCCTCAGGGCCGTCTATAAGGGAATTGAAACTACCTTGAATGCAGGTCTGGAAGAAGAGGCCTCCGCTTTTCGAGATGTCTTTAAAACCGAAGATCGAATTGAAGGTGCCACCGCCTTTCTCGAGCGACGTCCTGCAAAATTTAAAAATCGCTAAGTCACTGCAGATGGATCAAAAACAACGAAGATTTGTACTTTATGCCCAGAATCGTCTCCACGCTCTTGGCAGCAAAACGGCCAATGGATTGATCCTCTTTCGTCAAGACGAAATTCAGGTAATTGTTGATGCCAGCAAAGCAGGTTTAACAGCTCAGGATGTGCTGGGCTATGGTGGTGTTATCCCAATTGTGGCCCATATTTCTGAAGCCATGGCGTATAAGCCGGATACCATGGCAATTGGTATCGCTCCCATTGGAGGAGCAGTTAATCCAGAGTGGATACCTGAAATTAAAATTGCCCTGGAAGCAGGATTAAAGGTTTGGGCTGGTTTACATCAATTTCTTGCTGACATTGATGAACTTAAAGACTTCCAGCATCTCATTTGGGATGTTCGTAGACCCCCAACAGGTTTAAAGGTTGCCCAAGGACATTGGCGCCAGAGGAAGTCAAAAGTAATCCTCACCATTGGATCAGACTCCAATGTGGGAAAAATGACCACGGCCCTGACGCTTCAAAATCAATTAAAGAAAATTGGTCTGGATTCCATATTCGTAGGTACCGGTCAAACCGGTATGATGATATCAGGGCGCGGGATCGCTGTGGATGCCGTCATATCTGATTTCGTGAATGGTGCTATCGAAGCTAAGATTGATAAAGTCGATGGCCAGGCACCACTTATTATTGTTGAGGGGCAGGGAGCCGTAACCCACCAGGGCTATAGCGGTGTCACAATGGGCTTGATCCACGGTGCCATGCCCGATGCATTTGTCCTTGCTCACCAACCCAGTCGTCTACATGATGATTATGATCATCCCTTGCCAGACATTGGCTATGTGATAGACCTCCATGAAACATTGATGCGTCCTTTTAAACCTTCAAAAGTGCTGGGTATCAACCTGTACTCCAAAGACTTGAGCAGTGAGGATAGCCAAAAAGCATGTGAACGTATTTATGAAGAAACTGGCTTGCCAGTGGAGGACATGGTGAGAGCACCCAAACGAATCGTTGCAGAAAAAGTACTTCGAGATCTTTTCCCCGAAAAGCATCTCTAGGAATGTGAGGAAATCTATGACCTTGTCTCTTACGTGGTCCATCCAACGGATTACAACCAAATTTGAATTCAAAATCGCCAGGAGTGCTGAAAGCTACTATGATGTTGTCATCCTGGAATTGAGCGATGGTGAGTTCACAGGTTTTGGAGAAGCAGCCCCTTCCAAACGATATGAAAAAGGTCCTGGGGCAGTAATGGAAATGCTGGCAGCCCAAAACAATCAGATTCTAGAGCTACCCATTGATGATGCCGAAAGTCGTCAGGACCAATTGGAGCGTATGTTTCCTGAGAGTTATTCTCTTCAAGCAGCTCTGGATACAGCCTTTTGGGATTTATATGGGCAACGCCAGGGAGAGCCTCTCTGGAAAATCTTTGGTGCCACACCGGAGCTGGTTACGTCTTCTTATACCATTGGTATATCAGATCTCAGCATTATCCCAGATAAAATTGCAGAGGCTAGTGATTATCCGATTCTCAAGATAAAATTGGGTACAGATTATGACCATGATATCATGCGAGCAATCCGAACCCAAACAGATAAGATCCTCAGAGTGGATGTTAATGAAGGTTGGAAAACCCTGGATGATGCCAAGCGGGGGGCTGAATGGCTGGCTGAGGAAAATGTGGAGTTTCTGGAGCAACCCATGCCTTCGAATCAACTGGATGACATCGCTAAATTGAGAGAGTTCTCACCCCTGCCTCTTGTAGCAGATGAGAATTCTGTCCGCCCCCAGGACATCCCTGGTCTTGTAGGTGCCTATGATGGTATTAATATCAAGTTGATGAAGTGTGGTGGTTTAACCAATGGGCTGAAAATGGTAAAACTGGCTCACAAATATGAATTTGACATCATGTTGGGCTGTATGGTGGAAACTTCTGTGGGAATATCAGCCATGTCACAGCTGGGATCTTTTGCACGCTGGTTAGACCTGGATGGCAATGTGTTGCTGGCCGAAGATCCATATAGTGGTGTAGGAAATCACGCCGGGAAAATTCTCTTGCTTGATAAACCTGGTTTGGGAATTGTGAAAAGATAGACCGGGTATATTTTATTTATATGATTGAACACAATCCATCAGGAGCTTAATGTGAAATACTCGCCCCAACTACTCATACTCATTGTTGTCGTCATCTTTACGACTGGTTGCACAACACGGTCCCCCAATGCCACGGCGCTTCCAAAGCATCAATTTCTGCGTAGTGCCCAACAGCAAGCTGCTTACGAGATAGATACCCTCCTGAATCATGCACCGACTGATATGGGTTGGTGGGGAGTAAAAATTCAATACGCCAATTCAGGCGAGGTGTTTTATGAAAGAAATCCCGGGAAAATGTTTATGCCAGCCTCCAATCAGAAAATGTATACCACAGCAGCAGCGCTTTGTCTTCTGGGACCACAATATCGTTATGAAACGGATTTTATGACCAATGGTGACCTGGACACAAACGGTGTGTTGCATGGAGATTTAATCATACGAGGTAGCGGCGATCCATCCTGGTCATGGCGTTTTTATGATAATAATTATGATTCAGTTATGGTAAGATTTGTGGATTCACTTCAGTTTTATGGAATTACCGAGATTAAGGGTGATCTTGTAGGTGATGACAATGTCTTTGATGACCAATCCCTGGGGTATGGCTGGTCCTGGGATGATGAAACTTATTATTATGCTGCTCAGTTATCCGGACTCTCCTACAACGAAAACTATATTGACTATACCCTCACTCCTGATTCATTGAACCTGGGAAGTCCTGTTATCATTGAATCTCATCCTCAGACAAGCTACTTGAATTTACGCAATGACCTGATCACGGTAAGTAGTGATACTGCCACTGAGTGGACCTATGATCGTGAACGTCAGACAAACAACGCCTGGTTTGAAGGGAATTATCGTTATCAGGCAGGGGAGACAGAAAGAGCCATCACCATTCACAATCCAACCCTTTTTACTGTAAATGTCCTTAAAGAGAGACTGGAGGATGCTGGCATCAAAGTAAGTGGATCACCGCAGGATGGAGACGATTTGACAGATTCATTGGATTACTCACAGATGCATCCAATTTTCACCTATTTGTCTCACCCCATGTCAGATATTATCTCTAAGGTAAATCGTCCCAGCCAAAATTTTATTGCTGAAACACTCCAGAAAACGCTGGGGGCTGAATTTGGAGCCGAAGGCTCTTCCAGAGAAGGCCGTATAATTCAAATGATGTTTTATGATTCACTTGGGATGAATGTTGAGAATTTGCGGCTACGGGATGGCTCTGGTTTATCACGGCACAATCTTGTTTCCCCCAACACAAGTGTTTCGCTGTTGGAGATGATGTGGGAACATCCATACAGAACTTATTTTATCGAGTCACTTCCGCTTTCCGGTTTGACCGGTACCATACGCAAGCGGATGATTGGCACAGATGCAGAGCAAAATGTGAGAGCCAAGACAGGTACAATAGGCTATGTGAGTTCTCTGTCTGGGTATGCCTGGACCCAATCTGGTGAACCCATCATATTTTCCATTATGGCAAATCATTTTACCATCCCCACAAGCCAAGTGAGGGCTATTCAGGATCAGATTGCCATTATCCTCTCAGAGATGGAGTAATCGCATGAAAGTGACCAGGATCAGCCACATTGCCATTGCAGGAGATAACCCAGAACAGACCAGGATTCTATATGAGGACATTCTGGGCCTTAATTCTGGAGGGTCAGAAGTCGTTCAGCAGGAGGGTGTCACCACTCATTTTTATAAGGCTGGCGAATCCAGCATAGAATTATTGGAGCCATTCTCCACAGAAACTCCTGTTGGCAAGTTTTTAGCGAAGCGGGGACCAGGGTTGCATCATATCGCATTGGAGGTGGAAGGGCTGGATGGCTATGTCGTCAAGCTGAAGGAAGCCGGTATTGTACTCCTCAGCGAAGCACCCAGTCTGGGTGCCCATGATATGCGTATCATCTTTATACATCCCAAATCAGCTGGTGGTGTCCTCATAGAGCTTTGTGAAAAGAGCTAGCACTAATACACCTCGCTTTCTTCAAGCTTCATTTTAGATTTTCACCATGAGTACAACTGAAGCCCCCTATAAGGCCAAACTTAAAGATTTGCCAACCCAGCCAGGGGTTTACTTCTACTATGACAAGAATGGAAAGATCATATATATTGGAAAAGCCAAAGTATTAAAAAACCGTGTAAAATCATACTTCACTGGAACGCCGGATAGCCCCAAAACTGCCCGTCTGATTGCTCGTATCTGGGATCTTCAGACGCTGGTGACTCGCACAGAAGTTGAGGCTTTGCTTACTGAAGCAAATCTGATCAAACAACACCGTCCCCGTTTCAATATCGACTTACGGGATGATAAGACCTTTCCCTATATCCGCATCACCAATGAAGATTACCCCCAGGTATTTGTCGCCCGTACCATTGTGAAGGATGGGTCTATCTATTATGGTCCCTATACCAATGTCAAGGGGCTTCGCGCTGCTTTAGCTGTTATCAAGCGCATCTTTACCATCCGTAGTTGCAGTTATCGCATGGATGATGAATCTGTGGCTGCAAAAAAAGTACAATTGTGTCTGGACTATCATATTGGCAAATGTGATGGCCCCTGTCAGGATTTGATTTCTAAAGCTGAGTACGCTGAAATGATCCACCGTGTTGAGGACTTCCTTAAAGGAAGGACTGACAATGTGGATACCTACCTCTCAGATAAGATGCAGCACGCTGCTGAACATCAGGAGTATGAACACGCTGCCAGACATCGAGATCAACTGGAAGCAGTCAGATCCTATGTGAGTCGACAACGGCTGAAAACCAGTGATTTTGAGGATAGAGATGTCCTTGGTGTAGCCAGACAGGACAATCTGACCTGTGGTATTCTGATTCGCATTCGAGCAGGCAAGCTTATTGGTAAAGAACAATTTCGATTTAGAGGAACTGAGGATGAGGACATGCCCAGCATCCTCAGCCGTATGATTACCCGTGTCTATGAAGATGCCTCATTTATCCCGCGGGAAATTTTAGTTCCTGACAAAGTCGCTGATTTGGATATGATCCATGCCTGGCTTAAGGATGTTTCAGGGGTCAAAATTTCCTTTCTTCGACCACAGAAAGGTGAGAAGAAGACCCTCCTGGATTTAGCAGAACGCAATGCCGAGCTCGTTCTGAAAGATTGGGCGTTGGAACAAGCCCAACGGGTAGAAATTGTTCCAAAAATGGTTCGATCTCTTCAGGAGGACCTCAACCTCCCTGCACCGCCGCGACGAATTGAAGGCTTTGATATTTCCCATCTAGGTGGGACTGAAACCGTCGCTTCTCTGGTCTGTTTTGTTGATGGAAAACCCGCTAAACGTGAATATCGCAAATTTCAGATCAAAACTGTAGATGGTATCGATGATTTTGCCAGTATGAAAGAAGTCATTCATCGGCGATATACGAGGGTAAAAGCTGAAGGTCTCTCAGAACCCGATCTAATTCTAATTGATGGGGGTAAGGGGCAGCTCAGTGCGGCTATTGGAGCACTTGAGAGGATTGGCATGTCTCATATACCCATTCTTGGCCTTGCCAAACGTCTTGAGGAAGTTTTTCTACCAGGTGAATCAAATTCACTGGGAATACCTAAAACCAGTGGCTCCATCATACTACTTCGACGGATTAGAGATGAAGCTCATCGTTTTGCCATTACCTTTCAGAGAAAACGGAGAGGGAAAGCCATGGTACACTCTGCCCTTGACGATATTGAAGGCATCGGCCAATCCCGGCGTATAGCGTTGATAAATTATTTCCGATCTTTAAAAAATATAAAAAATGCCAGCATAGAGGAAATTGCCCATGTTCCAGGGATTTCACTCACCATGGCGACAAGAATAAAAGAAGGACTCAGCTGATGGTCTTTGATTTTACTGAGAAGGAAAAAGGAATACAGCCACGTACAATTTGGTGCTTGGGTAGAAATTATGCCAAGCATGCAGAGGAACTTGGCAATGCCGTTGAGGCCAGACCCCTGGTTTTTCAGAAAGGGCTTAATGCCCTGGTGCCTATGCAAAGAACACAAACTCTGTTTCCTGGACATGGTGACGTACACTATGAAACCGAAATTGTTGCCCTCATGGACAGGAACGATAGCGGATCATTTATTGCCGCCATTGGACTGGGTCTTGATCTTACCCTCCGTGATCTTCAAAATGAGCTAAAAGCTGAGGGGAAACCCTGGACATTGGCTAAATCATTTGATGGAGCAGCTATAGTCAGCCGATTTATATCCACAAACGAAATACCATCCCTGAATCAAATACGTTTTACCATGCTCCTGAACGGGGAAATCAGGCAACGTGGAGATAGCAGCCAGATGATTCTCCCCTTTGAAAAGATTCCTGCCTACCTGGAGGAATTTACTGACTTGCAACCCGGCGATATTATCTTCACCGGAACGCCTGAAGGTGTGGGTGTCCTGAAATCTGGAGATGAAGTGAGTTTGGATTTAGCAGGTCATCACATGGGAACCATTAGATTTAATTGATTACCAGTTCCGTTCCTCGTCATCCCGAGCGTCATGCTGAGCGGAGTCGAAGTGCGAGGGAGATAGTAATTTCTCAATCCCGACATCTTTGCACCTCGACTCCGCTCGGTGTGACGAACTTTGAGCTTGGGTTGAACCAAAAGTAGAAAGAAAAAATAATATATGGCTCCATCTCAAGTTCGTGTTCGTTTTGCTCCCAGTCCCACAGGTTATCTCCATATAGGTGGTGTCAGAACTGCCTTATTCAACTGGTTGTTTGCACGCCATCATGGCGGGAAATTCATTCTACGCGTCGATGACACGGATCAAGCCCGAAATGTCCATGAGGCCCTCCAACCTATCATGGAAGGATTCAAGTGGTTGGGCATCGATTGGGATGAAGGTCCAGGAATGGGTGGACCCCATGCACCGTACTTCCAATCCCAACGATCAGATATTTATGCTGAGGCAGTTGCCAGGTTGCTCCAAGACGGCCATGCCTACAGAGATTTCTCAAAATCGGAGGAATTTGCCGCAGAACGTCAAGCAGCGGAGAAGGAAAAGCGCCAGTTCATTTATAGTCGCACCTGGATGGCTGAAACAGATGAAGATATCAAGAAGTTTGAGGCAGAGGGTCGAGAATCCATCGTTCGTCTCAAAATGCCCCGAGAAGGCAAATGTGAATTTCACGATTTGGTCCGTGGTGATATGTCCTTCGAATGGGGCGGGGAACAAGATCACGTTATTCAGCGCACAGATGGATCCTGTCTCTATCATTTGACCAGCGTAGTGGACGATGGTGCTTTTGAAATCAGTCATGTGATCCGAGCTATCGAGCATTTACCCAATACACCCCGTCAAATATTTATTGCCCAGAGTCTTGGACTTGAATTGCCCATCTATGCCCATCTACCATTTGTGGCTGAGCCTGGAAGCTCCAATAAACTGAGCAAGCGAAAATTAGATAAATACCTGAAAAATAGAGACTTTAAGGTTCTCTATGACCACGGTGAGAAAATCGCTGAACAAATTGGATTTTCTGCATCTCCAGAAACCTTCAACCCGGTTATAGTCGATTTTTATCGGGAAATTGGTTTTCTACCTGATGCTATCGTCAACTATTTGCTTCTGCTTGGTTGGTCTCTGGACGATAAGACCGAGGATTTTTCCCGAGAAGCAATGATTCAGGAGTTTAGTCTGGATCGTATCAATAAATCGCCTGCCAGTTTTGATCCCCAAAAACTTACCTCCTTCCAGAGTCGCTATATGTGGCGTCTTGATATGGATGAGAAGTTGGAGATGGTCCTGCCTTTTCTGGAGAAAGCTGGCCTTGTACAGACACCTGCAGGGGCGGAACCAAGATCCAGGGTCAAAGCGATTCTTGAGGCTGCCAACGAACGGATATCATTTGCTGGGGATATCCTGGATTATGCCGAGTTTTTTCAGGCTGACGATTCGCTTGAGTATGATGAAAATGCATTCAGGAAACGTCTTGTCAATGCTGAAGCCCAGCGTGAATTGCTGATTAAACTGCGAAGTATCTTACCTGAAGCTGAAGATTTCTCTGCTGAATACCTTGATCAATACCTCCACGCTTTTATCGAAAAGGAGGGTGTGGGAATGGGGATGATTGTCCACGCTATCCGTGTGGCGATTACAGGTAAGGCTGTCGGTTTTGGTCTTTTCGAAATTATGGCTATCATTGGAAAAGATAGCTGTCTGAATCGCATTGATCGAGCACTCCAACTGGTTGCCCAACAACAATAAATCTTGCACAGGATTGAGTAAAATTCATCATGGTTATGCTATGGATGAAAATGTATGTTATTTGCTGATTAGTTTTTTGGACCAAGCCCTGTAAAATCAGGCCACAGATATGAGGATAGTATGGGTGCAAACCTGAATGCGGACACCAGCGAGAGCGCTGCTACAGTTCCGGAAAAATCACTGAACTTTGTTGAAGAAATCATAAATGATCATCTGAAATCTGGTCGTTTTGGACAGATAGTTCATACACGCTTCCCACCAGAACCCAATGGCTATTTACACATTGGACACGCAAAATCAATCGCTTTAAACTTCAGTTTGGCTGAAAAGTATGGTGGAAAGTGTAATCTACGCTTTGATGATACCAATCCCAGCAAAGAAGAAGAAGAGTATGTAGACTCTATTAAAGAAGATATCAAGTGGTTGGGCTTTGATTGGGAAGATAGAGAGTATTATGCCTCTGATTATTTTGATCAACTCTATGAATGGGCTGTCAAGCTCATAAATGACGGGCTGGCCTATGTCTGTGATCTTACTCTGGAAGAAGGCAGGGAATATCGTGGTACGCCAACAGAACCCGGAAAGCACAGTCCATATCGGGATCGCTCGGTTGAAGAAAACCTGGATTTGTTTGCCAGAATGAAGGCGGGTGAATTTCCAGAAGGCACCCGGACGCTAAAAGCCAAAATTGATATGGCCCATCCCAATTTTCACATGAGAGATCCAATCATTTATCGGATTCTTCATGAACATCATCATCGTACTGGTGATAAGTGGTGCATTTATCCCATGTATGACTTTACCCATGGGCAGTCAGATTCCATTGAGAAGATTACACAATCTATCTGTACCCTGGAGTTTGAGAATCATCGACCACTTTATGACTGGTTCTGTGACAAACTTGAGATTCATCACCCCCAGCAAATAGAGTTTGCCCGTCTAAATCTCACCTACACGGTGATGAGCAAACGTAAGTTTTTGACCCTGGTCAATGAAGGCTATGTCAGCGGTTGGGATGATCCCAGGATGCCCACCATCTCTGGATTGAGACGTCGAGGTTATACGCCTGAATCCATTCGTAATTTTTGTGAATACATCGGTGTGGCTAAACACAATAGCGTCGTAGATGTTACTATTCTTGAAAATCATGTACGAGAACATCTCAATGCCATAGCACCGCGAGTAATGGCAGTTCTGAATCCACTCAAGGTGGTTATTGAAAACTACCCAGAAGATAAGGTGGAACTTCTACAGGCCGTAAATAATCCAGAAGATGAGAGTGCCGGAACCCGTGATGTACCGTTCACCAGAGAACTCTACATCGATGAGAATGACTTCATGGAAGAACCTGTGAAGAAATATTTTCGACTTGCACCAGGCAAAGAAGTAAGGTTGCGCTATGGCTATATCATTAAATGCGAGGATGTGATCAAGAATGATGCTGGCGAAGTTGTAGAACTCCGTTGTACCCTTGATCCGGATACCTTGGGTAAACAGCCCACTGATCGAAGAGTGAAGGGTGTGATCCATTGGGTTTCTGCAGATAAATGTCTGGATGCGGAAGTACGTCTCTACGACCGTTTATTCAGCGTCGAACATCCTGACAAAGTTGAAGAAGGTCAGGATTTTAGATCAAACATTAATCCCGATTCACTTGAAGTTCTCACGCAGGCAAAAGTTGAACCTGCACTAAAGGATGTCAAGTCAGGCCAGCGTTTTCAGTTTGAACGGGTCGGCTATTTTAGTGTTGATAAGGATAGTAGTGGTAATCATCCTGTTTTCAACAGAATAGTATCCCTCCGGGATAGCTGGGCGAGGATAACCCGAAATTCCTGACAAAGCTTTGAAAATCGGGTTCTGTAATGGTGCTTGCAAAGGTGACGAGCAAAGAATTATTTTCTTGGCAAGAAATCTGAATAATCTGGGGAGCTTATGAATAAAAAGTTAGTTCTGTTAATCATTGCAGGGATGCTTGTCGTTGGTGCTTTTGGTCAGGAGATTTTGCCTGTCTCAAACAACAATATTCTTGTGTTTATAGAACCATTTGAAAATCACAGTCCCAGAGGTGAGCAAAGCTGGCTGGAACAGGGTTTCCCCGGTTTTTTAAAATCTGGTCTGGCTGACACCGACTATCTATATGCATATTCTATCCCAGACTTTCAAAATGATCTGGTAGATAGACCCCACAAACTTCAAGACCTGATCTGGACATCAGTCTTTCAGAGACAGGTAGACCCTGGCTATGAATCTTATCTGGTTTTAGGTCGCTATAGTTATCTGGAAGGTGAACTTACTGTCCAAATGGATCTTCTATCCTTGCGAAATACCAAAGTTTTGGCACGTTTTGAGGACAAGGTCCCCTATACAAAATTACTCACCTGGAAAAATGAGCTGTCTGATTGGGCGTTGGCAAATCTTCGTCTCAAAGATGATCCAACTACAAGTAGCACTAAGGACATCAAAATGCCCAGTCGGGATGCAACGCCGCTACCAGGGGTGGCACTTAGAGATCAGCTGAATACACTTTTTGATACAAAAAAGCAGAACAAAACTGAGGATCTACAACGCAAGTATGAGCAGCAATCCAGAATGAAACTTGGGACCCAATTGGAAGCACTATGGCATGACATTGCCTATGATCCATATCTGGCAAACATCCATGACATCCATACCCTGCGCTTGCAAGCCGAACCAGATAGTGTCCTGGTGAACTTTAAAGTCGGCTACCGTATAAATCCTCGCATCCTAGATGAAATTGAACATTTCAGCAAAACGCGCTCAGCTCTGGTTGGCAAGACGGATTCGTTTGAAGGTCATGCATTTATGGATTTAGGATATATTGATGCTGATTTTACACGTGAAGTTGCTGGGGGTGATTGGAGAATAGTACCTATCATCACCATGGGACCTGAAAATCTTCCTTTCCGTCGAGTCTTCTACCACTCATTCCCACGACCCATAGAATCACCTGGCGAGTACTATTATAATCAGGGAAAATTCAAACAACTGCTGCTGGCCATTCCCGGTGTTGATGCCCTGCGTATTTTTGCACAGGAAGTACAGCAGGTCTATGAGTATTCTATTGTTGTGGGCTATGATGAAATCGAAAAGCTTGACAAAATTCAGGTCAAGTTTGTGGCTGAGCAGGACCTGGCAAAAAATCTATAAATAACCCGCTTTCCCTGAGAGCGATTCCCTGAATAGGTAAATATGGAAATAGTCTATACCCTTCTGATTGTTGCTCTCACAGCCGCCCTTACTTTTATTATTACAAGAATGACCCAGGGATCTGGAGATTTGAAGGATCGGGAAACCATTACCCGGCTGGAGGTGGAACGCAGCAACCTTCAGGAGCAATTAGAACGGGCTGAGAATGACCTGGATAAAATGCGGTCTGAAGCTCTTGAATTGAGGGAACACAATGCTACCATCAATACCCGTTTAGAGGAATCCAAAGATCGTCTGGAAGAGGAAAAGAAACGTCTGCTTGAGATGAAAGAGCAGCTCCAGCATAGCTTTAAGAGTCTGTCACAGGATGTCCTTCGAGATAGTCAGAAAGAATTTCTGCGGATGGCTGATGAAAAGTTTAAAGATCAGAGCAAGCAGAATCAATCTCACCTTGGTGAAAAAGAGCAACTGATTCAGAAGTCATTGGAAAACATGGACGGACGTCTGAAAGATATTGTGCAACGCTCGACGGAATTGAAAACCGAGCTGGAAACCTCAAAGGATGAAACTCAAAAACTCCGCACCACCACAGAGACGCTGCAGACATTGCTGGCCAGCTCTCAAAAGCGCGGACAATGGGGTGAGCGCCTGGTTGAAGACATCCTGCAATATGTTGGATTACAGGAAAACATCAATTACACCAAACAGTCCACCATGGATGATGGACAAAGACCTGATTATACTTTCAAACTGCCCAAAAATCGTGAAATCAATATGGATGTCAAATTCCCCCTGGCTCATTACGAGAATTACCTCCAGAGCAGTGATGTCCAGTTGCAGGATATCGAGAAAAAAGCCTTTCTACAGGATGTCCGCAAGCATATGAATGAGATCAGCAAGCGTGGTTATATCGATACAGCCAAGGGCACGGTGGATTACGCCATGATGTTTATCCCCAATGAGTCCATCTATGGGTTTATAAACCAGGAGGATCCTGATTTTATCGGAGAAGCGCTGAGTAAAAAGATCATGCTGTGTTCTCCCATCACACTTTATGCAGTATTGTCCCTCTTGAATCAGGCAACATCTAATTTCATGATGGAGCAACGTGCTTCAGAAATCATGAATGAGGTGGTTAAGTTCCAGCAGCAGTGGGACAAATTTATTGATGTGATGGACAAAACCGGAAAAAATCTTGATATTGCTGTTCGTCAGTTCCAGGACCTGATTTCAACACGGAAAAGGGCCCTTGATAGACCAGTCAGCAAGATTGTTGAACTGCAGAAGAAAGAGGCGCTCAAGCCAGGACCCAAACAGCTTGAACTTGATTCAGGTGATGAGGACTAGGAAGCGGCTCGTGCCTTTACTTCTCGTTGCACCCTTCTAGATCGAACCACCAACCAGGTTAATGATGTTCCTGCTGCAATAAATACAGCAATCACAGAAGCATACCAAACCCAGACATATGGTTTATCCAGAACTACGGCGAAATAGTAGGCCAGAGGTCCACTGACCACGGCCACACGAATGGCTGTAATAACCAGGGAAGGGACACCCGTTCCGAGACCTTGCAAGGCCCGACCAGAGATCATTCCAATTGCGATGAGCCAGTATACAGGTGAAAAGGTACGGATGATGCTGATGGCAACAGCAAGAACTGTGGGATCATCGGTAAATATTCTAAAAACGTAGGGGGCAATGATATAAAAAAGGAGCCCGCTACCTAATCCGATAAAGACGCCATAACGTAGCCCGTCCTTGATGACACTGTTGATAAGGTCAAAACGCTTGGCCCCATAAAACATTCCCACCAACGTTACTAGCGAGCCTGCGATGGCCATGATGGGCAGAAAAAATATCTGATCAAGTCTACCTGCTATCTGGTAGCCGGCCACAACTTCAGGTGAATAGTGAACCAAAATCCAATTAAACAGAGCGCCCCCCAGGGACATGATGATCATGGAAAGTGAAGAAGGGATACCGATACGGAAGATATCCTTGATGTATTTTGGTTTAAATTGGAATATTTTAAAATCCAGTTGGAGTAAGGTTGTTTTTTTAATTAGAATTACTCTGATATACATAATGACTGCAACCAGCATACTGATCACTGTTGCCAGCGCAGCCCCGCGTACACCCATGTCAAAACCAAAAATAAGAATCGGGTCCAGGATAATATTTATGATGGTACTGGTGACCTGAATTTTCACAGGCGTTCTTGTATCGCCCTCACCACTAAAAATGGAGCGTAGAAAAATAGATGTGATCATGAAGATAAACCCAGCCGCAATCACCTGAAAATAGGCAAGTGTGTCTGGCATTAATTCGTCTGGAGTACCAAGCAGGATCAGGATATGTTCCCCAAACAGGAGACCGGAAGCACTAAACACACCACCAATAATCAATCCAAGGAGGAGTCCGTGTTCAGCCACATTTGTCGCTGCCTGATGATCTTTGGCACCGATAAAACGGGCAATAACTGCTGTTACTCCAGTACCCAGACCAAAGCTGATACCCATGGCCATCCAGAAGAGAGGCAAATTGAACCCCAATGCTGCAATGGCATTAACTGAGATTCGGGCTACAAATAGCATATCAACCACGCTATAAAGCGTTTGAACGGCCATTCCAGTCATTACCGGCAGGCCAAGCGTCCAAATAGCTTTCCTGGGATTATCTATAAAGGAGTCAAGACGAGAGGTCTTTGAATTTGTTGGAGTATTTTTCATCTGGAGTAAATAATCATTATTAGAGCGGGTGCAAATGTTTGTTTTCTGTCTGGAGCAGTTTAGTCAGCTCCGTTCGAGAAATTTTAAAACTATTCTCTATTAAAACATCCGGAAACGCATAATACGCCACAGGTAGCATGTAGCCCGGCAGGTGACCCCTTAGCTGCTGGATGATTTCTTTACCACCAGGAGCATCTTCCATAATTTCAAGAAATGCTACAGGTCTGGCTCCGAATTCCTCATCGTGCTGCGGGATGACAATTGCAGTAAGAATTCCCGGAATTTGGCAAAGTAGTCGCTCAATATGCTCGGGTTGCACATTCTCTCCACCTGAAATAAACTGATTGTCCATTCTTCCGGTGACCGTCAGTTCTCCTGCAACATTTGTATAGCCAACGTCACCGGTGTGAAACCAGCCATTTTCATCTCGCAAGTCAACAAGCTTGCTGTGTTGCAAGTAGCCCTGTGCCAGGGTGTCACCTTTAACCAGTATTTCGCCTTCCTGAGAAATAATCAAATCTCTGCCTGTGAGTAGTCTTCCCGAATTCTGGAGTGCGGCATCACGGTTTTCACCTGATGTCGTGGTTATCTGAGATGCCATTTCAGTCGAGCCGTAACTCACATGAATGGGAAGCTTGTGATCCAATGCTTGGTGAATGAGTGCCGGCGTGATGGCACTTCCGCCAATAAGTATGGCTTTCATTTCCTGAAGGATTCCCAGTCCCGACTCGTCCTTTAACAATCTTTGCAATTGTGTTGCCACCAATGAGATATGCGTGACTCCCCGCTCATCAATAACCTGAAGCGTTGATTGTTGTGCCTCCTGAATAATGATTGTTGCACCCGCCAACGCGCATCGGAAAAGAATAGAAAGTCCACCAACATGATAGAGAGGTAGACTCAATAGCCAGCTGTTTGATGAGGTGAGTTGGATATTCTGATTCGACCCCCCGGCACTTTCAATATGATTGTGATGGCTATGTTGAACGAACTTGACATCGCCTGAGGAACCTGATGTCATGAGCAGGCTGGCGGCAGCAGAGCGATCAAAAACTGGTAGATTCGCCATGCTCACTTGGTTATCAGCCATATTTAAGTCACTAAATGGGACTGTTTCATGTCCTGGGTAGGATGAATCTGAAATAATGAGTGCCGGATTCATATCATCAAGTATCTGGGCCAATGAAGTACTGGGGAAACGTACATTCAGGGGGAAGGCGATAAAACCGCCTAACATACAGCCCCAGAGAGAGATAATCATTTCCCTGGCAGGCAGATCCCCCAGCGCAACAATTTGTCCACTTTGAATGCCTCGATTGAACAAGGCAAAGGCTAGACGTTCCGATTGTGAATGGAGTGATTCATAGGTGAGCGACGTATTGCCTGTTCGTAAAGCAGGATAAGAGGAGTGCCTTCGGGCAGCCACACTTAGGGGATGCTCTTTTGTTGACTTAGGATTGATAGAGTAGCTCACAGTGGCTGAGATCCAAATCCTTTGTGGTTAATGCTTTTGTAAACATGTATCCATCTTTAATTCTTGCAGGGGATAATGTGGTTCCAGAAGTGAGTGCTGATCTGGTATCCAGGCCAACGGCGATCTTTTCGCCACTAATTGAACCTGCGAGCTGTGCCAGATGGATTAATCCCACATCACTTTCGTAGCTTGAGGATATGACGGGTTGTACACCGTTCTCCCTGGCTTGATTCACCAGTGCAATAAGTCTTGCTGTACAGGCAATGAGAGTTGGTTTTAACACCAGAGCTCGTAATCCAGTATATGACTCAAATGAGATGGTTGGATCCATGATTTGATGCAAGGTTTCATCAAAGGCAAATGGGATACCACATGCATCAAAAAATCTTGGCAGGTCCATCGGTTCAAGCATGGGCTCTTCTATATATTCTATGTCAGCAGACTCCACGGCTTTGCCAAACTCAATGGCTGTTGCCAGATCCCAACTTCTGTTCGCATCCAGCCGTAACTTGATTTCAGGACCGACAAACTTTCGAATATCCTGAATGCCTCTGGCCTCAAGAATACTGTTTATTCGGCCAACTTTTACTTTAAGCGTTTTATAACCTGAGCCAATCATTCTCTCGGCTTCTGGAACCCAATCCGAGAGTGACCCTCGAATCAAGCCGTTAATCGGGACTTTTTCGCTGGAGTTCCCAAACAGCAAGGCGCCAGGTGTCACACCATTGATATTTGCCAGGAGTGACAAAATGGTTGTCTCCACGCCAAAATGGGAGACACCAGGAGCGACGCTTTCTTTCCAACCACCATTTATCTCGGGAGTGCAGCGAGCAGTAAATTCACCAGCCCCGATCATTTTATCCAGTAGCATGGTCGTATTGAGCAAGGCGGTTTCCAATGTTTCGCGACTAAATCCAGGGAGGGGACTAACTTCACCTATTCCAGCATGTCCGCTCGTATCTGTCAGGACAAGGATGAGACCTTCTCTGTGGTTGAGAGTTGTATGTTTTAAAACCAAAGCATCCTTAAAGGGGAGGGTGTATTTATAAATGCGCGCAGATTTTAATTCAAGATGGATATCCTGGTAGGGAGGCAATAAGCTGATTCCGGCAAAATTTGGAGTAGAAAATTCCATGGTTTGATGTAATCCTCAAATCATCCATGAGATCATGAAGATGACAGTAAAGATGATCTGCAATTTGCTGGTCATTTTTAGGACAGCATATAACTCCGATGACTCCTTGTAGTTAACAGTGATCCGAAGGGCATGGAGGGCCATAAGACTGGTAATGGCTGTGATACCAATCATGGAATGAGCTGGAGCAATGAAAACCAGGAGTAAGGGGAGAAGTGTGGCAGTCAAGATGGACAAACCATATTCAACAACGCCAAAGCGACGACCATAAATTGCTATGAGTGTACGTTTCCCAACTTTTCTGTCTTCCTGATAATCCCGAAGATTATTGATGGACAATAAAGCTACTGAAAAGAAACCGGCTGACGCTCCTGCAATGAGAGATGGAATAATCCAGGTTCCTGTCTGGACGTATGTTGTCGTGGCGCATGCTATGGGTCCAAAAAATAGGAAAGCCGGAAGCTCTGCCAACCCATGGTAGGCCAGAGGAAAGGGTCCACCAGTATAGATGACACCCAATAAGAGGGATAGCAAGCCAATGACCACGATGGGCCACCCACCCACATAAACCAGATAAATACCTAATAAAAAGGAGATTCCAAAGCTTGCTAAGAATCCATTTCTGACGGTCCTCGGGGCAATGAGTCCAGATTGAGTTACACGCTGGGGACCGACTCTTGACGCTGTATCAGCTCCCTTTTTAAAATCAAAATAATCATTGGCCAGGTTGGTCCCGATCTGAATGAATACACCACCCAGCAGGGCTGCTACAGCAGCCAGCCACTGAATACCGCCCTCAGTATGGGCGATGATGGTTCCCATGAATACCGGGGATACTGCAACGCCAAGTGTCCATGGCCGTGCAGCCTGAACCCATTCATTTATCCCAGGTCTATTTGGAGTGGTCAAGGGCGCCAGGGGTACTTTCTAAAGTCGGGCTTTCGCTTCTCATTGTAAGCGTTTCGACCCTCCTGAGCTTCTTCAGACATGTAGTATAAGAGAGTTGCATTTCCAGCCAACTCCTGCAGGCCAGTTTGTCCATCAACATCAGCATTAAATGCAGATTTCAACAGACGAATAGACAAGGGAGAGTGCTCCAGGATTCGTTCAGCCCAGGCAACCGTTTCTTTCTCAAGGTCTGCCAGGGGGACAACTGTGTTGACCAATCCCATATCCAGAGCCTCTTGTGCTGAATACTGTTTACAAAGATACCAGATTTCCCTGGCTTTTTTCTGACCTACAATGCGAGCCATATAGCTGGAACCATAGCCACCATCAAAGGATCCGACTTTTGGTCCGGTTTGGCCAAAAATTGCGTTGTCAGCAGCAACAGTAAGATCACAAACCAAATGCAGCACATGTCCACCACCGATGGAGTATCCAGCTACCATGGCAATAACAGGTTTTGGAAGGGTCCGAATCTGACGTTGAAGATCAAGCACATTGAGTCGATGTACGCCTTCTCCGTCCTGGTATCCAGAATCTCCACGGATGGATTGATCCCCACCAGAACAGAAGGCCTTTTCGCCTTCGCCAGTCAGAATGACGACTCCAATTTCAGGATCCTCACGTGCATTCTCGAAGGCTTTAATCATTTCCATGACTGTCAATGGCCTAAATGCATTACGTTTCTCCGGCCGATTGATGGTCACTTTGGCAATTCCATTGTATTTATGGTAACGAATATCAGTGTACTCGCCGGCAGATTCCCACTTTATGGATGTCACTTTATTCTCCTTCAATTGTTTCGCTCAGAAAATGTCTAATAATACGAGCTGTTTCCAATGGTTTTTCAAGATGAAAGGCGTGCGAGGCAGCAGCAATTTGATGGTGGATACTCCCAGGTATTTTCTGATTTATTTCCTGATTGAGTTGGAAATATTTTAAGTCCAACTCACCTGTCACGAGCAGAGTTGGAGCTGCAATGTCTTTTAAATTACCCCAGAGTGATGGCAACGCTCCATTTCCCATCAAGACCAGAGCTCTTCTTAATTGCTGCACGTCATTAATTTGTCTCATCTTGCACAACTCACCAAAAAGTGTTGAATGATTCTGAATATCACCAAACAAGGGAGATGAATACCATTCCTTCAGGAATGTTGAAATACCCAAACGTTCTAATCTGTCCATCAGGATGTCATCATCAATGTTTCGCTGTTCTCGTTCAACCCTGGTCTTTAATCCAGGAGCACTGGACAGAAAAATGAGGGCTGGGATTCTCTCTGGAGCAAGATTTTGAAGATGAAATGCAACACGCCCCCCCATGGAGTACCCAATGGGCGTAAAGGTTTCAATTCCTGATAGAGAAAGCTGTTTGACCAGGGATGTGAGCAAATATGTAAACGAAGTATCAGCAGGGAAATCCGATCGACCATGGCCTGGCAGATTTACCAGAATATTGCAGTAATCTGAGAATTGGGATTGAACGAGTTTAAGCCAATCATCTCCGGAGCCCATAAAACCATGCAGCCAGAGCAGGGGATACCCCTCCTTTCTTCCTTCAAACCGGTAATCCCATTTGTATGTGGAGTCAGGAGGATTCACGGAGGCTTTGAAAAATTTGTTGGTGGAAACCGTGGTTTTCAACTCGATCCGTAAATAGCTCAATGAGGATGGATTTTCCCTGTTTGGCAGCCAGGCTGTACGTGGTTTGAAATTCACTCATATCGGCTGGATTTGCATAAGATAGGCCAAACATGGATGCGGCATTTTCCAGGGTCAACCCGTGGGGTGTTCCGAAAAAAGTCTCAAAAACGTCTGTTTCCTCACGTACTGGCAGAAAACTGAATATGCCGCCACCATCATTGTTCATAACCACCATAATAATGGGTTGCTCAGAATTTTTAATCAGCTGCAGGGAGTTCAAATCATGTAAAAAAGCGAGATCTCCCAAGAGAATGGTGACGGGTCCCTGAGAGCCAGCCCCATATCCCGCCGCTGTTGCTATTAAGCCATCAATTCCACTACTTCCGCGATTTGCGAAGATCTCACCCTTGAAATAACTTGTTGATGCGAACATTTCCATCTCTCGGATTGACATACTATTGGCCAACATGAGGGCGTGGGTATTGGGAATTATTTTTGAAAGCTGGTAACTTGTTCCAGGTTCAGAAAGTTGTGGCTCATTGTCTAATAGATTCGAAATAGCCATAGCAGTGTGTGTTTCCATGGTTTGCCATGATTGTAGCCATTGATCCTCCTGCACAATCTCAAGAAAGTACATGCTTTGGCAGAAATTTTCTATATCAGTTTGAATTCCAACGCTGACCTGGTGGTTTGGATCAATTTGTTCAGGGGTTTCTTTTACTGAGACGTAGAAAATGTTTGAATCATCAAGATAATTAAGGAGCCGTTTTGAGGTAAAGGCCCCGCCAAAATGCATAACAAAATCTGGTCTCTGTTGTTGTGCCTCATCAGAAAGAAGCACCAGGTCAAAATGATTAATAATGTGGGCATGGTTTTCAACTCTCAGCTTTGATTGTACATCTGGGAGTACAGGTAAATTTAAGGATTCTGAGAGTTGAAGAATGGATTGGTTGTATGACTGATTCACTGACCTGCCCACAATGATGATACCTCGTTTGGATTTCTCAAAATTCTGAAGCACGAGCTGAAGTTTTTCAGCAGGGAGAGGGAGGGAGGTTGACAGCCCAGAAATAGGTCGTAGGTTACTTTTCACCCAGTCAACATTATAAGTTGGCAATTCGGAACCCACCACCCCTTTTGGCAGCAGGGGCTCGCGAAATTGACAATTCAAGTGGACGGGACCTGGACGCACTGTCGTGCTACTGTTAAATAACCGGTTTACCTGGTTAAGAATATCAATTTCTGATGTCAGGGGTTCAGGGGGTGGTAGGTTAAGTGAAAGCCTGGGGTAAACGCCATAAATATCCTGCTGGAAAATCGCCTGGTTTGCCCCAACGCCAATGAGTTCAGGAGGACGATCCGCGCTGAGGACGATCATGGGGACATTATCCATTGAAGCTTCAATGAATGCAGGAAAATAGTTGGCCACAGCGGTTCCTGAAGTGCAAACCAGCACAGCGGGCATCTGGGTAGCTCGTGCATGACCCAAGGCAAAAAATGCGGCCCCACGTTCATCGTAGTGAACCAAAGTATTTGCTTTAGGATGCCTGGCAATTGCCACGGTAAGGGGTGTGGATCGGGAACCGGGGGAGATCACAAATTGATTTACTCCCAAATGCGAGAGTGCCTCAATGATTATCTGTGCAACATCAAGGTTGGTCATCATAGAACCGGATACCCATAGGCCGGTTTGAATTGAATTAATCTCATGGCCTGCAATCTAATGAAGATGGACATTGAATAAAGTGACAAAACAGAATTGGTACAGATCCAGGATACCTGGAATGAGGTGAGTTTAGAGATCCAGTGCTTTTAAGAATTTGCTGATCTTGTCTTCGATTTCCTGCCATTCCTCAGCTGGATCAGAACCCAATACGATCCCGGCACCTGAATAGAGCGAAACTCTCTCCCTTTCAATCAATGCAGAGCGGATTGCCACCACGAACTCTGTATGATCATGACCTACAAATCCTATGGGCGCAGCATACCAGCCACGATTGAATGGCTCCAAATCCTCAATGGCTTCCAGTGCAATATCCGTGGGGTAGCCACCCATGGCAGGGGTGGGATGAAGCGCTTTAATCAAATCTGCATCAGTCGTCTCGGGATCCAACTCGCATTTGAAATGTTTACAGAGATGTTGGACATGGGAAAGTCGAGTGATTTGAACCTCATTGTCTACAACCAGATTGTGACAGTATTTCTCAAGCACATTTCTGATCATATCAACAACGATACTATGCTCTCTGAGCTCTTTCTCTGAATTCAGTAGCGCTCTGGCATAACGTTCATCATCACGGGTTGTTAATCCTCTGGGGCGAGTACCAGCAATGGCCTCGGTGTGGAGGGTGCGTCCCTGACGCTTGAATAACCTCTCAGGAGTAGCTCCTAAAAAGGCGTGGCCTTCATCCGCCTGGAAATAAAAATTAAAGGTTTCTTCCGTCATTCTCCTCAAGCGAAGCAAGTAGGCAACGGGATCAACTGGATCATTGAAGGTCAAGGTTGCTTTTCTTGCCAGAACGACCTTCTCATATTTGCCAGCATTCATTTCCTCGAGGGCCGTATTGAGTGAGGATTGCCACTCAGCCCAGTCTGGAATATCCCGCCGATGCAAGATGGTACGCTCCTCCCAATCGCTGAGAGTGAGTTCAAATTGAACATCCTCGAGCTGATTGACGATTCCCTCAGGAGGGTCGCAATTCTCAGTATTCTGTAGAAAGTTGCAGACCAGAAAGGTTCCCTCATCAGAACGATGTAGCTCGAATTGAGGAATGATAAAGCGATAGGCTCCAAAACTTTTCCATTCCTGTGAGGGTTTACTACCCTGATTGAATTGGAAACCTCCATAATACCGAAGATCTGGATATTTTGGATCCAGAAAAGTGTGCAAGTCGTCGAAGAGTTTTGTCAGATCTGGTGTTTCCTGACCTGAAATCTCATGTGCAACTCCTAGCCCGGCCATTTTGAATTCCTGGTTGCGGTTTGCCCAGTAGGTCTTGATAGGAATGGATTGACAGGCCAACCATTGCATGGCAGCAACTTTTTCGACTTCTACTTTGCACCGAATCATCCGAGGAGCTTCATGTGAATGGGGCTCCGAACAGGCATTTCGAATTTGTTCAAGCAGGCGAAGTTTGGCAGTTGAAAAAGTGATAGGGTCCATATTAACCAGTTTTACTTCTTAGAATGGTGATGCGGGGTATCGCTGAAAGAGTTGAAGTGTTTCATCTACCATGGCGACTATTTAGTGAAAAGCCTAGAGGTGGGCAAACACTATTTTTCATGCAGCTCTCACATTCAGTTTTGTAAAGAGATCAGATTTTAGCAACCCTTGTTTCACCGTTATCAGCGATTAAATTCCTCCTCGCAAAGGAGGGGCGAATTGACCTTAAAGATGTTAACAAATGTCAGCATCGCTAACATTTATAGAGATGCTACTTTTAAATCTGAAACAACTTCACAGACTCATCTGGGCGAATCATTGGACGTGCTGGAGGAAAGAGGAGATTGGTTTCGGGTGCGACAAGAAGATGGGTACGAAGGTTGGGTCGGGCGGTTTTTCGTCGTAGAAAAACCTGCTGCATGGGAGGATAACACATTCTATTACCATGGCGACCAAATTTCCTGGGTATTTCAGAGTCCTGACACCCAATCAAACACATCACGTGATATCACTCTTCTATCCAGGCTTCCCCTGCTGGACAAAAAAGATGGGTGGGTACAATTGCTACTCCCCGATGGTATAAAGGGCTGGGTAAAAAATAGCCCGCGTCCCCTAATGGATTCAGTTGATGTTGAGAGACTCATTCAGACTGCATTTGGATTTCAAGGCATTCAATATTTTTGGGGTGGCCGATCTCCCAAGGGTTTCGATTGTTCAGGCTTCATCCAAACCGTATTTGGCTTGAATGGCTTGCAGCTCCCCAGAGATGCCTATCAGCAAGCTACTGTGGGTACCAGGGTTGAAGATGATTATCCAGGTTGGGAAGTTGGAGATTTGATATTCTTTACCGAGAGATCCGAACAGATCACCCATGTTGCTCTTTCCCTTGGTGAAGGTGATTTTATTCATTCCTCAGGCTTTGTGAAGTTGAACAGCCTCAATCCAGATCATTCTGACTTCTTTCTCAAGAAATATCCGAAAAATTTCACCAGGACCATGCGAGTTATATAAAATTGAAGATGAATAAAATATGAGCGACCTACAAAAAGAGAAAAAACCAATCCTGCTTTCAGGCATTCAACCTTCCGGGCATTTGGCTCTGGGGAATTATGTAGGAGCGATGCGTAATTGGGTGCAAATGCAGCAGGATTATCTGGGCATTTTTATGGTTGTGGATATGCATGCAATCACCGTTCGCCAGAAACCTGCAGATTTAAGAAACAGGTGTTTATCCTTTGCCGCACAGTATTTGGCGGCAGGTATTAACCCAGAAGAAAATGTCATCTTTATTCAATCCCATGTACCTCAGCATGCCGAACTTGCCTGGGTGTTAAACTGCTTTACCTATATGGGTGAGTTGAACAGAATGACTCAGTTTAAGGATAAGTCAAAGCGGCATGAAGATAATATTAATGCTGGCCTTTATGCCTATCCCGCTTTAATGGCTGCTGATATTCTACTTTATCAAACGGATCTGGTCCCTGTAGGGGCCGATCAAAAACAGCATCTTGAATTGACTCGAGATATAGCCAATCGGTTCAACAATACATACTCACCTACGTTTAAGGTTCCTGAGCCATTTATTCCTAAAGCGGGGGCGAGAATTATGAGTCTCCAGGATGTGGATAAAAAGATGTCCAAATCTGATAGCAATGAAAACAATTACATATCACTTCTTGATCCGCCAACTGTATTGAGACGCAAAATCAAACGAGCTGTCACAGATTCTGCGAGAGAAATCACACAAGCATCTCTGGGAAAACCAGGTATCGGGAATTTGCTGACTATTTATTCTGTATTAAATGATATGCAACCCACTGATGTTGTTACTCACTTCGAAGGTCAACAATACAGTGGATTTAAAACTGAACTGGCCGATTCTTTAGTCGCCTTCCTGGAGCCATTTCAGAACCGCTATGACAATATCATGGCTGATAAGGGCTACCTCACCGGAATCCTGGATGAAGGTGCAAAGCGAGCGAGTCATATGGCTTCGAAAACCATCAGCAAAGTCTATCGAAAAGTAGGATTTGTACCCGCCGGCCGGTCGTGATGAAGAATCAACTCCACCGTATTGATCTGGAAATGTTTGAAGGTCCACTGGACCTATTATTGTTTTTAATTAAACGGGATGAGTTAAATATTTATGATATTCCAATTGCACAAATCACCAAAAATTTCCTGGAATATGTGAGTCTGGCAAAAGAGCTGAAACTTCACTCTGCTGGTGATTTTGTTCTCATGGCAGCTACCCTGATGAAAATCAAAGCCCGCATGTTATTACCCATTGAAGCTGATGGTGATGACGAGATTGAAGACCCCCGTACCGAGTTGATGAACATGTTGCTCGAATACAAACGTTACAAAGAAGCCACCACAACATTTTCTGAAATGGAAAGATTTGAACGACCTCATTATTATCATATTCCTGCATCATGGAGTCCCCAACAGGAAGATAACACGGCTATTTTGGAAGATGTCAAACTGTATGATATCATGCTTACTTTTCAGTATCTTATCAAAAACTATGAAGAACCTGCTACTCATTCTGTAGCAGTTGAAGAAGTGACGCTGAGTGAACAAGTCGGATATCTCAGTGCTTTACTCCAGGCCAACGCCAAATTGAGTTTTGCAGGTCTGTTGGAGAAATTTGAATCTCGTTTGGTTGTTGTTGTCACTTTCCTGGCCATTCTTGAGATGCTGAGGAATCGCCAGGTCAAAGTAAAGCAATCAAAATTGTTTGATGATCTACTTATATCAAGAGGTAGCACATTTGGAAATTAATGAATTAAAGCAGATTGTTGAAGCCTTGCTGATTGCCACGCCAGAGCCCCTCACAGAAACTCGCTTTCACACCTGTCTGGGGGATAGTGTCAGCAAAATACCCCTCCAGGAAGTCATTCGTGAGTTGACAACAGATTATGAGCAGTCAGGAAGGGCTTTTTTCATCAAGGAAGTTGCTGGCGGGTATCAGATCGTGACCAATGGAGAGTTCGAACCTTATATCAAGGGTCTATTTTCCAAATCTGGAAAACTCAGATTATCCCAGGCAGCGCTGGAAACACTGGCTATCGTGAGCTACAAGCAACCGGTAACCAGAAATGATATTGAGTCTATACGCGGTGTCAGCTCTGACTCTTCACTGCGCACACTCCTGGATAGGAAACTTTTGGAAATTCGTGGCCGAGAGGATGGTCCTGGACGCGCCCTCTTATATCGCACCAGCACTGAGTTTTTACAATACTTTGGTCTGAATTCAGTAAAAGACTTGCCTCGACTTAGAGAAGTAAAGGATATTCTTGCAGAGGACGACCAAGAGCTGGTTTAATCAACCACTTGATCCCTTGGATCATATACAAAATCTTGAGTAATATGACTGAAAAACCTGAAGAACAAGTACGCTTCAATCGATTTCTGGCCATGTCTGGTCTTGGCTCGCGAAGGGTTTGTGATGATCTAATTCAAAAAGGGTTGGTCACAATTAATGGCGAGATTGAGAGTAATCCGGCAACCCGTGTGAACCCTCTTTCTGATGAGGTTGTCTTTCAGGGTAAGCGGATGGTTCTTGAAGCAAACTATCAATACTTTCTATTGAATAAGCCTACGCAGGTCATTACCACAACAAATGATCCCTATGGCAGAACCACCATCATCGATTTAATTCCCTCAGAGGAGAGAATATATCCTGTTGGCAGGTTGGATTATGATACCACAGGGGCCATTATTCTAACAAATGATGGTGACCTGGCATATAGCCTGACCCATCCAAAATTTCAAATTCCCAAAACTTATGCAGTCAGGGTTCTTGGACAAGTGAGCAAGGATGACCTGGATCGCTTACCACTTGGCATAAATATTGAAGCTAAAACACCTGCAATCGCAGAGGTTCTTGACTACAATTATTTCGAAAGATTTACAGAAATCAGACTCATCCTGAGAGAGGGTCGAAAACGCGAAATAAAGAGAATTTTTATGGCTCTGGGTCACAAGGTGGTGAAACTCCATAGAGAGCAATTTGCATTTTTAAGAGTAGATGATCTCTCCCTGGGCAAGTACCGGGAATTATCAGCTGCCGAGATCGCAAAATTGAAGGAATTGGCACATGGACATTAAAGGTAAACGCGTCTTAATATTTGGTGGTTGGGGACTGGTTGGTCAAGCCATTGCTAAACAACTGCTTGAAGAAATACCCTCTGAATTAATCGTTACATCCTTGAGGGAGAATGAGGCTGAAGAAATTCAGAACATTCTGGAAAATCATCCCCTCAATAAAGGGACGAAAATAATTTCTGTTCATGGTGATCTCTTTGTGCGAAACGAATTGTCCTATCTGTCAAAGGCCGATATTTATGCCAACACTGAACAAGTGGAATTAATGATTCATGATATTTATGATGATCTCGGTCCAGATATTATTGATAATTCGAAATTATATCAGATCATGGACAAGCATAAGCCACAAATCCTCATTGATTGTATTAATACCGCCACAGCTTTTGCCTACCAGAATGTTTATCAGATTGTTGCAGAGCTTCGGGCAGAAATCAATGAAATCCGCAAGGGCAAAACGGTTGACGATAAGCTGATTGATACGGTTGAACGAATAATCTCCACGCTTTATATCCCTCAATTAATTCGTCACGTCCAAATACTTATCGAAAGTATGCGCCAGGCTGATACTCAATTGTATTTAAAAGTGGGTACCAGTGGTACGGGTGGTATGGGTTTTAATATTCCCTATACTCATTCTGAAGACAAACCTTCGAAAATGCTTATGAGTAAGTCATCTTTGGCTGGCGCTCATACCATGTTGCTCTGGTTGCTTGGCAGAACTCCCAATGCTCCCATAATCAAAGAAATCAAACCCACCGCTGCCATCGCCTGGAAAAAAATTGGTTACGGCAAGGTAGTGAGAAGGGGAAGTCACATACCTCTTTATGATTCATTACCACATGAAACCACAATATTAGGTGATGCCCTGAGTAAATCCCCTGAATCTACCTGGGAGAGAGTGGGAGATGAGTTTCTAGAGTCAGTATATATCGATGCTGGTGAAAATGGGTATTTCTCCGCTGGAGAATTCTCGGTTTTGACTGGCGAGGGTCAAATGGAATTCGTAACACCTGAAGAGATCGCTGATTTGACCCTCCTGGAGATCAAGGGTGGAAATACGGGGAATGACATCATTTCCAGTCTTGATTCATCTGTTTTGGCTCCTTCCTATCGAGCTGGACTCATCCGAAAGGATGCTCTGAAGAAAATGGAAGTCCTCGAGGAAGAAACGGGGAAGGATAGTGTGGCTTTCGAATTGCTGGGTCCACCCCGTCTCACAAAACTGTTATACGAAGTCTACATCCTCAAACGTCTTAAGGGAAATATATCAGAGGTTTTGAGTGCTGATCCTGAAGAGCTTGCAGGTCAAATGGAAAAGGAAATTCTCACCAATAAGGAGCTGCGCTCCACAATCCTCTCGGTTGGCACACCAATTCTATTCAAGGATGGTCTCACATTTCTCCGCGGTCCTGATATGTCTGAGCCAAATTTTGAGGGGAGAACTGTCCTTGACATTAATCCTGATAATATTGAGAAGTGGACCAGTGGGGGTTGGCTGGATTTGCGAAAATCTAATATTGAGAAGTGGCAGGAAAGACTTGCAGCATTGGGTGATGATATGGAGAAAGAAACCAAGCAGGATTATTCTTCCTATTACTTCAGGAACAGACGTTTTCTAGGGGCAACCCAACGTATGGATATTGGTATCATCGTCAATTGGGTATTGGAATACGAGGATAAAGGCTATCGCATCAAGTAGTTCTTGCCGTCACTCCCTTATAAAATTCAATTATTTAGGTCAACTATTCTGGGTTGTGTTGGCATTAATGGTCGTCTATATTGCGCCGCTTTGAAACGAGGATATAAAATAATATTGATTAAAGCGGCTTTTTGAAATGATTATTGCAATTGATGGCCCTGCGGCATCCGGCAAGAGCTCAACGGCTCACGGCGTTGCACTAAAATTAAATTTTCGACACATCGATACAGGTGCAATGTATCGAGCTATCACCCTAAAAATAATCAATGAAAACATGGATTTATCAAAGCTCGATGCACTCCAGAGCTTATTGGATGATCTTGATCTCAAAGTCACATTCAACGATGATAATCAGGAAATCTATCTGGACGGAACCCTTCTAGGGGATGAAATTCGATCCCCTCAAGTAACCGCCCTGGTAGCTGATGTCAGCGCCATCGCTGGAGTAAGAAAACGATTGCTGGGGGTTCAGCGTGAAGTTGCCAAATCCCATGATGTTGTTCTTGAAGGGCGAGATATAGGAACAGTTGTTTTTCCTGATGCTGATATCAAGATATACATGGTGGCTGATGCTCGGGTTCGAGCTTTACGCAGACAGAAAGATTTTGCCCGACAGGGTATTGATAAATCCGTAGAAGAATTAGAAAAAGAGATTCTCGAAAGAGATGAACACAATGCCAAACGCAAGTTGGCGCCCATGAAAGCTGCCAAAGATGCGATTACACTCGATACGACCGCGTTAAGTATCGATGATCAAATAGAATTTATTGTCTCCAGGGTGGAGACAGCGAAGTCAAATGGAGGAAACTTAATGACCAAGAAACAAGACATGGATGCAAAGGCTGAAGAAGTAACAGAAGACGTTGCTGTAGAAGCAACTGAAGACGTTGCTAAAGAAGCAACAGAAGACGTTGCTAAAGAAGCAACAGAAGACGTTGCTGTAGAAGCAACAGAAGATACAGCTGAAGTATCCGCGGAATCCCAAGACGCCGTCGAGACGACGCCCGCCGAGGAAACCCCTGAAGCCCCTGCTGAAGAAGCCGTGGTTGAGGAAGCAACTGAAACTGCTGCTGAAGAAGCAACTGAAGAGGTTGTTGAAGAAGTAAAAGAAGAAGTAAAAGAAGAAGCAACAGAAGAAGCTGCTCCTGTAGAGGAAGTAGTGGAAGCCGCAGAAGAGGTGGCAGAAGTTGCTGATGTTGTTAAAGAAGCACCCGTTGTTGAAGCGGAACCAGCAGTTGAGGTTGCCGAAGAAGTAGCTCCGGAAGCAGAATCAGTGGAAGAAGCTGCTCCAGCTGAAGCTCCTGAATCAGAGGTTGTCGAGGAAGTTGCTCCTTCTGAAGCTTCTACAGACGCACCTGATGTATCCCAGGGGAAACGTGCGTTGATGAATGATCTTTTTGCTGAGATCAAAACCCTGAAACAAGGTGAACTGCCTGAAGATCAGGAAGTTACCAGCAAAGAATCCATTGCGTACCAGGAACTTTTGGATCATGCTGTCATCGATTTAGATCAACAGTCATTGGTCAAGGCTCGTATTATTTCCGTGAGCGACAAAGAGGTTATGGTAGATTTTGGTTTCAAATCTGAAGGTCTCGTTCCTCGTCATGAATTTGATGATAATGTGCCTGAAATTGGTGAAACCATTGAACTCTTTTTGGAGCGCATTGAAGATAAGCTCGGCCAGGCCGTACTATCCAAACGCAAAGCTGAGTTCATGGGTGTCTGGAATAATGTTAAGCAGAAATATGCTGATGCTGAAACGGTTGAAGGAACCATTTCCCGACGTATCAAGGGTGGAATGGTTGTGAATATCCTCGGTGTTGATGCATTCTTACCTGGTTCACAGCTGGATGTAAGACCTATCAGAGATTTCGATGCTTATGTTGGAAAAACTTTCGAATTCAAGATCGTTAAGGTCAACGAATTTCGTAAAAATATTGTTGTTTCCCGCAAGGAACTCCTGGAAGAGAGCCTGAAGGAACAGCGTAGTAAACTCCTGGATGAAATTGAAGTTGGCCAGATTCTCGAAGGTCGGATCAAGAACATCACCGACTTTGGTGTGTTTGTTGACCTGGGTGGAATTGATGGTCTGCTCCATATCACAGATCTCTCATGGGGTCGTGTCAATCATCCTTCAGAGGTTGTTGGTCTGGATGAGGACATCATGGTCAAGGTTATAGATTATGATACAACCAAGCAGAGAGTATCACTGGGTCTCAAACAACTCAAACCCCATCCATGGGAAAGTGTTGTAGCAAAATACCCAGAAGGAACATCTGTACATGGTAAGGTTGTTAGCCTTGCCAACTATGGTGCCTTTGTTGAACTGACTGCCGGTGTTGAGGGTCTGGTTCACATCTCAGAGATTTCATGGACCCAGCACATTAAGCATCCTTCAGATGTTTTTAATGTAGGTGATGAGATCGATGCCATCGTGCTTTCAGTAGATGCTGAAAACCACAAGATTTCCCTTGGAGTAAAACAGCTTCAACCCGATCCATGGACAACCATCGAAGAGAAATATCTCGTCGGTTCAACCCATGAGGGTACCGTCCGCAACCTGGCACAGTTCGGAGCTTTTATCGAACTTGAAGAGGGCATTGACGGTTTAGTTCACATTTCTGATTTATCATGGACGAGCAAAGTTCGCCATCCCAAAGAAATTGTGAACCGTGGTGACAAAATCATGGTAAAAATCCTTGATATTTCCCAGAGTGAACGCAAAATCTCACTGGGAATCAAGCAGGCACAGGAAAATCCATGGCCTGAACTAAAGGATCGTTTTGCTGTGAATACATCACATACGGGTACGGTCATAAAGCTTCTCGAAAAGGGCGTCATCCTTAGCTTCCCTGATACGGATGTAGAAGGAATAATTTCTCTGGGCAATTTCCGTAAGAAAGAGCGCAAGGAAATCCTCGATCAGTTTGAACAGGATGCTGAAGTTGAAGTAAAGGTTGTTGAAGTGGATGCGACTGAGAAAAAAGTTGTCGTCAGCCACGCCTCAGCAATTAAAGATAAAGAACGCAATGATATCGATGAATTTATCCGTGGTCAAGACCAGGTAAGCGATAAACTCGAGATCCCAGAAGCCATTCTTAGCAAAATCCGCGAAGCAGAAAAAAAACCTGTAGAGAAAGCCGAGAAAGCTGAAAAGGCAGAGAAGGCTGAGAAAGCCGAGAAGAAGCCAGCCAAGAAAAAGGCTGCTCCTAAAAAGAAAGTTAAAGTCGAGGAAGTAGAAGAAGTAGCAGAGGTGGAGGTAACTCCAGAAGTTGTCGAAGCCCCTGAAGAAGTCGAAGAGGCCCCTGAAGCCCCTGAAGCTGAAGCTGCTGATTCAGATGAGGGAGATAAGGAGTAAGCACTCCTGATCTAATCTCATCGGGATGGGAAATCTACCCCGATTTGAAATATAAAGGCGATGTTTATCTTGTTTTTCAGGTACATCGCCTTTTCATTTTCACTTGAATTGCTGGCTTTAAATCAACTTCCTCAAAAGTGTTGAAGGCTTTGTGCCTGAGGGCATTAACTTTATATTAATAGATGCTAAAAAAAATATTCACCACAGACATTCAGATAAAAGTGGGATCAGTGATCCTGGCAATTTTGCTTTGGTTCTTTGTCGTCACAGACATTGAGTATTTTTTTGATCTGGATATTCCTCTAAGAATTGACGGGCTTTCTGATGATAAAGCCTTCAATAATGAAATTCCTGAAATGATTACCGCAAGATTCCGGGGCAAGGGACATACACTTCTGTGGGCAAATATGACCATGCCCTTGTCAGAAGCTGGATTAGTACTTGATTTGACAAAAACGAAAAACACACAAGTCTATCACCTAAATGAATACTATGCCGAGCATCCTGATAAATTCATTTTACCCAGGGACTATAAATTGGATCTATTGCATATTGTTGAGCCAGAATCAATCTGGGTGAGTGTTGAGAGCATGGCCCATAAAGAACTCAATGTAAATGTCCAGGCTGTCATTGAACCTGCCCTGGGATATATGCTGGTTGGTGATATTAAGGTAAAGCCAAGTAAAGTGATGGTGCATGGTCCTGCTTCAATGCTTAATGAGCTCACCAGTATTACTGTACCGCCATATCAGGTATCTGATGTCAATGTAGATGTGTCAGTATCACTGGCTCTATCACTTCAGCCAGCCCAACTGTTTATCCTGGATACTTCTGCCATAACCCTGAGCGCTGATATTCAAAGTATCGGAGCTGTTGAGTTTTTCAATATTCCAATCAGACTTGAGAATGTCCCTCGCAATGTAGAAATTTCTGTGATTCCTCAATTTATTGGATTGGAAGCAGAAGGTGGTATGGATCGACTCCTGGAGCTGAAACCAGAAGACTTTATTGTCAGTTTCGACTATCGGGCACATTGGAATCAAAATGAACAATTATATGTTCCTGAAGCAGTATTGCCAGTTGGTGTAAAAAGAGTAAATCGATTTATTCCAGATAAAATAGAGATCGTACAAAAATAGATGCAAGACACTGTTATCCTTGGGATTGAAACATCCTGTGATGAAACTGCGGCTGCTCTTTTTCGCGGGCCTGAAATGATTCACCACATTACAGCAACGCAACTTGTCCATACCAGTTATGGAGGAGTGGTACCTGAATACGCTTCCCGAGAGCACAATAAGCTGCTTGGTCCAGTGGTTCGAGGTGTACTTGAGCAGGCAGATATGACTCTGGCAGATGTCCAGGGGATTGCAGTAACCCAGGGACCAGGATTGGCAGGATCTTTATTGGTTGGTTTGAGCTATGCCAAAGGGCTCGCACTGGGTTTGGATATCCCCATATATGGCATCAATCATATTGAAGGTCATATTTTCGCCAATTTTATTGGTCACAAGACCTTACCCACACCCTTTCTCTGTCTATTGGTGTCTGGAGGTCACACGCAACTGATCCATGTTGAAAACGCCAGAGACTATAAGTTGATTGGCCAGACCCGAGATGATGCCGCTGGAGAGGCTTTCGATAAAGTCGCCAGACTGCTGGGTATTGGCTATCCGGGCGGACCACTTATTGATAAGCTGAGCAAACAAGGCAATTCGAATTTCCATCAGTTTCCCAGAAGTGCATTTAAGGATAGTTATGATTTTTCCTTTTCAGGACTTAAAACAAATGTACTTCAATATATTTCAAAGCAAGAGTCAGCGTTTATCAAAGCCCATTTACCTGATATTGCAGCCAGCTTTCAAGAGGCTGTGGTTGACGTTCTCTCAAAACAGACCATGCAGGCTGCCAGCGATCTAGGTCATAACAGGATAGTCTTGGCTGGTGGTGTAGCCGCAAACTCAAGACTCCGTGAGAGGATGGTAGAGCTGGCTGAAGAACAGGATAAAACGCTTTATCAACCGGATATGCGTTACTGTACCGACAATGCTGCCATGATCGCCTATATGGGCTATTGGAAAGCTGGTAATCAGGGACCGGACTCCCTGGATATGGCAGCCATTCCCAATTTAAAACTCAGTTTTGGCGGCTAAATGAACCTGCCATTTGGTTTTTCATTAGAAGCCGATTTTAGCGGTGACGGATACCTTTTCCTGGCTCTCTTGACACTAGGTAGTGTTTTTACCTTTTTGATGAACAAACCGCGGAAGAACAGCTCATCCCATTCCGACTATTGGCTGAGCAGGATAATCCCCATTTTCCGGATGCTGGCTTTGCTGATATTGTTCCTCTTGCTTTTCGCTCCTCAACTTACTTTGAAGAGACAATACTTAGTCCCCAAGCGATTGGCAGTCATTTTAGACCAGTCAAGCAGTATGGGGAATGCCTGGCAGGGTAACACCGAGGACCTCAAAAAATCCATCACTGAAACAATCGAAGCGCTAGAGAAAAATACCGATGTTGATATCTGGACCATGGAGGGACAGCAGATCAGCTCTGATAATTTTACTTTTTCAGACAAATCAAGTGCTTTTAACTGGAGCCCACATGCAATCAATGGTCCTGAAGCAGAAGATCTATACGCTGCGGTTTTCCTTTTTTCAGACGGTCACTTGAATGGGGGACGATCTCCATTGGATATGGCGTGGTCAAAATCACTAGGGGTGAACGTGGTCTACCCTCTTAAGCCAAAATCAAACGCTTCCTTAAAATTAATTGATGTGAGTTATTTGGTTGGTGAGGCTGGCGATGGAGAAATCCTGATACAGGGGAAATTACAGCAGGAGGGTCTTTTTGGCCGACGAGCTACCGTTCAAGTTCTAACCGAAATGGATCAATTGTTGAGTGAAGAAATTATCCAGCTCAATCAGAGTTTTCAAGATATGAAGGTGCTCCTGGGAAAAACGAACAAGCATGTCACTCAGGTTAAAGTAAAAGTGTTTCTGGAGAACGGAGACTTTCTTACAGAACAATTTCTTGAAATTATTCCGGACAAGACTAAGCAAAACGTGTTAATCATTAGTGAGAGAATTAACCGTCTGCATAAATTTTTGATCCAGAGTTTTTCTGACTCAACTTTCCAGATTCATATTATTCAAGGCACTTATCGAAAGGGTGAGCAAGCCCAAACCATTTCTATTCCCGAGAATCTAGATTTGATCATCCTCAATCACCCGGGGGATCGAGTCCTTGAAGCGATTTCCCATACCACATTTGATCTTGATAAAAATTCAACGACCCCATCAGTTATGTTTTATGATGGAGTGGAAAAGCTACATCCCGAATGGATTGAATGGCTTGGAGTAAAGGGGTTTACTGTGAATAATGCCGGGGGTACACAGACCTGCTATTGGAGCGAAATCTCCAAGGAACACGCTTTTTATCTTGGGTTACAGGGGCAGGGGTTAAGTCCTGGAGACCTCATGGACTATGCTCCCATAGATGTCCCACCCAATTCCATTGATATTGTGGGTGATCAATTATTAATGGTTGGCTTCGGTTCTTCTGCCACACCAGCGCTAAGGATAAGTGATCAGCCACCCCGGGCAATATTTTCAGGCAGTGGATTTTGGAAATGGTTTTTCCACCCTCAATCAAAGACATCTTTTAAGCTAGTCTGGAACTACCTCCTCACGTATTTGGAGGAAATAGCTTCCTTCAACCCAGTCCAGATCGATATTCCAGTCCACACCGCCTCAACCGGGGCGTATATCAAATCTGATGTGACCATAAGGGATCTTGATAATCGAATTATCAGGGCAGCGGAATTGCGGGTCTGGCAGGAGGATAAAGCCGGCAATAAAACAACCTTAAATCTTTCCCGGGATGAGTACGGAATTTACCAGACAGAACTTGATACCAAGCACCCTGGTAAGGTTATTGTTATCGCCGAAGCATATCGGTTTGGGGAACTATGGGGTAGAGATACGAGTAGGATTCACTTGATGAGCTTTAATGGAGAAGATCAGAGCCTGGGCGTGGATGAGGTTTTCCTCTCTCGTCTGGCATCCCGAAGTGGGGGGCGGGTTATCCAAATCGGTGAAGATGAATTGCCCAATATACCAACTGAAATGGTGGTGAGAGAATCTTCATATCAATATAGAGGTGTTCGTTCGCCCTTTCTCTTCGCAGTATTGGTTGTGTTGTTGACTTTTGAATGGATCTGGCGGCGAAGAAACGGGCTCTTATAGGGAAATAACTTTCTGCCAACTATACAGCCGTCTATATTGCTGTGCTTTTTTATGAAGGTAACTATTTTGGGGAATAAATGAGAAATATTTGTGTGATTGGAACTGGGTATGTTGGTCTCGTCAGCGGGGCTGGTATGGCAGATTTTGGTAATTCTGTTGTTTGTGCAGATATCGATACAGACAAGATCCATAAGCTTCAAGATGGTGGGATTCCCATCTATGAACCTGGGCTTAAAGAACTGGTGGAGCGTAACGTCAATGCTGGCCGACTAACCTTCAGTTCTGATATTGAAACTTCCGTCAGAAATGCTGAAGTCATTTTCATTGCTGTAGGAACCCCCATGGGTAACAATGGCGAAGCGGACCTTAAGGCTGTGGAAGCCGTAGCAACAACCATTGCTAAAAATTTGAACGGCTATAAAATTATTTGCACGAAGTCCACAGTACCAGTTGGCACAGGTGCCCGAATTGAAGCCCTGATTGCCCGGGAAAAGGAATCTGATTTCGAATTTGATGTGGTTTCCAACCCGGAGTTTTTAAGGGAAGGGTCGGCAGTCAAAGATTTTCTAATTCCTGATAGAGTGGTTCTAGGTGTGAGCAGCAAACGAGCACAAGAAATGATGAAGGATGTCTATCGTCCTTTGTTTATCAATGAAACCCCTATTGTTGTCACCAACGTTGCTTCCTCAGAGATGATCAAATATGCCTCCAACGCTTTTCTGGCAGTAAAAATATCATTCATCAATGAAGTAGCCAACCTGGCTGACAAAGTTGGAGCAGATGTTCATACCATTGCCAGAGCCATGGGTCTGGATGGCCGTATCAGTTCAAAGTTTCTGCATCCCGGACCAGGTTATGGCGGGAGCTGTTTTCCCAAGGATACGGAGGCTCTGGTTTATACAGGTGAGCAGCATGGTGTTGATTTTCAGGTTGTCAAAGCTGCTATTGGAGCGAATAAGAATCAGAGAGCTGTCATATTAGCCAAAGCAAAGGAACTTGTTCCTGATTTGAGAGACAAAACTGTGGCCATTCTCGGTCTGGCTTTTAAGGCTAATACAGATGATGTTCGTGATACACCTGCTTTGGATATAATTCAAGGGTTGGAACAAGCTGGAGCAAGTGTGAAAGCCTACGATCCTATTGCTGCTGAAAATATGAAGAAGTTTTTCCTCCCCAACCTGGATACTCGTAAGACGGTTTTGGAGACAGTACAGGATGCTGATCTGGTTATCATCCTCACAGAGTGGAACGAACTGCGGGGGCTTGGGCTAAAAGAATTGAAGACACATCTCAGAGCTCCAAATATTGTAGATGCTCGAAATATTTTGAGTATCGATCAGTTGAAGGAATTTGGCTTTAATTACAGAAATGTAGGCCGTAGTAACATATAACAAGAATTTATAAAATTGGGCGGATGTATCGTTGGAAAAATTATTAAAAAGAATTGAGCAAAAGGATTTTACAGTAGGCATAGTGGGTCTGGGTTATGTAGGACTCCCCCTGGCAGTTGAATTTGGCAAGGCAGGTATCCGTACCATTGGTATTGATGTGAACCAGGCCAGAGTTGACCAACTGAATGCTGGCGAGAACTATATCCAGGATGTGAATGATGCTGAGCTGAAAGCTCTGGTGGATGCAGGTACCCTCACAGCAACCACAGACTTCTCAAGCATCAAACATATCGATGCAATCTGCATCGCTGTCCCAACCCCCCTAAGTAAGACCAAAGACCCTGATATCACTTATATCCTGGATGTGAACAAAGAATTGGTCAAGTATGTGCATAAAGATCTCATTATCATATTAGAGAGTACGACTTATCCCGGAACAACCAGAGATCTGATTCAACCTGCTCTTGAGGAATCAGGTCTCAAGGTTGGAACTGATGTCTACCTGCTCTTCTCACCAGAACGCGTTGATCCAGGTAATCCAGTTTATCATACAACCAATACCCCCAAGGTCATTGGTGGTGTTACTGATAACTGTCTCAAGCTGGGTATGGCTGTCTATGGCCATGTCATGGATAAGCTCATCCCGGTGTCTTCACCTGAGGCTGCTGAGCTCACCAAGCTCCTTGAGAACACCTTCAGGAGTATCAATATTGGTCTGGCCAATGAGATGGCCATCATGTGTGCCAAGCTGGGTGTGAATGTATGGGAAGTTATCGATGCTGCTGCCACCAAGCCTTTTGGATTTATGAAGTTTACTCCAGGTCCTGGATTGGGAGGTCATTGTATCCCCATCGACCCTCATTACCTATCATGGAAAATGAGGACCCTGGATTACAAGGCTCGCTTTATTGAATTGGCCAGTGAGATCAATGCTTCCATGCCTGAGTATGTGGTTGATCTGGTAGCCGAAGGATTAAATGGCAGATCAAAAAGTATCAATGGCTCTAAGATCCTGCTATTGGGTATGGCTTATAAGCCTGATATTGATGATGTGAGAGAATCACCTGCTCTGGATGTGTATGCACTCCTGGAAGCCAAGGGAGCGAAAGTCAGCTTTCATGATCCCTATGTTGATGAAGTAAAGTTTGATTCAAGGATGGAATCCAGCATCGATCTGGATATGGATAAGCTCGGTGACTATGATTGTGTGGTTATTACTACCAATCACTCCGAGTATGATATCAAGGCTATCGTAGAAAACTCGAGACTTATCGTTGATACCAGAAATGCCACTGCTGGAATCAAGAGTGATAAAATTATTCGATTGGGAGCCTCATGATGAGATTCGCGCTAAGTGCTATTACTTACATTTTCTTAACTAGTATTACCATTGCTCAGAGCTTCGGATCAAATGCACCGCAGAATAAAGTCGCAGAAAGCCTTGAAGCACCTATGGAGGTAGAGGCGGTGGCCGATGGTCTGGAGGATTTGGTATTCGAAAGGGTCATCGATCCGAATGAGTATATGCTAGGACCTGGTGATGAGATTGGCTTGAATATTCAAACTGCACTTAACCAGACTTTTCTGATATCCATAACACCTACAGGTGATTTACTTATCCCTGGGGTAGGAGTATGTCACGTTTCAGGTTTATCTCTTACAGAGGGAATGGAAGTAGTGAAACGATACGTGCTTGGACAGGCATACCCTTCAGCAAGGGTGAGTATGGTACTTGTTAAACCCAGGCACTTCTTATTACAGGTAACTGGTGCCGTACAACAACCAGGGTTTGCTACGGTTACCCCGACTTCAAGATTGTCGGATGTGATTGAAGGAGTCGGCCAATTCCACCAGCTTGCGAAGGAATTCGAGATAGAAATAACCAGGGCACAGGGTGAAGTTGAGATCATTGATTTTCATAAATATATTTTATTTGGAGAGCTCACTTCAAATCCAACATTCTATGAAGGCGATAGGATTAAGGTTCCTTTTGGTCAAGTCGACAAAAGCGGCATTGTAGTCCGAGGGTCAATTATGGGGGCTGGTTATGATATTATTTCTGAGAATGAAACTTTAGGTAGCTATCTTCGCCGGAAAGTTGTTTATGGTGAAAGCGCGGATGTAAGAAATATAACCCTTACCCGCATGGTCGATGGTAAGACTCAGCATCTGGTGATCTCACCCAAACATTTTGATGAGACCATTCTATTAGCTCAAGATGAAATAAATATTCTATGGGAACGAGGAGTGATGGTAAATGGTTTTGTTAAGGTTCCAGGAGGCTTTTCCTTTTATCCAGGATATTCTGTTGCTGACTATATAAGCCTGGCTGGAGGTAATTTGGAGTTTGGAGATCCGCGTAGAGTAACTGTAACCCATTTGGACGGTGATACTGAACGCGGAGATGACGTGATCGTCAAGAGGGGTGATGTGATATATGTTCCAAGGAACAGGAAGGACATTCTTATTGGGAACTCAAGTATCCTAGGTGTCTTTACAGCACTCTCAACCCTTTATCTTACCTACCTGGCTACAGCGGGAAGATGAGGACGAATCCATCAGGATAATCTGTTGAAATTAATAAACTCATTTGGATCAATCAAAAGTGTTGAATGTGATTTAAACATCATCTTTAATACCCAGGACTTTTTCGTGTCCGCTGGAAAATTTTAGGAATCGATCATCTATATGAATAAAAAAAACCCTCTCAGTGAAGATGAAACTATGAAAAATGACATCGATAGTAATGGACCAAATGATTTAGATCTTTTAGGATTGGGATTGATCATCTGGGAAGCCAGATACGAAATTATTAGGAATGTATTTTTTGCTTCGGTGATATCGGTGGCTATTGCTTTTATGTTGCCCAAAACGTTTAGAGCAGTCGCACTATTGATGCCTCCATCACAAAGTCCAACTTCGGGCATCCTTAGCACCCTATCTGAGCTTCCCTTTAGTGGGTTAATGTCGCAGTCGGGTGATGAAACGATGAGCAGTTTGGCCGTACTGAAAAGTCGATCTGTTATGGAGAGTATAGTAAATAAATTTGACCTGGTGACTGTGTATGATTGTGATAACATGGAAAAAGCAGTTAAAGCACTGCGGGAAAGTTCTAACTTTTCAGTTGAGGAAGAAGGTACAATCCAAATTTCTGTCACAGCCTCTACGAGCTGGTTCCATCCCGATGACGAGGAAGAATATTCAAAGCAACTGGCTGCAGATATTGCAAATGCTTTTGTGGCACAACTCGATTCAGTGAGCAAGAGTTTAAAAACTCAACAGGCTTCATTTCAAAGGCAATTCATTGAAAGAAGATATAATCAAAATATACAGGATCTAAAAGAGACTGAAAATAGGCTTAAAACTTTTCAAGAAGAAAATGGCATGATCTCCCTACCCGAACAGACGCGGGTGGCAATAGAGACAGCAGCCTTGCTTAAAGGGCAGGTTCTATCAAATGAAGTACAGCTCGGTGTGATGGAATCTACACTAACACCTGGACATCCTGACATGGATAGAGTTCAGAAAGAGATTAAAGAGCTAAATATCCAATTGAGTTCTATGGATGCTGGGTCCAAGATAAAGGCTTCAGGCAGTTCAAATCTGTTCCCTGCATTTTCGGAAGTCCCGGAGCTTGGCGTGCAGTTGATGCGTTTGAGCCGTGAAGTAGAAATACAAAACACACTTTTTGTGTTTCTAACTCAACAATATGAAGAGGCTAAGATTAAAGAGGCGAAAGATACCCCCACGGTTCAAGTATTGGATTTTGCTATTCCAATCCATAAAAAATTGAAACCGGCTAGAATTAAAATATTACTAATTGGATTTGTGTTCTCCTCAGTACTCTCAATGTATTATGTCTATTTTCGGAAAAGATTGCTAGCCTAAATCGGAAGATAATTGAAAAATAATTCCTCCCGATGAAAAACAATAATAGCGGCACCATTCATGCTAATGATTGGAATATTGATCTAAAATTAGTTTTCATGCTTCCTCTGGTTTTGGTTGCAGTATTGATTTGGATGCCCAATGAATGGCTATTGGAATCCTCACTGCTTTGCATCAGTATTTTTGCTTACATCTTGATCACCTATAAGTATCGTCTTATCTACGGCTTTTCCGGAATAAGGATAATCTCAATCCCATCAGCGGTCATAGCCACGTATACTGTGTTTATTGCCATCCCATCTATATATATACTCATGATTCGGGATCATCAGAATGAATCAGCATATTTCTATTCAATATTATTGTTTTATTACTTGTTCCCGGCGGGACTATTTCTAGGGCAACTCTATCGACAAATAGACGTTCCTAGAGCATGGTCTATTTTAGGATCAAAAGTTGAGACAGATAAGGGCGATAACATTTTTTATGAAATGGGGTTAATACTGTTTTCAATATGTGTTTTGATTCTTGGTCTGTACCTTTTGCGTGTTGATCAAATCCCGCTTATTGAAGTGCTGAAGAATCCTGGCGGAAACGCAAAATTTGCACTAATGCGTGAGGATGCATTAAAAACCCTTCACATGACCATTGTTGAGAAGTATCTATTTCATTGGCTACGTTCGCTCTTCATCCCCTTTGGTATTGTGAGCACCTTGTTTTTGACAAATTTCTATAAGCTGAAAAAGTATAAATTGTTGTTTGTGTCTTTTTTTATTTTAGGCCTCTTTGTGAATTCGCTCACACTTGAGAAATCACCACTGGCAGCAATATTTTTGTCCATCGCTGCTTATATATTTCTCAAGAGGACAAAAATAAAACCCTATTTCATCCTGATGCTTCTCGTGATTATCCTGTCTGGTCCAGTTCTCATATCCTATTTTCTTTTTGCAGATAGACCAGATGTTTATAAGGTTCTCTTGTGGTCATATATCAATAGAATATTGGTTACCCCTGCTGAAGTACTCTTTTACTATTTTCAGTTCTTTCCAGAAAGGCACGAATTTCTATTGGGAAGATCAACCCAGTTGTTCTCCTGGATGACTGCTGAGGGTCTTTTCAATGTCTCAAATTATGTCGCTAAATTATGGTGGAAAATGCCTACCACCACGGGGTCAGCAAATGCTCATTATCTGGGTTTGTATTGGGCAAGCTTTGGTTGGTGGGGGACAACTTTGGCAACTTTATTTTTTGGATTCATTACACATATTTTTCACTGGAAAATATTAGATGTGGCGAAGTATCGAAAAAATATCATCTACATCACCTCAATTGCAGTAGCCATCCCAAATTTCACTTTCGGATTCTTTAGTTCAAATTTTACAATATTGTTTTTCACTAAAGGTTTAGTTGTACTTATCGGTTTCCTGATGGTTTTTGAATATTTAAAAACCTCAAACAATACTAAGGCATCAGTTTTATTGCGTAATTTAACTATTCCTGGGCTGAGGTTTAAAAAACTGACCAATGGGGCTGAGTAGGATGCTGCTTGAATTGTCCCCTTCCCGGATTACCACCTATTCTCACCTCGTCCTAAAAGCAAGACGCTCAACAAGTACATGACAAAGGGATTTAAATTCTTTCGCCTTTTCAAAGGGCAAAACTCTCTTAGGATTGATTATTTTATTACTTCCATAAATGGTCTCATGGTTTTGATGGGTGTCTTTGTACTTAATGGGCTCATCGCTCGCAAATATGGTCTTGAAGTTTTGGGTGAATTTCTATTGATAAAGAGGACCACCCTTTCTTTAATGGGGATCCTACTTCTGGGCATGAACATAGGTGTCCCAAGTATGTTGGGACGATGGAATACACGTAGCGTCGAAGGTAGTGCCTTTCTTCTTTTTACGATCTTTACCATACCAATAATTGCAGCCATGATGCTTCTAGTTCACTTGGGCTTGGCACCGGGTTTTGTTCATTCAAACTCAAGTGCATACGGAATCTATATGGCTGGAATTGCATTTCAGGCAATGATATATGGCATTTATCGTGGCCACCTAAAGATGATGGGAGCCAATAGTATACAACTATTAGGGACAGCCATAATGCCCATTATTGTATTCTCATATATTGGAATACCAAAGGTCTCCCTTACTATAATTGGATTTGGGATGATCTTAATCAGTGGTATTTCTTACCTATTATTGAAACCTGATAAATCCGTATGGGTTAACAATACTGCATATATCAAGAAGCTTACCCACTTTGGGGGTGAACGCATTATCAGTTTTATTTCACAGTTCATTCTTTTGGCCGGGGCACCAATACTTGTATCATTTTCAAATCCATATTCCGATTTAGCGTTTTTTAATTCACTGATTAGTATTGTTCGAACATTCCTATTTGTAATAGGTCCTCTGGGTATAGTTCTGTTGCCCAGAATAGCTAGATTGGTGGAAACCAATGGAACTGAAAAAATTGGCCAAGGACTTGCTCAACTCTTGGAATTGATTGTTATCGTTAGCTGTGTTTTATCAATATTTTTAAGCTCAATGGGTGGTGATTTATTGAATTATTGGCTAGGATCAATTACGGATACTGGATCTTGGATGGCCTCGGTTATACTGCTGACAATTCCGTTTTACCTTGTTGCAGAGATACTAAGAAGCCCCATCGATGCATTGTCTGACAAAGGCTACAATTCCATAATTTATTTTTTCGCTGCCATCTCTCTGGTCGTGACATTTTTTGCTGGGGTTTATTTCCAGGTACCTGTATTGAAGGCAGGGGTGTATGGTTTCTTCCTTGGCTATCTGATATCAGCGCTGGGAAGTCTGATGGTTATACGAAAGCTGACAAACTTTCCCATGCCCAGTTTCAAATCTTATTTACGCTTAATTGTGTTCAGTGGTGGTAGCTACGCGGTGGTCCGAGGCGCTGAAGCGATGAACGTTGCAGTTGCCGGTGAGGTCTTGTTAAAAATAGCATTTATGGTGGTTTTAATTAGCATATTTATGTTTCAGTCTAGAGACCAGGTCAAATCGTTGAATAGCTTTTCAAAAATATTATGAATAATGCTGGCGAAAAACTTCAAACCTTTATTTTTTCTTCGGTTCACCCCTGGAATGATGTACGCATATATCACAAACAAGCAGTCAGCCTGGCAAAAAAATTCAGTGTTGAATTGCATGCTCCAGCAACCTTCAGCTATGAAGAGGAAAACAATGTTCGGATCTTCGGATTGCCCCAATGGAGCTCCAAAATGTCGAGGGTTAGAACATTTGTAATATTATTCTGGAGAATCTTAAGATCCAAGGCAGATGTATTTCATTTTCATGATCCCGAACTAATCCTTCTGGGTTTATTCGCGAAATTTATTAAGGGCAAATGCGTCGTCTATGATGTCCATGAAAATACCAGGCAACTCATAAGAGAACGTAATTGGATACCAGAGATCTTCAGGGGTGCACTATTTTGGATATTTTCTATGTTGGAGAGCGCATCGATGAGATATTTCGACAGCATCATTCTTGCTGAGGATTCTTATCAATCGTTTATGCCAGAAAATTCTCATATAATTCACAATTATCCTTTGTGGGAAGAGAATGGAAATACTTCCAAAACGATTGATATAATATATGTTGGAGGCGTTCTTAAAGAACGTGGTGCAATTGAGATGGTAAAAATAGCTGCATCATTAAAATCTGAATACCCTGGTTTTCTGATGAAAATTGTCGGCCCTATATCTGGCCGTATGAAAGAAACACTATCGCAATTGATATTTGATAATGACCTCACAGAGAACGTTGTGCTCTCAGGACGGTTAGATTATCAGGTCGCCATGCAAGATATAGCTGGATCCAAAATTGGTTTAGCAATTCTCCACCCCATTGACAATTACATTGATTCTTTGCCAACAAAACTATTTGAGTATATGCGTTTTGGGGTGCCCTATATCGCATCTGATTTTGAATATTGGCGTTCATTATTTGAAAATGATAACGCAGGGTATTTCATACCCCATGATAATATTCCCCTGGCAGTGGAGAAAATTAAATACCTTCTCAGAAATGATACCATCAGGGCAGAGTTTGGGCGTAGGGGCATGGCTTTAGCAAAGCACAAGTATTCATGGGAATCTGAGGAAAAACAATTATTTCATGTATATGCAGAGATTGCAAAGAAATTAGACTGAGCATGAGAATTCTAATCGTTTCACAATACTTTCCACCTGAGACCGGTGCTGCAGCTACCCGGTGGGGCGAGTATGCTAACATCTTGTCTTCTTATGGGCACGATGTAACAATACTTTGTGAAATCCCAAACTACCCTACTGGTATAATTGCCAATGGTTATTCTAAATTTCGTACTCATACTGAAGAATCACCCCAATCTGGCATAAAAATTATCAGGGTTCCGGTTTGGGCGAATTCACGGCAGACAACTCTGCAACGCTTTGGTTTCTTTATCAGTTTTATGCTATCAGCTATGATCAAAGCCCTACAGCTCCCGTCCTATGACGTAGTCATCGTATCAAGTCCCCCACTTTTTGTCGGTTTGGTTGGATCCGTTATCAAAGTGTTTAAAAAGAGTATTGTCCTTCTGGATATTCGTGATCTCTGGCCAGAGTCCGCCGAAGTGTTGGGCGAGCTAAACTCAAAGATTATGGTAAATATTGGGAGATTGATGGAGAAAACCATTTATCGGATGAGCGATGGTTTTCTTTTTACGGTACCAGGATTTAAAAAATATTTTCGCAGGAAATTTCCTCAGGAACTGCTCAAGTTCAACTACCAATTGATGAATGGTATAAGTTCAGAATTTATCCGGAAACTTGAATCTTCGCCTGTCATGTCTGACCAGGATAGTTTTAAAGTATTGTACAGCGGGAATATTGGACTTGCTCAAAATCTTGAAACCATCATTGAGGCTGCAACCATCCTAAAAGATGAGGATATTACCTTCCAGATAGTGGGGGATGGAGCACGCAAAGAATGTTTGGTAGCAATGACGAGACAAAGAGAACTAACCAATGTTGAATTTATCTCATCGATACCCCGAGATCAACTGATCGACTACATTCTCTCCGCTGCAATCTGTGTGGTTCCTCTTCAAAAAAGCGATCTATTTCTAAACGCAATCCCGTCCAAATTGATTGAATATATGGGAGCAGGAAAACCCGTAATTGTATCAATTAGAGGTGAAGTAGAGGACATCGTAAATAGGTCGGGATGTGGTCTGATTGTAGAACCAGAAAATCCAGAACAAATTGCATCAAGCATCATGATCTACTACAACAATTCTGAAAAACGGATTAATGATGGATCCAATGGAGCAGCTTATGTCAGGAAACATTTTTTGAAGGAGAGCCTCATCTCCAATGTGCTTCAAGGCATAACGGTATCCTTCAAAAGATAATAACAGTCATGCATTGGGAAAAAGTACTGAATAAAATATCTGATCAGTAGACTTGTCAGATTGAGAACCTACTGTTTTAGTGCTCTGCTAAAGATTTTTGGAATGTGGCATAACTTGATTATCTACATCTCGTATCTTAGGTGCAATTGTCCCAAGTCCATTCAAATCAATCATTGTCAAGTTTGAAACTTTCACTCATTTCAAATAAATAATCGCTATTGGCTATCATTGATAATGTGGCCAATTGATCAGCATGAATGTGGTGATAGCTTTCGGCTGCGTATCTGTGCCCTAAACAATAATAGCTATAGCTGTCCTCTCTACGATATCTTTGAATATTGTTTTCGATTGTAGTGATGGTAGCATTCAGGATAAATTTTCTCAGTTCATTTTGCTGATCACAAAGATAGTAGTCATACAACCCGAATATTCCAAAAATAAATCCATTGAGCACATTGGTCGGGTCATCAAATGGATATTCTTCTATCCACAAATTGTCCGCTGAGTCAATGTATACAATCCATGGATCGTTGTTCGATTTTAATTTGGTGAAACTCTTAAATACGGGCTCTGCATAGTCAAGATATTTAACATCCCCCGTCGTTCTGTATAGTAATGAAAGTGCGGATAAAACTTGTCCTTGAGACATACCAGAGAACCAAGGATTCCTTAACTTGATGTCATTGTCCTCTCCTCGACCTGCGTGGGGGTATAGCTCGAATTCGTACGGAAAATAGATAGCATCATCGTTCCAGTGTCCAATTTCAAACAATTTTTGGATATATATATCAGCCCCCCTTAAGAAGAGGCTATCCCCAGTTTCTCTATAAGTGAGTTCACAACGTAAAATTTTCTGAGCAAGTCGTACTGGGTGATTGTAGTACTCACCTTCCCAAATAAACATGCCCATTCGCAATGTATCGTTGGAATCAGAGGGGAGACTACCTACCTGCAGAAGGCTAATTTGGCTGTAAGGCATGTCTTCCTGATCCAGTATTTGCAGATCATAGCTATTGAACTCAAGCTTAAATGAGGTAGAGGTTATACTTCCTAGAGAATCTGGAGAGGGATCCTTGGCTCCCTTATGACAAGCAATCATGATGAAGAGGGTACAAGTGATGAGAAAAGTTTTACCAGCAGCGTTGATAATTTTGTTCTTCAATCTTCTTCCCTTACCAGGTAAACCTGGTTCCTAATTCTAATCCTTGATCTGACAGCCAAATGGCTTTGAAAGAAAGTGCCTGGCTGTAGTGAAAATCTAGTGCAAAATATTCTCTTGTTGACCTTATTATCTGTCCATTTAGAAACTGATCATCTTCAGTCTCAAAATCACCTCGTTCTGAATAGCTAAGTAATACATTAGCACCAGGATCATCACCCCGCCTGTGAATTTCCACTCCTCCTGAGAGCAACAGGGTTGAATTTAATTGCCATGAGCTGGATATTGCTACTGTCGTCGAATTGGGCCCCTCGCGAAGCCCCAATATTCTGCCCCCTGAAGTGTAACTATTAATTGGAAATAAATGTGAATAAGTCCACGGTCTGGCAGCTGTATACTCAAGATTCAGAGAGGGTAGGTTAGATTTGGGATAGTAAGTAGCCCCCAATTGGAAGACGAACTTATTTCCCCACCAGCCAGAGAATAATTTCCAGAAATCCAATTCATCAAAAAACCATGTTCCGTAGGTGGTTAGCCCAGGCATGATTCTCCATTTAAAGTCAAGCGCCATAAGCTTATTGTCAAGATCCCCCTGGACCTGCTCCTCAGCAAAGAGGAAGTTGACAGGGTTCAGATATCCCAACTCAAAATCACGGTGTGCATAGACGACAAATTCATTAAAGGCGAATTCGAAATTGGGTGTCAGGTCAAACTCAACCCGGTGTGCGGAGAGATTTCGGCGCTCATTTGTGGTGTCCTGTTTTGCTTCTGCATTTGGACTCAATCGAGCATGCATGAATTTGAATCGCAGGTGGGGTATCTGCGTGGTCCACTCCACATAGGGGAGAGGGTTGACATTGTTTGATAGAATAGGTGAGTTATTGGCCGAGTATCCCCAGTATACAGGCTGGCGGTGAATCCCCATGGTGAAGTCGGGATGCGTATATGTCAGAGAGGATGTAGGATAGCCCCAGTTGATCCATTTCATGTAGTCCCGGTCCAGGAGATAGCCTTCTTTATAGGTATCAGGTAACTCAGAAAAACTGTCATTTCGAGTTACCCTGAAAAAAGTGTACTGAGTGGAAAAAGCAATAGGTCCCTTGGATCCTGAAATTTCCAGGTGATCCGTGTGGTAACCTCGTGAAGCTTTCCCATTATTCTGTAGACGGAATGTTTCGGACCAACTGACCCATCCAGATGCATTCCCCTGATGATAGGTCATGAAGAGAGGCGGTGGGTCAGAAACTTCAGCTTGAAATATGCGGGACCAATTTGATCGACTCCAGGGGAAGGTAAGTGTCTGCTCAGGGAATTTGCGATTAAAGAATTGCTGGTACCATTTTAGAATCTTTAAATCCCGGGTTGAAAGCTCGGCAGAATGGGACTCAATTTCCATCAACATGGAATTGATCTGAGAATAGGTGAATGGTCGAGTACTCCAGTTCTCGCTGTTTATATATCCATGGCTCTCCTGCCTTTCCAGGAAATCATACACGGGATCGTCCATGCTTATGGGAATATTTTGTGCAACACTGAGAGATGCCAGGAGTAAGAAAAGAGTCAGCTTTTTCATCGTGAAAATTAAGAAAGGTTTAACAAGATACTAGTATTCTACTTAGGATTGAAAATTGAAAAGTAGGAAGTAGGAAGTAGGAAGTAGGAAAAGGTATAAGGGTATAGGGTAGGGGTATAGGGTATAGGGTATAGGGTAGGGGTAATAGTCCAATATTATGAATCTTTCGACCTTGGACCTTGGACCCCCATAGTCCCGCCCTTTGAATCTCGAGGTGTACGATTATATTCACTCCGTTTTTCTACTGGGGAAATCAGTCCCTGGCGAGAGAAAAGGAGTAGCTAAGAAAGTATGCCACGCTGGCTGGAAAGAATGTTGCTCATAGGGTCTGATCTTATCAGCATCAATCTGAGTTTTGTAGTCATTTTTCTCCTCAGATTTGAATCTGGGATGTACAACAACACGATTCAACTCGTGTGGTCTGATATGCAATTCCCCTCAGCACTTCTCTCTATTTTCTGGATCACGCTCTTTACTCTGAATGGTCTTTATAAGATCAAGCGCACCATCTCTCGATCAGATGAGCTGATCAATATCACGAAGTACATATTTATTGGTACATTTTTGATCTACCTACTTACAGTTGACCTGGATAACCCAGTAACTTTTGGTAAAAGTATCCTCATATTTTATGCGCTTTCCTTGCTTTTTTCTATAAGCTTTGGCAGGATCGTGATTCGCTCAATCCACCTCAACCTGCTGCAAAAGGGGAAGGGGTTGGCACAGACACTTATTGTGGGGCTCAATCGAAGAGGTCTCATCGTCCAAAATGCCTTCTTCCCCAATCCACGCTCCGGCTACCAACCAGTAGGGTTCATTCGAATGGAAGGGGAGCAGGGTCTGGAAGCTTCTCAGTTACGCATCCCTGTTCTTGGTGAGTTGAAAGAAATTTCCAGAATTATCAATGAACTGAACATTGATGAAGTTGTTTTGGCACTTGAGCGTGATCATCATGATAGAACCATAGACATTATTCGTCTGTTGCAAGATCACAAGGTGGGCATTAAAACGAATCCTGATATGTTTGATGCAATTTCCGGACTTGCCAGAACGCAACAGCTCCATGGTATCCCACTGATTGACATCATGCCCGATTATATGCCGTTGTGGGAACGCGCCGCAAAACGACTATTTGATATTTTTGTAGCACTTCTGGCACTCACGATCATTTCTCCCATTCTTTTGTTCATCGCCATTGCCATTAAATTGGATTCAAAAGGTCCAGTTCTTTTTGCCCAGGAACGTGTCGGGAAAAATGGTAAACTATTTAAAGTTATTAAATTCAGAACGATGATTCAGGACGCTGAGGCCGATACAGGCCCAGTCTGGGCAACTGAAGCTGATCCTCGAGTTACGAAAGTGGGTCGGGTCCTCAGACATCTCAGGTTAGATGAGATCCCACAGGCCATAAATATTTTGAAGAATGAAATGAGTCTTGTTGGTCCACGACCGGAACGTAAATTTTTTGTTGATAAAATTTCTGAGTTGTACCCACTTTATCCGCGGAGACATCAGGTTAAACCAGGCATTACAGGCTGGGCTCAGGTTAAGCAGGGTTATGATACCACACTTGAGGCTTCTCGGTTGAAATTGAAATACGATCTTTTTTATCTGGAGAATATTTCCTTAAGACTGGATTTCAAAATTATTATGTATACTGTCTATGTGATGTTTACGGGGTCGGGGAGCAGATGATTATTTTTGAAGTTAAAAGTTAAAAGTTAAAAGTTAAAAGTTAAAAGTTAAAAGTTAAAAGTTAGAAGATAGAAGATAGAAGATAGAAGCATACAGGTTGTACTTATTAACAATTTTTAGGCGGGAAAAATTAGAGTGGGATTTAGAGAATGTTAGATATCCAAACAATTAGGGAAAATCCAGAGCTTGTCAAGCGGGGTATTCAGAATAAGAATGTCCAGATTGATTTTGATGCAATCCTGAAGTTGGATCAGGAACGTCGAGATGTGATTGCCGAGGTCGAGGTTCTTAAACATGAGCGTAATGTTGTCTCAAAAGAGGTGGCCATACGGAAAAAGAATGGGGAAGATGCCTCTGACTTGATCAACAAAACCAGAGAGATTGGTCAGCGCATAAGGAGTTTGGATGATCAACAGCGTGAAGTCGAGGCACAGTTGAATGAGCTTTTACTTCAAGTCCCGAATTTACCACATGCCACTACCCCTGTTGGAGCTGATGCCTCAGAGAATCCAGTAGTGAAGGAGTGGGGTGACAGATATCAACCCGATTTCAAATTACTCACTCATCTTGAGTTGGGAGAAAGTCTACATCTTTTTGATTTTCCGAGAGGGACCAAAATTGCCGGTCCTGGATTTCCACTATACACAGGTAAGGGTGCCAGACTGGAACGGGCTCTTATTAACTTTATGTTGGATTTCCATATTGATAAGCACGCCTACACTGAGGTGCTTCCTCCAGTCGTGAGCAATACCAGGAGTATGACCACAACAGGTCAATTGCCCAAGTTTGAAGACGATATGTACAAGCTTCCCCAAGATGAGCTATATTTGATTCCAACGGCAGAAGTACCAGTGACCAATATCCACCAGGGGGAAATCATCCCTGAGGAAAATTTACCGATTCGCTATTGTGCTTATTCATCCTGTTTTCGTCGTGAAGCTGGATCATACGGGAAGGACACGCGTGGCTTTTTGCGTCTGCACCAGTTTAATAAAGTCGAGTTGGTGAAATTCACCCATCCCGATAACTCCTACAATGAATTGGAAAAACTGAGGCGGGATGCTGAAGAAATCCTTGAAGCCTTGGGTCTGGAATATCGTGTCATCGAGCTTGTTACAGGAGACCTTTCATTTGCAGCAGCGAAATGCTATGATCTTGAATTGTGGGCACCTGGAGAAGCGAGGTGGCTGGAAGTATCGAGTTGCTCAAATTTTGAAGACTTTCAAGCCCGCAGAGGCGTCATAAAATTCAAACCCCAAAGTGGAGGTAAGGTGCAGCTGCTCCATACTTTGAATGGCTCAGGGGTGGCAACTCCGCGTTTGTTGGTAGCACTTTTAGAGACGTATCAACAAAAAGATGGAAGTGTTCTCCTCCCGGAGATTCTGGCACCCTACATGGGTTCAGCAGGATTGCACCTAAGCTAGCAGCATGCTCCACTACTTTCTTATTATTGGAATCGTTTCCTTGTGGACCGCCATTTGTATTCCCTTTGTCATCCTGGCAAAAGTTGTTGATCGGACTGGTCGGAATGCCCACCGCCTGGGTCAGAGATGGGCCAGAGGTGTTCTGAAAATCTCCAGGGTCAGGGTTGAGGTGGAAGGCCTTGATAATATTGATGAGAACGCCCAGTACATCTTTATCAGCAACCACACTTCAGCTTTTGATATTCCCGCCATTTATTGGGGGATAAAAAACAAACATGGTATGCTGGCAAAGAAACAACTGAAATATGTCCCTTTTTTTGGTGGGGCCATGTGGGCCGCAGGTCATTATTTTGTAGACAGGAAAAATCATCGTGCAGCCCTGGCGGTGATGGATCAAGTTGCCATTCAGATGTCTGAAGATAAAAGTCACTCCTTAGTGATTTTTGCAGAAGGTACACGCAGCATGGATGGCCAGCTTCAACGATTTAAAAAGGGTGCCTTCATCCTTTCCCTGGATACAGGTATTCCCATTGTTCCAGTAGTTATAAACGGGGCACATAAAGCCAAGGGCAAAAAAGAACGTCGCATATCATCCACAACCATCACACTGTCTATTCTATCTCCCATGGACCCAGGTGCATACAGCACTGAAACCAGACAACAATTTGTTGATGATGCAAGATCGCAATTTGTAGAGCACTACATCCCTCCTCAAAAATAGGTCACTAGATTTGCCTCAAATTGTACTTCCTTGAGGTGAGTGCATGATTTAAATTCCGCCAAACAAGGACACTTTGGATGGATTATCAAGATGTATTGCTTCAGCAGGATGCTATTGCTGAAGGGAGTCAATTCAACTGGAATACTCAGGAAAAGGATTTGGTCAAATGGTGGCTGCGACAGGGAGAACAGATAGTTGATCTCCGTACTGTTGATGGTGAGCGTTTAATTATTCTGGATTCAGGACAGCGCAATGATGGTCCCGGTCCTGATATATTCAGAGCGCGGATTCTCCTGGACGATTTTGAGATGAGTGGTGATGTGGAAATGCACATCACTGCAGGAGACTGGTATGTTCATGGGCATCAGAATGATGAGCGCTATCATGATGTGATCCTGCATGTCATTCTGGAAGGTGATGCGGGTCCTGATATTCCAACATTGAAGGTGGACAGAAAGTATCTAGGGGCTGGCAGGTGCCTGTCAGGCCGACAAATCACTGAGGAAGAGTTAATAGGACACGCTTTTTTCAGATTCAGGGAGAAACAGACCCATCTGAAAGTACTGGCTCTGGAAGGCCAGGGGTACAGTCCACTTTTCCTGGGAATGATAGAAATTATCATGGCAGGGGGCTCTCGCTTTCAGTGGTTGCATCAAGCTGCCAGTGTTCTGGGCTTAAAACATTGGCCGGATTGTCGCACCTGGGAGGGGAGTAATCTGTCCTACCCAGCCCGCTCTTCGAAATCGTGGCTGCTGAGCAGGATAATGCTAGCCCCTCAATTATTTCGACCAGAAGATTGGCTCTCCCTGCCTCAAGATTCATGGCCCCAGGTATTTGTCGAGATGCAAGGTTTTGGTCTGTCCCAAAACCAATGCCTGGAATGGCTGGTTAATATTCTGGCTCCTTTCATGGGGGATGATCGTGGCTTTGCGCTATGGCAGAGGATGAAAATATTCAGACATTATGGTCTGGAAAAGAAGATGCTTCCTCGCCTGGGTCTGTCAAAAATTACCGTCGCGGTAGAACAACAAGGGCTTCTGGCATGGAGAAAGATTTATTGTAGCAAGGGGTCCTGCTCTAAATGCCCTTTGATCCAATACCATCATACTTTAACACATATCAATTAAATCACAGGATGATATAAAAGTTATAAGAGCTTGATTCTGAGCTTGTTATCAAATAATGTTAATTCTATCTTCTCTCCCGTTATGAAGTCATTCAATAGTTCGCGAATGCTAAAGTTCGCTTTGACCCTCAGTTTGCTCATCAGTATCCCTGGCTTTTCAGCAGAGCTCATGCCTGTTCCCTGTATGTTGAGTATGGGCCAAATGATAAAACCACCCATAGACCTGGAAGACGATGATTTTCTGTTGGAGTATTTTATACAGGAAGCCAAGCGTTACTACGCCGATGCCAGGTTGATGATTGTTGCCCGGGATACTTTAGGGGTCCAGTTTGAGGTTGAACGTCTCGTTGCAACACTGGCCGCAATAGAAGAGATAGATGATCCCATTCCTGATGAGATCAGAGAGACGGTTTCCGGACTTAGCGAATTGGCATCCACAGATTTTGAAGGTTATATCAGCGATGATCTTCAAGATCTCCTTGGGCAACCTTCTTTGAAGGACCAGCTATCACGCATGAGTGATTTATTGGATTCTCTTGATGCAGATGTGACCTTTATGGTTGTGGATGACAGAGATGGTCATCTCCCTCTCATTTTGAATAGCCGCGTAAAGACCATGATTAATCTTTTTCAGCATAGAAAGCACAAGGAATTCCAGATCTGGTTGGATCGCTATTCCTTTTATGCCACAACGATCAGACCCATTCTCGCTTCCTATGGGTTACCCGAGGAATTGATATATCTGGCCATGATTGAATCTGGCTTGAACACAAAAGCTTATTCATATGCTCATGCAGTAGGCCCATGGCAATTTATTTCCGCAACGGGTCGTCGCTACGGTTTGAAACGTGACTGGTGGGTGGATGAACGCAGGGATGTGGTAAAATCAACTCACGCTGCAGCAAAATATTTAAAAGACCTCCATGATGAGTTTGATGACTGGTACCTGGCTATGGCTTCATACAATACTGGCGAAGCTCGAGTTCGGAGGACAATCAGGAGGGAAGGACATCGCGATTACTGGCGCATGATTACCCTGCCCCGGCAAACCCGTAATTATGTCGCCACAGTCATAGCTGCTGCTATCATTGGTAGCGACCCTGAGAGTTATGGCTTCCACGTGGACGATCTTACAGATTGGGAGTATGAAGTAATAGATATTGATCGGAGTCTTGACCTTGATAAAATCGCCCATGCGCTCCGCGTGAATTATCAAGATCTAAAAACATATAATCCTGAATTGCGACAAGGTGTCACCCCACCAGCTAAAACACCTTACCAACTTAAAGTGCCTATAGGCAAAGGCTCGGTGAGTAAAACAGCCATGGCATCCATTCCAACTTCTGATAAAATAGACTACCAGGTTCATTATGTTCGTCGTGGTGAAACCTTATCTGTTATTGCCAGAAAGTATAATGTCTCCTTAACAAAACTTGTTCAGGCAAATCGCATTAAAAATCGAAATAGACTTTCGGTGGGTCAAAAGTTGGTGATCCCTGCGCCTAAGAACTATGCCTCTACCTCAAGCAAAAAGACGACCAGCAAGTCTTCACCCCCTGCCTCAGACTACGCGAAAAAGACCTATACTGTTAGAAAAGGTGATACGCTGGGTCAAATAGCAGAAAACTTTAATACCAGTGCTAAACGCATTCGGCATTGGAATGGTTTGAGCTATGGACAGCACATTTATCCAGGACAAAAATTAACAATTTACACGAAAAAGAATAATGGATAGCAAATACAAGAATAAAAATCGCATCTATGGAGTAATCGTCATTGCTGTTCTCGCAGTTTTGCTCTTCATGGTTTCGAAAAAAGAGAGTGGGGAAAAATGGTTTGACCACTCAAAACGTATTGCTGTCTTACCGTTGGAAGGGGAAATAAACGCTTCCCGCAAGTGGATATCCTCCTTGAAAACATTCGCAGAAAACGATAGAATCGGTGGCATTCTGATTCCCATTAATTCCCCTGGGGGTCAGGTCGCACCGTCTCAGGAACTCTATCATGCAATAAAAACAGTCAGGGACAATAGTGACAAGCCTATTTTTGTGAGTATGGCCAGTGTGGCAGCCTCAGGGGGCTATTATGCCGCTCTGGGAGCTGATAGCATATTCGCCAACGATGGCACTTTGACTGGAAGTATTGGTGTTATCATGCAGTTCCCCGTTTACTCTGATCTGATGGAAAAGGTTGGCGTGGGTATGCGAACGGTTAAGTCTCAAGACTTTAAAGATGCCGGCTCACCTTTCCGTGAAATGAGTGCCCAGGAGAGGGCTTATTTTCAGGGAATCATAGATGATGTTTATGAACAATTTACTGAGGTGGTTTCTCAGGAGCGCGGGATTGATGAGATAAATATGCAAAGTCTGGGAAATGGGCGAGTATTTACTGGAAGGCAGGCTTATAAAGCAAATTTGGTGGATGCCATTGGCACCTTCGAAGATGCCCGGAGAGCACTATGTATAGAGGCAGGTATGCCTCAAAATAGCCAATTACAGTATCCCCTAGAGCCACGAAGATCATGGTGGACCATTTTAAAGGATGATGTTTCCTCAGCCTTGCCAGGTTGGGAGTCATCTTCAAGTATAAAATTGCAGTATCGCATCCCCTATTAACAAAGGAGACTAGCATGACCAAAGCAGATATGGTTGATATCATCTCAGGTGGAACCGGATTGACCAAAGTTGAGACGGAGGCTGTGATCGATGCTTTTCTCACAACTCTGGCTGAATCAATGGTTGATGGAGTTCGGGTGGAGTTTAGAAAGTTTGGAAGTTTTGGAGTGAAAAAACGAGCTCCCAAACAGGCCAGGAACCCGGGAACCGGTGAAGCTGTGAATTTGCCAGCTCGTTATGTCCCAGTGTTTAAACCCTCTCGCTTGCTTCGTGATCGTGTAAATGTTTCACTTATGGCTAGAGAATAGCTAAATATTCCTGCGATAAATTACTTTGTGGACTATGGTTGGGCTCTTATATTCGCGCCGCATTGAAAGAGGAGAAGCTACATGCCTTGTGGAAAAAAACGGAAACGGCGCAAGATCGCAACACATAAACGCAAGAAGCGTTTACGCTCCAACCGTCAAAAGAAAAAGATCCGTTAGGACTTTCTTAAAATTTTATATAGAGGGTGGTGGAACTCGTTCCGTCACCCTCTTTTTGTTCTAAAATCCTATGGCTCAAGCACCCGAGCTCAACACCACATTTTCAGTTTCCCAGATTACGGGTCACATCCAGCATACTCTGGAAGAGGGCTTTGCATCGGTATGGGTAAAGGGCGAAATCTCAAACCTGACCCGGCATAGTTCCGGTCACTGGTATTTCAGTTTAAAGGACAGTGGAGCCCAGCTGGGCAGTGTCATGTTCAGGCGCCAGAATGAGAGTGTCAGATTTGAACCTGCTCACGGGATGGAAATCACGGCCCATGGCAGGATTTCCGTTTATCCACCCCAGGGTAGATATCAGCTTGTTGTGGATCAAATGTTGCCTGCTGGCCAGGGGGATCTCCATCTGGCTTTTGAAAACCTGAAGGAAAAACTTCAGCGGGAGGGTCTGTTTGATCCGGGCCGTAAACAATTATTGCCATCCTACCCCAGCAAAATTGGAATTGTGACTTCACCCACAGGAGCCGCCATTCGCGATATGATTAATATCCTGAGTCGTCGCTTTCCACTGGCTGAAATAATTCTCCTGCCGGTGAAGGTTCAGGGTGATGGGGCAGCCGCAGAAATTGCCAATGCCATAGAAGTATTTAACAGTATGAAAGAATGTCAGGTTCTCCTGGTTGGTCGTGGGGGAGGATCCTTGGAAGACTTGTGGGCTTTCAATGAGGAAATTGTAGCACGAGCTATCGCAGCATCGACAATCCCCATCGTCAGTGCGGTAGGACATGAAACGGACACCACTATTTCTGATTTTGTAGCAGATCATCGTGCACCAACACCTTCTGCAGCTGCCGAGCTGGTTGTCCCCGATCAGATTGAACTTATCAAATGGTTTAGCCAGGTTGAGCAATCCCTTCTAACCACTGTTCACGCCAGAATTGATAAGTATGGGATGCGTCTAAATTCTATCGCCAAATCCTATGCCTTAAAGAGGCCTGAATTGATGATCGACCAATCTGTTCAGAAACTGGATCAGCTTGAGGATAGATCACTTCGATCAACTCAGGATAAAATATCCAAGCTTACGGCCCGACTGGACAACATGGCTGTTTCCATCGAAACCTTGAATCCGCTATCCATCCTGGAGAAGGGGTATTCAGTCCTCAGTGATTCCCAGGGCAAATTGATCCGCTCCATTGATCAGGTATCTGATGGCACAGAGCTCCGTATGCGGCTCAACGATGGAGAAATCAGCTCCATTGCCAGGGATGTAAAAAAGAGAAAAATAAAGTGACCTTAACCAGAGGGAGTTTCTAAATTTAATTATGAGTGAAAAAGACAAATCATTTGAACAACTCATGCAAGAGCTTGAGACTCTGGTAGCTAAGCTGGAAGGTGATGATCTCAAGTTGGATGACGCTATCAAGCAAAACGAACGTGCTTTAAAATTGATCCACCTTTGTCGTGATAGACTGGATTCTGCTCGACAAAAGATTGAAAAGCTGGTTCGTACAGCAGATGGTGGTTTTGAAAAGCAAATGCTGGACTAAAGTTTAATCCGGGGATAAAATGAAATTTGCTATTTGGGGTTTTCAAAGTGATGCAGAGATTAAATCATATGTCGGTGAAATTCTCATAAAGCTGCTTGATGAAGAACATGAACTGTTCATGTTGGATAGTTTTGCCCAGCAGGTAGAATGTGACAATCCAGAAGTAAATATTATCAATGAAAATGGTATCCCACGAGATACAGATTTTATTATATCCATAGGTGGGGATGGAACCTTACTCTCGTCTGCGCAGGCTGTCATGCGCACGCCCATACCCATTCTGGGAATAAACCTGGGAAGTCTGGGTTTCCTCACTACCCTTGAACGAGACTGGCAATCTGGTCTGGATGAGATTCTCAGAGGTCATTATCGTATTGAAGAACGGATGGTTTTGAATTGTCGTCTGGAATTTGAGGATGGCACAGAGGAAACATTGTGGGCTTTAAATGATGTTGTCATTGAAAGAGCTGACGTGTTTAACCTGCTGGCTACTGAAGTCCGAGTAGGTGAGGAATTGCTCAATAGATATCTCTCAGACGGGCTCATATTTTCCACACCAACAGGCTCAACCGCCTATGCACTATCTGCCGGTGGACCCATTGTTGACCCCAGTCTGGAGGCTATATCGATTACCCCAATCTCTCCCCATACTCTATCTGTTCGACCAGTGGTCTTGCGGGGAGATAATAGTATATATGTCACCTTAAGTGATCCAAAGGGTCTGGCTCATTTGCATGTTGATGGTAAAAATACCAGGCATATTGATGGCAGCATTCGAATTCGAATTCGTCCCAGTTCCTATAGGATTCAGTTGGTGGTGACACCTGATAACACGTTTTATGAGAAGTTACGTAAAAAACTCAATTGGGGACAGCGCTCCAGCTGAGTATTATACCATATTCACCTCCAAATGACCTTTTAAACTGAGGAGCCATTACCCTTCGAGAGCCTCCAGCCTGCGCTTACCAGCTACGGCCTGGCAGGCAGGGAGACAAGCAGAAGTGTCTTGCTGAGGCTCTCGAAGTATGACACGTTACGTGCAACATGGAGGTGTAATTGGTATTACTTAGCTTATCTGGTGGTGGACCCGATAGATACAATCATTCATAACCACAGGAATTCCAGCTTCTCTTACCAGCTTTGCGGCATCCTCATTGTAGACATTGTCCTGCATCCAGACCAATTTTAGGGACTTGTTTTTGAGGGCGCTTTCCACAATTGGGACGACCTGATCTGATCTTCTGAAAATGTTCACAATATCAATATCTGAATCAATACTCTCAACATCAGGAAAACATTTCAGGCCAAATAATTCATCTTGACCTGGATTGACTGGTATCACAGTATATCCCTCAGATATTAAATACTTGCTAATCCAATGGCTTGGACGCGCAGGATTGGGGGATGCACCTACAACAGCAATGACTTTGCTGCTCAACAGAATTTTGTGTGGATCAGTCATTAGTTCTTCACGAAGATATTTTTTAACACATAGCCAGCAACATCAGGGTTTTCTTTTAGGCGTCGGCTGGAATAAGCATACCATTCACTCCCAAAAGGGACATAGATGCGGACACGGTGACCCAGGCTGACCAACTCATCAAGTCGTTTCATAATGGGGACACCCAGGAGTGCCTGAAATTCATAGTTGTCTGCTGATATATGTAATTCACTAATAATTTTTAGAGATTCATCGATTAAAAATGGATCATGGGTTGCTATCCCGACATATGCCCCACGCTCCAGCATTTCTCTTACAAGACGCATGTAATTTTGGCGGACTTCATCTGCATCCTGATAGGCAATTTGTGGAGATTCTTTATAGATGCCCTTGCAGATCCGTAAGTTTCCAGAACTGGCCGCTATCTTGGTCACATCATCCACACTCCGATGCATATATGCTTGAATTACAGTTCCCAGCTGAGGGTACTGACCTCTAAGACGATCATACATATCAAGCGTTTTGTCTGTATAGGGGGAATCCTCCATATCAATGCGGATGAATACATCAGCCTCGTGTGCCTTCTGAACAATGGTTGCTATATATTCATTGGCGATATCCTCAGACAGCCCCAGACCCATGGCAGTGGGTTTCAACGAAATATTTTTGGCAATGTCGTTCTTAGCGACTTCCATGATCAAATCAAGATAGGAATCTCGGGCTTCCCTGGCCTGCTCATTTGAAGTAACAGATTCTCCAAGAATGTCCACAGTCGTCAAGAACCCTTGTTCTTTCAGTCTCAGGCAAGTAGCCATGGCAGAAGCAGTATCTTCGCCGGCGATATAACGTTTAGAAATCATTTTTACAATAAAGCGGGGAGCCAGGGGCATCAGGGCGACGATCAGTTTATTGAACACTTCTCCTCCGTGAGAATTTCATCTGTTTCTGTCAAAATTGTTCAGCGTAAAGGGCGCTGGTAGTACTCGAAGACTTTGCCAGTATCGTGCCAATTGGGGTATTTTTGGAGGACGCGGGTATGAAGGGAAAATTGGCTGGAGATGCCTTCACGGACATGACCAGAGACATACAAATATCCGCGTTTTTTGAGCCAATTTAAATAGACTTTTTTTAACATCTTAGCGTAGCCCTGACCCTGATGCTTCTCTTCGAAAATAAAGGCATAAGTATAGATCGTTTCGTGATCTCCCAGCGTAGGATCCAGGGCAGCCCACTGTTCATCACTAAAATTTTCCAGAGGTACTCCAACCAGAAAACCAATTATTTCATCTCGTAATACGCCAACGAAGGGCAGGGTGTGTGGGTGGTTGAAGTATTTCCAGACGGTCTGTTTGGTGAAGGCTGTTGCTGCACCAAAGGGTTTGATCAATCCCTGAGAAATTTTAATGATTTGCTTGGCATCTTTGGCAGACAAAGCATGGATGAGTTTTATTTGAAAATTCAGAGTTGCTGCGATGAGAGCGACCTCTGATCGACTGGGTATTTTAGCAGGTGGTTTGAAAAATTCCAATTGTGACATGGCGTATAAGTTTAAAAGTTAGCTCTGCTCCTTGCCAATTGTTTTTCATGAATATAAGAATTTAGAGCAGATGTGAAAGAGGGGGTAGGTGCCTAGGAAATTTTTCTAGCGTAGTTTTTAGTTGAAATGGCTCAGTGTCATCCTAATTTGAAATTCATGTGATGAATGCCAATAATACAAAGGATTGACCTGGTTATATGCTGAAATTGTTCATGTTGGGAAGTGGTAGTGGGGGGAACGCCTGCGTCGTTCAAAATGAAGATACCATGATCCTCATCGATGCAGGTTTCAGTGGTGCTGAAATTCGCAGACGCATGCAGCTCGTTGGGCTGGACCCAGATAATCTGGAAGCCTGCTTGATTACCCATGAGCATGGCGATCATATTAAAGGTGCCAGTATCTTATCAAGACGTCACAAGGTACCACTTCTCATGCATCCTGCCACCAAACGGGCAGGTCATCGGAAATTCAGCGGGAATGAGAGAATGCGCCATTTTGAAATGAAGGAAGTCATGCAGCTGGGTTCCCTTAAGGTGACCAGCGTCCCCACCTTGCATGATTCAGCCAGCTCAACGGGTTTCCTGGTGGAAAGCGGTGGTGTCAGTCTGGGATATCTCACGGATTTGGGGGCTGTCACTGAGGATAATTTTCTGGCAATGCGCAAGGCGGATTTTCTGGTTATGGAAGCCAATCATGATCGCGATATGCTATGGAATGGACTCTACCCGCCCCACCTGAAAGCAAGAGTGGATAGCAGGGTTGGTCATCTTAGCAATAGAGACAGTGCAGAGTTTATTGCACTTCTGGCTGAATTGGGCAATCTTAATGGCGTTATGTTAGCCCACCTGAGCGAAAAAAATAATGATCCTGACCTGGCCTTATCTGTCGTCTCACAGAGGCAGGAACAGGATCTTAATATTATCCTGGCTCGCCAGGATCAACCATCCAAACCAATCGAAGTGGAGAAAAAATGATGAAAAGATTAAGCATGGGCATGTTGCTCATTGTTCTAGGTGTTGTTGTGCTGGTATCCTGCGGCAAAAAAGCTGTTGATCCAGAAACAGCCTATGTGAAGATGGAAACCAGTCTGGGTGATATATATATCGATTTATTTGAGACTGATACACCTCTACACGCGGCGAATTTTAAGAAACTGTCATCTGAGGGTGCATATGAAGGTATTTACTTTCATCGTGTGATCACTGGCTTTATGGTTCAGGCCGGAGATCCAAATACCCGGGACAATGATGACCGCAGTGATGATGGCGGTGGCGGTATTGGTGAGAGAATTCCTGCTGAAATAGGTCTTCCCCATTTACGCGGTTCCCTTGGCGCTGCGCGAGATGGTAATCCAGAGAAAAAATCCAGCGGGAGCCAGTTTTACATTTGCCACGGAACCCCAAGTTGGCTCGATGGCGACTACACAGTCTTTGGAGAGGTCGTTAAAGGCATGGATGTGGTAGATGAGATCGCCACCCGCCCAGTCGACCCAAATAATAATCCCATTGAGACAGTGACCATCCTTAAAACATCCCTCATCAATCCAGAGGATGTACCGAAATAGCTATGAGCCGTCCCAGCTTTGGTCTGGCTTTAGGGGGTGGGGGAGCTCGAGGGTTTGCCCATATTGGCGTTCTACAACGCCTTGAAGAAATCGGAATTCGACCTGATTACATAACTGGGTCCAGCATGGGTGCTTTAGTGGCTGCAACTTATATCAAAATGGGTAGTGCCGCTGCCACATGGAATGAGCTCGACAGAATGACCAAAAGCGAGCCTTTTCATAAGCTGGGTATGCACCTAATCAATGTAAAAGGCCGTGGTGGTGCATCATTCTGGCACCAGGTGTCTTCCGCTATTCAGGATAGAATTGTGATCAACCTGGCACACTCAAAACCAGGACTGGTACGCCCCGACCGGGTGGAAGATGCCATCAAGTTTGTCATCACTGAGGATTCCTGGTTTGATTCCGGTACAGAGTTAGGCATTGTCTCAACTGATTTGTATTCAGGGGAGGATGTCTATTTCACTGAAGGTCCGCTGCTGCCGGCTGTGATGGCTTCAATAGCTATTCCCGGGTTTTTACCACCTGTCCATTACGAAGGTAGAACACTGGTCGATGGTGGGGTCTCACAACAGGTACCCATCCGCATGGCCCGGGAGATGGGTGCAGATTTTGTCCTGGCAGTTGATGTTGGCCAGAACATAAACCCCATTGCAGACATGGACAACGCCATGGCCATAATGAGTCAGAGTGAGAATATTCGTTCTTGTCATTATCGCGACATGTTAAACAGAGAAGCTGATGTACTCTTACAGCCAGAAATGCCAGGCGTGCATTGGTCAGCTTATGATCAGCGTGAGGCTTTTGTCGATCTCGGAATTGCTGCATTTGATGAGCGACGTGTAACTTTTGAGAATGCCTGGTATCAAAAAAGACATCCCCTGTGGGGAAGGATTAAAAATCTCTTTGGATAAGAGATAAACTCAAACGAGTAAGGATTAAACATCATCATGCGACAATCATTCAAACTGTTTTTGCCTGTCATACTGGTTCTCTTGTCTATGAACCTCTGGGGACAGCAGGCACCCATGGAAATTTTAACAGCCGAATTTGTTTCCAGCCAGAGTGCAGTTTTGGCAGGAGAGACAATCGATGTCGCTTTAATTGTAGATATCCACCACCCCTGGCATGTTTATGCCCCTGTGGGAAATGACGAGTTTACCATTCCGGTAACACCCTCAATTTTTGATGAAGAAAAACCCTTTGGCGTGGGAGAATGGATCTACCCAAAAGCCGATATGATAGCTGTGGCTGGTGTTGACGAGCCTGCAGCTGTATATGGTGGTCGAATCATCCTTCGCACCACACTTGCCATAGACCCCGACCTAACTGACCCGCTTCAGATTGAAGGTGAAGTATACTACCAGGCTTGTGATGATGCCCAATGTCTCATCCCCACAGCCATAAATTTTTCTTATACCCTGCCACTGGTTGAGGATGCAAGCCTGCGGAGTGCAACCCATACAGAGCTTTTCCCAAAAATCATCCCTCAAACAGAGATGGCAACTGATGCACAAGCTGAGGATGATGAAATCTCTGGTCTGGTTGATGACTATGGGTTAATCCTGACATTCTTTATCATTTTCTTTGGTGGTCTGGCCTTAAATTTGACACCCTGTGTCTATCCCTTGATTCCCATCACAATCAGCTTTTTCGGGGGACAGGATACCAGCAAAGGTCGCACTTTTTGGATGGCTCTGGCTTATGTGCTGGGGATTGCCGTGACCTATTCTGTGCTAGGTGTGGTTGCTGCACTGGGTGGTGGCTTGTTTGGAGCCTTACTCACCAACCCAATTGTACTTCTTGGAATTGCTGCAGTACTTGTCGGTCTATCACTCTCTATGTTCGGGGTTTATGAATTCAGGCTACCAACGGGTCTCATGACTGCCGCCAGCCAATCGAAGGCTGGTATATTTGGCTCTTTCTTCATGGGTCTGACTCTGGGGATTGTAGCAGCTCCCTGTGTGGGTCCGTTTGTTATTGGACTGCTAACATATGTGGCTGCTAAGCAGAGTGTCATCCTTGGATTTACCATGTTTTTCACACTGGCCATGGGTTTGGGTCTACCATATCTCTTTCTGGCCATGTACTCCAGTAAATTATCATCCCTGCCTCGTTCAGGCACCTGGATGATTGGCGTCCGGGTTATTTTTGGTCTGGTTCTCATCGCAATGGCTATTTACTTCATCATGCCACTACTGGGTGAATATGGAAATCTTGTCATGTCCATTTTTCTCATAGGTTCTGGTGTCTATCTGATCATGTTTGACAATAGTGCTGAAGGAAATCTCGGTTTTAATCGGATTAAACAAGGCATTGCTATCCTTCTCGTTATTATCGGAACCTGGACTGGCATCCCTGAGCCAGAACGTGTGGGCGAGGGTATCGCCTGGGAACATCCCACTAGTCAAGTTGAACTGGATGCTTTGTTAGTGTCCGATGCTCCAATTATGATTGACGTTTATGCTGATTGGTGTATCCCCTGTAAGGAAATGGACAAATTCACTTTCCCAGATGCAGAAGTTGTTAAGCTTTCCAAGAAATTCACCGCTATAAAAATTGATATGACCAAAGATACTGGCGATTTTGAGAAATATTTTCAAAAGAAATATTCCATAAAAGGAGTCCCTTCGTATATCTTTATTGATAATGGGCTTGAGCTCACTTCATTAAGATCAACGGGATTTGAAAAAGCCGAGGATTTTTTAAAACGAATGCAGGGAGCTCTTTAGGGGAGTTGCTTTTTAATCTCTGGCTATGGTTGACTTGGACAAGTATGTGACTGAAGCAATTACATATTGACCTCGTATATGTCCAGTCTACATTACGAGCTAGACCTGAGGTGGAAATGCGCGAGTCGCAACGCTACATAACATTTTTAATATTTACACTACTTTGTGGCGTTGTAGCTTTTGGCCAGGAAGATGATGAGAACCTTCCATATTGGATTTTTTTCCATGACAAAGAAGTGACCGATCAGGCGAGTTTTAATCCTGCAGAACACGAATTTTCCCACCTATCTCAGCGAGCCCTTGATCGACGTGCCTTACGGGGTACCATTCAAGGACCCAGCTATGGGGATCTCCCCGTTCCTGCTGTATACATAGATGAAATTTTAGGTCCAAATGTCAAGATTCGCACGGTAAGCCGATGGTTGAATGCAGTTTCGATTCTGGCACCGCCTGACTATATCGAGCAACTCGCCGGGAATACCATTGTTAAGAACACCAAACGCATCCATAAAGTTTCGAAGCGTATTATCAAGCGTAATACTCGTGATGATGAAGTTTATCTCTCAGATGCTGACTATGGTGCTAGTTATGATCAAAACGAGCAGATAAATGCTGTGGCAGCCCATGAACTTGGGTATACAGGTACAGATATCTGGTTGTTAATGCTGGATACAGGATTCTATACCGATCATCTGGTATTCCAGCAGGAACGTATCGTAGCTGAGCATGATTTTATTCAAGGTGATTCAATCACCTCCAACCAGGAAGGGGATCCCTTAAGTCAACATAATCACGGGACCTCCACAGCTTCTGCCGCTGGTGGATTTATAGACGGTGAATTCCGTGGAACTGCCTATGAGTGTAAATTCCTTCTCGCTAAGACTGAAATGGTTAATGAAGAGATTGAAGCTGAAGAAGATTTCTTCGTTGCAGCACTTGAATGGGGTGAAGCCCTTGGAGCAGATATCGCCTCCAGTTCATTGGGATATCTTGATTGGTATACATATGAAGATGATCTTGACGGTGAGACAGCGATTACGACCCGGGGTGTGGATTATGCAGTAGGCCTGGGAATGGTGTGTGTGACGGCTGCTGGAAATGAGGGCAATACAGATTGGTATCATATCATTGCCCCTGCAGATGCAGACTCAGTTATTTCTGTGGGTGCAGTTGATGCATTTAACGTGTCACCTGGGTTTAGTTCTCATGGTCCAACTGCAGATGGTCGCATCAAGCCTGAAGTTTTAGCCCGAGGAGTAGCCACCTTCCTGGCCGGTACAGACAGTACCCACGATTTTATTTCTGGCTCAGGGACTAGTTTCGCAACACCACTTGTTGCTGGAGCCTGTGCTCTCGTCCTGGAAGCACATCCTAACTGGACGCCCATGATGGTCAGGGAAGCGCTCATGCTAACCGCTGATGGGAATACCTCGCCGGACAACACTCGCGGATTTGGACTGATTGATGTCATGGCAGCCATTGATTATGATTTTGGGATTACGGCCGGTGATGTCAGTGGTGATGATGAACTCAATGTTAGCGATGCCGTTCTATTACTGGAATGGGTTCTGTCTGATATTGAACTCACTGAAATTCAATTTGATGTGGCAGATATCAATGATGACCTCCAGGTTGATATATTGGATATTGTGGTTTTGGTAGAGTGGATTCTAACTCTATAAGAAATTAGTAACTTTTTTTAAAGCCCCCAAGTGGGGCTTTTTTTATTGCAGTTAGGATTGAAAGCGCTAAAATGAGCCAAATGGAACAACCTGAAAAACCTGAACTGCTACCATTTATTATTGATGGTCCCCCCTGGGAGAAGAAACACGAATTAGGGTTCTTTGTAGCATTCATTGAAACCATAAAAGCCTTCCTGCTAAGACCGGCTGCGACCTATAGCGTCATGAGAAGAAATGCGGGGATTAGTGATGCCCTGGTTTACACATTGGCTATACAGGTATTCACCTTTTTATGGACTTTTGCCATTGCTGAGCCAAATCCAGAGATGTTTTTGCCTGAAAGTCCAGAGCTACGTGAACTCATCGATCTACCAGAGAACTTCTCTCAGATCATGATACTTGCCTATCCAATCTCTGTCATTCTACTCCAGTTTATTTCGGCCTTTGGGGTGCATCTCTCACTGAAATGGAGAGGCCTCCAAACTTATGATTTCACACTCATCTTTAGAATGTTTGCATATGCGAGTGGGACTGCATCATTATTGATACTGCTTCCAATTATTGGTGGGGTGTTCTCACTTGGAATGACAATTTATCTTGGTTATATGGGATTAAGAACCATCTATGCCATGGATGCAGGATCGTTTTTAATTACAGCAATTATGGCCTTTTTTCTGACACTGGGATTGTATCTTCTCTCAGTATTTGGGATTACCATTATCGTATTGCTTTTTTCTTTCATTTTTTAACCGCTTACCCCCCTAAAGGTTGTTTCTCCTTACCAATTTCAATGGGTGGCGTCTAAGTGTTATCGATACTTCTCTGGAGCTGGGGAACTTACTTATCACATTACCGTTTCAGACAAGGAAGAAAGGGGTACACCATGTTGACATTCCTAACTATGAAAACTAACTTCCGTCCACGTATGCAGGTAAAAAAAATATTAATGATGTTTCTCATGGTTGCAGTGCTTCAGTCCTGCTATACCATGTTGTACCCACCTAGAACGCTCCCACAGACCGTGACAACAGTTGTCTCTGAACCTGCCATGGTCAGCACCATTGGTGGTAGCGGAGTATATGGCTGGGATCCCTATTGGGAACCCGCCCTGCCGTTCACCAGTTATCACACAGGATATGGTGCTTCCTATTACAGTCCCTATAATTACTACGATTATCATCATCCCCATTATGCTCCAGTATATGTGGTTAGCGAATCAAGAGATCCCACTCCAGCAAGAGATTTTGACCGCGATGAAATGCAAGGTGGCTCCAGACTTCGTGAGAGGAATGATGCTTCCTCACTTTCCGGTTCTGGCAGTAAGGGGAACACTGTCGGGTTAGGTAGCGGCATGTCCTCAGCAGCTTCACCTGTAATAATGCCGATAATTACAGATCCTGTTGTTATCCAACCTCCAATAATTTATAAGCCCAGAAATGATGAAGCTAAGCCTGTAATTAAAAATGTTAAGCCAGTTAAAGTGAAGAAGTCAAAACCGGCTAAAACACCCAAAGCTAAGGCTGTTAAGAAACAAGAAGCCTCAGAAAAATCGGATTCTCCTCCTCCCAAAAAACGCAGCCGAATCCGGAACTAATTTAATATGAAAAATAGAATAATTTTTATTACCATGCTCCTATGGGCAGTTAATCTTTTTTCTCAAAATTATCTTGATGTCATCCGACCTTTTCGGGGAATGAGAGGCATCTCAGGCTCTGAAAGCGGTGTTATCCCGGCTTCCATGGGAGCCAATAATGCCTTAATGGGCAATCCAGCAGTCCTCAGCTATAATGAAAGGGCCTTTTTCTCAGCAGATTTGAGTTATGATCAGGTCACAGGCAAAAGTGTATTTAACTCAACCGTTTGGGAAAATCTCCAGGATCAACAATTGCGATTTAACAGCCTGACCTACATCAAGCCTGTTCAGGTCTATCGAGGCGCCTGGGTCTGGGGCGTCAATTTGCAGCGTATAAACTCCTTTAGCAGTATCAGCCAGTTTAATGATTTTGATCCTGATGAAGATTTTTATTATAAATACCTGTACCAGGAAAGTGGGGATTTGTATGCCCTGACTGTCGGGACCTCTGTGCTGGTTACCATGAATACATCTCTGGGGTATGCAGTTAGCTATCTCACAGGTAAGAATTCCTTTAGCAAGTTGTATGAAGAGACTGATCCTCAGGATATGTATACCTTCAATAGGTTTGTAGATAGTCTGCAATTTAGTCCAAGCTACCACGGATTTGGTGCCCGTGTAGGTCTTTTGAGTGAGGTATCTGAAAATCTTAATCTGGGAATCTCAATTGAACTGCCCTCACGCATATCAGTTGACGAATCTGCCAGTCGTGATTCTACAGAGTGGTATGATGATGGCACCCAGCAAATCTTTTCCCACGATAAATGGTCAGGGTTGGAATACACAACCTGGGGACCCTGGCGATTAGGTCTCGGGCTCGGGTTTGTCGCAAGCCCATTTGAAGCCAGTATCAATTACCGCTATCACAAATATTCTTCTGTTTTTCTCAGGAGTGATTTATATGATTCGGAAACAGGGGAAAGTCTGGAGCGGCTCGTGGATGAACAGGTGAGCAAGTATGTGCAGGATGTCCACGAATTTTCGGCATCCCTGTTATGGGCCCTTGATCCTCTCACGCTTTCCTTTGCAGCTACTCTGATGAATGATCCTCTAAACTATCGATTCGACAACATTATTCGCATGGATATGGGTGTGGGCTATCAATTACGTTCTGGAATTGGATTTACGCTTGCCCTACGCAATGAACAATGGCAAGGCGATCTCAACCACACACTGGAGAGCAGTGTGAAGCGCTCTGTTGATGTTGAAAATTCGTTCTCTAATATTCAATTTGGATTGAAATACATACTTTGATGCGAAAAAAAGTACCAGTAAACATAATTAAATCACTTCTCCTTTTCACAATAGCGGGCTTCCTCGGGGGACAAAGCGCTTGGAATACAGGAGACTTAAACCTTACCTATCAGAGCATCCCTGATCCTGCTCAAGCTCTTGATCTATCCGGTGATCTTATCTCAGACGACGTCCCCCATGAAGGGGTTGGGGGATTTGAATTGAGCCTGGGTGATACCAACCTGGTTACCCTGCTTGCCTATGATCTTTATGTAAACGGGAGTGATACGCTGGCAGACATCTTCGTCATTTTTATGAGTGATACAATTCCTCTGCAAGAAGGGACCTATACTGTTAATCCGGCTCCAGACGCTCTGAAAATGTTTGTCTGGTTGAGCGAAGTAGATCCCGAGAGTCTGGCTGGCCTGATCGATGAATCATTTACACTGGATTCACTGGGGGTTTTCGATCCCTACATTTCAGTTTCAGGAGAATTTGAGATTATCGCCAATAATGAGTTCCATTTTGAGATGGATTTCTCAGGCCTGATGTTCAATACCAGCTTTCAGCTACGGACAGTAACTGATGGAAGCATTAATCTCTGGAATACCCTTCCAGTTTCAGTTTATACACGAGGATCGGTGGACTATAGTGTAGGGTCTGAATCAGGAAGTATAAATGGTGTCCTGAATCCGCTTACAGAATCCGAGGGTGCCGGAGCACTTCTCACACAGAGCGGGGATACATTGACCTATAATTTCATCTCCTATCTTGAGCAACCTGATAACTCGTATGATGTCTATGGCCTGGTCTTGACAGGCACCGAATCCCACTTTCCTCTGGATGGCTCAGAATCAGAATTCAATATTTCGCTAACCGATGCATCTTTGCCCAATGCAGTACCATATATGATGCAAGATGTGGCTCTGGATGAAATCTTCATGCTTTTGGAATCCGGAGAACTTCCTACACTGGATCAGCTAAGCCAACTATATCTTCCCATAGGATTGGGAAGCGCTACTTTTTCTTACACAGCTGAAGGGAATGCTCAATTAAACATGGGAAATGTTCTCATGACAAACAGCACAGCAGATGTTACCCAGCTAAGCACTGATTGGCTCCTCACCAACAATCTTCCTTCAGCGATTAATGATGATATTGTCCTTAACCCAAATTCAACAAAGATTGTGGGACCCGCTTATCCCAATCCCTTTAACAGCAGCACCATGATCCCGATTCAGTTGACTGCAGGGACTACTGTTGGGGCTCGCTTCTACAACCTGCGCGGTCAGGAGGTCTACACCCTGGAGTTTGGATATCGTGGACCAGGGCATCATCAATTACTCATTGATCTCGGTATGACCAATCTGGGTGGTGGTATTTACTATTACTCTCTTTTTACCCAACAGGGTCAACTGGGGAGTGGGTCTTTCGTTTATCTGAAATAGACCATCCCGACACCGCTGACGGGGAAAAGGGTTACCCCATGATAAAAATCGTCATATAAGCAAAAATTAATCGCCTTTGGGCTTCCTTTGGCATGATATTTATATATGTTTGAGGCGATGCTTTACGAACAATTCTCAGGATTAAATCCACTCGCCATTCACAGGAGAAATAAATGACACGTAAGATGGTAACCATCGATGGGAATGATGCAGCTGCATACATTGCCCACAAGACAAACGAAATTTGCGCTATTTACCCAATCACCCCTTCTTCAAACATGGGTGAGTTGGCTGATGCCTTTAGCGCCCAGGGAAGAACCAACATCTGGGGTACGGTCCCAACTGTAGAAGAGATGCAAAGTGAAGGTGGAGCTGCTGGTGCAGTCCACGGTGCGCTACAGACTGGTGCCTTGACTACGACCTTTACAGCCTCTCAGGGCTTGCTGCTCATGATTCCCAACATGTATAAGATTGCTGGTGAGTTAACCGCAACAGTATTTCATGTATCGGCTCGGTCATTGGCTGCTCAAGCGCTCTCAATTTTTGGTGATCACTCTGATGTGATGGCCACCCGTGCAACTGGTTGGGCCATGTTGGCAGCAAACTCAGTGCAGGAAGTTATGGATAGCGCCCTTATTTCCCAGTCAGCCACCCTCCAGACCCGCGTTCCCTTTATTCACTTTTTTGATGGATTTCGTACCTCACACGAAGTCATGAAAATTGAGCAACTCGAAGATGAAGATATCCGTGGTATGATTGATGATGAATGGGTGATTGCCCATCGCAACCGTGGTATGAATCCCAACCGACCCGTTCTTCGCGGAACCGCCCAGAACCCTGATGTATATTTCCAGGGACGCGAGACTGTCAACCCCTTCTATGAAGCTGCTCCTGAGTTGGTGCAAAAAACCATGGATCGTTTTGCCAAGATTACTGGCCGTCAATATCACCTATTCGATTATGTGGGACCTGAAGATGCTGATCGTGTGATCATCATCATGGGTTCTGGTGCTGAAACCGTGGAAGAGACCATTAACCACATGAATGCAAATGGTGAGAAAGTCGGAATGCTGAAAGTTCGTCTTTTCAGACCCTTCTCTATCAAGCATTTTATATCAGCCCTACCTGCATCCGTTAAAAAAATCGCTGTCCTTGATAGGACCAAAGAGCCAGGTGGTGCCGGCGAGCCCATGTATCAGGATGTGGTGACTGCCTTTGCAGAAGCCGCCATTGAAGATTACTTCCAGTTCGAGAAAACTCCGGTTATCATTGGTGGTCGCTATGGTCTTTCCTCAAAGGAATTTACACCGGCCATGATTAAGTCGATTTACGATGAGCTGAATTCAGCCAAACCTAAAAATCACTTCACCATCGGTATTAATGATGATGTGTCCCATACTTCATTGGATTATGATCCAGAATATCGAACCATTAAAGGTGAAGTATTCCGGGGTCTCTTTTATGGTCTGGGAGCTGACGGTACAGTTGGAGCCAATAAGAACTCCATTAAAATTATTGGAGAAGGCACTGACAATTATGCCCAGGGTCATTTTGTTTATGACTCCAAGAAATCAGGGAGTACCACCACATCTCACCTTCGTTTTGGAAAAGACAAAATTCAATCAACCTATCTTATAGATAAGGCCAATTTTATCGCCTGTCACCAGTACGAACTCCTGGAGCAGTTTGATGTGCTTTCCAAGGCAGAAGAAGGTGCGACTTTCCTATTGAATAGTCACCTGAACAAAGATGAGATTTGGGGTGCACTATCAAGAGCTTATCAAAAACAGATCATTGATAAGAAACTTAAATTCTATGTGATCAACGCAGTTAAAGTTGCCCAGGAAACGGGCATGGGTATGCGTATAAACACCATTATGCAAACCTGCTTCTTTGCCATCTCAGGCATTCTTCCCAAAGATGAATCCATTGCTAAGATCAAGGAAGCTATTAAAAAGACCTACAGTAAAAAGGGTGGATCCATTGTGGAGAAAAACTTCCATGCTGTGGATCAATCTGTCTCCAACCTTTTCCAGGTTGACGTGCCTACGACCCTGAATGGCAGCGATGCACTTCGTTTAATCGTACCTGAGGCTGCTCCTGAATTCGTTCAGAAAGTCACTGCTGAGATTATTGCAGGTCGTGGAGATGATCTTCCCGTGAGTGCCATGCCCAATGATGGTACCTGGCCTACAGGGACCACACAGTGGGAGAAAAGAAATATCGCACTGGAAGTTCCAGTTTGGGAACCAGATATTTGTATACAGTGTAACAAGTGTGCCATGGTTTGTCCCCATGCTGCGATTCGTCCCAAAATTGCAGATGAGAGTGCATTCGAAGGTAGCCCGGCAACCATGAAGCATGTGAGTGCCAAGGGTAAAGAGTGGGAAGCAGGATCTCAGTATATTCTACAAGTTGCAGTTGAAGATTGCACGGGTTGTAATCTCTGTGTTGAAATCTGTCCCGCCCGTGATAAGAGCAATCTCAGTCGCAAAGCCATCAACATGGCCGATCAGCGTCCATTGCGTGAAGCTGAAAGAACCAATTGGGATTTCTTCATGGATCTTCCTGAAGTGGATCGCTCCAATATCAAACATTCCACTGTCAAGGGCTCACAGCTTTTACAGCCTCTTTTCGAGTTCTCTGGAGCTTGCGTGGGTTGTGGAGAAACACCCTATGTTAAGCTCACGTCTCAATTATTTGGGGATCGTATGGTGATTGCCAATGCAACAGGTTGTTCATCCATTTATGGTGGTAATCTCCCCACAACTCCCTGGTCTACCAACAAGGCTGGACGAGGACCAACATGGAACAATTCGCTCTTTGAAGACAATGCTGAATTTGGTCTGGGATACCGTTTATCCATTGATAAGCATCAGATACATGCTGTTGAACTTATGACCCTTCTCAAGGATGATATTGGTGCTGATCTGGTTGCTTCAATAGCCAACGCGTCTCAAGCAAATGAGCCTGAGATATTCGAACAGCGTATGCGTGTGAAGCAAATGACTGACATTGTTGAAAAACTGGATACACCTCTGAGTAGACAATTGTTATCGGTTGCCGATAATCTTGTCAAGAAGAGTGTCTGGATCATGGGTGGAGATGGCTGGGCCTACGATATTGGTTATGGCGGTCTTGATCATGTTCTCGCATCAGGAAAGAATGTCAATATCCTGGTTTTGGACACTGAAGTATATTCAAACACAGGTGGTCAGAAATCTAAAGCTACCCCTCTGGGAGCCGTTGCGAAATTTGCTGCTGCCGGAAAACCATCAGGTAAAAAAGATCTCGGGATGATGGCCATGAGCTATAAAAACGTCTATGTCGCCTCCGTGGCAATGGGCTCAAGTGATGCTCAGACAGTCCGCGCCTTTATGGAAGCCGAGGCATATGATGGTCCATCGCTTATCATTGCCTATAGTCAGTGTATCGCACATGGAATAGATATGGCCAAGGGAATGGATCAGCAGAAGTTGGCAGTTGAAAGTGCTTATTGGACACTTTATCGCTACAACCCAATGTTGGCAATAGAAGGCAAAAACCCACTCACACTGGATTCCAAACCTCCTAAGAAACATGTCCGTGAATATGCCATGAATGAAACGAGATTTTCTATTCTGAGTCGTATTGACCCTGAGTTGTCAGCTAAATATATAGAAGCCTCTGATGTGGCTGCCAAAGAAAAGTATGAATATTATGCCAAGTTGGCTGCCATATCATACGATGAAGCTTAAGTGAAGATCATAAAGGAATAATTGATATGCGTCTAAGTACAAATTATATGGGCTTGGAATTAAAGAATCCTTTAGTTCCCTCAGCTTCACCGCTGACAGAAAAACTGGATAAAATTAAGATACTTGAAGACAATGGCGCCTCTGCAGTGGTGTTGTTTTCTCTCTTTGAAGAACAGATTGAGCAGGAAGACAGCACTATAGAGCATTTTATGGACTATGGGACCGATTCATATGCTGAATCTCTGAGTTTTTTCCCACAGGCTCATGAATATCTGTCTGGACCCCAGGACTATCTGGAAAATTTGCGCAAAATTAAAGAGGGTGTGGATATTCCTGTTATCGCCAGCTTGAATGGAGCCACTCCTGGTGGATGGATGAAATATGCCAAGAAAATCCAGGAAGCCGGAGCTGATGGTCTGGAATTGAATATTCACTATTTACCTGTGGATTTCAATGAGAGCAGTGCTGACGTTGAAAAGCGTTACACAGATATTGTGAGCTGGGTGAAATCTAATGTGGATATTCCAGTTGCCGTTAAAATTGGATCCCGGTTTAGTTCTCTACCTGCAGTAGCCAAGGCTTTGGAAGGAGTTGGCGCAGATGCGCTGGTCATGTTTAATCGTTTCTACCATCCTGATATCGATCTGGAAAAGTTGGAAACCAGGCGCCAGATTCATTTGAGCCATAGCAGGGATATTAGACTTCCCATGCGCTGGATATCCATTCTGCGTGGAAATGTGAACATGAACTTTGCTGCCAGCGGCGGTGTTCATAGCGCCAGTGATGTTCTCAAGCTTGTCATGTCCGGCGCTGATGTCACTATGCTGACCTCAGCACTCATGGCCCATGGTCCCGAACTGATTAAAACCATCGAGAAAGACCTGATCACCTGGATGGATGAGAATGAATACCAAAGCATTGCCCAGATGAAGGGTAGCATGAGCCTCATTCATTCACCCAAGCCACAAACATTGGTTCGTGATAACTATATGCGAACTTTATTGGATTTTCAGGCCCAAAATAAATTCTAACTGATATCCTTTAACTTGCGGGACTCGAATTTTCGAGTCCCGCATTTTTTTAACAAGCAATACCGATTTTTTGCAGGTCATGATTATATTATGAGATCGCAGCGCGATGAACTGCTGTCTCACTTTGGCTTATGGTTAAAGGAAGAATAATGATGACATCAAATGAATCAGAGCAACGTAAAGGTTTCTGCCCGGTGTATGACATTGAATGTCCATCTGGTCCTGAAGCCGCTAATGATTGTGAAAATCGCTTCAAAAGCGACTACAACCCATTGACAAGTTTTCGCGATTCTGAAATTGAGCATTGTGCCATTTACCGTATGGAGCAGAAAGCAGAGCTCGAAAAAGATTCAGACGAGGATGAGGAATACAATTAAAATTCATCTAAGGATGAGGAGTAATATTTGTGAATGCAGCTGAAAAATCGTCTGAATTTAAATCTGTACAGGATGTGCTTAAAAGAGCCATTCTTTTAGAAATGAATGGTAAAGAGTTTTTCGCCATGGCTGCCAAGACAGCCACTTCCAAGGTGGCCAAAGAACTTTTTGAGCATATGGTGAAAGAAGAAGAACATCACTTAAAAATCCTGCAGTTGACTTTCAAGCGGCACCTGGATGAAGGCAAGGTTGTCTTGCCGACGGAAGCAGAGCTCGAATTCGGTTTTAAAGACCCCATTATCGATAAGTCTTTTCTTATGGAATTGAGAAACAGCGATTTTGACTCTTCAGCAATAAGTATCGCACTCACACTGGAAGAACGTGCTTTCAAATTCTATCAGAAAGAAGAACTGGCTGCTACTGATCCTGATATCAAGCAACTTTTTACCTGGCTTACAGACTGGGAAATTGATCATCACCAAAAACTCATGGCTCTGGAGGAAGATTTCAGACAGGAAGTCTGGAACGACTCCAATTTCTGGCCCATGTAAATTTCCCTGCTCGAGGTATCATTTTTTTTCAAGGCGCGGATTCTAATCCGCGCTTTGCGTTTTTGAAATATGAGCAGCTTTATGCCTTAGAATGTCACTAATTCTTTAATGTATTTGAAGTGAGAGATATTGCATGGGAGTAATTGTTGACCTATTTTCCGTTAATATATTTTGAGGAATTTTATGAAACATTTCACCTACATATTTAGCATCCTTTTTATGAGTTCGGTTTTCGCTCAAGTCTATGAAAATACTAATGTCCCCTGTAAACCCATCTCAGAAATGGCTTCCCACTATTCTGCTCTGGCCAAGGCTTCCCAGCGAGCTGATATTTTTGATTACAACGTGCATTACTACAATCTTGAAATAGACATAAACATTGAGACAGAAATTATTTATGGAAACGTCGAGGTTCACTTATTGCCAGAAGTGGACAATCTGGAAAACATTCAATTGGATTTTGCCAGTGGCATGACAGTCGATGCAGTTACTCTGAATGGAGCCACCTTTAATCACTTCTCCGATTTGCTGAGCATTGACCTTGATGGTAGCTACAATGTGGGAGAATCGGTAGTCGTGGGCATCCAGTATCACGGCCATCCTCTGCAGGGTGGTTTTCAAGCCTTTGCATTTGGCCATCAATACGGCAATGTCACACGACCTCCCATGATCTCGACCCTGAGTGAACCCTATGGGGCTCGATCCTGGTGGCCTTGCAAGGATGTCCCCACGGATAAGGCTGATTCTGTGAGAGTATCCCTGACTACGGATGCTGACTTGGATGCCGTTTCCAATGGAATGCTTGTTTCAGAGACCCTAAATCTGGATAGCACAAAAACGACTGTGTGGGAACATAAGTATCCCATTACGACCTACCTGGTCTCACTGGCCATTACTGACTATACCTACTGGACTGAAATGCATCATTTCGCAGATGGTGATTCCATGCCTCTGGAATACTGGATGTATCCACCCTCAGCAACAGAGCCCATCATGGAAGTCTGGAATAGAACCGCAGATATGATAGATATATTTGGTGAATATTATGGTAAATACCCTTTCTCTGAAGAGAAGTATGGGATGGCACAATTTGGATGGGGAGGTGCCATGGAGCACCAGACCTGTTCCAGTATGGGTTCATACGGTGAAAATACGATTGCCCATGAGTTGGCCCACCAGTGGTGGGGAGATCTGGTCACATGCAGCAATTTCCATCACATCTGGATCAATGAAGGGTTCGCAACCTATTCTGAAGCCTTGTATTGGGGCGCTGTAAATGGGGAAGAAGCCTATCATGCCCATATGGCATCAAAAGTGAATGACGTGAACAGCTCGGTATATCGACCTGATACCAGCAGTGTGGGTGCAATTTTCAGCTACTCCATGGTCTATCAAAAAGGTGCCTGGGTTCTACATATGTTGAGACATGTCGTAGGGGATGAGACCTTTTTTGCCAGTCTGGCCGCTTATCGTGAAGCCTTCCAGTTTAGAACCGCATCCACAGAGGATTTTCAGGGTGTTGTTGAAGAAGTCTGGGGACAGGATCTGGAATGGTTTTTCGACCAATGGATTTATGGCATTGGGAGACCCTCATATCGATGGTGGTGGAGTGCCAGCACGGCGGATGAATTTGGAAATTCCCAGGTGACTGTCCATGTTGATCAGATTCAGGGCAGCTCCCTGCCAACATTTAAAATGCCAATTGATCTAAGCTTTGGTGATGGGACCAATGAGGCACATATGGTGATCTGGGATTCCCTGAGAGCTCAGGATTTCAATATCACGCTAAATTTTGTCCCAACTGAACTTTCTTTTGATGAAAACGAGTGGATTCTAAAAAGTGCCAACCAGGTAGCCGATGTAGATGGAGGTTTCAATCCCAGGAGGCTTACACTTCTTGCGGCTTATCCGAATCCATTCAATGGTGAAGTGAATATTCCGTACACCACAGATGCATACTTCCATGGAACACTCAGTATCTATGATCTCCGCGGCAGTGAAGTCTACTCCACGTCCCTGAGGAACACCACGGCAGGGGTATATGAAGTCCATTGGGATGGCAGAGACATCAACGGGATGAATCTTGGCTCAGGGGTATACATTGCGCAAATTACCTCAACTGAACATGGGTCTTTCTCTCAAAAAATATCTATTCTGAAATAATTCCCTGCTGCAATTGCACTAAACTATACACTATTACAGAGGCAAAAATTGCTTTGTCTCTGGGTTTGGCAACATATTTGCCGTTATGTCATCGAAACTAGAAATTTTCACCTAGATGACAGGAAGTTATGAAAGAAGAAAAAAAAGTCGGATACTCAGCCCTGGTGGTTGGCGCAATCTCCCTGGGAGAGGCCTGGCTGAATATATTGGGCGGAGCAGCAGATGCTTTTGATATCTTCTTTCTGGGGTTGGGACTTGTTGCCAGTCTGGCAGGTATTGCACTGATAATTCAAAAGGGTAGCTCAACAGTAGAGGAGTAGTCCTCCTTTTCTAACGGATTCAATTGGAAACAATCTGTGAAAAATCTAAACTTCATCTGGGATTTCTCGCTATTAAGAGTAATATTCTCACAAATAGTAGTTTGATGCTGTAATGCCCAATGATGGGAAAATCCACTGGTTAATGAGACAAGGAGTAATATTGTGATTCGTTTGACTAAAGCTGGGGAATATGGACTGAGGGCCGTGAGGTATCTGGTCGAAAATGGAGATAAGAGCCGCATCAGTATTGGTGATATTTCCGAGAATAAGAAAATCCCTGAACCATTTCTTAGAAAATTGTTCAAGCCCCTTGTTCAACAAGGGATTATTTTTAGCACACGCGGTGTATCAGGTGGTGTACGCTTATCTCGCGATCCAAAAGAAATTACTGTGCTTGAAGTCGTAGAAGCTCTTGAGGGACCTCTGGCACTGAATGAGTGTCTTTTAGAAGATGCTTCTTGTGAATTCATGACCGAATGTGGAATGCATGATGTATGGGATGAGGCTCAAGCCGCAATGGCAAAGGTCCTGAGATCAAAGAATTTGACTGATCTGACCCGCTAGACGCTACAAGGTTTTGTAAATAAGATTCAAATGAGGGAAACATGACAACTGAAGCATCGAAATTGCAAAAGGCACCGGAAATTTATCCCAAGTGGGAAAAAATCAAGGATATGACAGATCAGCTCATTGATATTATGCTGAATCTAAGACAAAGCGGTCATCCTGGAGGCTCGCGTTCCAAAGTACATATGTTGGTTTCACTATTTTTAGGTGGTCCAATGCGCTGGGATATCAGGAATCCACAAAAACGGTTTGGTGATAAATTTATCCTTTCTGCCGGTCATGTTGTTCCAGGTATATATGCTCTCCTGGCTGTCCTGAATGAATCTTTGCGTCGTAAATATGCTGAAACCAATGATGAACGCTATTACCTGGGGTCTGCAGATCGTGTCTTAACCTGGGAGGATCTGCTTACCCTGAGGAATAAAGGCGGTCTACCTGGACATGCTGAGATGGCTGGAAAAACCAATATTTTTAAGGCCAATACCGGACCATCCGGACACGGTATGCCTGTTGCCGTTGGTGAGGCCATGGCCCTGAAGTATGCCGGTGCTGAGGATGTCCGTGTTTTTGCTGTGGAAGGTGAAGGGGGATTGACTCCAGGCGTGACCCATGAGTCCCTTAATTCCGCTTATGGTTTGGGTCTGGGAAATCTCCATTTTCTCGTTGACTGGAATGATTTTGGAATAGATGATCGCCCCTTTTCATCAGTTGTCTATGGAACGCCAAAAGACTGGTTCGCTCCCCATGGCTGGCGTGTATTTGGCACCGAAAACGGATCCGAATGGGAAAGTGTTAATACTGCGCTTCAGGAAATGGCTTTTGATGAAAACTCAGAAGGTGCTCCGGCAATGGCCTGGTTTAAAACCCGTAAAGGTCGCGGGTATGGCGTTTATGATAACAAATCACATGGTGCAGCTCACAAATTCAATAATCCTACTTACTGGCAGACAAAACAAGAATTTACTGATAAATACGGAATCCAGTTTGATGGGATGGGGGAAGCAGGACCAGACACCAGGGCTGAGCGGACAGAACAAGCCCGCATCAATATGGAAAAAGTATTTGAAGTATTTAATCAGGATCCTGAATTGCTCAACTATCTGGCAGATCGCCTGGTGGAGCTGGGAGAGGCTGTTCCTGAAGACAATCAAAGCGTATGGATTGATACCTCAAGAAACCCCCTGAATGATCCCGTCTTAACAGATCTCAAATCATTACCACCAGAACTTTTTGTGAAGCCAGGTGAAGTGGCTCCCAACCGTGGCGGTTTCTCAAAGTATGCATCCTATTTGAACGCCTATGTCAGCAAAAATTATGGCCGTCCGTTAGTGCTGGCCATGTCTGCAGACCTGGCAGATTCCACCAATATTTCTGGTTTTGGAAAAGATTTCGGGGATACTCCTGGGTATGGGTTCTATAACCGAAAGGACAATACCAAAGGAACCATGCTGCCACAAGCGATAACCGAATTTGCCAATGCTGGTATCTGTACTGGAATTGCAGCAACCAATTTTTCAAAAACGCCAGAAGCAGATTTTAATGGGTTCTTTGCAGCGTGCTCTACCTATGGATCTTTTTCCTATCTAAAATATGGTTCTTTTAGAATCTTCAGTCAGATGGTGCAAGACGCCGATGTAAAATTAGGTAAGGTCATCTGGGTTGCCGGTCACTCTGGACCGGAAACTGCCGAGGACTCACGAACTCATTTTGGTATTTATTCTCCTGCAGTTACGCAGCTCTTCCCCAAGGGAAAAGTCATCAATCTGTATCCATGGGAACACAATGAAGTTGCTCCCATGTTGACAGCCGCTCTGGCAACCGATGTACCTATTATTGCCCTCCATCTTACTCGACCTGGTGTTGAAATACCAGATCGCAAGAAACTGGGTATGGCCTCCTATATGGACGCTGCCAAAGGCGCTTATATTATCCGTGATTACAAATCTGATCGTCCCAAAATGGGTACCATCTTTGTGCAGGGTACAGCCACCACCGCTAATTTGCTCAAATTGTTGCCCGAACTCGATAAGCGTGGTCTGAACGTGAAACTTGTGGCTGCCGGAAGTCCACAGCTATTTGCCTTGCAGTCCGAAGCCTATCGTCAGGAGACAGTAAGTGACGCAGACTGGCTGAATTCTACCTTCATCACAAATGGCTCCGCCATCGCCATGCAGGATTGGACAGGCAACCGCCTGTCAATCGAGTATGCCATGACTGCGGATTGGGATGATAATTGGAGGTCTGGTGGATCTCTGGAAGAAGTGATGGAAGAAGCCCATCTCTCTGAGCGTTGGTTGCTGGAAGGTATTGAACGTTTTGCCAACGATCGTGAAGCACGCATGAAACGCCTGGGAATGATCTAACTTCCCTACGATTATTATAGAGGTTTAAAATGAGAAAATTTGCAAATCGTTATGGCCGTCTGGGAACAGAGACCGCCTTTGCAGTGGGCGCTGATGCAGCAGCCTGGTCTGCCAAGGGAAACAAGGTTTACCCATTTCATCTGGGTGACATGAACATTACTACACCAGAGTATATCAGAGATGCAGCCACCAAAGCTGCCCGTGATGGAAAAACAGGCTATGCTCCCGGTCCTGGCATTATGCCACTACGCGAAGCCCTGGCTGAAGATATTGGTATGGCGCGCGGGCTTAATTACACGGCAGAGAATATTTCAGTCCAACCCGGTGGTAAACCAGTTATTGGTAAATTTCTGGGTGTACTCCTGGAAGAAGGTGCAGAAGCCTTATATCCCAATCCCGGTTATCCAATTTATGAATCTCAGATTGAATACCTCGGGGGCAAAGCCCTGCCATATGGCTATGTGACTACTGAAACTGGTTTTGCCATTAACAAAGAAGAAATTGAGAATCAGATTACTGATAAGACAACAGTGATTATTTATAATAATTATCAGAATCCCATTGGTGCTGAGTCAACTGAAGCGGAAATGAAGTGGATAGCAGACCTGGCCATCAAACATGACCTGTGGGTGCTCTCAGATGAAGCTTATTTTGAAGTTCGTTATTCCGGTCGCAGTAAAAGTATTGCCTCACTGCCTGATATGGCAGAACGGACCGTTATCCTGTATACTTTTTCAAAGAAATTTGCCATGACAGGTTGGCGTCTCGGTTGTGCCGCTGGACCAGAGGATGTGATTGAAGCCATCTCAAAATTCAATACCAACCAGGAGTCTTGCTCCAATCATTTTGTTCAGATGGCTGGTCTGGCTTGTTTGAGTGGACCTGCAGGACCTCAGAATGATATTCTTGATCAATTGAAGCTTAGACGCGATGCCCTGGTGGATGCCCTTCTGGCTATCGATGGCGTAAAGGTTTCCAAACCAGAAACGACATTCTATCTGTTTCCAGATGTGACAGACATATTCAAGCGGAAGGGCTATACAGAATCTTCCAAATTCCGTCTGGACGCCCTCTATGAGACAGGCGTATCCTTCTGTTCCCGTGAGCACTTTGGCAGACCCTTGTCTGGTGAGGAGAAAGTCTTCATTCGATTTGCATATAGTGGTATTAATGTGGATCAGATTCAGGAAGGACTGGCAGCCCTAAAAAGCTTCTGGGAGTAGCCTCGATACATCCTGCTTTTAATATTAGTTTTTTAACCAGATGACATCTTCTTTGGAGATGTCATCTTGATTTTGGATAGGTTTATATGATCACAAAGAAAGACGCTCTCGCTTATCACAGCATGGGAATCCGTAAGGGAAAAATTGAAGTCATCTCCACCAAGCCTTTTGCAACACAAAGGGATCTGAGTCTGGCATATTCTCCAGGTGTTGCATACCCTTGTTTGGCGATTGCTGAAAATCCTGCGCTTGCAAACGAATACACTGCCAAAGGCAATCTGGTTGCTGTCATATCCAATGGTACCGCCGTTCTTGGTTTGGGTAATATTGGAGCTCTGGCTGGAAAGCCCGTCATGGAAGGCAAAGGCGTTCTGTTTAAAAGATTTGCAGATATCGATGTCTTTGATCTGGAAGTTGATACTGAAGATCCAGACGAATTTATCAATGCGGTCAAATTGCTGGAGCCCACATTTGGGGGCATCAATCTGGAGGATATCAAATCGCCAGAATGTTTTTATATCGAGCAAAAACTTCGGGAAGTGATGAATATTCCTGTCTTTCATGATGATCAGCATGGAACTGCGATTATTTCAGCTGCGGCACTACTCAACGCTGTAGAGGTCGCTGGCAAAAAAATGGGGGATATCCGGATTGTGGTCTCTGGTGCCGGAGCATCGGCACTCTCGTGTAGCGAACACTACATCCGCATGGGTGCTCGACGTGAGAATTTGATCATGTGTGACTCCAAAGGGGTCATTTATAAGGGCCGTACGGAAGGTATGAATGAGTACAAGTTGCCCTTTGCCAATGACACCAAACACAGAACGCTCCAGCAAGCCCTGGACGGGGCGGATGTATTTATTGGTCTCTCCAAGAAAGACATTATTGTCGGTGATGATTTAAAAACCATGGCTCCCAATCCAATTATTTTCGCCATGGCCAATCCTGATCCGGAAATTACCTATCCCGATGCCATGGCCGCTCGCCCTGATGCCATCATGGGAACAGGTCGTTCAGACTATCCCAACCAGGTGAATAATGTCCTGGGTTTCCCTTTTATCTTCCGGGGAGCTCTGGATGTTCAGGCAACTACAATTAATGAAGAAATGAAGGTAGCTGCTACCCTGGCACTTGCTGCTCTGGCAAAAGAAGATACGCCAGATGAAGTGATACAAATTTATGGGTTGGATCACATTGAATTTGGTCGTGACTATCTGATTCCAAAACCTTTCGATCCTCGGGTGCTCCTTTGGGAATCTGTGGCTGTGGCCGAAGCCGCCATGAAGACCGGGGTCGCCCAGCGCACCATTGATCTTGATCAGTATAGAGAGGAGTTGGAAGCCCGACTTGGAAAAGGCCGTGAGTTCATGCGCACACTCTATAATCGAGCCAAGGCAGCTCCCAAACGAGTGATCTATCCTGAAGGTGAAAATCCTCGTATCATCCGGGCGAGTAACCTTATTCTCCAGGAGGGCATAGCAAAACCTGTCCTGGTGGGTCCCAAGAAGAAGATTCGAGCTATCGCAAAGAAGTTGAATATCTCATTGAAAGGGGTTGAAATAGTCGATCCTGACAAGTGTGAGCGCCGTGCGGAATTCATCGGCGAATTCTACAAAATGAGACAACGCAAAGGGGTTACCCTGAGTGGCGCCAAGCGATTTATGGAGAGCCGCCATTCTTTTGCAGCGATGATGCTGCACATGGGTGAAGCAGATGCCATGATATCCGGTATTACTCAGCAGTATCCTGATGCACTCAGACCAGTATTGCAAATCATAAAACCGAGAAAAGGGATGAAGCAGGTGGCAGGTTTATTTCTGCTCATCTTCAAAGAGGGGATGAAAATCTTTGCAGATGTTTCAGTTAATATTGATCCCTCAGCCGAAGTACTCTCTGAAATTGCCCTCATGGCAGCCGAGGAAGCACGTCGTTTGCGGATGACGCCTCGAGTAGCCATGCTAAGCTTCTCAAACTTTGGGTCGTCCAGCCATCCCTATGCGAAAAAGATGAGTGAAGCGGTGCGACTGGTTCGGGAAAAAGATCCGGATTTGATGATTGATGGAGAAATGAATGCTGATCTGGCTATTATGCCGGACATTCAAAAAGAACATTATCCTTTTAGCAAACTGCAGGGGTCGGCAAATGTTCTTATTTTTCCCGATCTTCAATCCAGTAATATCAGCTATAAACTTGTCCACCGTTTGAGTGGTGCAGAGGCCATCGGTCCTATCCTGGTTGGTATGGAGAAACCAGTTCACATTCTCCAGGTAGGTTCAACCAGCGTTCAGGATGTTGCCAATATGACTGCCATTGCAGTCGTTGATGCCCAAGAACAGGAAAAACTCACAAAGCAGGTAGAATAAGACAGCATAATTAAGTATTACATTTAATGCTTTAGTCAAATATTGTGGCATGGAGATTGCCACAGCTGGCTCTAGGAAAATCACGGGAACCACGACCTGTCAATATACAGGATTCGGTTCTTGAAGAGACTTGGGGTACCGTCTATATTGGCGCACCAATGTTGAAAGAAAGGGCACTTTAGAGATCATGCAGGAACATTACGGAATCGCCTTAGCCTTTGGTGCTGTTGCCTTCGGCCTCATGTATTGCGGCTTCATCATACAAAAGCTTATTTCCCCGAAAAATTCAACCGAAGATAAAATGAACACCTATGAGTGTGGTGAAGTGCCAGAAGGGGAAGGTTGGCTTCAATTCAACATCCGCTTCTATGTCGTTGCACTTATTTTTATCATTTTTGATGTGGAAGTTGTCTTTCTTTTTCCATGGGCAGTCGTCTTCAAGGACATGGGCTTTCTTACTTTTGTAGAAGTCTTTGTCTTTATGTTGATTCTTATGGTAGGTCTAGCCTATGTCTGGGTCAAGGGTGATCTGGATTGGGTTAAAATGAAACTGAAATATGGCACCGGTCGCTACTCTGCGTCCAGGCTTCACGAAGCGGAGACCAAATAAATGGGTGCGTTAAACCATAAATTCAATGAGAATATTCTCATTACCTCTCTAGATAAACTTCTGAACTGGTCGCGTTCAGGTTCAGAATGGTATTTCCAGTTCGGGTTGGCTTGCTGCGCCATCGAAATGATGTCAGCTGCTGCTGCTCGTCATGATCTGGAACGTTTTGGCGCCATGCCTCGATCATCGCCTCGTCAGGCTGATGTGATGATAGTTGCAGGAACCGTCACACTAAAGATGGCCACGCGGGTCAAGCGTCTATATGAGCAGATGGCAGAGCCAAAATATGTTATCTCCATGGGCTCCTGTGCCAATTCAGGTGGTCCATACTGGCAACACGGTTATCATGTTCTAAAAGGGGTGGATCAAATTATTCCCGTTGATATTTACATTCCAGGATGTCCGCCTCGCCCTGAGGCACTTCTGGAAGGTCTCATGCATCTTCAAAAGAAAATGCGTGAAGAACATGTTCTGGAAAAGAAAGAAGACTGACGTGACTGAGCAAGAAATTTTCGAAGGCCTTGCCAAGAAATTCGGTGACATGATCATCGAGTTTATGGAAGAAGGTACACACAATCCTACCGTAGTTGTAGATGCATCTGCAATTGCTAAAGTTGTCACGCATCTCAAGAATGATGAGAGGCTTCAGTTTGATTCACTCATGAATCTGGCTGGTCATGATGCTGGTGTGGAAACTGAATTTAGTGTTATCTACCATCTGGTCTCAACCGAGCTTAAACATTATATCACTTTAAAAGTATTCACATCCCGAGAAGATCCCAAAGTTGCCAGCATTGCTGAAATTCACAGAACTGCTGACTGGCACGAGCGGGAAGCTTTTGATTTATATGGAATCATTTTTGAGGGTCATCCCGATCTGAAACGTATTCTTATGGAAGACGATTGGGAAGGTTATCCTCTAAGAAAAGATTATGTGCCTGCTGAGTTTTACCGTGGCATGCGCATAGAGAAGGTGAAATAATGGGCCGCCTCCACGCTGAAGAAATGATTCTCAATATGGGACCTCAGCACCCCAGTACCCATGGAGTGTTAAGGCTGAAATTGAGAACTGATGGCGAGATTGTTTCTCATATCGAGCCTGTTATTGGATATCTCCACCGGTCCTTCGAAAAACATGCTGAAAATCTTGAATATCAGATGGTCACCCCTTTCACGGGACGTTGCGATTACCTCGCCGCCATGGGGAGTGAACATGGGTATGCCATGGCCGTAGAGAAGATGTTGGGAATTGAACTTCCTGAAAGGGTTGAGTATCTCCGCGTTATTTTTGCTGAACTGCAAAGAATTGCCAGTCATCTCGTTGCTGTGGGAACCTTTGGTCTGGATGTAGGCGCAATTACACCTTTCATCTATTGCTTTCGTGAACGTGAACTTATTCTCGATCTATTTGAAATGGCTTCAGGTGCACGTCTACTATATAACTATATCTGGATTGGCGGTCTGGCTCATGATGTACCGCCTGGATTTGTTGAGAAAACCTACGAATTCCTGGATGCATTTGATGAACATGTCGCTGAGTACAATCAAATCCTCACCGGTAATAAAATATTTGTTGAAAGAGCCGCTGATATTGGGGTCATGCCCCCTGAAGTCGCCATTAATTATGGGGTGACAGGCCCAAGCCTGAGGGCTTCTGGGGTCAATATTGATATCCGTCGCACCGAACCATATTCAATCTACGATCGTTTTGACTTTGATATTCCACTTGGTCAGGGTCTTCAGGGTACCATCGGTGACAGTTGGGATAGATATTATGTTCGTGTCCTGGAAATGGGTGAGAGTGCAAAAATTATCCGTCAGGCACTGGATCAGCTACCTGTAGAAGGTGATGTCAAAGCTGCCATTCCACGGCGTATTCGTCCTCCGAAGGGTGAAATTTATTTCCGGAGCGAAAATCCTCGTGGAGAATTGGGCTACTATATAGTAAGCGATGGGAAGAATGTGCCACTGCGTCTTAAGATGCGTTCCCCGGCATTCTCAAATCTCAGTGTTATTAACGAAATTGGCCAGGGCTGGATGATCTCCGATGTCATTGCGATTCTCGGAAGTCTGGACATTGTACTAGGGGAGATTGATCGCTAAATGATACAATTACTTGCTAACTGGATTCTCTCGTTTGACATCCTATCAGGTATGGGTAATTCTGTAGCCTGGGGATTGTCTCTGTTTATCGTTGCTGCACTGATTTTTGTCTTTGTGGCGATCAATGCCATTGTGTTGGTCTATATCGAACGGAAAGTTTCGGCCTTTATGCAGGTTCGTCTGGGACCCATGCGTGTGGGAAAATTTGGAACCCTGCAAACGGTAGCCGATGCCCTGAAACTGCTACAAAAAGAAGATATTATTCCCAAAATGGCTGATAAGGTACTGTTTGTGGTAGGACCCTGGATTATCCTGGTTGCCTCTGTGGTTACCTTTGCGGCTATTCCATTCTCTGATACCCTGCTGGCAGCCAATATGAATATTGGTCTGTTCTATGTCGTATCCATCTCATCTATTGTGGTGTTGGGTATCGTTATGGCAGGCTGGGCTTCAAACAATAAATGGTCACTCTATGGTGCCATGCGCTCAGCGGCTCAGATTATCTCATATGAAATCCCTGTTGGCATTACTTTAATTGCTGTCGTAGCAGTGGTTGGCAGTCTCAATCTCCAAACCATTATACAGGCACAGGCCGGTACTGGAACCCTATTTCACTGGATTCCCATCCCGTTGCCAAACTGGTTCATCTTTCATAGTCCCTTTCTTTTTATGGCAGCCTTCGTGTATCTCATCGGAGCCACTGCTGAGATAAACCGAACCCCCTTTGATATTCCAGAATCAGAATCAGAACTGGTGGCTGGCTTTATGACTGAGTTTTCAGGACTGCGCTGGGCACTATTCTTCTTATCTGAATATGCCAATGCTACTCTGGTCGCTTTTCTGGTTTCCATCGTTTTCCTTGGTGGATGGCAGAGTCCTTTCGCTGATTATCAGGACACTCAGATTGGTTTTACCATCATCACCATTGTAGCCATCCTGTGGACACTCTTTGTTCGAGCTAAATCCGGACGGCTTTCGGTTTATCCCGTGGGTTTGAGTCTGGTCATTACCATATCAGCCTGGTTATTTCCGGGTTTTGCAATCTGGATGGCTTCTCCAGGTATTTTCTGGATGTTGATGAAAGTTGGAACCATCATCTTCTTATTGATGTGGTTTCGCTGGACATTCCCTCGATTACGTGTGGATCAACTCATGTATGTCAGTTGGAAAGTGCTCCTTCCCTTGTCACTAATAAATCTCATGGGTGTAGCCATCTGGATGTGGCTCACCGGTGAAATCCAATTCTAGGATAGAACCATGAGCTATTTCAGTAATATTAGCAATGCCATCACCACCCTGGTTGACGGGATGAGAGTGACTATGGGGTATTTTGTACGACCCCGCGAACACGTTACTTTGCAGTATCCCGATGAAGTCTGGCCAATTCCCACCAGGAATATTGGTGTGGGTGACCTTGAGAGTTATAACACCATTCGTTCAAAGCTGGTTGTCGATTTTGAGGATTGTATCGGTTGCAAAGCCTGCGAACGTGCCTGCCCTGTGAATTGTATCCATATTGAAACCTTCAAGGCTGGTCCTGAAGAAGATATTGGCACCACCAAAAATGACACCAAAATCAAATTAAGGGTTACCAGTTTTATCATTGATATGAGCGAGTGTATGTTTTGTGATCTCTGTACCCACCCATGTCCAGAAGACTGTATTCACATGACTCCAGACTATCAGTTCATAAGTAATGATAACGTCAAGCTTGCTGTGACGCCTGAAGAACGCTGGAGGGATCGTGATCACCTGATTTATGAGTTCTCCAAGGTTTCTCCCATCGAGCGTGCACAACGCCAGGCTGAAGCTGATAAAGCGGCTGCGGCTAAGGCTGCTGTCATGGAAGCCAAGAAAGTTGCTGCTGAAAAAGCAGCGGCGGCCAAGGCGGAAGAAGCGGCTCGTGAAGCAGCAAAAGCTCAGGCCGAACCTGCATCATCGACTGAATCAGTCGCTCATGCAGCACCAGTTATAGCAGAAACACCTGCTGCTCCTGCTGAATCAGTAGCTCCTGCGCCACCATTTAGATCAGAGACCCCTGTTGTTCATGCCGAGCCCGCTCCCGTAGATGTACCAGCTCTGGAGAGTGCTCGTGAGCCTGAACCCATGGACAGGATTGAGGTCCCCATGGAAACCATTACCACACCAGATGTTCCAGAGGTCAAGCCCGTATCACCTGAGAATACATCAGAACCTGAAACATCAATTGAACCAGAAGATTCTTCAAAAGGGGAGACTGAGAATGGCTGATTTCATTTTCTGGGTTATCTGGGCGCTGATCGTCGCATCAGCAGCACTGGTAGCATTCGGAAATAACCTGATTCACTCGGTGTTTGCCCTTATGGGTACCTTTTTAGGGGTCGCCGGTATTTACATTTTCCTTAACGCAGACTTCCTGGCCGTCACCCAGATCGTGGTGTATGTCGGTGGCATCCTGGTTCTCTTGGTTTTTGGAATCATGCTCACCAATCAAATATCCACTGCTCGGATCTCTCAAAGCTCAGTGCAAAAGGGTGTGGGCCTCGTGGTAGTGCTTGGAGTTGCAGGCATCATTCTTACGGCAGTGCTACCTCACGACTGGGTTGGTTCAACCCTGCCCATGGCGTTTACTGATACGGTGACAGGCATTGGAAACTTATTATTTACCGACTATCTGATATTGTTTGAGATTGCCTCAGTACTCCTGCTGGGTGCCCTCATCGGTGCAGCTACTCTGGCGAGAAAGGAGCAATAAGATGGATCATCTGTCTTCTTACCTCGTCCTCAGTGCCATCCTGTTCAGTCTTGGATTATATACTGTGATAACACGCCGTAATGCTGTGGCCATCCTCATGGGTGTGGAACTCATCCTGAATGCAGCGAATATCAACTTCGTAGCCTTCTCAAAGTTTGTGACCCACAATCTGGACGGACATCTCATGTCAGTCTTTATCATCATGTTGGCCGCTGCCGAAGCTGCAGTCGCCCTGGCAATTGTCTTGAATCTCTATAACGACCGCGGGCACATCAATGTTGATGAAGCCAACGCACTTAAACAGTAGGTGCAGCTGATATGATTAAATTAGCACTCTTCATTCTGTTTCTCCCGATGTTCTCATTTGTCTTTCAGATTTTCTCTTTCAGACGTTTTGAAGAGAAGAAGGGGGAGTGGGTCTCAGTAGGTATTCAATTTATAACTTTAATACTGTCCCTGGTCATGCTGGGCATGATGCTTTCAAAGAGCGATCCCAATTTTAGTCTGGAACTGCATCAGAGTTGGTTGGATCTGGGCTTATTCAAAATTGATCTTGGTGTCTATATAGACAACATCACCGTGATTATGCTGGTGGTAGTGGCCATTATCTCATCTTTGGTTCACCTTTATTCCACAGCATACATGGCCGGGGATGTCCGTTACTCCAGATATTTTGGTTTTCTGGGAATCTTTACCTTTTCCATGAATGGTATCGTCCTGGCCAACAGTCTTTTCATGATCTATATCTTCTGGGAACTGGTAGGACTCTCATCCTATCTGCTCATTGGACACTGGTGGGAAAAAGATTCAGCAGCGAATGCCAGTAAGAAAGCCTTTATTACCAATCGTATCGGTGATATCGGTATGTTTACAGGTATGCTTATTATCGCCACAGTCCTGGGGACATTCAATTTCCAGCTGATTGGCGAGAGAATCCATGATGGGTTGTGGGCTGCCAACGCCGGGATGTTGTTTGGTGGTATTGAACCCCACAAACTTCTCACCTTTGCAGGTGTCCTGGTGTTTATGGGTGCCGTGGGAAAATCTGCACAATTTCCACTACATGTTTGGTTACCTGATGCCATGGAAGGTCCAACACCCGTATCAGCACTGATCCACGCCGCTACCATGGTCGCTGCCGGTGTTTATCTTGTGGTTCGCATCTTTCCTTTTCTTACTGCTGATGCCATGGCAACCATTGCTTTTATTGGAGGGGTGACGGCCATTTACGCAGCCACCATCGCCATCACGCAGAACGATATTAAAAAGGTATTGGCCTATTCTACTGTAAGCCAGCTGGGCTATATGATTATGGCACTTGGAACTGGCGCTTATGTGGCCGGTTTCTTCCACCTCGTGACCCATGCCATGTTTAAAGGAGCTTTATTTCTGGCTTCTGGATCTGTGATTCACGCCATGCATCATAGTCTCCATCATTTGAATGATCATGAGACTGATCCTCAGGATATGCGCAATATGGGAGGTTTAAGAACCAAGATGCCCATCACCTTTGGTGTCTTCATGGTGACTACAGCTGCTATTTCTGGTATACCTCTATTTTCAGGTTTTCTGAGTAAGGATGCCATTCTTGCTGGAACCTGGAACTATGCCGCCAATGTTCATGATGGCTGGCTGGCCCATCTCCATCTGGCCTGGATTCTCCCCGTATTCGGATTTGGAGCCGCAGCTATAACGGCTTTCTATATGTTCCGCTTGATCTTTATGACCTTTTACGGTGAAGCCAAGCAACCTCAGATTTTCAGACATATCAAGGAGTCGCCCAAAGTCATGACGATTCCATTAATCATTCTGGCTATCCTGTCATTATTTTTCGTCTTCACCCTGCCATCTGTGAATCCAATTTCTGATCACGGTTGGTTTACCACAGTTGTTCAATCTCCCGAGAGTGCAGTGACTACTGGTCCTGCATTTGACCTGGAGCATTTTGAACATGGTATGCATGAAGCTCATGTCCCAGCCATGGTAACTTCACTCTTGGTTGCTGGTCTGGGTATTCTGCTCTCTGTTCTGGTATACCTGTTAAATAAAATTTCTGCTGATAAGCTGGCTGCCAAACTGGGAGCTCTCTATCGGGGATCATATAACAAGTGGTATATGGATGAATTCTATATCAACGGAATAATACGACCCTTTCTCAAGGGCTGTAACGCACTTGGTCGTTTTGATCTGGACTTTTATGATCATTATCTCATCAACGGATGGGGTCGCAACACCAAACGTACTTCCAAGGGAGTGGGTCTGGCAGATGATCTTATCGTGGATGGCGCCGTCAATTTCGCCGGTATCATCTTTCAATGGTTGGGGTGGACCTTAAAGTTCATCCAAACCGGTAAAATTCAAAATTATCTCATTTTTGTATTGATCGGCGCAGCGCTGCTGTATGTCGTCAATGTATTCTAGGACTGAAGGAGTCGATTAACGCCATGGAAAATCATTTACTAAGCATTGTAACCTTCCTGCCAGTATTTGGAGCGGTGATTATTGCCCTGATCCCCAAGGAAAAGTTGGACATTATCCGCTGGGGTGCAGCTGCCATCACTGGTCTCCAATTAATTCTGGCTATCTGGATTTTATACATCTTCGATTTCTCAAGTTCAGAGGTTCAGCTTCAGGAGCATTTCGCCTGGATTCCAGCCTTTAACATTGAATATTTTATGGGAATTGATGGCCTGAGTGCCCCCATGATTCTGCTTACAGCCCTTTTAAGTTTCCTGGCTGTATTTACATCATGGAATATTGAGAAAGCTCAAAAGGGGTATTTTGCTCTCTTCCTGCTTCTCGATGCAGGTATGATGGGTGTCTTTTCATCCCTGGACTTCTTCCTGTTCTATATCTTCTGGGAAGTCATGCTCCTGCCAATGTACTTCTTGATTGGTATCTGGGGTGGTCCACAACGTGAATATGCTGCCATTAAATTTTTCTTATATACCCTTTTTGGATCTGTGCTGCTTCTGTTGGGAATGTTGGCGCTCTATTTCATTTCTGAGCCCCATACCTTTAACATGCTGCTTCTGGCTGAACACTCCTCACAATTTGGCAATGCATTGCTGTTGGGGATGAATGCCGGGAAGGTGATATTTATTCTGCTCTTTGTTGGTTTTGCTATCAAAGTGCCCATTTTCCCCTTCCATACCTGGTTACCCCTGGCACACGTTGAAGCACCAACTGCCATCTCTGTTATTCTTGCCGGTGTCTTGCTGAAAATGGGAACCTATGGCTTCCTCAGAATCAGCTTTCCTGTCCTTAAAGATGCCACCCTATGGTTCGCCCTGCCGCTGGCTATACTCGGCCTTATAAACATCATTTACGGCGCTATGGCGGCATTGGCGCAAAGGGACCTGAAGAAGATGGTTGCTTACTCTTCAGTTTCTCATATGGGATTTGTCCTTTTGGGTATGGCAGCCCTCACACCAGCTGGTATGAACGGCGCTGTTTTCCAGATGTTCAACCATGGTACCATCTCAGCCATGCTCTTTATGTTGGTCGGTGTCCTCTATGACCGAGCACACCATCGTGATATTGAAGGTTTTGGTGGAATTGCCAAGGTGGTCCCAATTTATGCAGGTGTCACAGCCATGGCATTTTTTGCCGGTCTCGGACTACCTGGTTTCTCAGGTTTTATTTCAGAAGCACTCTGTATGATTGGTGCCTTCCCGGTATTTACCTGGATTACCATATTTGCCACCATTGGTATCGTCCTCAATGCAGGCTATTTCCTCTGGGCTTATCAGAGAATATTTATGGGTGAACTCAATAGTAAATACGAGAAATTGGAGGAGATCAATAATCGCGAATTATTTGCTCTGATACCCCTGGCAATAATCACTTTCTTCCTTGGTGTGTATCCCACACCCATGCTGAATTTGATGAGCGCCACCCTGAATCATCTGGTGGAAGCTGTCAAAACCGCCGGAATGGTAGTTGGTCTGTAATCAAATAGGACATTCTTATGAACCTTAATCAAATCATGACGGATCTCTCCTATTTCATACCTGAGATGATGCTTACCGGGATATTGCTCCTCGTCATTTTGTTCGACCTCTTCCAGAAGGCCGATACTTCTATCCGATCTGGATATGTTGCGTTAGCGGGACTGGTACTGGTGACCATTGCCCTCATCGGCCAGGATGTTTCAACTTCTGTTGGAATATTTTCAAACATGCTGGCCGTGGACCCTTTTGGTAACTATCTAAAGATACTGGTAACTCTGGGTACCATATTAGTAATGTGGATGTCATTCAACTCCAACGAGTTGAAGAACAGGAGGGTAGGGGAATATTATACGCTGCTCCTGGTCCTGGTCCTGGGTATGTATTTTCTGGTATCAGCGACCCATCTGCTAAGTATATACATCTCTCTCGAGATGGTCAGCATTATGAGTTATCTCCTTTCAGGATATCTGAAGGAACAGATGCGCTCCAATGAGGCTTCTATCAAATACGTTGTGTTTGGTGCTTTCAGCTCTGGGATCCTGCTCTACGGATTCTCATTATTGTATGGTCTCACAGGCAGTGCTGACATTTTTGAAATTCAAGCCGCACTTTCCGCTGGAACTGCCTCACCTGCTCTTATGATGATTATTCTGATTACGATCCTGGTAGGCTTTGGCTATAAGATTGCTGCAGTGCCCTTCCATTTCTGGACCCCTGATGTGTATGAAGGAGCACCCGCTCCCATCACAGCTTTCTTATCTGTAGCTCCTAAAGCCGCTGGATTTGCCATTATCATTCGTTTCTTCAATGTGGCCTTATCCAGTGCAGGCAATCCCAACATGGAAGCCTGGGCTGCACTGAGCAACATGAATTGGCAGGCTGTCATTGGTATCCTGGCGATTCTCTCAATGACGGTAGGAAATGTCATTGCCCTCCAACAATCAAATATCAAGCGTATGCTGGCCTATTCAAGTATTGCCCATGCGGGCTATATGCTGCTTGGTGTCGTGGTAGCTGATCAAACAGGTATTGCCGCCGTATTGTATTACGCTGCAGTTTATATGCTCATGAATCTGGGCGCTTTCTTTGTGGCTATTCACATAAAAAATGCTTTTGATACAGAAGAGATTGAAGACTATAAAGCTTTGGGATATAAAGCACCCGTCCTCGGTGTGATCATGGCGATCTTTATGTTCTCCCTCACGGGTCTGCCACCTACAGGTGGTTTTGTGGCCAAATTCTATCTTTTCCGTGCTTTGATTGAATATGGAGATATGTATTTCTGGCTGGCTATCATTGGTCTGATTAATGGTGTTATATCGCTTTACTACTATATGCGAGTTGTAAAGGCCATGTATTTTGGGAAGATTGAATTACCTGAAACGATCCACCAAGCTCCCATCAATGTCACGATCCTTTTGTGCGTGTTGGCTCTGCCCTTGTTATTTGCCTGGATGCTGGGTGACCCCCTCTCCATTTATGCCCAGAACGCAGTCCAGTTCTTCATTAAATAAATAAACACTTCAATTTGAATAAAAACCCTGCCAAAATTGGTGGGGTTTTTTATTTTAAGATATGGCTGGAACCAGTATGAAAATCTGGTTTCAAGGGGAACCATGCCCAGGTAAAATTTTATGAAGTTCCCAATTAATAGAAAAATCCGAATAGCCTTTACCTGCACAGTGATGTGCCTGTGCTCATGTGAATCTTTGCTGGATATTGAAGTGGGGATTCTCTGGCAAGATGATCCTTTCTTCAGTGATACAGGAACTGTCTATCTGGGAATTTTGAAAGGGAAGTGGGATTCAAACACAGGCTTTGATAACACCGTTCTGGATATATCAGAAGTTCAGCCGGGAATGAATGAAAGCTGCAGGTTCTCCGTTAACACAAGTAAATCAGACAACTTCACAGCCTTTATCTTTATTGATATTGGTGACAATGGGATATACGATGATGGTTATGATACTGTGCTTGGATATAAGTACAACTATGGGGAATCTGGGGGAAATCTTGAAATATCTTTGTCAGCCTATTACTAGCTGTTCTGCTTAATCGTCATCCAATACATCCATATCAAACCACCAGCGGCCAGTTTCATCTATCCAGACCTGATGGGATAAAACTCGATTTTTCTGACACTTAATGCGGTATTCAATACCATCATAACTTCTGTATTTGAAGTTTTTATCTTGAAAGTATTTACCGGTGAGTTCACCCTTGTTGATATCATTCCAGTCATCACCAATCACTTTAGTAAAACTGTCCCTGATTGGGTAGCTGGCATATCTGCCATAATACATACGCAGCTGGGTTCGTACAGTGCCAATCCCTGCAACAGCTTCGGCGCGCTTGGCGACTTCCAGGTTATGCTGGTAAATGGGTACCGCAGCGCCAGCGAGTACACCAATGATCACGATGACGATCATGAGTTCGACTAGTGAGAATCCTCGTATGGCTGTTTCGTTTTTCACGACATGCTGCTCTTTACGTATCCCCTGCAATTTCTATGATAGGGTACAATATAAGTTTTATGTCCAGGAATGGGTATATCAATAGTATCTCAACGGGACACAATAGAAGTATCCTGACTCTCCCATCTAACTTTAACAATATGTTTGTAGCTTGGTGCATGTCAAAGTTAAGTTGTGCACAACTCATTCAATATGGAGAAACTGGGATGACAATGAGTCAAGCAGAGTTGGGTGTCCTGCACGAATACATCGGACGATCAAAATCTTATCTGGAATTTGGATCAGGTGAAAGTACCAAGTATGCTGTTTCCGTACCATCATTGACCACGATTAATTCTGTTGAATCCTCCTCTGAATTTCTCCAAAATCATTTTATGCAAACACCAGAAATTCAGCAGGCTGTGAATCAGGGCCGCTTAACCTTTCACACATTTGATTTCGGGGAAATGGGGAAATGGGGTCACCTCAAATCCAGAAAGAAAAAGCATTTATGGCCAAATTTCGCTCTGGCTGTATTCTCGCAACCTCAAAACCCTGATTTGGTATTAATTGATGGCAGATTCAGAGTGGCATCAACCCTCAGTACCATTCTCAACACGCCACAAGATACCAAAATCATGATTCACGATTTCTGGAATAGACCCAGATATCATATCCTGCTCAACTTCCTGGATGTTGAATCTCAGGTTGATACATTGGGTGTCTTTACCAAGAAAAGCGTTCTAAAAACAAAAAAAATGCAATCTTTGTTGCGGAAGTATCAATATTTGCCCAAGGATAAGAACCTGGGAATAGTGATTATGAGCGAGCTAAGAAGACTATTTAATCCGAAAAATAAACAGCCTCTCTAACTCCTAACTTCTTACTCCTAACTCTCAACTCTAGATCAGTTCACCAAACCAAGTTTTTTCAACTCTTTTTCATAGCGATTCACCAGATCATCCATATTGTCAATAACCGCTTGAACCGCTTCTGGTTGAGTCATATCGACGCCTGCTTGTTTTAATTGTTCTACAGGATAATCACTCCCACCAGATTTTAGCAGGTTGATGTAATTTGCTCGAGCCTGCTTCTTTGATTTTCGTGTCCCTTCGTTCATTTGTTTGAAGAGGGAAGCAGAAGCAGCATAGCTGGTGGCATATTGGTAGACATAATAGGGAACTGCAGAAAAATGGGGGATTCGCGCCCAGGTAATATCATAAAGTTCATGATTATCCATGGAATCACCATAGAATGTGACCAGGACATCATGATAAACACTATTGAGGACATCGGCCGTAATAGGCATGCCTTCCTCAACGAGTTTATGGACCTGATATTCATAATCAGCAAACAGAACCTGTGTGTAAAAGGTCCCGGCAATATTATCAATGGCGTGGCTTAATAGCACGAGACGTTCCTGGGGATCTTCACTTTCCTCCAGCATATATTCTAACAAATGGGCCTCCGCCATGGTGGAAGCAACCTCAGCCACGAACAGGGTATAGCCTGAATTTGAGAAGGTCTGTGCTTCATTGGCAAGCATAGTGTGAACCGTATGGCCCATCTCATGAGCCAAAGTAAATACATCATTGAGTGTGTTGGTATAGTTCAGCAGCATATAGGGGTGAACGCCATAGAGTCCTGCCGAGAAGGCCCCCGTTGTTTTTCCAGGGGTTTCATAGACATCAACCCAGCCTGGCGAGAAAGCCTGAACTTGTTTTTGACTGTAGCTCCTGCCCAGAGGTTTAATGGATTCCTGGACCATCCTGGCCACACCATCATAATCGTAATCTTTCTCAAAATCAATGACAGGTATGGCTGAGTCATAACCATCATATTCATCAAGCTTTAGTGCTTCTTTACGCAATTTATGATAGCGTTGAAGCGGTGCCGTCCCTGCACGTCCCTGCTCCAGCAAATTGAGGTAGACATCCACTGGGATATTATTCCGCTCCAGGGTGGCTTCCAGAGTGGATTCATAGTTTCGTGCCTGAGCAAAGGCCCAATCCCTCTGACAGATTCCATCATAGGATGCTGCATAGGTGTTGATGTTTTTATTGTAGGTCCCATTACGTTCTAGAAAGGCGGCTTTGCGGTCTTCATGAATGCGGGATGTTGCAAAGATGCGTCCTGCCTCACCCTCTGAAATCTGGACTTCTTCACCGGTAGACAGGATAATCGTGCCAAATTGGATGTCTGCAGTTGACAATTGATCATAGACATTTCCAGGATTACCACTAAAGCGACTGAAATAGGAGAGGAGTCGTTCACTCTTTTCATCCAGGACATGAGCCTGTTGGCGGTAAAGATCCTCAACACCAAATCGATACGGTGCCAGTTCTGGGTTGTCAGCGAAAAGAGTCTCCATGGTTTCCCAGGGAATTGCCAGCATTTCCGGAGCAAACCAGGATGTAGCCGTCCCAAATTTTGAAAAGAGAATTTGAACCTGTTGTAATTTGGCATAAACTTCATTGTCACGATTATCAATGGCTCTGATCAGTCCAGCATAGGTCTGGACACGATCCGCAATTAAGCTTAACTCCTCACGCATGGTGAAGGCTCGCAGCAAACTTGCTGGACCGCCTGAAAGGGTACCCTTGAGCTCACTATAGCCATCCATTAATCCTTCCAGACGCTGGAGATCCTGCTCCCAGGCATTCCAATCACTATAAATATCGCTCATATTCCATTTGTATTTGTCATCAATATCAGCCCTTTCTTTTGGGGCCGCCAACAGGACCTGTATAGAAAGCACAAAAAACAGAATAAGCGTGCAACTTTTAGAAAACATCTTCATGGTATACTCCATTTATAAACAATAGTTGTAATGATCGTGACAGGCGGCTTGTCACGTCCCCAACCCTTGGGGATAATCAGGTATCAAAATATAATAAAACACTGCAGTGTGCATCCCAAGGATTATTACGAATTGGTGTTGATGGAACTAGCATGTTAAAGGGAGTTACTAAAATACAAAAGCCACCGTCTTTGCAGTGGCTTCATAGAACCATATTGTAGTGGAGGCGGGGAGATTCAAATACGAGTTTTTAGCTTTGCAGAATACAATCATGGTAACTCTATATATAACAATCACATATGACACCAGTATTAGTTAGGTCTGAGCCCCCAATTTCACCCAAAATCACCGCTTGTCACGCAAAATGTGGCACGAATGTGGCACGCGGTGTCACCTCTTTTTTTTCTTTGGGCGAGGATTATCAATAAGCCATTCATCGATCTTTTTCTTTACGTATCGAGGGCTACTTCCTGCATATACTACAGGAATTTTGTCCTCACTAGTCCAATTAGCAATTGTACCTGGTGCAACATGTAGATACTCAGCTACCTGCTTGCCATTCATAATCTCACGCTCCATTACTTTGGAACCAGACCCTGCATTTTTCAATGCGAGTTTGATGAAGTACTGACGATACTCAAGGTCATCAGGGTTTGCACTTATTTTTAAATAGACTTTGTCAGTATCTTCAGCACATGTAGTTGTAATTGCAATTGTCTCCGTCGATGTGGCATTATAGAATTCATAAATCAATGCATTGTCATTGCCCAATATTAAATCGATGGTGATACCTTCAGGCTCAACAAAAATTGTTTCTAAATATTTATTTGGCATCAATTGGATGTGCAGCAAACCGTATTGCCCTACAGTATCAACAATTTTTGTATGATTCTTTTTATTAAATAGGGGGGTCTTAAAAGGTTCTGATTTATCAGTATGAACTTTGGAATTAACTGGTACCATTTTTGGTAATGCTTCTCCCACAGCATATTGATACATAACTGGTTCATCTAGTTCCCAAACAAGTCTGCTGTGTGTTTTACTAGTGTGTTCTCTGTACTGAATTACTTGCTTTACTAATTGAGGCACTATTGTCACCTTCCGAAATATGAAATCTATCAAACTTCAAAATAACCCTTCTAACACATGGGTACAAGTTGGTATTAGTAGGAGTTCTATCCACAATGAGTTGAATAGCGGCCAATCCCGATAAAACCGAAGTTTGTAGAAAATAATTCTCTGTCTACCTTCAAAGCGAATTATTCATGACATCAGGGGATAGTATCTATGACTTCAGATTGCGAACAATTATTCGGGATAAATTCTCCTTTCAATGAGGAGGCTCTCAAAAAGAGATACCGGGAGCTAGCTAAACAGCACCATCCTGATAAATTCCAAGATCCTGATAAAAAGATTCAGGCCCACGAGAAGATTACTCAAGTTAATCTATGTTATGACCAGTTAAAGCAATCAGCGGGTGGACAGGGAAGCCAGCAAAAACAGCCGATGACAGGTGAAGGCTGGACAACATTCGACCAGTATATCTCATATATAAAAAACGAACCAGATAAAACAGTAGTTTGGGACCAACACCTTGATGGAGAGCCAGGTAACCACCAACCGCCACTCAAGCCCTTATCTGATGAATTAAAACAACATGTACCTTTCGAATTATATACACATCAAGCAGAAGCATTAGATCATTACCGGCGAGGTGAAAACCTTGTCATAGTGACACCAACCGCCTCAGGCAAAAGCATGGGGTATATGTTGCCATTTTTTGAGCAGGTATTGGCTGATCCAGATGCCACAGCAATCTTCATATTCCCAATGAAAGCATTAGCGAACGACCAATTTGGGAATTTTGAGAGACTTACAAATGGGAAAGTCTCCCAGGCAGTATTTGATGGTGATACAGACCAAGATAGAAAGAAGGCAATTAAAAATAATCCGCCTAATGTTTTATACACCAATCCAGATGAATTGCATCACAGTATTTTATACACGGCCTCCCAGTGGAGTAATTTCTTTAAAAATCTAAAACTGATCGTACTTGATGAGATCCACATCTATAAGGGTAGTTTTGGATCTAACGTATCGAATGTTATATCTCGGCTTCTCCATGTAGTCAAGTCTGCTGGACCGGATCCTCAGATTGTATGCACGAGTGCTACAATAGATAACCCATCACCATTTACTGAAAAATTGACAGGAAGAAAGTTTCACTTAATTGACAAATCAGGTGCCGGTCAGGGTGAGAAGTATTTGGCTATGATCGAACCTAAGTTAGATGCGGATAATATTCCATTAATTACTCCTCCAAGTATTGCGGTACAAGAAGCAGTAAAGTTTGCGCTCAATAATCACCAGGTGATCGTGTTTGTCAACTCCAGGTCAGAGGCAGATATACTTGCTAATCACGCGAAATTTATCCTAGAACAAACCATGGGACCACAACCTTTAAAAGATAAAAATGCCAGAAATCTCCCGGCTAAAATAACTCCAGATCAAATTGTGTCAGGATATCATGCCGGATATTCGAGGGATGCAAGGCGTGACATTGAGGCTGGAATTAAATCAGGTCACATTAAGATTGTTTTCTCCACCAATGCATTGGAACTTGGTATCGATATTGGCACACTTGATACTTGTATCCTCCTGGGAATTCCCCCAACAAATAATGAAATATGGCAGCGTATAGGTCGTGCTGGTAGAAAAGCTGATAAACCTGCTGTTGTACTCATGATCAACAATGGGACTGCATTCGATAATTACCATTTTGCAAATCCTCAACACTTTCTGAGTAGTCGAAACAACCCAGATAGCCCCGTCATCGACCCTATGAATTCAGGGATCAGAAAATTGCATTTAAATTGTGGATACTTTGAAGGGATGCGCGCGAAGGATGTAAAGGATAAGGCAAACTGGAGAGCGATTGACAAGAGTATTGATAAATGGTGGGCTTACCATAGAATACTAATTCGGGGAGGGAATCCAAATCCCTACACATTGGAAGACGAAACTGGCAATAAAATTGGTGAAATTGATTTCGATAGAGCATACAGGGATCTATATCCAGGAGCATTGTTTGAGCTTAATGGAACCCAGTTTAAGTATAAATATAGGGATTACAAAAAGAGAGTATTTACTCTTGAGAGGCTATTGGTGTCAGATCAGTTTACAACACCTATTGCTGAAATTGATGTGAGGATTGATGGGCAAACTGCACACGAATCAATCCTGAAATATGGCTCTCACAAAATAGTCGTCGGTTATGGACAAATGGAATTGGAGAAACTTGTTCCAGGGTACAATCTTAGGAATAAAGTCGACCCAAAGTTCAAACAGTTCAAATCGATTAAATATCCTGATAAATGGCCTAAGGAGAAAACGTCCGGTTTCTGGTTATCGCCTCTACCCGGAGCAGAGAAGGATTGGGATACGATCATTAATGATTATCCAGAAGTGGGTCCTTATAGCATATTTATACTTTTGCACACCATAGAACACTTATTGATTAGATCAGTTCGGGAGATGGGCTATTGTGACTGGTCCGATCTGGCTGGAGCATCTTCTGGACAGGATCCTCACACTAATGCGCCATCAGCGATAATATACGAGACTCAGCAAAAAGGGATTGGGCTTGCCCAAGCAATCAATGACAATATTGAACAGCTACTGCAAGCTGCTTTAACGCGATTGCAGAATTGCCCCTGCATAGATGGATGCCCAGCCTGCATTTTAACTCCGCCCTTCTGTCTGGAGCGTCACGGATTGCTTGACAAAGAGTTGACAAAATTATTTTTAACAGCTTTACTTAAATCAACCCCCACAAAATCTGCCTTTTCCAGGGATAGTAGTGACCTCGATGATGCATTGTCAGTCCCAAGGAACACCTACGCCATTGGTGATCAATTCCAGGAAGGTTGGAATGTGTTCAGGGTTAGTGATGAGGGGATAATAGTACAAAACAAGGATGGTGATATAAAAGTCATCCCCTTTGAGGATATCCCTCTTTGAGAACTACAGCGTATCAGGCATTTATCTTTCAGCATACCATTGGTCTGGAAGAGTATTTAAAGGAAACCTACCAGCTCGATTTCCAGATGGTGGGTACAAAAAGAATGTGTACGCAGGACCCTGACCTTCAACTAGGAATAGGGGTAGATTATGAAAATACCTGGATTAGATCCATTACCAGTACTTCTGAAATTAACGGGCGAGGTATCAAGAGCGCGCATGGGAATATTCTAACCTGGGAGGCTTTAGAGAATAACTGCAGCCTGACGGAAGCAGTGACTCATGTTAAATTGAAGAGTCAAAATCTAGAACCATACAAATCCAAATGTCTGCAACGACTCGAGAGATTTGCCAGGATGGTAACAGATAGGATGACCATAGGTAGGTCGTCGCGAGTAACAGATTATCTTGAATCTCGTGGGGTCGATTACTTACAACTTGATAGAGATTTTGATATTGGATCTCCTGGCACCTTTGAAAACTTGGTCAGTTTCTTTTCAAGCACTCCATTTTCGAAGGAGCAAGTTCGATCCATATTGTTAGATCTCTTTATTGCTAGAAGATCGGGCGATCCCAAATATATACCCTTTCGACAAAGCGTAGTTGTCCCTGTATATTCTAAAACAGAAAATTTTTTAGGGTTTCATGGTCGGTATGTTTCTGAGAATTACTCTAATAAGTATTTTAATACCGGGTGGCTAAGACAGGATGTCACAAATACACTGTTTGGAGAAGAAAAATCTTCGATACAGGAAGCAATCAGACGAAAGAAACAGTTAATACTCACGAAGGGTATATTTGACTTCTTCGTATGTTATCAGAATGGATTTCATCAGGTCCTGGCAACTTTGAACCAGGGCATTTCCTCCAAACAATTTGACAGAGTTATGAAATATCCAGTATCAGACATTGTGGTAGGCTTTACAGCGTCGAAAGAAAGAGATTCTATACTCGGACACATGCAACAAAGCTTAAACAAAGTTGATATGTCGTTAATCGACGGTAATCGTGATATAGATGTTGCCATAATTGAGGGGACCAAGCTTTCAGATCTGATCAGTGGCGCTGTTCATAAGATGCAGGAGTCAGAAGACGGGATCAGAGCCGCAAAACTGAAAAAGAAGAAGAAAGAAAAGGATGCCCTCACCGAATTGGGGCAAACATTTCTAGTAAGTACGGTTGATCTAGTAAATTTGGTGAAAACATCCAAGAAGAGCCCGCGGAAAATAAAGAATTTCATGTTAGCGGAGGCAAAAGTTGGTAGATCAGAAATTAATGAGAGCAGGTATGTCCGGTTCCCGAAAACATTTATCACTGAACCAATTCTAGAGGGTTTTGGGGCAGAGCTCCGCACACTCCTCCACCTACTTATAAAGACAAGAGACGGGCAAGGACCTATAAACTATATTCAAAGCTCCCTACGTAGCGATTTGGGGCTCTCACAGGCAGTTCTAATTGGGCATTTAAACAAATTAAAGCAGTCGGGGTATTTAATGTGGAAGAGAGACATTCGTATTGAGCAGTTAAAAACAAAACAGAAACGAGTAGTAGCCTTCTACTATTACCCCAGCACAATAAAATTTGGATAGGGTGTAAACATGGCAAAGAAAAAAATCGAAGTGATTATATCAGATCAGCCTCCTTCCAAGCTGGTTGGTAAAGAGTACATCACAAGGACCAAGCGTGAGCAATTTGACCGTGATATTCAAAAACTGGTCGAGGGTGAGTCCGCGGATTTCCTGGGGAGGGCGTGGAATGAAAAAAATGGAGCAGCTTACCAAATTTTTACAGTAGGTGACAAGCGCGTCCTGGTAGAAGATCCTGATGCCACTGCAGTAATGAAGTCCATGTTTGATACTGATGGCCAGTTGAGGAACGTTGGCCTTGTATGATAAATATTGTGATGCGGGGGAGTAATGCTGTAACGCCCTGTATCACAGTCATATACAGCAAATGTTAGATTATGGTTGGTGATAAACCATAATTAGAGATCTGTGCGTAAGGTGCTGCTATTACTGCCATTAGGTAGGGATCTCGGCGCATTCACAATATTTAAAAGAAATGGACAAGGGAGGGAGTAATAGATGGCAAATTTGTTTCCAGAGATATTAGGGATTGAGGCAGGTCAAAACTCTGACTTGGCAAAGCGAGTTGTCGATCGAGTAAAAGCAGGGAATCCAAATATTGTTATTAAACCATACAAAGCGGGAGCCCCATCGATACTCAATATTCCAACTGCCGTCCCTAAAAAAAGCAAAGATAAAGTTAGATGGCAGCATGCAAAGAGAGCTCTTATTATTCGAGATAAATGTAAGGACAAAGAACACGGATATTTAAGGTTTCTGCATGTATTTGTTTCTGTAGGAGATGTTGTTGAAGAATATCAATTCACGTTGAGTATTGAAAATGAGTGTCCCTACTCTTGTAGCTTTTGTTACCTCCAAGGACCTCTGGGTAACACACCAATTCCAACCATTTTTACAAATCTACAAGATTCAGGTGTTCTATTAAGAGAGGTGAAGATTGCTTTGCTTGCAATGCATATGCACACACAAACGCATGGGGTGCTTCACAACATTGGATGGGACCAGAAAGACTGGGTACACGATCTCATTAAAGTATTAAATACCATTATTCCTGAAAAAGTAGAAGATATTCCAATTCAGCAACTATTCAATGTGAACAAGGACAATATCAAAAAAGCTATATCAAACAGTTCGATGGAAACCCTGAAGCCCATAACGGATAATTTTGATAACTTTGGGTTTTCTCATCTAACTGACACATTCATATTCAATTGTGGTGAGGTAAACGATGCGCTCGCTTATGACCATCTCACAGATAATTCCAAATTTCTGATTGGGCTATTTTCTACGGATACAATGAAAAATGATGGCGCTGTTTTGCTTTTTAGAACCCAAAGCACAAACTTTGATAATCTTAAAAAACTGACTCCTGGAGAGAATGTCAAAGTTTCTGCAACAGTTTTACCCTTCAGCACCTTTGCCCAAGGCCCTCCGGACCGTGTTGATCGTCTAAAAGGCGTTGATGAATTACTCACATTGGGGTATCAGATCAGTTTGAATATTGATCCCATTATTTTGGTAACAGACACTATGAATACTTATAAAAAGGTTATTGATGACATCAAAATTCATTTCAGTTATGAGTCTCCAAAATTTCAAGGTATAACCATTGGGATGTTAAGATTCGGTGATAGAGCTTTGTACGCCAACATCAGAAAACGACATACTGATGTTTACGGCCATGCAAAAAGGAACATGCCTAGAATAAAGGGTGATGAAAAATATAGGTATGATCGCGTTATGCGGGTTGATATTTACAAAGAGCTTATCGCATATATCCAAAGTGAAATGCCTGGGGTTGAGGTAGAATTGTCTACTGAGCCTGTTGATGTTTGGACAGATGTTGGGCTCAAACATTAATGGCGGCTGAACCACATTTCACGGAAATCTAAGATCGCAATTGTGAGTATAAAGTATAAATGGTTGGTGAGGTCTTTGTCCTAAAAAGAAACGGCCACCTCAAAATGAGGTGGCCGTTAACACGCAAACTAAAGGGTTACGTTTTAATGATGGGGGTGAGGCAAACCTTATTTTATCCGCCACTAAGTAAGACAACTATCATCAAGGTGCCTAAAGCACCCCCTATATGGACAGACGATTTTTTTGTTTTCAATGCTCCCTCTTTGTATCCCCGTATATAATCATCTCTGCAATCCGCCTTGTATTGTTCCGAGTCGATATATGTTGGTGTCGGGTTTCCACTTGCTACAATAGCATAAGATATTCCCCACCCAATCAAACCAAGAGCCATACCCCCTGCAAAGCCGCCTAACATAGCACCTGAACCACTGATCGCCTGACCTGCAGTATACCCATCGTTGTAACAGTCAACCACTGGTTGAGATAAAAGGGTTGGCGTTGTGGAAACAGATCCAGAATTAAATGTTCTTGTCGATTTAGTTTCTACGCCGATTTTCTCAATCTCGTCATATTTATAGGTTAGTATTGACCCCCCCTGCAATTCAACTCGAATATGGTCATTAATAACATTTTCTATAATTTTACCTTTGATCAAGTCACCATTTTTTAATGTGATCACATCAATGTAGGACTGAGCCAAAAGACTAGAGGTGAAAAAAAGTAACACAAAATAATACTTTAATCGCATCGTAAAGACTCCCCAATTAACAATTTGTTAGACCAGTAACAATTTGCTTTATTAGTTCGGATAGTGCCTGCTGTGTCGCATCAGTATATCCCTTTTTAATGTTATTCATCCTAAACGATGCTGATTCTTTAACATCAACCGCAAAGGTACACATTTGCTCTCCTGTGTTCGTATCGGAGACGCTGACAGCGCCCTTAAACTCAGCTATACAGGATTCTTCCATTAAAGCACCGCCCAAAAGTCCTCCTACTAGAATGGCGGCCGCAGCTGCTCCACCAGAAGTTTCTCTGTATACATCAATATGTTGTAAGTCAAAATGGATTAAAAAGTTGGTGCCTTCTTTTACATTTAATAACTCAAGACCAGGACTCTTCTTTAAATTGTCCTTTATATTTTTTTCTAAATATTGTACAAGTGGCATCGGTAAATAATTTAGCTCATCCACATCGTGATGAATTCCGGGTAAATTGGTCCGATTGGCAGTAACGACTCGCTGATGTGAATCAGTCATTTCAAAATACATAGTTCCGTCCTTCCCAATGTCCAACTGAAAAATACTCACAGGGGTTAAGACAGGCTTTACAGCGCAACCAACGAATACAAGAACAATCCCTATGAGTAGTATCGGATTAAATCTTTTCATTTTTACTATCCCTTCCATTTATTTGGTTATTAATGTTGTTTAATCAAAAATCAAAAAAAGGCAGTTATTAAAATATCTATCCCATTTCTTTTTGGAAAATTTTCGCCGCCTAAGGGAACCATATATCCCCCCGCTATGTGGGCAGTGTAACCAGGTGTTTGCAGTTTGTATCCCAACATAGGTGTAAGTCTAGTAAATTTTGACTCTGAGTCAGCAATACTTTCACCATCAACCTCAGACTCACCAGCAATAAACATATCAAAATGCAATCCAATAGAGAGTTGTGGAGATGCTGCCATGGAAGCTCTACCACCAACCATGATAATGTTTCCCGATTTTTCGTCCCAGGAATAACCTTCTGACGAGAACGACGCTTCTTGATTCACTGTATAATTCCCATAACCTGAAATTAGAATATTTGACGCAGCCTGAAAATCAATGTTCAATCCACCATCTATTGCTGTATGACCCGATCCGGTTGATGAAAAATTATTCGGACCAACATCTTCCGGTGAAGAGCCAGTAGCTAATTGATACCCAAACGCCCCCTGAATACTCATCTTTTGATCTTTGAGAAATTGGTACCAAGCAGAAATTGTGATATCACCAAGCCCTGTTTCGCCAGATTCATTTTCGAAGAATGATTCATAGCCAGATGCTGGGTTATAATCAATTTTTTGATCAAGTATAAAAGGGGCAGCTATTCCAAAAGACAGAACGTTGGAAAGTGAGTATTCCCCTCGAACCTGTATTGCTGAAAATGAAACCTCTGGATCCGCATACCCATCAAAAACATCATTGTAGGTCATCTCTTTACCATCACCATCATACAATGAATTTGCACCGACACTAACATAGGATGCCGAGATGTCAAATTTTCCTACCTCGGGTGTGAAAGTAAAGCCAAGTAATGGTCCCCTAATGAGCTCGTCAAGGGATTGTGAGTTACAGAATGTGACGAATAATAAGATCAATACCACGCTTTGTAGAAAGCTGGTTGGACGTGTTCTTTTCACGATGCTACCCCCTCTTTTTGTTGAACAATTCCTGCATCTGAGATATTTAATAAAAAAATATCATAGCAACGTTGACATCAGGTATTCAAGTATGAATAAGTCTAAAAGATGAATTTAGACCTATTCACAGTTCATAACAACGCTTTATTTCTACGCCGTTGAAGAAAACCATTCAATTTTCTATTGAAATTAAAACAAACACATTCTGAGCATCTAGCATATTTAGATGACACCTCTTGGTGCTATATAGCCATCTCTATAATAGGTACATTAATCAAGTTCTCGAAATTGGGCCTTCAGAACCATTCGATGAAGGATGATAATGTGGATACTTGGATACCCCCTTTCTACAAATGGCTATCTTACGTACAATAACTTGCGAGAAAACACTAGAAAGACTGTCAGAAATGTCCAAGATGTCCAGCTTTGCTCGTCACTAACATAGGAAAAGCTAACAGAATAAATTTCTTTAACGGAGAAGAGCCCCGTAGGGCTCATTTCTCCATCGAATCCATTGCTTCAACTGCCTTCTCAATATCAGGATTAATGACCGCGCTGTAGACGCTAGTTGTCTGTATAGAACTATGCCTCAATTGTTGCTGCACAAGTCTGAGGTTGTAACCAGACGCCCTATATAACTCTGTAGCATACGTGTGCCTCAGGCAGTGGATGCTGTACCGACTATCCAAACCTGCCCTACGAGCATAGTTTTTGAATATCTTTTGTAATCCGGAAACCATTATCTGGTCCGACCGAGCAGAATAGAATAAGTACGGACTACCCGACTGCCTGTAATCCAAATACTCCAGGATGATATTCTTCAGCCTCGTGCTGAATTGAACGACACCTGTTTTACCACCCTTACCTTTTGAAACAATAAGGCTATTCTGACCTCGTCCGAGTTGAATATCTGCTATCAACAAGTTGGACAACTCGGACACGCGAAGTCCAGTACCCAGAGCAACCTCTATTACCGTGTAATCGCGTACAGCTATCTGCCGCCCCTTGGATTTTGCTCGAAGCTTAGATGCCTCTATTGTTTTTCTCAACGACTGAACCTCATCCGGGTGCAGATATTTGTCAGGAGTAATAACCCAACTCATAGCAACCCCTGATCATTAAAGCTGAAAAAACCATCACCAATTATTATGTGATCCAGTAAGTCAACATCAATTGATGATAAGGCTGTCTGTAGCTTCTTGGTAACAGCACGGTCACTAGACGAAGGCGCTAGACTCCCTGATGGATGTAAATGTGAGATAATTATAGAGCAACCTTCCTGCTCTAGGACCTTTTTGATAATCTCACGAGGATATATAGCTGCAGTATTAATTGTTCCGGTGGCGACCACCTCTGTTTTTATAATTTTGTTTTGCCCGTCTAAATAAACCACTGCAAAGTGTTCTTGGTCTGCTGGATGATCTGCAAAAATAGATCGCAAATGATCAGCTGATTCGCGTGATGATTTTAGTTGGTTACCGTTCTGCTTGGTAAAGCGTTTTACATATTCTTCTCGCAACTCTGAGTCAGAGATGCTTTCAATTGATTGGTACATATTTAATTCTCCTTTTTAAGCCATGTTGATGATGCTGGTTGTTGCCACACTGTAAAGATCCATTACAAACTGGCTTACATCTCTACTCCTAAATGTTTTGTTCCGGGGGTGTGGTGGGAGACCAGCTATCGTTCTTGTGGTGTTAGCATCTTCTAGGGATTTGAACCCGATGCTGATTCTGTTATTCTTCGTGCTGACTCTGATTGTTCGGTAGCTATCAAGTCCGAGCAATGAAAGCCCACTGGAAACGAGCCCGGCAAGCTCATCGCTGCAATATTTATCATCAGCTATCTGTAGGTAATGCATAAGCCTCCTTTGATTCCTTCGTTTGTAGGTATTGGTTTACCAGTACTTTTCTTATTCCAGATTTTTATGGAATAAGAAGAGTAATGGCCGGTCTTACAGCCTGTTCAACAATCAAAATAAAAGAGGTGAAAGATGACTTTACTGCTTCATAAAGGAGCGGAACCTGCAACTATAGAACAGTTGGCAATGATCCCACTCCCACAAGAAACCCGGACGTATAAACCGGTTGGCCATGATGCCCTGGCAAACATGCTGAGCTCAATGGCCGGAAACTTGTTACCAGAGTTCGAATTGGTTAACACCCAGTTTGGACTGGCAAGAGACGGTGCCAAAATGTTTGGTGTACACACATTCAAGAATGGTGACTCTGCCTTAGGCTTGAGTATTGGATTTCGGAACAGCTATGATCGAAGTCTTTCGGTCGGTATCGCTGTAGGAGCATCGGTTTTTGTCTGTGATAATCTGATGCTGACTGGTGATCTAACAGTGCTTCGAAAACACACATCCAATGTCCATGCAGATATTGATTCGCTAGCCTTGTCTGCTATCTACCGATCCCGATCTGCTTTCAACCAGATCAAAGAAGATTCAGAGACCATGAAACAGGTCCCCATGTCAGATGACGAAGCCTATCGGACAATAGGTTTGATCTATGGTCGTGGAATAATTAATCCGCGCCAGATCCCAGTAGTGAAGAAGGAATGGTTGGAGCCATCGCATGATGCCTTCGAAGAAAGGAACCTTTGGAGCTTTTATAACGCTGTCACGGAGTCTCTGAAGAGTTCTCCACCACAGTCAATTATGGAACGCCATCTGGCAATCCACAAACAACTCACGAACCATGTCGCTGCATAAAGTTTTGCAGGAGCTTGGTCAAATCAAATACACAATCATAACAACCGAAGAAAAAGGAGAGCAGAATGTTCAGTATCCCAAAAATTCCTACTAGCGTAATCAAGGTCGCTGTGGAAGTCATTAAAAAGGTCATCACAGGTGGCAAATGAAAAATAATAGAATAAACAAAATCGTAAGCCATGTCTCAAAACTCGTTCGTGAGCTAATGAAGGAATGGTTTGGCGAACAAGAAAAGGAGAATGCTGATGACAAAGGCAGAGATACTGAAGACCATTGAACTTCGTCAGAGCACCTTGAAAAGTTGGTTGTCGTGTCCACTTATGTACAAGTTCCGTCATATAGACAAGTTAGAGCCGGCATTTAGATACCCTGGAACTATACACGGTAGTGCTTTGCATAGGTGCTTAAAAAATATGAGCGAAGGCGAAATGGATGGTGATATGCGGTCTCTTTATATCAAGGCTCTTAATCATTATCTGTATGCGAGCGATGAATCCCATATCCCAGTACGTTGGAAAAGGGACATGGCCAAAGAGATCGAGGCTCTGACTAAGAATGGAGTTGAGATCTTGGAGAACTATAGGAGCAAAGCGTATAACCGTGATGCTATCGTACTGTTTTCAGAGGTTCCATTCAGAGTAAAGATACTGGGTTACTTGTTTACTGGCACAATGGACCAATGTCGTAAGAATATTGATGGGACAATTTCATTAATAGACTTCAAGTCGAGTAAGATGAGACCTAACCAGTACGCAATTCCAAATGACATACAGCTAACACTGTACTCATACGCTCTGAAGTTCGGAGAGGTACTAGTTGATGGCATCTGGCTAAAGCCAAACATGATGGTCGACTCAGTTGGTATCTATTTCCTACGTGCTCATGAAGTGTATAAGCGCAAGGTGGTTGGGAAAGAAATCGGGGATGAAAAAAGCGATCCTTTCATGATGACCAAGAAATCGATCCAAGATCTTCGTGCATTCAGGCATGAGATCAGAAGTCAATTATCGGCTATGGTTAAACCGTGGTATTATCCAAATACAGCGAGCTGTTCGTTCTGTACCTACGCTACGCACTGCGTAAGTCGGAATGACAATGTCCCTGAAAAGGATGCTGATATGGCTCATGAACTGTTAGCTGAACTAAACATGGCTGGATAGCCAGAAAGGGTATTATGGAAAATCAAATGATAGAGCTTAGTGATGCTCAAAAGGCACTTAGTGAATCAGGCTGGAGCTATGATGATGAGATGCAGGGTTTACAGCCTGAGTCAAATGCTCTTATGATTCCTCGAGTAGTAATCTCGCATGATGATCGAGGTAAACACAAAATGTTCATAGACATGGGAAGTAACTACCTTCAGGAAGGTTCTGAAGAAATACCTGTTCCAGGGAATAAACTTACTGGAATTATCTTTGGCTCCCAGAAAATACACGCTCTGTGGGGTAAGGAGGAAGCCCATCCGACATGTAGTGGTATCGATGGGATTCCTGTATCATCAGAACCTATTCATGATAAGTGTGCTGGATGTCCGGAGGCGGTTATAGGTTCTGGTAACTGTAAAAAAAAGCAAAGGCTTTTGCTCCTTGTGGAACTGGAAGGGAAGCTCACTCCTGTGATACTGTCGTTGCCCCCGACGTCTCTTAAACATTTTGAAAAACATTTGGTCAAAATGCAACGGTCACAGCTACCGCTTGTCATAGGCCGAACTTGTTTCTCGCTCATTGATATTAAGAGGAACGGATATCGGTATGCCGAAATCGGGATAACTCTTGATGGTTTGGCTGATAAAGCAACATTGTTACAGGCAAAGCAAGCCAGAATCGATTACGAGATGCTTAACTCGGTAATATCTAGTGAAGATTATTCTGACGCAGGAGATCGTAATTAACATCGCGGAACAACAGGTGAACTGATTGGACCCGTAATAAGAGAGTGCCTTGTGCATTCTCTTTTAGCCCTTTTTTTGATATAGAGGGTCTGAAAATTTAAAAAAAATAAATTTCGTCAAAAGCGCATAGGACCCAAAACGAAAGGGACCCTTCGGGATTTCGGGACCTGGTGGAACACGAACCACACTGCCTCTGATTAACCGAATCTGTTGGAGCCGATTAATTATTGGAATATCTTGATTGAACATGACAAAGAAAATCAAAGCCACGATAGCTCGATATCGACGACTTCTTAATAATGAGTGGAAGGAACACCACTTCATTAGTGATGGAGCTGGTAAACGGTTCATGATTGGGCCCTTGTATCTCCGTATCGATGACACAAAAGGAGCCATGGCTCATTATCAATGGTTTGAAAAGATGTTTGATGATGACTCAGGCGAACCATTTCACAGAATGGGATGGACTCTGTCACTACATAGGCATGGAGATGACCCCGGGGCCGAGAGAATGCTGCTTATAGCCATGCTCACAAATTTATATCTGTTCCCACTTCTATTTGGCGATGATCCAGAAATTGAAGAGGGACGATATGGCTCAAACCGGACAGAACTTGCCTATATTACTGAAGCTCCTAAATGGATGTTAAATCTCTGGACAGAGGAAGAATTGAGATGGGCGAGGGACCTCTATTATGGTGACCAAGCTGTAAAAATCCGTGAACGTTACGTCACCATCCATCAATTCCTTGAGCTTGAAAGACCTGGTAAAAAGCGTTCAGCACTGGTTGATGAAGTTTCCAAACTTGAACGTGGTGATTATAGCAGTCTAGGTAACTAGTGCACTTTTAACAGATAAGTCAACTGTATTCCGACTCTTTCGACACGAAAGTGTTGCCCAGCAAAGCTTAGCGGGGATAATTGATCATACCATTCTTTTAACAAACCCCCTTTTTCAAAAGCGGAAGGGGCCGAATAAACGACCCCTATATTACTATCTCTGATCTTCAAAACTCAAGTATTCTCGTGTCCCTGGTTCAAGTGAACCTTTGAAGCACCCGTAGTGGCAGAAAAACATTTGCTCCAGCTGCTCACTTTCGTGCTTATTGAGATTTGAGAAAATTTGTACCCCACAAGGGTCAAACTGTGATCCCTCCTCAATACTATCCCCGCATATTGCGCAATGATATCTTACTAAGGCCATCATCTACACCTGTTGGCTTCTTGCCGCTTGTACCGGCTTGAGACCTCAGGACACCACTTAGGATGTCCCTTGGGCAAGAAATGCCTTACAGCCTTGTTTAAAGCTTTCAGGAACTCGCCGTGGATATGTGTATCTTCTGTATCCAAGAGCATATACAGCTCCATTGAAAATGGCCAATCTTCATCGGCAGCCAATATTGGCCATGCTGGATCATCTAGTTCGCAACGATTCCGCTTACGTTTACAGTCGCCAAGGACCCACCATTCACATGAGTTGCTGGCGTAATCGGGTTCCACCCGATATGTTATATTGTTTATTTTGAATTCTGCTGCTTGCGGGTTTTTAAATGTTTTCATTTGCTTGTTTTGATTTATCTGCCAACTCTCTTGCACGAGAACTGGTAAGTGGGGAGAATAATCTCCCCACGCTGTCTTTCTGTACACGCATATGATTTTCCAAGAGCTGCGTGAGTCGCTCTTCATCACTCAGGATTGGCCCAGGTGATTCTCGTAATGCGGATCCTACAGTAGGCTTCCTAAAAAACCTCACTGTATTGCATCCACGGTTTTGTCGATCTTGGTCTTGCTGTCTTTTATTAATGAAGCAAAAAGAGCTGTTAAAGTCTCATGCTGATATTCAGTAAGTTCATCTAAGCAAAACTCTATGTTATTCTCGATTGAATCAATTTCTCCTGAGGAGTTCTGTTTACCCTGTTCTACGCTAATTTTGTATTTGAAATATTTCATAATATTCCTCCTGTATTTTAAAAGTGGCACCAGTGGCGGTAGTGGTAGGTGATTTTTGGAACTACTATATAAAAACAAATACAATCTATACTTTTTCTTATATATATAATATTACATACCATCACATACCACACCTGCCACATTAGTGCTATATATGGGCTCTAAGCCCCTTGATTAAATAATGTACATGCCACATCTGAGACCACACCGACCACTATTGGCTTGTTTGGTGTACCCAGCATTTGGACAAGTTTGTCTGTCATTGTTAGACAGAAAAATCGCTTCCCATCAACCTGGAATCTAGCTGTCTCACCAACGAGCAAACGCTGTCGACGCATCCCCTTAATTACCTGGTTATAATGGCGTGTGGATTGGGAATAATACTTAATCCACAATACGGGCAATTGCCCCTGTTCGATAAATGAATAATAAGGCATATCGTCAGGGAAGGTATCGTTGGCATATTGGTCAACTAGGCGATGAGTCAGCATATCAACATCCGATTCAAGATCGGTAGTGTTAGCTGAAAAAAGTTCCTTCTCGGCATCCGTAATAGGCACATCAATGGAATATCTGAACCCACTGGAGCTAAGCCCGTCGAAAACGATCTTCAGTTCAGTACGGATATAATGACCTAAACGGGCTAAAACCTTGTCCTGGGTTTCAGGATCGATGCTTCCAGTTAATTTTGGAAATTCATAGACAAAAAACTGGTTGTTTCTGGTATCGGTGGGCAGTTCGTCTCTGCTCACAAAAAGCGGGATCAATTCATTGGAAAGCAAAATAATATTTGTATTATTCCGTACTTGGTAAGGATCACGAAACTTTTTTTTCACAGTAGCATACTTCTGCCCAGTATATTTTTTTAGGGTCTTGTATTGGGATACTTTGTCAGAAAGATTTTCCTCAACAATGAGTAGCTTTTTCTCAACTTCATAGGTAAAGCTGTCCTCATTCCCGGACCATTGAAACGACAGGGTAGGAAAGATTTCTCCAATAATTTCAGCAAAAGTAGATTTTCCTGTTCCGCGCCCCCCGGAGAATATTAGGCTAGGTAGCTTGCGATAATTGCTATGGCAATAGACAGCCAGCCATTCCTTGATAAAGCCGCTATGGGCACCAAAACGGTCTAATAGATATTGATCAATATATGCGTTGTCCTGAAGATCCGCAGGTATAGCCTGGTGATGGGCTGCGATAACTCCAGTTGTCAAATCCACATTATAAAATGAATCATCGGCTGAAATATCGCTCAAATAATCTATACGAGAGAGGTGGCGGATATGCTTGTTGTTTACCAAAAACCGTATGGCGTTCTTTTTATCATCACCGCCCTCAGTTTGGGTCTGGATATGGAATTTGGTGTTGCCTATTTTTTCATAGAAAAAGACATCATCGAGCATACCAAAATCCCAGATATCTGTACCATACGACCAAAATGGGTCGCAGATACGATCTAGGTGACTCCTGTCCTGTTCCATCCAAAAAGTCCTATCACATGAAGAACAATGGATATACCAATTGGCGGATTTCTTGGAAAAATCGATAAATGCAGAAGGGTTGGAGTCCTCATGAAATGGGCAGTAAATGGGTGTTTTGCCTCCAATGTTAGCAACAGAGATGGCAGTGCTATCTTTATCCAGGATCTCGGTATCTCGATTCCAAATGTCGGCCAGGTCAACCACATTGATATCTGCTCCGTCCCAGTAAGATACGGAGTCTGCATCATCACGGGATCCATAAATATACCGAGCGGCATCAGTGACAGCAGGATCAGATCCAGGGAGGATGGTATTAACAATATGCTCGGCAATTGTCTTATACCCACCAGCAGAAAAAACGGGGTGGTTAAACTGCAGCACAACATGAAATTTATGGTGCTCTGCGGTATGGCTCTTGCTGGGTATTATATGGTGATTTACCCCTTGTTCTATGAGATCATCATGAACTTCCTGGATGGTTCGCTCACCAGTGTCATAATCGCCTACAAATCCAATTGCTTTGATGAAATTGGCTTCCTTGCGGGAGCCGTTTCGCCAATGTATAGTGGAGTAGTTGTGCTGGGTTAAATAATCGGCCAATCCCTTGTAGGGAACCGATTCTGTAGTAAAATAGGTATTTGCCGCACCGTTATAATTCTTGGAAGCGGTGGACAAAACTATGGATCTATCTGGTGTTGTGCCTTTCATTATAATTTGAATTGTGGTTTGAATTTGAATATGATGAAGAATGAATGATATTCTTCAGATTTTTTATCGCCTGCGCATAGCTGGATGCATTTATCTCAGCCTGCATAGCGAAGTAGTTATTAAGTAGATTTTGGGTCTCAATGCTATCTTCAAAAATAAAGACAGTCTGAGATCCGCGTTTATAGGTGTTCTGCAGTTTCTGACCAGTCGCAATTAAGAATGCGCTGGAATAGAAATCTACAGATTCGAAAAGGGGTGTATTCATATGAATATTTCCTCTGAATTTGAATCTTGGCTATTTAACTAAAATCTGGAGCTGCCAGACTCAGCAAGCTCGCCACGAGCTGTTTTGGAAGAGGCTTGATTGCTGCCTCATATATATAGTATACGGTGATTGTTGATGATTGTCAAGCACTAAATATGATAAAGTTAGTCATATTTAACAAATAGTTGATAAATCAACCACTTACATGTAACTATATTTCTGAATAATGACAATATATTGACAATTTAAACGGTTACGGCAAAAGTTGGTGCAGCAGATGGCCACCTACCCAGTGTTATAAGCTCAAAATTGGTCCAAGACCAGCACGCTTAAACATTCTTGCATCAACACTCGGTTATTTAAAATGGCGGCTTCCTCGTCCATTCTGAGAACCCGAATATCCTCAAAATGGCTTAAAATTGTCCGACAGGCGGCATCACTGCACTTAAATCGTGTTCCATCCCTCAGGCACATTATATTTAGGTCCCCCCAAGCCCTTGGGATCTTCGGATCCTGGGGGTTTATCTTTTGATATAATGCACTCAAAGGCTATTATCAGACCAGCTAATTATTAGACAAGGGTGGCACTGATGTGAAAGATTGGATATGCGAATCTAATGCATTGCTCTGGATAGAGATATCCGTTTACTGATTTCGAAAAGACTTATCCGAGAGATTTTATGAAAATACTGGATGTAACCCGCAAAACAAAAATAGAGTGGACGGACACTACTTGGAACCCGGTTGTAGGTTGCCATAAAATATCGAATGGGTGTAAATACTGTTATGCTGAAACGATGCATAAGCGTTTTAACGGTATGGATGGGCAGGTGAAGTATAGCAAGCCCTTTGATCAAGTGATAACCTGGGAAGATGAGTTAAGTAAACCATTTGAGTGGCACGAGGTCCGGCGAGTATTTGTGTGCAGTATGTCAGATCTGTTCAATAAAGATGTTCCAACAGAATTTATTAAGCAAGTGTTCGAGGTGATGAATAAGACACCCCATTATTACCAGGTTTTGACAAAACGCAGCGATCGATTAAAAGATCTAGCGCTAGATCTAAATTGGACACCAAATATTTGGGCTGGAGTTTCTGTTGAAGATGGGACACACCTCGATAGGATAGATCACCTGCGAGATGTGCCCGCGAGTATTAAATTTATATCCTTCGAGCCATTAATTGGGGCACTTGGTGATATAGACCTAAGTAATATTGATTGGGTTATTGCTGGGGGCGAATCTGGGAACTCCAAAGCTCTACGACCAATCAAAAAAGGATGGGTGACACCCCTCAGAGATAAGTGTAAAACGGAAAATATCCCGTTCTTTTTTAAGCAATGGGGCAAAAAAGAATTTAATCCTGATCAAAATGACCCAACTATTCCAGTTCGAGGTGCGAAGGACAAGGGCATAGGACATTTACCAAAAGGTGGGCATTTAATTGATGGACAATCCTATGAAGAGCTACCAGTCTTTCCAAATCACTATCCTGATGCCCAGTTAAAAAAAGAAGTTGATCAATTAGAGTCGAGTCTGCATGGTGCTGCAGAAACTTTTACTAGCTCCTGGATAACAATTGGTCAGACGTTATCTAAAATTAAAGATACTATTGAAAACATGGGACATGGGAAGCTTTATTGGCAAACATACTTTGATGTTGATTCCTTTCAAGAATATTGTTCCACCCGACTATCACTTTCACGCAGCACAGCAACGCAAATGAGGCAAGGCTATGAACTAATACAGGCATTGCGCCCTAATTTAATAGGCGGTAGCCAAGAGGGGACTCCAGTATATACAAAGCTGAGAGCACTTGGCCCCTATGTGGATAAGATTATAGCAAATCCTGAAAAATATGAGCAGTTGATTGATCACGCTTTTGATGATACTCCTCGTGCGGATCTGGAAAAAATGGCCAGATCACATTTTAAACCACATCCCAAGAATAAAATCGCACTCATAGATCCTGGTGCAACTACTGGAGAGGGTTGGGAACCGTACGTTTCTGCGATGGAATCAGAAATAAGTGAAAAGATAAATGAGTCCGGTATTGAGGAGCTAAAAAGGATTCTGAGTGAGTTAAAGAATCTGCTGGAAACACATGGCAAGTAAAAGTGTATACCCGGGTATACACTTTTGTCACCCTATCCTAGCTACCGTATCTATGCCCATAGCATAACCAAGGCGCGAATACGTAACAGTTCTGGCATCAACACCCACCAAATTTAAATCATCGCCTTATAGGGCAAATATGGCGGTCGAATTTCCCGCCAAGCCTGATCACAGCACTTAAATCGTGTTCCAGCACTCTGATGCATTATATTATTATCCCCCCAAGCCCTCGGGCACTTCGGTGTCTGGGGCTATTTCTTTTGGATTAATGTTCCATTTTGCTAAGTTGAGTGAACATATTGCCGAAGGGGGGATGTATTGAATCGACAAGTATCTTGCCCAAAATGTGGTTCTGAGTACGTCCAAAGAATCAATAGAGCTATTATAGCGAAGCTACTATCACGGAAATGGAGATTTATTTGTACCGATTGTGGAAAGCGATTCTATTCGGCTCATCATCAATAAAAACAGAAACCCACAATCAAATAAACACTTGTGTGAGTCCTATCAACTTTTAAAAACCCAGCTTAAGGAGGAAATATGGAATACCAGGTATCTGTTGACAAGGATCTAGGGATTATCAACTCAATATCAACCGGCACCTGGGATGTTAATGATAGTGACGCAGTGACAAATATAATTACCTCATTGTCACGGGAAGAAGGTATTACTCAGGTACTCATCGATCATAGCGAACTAGAAATCAATGTTACTAAGGCTGTAGCTTATAACAGACCACTTGAACTAAAATCACAATTTAGCGATATCTACCCAAGGGTTGCTTTTGTCAGCCCTAAAAACAAGCATGCTCTCTACAAGTTCTTTACTTTGGTGGCTAGGAACAAAGGGATCATATTCAAGACTTTCAAGACCTACAAAGAGGCACATGAGTGGCTCTTGACTAATAATTAATAGATTATCGACTCTCCAAAAATTTATTCGATACCTCGTATTCCATTAAAGTGTGGACTCGAGGCGAATCTTGAAACTTAACTCCTCTCTTGCTTAAAGTCTCCACGGAGATGTACAATCAATAAACTAATGAATTCTTAGCAGCTACAACCTGCTAGACATTTCTGCATAAGGGTCTGCACACAATTAAAATCTCTGTGCCACAATGGTTCCTGGGGGTTTTCTTTTGAATCAACACACCATCTGACTAGATTCAGGCAAGTTTAATTCATAATCTGGGGGTTCAAACTGAGTACTAGATCCAAGTATAAATGCAACGCATGCGGATACTCTGCCAATGTTTGGGACGAACCAGGTTCTCTATAAAGTGAGTCCCAAGATCAGGTAAGAATTCAGCTGCTCCCATACCTATCCTTCTCCTTGATTTTTCTTAACGCACCTGGCTTGAGCCCGGCTTCGTAAAAGGTCACCTTGACATGCTTTTTTAGCGATTCAACGCATTGTTTTGAAAGGTGATTAACGTATCGTGGATTTGAGGTTTAAGACTAAGAATTCGGTATTGCATAAACCTGAGGAGTGTGGAAAACTCCTTCCATTCAGATAAAAAAGATTCATGACCTGTAAGCAGATCTTTGGCTTCTTCAATGGTGGCACTGACATACTCACTTAAGGATTTTGTTACAATTTCCTTTTCTAAAGCCTCAATAATTTTTTCCAGCTCGTTTTTCTCCAGCCAGATTCCTTTACAGAAACCACAAAAATCAATTTCGACTTTTGTCTGGTCATAATCGAGAACATTCATTGCTTTTTTGCAGCTGGGACAATTGGTCCTTTTGGCTGTTGGTTTGAACTTCTCGGGATGTTTCAATATTTCAAAGTCCAGCCAGTTGAGATCCGAATCGATTTTATCCTTCACCTGTCTGAGTTCATCATCCTCAAACCAGATTCCTTCACATTTTTCACATTCTTCTATCTCAATCCCTTGAATACTTTTCGGGTGTAATTTGATCTTGCAATGTGGACAATTCATATCAACTCCTCTTTGTAAATTATTGTTTCTAATGCTCAGGTTTGACCAACTCACGCTTCACACCTGTCCAGCCCCGGAGTCCATGAGTCATCATTTCCCGCTCCACTTGCTCACCCAATGGATGAGATCCAGCAACAGATAGGTAGAACCCATCACCGTGTATTTCGTGTAGTGAATGGCATCCGCATTGTCGTGGCTGCCGGCACTTCCCAGACCCCAGAGGGAAATAGCGATATGCTCAGCATATTCCGGGATGATTTCCTGTTGCAATCGATAATGAACACCCTGGTGACCGCGGATATCCTTGCCCCTGAGATAATGAATCTTGCTGCGGTGGCTCAGACCGTCAGGCAGATCAATAGAAGCACAGATCCTGTTGATAAGACTTTCAGATAAAACCCTGATTTTGTTCAGGCTGGATTCAATAGTGCCGGGGTCTTCACGCTTCATATTTCTGAGCAGGGATAACAGACTCTCCCCTTTTTCGGAATCGTCAAAAATGGTGTTTAGTTCATCGATAGACTGTGAAAACTTTCGTTGAATATAGGTTCGCTCCAGGGCATCGATGCCCTCTTTTAGGGAAGCAAACAGTGCCTCTGGATCCTCTTTTTTATTGATAGGATACATGTCCTCATAAATGGGGGTCACCTGCTCTGAGTGAGCCGTGTTGATCACGATGCAAATATCCCGATCCCGACTCCTGATCAAGTCATCCACCTGTTTGAGAGCCTCAGGTAGAAAGGTAAGGCTGGATTCGGACTCGTCTGTCAGTTTGCATTCCGCATCCAGCACCAGACCATTGATACCGGGGTTTTCCCTGATTTTTTCCATTCCATCTTTGAGATTCCCAAAGGCAAACACTTCACATTCTGGTGAATTTTCAAGGGCAGACAGATCACTCCTGATGCTGGCATCATCATCGATCACAACAATCTTATATCTCAAAGCCATACTTTACGCTCCATGATTTGGGCTTAACATTCCCATTTTACGTTGATCACCGAGTACATCCTCAAGGTTTGTAGTTCTGACTTTAATTTATTCAACAACAAGGGCTTAACCAGTATTCCATTGGCTTGTCTCTGCAATAATTTTTATTGTCGGTCACAAAGTATTTTGTGACTGGTAGCCTGGGAATTCGTCACCCTGAGTTCGGCGAAGGGTGACGTGATGATTTGTGGTTCATGGTTCGACGGGTTCAGCATGACTCAGGTTGCTTAGTATGAAGATTTGGGACCCATACAATATTCATCCCGACCGGTTTGCCGGAACTGCGGCCTGCCCTGGCCGGTTCAAGATGCCCTGAAAAAAAATACTGAATTTTTTGCAGCTGAACGTCTGCTTTTGGAGGCAACATCCAAAAATGAAGCCCGGGAAGCTGTCTTTTTAAAAATCCGTGTTTATCTGCATAAAAAAAGAGGCCGCCTCATGTTCTGAGACAGCCTCTTCTTTATTTGTTATTCCGATCTACGCTATTTCTTTTGATACCATACAACGATCAAAATGAGAGCCAGTAGACCGGCTAAGCCATTATCACCGAACTTTGTCATCAGTCGAGCGATGCCGCCAATCACACCAAAGGTGTCTTCGAATAAAATTCCGATGACAATTCCCAGGATGATTAGCGAAACAAGCAACTCGGTGATCTGAGACAGCCATTCGGATATTGTTTTTAACGCATCTTTCATCAATGCCTCCAATAGGGGAGCTTAAGGCTCCAGGTCAAATAGAACAGGTTAGGTGGCAGCTATATTAAATGCGTTTATTTTTTCTCAGCGAACCAGACAAACACAATTAGCGCGAGCAATCCGGCAAAGCCATTATTTAAAAATCCATCCAGGAAGCCAATAATGCCTCCAATGGGATCCATGCCCGTTTCATAGGCCATATTGGCAAAGACTATCAAAACGAGGAAGGCGATAATAATACCGACTAGACCGCTAATCGTTTCTTTGACTTTCGACAAGACATCACTCATGCTGTTTCTCCTTAGTTTAGTTAACAAACAGGTTGTTGTTCTTGAACTATTCCTTTACAGGCTACATCAGAATATTTTTCTGATCCCATAAAGTCTTCCATCATTAAAATCTTTGCCCTAAGATATGTTAATATTAATAAATGTCAACAACTAGTATCTGCGCCGCGCAGGAGTCACCAAGTTGGAATACTACTTTACCTATATCTGGTATGAATCGCAAAAATTAAACCGATTAGTTTATTTTTGCCGCCACAATCATTGCTAATGATTTTAGGCGCTAGCATGAGAAAGATTGCGATCCTGCTTCCTGGCAGAAAATCCAAGATAGTTCATAAGGGATTCCTTGTTACGCCATACCACTTCATTATCCACGACCATGTCCGCAGCACAGGGATGTATACGGGAAAATTTGGTCTGAGCATGGGACCCGCTCTCTTTTGCTAATTAGAAACGCTGTTTTAAGGAAATCAGGGCTTTGAGTTAAGTGATTTGTCCCAACCCGAGCTGAGATGGGGTCAAGGGAGGCTTATTTAAATTGGAGGAGCGCGTGTTCCTGCCAGCCCTCAATTCTTCTCTTTCTTTTGGACCCATTTTGTCTAGCATGTAGTCGGTACACTGGTGAATGTATGAAAGGCAGGTAAACGTGATATTTTTCAAAAAACATCTTCAGATTCTTCTTGTCCTTGGCAGCCTGCTTTCAGCGGGAAGTCTGCAGGCCCAGATAAACACGGAAGCCATGCGGCAGCAGGATCTTGGATTGGGTTCTCATTTTATGCTGGGCGCCAATCTCAGTTTCATCCAGGGCAATAGCAGCATTTTCCAGAGCCACCTGAAGTCCCGCTGGGACTACATTTTGGCGCGCAGTAATTTTTTTATCATCCTAAACCAGAAAATCAGCCGCAAGGATGATAAAGTCTTTATCAATCAGGGGTTTGGTCATATCCGAGCTGTTAAAAACGTGACTCACAAGCTCCAGGGAGAACTATTTCTCCAACAGGAATACAACGAATTCATCAATCTCCAGAGTCGGAAATTGATTGGTCTGGGCATCAGAGTGAGCCATCAGAATCCTACGCAGGTTCCCAATAATCCGGCTGCGTTGGCTTTTGTTCTGGGTTTGGGTTTCATGTTTGAGCAGGAGGAGATGGATGCGGGACCCCTCGGTCTGCTGGGGGATCCGGTTCATGGTGAACTGGCCAGGTTGCTTCGTTCATCCAACTATGTGGTTGTAAAATGGGCACCCTCGCCAAGCCTGAGCGTCACCACCACCAGCTATTACCAGGTGGATACCAGACGCCTGGCCGACTACCGGATGCTTTCTCAATCTCAGGCCAGGTTGGGACTGACTGAAAAACTGGCCCTTAATTTCACCCTCAATCTGCGCTATGACAGTGAGCCCCCAGCGAACATTGAGAATCTGGATCTGGAATTTTCTCAGGGATTGACTTACAGCTTTTAACTGGTAGCTGTTTATCCAAACTAATGGATGAGGAACTCGAGGCTTTTCGGAGCCGATCCTCAGTGATGATCATTCAGGACTGAAGGCAGCCAGGAAGTCTGTATTTCCACATGGTCCAGAACACCCAGAGCTATATCCCCAAGGTCAGCTTGAGAAAGACACTTGGTGGTGTCCTTAAATCGATATTCAATGCGCCCCCGAAGGCTGATCCAATAGACCGGAAGAATAGAGCCGTGAATCAATACGGAAAGATTGCACCGGACAGCTGTAATCGCCTGGATGAGAACCTTGAAGAAGGACTTACGGTCTTCAGCTTTCCAGTGTCATCTTGGAGAAAGATCAGAACGACAACTGCTGTGGAAAGATTAAACCGGGAGATCAAAAGAAGGGCTCGAGTTGCGACGCTATTCCCAACAAGGAATCCTGTCTCAGACTGGTGATCGCAATCGTCGAAGAAATACATGAAGACTGGATGGCTGGGAGAAAATATCTCAGCATTCCAGACACTGACGCGAACGCTGAATTACCAATTTACAGAAAAGCAGTTGCTTAACCATGGAAGACCTTTTCTATGTACGCCGCCCCTGGCCTCGCTCTACGAGCTACGGAGGGACAGGCAGGACTCGATTTATTGCCATGGAATTGGTTCCAGGTTCGACGCTTTGAACCATATAAAGCAAGAAGCCACCCCGATAGGATGGCTTCATGCTTTGTACACCGCCCAGGACTGGCTGAGCCTCCGTCCTTCGGACTCCGCTCGCCTCTGCTGCGCGGTCGAACCTTCGTCATATTGGGATTGGGGTATTTCGGATGTGGTGTGCCATTGCCTAAATGAGGACCTCGTTCAATGACAGATGTACATAAAAAAGGCCTTCCGATGGAAGACCCTTTTTATGTACACCGCCCAGGACTCGAACCTGGAACCAATTGATTAAGAGTCAAATGGCTGTGTTGCGTATGTCGCTATGAATCAGCGAGTTACAGGATAGTGAAACAGGCGGAATCCCGTGGGTATCCCCGATCTTGCAGAGTAAATCTACTAAATGTAGTCCTTCAGTCTGCTCTAATTTTAGCAGCTATTCTCTGAAATTCACGAATTTAGAAAAAAGAGCTCGACTTGGGTAGGATGAAAATAAAGTCCCTGATGGGTCAACTTTAATAGCGGTTCATTTATCCATATTAAAAAAAGGGCCAGCAATCGCTGACCCTTCTGCTTTAATACAAGATATCCTGGGGTTTACCCGGGTGTTTCAGTTTCTGGCAGGGGGAATGTCACTATAGCATCGCCAGCCCGGTCAATAGGCAGATCTCCCAGGCGGTCATAATGGCGCATATCAATGAGACGATGCCCCTCTAAAAACAAGGAATATCTTTTCTCATATAATAAACGATCCAGCGCATTTGTAGCATCAGTGCCTGTATAATCTGAAAGCCCTGCAGCGCTGCGGATGACATTCAAATCCGTTTCGGCAGTAGTATAATCCCCTGAACCGATATTTGCCTCGGCCCTCAAAAGAATTAGCTCTTCATTACGAATTATGGTCAAGGGCTCAAAAGAACTCGCCCAAACCGTTGGAGCAAGGTCACTTGACAAGTTATCATAAGTGTATACGGCTAAAGAGGTATCTGTTTCTGATCTTACAAGTGTCTTTGAGCTATATCTTGTGTCACCTGAATCAGCATCAGTTTGATATGTAGGATGAGCCATTAGTTTGATATTGGTGGACAGTGGATCTTCGTAGAGCTCATTATCCTGATCGTTGAGCCCTACGCTATATGAGTGGTAGGTTCCCAGCTCTAAATCACCTGCAGCGTCGATAAATGAATTCCCCAGGGCAGTTAATGCGGTACTCCAATCACCCTGGTAAACAGCGACACGAGCACGAATTCCACGATTAAAGGTGGCGAAACTTGCAGGTATTTCAAATCCTGCAAAACCATCGCTGAGTACCACCGAAAAGGAGCTTCCAGCTGATTGCAGATCGGAATATCCTGCATCCAGAAGAGCCACAATTTCTGTAAATACCTGTGCCTTGGTGGCAGGATCAACATTTATATCGCCATCGTAGTTTAATCTGGCACCATTTTCATCCTGAACATTTATGACCATCAATAGATTATAGGCTTTGAAAGTCTTAGCAATTCCTTCTACACCACTATCAATATCGCTGCGATCTAAAAGCAGATTACAGTTTTTGATCACGGCATAGTGAGCGTTCCAGGGTCTTGTGGTCAGGAAACCGCCACCGTCCATTGGTCCCTGTAAAAGCTCTCCTGTGTATCTCGGGTCAGCAGGTTCGAGAAAATAAGTTTCTCGTCCAACGGTGCTCATAACCTTCATGTAAATATCAAGGTCTACTCTCATCCCGGCCTCAGCCCCTGATACAAGAGATTGAATTGTGGCTGATTCAACAACCGGTGAGTTTGGATCTACAAAATCCAGTTCTTCGCATCCAAAGAACAGTACCAAACTTATTGGAAGAAAACGATTTAAATTTTTTAATAGTGATTTCATTTTATTCATCCTCCGCTTACATATCTATTGAAAATGAGAAATAAACGCTGCGAGATGGTGGGAAGGGGTTCGTATCCACGGAACCACCAATAGCTATATTCCCAAACTGACTCACTTCAGGATCAACACCTGAATAATCTGTCCAAGTCATCAGATTTCGGCCGGATAAACCGAGTCTCACTCCTGATGCCCTCCCCCTGAATACATTATTTACCAGGGCATCCGGTACATTGTAAAACAGACTAACTTCTCTTAATTTCACATATGAGCCATCCTCGATATAGGGTGCCGTAACTGAACCAAGTACGTTTAGCCGGTAGGGACCATCAGTTAATTCACCATCAGGATCAAGCTTTTTACTATCATAATCGGCAGTGGTACCACCCAGGTCATAAATAAGGTTTGCCAGATTTATAATATCGCCACCCACTTTTTTGTCGAGCAGAAATTGGAAGGTAAAATCACCCATTCTAAATGAATTGTTGAAAGACATTTGGAAATCAGGTGTTTCATCTCCAAGTTTCATTATCCCACCTGTGGCTGTGGTGTCTGACCCAATTATGGAGGTTGGGGACCAGCCCTCTTCTATTCTATATGTGCCCAGGAAGGTTGCAAAGCCACCCATGTTGAATGGATCAACATTTAACTTTGTGATCTCCGAGGAAGTGGTGTAGTAATTTAAGGTAGCCAACCAATCCATGGATTTGCTGCGAATGGGGTTTAACACAAGTGAAAATTCCATTCCTTTAGTTTCCATTTCGGCAGCGTTTTCCCATTTAAACTGAGCGCCAGAAGAAGCAGCCTGGTCAACCTGGAGTATCAGATCCTCAATATTCTGGCTGTATATTGTAAACTCAACATTGCCCAATCTATCTAGAAATGCAAAGTCAACGCCGTACTCTATCTCCGTTGTTCTCTCAGGCACAATATCGCTGTTTCCCACAGTAGAAGAGGGGGTTAAACCACCCACGCCACTAATATTTCTAGGTATCAAAGAGGTAAATTTTGCAGTAGGACTGGGTAAATTTCCTGTTTGTCCCCAGGCTAGTCGACCCTTAAATGAATCAAAGATATTTACCAATTCACCTGCTTGATAGGATACAGAAAACTTTGGATAAGTGTTCCAGGCTTTTGTGTCACCAAGTGTACTACTGCGATCTCCTCGCAGACCTACGGCGACATTTATCTGGTCTTTAAAATTAACTTCTTCCTGGACAAAAAATCCACGATCCTGCTGTTTTTTCCGGGTTTGATAAACATTAGCAGAACTCGCTTGATCCACGTTGGTCTGGCCAACAACCATTCCTTTTGCGTGAACAAAGACCTGATCCCAGTCAGATGTTTCAAACTGGATACCCCCAGTACTCGTCATCCGCATGTCACCTAGAATAAGCCGATGTACCAGATTTGAATACAGATTAGAATTCAGACTATTGGTTTTAGTGTCAATGGATTGCCCCGCTTCATCTTTATTTTTTTCAAATTGCAATTCCGCTGGCGCAAATACATTGTTTTCCTGGGCATAAAAATCTGCTCCTGCAGTGGTTATCCAATCTAGGCTCATACTCTTACTTTTTAGAAGGCTGTGGCTCAGATTTATGGAGCCAATCGATCGATTAACAAATTCCGTATTTTTAAAAACTCTTGCTGTGTGTAATGGATTTGAAGGATTGATTGGATGATCGGGCCAGGTACCATCGCTATCTTTCCTTATATCAATAAAGCTTGGTGTAAATCCGATTGAAAATCCATATGTAATATTGGTGTTATCGTTACCAGTAACACCTCTATTAGATTCTGTATGGATCAGGTTGGTCGTCAATGAAAGTTTGGTCTTCGGACTAAAACGATGGGTGACATTCAAACGCCCGGAAGTCTTTTTGTAGCCTGAATTAACTATTGACCCACCTTCATCCATATGTTGTCCAGAAGCGTAGAACTGAGTACTTGCATTTCCACCAGCCATACTGACAGTGGTTTCAGACAGAGCGCCATCCCCACTCGAATAAAGGTCCTCTTCATAGTCAATATCTCGACCAGCCCAGCTTGTTGTATCACTTGCATTTGTCAGACCCAGGGCTGCAATGTCTGCGCCATATTGGTCTTTGGCTTCGGCATAGGTTTCAAAAACACGATGACCCATTTTGCCGACCAGGGAGCGAGTACCCATTTTCTGGGTGAGGTTAAATTTTGTCTTTCCACCGCTGCCTTTTTTTGTTGTTATAATGATTACACCATTTGAAGCTTTGGCTCCATAAAGTGCCGCAGCGCTGGCACCTTTTAAGATTTCCATCGATTCGATATCATTTGGGTTAATATCTCCGATTCGGTTACTGGGTTGTCCCTGAGGGGTGGCACTCCCGGCTCCAGTTGCTTCAGAAACCACATCAATACCTGACTGATTGGCGAAATTATTAATGATGACTCCATCAATGATATAAATGGGTTGCGTTTCTCCTTGAAGGGTGGAGGTACCACGTAAATTCACATTGATTCCACCACCAGGTGCACCAGTATTCCGTCTAATACTGACACCTGAAAATTTTCCGCTAAGTGCGTCGTCTAAAGTTTGAGTTGGAGTTGGGATAAGTTCCTCGGCTGAGACAGTGGCCACTGCGTTGGCTAGATTTCTTCTTTTAACTGTGGAAGCCAGACCTACAACGATGACTTCTTCTTGATTCAGCACATCAGATTCCAGCATTATATTTAGCATTCCACTGCTTGAGGAGACTGGCACCTCACTGGTTTTATATCCAATATAGGTAAACATCAGAGTAGCGTTTTCAGCTGGAACAGAGATTTCAAAATGGCCCTCATTGTTGGTAGTGGTGCCCAACAGGGTTCCTTTGAGAATGATGGAAGCTCCAAGTAGGGGTTCATTTGTCTCTGCATCTTTAACTGTACCCTGAACGGTCACATCTTGCGCAAAAACAATTGATGTGATTACGCATATGTATAAAACATATTTTTTCAACATTGTTTTTCTCCTTCATTCCTTGACGTATTAACTGGTAAAAGTTGAAGACTATGGTATTGCTACTGTACCGCTTTAAATTAAAACTAATAGCTAGGCTAATCAATACAAGATAATTTTAGTATCTTTTAACTCCGAAAAGAACACTAAATAACCCAATTCGATCCAATTTCTTAACGACTGCTGGAATGGAAAGCGCTGGTTAGGGTAATTAAATATCCGACGATTGATTGATTGCTACTAATATGGTTTATGATCATGCAAAAACATTCAATGCTTCATAGTCTAAGACCATAGCGTCCTTGAGAGCTTTTATATACTGCATCCTAATATCACTGCTCTGAGATAAATCTGCGTCCTCTCCCCAGCTAAGTCGTTTCTCCTAAAAAACATTTTCAAGCATAAGGTCACGTTAATCAAGACAGACCCCAATGGAATTGAAGAGTGGATTCAGACTGTAAGTCATTTGAACATTTGGCTATTTATTTCCAAGAGAAGTGCCAAAACGACAAAACCCTTGTAGGGCTTACTCTACAAGGGTTTCATTCGTGTACACCGCCCAGGACTCGAACCTGGAACCAATTGATTAAGAGTCAACTGCTCTACCAATTGAGCCAGCGGTGCATTCAATCGGTGTTCTCTTTTGCGTCGAATTTCTACCCTTCTCTTTGATGCGCCCCTCGACTCCGCTTGGGGTGACGAGGACAATATTGAGAACGGTAAGAAAGACCTCTTAATAACGCAAAAAGCGGGGTGAATATAGTCGGCAAGCCAGGGCTTGTCAATGTACGGAATGTATGTTAAAACAGGTTTCAATCTACAGGGGCAACCTGTTTTAGAACTGTTGAAACACAGTTTGGGTTAAAAGAGGAAGCAGGTTGGTCCAAAGGACTGAAACCTGCTTCCAATATTCGTAGTGTTCGAAGCGATGACTCACTTTCACCTGGCTCAAGGATCAGCTTGCAGGAAGACACGGGTCGCTAAATTTACCTAAAACGAAATCTGTGCAATTAGTGAAATCCGTGGTTGCTACACCACCAGTTTGCCCATGAATTCTCTGGCACTCACCTTTTCACAATCAAAGATCATATCCTTGATTTCTACTAGACGATCAGCACTCAAAACACCTGAAGCCAGACTGTTGAACTTGTTTGTGAGATCCTCAAGTGTCATGGGTTCCCGGGGATCACCTTTGGGATATTCCAGATACTCTTCAAAGGAACGACCATCATTGGTGGTCACCACAACCCGGGAAGGCTGCTTGGCTGGAAACATGGCTTCAAACTCCAGTGAAGGCTCACCAATGATCTTATCAATCACCTCAAAAATCTTGGGATCATTCAGCTTTTCATCTGAGAATGACTGCGTCGTGATCTTCTTATCCACAATGGCAGCAGCCATACAGTAAGGCAGGGAGTGATCAGCGGTTTCCCGCGATTCAGGACGATATTTAGTTGGATCAAAAAGGATGTCATAAGCCTGGGCAAATGCTGTCACCTTGACCTCTTTGATATCGGTATACTCAAGATCATTGTTGATCATGGCATTTAAGGCACAGGAGATATGGGTGTGGGTCAACGCTTCCGTTGGGAAGGCCTTCATACCGCATTCCAAAATCTTGTAACTCTCACCCAGCTTGCCTACCAGGGCATCCACATCCCAGGACCAGGAAGAAACGCCATCACGACCTTCCATATCAGTTGGATTAACAGTCTCATCCTTGGCTTTCCAGCCCACAAAAGCATCCATAAATCCTTCTTTGCCCTCAAAGACCTTCTCCGTCCCCGAATAACCTTTCTGAGCCAATAAGGCGGCGAATACACCGGCCTGTGTAGCCATGGGATCCACAGTATTCTTCATCATGGTCAATTTTCCGGCTGTGGGACAACCAATGGTGTGATTGTGACATCCGTTGATACCAATGGCATTCACCATTTCATCTACACTGAGTCCCAGTACCTTGCCTGCCACAATGGGAGATACAAATTGCGTCAGTGTGGCATGATGCCATTTCCGCTCACGGACACCTGGCTTGGCAAACAGACACATCCGCATCTCGAATTCATAAGCCAGCACAATGGCAACAATGACATCCTTCATGGAAGCATCCACCTTTTCTGCGGTGGAAAAAGCAGCCGGCATGATATCACTGGGATGACTGGGATCGTCCTTCCAGTAAATGTCATTGAAATCCAGAGCGCGGATCATGAGAGAGTTGACCAAAGCCGTACTCACTGCAGGCATTTTATCACCAAAACCCAGCACTGTGGATTCAGCCGTCCCACCCATTTCCTGATAGATCTCCAGCATGGATTTCACATCATTTGTACCCATACTTCCGTAGGCACAACCAATGGAATCGTAGAGATAACGTTTTACCTCATAGACCACCTCTTCCGGCAGGTCCTCGTATTTCAAACCGACAGCAAATTCAGCCATCTGTCTTGCGATTGATTTTTCCAATTCTTACTCCTTTTTTACATGCAACCACAGATTACTCAGATTGCACGGATAAAAATTATGGTTTTATTGTTAATTATAACACCATACGCTCATGTTTGAGAGAGGTTTGCCCGAAATTAATTATCAAGCCAACTTTTAAACCCGTTACTTTCAAATAGTTGAGTATTTGTGCTCTCTCAATATCTGAAATTTTTGAGATTGCCTTCAATTCCACGATGACTTTTTCATCAACAACAAGATCACAGAAAAAATCTTTGATCTTGACTCCCTTATAAATTAAAGGGAATTGTTTTTGAGACTCCACTGCAAGATCACCAGCTTTTAGCTCAATTTTCATCGCTGCCTCGTAGGCCGATTCCAGGAAACCTGGACCCAGTTCCTTGTGAACTTCGAAAGCGCACCCAATAATTTTGAAGGTCAATTCCTCGTGGATAAGTCCAGTCGTTTTCAAAACCATTCTTCTGTGTAATCCGTGAAATCCGTGGTTTGCTAATATCCTATTAGTTCAGTTTGGCTATGATGGCATCTGCCATTTCGGTGGTTGAGGCTGCACCTTTTTCAACCACATCAGCCCGACCGGCCATCTTGGCCATATCATAGGTTCTGACCTTGCCTTCGGCGACCACATCAGCAACTGCTTTGCGGATCTTGGTCGCGATGGTCTGCTCATCAATGAAATCCAGCATCATACAGGCAGATTCTACCATGGCAATAGGATTCACAATAGACACAGGAAAATCTGCATACTTCGGTGCGCTCCCGTGAGTTGGCTCAAAGACACCAATACCGGTTTCAGGATTATACTGAGCACTACAGGCAAAGCCCAACCCACCGATGAGACCGGCAAAACCATCAGAAACGATATCGCCGAACATGTTTCCAGCTACGATGACGCCATAGTTTTCAGGATTTTTGGTCAGCCACATCATCTGGGCATCAATATTTGTGTTCCACAATTCGATCTCTGGAAAGTCAGCTTTCTGAATCTGCTGAGCCATTTTGTACATCATCCCGGATGTTTCTCGAATCACGTTTGGTTTTTCACAAACAGTTACTGATTTGTAGCCATATTTCCTGGCATGTTCAAAGGCAGCCCTGAGAATTCTCTCTGTGGCTTTCTTGGTGAAGATCCGCGTGGAGACTGAAACTTCCTCAACGGGTGTGTCGCCAAAGTTCTTCACAAAACGCGGATGGGTCATTAGGGCATCATGAACCTGTTTTGGTGGATTACTCCATTCAACGCCACCATAAAGTCCTTCAGTATTCTGACGGAAAATGGCCACATCAACTTCAGGTTCATCCACGCCACCATCAGCAGCTCTGCGTATAAAATTTAAGGGATTGCCTTTGTAGGTACGACAGGGACGCAAACAAATGTCCAGACCAAAATGCTGTCTCAGACCAACAATGGGACTTGAATATACCAGACCCTTGGCCTGTAATTCAGGTGCCAACTCTTCAAATGCTTCATCCTTGGGCTTGGATGTAATGGCGCCAAACAGTCCGATTTTGTGCTCAGCCAGAAGATCCAGAGTTCGCTGAGGTAATGGATTGCCCTCACTGCGCCAGAACTCCCAGCCGATGTCACCTTCAACATAATTTGCTTCAAAGCCAGCGGCCTCAAGCACGCGAATGGTTTCGTCTAAAACCGGTTTCCCAATGCCATCACCTGGCATGCTTACGATTGTTCTTTTTCCCAATTTCATTCTCCTTTTACACTTAAAGTATTAACTGCAATAAATTTTGTTTTTCAAAACCACCGAGATCGCAGAGTACGCAAAGTATTTTTTTTGCTCGTCCTCTGATAAGTCTGAAGCTGTTTTCTAAGATATTCAACAAACCTCTGCGTGCTTTGTGCTCTTCGCGGTTAATTGTAAAATATCGGATAAATTATTTAAAATAGTAGCACCTGTTTTACTCAACGCTTTTCGGGTTTGATGCCCGCCGGGGATCAGCACACAATCCACACCTAAGGCTTCTGCAACTTCATAATCGTGTTCTGTATCTCCAACAAAAAGAACTTCAGATGGTTTAAGGGCTAGTTCCAGCATCCAGTGAATAGCATTTTCAACTTTACTGTGAGCGTAATGGTTGTCCAGTCCAACGATTTTCAAAAATCGATCCGTCAGTCCAAAATGCCCAACCAACTCATCCAGAGTATTTTGTTTATATGCCGAAAGGATGGAGTGTGTTACACCCTTATCGCTCAATAGCCCTAATACCTTCTCCACACCTTGATGAAGACCAACATCATATTTATGTTGTTCATAACCATCAATAAATTCTGTACCCACTACTTCAAAGGATTCATCCTTAAAATCAAACCCGAGCCGACGGTAGTAGTCGATAACCGGGAAGCCAAAAATCTTTTGATACTGGTCATGGGTGATGGTGGACATATCCCGTTTTGCCAGGGTCTCATTAATGACCATGACAGCCATCCTTGAATCATCCAGGAGTGTCCCATTCCAGTCCCACATGATGTGTTTGTATGGGAAGCTAGGCATGGTACTTATTCCGTATTTTCAGCGATCCAGGAGTCAAAAGTCTTAAAGTCACAAGTCGAATGTCGCTGGGTGCCAGAGCAAGAAAGGGGTTATACTTTGGATGCATGGCACGGGGAATCCTTTTCACTTTTCACTTTTCACTTTTCACTTTTCACTTTTCACTTTTCACTTTTCACTTTTAAAAGCTATTCCGTCATCTGCGCTTTAAATTCAATAATGACTGCTGCCCGCTCATGGGCCTCTTCCAAAGCTTTGCGTATGGCCTCTTCCATCTCATCTTGTTGAAAACAATCTGCAGGTACTGGTAGCTCAAAAAGGATGGACTCAACTGGATCCTCCCCTACAATTCTTAAATCTTGAACACTGAAGCCCTCATTGAAGGAGGCTAAAGCCTTTTCGATAACCTCGCGAATATCCTGAACCACCTTCCCAGAGGCGGCCACGGGATCAATATGAGTTACCACCTCAGCATTCAACTCATGGGCCAGCTTGTGCTCTACATTATCAGCAATGTTGTGGGCAATGGCTGGTGAGGTCTTTTCATCAATTTCAATATGGAGTGAAATAAAGCTCTGATCACCATAGTTGTGGACGACGACATCGTGAACCTGCTGTGCGCCAGGAACTGTAGTAGCCAGGGTTGTGATTTCCTGGATAAACTCAGTCGTGGCCGGTTTCCCAAGTAGATCATCAATGGCTTCACGGGCAATTTCGTAAGCGGCATGTAGTATCATAATGGCCACCCCAAGACCCATGATGCCGTCCACATAAGGAACTCCATAATAAGCCCCAATGAGCGCTACAATCACCAACACGGTTGTGTAAACATCACTTTTGTGGTGTACCGCATCGCCTCGGAGGGCATCTGAATCAATGAGGTTGCCCAATTGATATGCGAAAAAAGCCATCCAGGCTTTGCCGACAGCTGTCAGGGTCACCACCCCGATGAGTAGCCAGTTAATTTTTGTCACATCGATATCTGCTTCAGAAAAGAACAAACGATCCACGGCACCCTTAAAAAACTCCAGCGCCACCACCGCCATAAGAATAGCAATGGTCAGCGTGGCTATGGTTTCTGCGCGACCATGGCCAAAGGGATGTTCTTTATCTGCTGGCTTTTGAGCGACCTTAAACCCAAAAATAACCACAATGGAGGTACCCACATCGGAAAGGGTGTGAAAGGCATCTGCAATCAGGGCGAGGCTGCTTATCATCCATCCAAAAAACAACTTGATTGCAAACAGGACAAAGTTACCAATAATGGAGACCCAGCCTTCCAACATGCCCACATGACCCCGAAAAGCGCTTGAACCTGCTTTAACACCTTTCGGCGTGGTGATTCGAATCAGAAAGTTGGTAAAGCCCATCTGCTACAACCGTTCCTTGACCCAGTTTTCGAGTCCGTCCGTCAAGACCAGTTCCTGAGCAGCTGCTCCTACTGGGCTCAGTGAATATGATTTTCCATTATAGTTCATCGTTGCACTCTGGAAATTGATGGTTGCTTTAATTCCTGTGGCAACTGTCAATGCATCCCGACCATGGGCATCCAGAAGATCCTGAACAAGTTCTGGAGCCTCTAACACCATAAAGCCATTGTTGATGGCATTGCGTTTATAGGTTTCACTGAATGAGCCGGCCAGGACCAGGGATATACCACGATATTTCAGTGATGTGGCGGCTTGCTCCCTGGAACTACCGGTTCCAAAATTAAAACCCCCCACCAGGAAATCGCCTTGCTCCACCATATCAACAAAGGCAGTATCGTAGTTTTCCATGACCACACCAGCCTGTTGTTCAGGGGTGAAGTCATCGATATAGGTATATTTCCCAGGGTAAATACCATCTGTGTTTAGATTATCCTGATGACAGAAGAGAATATTGCCGGTCAACGCTCCGGGAAATCCATCAAGAATGCTGACAGCAACTGATTCAGCAGCAGCTTTTTTATTGGTCTTAATGTCACCCTGAGGTTGAGAATTGTCATAGTCATAGGGTGATACCACTTTCCCGGCAACCGCTGAGGCAGCTACCACCGCAGGTGACGCCAGATAGGCCTTGGCACTCTTGGCACCCATGCGACCCTTAAAGTTGCGGTTGGTAGCAGAAATACCCACTTCGTTTTCTTCCAGCAACCCAACACCGAGACCAATACATGGTCCACAGCCAGGAGGTAAGGCTCTTGCTCCAGCATCCACCAGAGCCTGCCAATCTCCCCTGCTCTCACTCTCAGCCTGAACTTCGCTTGAGGCTGCTGCGATGTAGAACTCCACATGATCAGCTACTTTTTGACCCTTAATGGTCCTGGCTGCTTCAGCCAGATCTTCCACGCGGCTATTTACACAGGATACCAGATAGGCTTTGTGAATTTTCAGGCCTGCTTTTTCCATGGTTTTTGCTGCTGTCATGGTCTTCACATTATCAGGACCAGATACATTGGGTTCAACTGTGGCAAGATCGAGAGCGAGTTCCTTTGCATAAAAAGCATCTGGGTCTGCATAGGGAGCTGTCTGTTTGAGTTGTGAGATTCGACCATAATTCATGCGTGGGGAATCACCATCTTTGGAGTCTGCATCTGACTCAACGCCTGAGAGCCCCCTTTTCTCGACAGATAACGCCCGGGCTTCCAACCAGTTGAAAGTCACATTATCAATGGGGAAGACACCGGCAAGGGCACCCCACTCTGTAGTCATATTAGCGATGGTCAGTCGTTGATCAATGGAGAGTGAAGCCAGACCATCACCATGAAATTCGATGGCATGATTCAAGACTTCATCATGATTAAATAATCCAGCCAGGGTAATAATGACATCCTTGCCCGTCACACCCGGTCTCAGCTGCCCTTTCAATTCAACCCTGGCAACAGGCGGCACTTGCCACCAGGTTCTGCCTGTAGCCCAGATTGCGGCTGCATCCGTTCTTACAATGGGGGTTCCCAGAACACCAAGTCCACCGTACATATTGGAGTGACTGTCAGAAGCCACCACCATACTACCCGGCCAGGCATAGCCTTCTTCACACATGATCTGATGACCAATCCCGCGACCAGCAGGATAAAAATCAACACCCATTGCTTTGGCAAAGGCTTCAATACCAGCATACTTCATGAGATTGGCCTCGCTCTTGTCCTGAACATTGTGGTCCAGAGCATATACTGGTTGTCGTGGATTAGCCACTTTGGTAGCACCGATGGCTTTGAATTTATTCATCACTGCACCCGTGTTATCATGGGTCATCACATGAGCTGGAGAAATTGAGAGAAAATCACCACTCCTCACTCTATGTCCCTGCTCCAGATCCACAGCATATTTTTGTGCGATTTTCTCAATCAAATTTTGTGACATATTTACTTCCTTCTCAAAAATGCAACCACCGATTACACGGATTGCACCGATTTTTTTAAAATACACCAATCATCATAAAACCATTCGTTCATGCTTTAATGATGTTTCGCCAAAATTGACAATTAAACCCACCCTCAATCCTGTGACTTTTAAATAGTTCAGGAGTTGTGCTCTTTCGATATCAGTAATTCTCTTGATCGCCTTTAACTCCAACACCACTTTGTCCTCAAGAACCAGATCATAATAGAAGTCTTTGATTCTAACGTCCTTGTAAATCAACGGAAAACTTTTCTGCGAATCTGCCTTTTTAGGTTGGCGTTTTTCAGCTCAACCTTCATCGCTTCCTCGTAGGCAGATTCCATAAAACCCGGGCCTAGTTCTTTATGGACCTCAAATGCACATCCAATGATTTTATAGGTTAACTCCTTATGAATTAATTCCATGCTATTCAAAACCATCAATCAGTGAAATTCGTGTAATCCGTGGTTAAAAAATAATTATTTAATCTCAACCTTAACCGGCATGATCATTTGTATTTCACCACCTTCCAGGATGGGAATCAGATCATCGAGCTTGAGTGATTCAAGCACATTGCTGGAGATGAGATCAATTTTTGTATTCCGGTTCATCAGGGTTTTAAAATCCGTCTTTTTTTTATGGACAGGTAATTCTACAATCTCCACATCACCCTTTATACCAGCAGCCTTTTTGGCCAGCTTGATGGCATCATAGTAACCACCGATCTCATCGATGAGACCATATTTTTTGGCATCAGTCCCTGTCCACACACGACCCAGGGCCAGACTATCCAAAGCCTCTATGTCATCCAGGTTCTCACGGCCCTTGATCACTCTTTCCTTGAACTTCAAGTATGTGCTATTGATAGATCCAAGAATGGCTGCACTCTCTTCATCTGTGGCGAGACGACTGCCACTGGCGAAATCTGCATTCTGACCCATTTTCAAGCCTTCAACATGAATCCCGAAACGCTCCCTCAACTGGGAAAAATTCAGACGCATACCAATAACACCGATGGAGCCAGTTATAGTAGAGGGGTAAGCGATGATGGAATCAGCCTGACAGGCAATATAATATCCACCTGAGGCAGCTACATCTGACATGGATGCAATAAAGGGTTTGACGTTGGCCGAGTCGGTTTCTGTGGCTTTAAGAATTTCCCGCCACATAATATCTGAAGCCAACGCTGAACCACCCCCACTATCAATGCGCAGAACGATAGCTTTGATGGTCTCATCTTCACGGGCTTGCTTAATGGCTCCGGCAATGGTTTCATCACCCATGGTGGTTGAACCAGAGGGGCTTCTCTTGCTTTTTCCCGAAACGATGTTACCCACGGCATAAATGACAGCAATTTTATCTTTGACCTTATCATCCCGCCAGGCATATCGATACTCAGGGATTTCCTTTTTAATCTTAATTTTTTGAATATTTACTTTACCATCATTTAGATCGTCAACATAATCGTCAAATTCATCAGGATACATGGTTCCAGTAATAAGTCCGGCCTCCTGGGCAACAGTCGTAAGGAAATAAGGACCATTGTTTATAACTTCACGCGTTTTTTCCAGATCCCAGTTTTTGCCTTCAGCCAGACCGGCAACAAACTCATCATAGACACCAGCCAGTAGCTGGGAATAGTTCTCACGCATGGCTTCAGACATCTTATCATTGAGGTAGGGGTCGGACGCTGTCTTATAAGGACTCACACGCCAAACTTCAGGTACAATGGAAAGGGTATCCAGCAAGCCCCTGAAAAAGGTCACTTCCATGGCCAGACCGCGGAGGTCTACAGAAGCCATTTCATGGATGTAGATCTCGTCGGCCATGGATAGCAGATATGTACTTCCATTCCCCAGTCCGAATTTGCTATAGACGATAATTTCTTTCCCTGCGTCATGGAAGCGCTGGAAGGCAGCTCGCATTTCTGTCATTTTGCTAAACCCTGCTCTAACATTTCCCAGGTCTATGATCATTCCGTCAATATCAGAATCTTCGGTGTATTCCTCCATCTCATCGAGGAATTTTTTTAATTGTTTCCCATAGACAACGGCTCCTCCCAGGAAGGGAATATTCAGGTCAAAATTGATGGGGAAATTGGGTTTCTTCATAGCAGGCTCTTCAATGAAGAGTCCCTCCAACTTCATGCGGATATAGGTTTTGGTATCCTTTTTAATAGCTTTTTTTCCAAAAATGGAGCGATAGGGATTTGTGGTTGATCGAAGCACCAGGGTTTGAGGATTACCACCGCTATTACCATGGCTTTCGATACCCATATCAGGCATAAAAAGACTTAGAGAAAACCCAAAATTGCTATTCCCTAATTCCGTAAAAACATTTAACCGCACGCCTTTGAGAGGTTCGATAAAGCCAGTGAGAAAACCATCGAGGTCAGAACTGCCTTCTGTGATTCCCAGATCATATCCAGCACCATAACGACCTGATCTATTTTGAAAAGCTACACCAGTATTAAGCCTGAGAGGATCATTTGAGCCTGACCAGACATTTTGGACCTGGGCACCCAGCGCAAGCATGGGAAACGGACGATGCATCCACCCCAGATCATAGCGTCCCTGCGACCAGTCTGAATTATCGAAACTGTAAGTGAACCCCATACTGTGTGATGTGGAGATCTTGATCCCCTGGCTAAAACTCCAGATGTTTGTGGCAGAGTTTACATCCCATTGATACCCGAAACCCGAGTTCCCGGATTGGCTGTAATAGGCAAAATCCTTGGTGAACTCAGATCCGTCAAAATGGGTCATCAACATACTTTCAGTATGATGATTAAACCCCAGACCAGCTGGATTATAGCGCAAAGCCATTGGATCATCAGTAGCGGCCACCGATGGTTGTACTGGCTGGATTTGAGCCATCAGGAGACTCGTACTCAGGATTAATAATGTGATTGCTCTGGCCATAAAAAAACGTCCTTTCGCTTGGGTTTTATATCTGATCTGTAACCATGTTTCGAATTATGCCTTGAAGGGTTCAAATGACACAAAATCAGCGTGGTGCACAATAATTGATTCCACCGTTCTCATTCCCAGGTCTCCCTCTTTGGAGTGGGTTGCGATAATATGCTGAACCTCGGCTGGCAATTTAAACTGAAAAGCAATTGATGCTCCGCTAAAGGGGTGGCGCACGATCTTGCCCATGGAACTCGTTCCCAGTTTGCCATCTTTCATTTCATACTCAAGCAACTTGCCGATATCAATCAGAATGGCCCCAGAGATCAGAATATCCATATCGATCTTCATGGAGTCGCCAAAATTTTTCTGCATTCGTTCCGCAATATCCACGGCCAGTTGAACACAGGTTCGCTTGTGATTCATAAAGGATACATTTACATCCTTGATCAACAGGCTAAAGGGGATGACTTCAAGATCCTCAGGTGAAAGCACACTATTCTCAATGGCCCAAACCCAGGCATTTAATGTTTTTTCTCTTAGATCCGCATCCTTGATCCATTCGATCTCAGGCCAAATTTTTAGGACTTTTTCACGCATTGCATATCTCCGATTATTTAATATTTAACAATTAAAATTTAAAATTCACCGTTGTTTCTTTAATGTCTTTCTTGCAGCAAAGAATATTGCGGTCAACTCTTCAGCTTCTTTTATTATTTCACCAACTTGCATTTCTCATAATAAGTCTTCATCTCTAATAAATTCCAACCAAAACACTGATTCATCTATCTCCTCAAGTACTATACTTAGTTTCGAAGTGAAGCTTGCAGTTGATTGAGCCAATACAGCTGCACGATAATTTGCTGCAACTGAGGTTGAGCACCTCACTAGTTGTGATTTGATATGTTTTCCCAATGTAGATTTGGGTATGGCAATAGACAACTTGACGCATCTATGAGCGAAGTTCTTGGTCCTCTCTTTTAGTTCTTGACTATCCACAAGGCGAATAAATATTCAATCTTAATTTTTCAATTTTCAATTTTCAATTTTCAATTTTAAAAATCGTATCAATAACCGTCCCGTCGACCCATTTCACCACACCAATAGGTTCATCTGTGAGTTTTGGTTTCTGCGGTGTGGCGCCAATCAGGTCATCAATTTCAGCCTTCAATTCCTGTATGGTACGAATGGGAAGACCACTGTCTTTGGTGGCTTCGATAAGATCAGTTCGCAAGGGGTTGATGGCTATTCCACGTTCAGTAACAATAACATCCACCAATTCTCCCGGGCCTACCAGCGTGGTCACTTCATCCACAATGACAGGGATGCGGTCACGAAAAGCAGGAATGGGTAAGATTGTGCATTTACTAAACAGACAATTCTGCCAGCCACCAATACCGTGAAGCATTTGTCCATCAGAATGGGTCACGACGTTGGCATTAAAGTTTACATCCACTTCTGTCGCACCCAGCACGACTGCATCCAGCAGGGAGGCAAAATTCCCTTTACCATGCCAGTTATAGCTGGTGAAGGGCGAGGTGTTTATGTGACCCTCATTTTCACGCATGGATCTGACACCTTCCAGATCAAAGGTCTGACCATCAAGAATGTAGTCAGTAAGTCCCTCTTCCAGCATCTCAACCAGATACTTGGTGGATCCACCGCGAGCAAATCGCGCCTTAATACCGGCTTCAATCATCATCTCTTTAAGATAGATGGCAAAGGCCAGGGCAGTGCCACCTGCACCAGCTTGAAAGCTGAAGCCATCTTTCATGATACCAGCCGCTTTGACAAATTTTGCAGTAAGCTCAGCTATATAGAGACGATCAGGGGACTTGGTGAGTTGTGTGGTTCCAGAAACGATTTTTTCCGGCTCTCCAACCTTATCCAACACCACGACATAGTCTACATTCTGACCCTGTATCTGCCAGGGGTAACAGGGAAACGGAACCAGATTGTCTGTTACAATGATCACTTTGTCAGCATACATGGAATCAGCCAGACCAAATCCAAGCAATCCGCAAGCGGAAGGTCCGCGATCTCCCGTAGCATTACCCATGGAATCAGCGGTCGGCGCTGCCAGCACGGCAATATCAATATGTACTTCGCCGTCCTGCACTGCTTGCCAACGTCCTCCATGAGACCTTAAAACTGCCAGGCCGTCCATTTTACCCTGGGAAGCATAACTGCCCAGGGGTCCATTCAAGGAACCTTCTATATGATGAATCAGACCACTGTCCATGTGTTTGGTCAAGGGTGCATGACATGGAAAAGCAGCACTGGGAAACCACATCAAACCCTTGACACCGATTTCATCAGCTGCATCAAAAACCTGGTTCATCACCAGATCACCATTACGAAAATGGTGGTGTGAAGAAATGGTCATCCCATCTTTCAGTCCTGCCAGCTCCAGGGCTTCTCTGATGGATCCGACCACCTTGTTGCCATCACTTGGATAATCTGTACATGAGGTAATCGGTGGAGCTGCCTTGTGACCCTTTGGTTTATATCCATTTACACCCTGGAAAGGAACCTGGGTCTTACCGTTGACCTCGGTGGGCACCATTCGTCCGGCTGCATTTTTTACCAACTCATATTTCTTTTTCATGTTTTTTCCTTAAACCAAAATTTTTCTGGTTCCCGAAACCAATTTCCGCGCAGCTAAATTGGTTTCGAGGAGTCAAGGCGTAATCAAAACCTGTTTGGCTTTGCGAAAACAGGTTTTGATTACTCCTCTGTTGCTTCTTTCCAGTCGACAGAAAGCAGACCTGTTTCCAATGCCATGCGAACGGTTCGTTCAGCACGCTTGACCACTGGAGGATCAATCATCTTGGATCCGACAGCAACAACACCAAGACCCCGGGCTTCCGCTTCATCAGCGGCGATAATTATTTGCCTGGCTTTGGTGATCTCTGCCGCAGTTGGAGCAAATTCTTCATGAATAGGTTTGATCTGGCGGGGATGAATACAACCCATACCATCGAATCCCATGGATTTGGTAACCCGCACAGATTCTCGCAGTGCGGCTTCATTGCTCACATCACTGAAGACAGTATCGATGGGCTGGATTCCAGCGGCACGTGCAGCATTGACCAACATGGAGCGGGCAAAAAAGGACTCTTTCCCATCCAGGGTTCGCTGGGTACCGATATCAGCGGTATAGTCCTCCAGGCCCATAGCTAGACCCACGTTGTTCTTGCTGGCAATGGCTATATCGTAGGCATTGAGAACACCCAGAGCACTCTCCAGAATGGGCATGTAGTAGATGTTTTTCCTGAGACCCTTCTCTTTTAGAATGGACTGAACCTTTGCTTCCATGGCAACGACCTGATCAGGGGTCTCTGCTTTAGGTAAGAGGATAGTGTGGACATTGTGGGGAATCACTGCTTCCAGATCCTCCATACCCAGCTCGCCCTGGTTGATCCTGACCATGCGCTCAGCACCAAAAAAGTCCAGGCTTCGCAGAGCATTTCTCACGATATGTCGGGCTGCATCTTTCTCTGCGGGAGGAACTGAATCCTCAAGATCCAGAATAATGCAATCCGGTTTATGAATTCCTGCATTTAAAAACAATTTTGGCTGATTACCTGGTAAATAGAGGCGACTCCGACGGAAACGACCGAACGATGTTTCATATTGAGCATGATCCTTAAATTCCGGCAACACCTCTTGATCTATTTCAGGGTGAGCTCGTTTGACCACAGTTTCGATTTGAGCCATCATCACAAAGGGTAATGCTCCAAAGTCTTTAATTTCTACAGAGCCCGTCGTGATTCCCAGGTTGGCAAAAGTAGATTCTGCCAGCTCACGGATGGTTTCTGAAAACAAAGCATCAACTTTGCTTTCAATATCAATTTTAAGTGGACTTGACCCGGGTTTATAAAACACCTGGCAATCGGATTTAATTACTTCCCCCTGGGGACCTGCCTGAAACATCTTGCTCATTGTCACTTCACCTTAAACAAAGGGTTCAAGTTCATATTTTCGTTTCTGTCATAAGACGATTCGACATAGAGAGTTTGTCGAATTTGGATGGCAAATATACTCGCCGAAATCAGCCCCTTCAACCTTTACCGGAAAGGGATGAATAAATAATTTGCAAGAAACAAACTGTGAGGGTCAAAGCCTTATTCTGGAACGCTTTTTTCCAGAGTACTCGTGTCCAACCTGGAGATTAATGCCAGAATTTTTAAATTTGCCTTTGGGAAGGCATATCTATTGATCTCTGTAAAAGGAATCCACTTGTTTTCACTTGATGCTTGGGTTAGAGCTTCACCTTCAATCCAATCACAAAACCAGGCCGACATTGTGATTTTGAAATGGGTATAGGCATGATTAATGGTCCCTATTTTTTCTCCCAGACCAACCTCCAGGCTTGTCTCTTCACTGATTTCGCGTAGGAGCGCTTTCTCGTCACTCTCTCCCACCTCAATTTTTCCACCTGGAAATTCCCACAAGCCACCCAACAAACCATTAGCGGGGCGTTTTTGAATGAGCAAACACTCACCTTTTTGGATAAGGCCGATAACGATATGGTAGTGTGGGAGAGGTTTTCGCTTTTCTTTTACTGGAAAGGATTCCAAATCTTCAGTCCCGGCACTCAGGCAGATATTTTTCAGAGGACAGGATTCACAGTTTGGATTTCTGGGTGTGCAAATCACACGTCCCAGGTCCATGAGACCTTGATTGAAATCAGCTGGTTGTCCTGGACTAATAAGTCGACCCAATTCGCTTGATATCGCTGCTTTTGTCTTTGACTGACCGATATCTTCCTTGAGTCGTGTTAATCTTGAATAAACGCGTAACACGTTTCCGTCCATGAGTGGTTCGGGGATTCCAAAAGCCAGACTGGCTATTGCTGCGGCAGTATAGGGACCAACACCAGGTATTGTCAGCAGCTCGGGTACACTTCCAGGGAGCTTTCCATTAAACACATCCAATACGTATTTTGCTCCGGCGTGAAGATTTCTGGCCCGGGAATAGTAACCAAGACCCTCCCAGCTTTTTAGAACCTGATCCTGATCTGCAGCAGCCAGGCTTGAGATTGAAGCGTATTTCTCCATCCAGTTTTCGTAGTATGGCCAAACCGTTGTGACCTGGGTTTGCTGGAGCATGACTTCAGCCACCCAAATAGCATAAGGATTGGAATCACCTCTACCGGGTACAGGTAAATGCGCCCGTTCAGTCTGGAACCATTTTGTGAGTTTGTTGGAAAAGTTTTGTCGGTTTAACAACTGTTGAAATCAGGAATTATTATGATCAGCCAATGCTTTGATGTGTGTATGATCTGAGCCACAACAGCCACCTATAAATTCTACGCCCAACTCCTTGACCTCTTCAGACCAGGCGACAAAATCTGCTGGCTTTACCTTGTTGTTCTTTTTCTTCCTTTTTCCCTCAGGTTGCTCCAGTTCCACATTTGGATAGGCCAACAGGGGTATTGAGACAGCTTCCCGGAGCTCACCGAGCGCCATCTTGGAAACCTCAAGATTCGAGCAATTCACACCGATGGCGGAAACACCCTTCTTCTCAAGAAATTTAGCTGTCGCGACGATATCATCACCATTGTAGATATTGCCTTCACCATTGAGGGCAAAAGACACCCAGACCGGTTTTTCATAACGCAGGGCCAGTTCCGTTAAACCTTTGGCCTCCCGGGCAGAATTCATGGTTTCAATGAGTATAATATCAGTGGAATGATGAGCCAGATTATCCAGTTGGGCATCATGCCAGGGACGCGAGATAATATTCCCGGGAAATTCCTGCGGGCTCCAACAATCTGCCAGAGGAGCAATTGATGCTGCAATTTTTATATCTTTCCCTGATTCTTGCACCGCTTTCCAGGCCAGGCGAATCGCCAGAAGGGTTAATGCTCGAGCGCGGGTGTGTGCATCAACTCCAGAGAGTCCTGCCTGATGCAGGGCATATGGCGTGGTCCTAAATGTGTTGGTTGTGATGACCTGGGCCCCGGCCTCAATGTTTTCTTTGTGAATTTGAGTGATATCTTCAGGGTTAGATTGCAGAACTGTGGCTGACCAGAGGGGTGCGGTTAGCTTGTGACCCATCTCTTCCAGGCGGGATCCCATTGCTGAATCAAGAATGATTACGCTCATGAAGGGCAGCTTACTCCACCAGGGACTGGCTTAATTGGATAACATTGCCATCTGGATCTGTAAATGAGGCCAGACGTGTAAGACCTGGGATTTCTTCCTTATCAAATAATTTGATACCTTTACCCCTTAGAAAGAGTTCAGATTTTTCAAGGTTTTCTACATCAATGACAAGAGCACCGATGGGATTTGCATTTGTGGCTTTAACGCCATGGATAGCAATTTTGGCACCAGGACTAATTTGAAATTCTGCCCAGCTGGATTCCTGGTCTTCAAGAACCAGTTCAAACTCCAGATCATCCCGATAAAATGATTTGGCTCGCTCAAAATCAACAACGGGGAACCATACCAGATCAAACCGTTTATACCAACTCATTTATATTCCTCATGCAATGGTTAAAAGTTCTTCGAGTTCACCGAAGCTGTCAACAATAAAATTCGCTTCTTTTAAGGAATCCTTGGCACAGCTTGTGGTAATGGCAATAGTTTGACAACCTGCGGCAGTTGCGGCCCTCAATCCAGTCGGTGAATCCTCAATTACGAGAGCCTGGGCAGGGTCCACTCCAATTTTATCACAGGCATTCAGGTAGGAGTCCGGAGCCGGTTTGGTGTTCTCGACGTCACTTGATGTCACGATAAAATCAAAATCTACGGATATGTTTGAATTTTTAAAAATTTCATCAATGAGTGGTCTGGGGGTAGCGGTTACCAAGGCTACATGATTCACATACTTGCGGATTTTAGTGTAAAATTGCTGAAAACCTGGCGTGTAATGAACAGAAGATGAAAATTCAGCCCAGAGCAGCTTTTTGCCCTTTTCCTGGAGAGATGCTATTTCAACATCCAGGCTAAATTCTGTCTTAAATCTTGAATAAAAAAGCGCTTCGGAAATACCCCGATTGGCTTCATAAAAGGGGCTCGGAATCACCACACCGTACATCTCGCCAAGTTTTTTAGTGGCTCGGTCATAGACGTCTTCACTCTGGACGACCACACCATCAAAGTCAAAGAGAATCGCTTTCAGGCGGCCAATATCAGGTCGGTTAATCAATGGAAATATATACTTTCTTTATGAATTTGAAAAAGGGGTGAATCAACCACCATCAACGGTGGCCCAACCAGGATTTTTGGGTGTTGGGGGTAAATTAGCGATCTCGCTGAAATAATGATTCCCGATATGTTTCACTATATCCTTGATGGACAAGCAATACTGGGGTTTATTGTTTTCATCCACAATGGGTACGTGCCGGTAGCCACCTACAACCATATAATTCAAGGCAAATGCTAAAGGGGCATCAGCCATCAGGGTATCAGGATCGCTAGTCATGTAGTCCTGCACATCAATGTCTTCATGGGATAAGTTTTTGCCAACAATTCGTCGTATGATATCACGTTCGGTAAAGATACCGATCAGTTTTTCATCCTCGGTTATAAGCAGACAACCAATTCGCTCGTCTTTCATCAGTTGGAGACAAGCTGCAATACTGGTATCTCCTGAGGTGCAAATTGATTTTCTAAGATCCAGACTACTAACAGGATCTTTTAGTTGAATGATTTGTTTGGGTCCCTTTTTTGTGGAAGACCCGCCCTCATTCATCACTTTCATTTCCTCATCTATATGTTCGTCATAATCAATCATAATGCCTCCAGTGTTCGATCTAGAATATACAAAGATATTGGCTGTTTATGTGCTAAATAAACATCTTTACCAAGATAAAACCGGAAAGAAGTTATGTCGTCGGCAGGCTGACTCATAAAGCAAAAAAAGAGGCCACCCCTCAGGATGGCCTCTTAAAAACAAACAGTGAATCATTTATCTCATAGAGATTCCAAAACCAGCAGTAACAACACTGTTGGTTGGTGTTTGGCTCACATGAACATTGAAGTAGGTCAATGGGATCAATTTCAGGTGTAAACCTGCACCAAATCTCATACCTGGATCGGGTTCCATGTCAAACTGAATACGATTGTCCTCAATACCAAATTCTGGATCCACATCATAACCAATACTCAACGAGCTCATCTCGTAAGCAGCATCAGCATAAATGCCAACACCAAAGATGAGGAGGTTTATTGATTTTCCTACCTGGAGACCGATAGAAGTATTTGAAGATTCTATCAGATCACCAATACTCATCTGTGAATAGAAAGCTCCAGCAGTAATGTCTACAGGGAAAAGTGGGATTGGAATAAACTGATCAACATTGACGCGGAGACCACCACCATACATGCTGAAAGTACCAATATCTTCAAGTTCCGCTTCTGGAAAGCCACGGACTGTCAATTCGATACCCATGGGGAGACCCAGGGCAATCTGCGGCATGACCAAGGGAAGGGCAGGCAAGCCAATTCCAGGAGGCAGTGGAAGATCTAGATTCATATTAGCTACTTCGGTATCCAGATTTGCATCAACAATTGCCTGGTTAACCAAACCAGGGATGAGTGCAGCATTTACACCCTGGTTTGTAAGCAGGGTTGTCATCTCTGTTCTCAGGTGATCTTCAAACAAACCTGCAAGGTGAACCGTGTTAGTTACCAGGAGGCCAGCACTATCAGCAGGACCAAAAAATGTTGGAGTCCGCGTATCAGTTCCATAGTAAATATCATCAAATGAAAGTAATAGTGGATTGACATCTTCACCGATAATACCATCCAGATCAAATTCCATGTTGGTCTGACTCAGAGCAAAGTTAAAAAACTCACTCTCCTCGGGAACAGCAGAAACCATTGCTTTTACACTAATATCAAAACCAAGCATTTTGTGAACCCTTGATCTGTGATACCATCCAGAGTTCATTGATGCACCAAATGCATCTCCCAGTGGCATCAAATACATCTCAGCATTATCACTAAGCATGGTGCCCAGATTCTCTTCCAACGACTGGCCAAAAGCACCGACAGCCAGTGAGAGAGCTAAAATCGAAACAAGTAACCTTTTAATCATAAATTCCTCCTTAAGAATATTATTGTGATTGAATATCGTTTAATATATGGATCAGTATAACACAGTTCAAAGCTTGATTAACCCCCTGTGAGCCATGTCAATTCGTGAAAAAGTAAGCCGCCTCCTATAAATTGCCAGTACTAATTATTGTTATATGTACTGGAATTCCTCGCTAATTATTTAGTTTTGAGCTCAATCAGGGTTGATGTTTCACATCCCATTGACGTCTCAATTCATAGAGCATGATTCCAAATGCCACAGCAACATTCATGGAGCTTTTCATACCATTTTGAGGGAGTTCGACGGCAAAATCACATTCTTTGACGATCTCGTCCTGAACACCCACACCCTCATTCCCAACCACGAAAACCAGCGGGAATTTATACTCCACACTGGTATAGGATTGACTTCTTGTGGTGTGTTCAAGTGCAATTGCTGTATACCCTCTCTGCTTCAGAGCGCGGATGGCGTCAACTGGGTCGGGAATACTTCTCCAGGGAACTGAATACTCTGCCCCCAAAGCCGTCTTGGCGATTTCCTTTCGCGGAGGTGATGCGGTATAACCACTGATAATAATTTCTTCCAGCCAGGCGCCGTCAGCTGTCCGAAACATGGAACCCACATTAAACATACTGCGGATATTGTCTAGGAGAGCCACCACTGGCATTCTGGGTCTGCGCTCTAATTCATCGTAATCGGGATTGTTATCCCTGAATACATTATGCGGAATTGTTCTAAGGGGTTCTTCGTAAACTTCTATGTTTTGGATGGTTTTTTTCATGCCAATGAATTTTCATCCGGATTCACGATATCTGATATTCCTTGATCAAGACTTTACGCAATGAATATCCAGCATAACCAGCCACCAGGGCAACCAGAAAGCCCACCAAACCCGCGGCCAGGGCCAGCACAAAACCTGATCCCACCCCCATGACTTCAGCAATTCGGGTGACAATGATTTCCCCACCACTCTTCCATTGGTATACTGCCATTCCAAACCAGAGCAGGAAAACGCCCAGTCCAGTACCCACAGAGGCTTTTAATGCTGAATCTTTTTCAAAGAACCCCAAAACCAGGGGCACCACAATAATCCACCACCAGGAATAGAAGATAAGTTGCAGGAGAAATACAATTACAAGAGGGACTAAAATGTTGATCATTGATAATTCCTTAAGCGAGTCAATACGAGTTTTGAATTAGAGTCTATATCCGTGGATTCCAAAAAATGAATGTCGTAATATTTACCTGCTACCCAATCATTCACGGCATTGTCATAATAGCGTGAACCAGGGTTCCCAGACTGTCCTCCAGGGAATATTCCTTTGGCTGTGGGGTGATCACCTATTTCCACCAACATGCGCCAGGAGGGTCCATGGGTTTTCTTGGTGGCATTAACAATTCCCTGGCCACCACCTGTGTAAAGGCCGGTTCGTCCCAATCCCTTTACAGAGAGGAGGTGATTGATATCCGTTCCTCTGGCTCTACCCAGTTCCCAGGCTTCGCCATAAGGTCCCAACGCCTCTGTCAGTTCCACTATGGTTTGTTTAAAGGCGTGATTGATGATCTCGGCTCGACTCTCCTTCTCAGGCGTATTGATGTCATCATAGTAAACCAACCTTGCCCTGTTTAAAAGGAGTCTGGCAGTCACCGACCGGGTGGGGATTTTTCTAATCTCACCCAAAATATTCAATTCATCGTTCCAGATAGCTTTTTCTAAACGCAACCACCATTGCTTGTAAACCCAGGCTGATTTTTCATGAGGGGCTGAGACATAATTCCAACTTTGAAGATCTTTTAAGATGATCTTCATATCACCAGAAAGATTTTTCTGGTCAATCTGTTTGAGTAGAAATGGCAACATAAGCTCAGCCTGCTTATTAAAATTGTCCATATGCAGATCCTGCATGTCTCCGAATTTGATTTTGCTCAATGCCTTAAGGCGATCATTGATGCGAGAACCCCGCTCGTAATCATCGTAATCCCAACCCAGGTAGTAAGGATACTTTTTGCCAACTGGATTCTGGTTGGCGGAACTGACATAGCCACTCCAGGGGTTTGAAATAGCAGGGAGTTGCTCGTAGGGAATCCAATCCTGCCACTCACCAATGGTATCCCGTCCGGCCCTGACAAACTTGCCTTGATCCTGACCACGCAATGGATATTTGCCATTGTGGCGGATGGAAATATCGCCACCCCTGGCTATCATGGCGAAATTTTGTCCTGGTGCTTCAAAATCTTCGATGGCTGTATAAAAGGTCTCTCTATCTGTGGCCAGATTCATGTTTCGAACGGCAAGCATTTCATTAGAGGGATCATGGGCAGACCAACGCATGGCCAGGCCAGTGGGATGCTCATTTTCCAGCACGCTTTCACCGAAATAAACCAGCGGTCCAAAGCGAGTAATGGCAAAACTATCCAGAACCGTATCCTCATCCCTGATAAAGATTTCTTCAATTCGCATATCTGATTTTATCCATTCACCCATGTAGAGATATTCAGAATACGTACTATCTTTAAATTCAATTTCAAACCAATCCAGAACGTCGCTTGCTGCATTGGTGACACCCCAGGCAACATCCCTGTTAAATCCGACGATAACAGCAGGAGCACCTGGCATGGAAACACCATAAACATTCATGTCAGGCGTGGTCAGTTGGATCTCGTACCATATGGATGGCAGCTTTAATCCAAGATGTGGGTCATTGGCTAACATGGGAAATCCTGAAGCAGTTTTATCACCTGAAACCGCCCAGTTATTGCTCCCATTGTCTTCGTCTGGCTCACCTTTTCGAAGATCCTTAACAAACTGCGGTACAAAGGCGGGTGGTAGGGAAGCTGGCTCCATGGCTTCAAAGCGCCACGGTTTGCCTGCTGGAATCACTGGATCAGTGCGAGGGGTGTGCCGGGGATAATAGGTGTTCACAAATTCCTCACCCAATGTCGCCTGAATAATGCTCATGTCCATTTCTGAATTGCGTCCGGTTAAATCCCAGGCCATGAACTTCAAGAGCAGGGCTGTTTTCAGGGTTGACCACACCTCAGGCTCATAGTTTAGAAGCTTGTATTCCAGGGGCAGTGTTGCTGGAGAGAGAGACTCAATCCAGGCATTGACACCATTGGCATAGGCCTGCAGAATAAGATGTGTTTCAGCATCTTCATCCATGTGCTGTATGGTGTTTTCGGCAGCCATTAACAAACCACGACGACGCTGCATTCTATCGAATTCCAGCGCTTTGTCACCTATGATTTCTGAAACGCGTCCTGCTGCCACGTGGGTTTGGAATTCCATTTGCCACAGGCGATGCCGAGCTGTTAAAAAACCCTGTGCGAAATAAATATCATAAGTGTTTTCAGCGAAAATATGCGGGACTTGTCGCTCATCCCAAACCACCTGTACTTCATCCCGCAACCCCTTTACATCAAGCACTTCATCTATCTGGTCCAGATTCTCACCATTCTGCCAGAATCCTGCGAAGGGATTTAAAAATTTTCCCAGAGGTGGTATACTGCCCTGACTATTGTTCAATAGGTTGAAGAGGATGAGCAGGAGTACAAAGGCCAGGATGGTTTTAGAAAGTCTCATAGCAAATACTCCAATTCTGGAAAACGTTGACTCACTTCTTTACCAAAGCTGGAATAATCCACATAATGGATAATATGAATGCCCTGGTCCTGTGCCGCTTGAACATTTTCCTCTAAATCATCAATAAACAAGATTTCTTCTGGTCGAAAACCGCTTTTTCGAATGGCTATTTCATAGATCAGTGGATCCGGCTTCATACTGCCTACCATAAAACTATAGGTCCCCCCATCCACCCATTTCATAAAGGGAAAGTCCTGCATGAGCAGGTCATAATGAAAATCATTGGTGTTACTCAGGAGCCAGACAGGGAAATCTTCAGTCGCTCGCTTGAGAAAAGCTACACTATCTTCACAGGGGAAGAGAACATCCAACCAGTAGCCCTTGAAAATCTCCATATTCATGGTCTTGCTGCTACCGTAATTAATGAGGAGTTGTTCATAAAACTGGTTTGAAGTCAAAAGCCCCTTTTCATACTCATTAAGTAGGTCCCTGGTCATCCCTCGGCGGATTTTTTCAGGGCTCACCTCTAATTTCTGTGACAGCTTTTCGATGGACTCACTGGAGTCAACCTTTACCAGTACGCCACCAATATCAAAGAAAATGGCTTTTATTTTTCCATGGGAATTCATTACGAAACCAAAAATCCTAGAGTGTTTCTCGGGAAGCCGTGCGCTGCCCTTTAAAAAGAAGTAGGACCAGCAAGCGGGGAATGAGTGAGAGATAAAGTAAAATGCCCACAATGAAGTTCAGGGGCTGCTGATACATGTGGGTAAAATGTTTTTCAAAATATCTGAAAAATGAAATATGGGAGCTGATGGTCATCTTCATCTTGACCTGTTTGACGCTGGCTCCTCCCAAATGTTGAATGGTGTATTCCGGCAAATACCAGATGGTATAACCTTTATCCCTGATGCGCTTGCAAAGATCAACATCATTAAAGAACATGGGGAAGTTTTCATCAAAACCGTTCAGGGATCTTAAAAGATCACCACGTACCATCAAGGCGGCTCCAGCAGGTTGATCAACCTTTTGAGCCGATTTATGATCGAAATCGCCCATCTTCCAGCCATTGAATCGACGACTCTCAGGAAAAAGAGCAGCCAGACCAAAGACATTGTAAATCACATCCATATGGGTGGGAAAGCGTCGGCAGGTTTTCTGGAGGCGGCCATCGGGAAACTGTAATTGGGGCGCAACAGCACCCGTTTTTTCATCCTTCTCAAGCTCTCTGAGCAAATTCTTCAGGATGCCATTCTGGAGAATGGTATCGGGGTTCAGGATGAGGATATGTTGACCTCGAGCCATTTCAAGTGCCTGGTTATTGCCAACTGCGAACCCTCGGTTTGTGCGATTTAATTTTACCTTGAGTTTAGAATTTTGAGCCAAAAGTTCGTCTAGAATTGAAATTGTATTATCGGTAGATTGATTATCTACAACAATAACCTCTCCCTCAGTTGATGTCAGCTCTTGAAAAACACTCTTCAGACACACTCTGATTGTTGAACTGGAATGATAGGTCACGATGAGGATTGATAGTTGAATCGGGGGTTCCATATCCGCGAGAGCTTCCCCCGGTTGTGATTCAGGCATTATTTATTATCGATAACCTATTTGTTACCGTTTCCAGCCAGGAGTTCTCGAATTTCTTTTTCCTCCTGGTCGATACGTTCTGTATCACTGGATTTTTCACGGAGAAACGTCAAGACTTCCAGGGCATTTTCGTACATGCCCTGATCTTTAAATATCTGCATCAGGGTAAAGGTTGCCATGGAACGGTTAATATTGTGTTTGATCGCTGGCTTTTTAGGCGGTGGTGGTGTTTCCCTGGGTGCCGCTGCCTCCTGTGGTGGCGATTGTGGAGCCGGCTGGACAACAGGTTCCGATGGTGGAGGTGGTGCCGGTTGAGCTACTGGCTCAGGTGTTGGGGCGGGTGCGGCCTGTTGGGGAGGGGCTTGTTCCTGGATAGGCTCCACCTCAGGCATGGGCATTTCATCAAATCCTGTCATGGATTCAGTCTGCTTAATGACCTCTTCCAATGTGGGAGTAGCTATTGGAATTTCGTATTCAGGGACAGGTGGCTCAGACTTGGTTCCCAATTCAGGATCTATCACATATTCACCCCCCGGTACGCCTCCTGAAGCAGGTGCCTGAGTTGGTGTTGCTGCAGACTGTGGTTCAGGAGTTGGCGCTTGTGGTGGGACCTGTTGTGCTGGTGCTGGTGGCACATACTCCATCTCAGGTGGTACTGAATCAGGTAGGGACAGTGGATTTTCCTCATCCTCATCAAGAGGCATGGTCTCTATCAATGCTGAACGTTCCAATCCCAGGGCTAGATTTTCGAGAAACTGATATTCACCTGGTTGTACGACATAGTTGCGGGAGTTTGGAAATTTTTTGTAAAACTGAATTGCGTCGGGGTGTCCAGGAAGTGCTTTATTGAGAAGATAGATTAAGAAAGCCACTTGCTGGGGTTCCATGGTGTCCCCCAGATTCTTGATCACTTCAATGATGACTCCAGGGAAGGGTTCTTTGGTCAAGATACATTCAATCATCTGCTTCATGGAATTGGTAACTTCACCTTTGGCCAGATAAATCTCACCCATGAGTTTATGCAAGACCCCACGGTTTTCAACATTCTGAAGCCCTAGCAGACAAATACTCAAGGCCCGGTTGAGTTCTCCTGCCTCCATGTTCTGTCGTGCGTACCAGGCGAACAAGCTCGACTGGGGGTTCGTTAGCAAGTAGGCTTCCAGGCTCTCCTGCTTCTTTAATAACTCATCACGATTTCTTGTATCCACTTGAAACCCTTCTCCCTGATTTATAGCGGGATATTTCCGTGTTTTTTTTGTGGGTTTGAATCAACTTTATTTTCAAGCATTTCAAAAGCCCTGATCACCTTTAAGCGTGTCTGGTTTGGTTCAATCACTTCATCCACATACCCACGTTCAGCCGCAGAATAGGGATTGGCAAAACGCTCAGAAAATTCATTTGTGAGACGCTCCAGAACTTCCTCTGGATTATCCGCTTTGGCAATTTCTTTTCTGAAGATGATTTCAGTCGCCCCCTTGGCACCCATGACAGCAATTTCAGCACAAGGCCAGGCAAAGTTGATATCACCTCGAATGTGTTTGGAATTCATCACATCATAAGCCCCACCATAGGCTTTGCGTGTAATCACAGTAACCCTGGGGACTGTCGCTTCGGCGAAAGCATAAAGGAGTTTTGCGCCGTGACGGATAATGCCACCCCACTCTTGATCAGTCCCAGGCAGAAAACCAGGGACATCCTCAAAAGTCAATAGTGGAATATTGAAAGCATCGCAGAAGCGTACAAACCTGGCGCCTTTAACTGCAGAATCAATATCCAGAACTCCAGCGAGGTGGGCAGGTTGATTGGCAATCACCCCAACTGACTTCCCGTTCAGACGCACAAATCCAACCACCATATTCATAGCAAATTCTTCATGAACCTCATAGAACTCCCCATTATCCACTACACTATGAATGACATCTTTCATGTCATAAGGTTTGTTGGGGTTCTCTGGCACAATGGTATCCAGCATTTCATCTGACCTGTCAATGGGATCATCACATTGAATAAGTGGAGGATCCTCAAGATTATTTTGAGGGATAAAGCTTAATAGTCTTTTGATGCCTTCGATGACTTCAATTTCATTGTTACAGGTAAAGTGACTGACACCCGATTTGGTACCATGAGCTATAGCACCTCCCAGGTCTTCTTTGGTGACTTCTTCGTGGGTAACTGTCTTCACTACCTCAGGCCCCGTAACAAACATGTAGCTAGTGCCCTTGGTCATGAAAATAAAATCTGTGATGGCGGGTGAATAGACTGCACCACCGGCACAGGGTCCCAGAATAGCTGATATTTGGGGTACTACACCGCTCATGAGTGTATTTCTCAGAAAAATGTCTGCGTAACCAGCCAGACTGACCACACCTTCCTGAATTCGTGCCCCACCACTATCATTCAAACCAATAACAGGTGCGCCAACTTTGGCAGCCAGATCCATTACCTTGACAATTTTTTCTGCGTATGCTTCAGAAAGGGAGCCGCCCATCACCGTGAAATCCTGACTGAAAACGAAGACGATACGACCGTCGATAGTTCCGTGACCCGTGACCACTCCGTCCCCTAAAAACTTTTGCTTCTCAAGACCAAAGTTGGTGGAGCGATGGGTTACCAACATGCCCATTTCTTCAAACGAACCCGGGTCTAGTAGCAGGTCGAGTCTTTCTCTTGCTGATAATTTCTGTTTGGCATGCTGGGCATCCAGTCGATCCTGTCCTCCGCCAAGGAGGGCTTCTGCTTTCAGCTTATTGAGCTGTTCCAAGCGATCATGGCGATTCATTTATCGATTTTCCTGAACCCAGTTGGTGATATAACCATTGATTTCGGTGAGGCTGGCACCGGGACCAAACAAGCGTCCCACACCCATTTTATGCAGCTCCTCCATATCGGAATCTGGAATGATTCCGCCACCAGTAAGCAGGACATCATTAAGACCTTCAGACCTCATCAATTCCATTACTCTGGGAAAGATGGTCATATGGGCGCCGGATAAAATACTCAAAGCCACAATATCTGCGTCTTCCTGGAGCGCTGCTGCTACAATCATTTCCGGGGTTTGTCTCAGACCGAGATAGATAACCTCCATGCCAGCGTCTCTAAATGAATTCGCCAGGACTTTTGCCCCGCGGTCATGGCCGTCCAAACCAGGTTTTGCCAGAATGACTCTTATTTTCCGTTCCATAGATTGATTCCTTAGTACAAGCTCAATATCGATATTGTGAGTAGCGTTTAATCTAATCTGAAAGATTGGTGACAAAACACGGTTTTTGACCCCTCCCCCATATCAGATTGAGAGTCGATATGCTTTTTGAAGGCAACCATTACCCTAAAATGTTTTCAATCTCATCCAGTTCTGCTGGGGTAAAATCCACATCGTTCAGAGCGCTTACCGCATCCTCAATCTGGGCAACTTTTGAAGCACCGATCAACGCTGAAGTCACTTCCTCCTTACGTAACACCCAGGCAATGGCTAATTGTGCCACATTCTGACCACGATTATCAGCAATCTTTTTCAGGGCATGCACCTTGTCGAGTTGCTCCTCCTTGATAAAGTCAGGCCTCAGATAGCGACCATCACGGACTGCTCGTGAATCTTCAGGGAATCCAGACAGATAGCGGTCCGTTAAAACACCTTGTGCCAGGGGCGAGAATACTATGGAACCCATTCCATTCTTCTTCAGCTCTTCAAACAGACCTTGTTCTGGCTGACGGTAAAACATATTGTATTTGGGCTGATGGATGAGGCAAGGGGTTCCGAGATCTCTTAATATTTTTGCAGCTTGCCTTGTTTGCTCTGGATTGTAGGACGAGATGCCAACATATAGAGCTTTACCGCTCCGCACAATCTGGTCCAGGGCACCCATGGTTTCCTCGAGAGGTGTACTGGTATCAGGGCGATGATGATAGAAGATATCCACGTAGTCCAGGCCCATGCGTTTGAGACTCTGATCAAGACTGGCGATCAAATACTTCCTGCTTCCGTGATCACCATAGGGACCAGGCCACATATCCCAACCAGCTTTGGTTGAAATGAGCAGCTCATCTCGATATCCCTTAAAGTCTTCTTTGAATATTTTTCCAAAGGTGGTCTCGGCCGCTCCATAGGGTGGACCATAATTATTGGCCAAATCAAAATGAGTGGTACCCAGATCAAAAGCCCTGCGGAGCATGGCACGGGCTGTTTCATAATCATCGGGTTCACCAAAGTTGTGCCATAACCCAAGGGATATCCTGGGCAGAAGAATGCCACTGGCTCCACATCTCTGATAACTCATTTTATCATATCGTGTCTCTGCAGCTTGATACATATTTTAGATTCTCCCATTCAACCTATAAAGCATATAATCCACCAGTAACCTCCATCCATTCAGCAATTTCATCCGCCTGAGCTCCAATTGTTTTTGAAGTGATATCCAACTCATAAACTGGAAGGATTGACTCCTTTGCAAGTTGAATATATTGATCCTGTTCAGTGCGAAAAACATCAAGATTATCGTACTGGGAAGGATTCCCAGAAATTTTAAGACGCTCCTCCCTGGCAGCCTCGAAGGATTCAATGGAACGGAGACACAGGACAAGATGAAACCCCAGCTCTTGTAATCCTTCCTCAAGCCATCCAAAATCATAAGTTCGACCGAATACTTCTCTCTGGTAAAGCTGGGTTGAGAGATGAAATCGGTCGATCATCCATGAATAGTATCTTTGAAGCTGAAATAGCTTAAGCCATGTACGATAGGTCTCCAGAGCTTGTTCCTCCTCATGGGCTTCAAAATTGATGGGACCTCTACCCCAGGGGACATTGGTAAATGAACACCATTCTGCTGATATCAGGGGCGAATGGTAGCGATAATTCCTTGGTCCAACCAATTGGGGGTGCTCATTCAAAGCAAAGGCCAGATCCGTCTTTCCCGTTAGACGCGTACCTTCCAATATAATTTTAGGGCAGAGCTTATCTCCCAACTGGCATTTCCTTCTTTATTCCAGGTTGTGATTACTATCGATCAATAGTTTATACAAAAAACCCCATGCAGCAACACGGGGTTTTAATAATTGGTGGTAAAAATAATTACCAGTCCAGGGGTTTACCATCCTTGAAGAATCCACCGGTAGGTCCATCTGGTGGAAGTTTGGCGGCCCAGAGAATACCTTCGATACCCTCTTCAATGGAGCGATCTGCATTGGGACCTCCCATATCCGTTCTCACCCAACCTGGATCTACAGAATTGACCTTGATCCGGGTGTCTACCAATTCTTTTGCCAGAATGGCAGTCAGTGCATTCAGTGCAGCTTTGGACATGCGGTAGGCTGGCCACCCAGCTTCCATGTGGTTCAAAGAGCCCATGCCACTGGAAACATTTACGATACGTGGTTGTCGTGCCTTTTTCAGCAGATCATAAAAAGCCTGGACCAAACGAAGAGCGCCAACAGTGTTAACTGAATAGGCTTCTTCAACAAGCTCAGGATTAATAGTGAAACAGGTCACCTGACTCTCCAGGCCACCGGGTTCAATGATCACACCAGCATTATTAATGAGGAGATCCAGGTGGTCAAACTGTGACTGGACATATGATGACAGAGCTGTAACGTGACGCGCTTTACTTACATCTGCTTCAAAACCCTCAATATCCAGACCGGCTTCTTGTAGTTTGGCAGAGGCATTGTCGATTTCAATCTTATTGCGTCCTACCATAAACACTTTATAATCATCTTCGGCCAAAGCTTTGGTCAAGGCATGACCCAAACCCCTGTTTGCTCCGGTTACGATGGCTACTTTTCTATACATATCTCGAGACTTCTCCTCGTTTATTCTTCAAAAATCAGCAAAAAATTATTCCATGCTGTTTCGCGCTTTCTATAACAGAAAGAATGGACTTACACAAGTAATTTACGTGTTTTTTGTCATTGTTATAAATTTGGTCAAATTGGCCATGGCCTGCTTGCGGATGTTTACCTTTACAATTGAATTCCAACCCATGATGAAACCCAGTGGCCCTAAAGCCATCCTACTCCACCTCCAGAAATCAAAATTGTCAGTATGTTTTATTATTTTTCCATCCTCGAATGTGAATTCTGCATGGATTTTATTGTGAACCTTTCGTTTAGCTCTACCAAAGGAGTATTTTGCCGACCAGTCGGCTCGTCCCCTTTTGTCATCAGCCTGGACATTCTCATAGGCAATCTCAAGTGATGCCGATTGGAGACACAACATGGTCCACATCATACCTATCTCTGAACCATGGAGCTTTTGAAATACTGGATCACTAAAATCAGCTTCCGCATGATAGCTATCCACCATTGTCTGGCTGTCCTTTTCAGAAAAAGCCCTATAAAACTTATTTATCAGTAATTCGTTTGACTGTGTCATTTTCCCGGTCTTGCGCTGTTAGGTTCAGTGTGGGCTCAAATAAATCTAAATCAATGTCTTTCGCCACAAAAAAGTGGATTGGAATATTCTTAAGCAGACCTCGCCATTTAGAGGGAAAAGTGAAAATGGCTGGGGTATTTATTTAGAGGGTCTCTTGAAACCGTTCCGGACATAAGTCAAGAGGGGCAACTCAACATACTGATACGCCAGTAGCGCAAAGAGAATGCACAATCCAAGCATTCCAATTATTAATATGAAATTGGAGAGCAGCTCATTTAATCCGATTGCTTGATACAATTTTCCTGAAGCGGAGATTACCAGTATATGTGAAAGATATAGTGTATAGGAAGCATCACCTATCCTGATAAACAGATCAGGATAAGCTATTTCATACTTCATATCCAAACTGACGATACCAAGCACTAGTAGAAACGCTGGTATACCAAAATTCACCAATCTCTCAAAATGATTCCCCGCGGGAATTATCTGAGTGAGTTCAAATCCTATTTGGTAAAGAATAAACAGTAAAATCGCAACTGGAATGGCCAACAAAGAACCTGGTATTTGCCTGGACATCAAAACATGTCCAAGTAGAACGCCTGCAGAAAATTCCAGTAGAAGTGGATGGGTTAGTCGTTCCAGAAGGAGTGATTCAGGTTGGTATATCGCCCCGACAAGCACAAGTGCGATGAAGGTGCCAGCTAAAAGAGGCGCCAGATGTTGACGAGAAATCCACAGAAAGAGGGTGAATACCAGATAAAAAAAGATTTCAAACTCCAGAGTCCACGCTACTGAAATTACAGGAGGACCAGAAGAAGGAGTTAGCAGGAAGGAATTCAGAAAGTCAGGTGTTCCCGGCAGAGAGCTATTCACCCAACCTGGTTGGACCAACCATACCAGAACAACAAGAAGAAAATAAAACCAATAGTTGGGATAAATGCGGGAAAGTCTGTTTTTCAGAAACAATACTGGGCTGGTCTGTTTGTTTTTTACAACCAGCATCATAACGAATCCACTGATGACAAAAAAGATATCTACACCAGCTGCCCCAACCCGGAAGCCCTCCAGGAATCGCCATCCGTCAGATCCATACCTTGCTTCAGCAACCCCGAGGTGGAGAAACACAATCATAAGTGCTGCCAGTCCTCGCAGCAGTTGAAGACCCGGGCTATAGGAAAAGCCCTCAGAACTGATTGGTTTAACTTTCAACATGATGACCCTGGATTTCCAAAATAACTCATGAATAAAATAAAAAGCGCCGGCACTCACTTTGAGACCGGCGCTTTAATTGATTTCTTAGATAAGAATCAAACAGGAGTAACGTTATCTGCCTGTGGACCTTTTTCGCCCTGAGAAACGCTAAAAGTGACGCTTTGTCCTTCTTTTAAAGAACGACGTCCCTCTGAGTTAATTGCACGGTAGTGAACGAACACATCCGGACCATCTTCCTGCTGAATAAATCCGTAACCCTTTTCGTCATTGAACCACTTTACCACACCGTTGACTAATTCTTCAGCCATTTGTACATATACCTCATTCTTAAAACATACCGCCTGAGGCGGCTTCCTACTCGTCAGGCTCTTACACGGTTTCCTGTGTTTAGCACTTTTGTTCCAATTGGACTTTCCTGACTATTGCGTGGAATATTGGACTATCAAATCTAAAAGCAAACAATCATTTTCTGCTGTATCTCAACTTTTTCCCCACCTCGTTTCATTGAATTCTGCCTGAGCTTCACCGAATAATCCAACCATTTCAGTCAGGGGCCCCCGCAGGCATCACTTCGATGGGTCTTGGGTTCGCAAGTTTGCGAAGGCGGATAAAATCAAAGGCAACATCCACTTTTTCAAAAGCAATAATCCCAATGTTTTGGTCTATTGCTTTCAGTTGAATTCACTTAGTTTAAGCGCTGATGAAAAAAGCAGTCTATATATTACTCTCTATTCTCATTTCCTTTTGTGTGTCCTATGGTCAGACTGAAGATCTTGATAAAAGCATTAACTCTCAGTCCAAAAAACTCAAAGAGATTCGTAAAGAAATCGATCGTCTGAATTCAAAAATAAATAAAACCCAAAAAGATGAAAAGGCGACGCTGAAGCAAATTCAAAATCTGGATAAGCAAATCGCCATGGTTACTCAGTTAAAACGAGAGCTGCAAAAAGAACGACGACTCAAAGAGGATCAAATAGGTCTTCTCAACGAGACCATTCAAACTACTGATCAAAAAATCAAGGTAATGAAAGAGCGTGCAGCCAGGAGAGCTGTCCGAGCGTATAAATTAGGGCAAAATCGTGATATCGACCTCTTGTTAACCTCTGGAGATATTCATCAGGCGCTGCGACGCTCTACTTATCTGTCTGCTATCAATGATGCTGAAAAAATCACGTTGAGTGAGCTCCAGATTATGATTAGAACCAACAGAATTGATCAGAATAATCTTGAACGTCGACTGGGAGAGGTCAAACGCAACATTCGTGAGGAAGACCAGGCAAGTCGCCAAATCTCCGCTCAACAAAAGAAAAAAGAATCCAAGCTCAACACCTTGAAGCGCGATCGTAAAAGCATGCAGCAGCAGGTAAAAACCAAGCGGGCTGCGGCCAAACAGGTTGAGGGCATGATCCAGGATTTTGAGAAGCAAAAACAACAAATACTTCGTGATTTAGCCAATAGCTTGGGAATAACCCCAGAGCGGGCAGCCAGGCTATTCGCAGAGGCCAAAGGCAAGCTAAGCTGGCCCGTCCAGGGAAAACTCGTTGGTCGTTTTGGACCCCATAAAAATGAAAAACTGGGAACCGTTACAACCAATCCTGGCATAGATATACAGGCTCCCAAGGGGACCAATGTCAAAGCGGTTATGCCTGGTAAAGTGATAGCTATAACCTGGATTCCAGGCTATGGTAACACGATTATTGTTGGGCATGGCTCCAGTTACTACACTGTTTATGCTCACATCGATAATATTCTGGTTAATATGAACGGATATGTGCTCCGGGATCAGGTCATTGCCCAGGTCAGCGACACGGGTAGTCTTGATGGAGCACGGTTGCATTTTGAAGTCTGGCGCGGAAAAGATAAGGTAGATCCCCTGAAGTGGCTGAAACGCTAAATCTATACCATCTAATAGGACAGGACCAGACGCTCAGGTATTGGGAGTCTCTTATACGCTCTGGTCGTTTGGGTCATGCCCACATTCTTAGTGGACATTCTGGCGTTGGCAAAGACGCCATGGCCATGACCATTGCCACCACCCTCAATTGCAAGGCAGAAAACAATAAACCCTGTGGCGTATGTTCAGCCTGTCGCCAGATGCAGAACTTTGAGCATCCCGCTTTATATCTCATCTTTGCCCTGCCACGACGTTCCCCCAGCCACACCGACCCCTTTTCCGGTATCAAGGAGGGGGAGATGGCTTTGATAAACGAAGAGTTGGCAAAAAAAGTCAAATGGCCCTACTATCATCTTCAGATTGATGGCGCTAATGACATCAGAATCGCAGCTATTCGTAAATTGAGAAAAGATATTTATCTGGCTCATGATACTGGAAGTATCCGAGTTGTTATTATTCTCCGTGCTCATCTGATGAATGTGGAAGCAGCCAACGCCCTGTTAAAGATTTTAGAAGAACCACCAGAAGGAACGGTATTTCTCCTCACCACCGAATTCCCAGATCGCTTACCTGATACAATTCGCTCCCGCTGTGCCATGCATCATATTCCTGAATTGAGCTGGATGCTCATCCGGGATGACCTGGTGACCAAGAAGGGCGTTGATGCTGTACAAGCTGAGATCAGTGCTCGTATGGCCATGGGAGACCTGGCAGCAGCTCATACCTATGCAGAGCAGGATAACACCTTTTGGCTGGATCGTATCCGTGCAACTCTGAACACACTGGCCCGCGAAGATTTTGTTTCGGTACACAAACAAACGCTGCTCCTTAAGGATAAGGATCTGGAGAATGATGATTCGAGACAGCAATTTCTATCCCTCCTCATCCTCTTTTTCAGAGATGTAGCCCTTGATATCAAACCAGGTGAAACGGCTCTATGGGTGACCCAGGTACAACAAATGCAAAAGTTGTTTCCCGAATGTGATAGCCATGCTGCTATCAAAGCGATCGAGAGCACAAAGGACGCATTAGCTCGTAAAGTTCATTTGCAGCTCGCAATTACTGCCTTATTTTTCGAACTACGCAAACACCTGCGCGGACAAGCAACGCAGGATTGAGGGTAAAAGAATAGAACCAGCGGTCCCCGGACCCATGGTCAGGATATAAATATATGACGCAATATGCACAGCAAAACCCCATGCCCTCTCAGGAGGGTGAACCCAAACCACCAGGATTGATAAAGGTAAGTTTCAAGGGCAATCGCCGTGATACTTTTACCAATACCCTAAGTCTCGCTCTTAAATCTGGCGACTATGTTGTTGTTGAAACCGAGCTTGGTGAAGACATTGGCATCGTTACGCCTATCTGCAATAAGGTTGAGGGCTGTAACCGATGCCCCAGCACTGAGCCTGAGTTTAATAACCGCAAAAATGGCGAGTCTATTCACAAGCTCCTCCGCAAGGCCAATGATACCGAAATAGGTACACATCACGATAATCGACGTGATGAACCACAGGCTTTCAGTCGGGGTCTGGATCTCATAGCGAAAAATGGACTGAAAATGAAGCTGGTTGATGTTGAATATCAGCTTGATCGTCGCAAAATGACCTTTTTTTATACAGCAGAAGAACGGGTGGATTTTCGGCAGCTTGTCAAAGATCTGGCTTATGAATTTCGAACACGCATAGAAATGCGGCAAATTGGCGTTCGTGATTATGCCCGTCGCTTAGATGGTCAGGGTCCTTGCGGTCAACAGATCTGTTGTTCCCGATTTATGGATGGATTTGAGCCTGTAACTACCCAGTATGCCAAAGATCAAAACCTGCCCATTAATCCCAGCAAGCTCAGTGGCGCATGCGGAAAACTGAAATGCTGTCTACGTTTTGAATGGGATTTTTATCATGAAGCCATGAAAGATTTTCCTTCTGTCGGTCTTCCCCTGGAGACCAAAGAAGGGCTTGGTACCATTATTTCAAATGATGTTCTCAATGGACGGTGTACCGTTTCGTATGAGCAGGGTGGTATCGAAGTGTATGACCTGGAAACCATCAAAAAAGCCCTCAAGCATATGGATGCTGATTATAAAGAGAGAAAGAACTAAGACCCCATGTCCCGCTTTTACGTTACGACCCCTATTTACTATGTAAATGATGAACCCCATATTGGTCACGCTTACACGACGATTCTGGCAGATGTGGTGGCTCGTTTTCATCGAGCTCTGGGGGACGAAACCTATTTCTTAACCGGGACCGATGAGCATGGCCAGAAAGTCCAACAGGCCGCCGAAAAGAGAGGCGTGACACCCCAGGAGCATGTTGATGAGTATGTGGTTCGCTTCCAGGAGAAGTGGGACGCCCTGAACATTCAATATGATCAATTTATTCGTACGACTCAGGACAATCACAAATCTGTGGTCAGCTTTTTACTTCAGAAGTTATGGGATAAAGGTCTGATCTATAAGGACACCTACGAGGGCTGGTATTCTGTTGCTGAAGAACGGTTCTTGACTGATAAAGAGTACGAAGAAGGAGAATGGCGAGATGTAAAACGTCTATCCGAAACCAATTACTGGTTCAAAATGTCAGCCTACCAGGAAGATTTGATCAATTACATCCATGATAATCCTGATTTCATTCAACCGGCCTTTCGTAAAAATGAAGTTTTGGGGTTTTTGCGTCAAGAACTGGGTGATCTGTGTATCTCACGCCCTAAAGCGCGACTCAACTGGGGAATTGAACTGCCCTTTGATGATGAGTATGTCACCTATGTCTGGTTTGATGCTTTGACCAATTACATCTCTGCCATAGGTTATCCAAATCATGAAGAAACTTTCAACAAGTGGTGGCCAGTAGATTTCCACCTTATTGGAAAAGATATCCTGACCACACATGCGGTATATTGGCCAACCATGCTCATGGCTGCAGACCTGCCCCTCCCTAAAACTATTTTTGCTCATGGTTGGTGGCTCATGGGCGATGCCAAAATGTCCAAATCGCTAGGCAATGTTGTTCGTCCGCTGGATCTTGCCAATGAATATGGCGTTGATGCCTTAAGATATTTCCTCATGCGGGAAATGACCCCTGGTCAAGATGCCAGCTTTACCATGGATGGTTTTATCAGCCGCTATAACTCTGACCTGGCGAATGATCTGGGGAATATGGTCAATCGTATTACCAAGCTGCTGGGACGTAATTTTGATTTCATCCTACCCGACCCCGGTGAAACCATGCCTGAGGATTCAGATCTGGCACAGCATGTGGCTGCTTTACGTGAAAAGGTTAGCTCCGAGCTGGATCAAATGAGAGTGAATTACGCTATCACCCATGTTTTCGATGTGTTGCGTGAAATCAATCGTTATCTGGAAGAGACCGCTCCCTGGAAATTGATGAAGACCGAGAAAGAACGCGCAGGCGCCGTGCTCTACAATGCTGCTGAAGCTTTACGTCTTAGTGCAGTTCATCTTTATCCTGTTATGCCGGAAAAAATATCACGCCTGCTGGAGGTCATGGGTACTTCTGCTCAGGCTCGTCTCAGTGAAGCAGGCTGGTTTGATTGGGGACACATTAAACCAGGTGTAAAACTGGGTAAAACCGATGGCCTTTTTCCCCGTATCGAAGTCAAGGAAACGCCTGAAGAAGAGCCAGAGAAATTGGTTCTTAAAGATGAAGTGAGCTTTGACGATTTCATGAAAATGGATATCCGGGTTGCCAAAATCATCAAGGCTGAAAAACATCCAAATGCTGATAAACTCTTGAAGCTGCAGGTTGATCTAGGTGCTGAACAACGCCAAGTTATTGCTGGTATCGCAGAACACTATGCTCCTGAAGATTTGATCGGCAAGTCTGTCTCCATCATAGCCAATTTGAAACCGGCCACAATTCGTGGGGAACTTTCTCAGGGAATGATTCTGGCTGCTGACGATGGCAAAACTGTTTCTCCGCTGATTCCATTAAAAAATGTTGAGCCGGGATCCAAGGTCCGTTAAAAGTTAGATGTTAGAGGTTAGGTGGTACTCAATCTTCTTTTCTCTCTCGTACCTACGCTCGTTTTCGACACAACCTGGATTTCAACAACTCCTAACTCCTAACTCCTAACTCCTATCATGAACTTCATTGATACCCATTGCCACTTGAACATTGAGCCTCTCCTGGATAGAACGAATGAGGTTCTGGATGCTGCAGCGGAGCAGGGCATTAATAAAATGGTTGTGGTCGGTATCGATCTCCCAACATCAGAAATCGCCATTCGTCTGGCCGAGGATCACCCTCAACTTTTTGCTGCTGCAGGTATTCACCCCAACGATTGTTCCACGGCACCCAAAAACTGGGAAAAAGAGATTCTTGATATGCTTGCACACCCGAAGGTGGTGGCTGTAGGTGAAACAGGTCTGGATTATTATTGGGATGAATCACCTGCAGATTTACAAAAAAGATTCTTTCGAGATCATCTTGATCTGGCTTTGGCAACAGGCAAGCCGGCGATCATTCATAATCGGGAAGCAGATCAGGACATTGTTCAACAAATTCTTGAGCATGGAAACACCAGGGGTGTTTTTCACTGCTGGCCCTCACCCTGGAATACCGCGAAACCCCTTTTAGATAAGGGCTATCATATTTCATTTACTGGAACCGTAACTTTTAAGAAAAATGAAGCCGTTCAGGATGTTGCAGCACGCATGCCACTGGAACGTCTCATGCTGGAAACTGACAGTCCATTCCTAACGCCTGTGCCCCATCGGGGCAAACGCCCAAATGAACCTAAATATATCCCATATATTGCTGAGAAAATTGCTGCCTTACGAGATATAAATATTGAGCTGCTGGCTCAATTAACCACCCAAAATGCTGAAATATTCTTCGGGTTGAATGATTTATCATAGCCCCCTTTTTCCCAATGTTTTCGTAAAGGCGCAATGCATTGCGCCCCCCACAAGCCATCGCATAAAATTGAATATATCATAATGGGTTTAAGACCAGATCTCCGGGCCTTTAAAAAATGGGGCCAAAATTTTATTACTGACCCATCCATGCTGGAAAAATTGGTTCGAACTGTCAACCCCCAGCCAGATGACACCATGGTTGAAATTGGTCCTGGATCTGGCGCCCTCACGCGCCTTTTTGCTTCCCGGGTTAAGCGACTTCATGCCATTGAACTCGATCCTCGAATGGCAGAATATTTAGAACCCATTCGAGATGACATCCACTCCTTTTCATTTGAATACAAAGATTTCTTAAAATGGACACCGCCTCCAGAACTGGGCAAATTTAGACTCATGGGCAACATTCCGTATTACATCACCTCTCAATTGATACTCCAGGCCTTTGAATACCACGAACGCATCGGGGATGTCCACTTTCTCATGCAAAAAGAAGTGGGCAAGCGACTGGTTGCTCCCCATGGTTCCAAACAGTATGGAATTCTATCTGTCTATGCAGCCCTGTTTGCTAAAACTGAATACTTATTCGATATAAGTCGCCATGTTTTTCACCCCGTGCCTGATGTGGATTCCTGCTTTGTACGCTTCTCCTTCGATGAAGAGAATCCCGTTTCAGCCGAGCTTGAGCCCCACCTGAGGCAGGTGGTAAGAACATCCTTCAATCAACGCCGAAAAACCTTGCGTAACAGCCTGAAAGCGGTCCTGAAGGATAAGGCCAGCATTGAGAATCAATTCGATTTGAATTTAAGACCTGAGCAACTCAGCCCTTTGGAGTTTCTTAGACTTACAGAACTAATCGTTGCCCTGAACTAGGAGCTAAAACAGGGAGTGGCTTTCTTAGAAGGCCAGGGGAAGTATTTACAGTCGGGTGATACCCACAACCAAGACCAGCGTGGCAATAAGAATAAACAGCTGAAAACCGTAATGTTTGTTATCATCCATTTCTCCATCCTCCAGGTTTGCCCCGCCTGAGAACAATATGAGAAGAAAGACAACCTCATGTTGTGTTTGTGCTCACACTTAAATCCAGGCTGTGCTCTGGATCAATTTTTATGGAAGAGTTCTTTACCTGTCCAGATTGAAGTTCCTGAACCCCCGGTGGATATGAGTTCACGTATTTTAGCCGCAACTGTACTGGCCTGTATGGGTTTATAATTCCAGGGAATGAGGAAGGACAGGGGCGTCATAATGAGTTTACCAATAAATTCACCAGGACGACTTTCCTGTCTATTTCCAAGCAACATACTTGGTCTCAGGATGTGTAATTGCTTAAATCCTACCTCCTTCAGAGCCGCCTCAAGTTGACCCTTAACACGGGAGTAAAAAATTTTGGAGTTGGCGTTTGCCCCCAGGGATGACACCAGGATAAACGTTTGACATCCTTCTTCCCGAGCCATTTTCGCCAGGGCCAGGGGAATATTGTGATCAATCTCGAAAAAGCGTTCCTGGGAACCTGCTGTTTTAATTGTGGTGCCCAGCGTGCAGACCAGGACATCTGTTTTTAAATCTGCTCGCATGCTGGCCAGATCGGAAAAGTCATGGATGGCCTGATGAATAAATGGTTTGTCAGACAAGGCGGGGATTTCTCGGCGCGTGATAGCAGTAACATCCTTGTACTCGCCCTCAGAGATGTTGCTTAGAAATTGTAATCCAATGAGACCCGTAGAGCCTATGACGGTGATAGTTTGGGACATGAGTATTCCTTAAGGTTTGCGGACATACATGAAGTCATATTCCACACTCCAGTTTTTTCCATAATCTGAACTAAGTTGTGAAAATTGTCTCACGCTGTCAGGTGATATATTGAAAAAGGTGAGTCGTCGTAAGGGCTCCTGAGAATCCTTATCCACTTGCTCAAAGTACACCATGGCGTTCTGTTCGGGATCAAAATTGCCTTCGAAATAAATCCTATCAGCGTTTTGATCAACCCAATATTGAATCCAACGGCCTGTTTCCATGTGGTAATGATTAAAACTTTTGCCTTCAATACCACCAGCCCCACTCCAATTTTCCACGATGACATTACCCTTAAGAATCTTTTGAATACTGCTTTGACCGACTTTTACACCCGTCTGGCCAAAAACATTCCATTCCCCCACCCAGAAATCAAACTTTTTAGCTTCAGGTTCATTTTCGATGGATTTCACCGACCTGGATATAGCTTCAAAATCCTCACTATCTCTGATACTGGCCAGATCAGGATCCGTTTTCATGAGTCCCAGTTGCGTAAACCCCTTCTCAACTGCTGATTCCAGAACTGCCAGAGCCTTCCTCTCCTTGCCATGCATGGCATAGGAACAAGCCAGGTTATATAACACGTTTGGGTTATCATTTGGTGCCAGTTGCTCATAATATTTTATGGATTTTTTATAGTTTCCCTCGGTGTGGGCCATAGACCCAAGTTTATAAGTGATGGCGTTATTGTCTGGTGTGCTTTTGTGGATTTCCTCATACAGCTTGAAAGCTTCCTTGGTCTTTTTTTCTGTCTCTAGCTGTTGAGCCTCCTTAATGCGGGGATCCGGTGAGGCCTGACCGGTAGCCACGCCAATTGATAAAATGCTGATTAAAAACAGTACGATGATTAGCTTCATGAATATCTCCTGTTTGTGCCCCCAGTGTAAATCTCCAATATGAAATAGATTCGGGTTAAGAGAAACCAATTTCCGACCCCGCAGGGGGCTAAATTGGTTTAACCACAACCACTACTAAAAACCAATATTTTCACACTACCTGGAAACCCATTCTCTGGAAACCGATTTCCGACCCCGCAGGGGGTTAATTTGGTTTAATCAACCCCAGCCTAAAGCCAAGTAACTCTACCCTTTCTGGAAACCAATTATCTAGAAACCAATTTGGCTCACTCTGTTCGCTGAAAATTGGTTTCTGGGGTGTCCCGGGTTAAGCAAAATATTTGGGTTTATCCTCTAGGGACTCTTCCTCTTCCCATTCATCCAGCTTCTTTTTACCTTTTCTTTTTTTGAGATACCAGGCCAATACAACAATTAAAGGCGAAATTGCCCAGAGAGCCCCAGGGATTCTGGAAATTTTAAAGAACCAGAAGCGTGCTTCCAGATCCTCACGCCAGGCGATTTCAAAATCGACCAGGTCTTCTCCTGTCTCAGCCTTGAATCGTTCTCTAAACCCCAGTTCGTCCGCCCGGAGGAGATAAGGCAGGATGGATTCTCCCTGACGCTTGATTAAAAATCGAGTGGCATCCAAAGCCTGTCCATAAGCCAGGCTTGCCCGCTTATGGTTAAAACTTAAAATCACATCTAGATCCACGAGGGGAATTAGGTTTCCCCTGGCCGTTGCTCCTCCCAGTTCCATAAAGCCGCCCCAGTCCATCTGACCCGCATGCCATTGAGCCAGACCTTCATTCAACCAGACCGGTATATTCACCTCGTTCTGGCCGAGTAGCACGTGAAAGAGTTCGTGTTTCAAAATTGTGAGCCATTGGTTTCGATCCCTGCCAAAAATTGCTATCTCTGAGCCAGATCTGGCCATTCCGGCACTCCAATACGGCGTGGCATGCAATCGTGCACCCACTTTGTCTGGGTTGTAATAGAACCTGATTTCCAGTTCATCCTCAAGCCGTAAACCAAACAATGCTTCGTAGTACTGCTGTTCCAAACGAATCAATTCTACAGCTCGAAGCAGAAGCGTTGAGTCTCCCTTGTCGCTCATCATTGAAAGATTACCTGACTTCAGAAATAGAGCCTGGCCTGATAGAGGTGCACTTGAAAAAAGCAACACCATTGCCAGGAAAAATATCCTGGTATATTGACTAGAGAATTTGATAGGGGTCCACATCTACAGTTACCCGAACATATTTGTCCTTGGTGGTTTGCAATACATGTCCTGCAGCCTGCCGGAGCGCACCGCCTGTGGGATCATCTGCTTTTGAGGTTTTCAAAACCAGCTTCCAATGAAAACCCATGTGACTTTTCTCAATCATGGCAGGTGCTGGTCCCAATAATTGAACTACCTTTTGATTTTTAAATCCCTCTGAGGCATGTTCTGCGAGACGAATTACCGCCTCACGTGAACGACCCATAAATCCAAAAGAAATCATTCTGGAAAAGGGTGGGTACTGGAGTTGGTCTCTATCGTTTAACTCCCCATTGTAGAAGAGCTTTACATCACTTTTCGTGGCGCACTGGATGGAAATATCGTCTGGCATCCAACTCTGAACAACTACACGACCAGGGAACTCTCCACGACCTGAGCGACCAGATACCTGATACACCAGTTGAAAGGTTTTCTCCCGAGACCTGAAGTCTGGAAAATGCAAGCCTGAATCAGCATTAATGACTCCCACCAGGGTGACATTCTCAAAATCAAGACCTTTGGCGATCATCTGGGTTCCCAGTAAAATTTTATACTCCCCGCGGGCGAAATCCCCTAGCAATTTTGTGTGGGCACCCTTGCCACGGGTTGTATCCATATCCATACGACAAACAGGCACATCTGGAAATTGGGCTTCCAGGGCTTCTTCCACCATTTGCGTTCCCATGCCACCAAATTTCAGGTCCAGGGAGCGACATTCGGGACAACTGATGGGGGTCGGCGCTTCAAAATCGCAAAAATGGCAGCGCATCTTGTTGCCAATCTTATGATAAGTCAGGGAAATATTATCATGGGGACAAACCATGGTCCAATTGCAGTCCCGGCAGGTAATGACAGGAGCGTAGCCCCTTCGATTCTGGAACAAAATGATCTGCTTCCCATTCTCCAGGGTCTCTCTGATGGCAGCAACCAGCTTTCTTGAAAAGGGGCTGGTATAATCACGGGTCTCGTCCCGCTCGGCACCCATATCCACCAGATCCACCAGGGGTGGTTTGGCTTTTTCCCAGCGCTTGGTGAGATGGAGTCCCTTGTAGCGATTGGTTGTCAGGTTGTAATAGGTTTCCAGAGAGGGTGTCGCCGATCCAAGCAGCACCACTGCTTTTTCTTCCTGTCCACGCACCAGGGCCACATCACGAGCATGGTAGCGAGGTTCGTTATCCTGCTGCTTGTAGCTGTTTTCCTGTTCCTCATCCACAATGATGAGACCCAGGTCTTTAAGGGGAGTTAATACAGCTGAGCGCGCGCCCACCACAATGGTAAATCTGTTTTTCTGAATCTGTTGCCAGGTCCATAGTCGCTCTGCCCCTTTGAGACCTGAATGCCAGAGCGCTACAATATTTCCAAAACGTGATTGGAAGCGATAGGCAATTTGAGGAGCCAGGGCAATCTCAGGAACCAGGACAATGACAGAGCGGCCTTGTTCCAGAGCGTGGGCTGTGGCATTCAAATACACTTCCGTCTTACCACTACCGGCAACTCCAAAAAGCATGTAGGGTGTAAACTCATGATCATCCAAAGATCGTGTCACCTCGTTCAGGGCAATGGTTTGTTCATGATTGAGTTCGACAACTTTAGGCGGTGGTCGGTGATAGTCTTTCAGGGGGTCAATATCAGGTTCAATTTCCTGCAGCCTGACCAGGCCGCGATCAGCCAGTTTATGGATAATCGGGCGATATACCTCATACTCATCTCTCAGCTTGTCCAGGGGGATACCCTCAGGGAAATCGTTGAGAATATCAAAAGCTTTTTGTTGAGCTCTGGCATTGGTGGGAATTTCTGAATCCCGCCCCAGATCCGGAATAACAAGGTAACTTGAGGCTCTTTTTCCTTTGAACTCGAATTCATTTTCCAGCTCCAGAAGACCCTGTCTTTGCAGGCGCGCTACCTGATTCACGGCAAAGTCTGCCCCGAATTTTCGTTTCAGCGTTGATAAGCGCACCAGACCCTTTGACTCTAGAAAGTTGCTGAACTCATCTGCCCCATGTAAAAGGGCGGTAGCCTGGATGATGATCTCTTTCTTCATGCGGGCATCAGAAGGAATGGCAGATTGGATCACCTTCCCCAGGGGGGTGAAATAGTAACGACTCATCCATTTTAGAAGATTGATAAGATGATCATCAAAGACTGGAACGGGATCAACGATATTTTCAAAACTTTTTAATTTGCCGGTAAAATCTGCAGGTGGATCTGACTTGACGCCAATGATCATGCCCTGTTGCTTACGACGGCCCAGAGAGGCAATGACCCGCTGTCCTATCTGTACGACATCGTTCAGTTCTTCGGGAACCGAATAGGTAAAGGCCTGGTCAAGACTCAGGGGGAAAACAATTTCAACATACATGGCTTTTTCCATCTTATAAAATGAGGCTTCTGGGGATTAAAAGAAACGCTTATTCGGGAAATGTGGTTAGCGGGTTGATAATAATCTATATCAGGAGATATAAAAAGACCTGTATCTAGGTTTAATGGTCCAAACTTATATCAGTGGACTATTTTTTTATGCGTTGTGACAGCCATGCACCCAGACTGATGGCCAGTCCCTGGATTATCATAACCTTCCCAAAATGTGGGTCAAAAGCCCCAGCACTAAAGGTGGCTACCTGCAAGCTTAAACCAAAGGGAAGGAACCAAAAAATGCCTACAGCCCTGACCAGGGTGCGTTCATCAAAATCTACTTTGCGACCCTCTATTTCAACACCCTTGCGAAAGAGCTTTTGCAGGCTGCGGTACAGGGTGAGCATAAAGGTGAAAGTCACGGTAGAGAATCCCAGCATGAACATCATTTTTGTATCAGACAATTCTGCAGTGATGCCACTTTTAAACCACGGATGCGATACACCAGCCAGAATACCGATAAAAATCAGAAAAAGTCTAAATCGGATCGGATTATTTATAAACCATCTTGTGATAAAATTTTTCAGAAATCATCCCAATCATATAATTCACGAACTGATGCTACAAAACTAGGCTATGAATGGCTCTCAACAAGGAGTACTTCCTTCTATCCTGTTAAGTTGGTCTCAACAGTATAAAATCTATGAAAATATCCTGTTTTACCCTGGGTCAGTCCTGCCTCAGGTCGTTTCATGGCCTTTAAAGGGGTGTTTTGGGCGAAAAATTACGGTTACCGGCTAAAATATACAGGTTCAAGCTTTGAATTGGCCAGATCGAAGTTTAGTTTGGTTTGCTTGAAACAGGACAGTGAATAACCCGACATTCGGAGATCAAAATCATGCAATTTACCGTTGACTCGTCAACCCTTTTACACGGCTTGCAAAAGGTGGCTCGCGTAAGCCCCACCCGCTCAACCATGCCCATTCTCAACCACATTCTCTTCACCGTGAAGGGGAATGTTCTTTCCATGCGTAGTACGGATATCGAAATCACCTACACACTTGACCTGAATGTCCTGGGTGAAGATGAAGGTGCCGTAGCTCTGCCTGTCCGTCTGCTCCAGGAAATCACCAGCGAGTTACCAGATACAGAACTCACCTTTGCCTGGTCTGATGACAGCCGCGTGACTCTCTCCACCACTGGAGGCACATACAAAATTGTTGGACGCCCCGCCATGGATTTCCCTGAAGCTCCAGAATTGGGTCCAGCTCAAAGTCTTGAAATCAAATCCAAGGTTTTAAAACGCACGGTAGAAAAAACCGTCTTTGCTGTTTCAAAGGATGAGTTGAAGCCTGCCTTACTTGGTGTGCTGTTTGAACTAAAAAACAATGAAATTCGCGCAGTTGCCACGGACGGACACCGTCTGGTAAAATATACCAACCGGGATTTTGTCTCCGCCGATTTTGAAGCCAATATCATTGTTCCACCCAAATTTTTATCACTGATCCAGTCCTTTCTGGATGATGGTGATACCATCAATCTGTCTGTTGGGGAAAAACACATCTCTGTTGCTACAGAGACCGCCACCATTTTCAGCCGTCTGATCGATGAGCAATACCCGGATTATGGAAGTGTCATTCCTTCCACCAACGACAAGACGGTCACCCTTTCCAGTAAGGATCTGGTCACCACCGTCCGTCGGGTTTCCATCTTTTCGAATCGTACAACTCACCAGGTAGCCTTGAAACTTCACCCCGGTTATATAGAAGTATTTACTGAAGATCCTGAAGCCAGCACAAGTGCTAAAGAACAGGTCCTGGCTGACTATGATGGAGAAGAATTGACCCTGGGATACAATTCAATTTATCTCAAAGATATGCTCAAAAACGTTGAAACGGATCGTGTAGTATTCAGGCTGGGTTCTGAAATTGGTCCTGGATTGATTTTGCCTGAAGTACAGGCAGAAAAAGAAGAATTAGTCATGCTCCTAATGCCTATACGGCTTCAGGGATAGACAGCTATCTTTGCAGGACAGCCGGTCGTCAAACTGATTCTAAAACATGGGGAAAACTGACCGGTTTGATTACTGGCAGAGATAAGGTATTGAATCGATACGTGATGATTAACCATAAAGCCACATCCAAAACCCAGGTATGCTGATTAAGTCGCTTACGATGATTGACTTTCGTAAATACGAGCAGGTTTCCATGGAATTTGGTGCTTTCACGAATATTCTCCATGGGGAAAACGGTGCTGGTAAAACCACTATTCTAGAAGCTATCCACAGCCTTGCCTATACCCGTAGTTTTAAAACCCGATTGGATGCTGACCTGTCCCGACATGGTCGGGTAGGCTATCAATTGAAGGGTGTCTTTGCGGATCGTCATGCCAATGATCATGAAGTCCGTCTTAAAGTGGAATCTGCCCGCAAAAAATTAGTGAGTGTTAACAGCAAGAACCTCACGAGTCGTGCGCAGATAATTGGTCGATTCCCGCTGGTCTCCCTGACTCCTGAAGACAGTGAATTAACCTTTGGACCCCCTGAAATCAGGCGCCTGTTTTTTAACAAGCTTCTGTCCCAGGTTGATGCTGGGTATCTTGAAAACCTGCAGATCTATGCCCGCATTCTCAAGCAGCGTAACGCCTTGCTGCAGAGTTATGCCAACGATGGCACTTCCATTGACCGAATTCAAATGTCTTCCCTGGATGATCAGCGTGCCAAAATTTCTGCACAACTCCATGAGGCCCGCAGCAAGCATATCGCTGAGTTTAAAAAACTACTCTATGCGGCCTATGCTGAGCTTGAAGATGAGAAATCCGTGAAAATGGCTTTCATCTCCAACGTGAGAACAACTGCTGGTGAGCTTGAAGGTCTATATCGACGCGCCTATCAGGATTCCCTGGCTGAAGACATGCGCAAGGGCACCACAACCCGGGGACCTCACCGTGATATGTTCACCTTCTACCTCAACACCAAAGATCTTAGAAAATTTGGCTCACAGGGAGAACACAAACTCGTATTGGTGGCCATCAAATTTGCCGAGGGCCGCTTTCTGGAGACTTTTCTAGGTGAACCTCCTGTGTTTTTACTGGATGATCTATTTGCAGAACTCGACGTAAAACGCAGTGTAATGATTGTGGAGAGCCTCCGTGGAGGCCATCAAATATTTATCACAGCCACAGACCTGGCAGACTTGAGACATCATGGTCTCGAGCTCGAGGGAGATACCCTGCAAATTATTGATGCAGGAAAGATGCAGGCCAATGGCTAAGGCACAACGTATTGGAAATGTATTTACCCAACTCTTTAATGATCTGGGTATTAATAAAGCGATCCAGCAGAATATGGCCGTCTCTCGCTGGGCTGAGATCGTTGGTGAGAGAATCGCCCAAATTAGTGAAGCTGAACGCATAGAAAACGGTGTTCTATTTGTGAAAGTCAGCTCTCCGGTTTGGCGCAACGAACTCGTATTTATGAAAAGCAATTTAATAAACAGTGTTAATGAAGCATTAGCAAAAACCGTAGTTAAGGATATCAAGTTTACATGAGTGATAATCAAACAAATCCTGCAGCAAAAAGTTATAGTGCGGAATCTATTACCGTCCTCAAAGGTCTTGAAGCCGTTCGTAAACGCCCTGCCATGTACATTGGTGATGTAGGCAAGCGTGGTCTTCATCATTTAGTATATGAGGTGATTGACAACTCCATTGATGAGGCCATGGGTGGTTATTGTGACACCATCAATGTAATTATAGGTGAGGGTGAGACCATTACGGTTGAGGATAACGGTCGTGGTATCCCCGTTGGTATGCACAAAGAAGAGGGTCGCCCAGCACTAGAGGTTGTTATGACCTCACTGCATGCCGGCGGAAAATTTGACAAGGATTCCTATAAGGTTTCCGGTGGGCTCCATGGTGTGGGCGTTTCAGTGGTAAATGCACTGGCAGAATGGCTCCGTGCAGAAGTGTACCTTGAGGGTTCCGTTTATGAGGCTGACTTCAAAAGGGGTCTTTTATCCGAAGGCATGAGAATAACTGGCAAAACCAAAAAACGTGGAACTAAAGTCACATTCAAGGCAGATGATTCCATTTTTACTCATCATGTTTTCGATTGGGATGTACTGGAAGATCGTATTCGTGAGCTGGCCTTTCTCAATAAAGGACTTACTATCCATCTTAAGGATGAGCGGGATGAAGAAGAACGATCAGAAACCTATCTTTACAAGGGTGGATTGAAGCAGTTTATCGACTATCTCAATGAAAACAAGCACCCCATTCACCCTCAGGTCATTGCCTTTGAAGGGGAAAAAGACGATGTACCCATCGATGTGGCCTTTCAATACAATGATAGCTACAATGAGAATATTTTAAGCTATGTCAATAATATCAATACGATTGAGGGGGGCACTCACCTCTCAGGGTTAAGAACGGCTCTGACCAGAACGCTGAATAATTACGCCACCAAGAACAATCTGTTCAAAAAGACCAATACAACCTTAAGTGGTGATGATGTTCGTGAAGGTTTGACCTGTGTTATCTCCATCAAGGTTCAAGAACCTCAGTTTGAAGGTCAAACCAAAACCAAGCTGGGTAATGGAGATGTCAAGGGCATTGTTGATTCATTCGTAAGCGATCAACTGAATGAATTTATGGAACGGAATCCGGCCATCGCCAAAAGGGTTATCGAGAAAAGTCTTCTGGCGGCTCAAGCCAGGGATGCTGCCCGCAAGGCCCGGGAATTAACCCGTCGAAAAAGTGCCCTGGAAAGTGGCGACTTACCGGGAAAACTGGCTGATTGCTCAAACAAAGATCCTGCCATGTGTGAAATTTATCTGGTTGAGGGAGATTCTGCTGGAGGCTCTGCCAAGCAGGGTCGCGATCGACGGTTCCAGGCAATTCTGCCTTTGCGTGGAAAAATCATCAATTCTGAAAAAGCGCGAATTGATAAGATTCTGGGCAACAACGAAATCAGGATGATGATCACTGCCTTTGGCGCCGGATTCAAGGATGAATTCGACATCGAAAAATTACGCTACCACAAAATTGTCATCATGACTGATGCTGATGTCGATGGTGCACACATTCGTACCTTGCTGTTGACATTCCTGTTTAGATATCTCCCAGAATTGATCATCGGAGGGTACGTCTACATTGCCATGCCTCCTCTTTATCGGGTGAGTGTTGGCAAAAAAGAAAAATACTGCTATGACGATGATGAGCGGGATATCGCCATCAAAAAGATGACAGACGGAGGCGATCCTTCCCGAGCTAAGATTCAACGGTATAAAGGTTTAGGAGAGATGAACCCGGATCAGTTATGGAATACCACCATGGATCCAGAAGTTCGAACCATGATGCGGGTGAACCTGGACGATGCAGCTGCAGCAGACAGGATTTTCTCAACCCTCATGGGTGATGTGGTCGAACCACGTCGGGCGTTTATTCAGTCCCATGCAAAATATGTGACCAATATTGATGTTTAAATAGTGGCGTGATGCTTCGACAGGCTCAGCATAACACCTGGTGTGTCTCTCTGAGGCTCTCGAAGGGGCACTTAAACTGATAAAAGAATTGATTAAGACAGAAATAAAGAGGTATTGAGTTGGAGATTCAGAGACAGAACATACTGAACACATCGATCGAAGAGGAAATGAAAAAATCCTATATGGATTATTCCATGTCGGTGATTGTTTCACGTGCCCTACCCGATGTCCGGGATGGTTTAAAACCCGTTCACCGTCGTATCCTTTACGGAATGATGGAGCTGGGGGTTGGATATAATCGAGCGTATCGTAAAAGTGCTCGTATTGTTGGAGACGTCATGGGTAAGTATCACCCCCACGGTGATTCTGCTGTATACGATTCCATGGTACGCATGACCCAGGAATTTTCCCTGCGTTATCCCCTGGTAGATGGTCAAGGTAACTTCGGATCCATTGACGGTGATAGTGCTGCGGCCATGCGTTATACAGAAGCTCGTATGAAGCGGATTTCCAGTGAGATGATGAAGGATCTTGAAAAAGAGACCGTAAAATTTATTCCCAACTTTGATGAAAGCCTTAAAGAGCCCACCGTACTGGCTGCAGTCATTCCCAACCTGCTTTTGAATGGTTCAAGCGGTATTGCTGTCGGTATGGCCACCAATATCCCCCCTCATAATATGAATGAGGTGGTGGATGCCATCGTCGCTCAAATCGACAATCCCGAAATCACTGTTCAAGAACTTATGGAACATATCAAGGGTCCTGATTTCCCAACAGCCGCAATTATTTATGGTGCTTCAGGTATTCGTGAAGCATACGAAACAGGTCGCGGAAAGATTACCGTCCGTGCCCGCGCTAATATCGAAGAGCATAAGAATGGGCGCTATAGCCTGGTCATTGCTGAAATCCCTTATCAGGTCAACAAGTCTTCGCTTATTGAAAAAATTGTCATGCTGGTTCGAACCAAAAAGGTTGAGGGTATCTCAGATATCCGTGATGAATCAGATAAAGACGGTATCCGGCTTGTGATCGAGCTAAAACGCGATGTGGTTCCAGAAGTTGTCCTGAATCTGCTTTACAAGCATACTCAAATGCAGGAGACCTTTGGTGTCATCATGCTGGCACTGGTGAATGGTTTACCCCGGGTGCTAACCTTGAAAGAGGTAATCGCTGAGTTTGTCAAATTTCGCCACGAAGTCATTGTAAAGCGTACTCAGTTTGAACTCAGAGAAGCCGAAGCCAGAGCTCACATCTTAGAAGGTTTAAAAATCGCGCTGGATAACCTTGATGCCATCATCAAGACCATTCGAGGTTCAAAAAACCCACCCGAAGCCAAAGTGGCCCTCATCTCAAAATTTGGTTTGTCAGAGATTCAAGCTCAAGCCATTCTGGACATGCGTTTGCAGAAACTCACCGGTCTGGAACGCCAGAAAATTATTGATGAGTATACAGAAGTACTCAAGTTGATTGCCCGCTTGAACGAGATCCTCAACAATGTAGGTCTCCGGATGGAAATCATTAAAACGGAACTTCGTGATGTTCAGGAGCGTTATGGTGATCCGCGACGAACAGAAATCGTTTTTGACGCCAAGGATTTCACTATTGAAGATATGATTGCTGAAGAAGAGATGGTGATCACCATTACTCATAACGGTTTTATCAAACGTTATCCCGTGAGTGGTTATCGTCGTCAAAACCGTGGTGGTCGAGGTTCAGCGGGGGCTAAGGCCAGAGATGAAGATTTTATCGAGCATCTCTTTACGGCCTCTACCCATGACTACATCCTGTTCTTTACAGATCGTGGAAAATGTCATTGGTTACGCGTCCACGAAATTCCACAGGCTGGTAAAGCAACCCGTGGCCGTGCGTTGATCAACCTGCTGCGTGTGGATCAGGGCGAAAATGTCCAGGCCTACATTGCCGTAAGAGAATACTCAGAAGATCTATTTATCACCATGGCAACATCCAAGGGTCTGGTAAAGAAAACCGCCTTAACGGCCTATAGCCGTCCAATGAAGGGTGGTATCTTTGCCATAGACATTCGTGAAGATGATCACCTCATTGATGCACAGATCACCTCTGGTGAAAATGACATTATTCTGGGAACCAGAAATGGCATGTCGATTCGCTTTAGCGAGACCAATATTCGTCCCACCGGTCGTAAAACCATGGGAGTTAAGGGTATTGAACTCAAAGGCGATAATGATAGCGTCGTGGGCATGATTGTCGTCCGTCGCGAAGGAACCGTCCTGGCCGTTTCTGAGCATGGTTTTGGCAAACGCACCGAAGTGATCAACTATCGTGTCCAGAATCGCGCCGGAAAAGGTATCATCACCATCAAGACCACACCCAAGGTTGGTAGTATGGTTTCTCTCCTGGAAGTTGTGGACAATGATGATCTCATGATTATTACCAGTCGCGGCGTGCTCATTCGCCAGCCAGTTTCCTCCATTCGCAGTATTGGTCGGAATACACAGGGAGTCAAATTGATTCGCCTGGACGACGGTGACTCCATTGCTGCAGTGACTCGGGTTCAGGAAGAGAAAGACCCTGCAGAAATTGATTCTGTTGAGGGAGAAACCCCTGAAGTTGAGCAAAAAGATATCTTTGACGGTGAGGGAGAAGCACCGCCAGCCGAATAAGGGAGTTGTTCCGTGGGACCTTCAACCTTTGCTGAACGGCTGAGCCAGATCCAAGATGAAGTAGCAGAAGCTGCTCATGGGGTTGGTCGGGCCAGTGAGAACATTACCCTGATTGGTGTCAGCAAGCGGAAGCCCGTGGAAGACATGCAACAAGCCTACAATGCCGGGTTGCGTAATTTTGGGGAGAACAGAGCCCAGGAAGTTCGTGATAAGTTTCCCGGGTTTAATCCCCCAGACATCGTCAGACACTTTATCGGGCATCTCCAGAGCAATAAGGTAAAGTACCTGCCTGGCAGGGTTGATATCATCCACACGATTGATTCCACACGTATAGCGGATGCTATTGATCAACGCTTTGGTGCTCAAGAACTGACAATACCTGTTCTTGTGGAGATCAATATCTCTGGCGAATCCAATAAAGAGGGGGTTGAGCCTGTTCAAGCCTTGGAGCTGGCCGCGTATTGTGCTGAGAAGCCTCATCTTGAATTTCAAGGCTTGATGACCATTGGTCCACTCACTACGGATATTGGACGTATCAGACAGGCTTTTAGAGAGATGACACTTATTCATGAACAGGTGGCAAGACAGGTCGGAACCAGTGGCAAGACGGCTATTTTATCCATGGGCATGTCCAGCGATTTTAAAATCGCTATTGAAGAGGGTGCAACCCATATTCGTGTGGGAACCGCTCTATTTGGAGACAGGGAATATTAAATGAGGAGGCAATTATGGGACGTTTAACGCCACAGGATATAAAAGACCAGGAATTTAAACAGTCTCCTCTGGGCTACAGTAAGGATCAGGTGAACGATTTCCTTGAAAAGATTGCCGATGAGCTCGAAACCCTTATTCGTGAATCCAATGAAATCCATTTAGAAAACAAAGAGGCCCGCCTCGCGCTGACCACCTATAGGAATGTAGAGGACAGGCTGAAGGAGACTTTGCTCCTGGCACAGAAGACCGCCCAGGAGACCTTGAAAAACGCCCAAAACGAAGCCGATATCATCATCCGAAAAGCCAATACGGAAAAAGAGGCTTTGCTCTTTGCTGCCAACCAGGATATTACTCAGATTCAGAATGAAATTCGCAGGCTGGTGGCTCAGCGAGATTCAATTCTTATCAAGTTAAAGAGTAGTCTCAGGACTAATCTGGAAGTCCTTGAAGAAGAATTCTCCAACCAGGATGACCAGGAGTCTTTTGAGGGAGATAGTAGTTCAGGTGACGAGCGTATAGTGGATTTTTCCAAAAACGATCTCATCATAGATGATTTGCCACAGGATCATAACGAGCCTGAAATTAATGTGATGGATTCTGAGGACTCTACTCGCGAATGAACCAAAACAGCATCATTTTTTGTGCGCCAGAATTTCATGGCAGGTTAGAGCAAGCCTTTCCCCAGGGAACGATTGTCTCGTATTCAAAGGACATCGCTATTTGCCGGGAGCGGGTTGCTGAGCTGGATGGCCAAGATCTTCGATCTGTCACTCTCCTTTTTAAGGGGGTGCACTATATGATTTCAAACCAGCCGGTGAAGGATCATATAAATCTGTCGACGCAAAATCCCTTGATTGGTCCCGTTGATCTGACCAAAGGTCCCCGGTTTCCAGATATGTCTTCGGTTTATGATGGGGACAATGGAATTGTAGCTGTATTGGGCGAGGATGAAGACCTTAAAAATTTTGATGAGCCCTGTGCCCCTGTTACAGGTGGTATTTGGGAAGCGATAGCCTTAAAACATAGGGGCTATAAAATTGAAGCCTGGATTATTGCCGATATTGAAAAATGGATCAGCGAAACATCAATAATTAATTAGATTAATCGAGATATTTGAACGACCCTCCGGGGTCAAGTGGAGGAAGCATGCAAAAGAATAGTGTTAATAAAGCAATCATCGTGGGGAGAATGGGTCAAAAACCTGAGTTGAAATATACTCCTGCACAGACTGCCGTCACAAATATTACCCTGGCCACCAATGAGACACGCAAAGATGCCAGTGGCAACAATATTGATTCAACTGAATGGCATCGCATTGTCGTTTTTGGCAAGACTGCAGAGTTTGTGGCAAACTATCTTGACAAAGGCTCCCTGATTTATGTTGAGGGTCGTCTTCAGACACGCTCCTGGGAAGATCGAGATGGCGTTAAAAAGTATACAACGGAAATAGTGGCCCTGACCGTAACTCCTCTTGGAGGTGGCAGTGGTGCTGGCTCACAAGGTGGTGGACGCAGCCAGGAGAATAGTGGCGGCTATAGCGGTGGAGCACCCTCAGGCGGTTCAGCCCCCAGTGGCAACCCCTTTGGTGGTGAAGACGACGAGCCTTTGCCATTCTAATTTCCGCAACCCATAATGTTTTATAATGAACAGGCCAGGATTCGAATCCTGGCCTGATTTTTTATTGATGACTGTAAATACTCCCCAGCCCTGCCCCCTTTGCTCCCACTCTACACCAGGGCATTTTCACCGAGATTCCAAGCGCGAATATCTGCACTGTCCGGTCTGTGAGTTGGTATTTGCACATCCAGACTCCCACCTGAGTCGGGATGAGGAATTTAAGCGTTATGAGTTTCACCAGAATGATTTCGAAGACCTGCGTTACCGTAAATTTCTCACCAAGATGAGTGAGCCCATGTTCAATCGAATTGCTGTGAACTCCACGGGTCTTGATTTTGGTTCTGGTCCAGGTCCTTTGTTAAAGCGTATGTTCGAAGAGCAGGGACATACCATGTCCCACTATGATAGCTTCTATACTCCTGAACAAGAGGTCTTCAATGAGAAGTATGCATTTATCACCGCGACTGAGGTTGTTGAGCATCTCCATAAGCCCCTGGTAGAACTTGACCGTCTCTGGTCCTGCCTCCAACCCCGGGGCTATCTCGGGATCATGACCAGCCTGCGTTTGCCAGATCTTGATTTTGCAACCTGGCATTATATCAAAGATGAAACCCATGTTATTTTCTTCTCCCCAGATACCATGACATGGCTGGCTACTCACTGGGGTGCTTCTTTGGAGATCATTGGTGATTCTGTGATTATACTGCAGAAGCAGAATGATCCAGTGCGAAAGGCTGGGAATCGAATCCCCGCTTTGAAATAGCAAGGGTCTCTTTCACAATGATAAAATACATCGATGTATTCCCCTTCACCCGTAGCGAGAATGGCTTGCGTTTCCTGTTGCTGAGACGTGCTCCTGACAATAGCTATCCTGGAATTTGGCAACCTGTTGCCGGAAAAGTCAAACCTGGTGAAGCAGCCTGGGAAGCAGGTTTACGTGAACTTGAAGAAGAGACCGGGTTTACTCCCCGGCAATTCTATGCCCTGGATCATGTCTCGTCATATTACCTGCACAGTACAGATGAGATCATTCATGTCCCGGCATTTATTGCTGAGGTCGAGTTTAAAGATCCTGAACTCAATCATGAGCATGATGCCTTCAAATGGCTTTTTTTAGAGGACGCTCTCAAGACTGCTTCCTGGACACCCTATCGAAAAGCGCTTGAGGCGATACCCCCACTGCTGGAAAATGCTCCTGCCCTGGTCCTGGCTCAGATCAACAGCTCCTCAAATGTGAACAAGAGTCTCTTGTAAAAATATTATCCTGAGACAGAAGGAAGAGCGGCTTAAATGATGATCAATATTTCAGAAAGTAGACGAGGTAATTATGGAATGGCTTAATTGGTTGGGGATCGCATTTTGCCTATCACAATCAGCCATGTTCTCGGGCTTGAACCTGGCTTTTTTTAGTGTCCCGCGACTCCGACTGGAGATTGAAGCAGGGCACGGTGGTCGTGAGGCTAAAAAAGTGTTAAAAATGAGGGAAGATTCAAATTTTCTACTCAGCACCATTCTATGGGGCAATGTTGGTATCAATGTACTGTTAACCCTGCTATCCAATTCAGTGATGGCGGGCATGGTTGCTTTCCTCTTCTCCACGGTACTGATTACCTTTTTTGGTGAAATTATCCCCCAGGCTTATTTTTCTCGACACGCACTGAAAATGGCAGCGGTTCTTACACCTGTGTTAAAGATCTATCAGGTTGTCCTTTATGTTGTTGCCAAACCATCTGCCAAACTCCTTGATGTATGGCTGGGTGCTGAGAGCATTCAGTATTTCAAGGAGAAAAGTCTGAAGCAACTCATTCGCAGGCATGTTGAAGAAAGCCATGACATTGATCAGGTTGAAGGAATCGGTGCCATCAATTTTTTGTCCATAGATGATCTGTTGATTGGAGAAGAAGGGGAACCCCTGCATCCGGAAAGCATTATCACCCTGCCTGTCAAATCCGGCCAACCCGTATATCCCCTCATTAAACAATCTGTGGGTGATCCTTTTCTACTCAAGTTGAACAAATCCAAACGGAAATGGGTCGTCATTATAGATGAGCTGCAAAAGCCACGCTTTGTGGTTGATGCCGATGGGTTTATCCGAGCCGCCCTCTTTGATCCGGAAACTTTCAATCCAGATGATTATACCCACCGTCCAATTGTGGTCTCCAATTCCAGCAGCCCCCTGGGTGAGGTTATCAAAAGATTTGAAACTGTAACAGCAGATCATGAGGATGATGTGATTGCCAATGATGTGATAGTCGTGTGGGGTAAGCAAAAACAAATCATTACCGGGGCTGATATCTTGGGTCGTCTGATGCGAGGTATAATCAAAGGACATGATCCAGATCATCTGGATCGCACCACAACCTGATTCCCATGGTAACTGCTTTCTTCAGTCACTGGAGTTCTTCAGGTGGAGTTGTTATTTTACATCCAGATGATTTTGAGGGCTTCGTCGCCTGCCCTCGCCCTGGCAAAAATTTTACTAAAAAATGAGAATAATCACTTAAACCCTTGATTTTTTTGTCCAAAACCTCTCTTTTAGCCCCTTTTATTCCACAAGATACGGAAACCCCCTCATTTAAAACCACAATATGTAGTATCACTTAAAGCATTTTCTTAAGTAGTCGCTATAAGTGCCTAAAAAACAGTTGTATTTTCTTGACAAGATTTTATTAGCTCGCTAAATTCTTTACGAATGCGGTGCAGGACAGGTTACACTCCGCATAAAATTGGAAGCGATGTTAAGTCGGAAGAGGCTGCGTATGAAGCGATACAGCTTACAAGTACTGTTATTGGCTCTAACCCTGACATTTGTACAGTGCTCAATGTTCGGTGGAAAATCCAAACCGGAAGAAGAGTCATGGGACAAATCGTCAGCACGACGTGATTCAACAACCCGTGCTGAATCTGCAGGTGTCGATGCTCAGGGGACTGATGAATCAGCCTGGCAGAGTGGTGAACAAGCTGATAACCTGATCTATAATCTTGATCAACTTAGAAATAAGAAACCAGAATCTGGCGAATCCGCTGATTTTGTCACCAGCGAAATCAACTATGAAGTCAAACGTCTCGCTGCTGAATTAAAATATGTCAAAAAGAAATTGACCGAACTTCAAACTCAGAGTGAAGTCTGGACAAACCCCTTAAGTATATATAGTAAAGAAGTACATTTAGAAAATGGCACCAAGCTGTTTGGTGATGTCATCGATCAGGACAAAGATAATATCCAGGTCAAAACGCTTATTGGTGTGCTATCCGTCTCCCGGGATCAAGTCCTACGTATTGTAGATAATATTCCTACCTCCGATGATGCTCCTGCTGTTACGGCTGGAGATGCAGCTCGAGGAGGTGCTCCCATGAACATCAATGGTGATCGTGCAAATATGGCCGGAACCCAGGATGTCAAGGGCGAAACACGGGATAGCAAATATACAGGTAATGTCGTTTTATCCGGCAGCATCAAAGAACGCAAGGACCGCTCCGGGAATACCATCCTGTCAGGAGTGGTAAAAAATATTGGTGGTCGTCGAGCTGACTTTGTTAAAGTAAATTTTTTGTTCAGAATTAACTGGAGTGGTGATACACGCGAACTTACAGCATTTGTCAAAGGCTCTCATCATGTATTCTCCAGCGGTGTCAATACTGACACATCTCTATTTCCCGGTGCCAGTGGTGAATTTGAACTTTATGTCCCCAATTCATTTGGCTCCTTTATAGGATATAGTTATTCCATCGATTGGGAAGAACATGATATCTAAACGCTCACTCATCGTAACTCTTTCTCTGGCAACCCTTCTGGGACTCATGGCCTGTACGCCAAAAGAACCTGCCACACCTGCTCCAAGTATTGAGCAGATGAAATTACAATCCCAGATGAAAGCACTTTCAGCCGAGGTTGTCAAATTACGGGAATCCCGGGAAGAGGTGGAACTCCTCAAAGCCAGTATCGCTGCCATGGATACACAGATTGCCATCTATCAAACCAAGTTGGACGAAAAAGCTGAGCAACCCGTTATTGAAGTTGTGGCAACTCCCCGTGATCCAGATATTATCAATCTTAGAGGCAATATTTATGTGCTGATTCGGGAAATAGATTCCTTGAAAGAAGGCATGAAGAATTTATTGCTCTTAAATGACTCTCTTGAAATTCAAATAGAGCAACTCGCCCTGGAAACCCATGCAGGTGTGGTTATGGAACCAGTTGCCAAAAAGATGGTGCCTGTGGAGGCCAAGCCCGAACCGGTAAAAGTAAAAACCATACTTCAGGTGACAGAGACTGCTCCAGTTGAGAAGAAACCAGTTTCAGCCGTCATCCTTCCCTCCAATGCTCGCGGTTATACTTTAAATACAGAGTATCGCATGGCGTACAATGATGCGCTCAATAATTATTTCAATAAAGATTTTCTGGAAGCCATTCAGGAGTTCCGGATTCTGATCGAAAGAGAACCTTCCGGTGCTTATGCTGATAATGCCCAATACTGGATCGGTGAATGTTACTATTCTTTGGAAGATTATGAATCTGCAGTTACAGAGTTTGAAAAAGTCTTCACTTTTGCGGAAAACAATAAGAGTGATCACGCACTTTTCAAAATCGCCATCAGTTATCAGCAACTCGGTCGTTATATGAAGGCCCGAGAAAGCATGGAGCATTTTCTCTCTGAATATCCTGATAGTGAACTGGCAAACCAGGCCCGAGACTTCCTAAAGGGAAATCGCTAGAACTAGAACTATGAAAATGCAGCCAACATATATCATCCTGACTATCCTGCTCTTTGGATTGACTGCTTTTGGTCAAACCAATCCTGGAAGTCTACTCTATGATATTGGCATAAGAATAGAAGATACTACCAAAATTGATCTTGATCTGAATCCCGATACCCTTGATTCCCCTGAATTGTTAGGTCAGCAGATGGAACTGGAGGAAGAGTTAAATCGTTATCAGCATAAATTAGCTGAGACTGAAGTCCGTTTGAGATACCAGACCCAGGTGATTGACAGTTTGCAAACTGAGATTGCTCAAATTAGAGCTGCTGGAGAAACTGATCGTGCCTTATTAAGCACTCGAATCACCAGCTTGGTTGGTCAACAGGAAAATGCCCGAAAAACCCCAGATTTTACACCTGGCGAAAGTCAAACCTCAGATAGCGTCTTTGCTGAGTTACACACGCCCTGGAAGCATGCCAACGTAACAACTGCGCCTGCCATCCAGACATATTCTGGTCCAAAAATGAGTGAGCGTGAAGAACAGGCCGCATACAGAAGTGGACTCACAAAGTACCACCGGGAACTTTACTACCAGGCCATTGAAGATTTTAACAACATCGTTAGAAGTGGTGTTGATATGACCATGCGCGCCAATGCTCAGTATTGGGTTGGTCGCTGTTATTTTGAAAAAGGACTTTATGATGAAGCGATTAGCGCGCTTGAACAAGTGCAACGCTTCGAGAATTCTGACAAGCTGGATGATGCTCTCGTTATGATCGGTCTGGCTTTTAAAAACAAGAATCGTCTACCGGAAGCCAAGCTGGCATTTCAAGAGTTGGTTTCCCGTCATCCAGGAAGTGAATATTTGACCCTGGCCAGACGATTTGTACAGGAATGATACGAGATGAGAGGCTGATCCTGGAGATCATCATATGAAAACATTAAAGCATATATTGATTTTAGTTATTCTTACTTCGGGCATGGCTGTTTATGCGCAGACAAGCTTGAATTACTCCCGGCCGGGACCCATGATGCATATTCCAACATCCAGCCTGTATAACGAGTCCTATTTATTACGTCTTGGGGTTGCTGCTCAGTCGACCCGCGGCGCCTTTGAAACCGAGTTCTGGAACAAGGGGTTCTTCCTGGAAACTGATATTACCCGTGATTTCCGTCTGGGGCTCTCTGCTATCCAGTCTGGATCCAGTGCCAACGAAAATGATATCGCCCTGCATATCCAAAACCGACTACTGACGTATGGTGAAACCGCTGTTGGGATTGGCGTAAATGATATTAGCGTTAGCAATACTTCAGCAGACACTTCTGGTATTGAAGAACGTGTTCGCAATCTCTCCTACTATATGCTGCTCAGTCGTGAGAACAGTTTTTCTGAGTACAACCTCAAAACCTATCTGGGTATTGGCTCTGGTCGTTATGGCTCCAATTTTGGGAAATTTGATCTTGATACAACCACGACGCCTGGTGATACCATTAAGATAGCCAAGGCCAACAGTATTGGCTTCTTTCTAGGGCTTTTATTGAACACCAATATCATGGCTGATCGTGGTGGTCTAGATTTCATTATTGAATTTGATGGTGTAGGTATCAACGCGGGTGTGAAGATACCATTGACCCATGAATACCATATCAATCTGGGGTTTTCCAACATGCAAAATTTACCCTATCTGGGTGAGGATCGTGAGAATCCACCGGGTATAGGAATCGGACTTGATTATTTTCTACCCCGTGTCAAATCAGCTGCCAGTAAACAACGTGGTGGTATCAAGGTTTCAGGCGTTGTCACTGAAGACGGCTTGCCCATGCGGACGGTAATTGACTCCAGTTGGCACAAGGCCCAGGAACGTCAATTGCTGGTTCTTAGGGACTCCCTGAGAATGTCTAGCGCTGAAATTGAACAACTCAACCGTATGGTAGAACATCTAGAACAAAGAAATCAGGTCTTGGAAGATTCGGTGGCCTCTCTCCAGTTGGCACGCCATGTTTCCGATGCCCAGATCAACCAGGCTTTGAAACACCTCTCTCGCTCGTTGCGTCTCTTCTATAATGAAGAATATGATGATGCTCTGATTGAGATAAATGAAGCTTTGGAGTACAATCCAAACCTGGCTTTAGCCTATGCCAGACGGGGGTCAATCTATTACAAGCTAAATCAGATCGATAGGGCAACCATCAATTGGAACATTGCGCTTCAGATCGACCCCGGATATGACGAAGTACGTAATATCCTGCGTGCTTTAAACGAGAATCGGTTGCGTTCAGCCGTTTCCGCAAGGGATTAACAGGAAAAGGATTAGCATATGGATTTTGCAACCATTATTGGGTTATTATTCGGTTCAGGCTTGATTGGATACGCCGTATTTGAAGTATCTCAAGTTCTCCCAAACGGTGTGATGACCTTTGTGGACGTCCAGTCTCTCATGATTGTATTGGGTGGTACTATTGCCGCCACAGCCATGGCCTTCCCTGTTAAAGAAGTACTCTCGCTGTATACCAATCTCTGGGCCGTTTTTAAAGGTGACAATCACAATGATAGTGACACACTTCGTGAATTAGTTGAATTGGCTGCCGTTGCCAGAAAAGGTACAGCTGATCTTGAAAAAGCCACGGATGGTATAAAAGACTGGTTTATGAAAGATGGCGTACAGATGATTGTTGATGGTCTCCCTGAAGAAGATATCCGCAATATCATGGAGACACGAGTGGTCAATCGGGAACTTCGTGAAGATGCTGAAGCCAATGTGTTTAAGACCATGGGGGTCTTCTCGCCAGCCTTTGGTATGGTTGGAACCCTGGTAGGTCTGGTGGCCATGCTTTTTGCCATGGGTGCTCCATCTGATGGGAGTGGTGGAAATGACGATCCTGCAGCAAAACTGGGACAATCCATGGGGGTTGCCCTGATTACCACCTTTTATGGCGCTCTCTTTGCCAACCTGTTCTTTTTACCCGTCGCAGCAAAACTGCGCTCTCGCATAGATAAGCGAAATATTACTCAGAATATGATTATTGATGGGGTTGTAATGCTCAAGGTCAAAAAGCATCCCATCCTGGTGAGAGAATTCTTGAACTCATATCTTGCACCACGTGACAGGGTTTACGAGGACTAAATGGCAATTGAACCAAAAAAGAAGCAACAACAGGACGAAGGCGGCTGGCTTACCACCTATGCTGACATGATGACCCTGCTCATGACTTTTTTCGTGCTCCTTTTTGCAATGTCCACTTTGGATCCCGTCAAGCTGGAGCAATTTGGTGATTCAACTAAAAAGGACAAAGGATCCGCAAAGAAGTCCAAAAAGGTTTCCTTAAGTCAGATTAATAAAGAAGTAAAAAAATTAGTGGTGGAGCAGGAGCTTTCGAGTCAGGTCACAGTTTCTATGAATGCCCGGGGGGTTACCCTGGGAATTGCCAGCGATCTAGCTTTTGGCTCAGGAACTGCCATCCTTTCAGGACCAATTAAATCATTTCTTGTGAAATTGGTCAGCACCATGGAAAAGGCGACTTACGCCATTGCAGTTGAAGGACACACAGACAATGACCCAATACGGTCGAGTCAGTTTCCGTCCAACTGGGAGTTATCTGCCGCCAGATCCAGTGCCGTGATACGGTATTTAACCGAACAGGGTATTGCTGCTGATAAATTCCGGGCTATCGGTTTTGGCGATACGGTACCATTGGTCGCAAACGATACTCGCGCGAATAAAGCGAAGAACAGACGCGTTGATATAACATTTCTAACGATCGGTTAATGATAACCAGCGCTAGAAACGAGGAGAAGCATATGAAGTATCCAGCATTTAAACACATCATAACAGGCGGTATTATTACCACACTGATTTTGATCTCTCAGGTGTTCGCACAACCGAGCGCCAATAAAGAGGTGCTTTCTCAAAAAATACTACTGGAGAATACTATTCATCAAAGAGTGAGTGATGCTGTTTATCGTATCCTGCGTCATGAAAATTTCATCGTCAATGTCAACGTGGTCATGGAAGCAACACCTACTCAGAAATACACAACTGTTTATGAAGCCCCTGGATCAAAAAAGGAAAAAGTTAGTCTTGAACAAGAAATTTTTAAGCAATCCCTGAGCAAGACACCGGGAATGAGCAAATCATCCAGTGTAAAAACTGAAGATGCTGGTGCCCAAAAAACCCGGACTGTTCTCAAAAAGCGTCCCATTAAAACTGATGTACCATCTGATATACCTGGATTTCCTGGAATACAGTCACCCGGATTTGAACTATATGAAGAAGAGGTTCCTGTAGAAGTAGACAACAATGAAGATGTTGTTTATGCGGCAGCCGAAGACCTGGACGAAATAGCAGAAATCCCCGATACCACAAAAAGCGAAGTGGCAGCTGAGGCAAGCCTATCTCTGGAAGAGAATGAAGTCATCCTCGAAGAAGATATTAAAAGCGTCAGCGAAAACACCGATAACCAAACCATTGTGAGCTATTCACAAAGCACCAATCCACAATTATCCCGTCATACAGTAGCCAGTATAAGTGGTCCCAACCTGAGCGTAAAGAAAATGGAGTTAACCGTTATTCTGGAAGACCCCATCTCCCCTCAAATAATTGAAAACATTCGCACCGTCACTATGGTTGCTGCCCATTTCAACCGCCAGCGCGGTGACAAGCTGCAGGTTATGACGGCGGATTTCCAGGGTTCCAACAAGAGCAAACCTGATACAGAACAACTTTTACTAAAATCTATTGCTGAAAAAATGACAGCAATTGAAGCTCGTCAGAAAGAAGAAACTGAAAATAAGCGTATCAAGGATCTGGAATCTCAGCAAGAGCGGATGAAGCTTGACCAGGCCAATAAAGAAGCACGCGATGCTGAAATGGCTCGTATTCGTCTGGAAGAAGCCGAAAAACAGAAAGCCCATGAGGCTGAACTGGCTCAACTTCGGAAACAGGAAGAAGAGCGAATTCGTCAGAGAGAACGAGAATTAACCGACCTTCGCGAGCAAGAGCAAAACCGTCTCACGGAAGAACGGCGACAACTTTTTGAAGCACAACAGTCACAAGCCCAAGATCGGCTGCGTCAGGACTCCCTGAGGCTGGCGCTTCTCTCAGAACAACTTAATGACCTTAAAAAGCAACTGTCAGCCGTGGATCTGGAAGAAGAACAACGGTTGAAGCTTGAGCTGGAACAAAAACGTAGAGAAGCTGAAAAATCAGCCATCAAAGATCGTGAGAACAAACTTAAACAACAGATGGATGAACTTCAGAACCAGAGACTTCAGGCGACCATGATGCCTGAGGATGAAGATGATCTCCTCTGGCTATTTATTATTGGTGCTGCTGTTCTGGTTGGATTGGCTGTGATTATAGGTGCCCTCATGGGTGGCCGTCGTCAGGCTCCAGAATTACCTCCTTCACATGACATGGCCCAGGCCCCTGTAGAGCCCGAACCAGCTCCTGAAGTAAAAGCTGAACCTGAAGAAGAGGAAATTCCCGAACCAGAGATTGATCCTGATTTGATTGATGAAGTTGATAGTATTAAAAAATCAGTCGTTTCTCTGGCTGTAAGCAAGCCGGGTTCGGCCTCCAGTATCGTCAAAGACTGGCTCCAGGACACTGGTGAGGCTGAAGAAGAGGATGCAGAAGAGGCTGAGGAAGAAGAAAAGTCTAATGGTAAAAAGAAAAAGAAGGGGCAAAAATAATGGCTACTCCAAAAAAATTAGCCGGCATTGATAAAGCCGCAATTCTTTTTGATATATTGGGAGCACGTCTTGCAGGACAACTGTTCCCCAATTTGAGCGATCAGGAGATCATAGCGGTTCGCCAGCGTGTGCCTCAAATAAAAAATGTCCCTTTCGAATTTAAGAAGCTGGTTCTTGAGGAATTTTACTTCTCCTTTATGTCCAAGAAATTTGCCGCAGAGGCCAAGGATGCGACCTCCCAGCCCTTTGCTTTTCTTGAAGGAATGTCTGAAGTTCATCTCGCTTATTTGATTCGATCAGAACCAACTCGTTCTATCTCCATACTCCTGGCCCAACTTCCCACAGAAATGCAGGGTCGTTTACTTCAGAGACTTCCCACTGAAGTCCGCACAGAAGCCATGGTTGATCTTGGAAAAATTAAGGATGTTCCCCTGGAAGCTGTTCTGGAAGTGGCCTCAGAATACCGTGATAAAGCCAAGCAGATTCCATCTCAAGCTGAATATTCAGAAGGTGGTGGCAAGGCAATGGCAGGTCTATTGGGAACCATGGACGCCAAAGAACAACGACAATTTCTTGATTATCTCTCCCAGGAAGATCCTGAGTTGGCCAAGGAGGTGAAAAAGCATCACTTCACCTTTGAAAATGTGCCCGTGCTCCCGGAAAACATCCTCAGAGATATATTCAACAGTCTGGATTTAGATGATGTTGCTCTGGCATTAAAGGGGCAGGATCAGGAATTCAGTGATAGGGTTCTGGAAAACTTGCCTCAAAAGAAGCAGGCCATGTATGAACCCAAAGAAGGACCCGTTTCTCGCAAGCAGGTGGAGGGAGCACAAAAGAAGGTTGTGGAATTCATCCTACAAATGGACGCTGATCCTAACAATGATTTCAGTATCGAGGAGTTCGCCGAGGCCGACTTTATCGAGTAGCTAGCTGACAAAGATATCTCCGCTGTCCTGCACTAGCGAGATAGGAGGGGAGGCAGTCCGCCCGGACTGTCCTCCCTTCCGCTGTTTTTGGGCTGAACCTAGAGCTCAAGTCCCAAAATATCGATCACCTGCATCCCCAAGTCCAGGGACTATATATCCAACGTCATTCAATCGTTCATCTATAGAAGCAGTAAAAATGGATACATCAGGATGCTTTGTAAAGACTTCTTTTATGCCTTCCGGAGCGCAAATTAGAGTCAACAGTCTCACGTCTGAAGCACCTCTTGCTTTTAACAGGTCAATAGCAGCACACGCACTTCCCCCTGTTGCCAGCATAGGATCCATGAGAAAACAGCTATGTGCCGATGTTGAAAAATCCGGTAAGTTTTTGTAGTAATATTGGGGTTCTAGACTCTCTTCATCCCGATACAGCCCCACAAAACCTACCTGTGCATCTGGTAAAAGACTAAGACCGATATCAACCATTGCCAGGCCTGCTCGCAGAACAGGGATAAACCAGATGTCATCAGCGAAAACCATTTCAGTCGTTTTTTGCAGGGGTGTTTCTACACTTTTCTCAGCTGTGTTTAATGATTCAGTCGCCGCCATGAGAACCATGCTGCTGAGTCGCTGGGCTGCTTCTCTAAATCGCTGACTGTCAGTGTCTTTACTTCTCAGGATGGCTAAGTTGTGTGAGACGAGTGGATGAGATTTCAACTCAATGACTTGGGACAACAGACACTCCGAATTTATGGTTTTAAAATGCTTGTGCTAAAAGTAATCCCGGATAAAAAAAAGTCTACGCCTAATCTGCACAGGCCTGTTTACGTTTTTTTAGTACTGATGTCTTTGTGTTTAAAGCAATAATCGAGAATGGACTATAGTCAGTTTAGTATTTTCTGATGGATGTATGTTCCACTTTCAAATCCTGAAGCTGGGATGCGTTGGGGCGAATTGTCAGGTGTATGGACCTTCCATAACCCATGGGTGCCCAGGAAAGGGTCATCTTCCAGCAATGCAGTTTTCGGGTAACTCCAACAGAACCACTTGTCAATTTTTTATCCATGAGATTGAACCTGGGATTATAATTCACAGCCCAGTTTTCAGAGAGATTGAACTTTAAATTGGTACCCAAATTGAAGGTTTGTAGTGGTTTCTCCAGCGGATTCTGGCGACTATAAGAATATGTGAAATTAAAATTTGCTGTCCAGGCTGAGGTGTTTCGGCCAGGACGAGCCAATGGAACTTTGACAGGTTTAAAATCAAAAGCCTCATCAAAACCTGCTTCGGGGTCAGCGTTCATGCTGTCTGGATCTGATTTCTCACGTGGAGTTGACCGCAAGCCTCCGGGTGCCCCTCCCTCCAGCTTAAACCCAAAACTAAAACCGGCTCTTGTTAAACGTGGACTACGAAACTCGTCAATCTTATGGGAGCCAGTCGAATCACGTTCATAGATTTCATGTGTCATACTGGGACTCAGGCGAAAAGATTTACCAAGATTAATTTTTAGGGTACTGGAAATATCAGAAGCTTTCAAGGAATCAGCTTTGAAGTTATAAGAACCACTCATTCCCAAAGTCAAGAACTGAGACTTACTCTCCACATCATCTCTAAACATTTTATAGTCAAAAACATTGTTCAGTCGCCAACTCATTCTCAATGCTTCATTGGTTGATGTGGCGCCCAGATCACTTCCTGCAAAGCGGTCAAAACGCTGTACAGTACCAGTTGTATCCGTCAGTGATTCTGTATACCCCCAAAAATCTGTTGAAAAATCTGGTGTATACGTCAAGGATACGGACGGGGTCAAGGTATGTCTGATGGCCTGGAGCGGACCAATATGAACGGGGAAGATGCCATAAAGTTTGGTGTTCAAGCTGGCTGACGTGCTAAAGGTACCCCTCCTGATAAACCCCTCAATCTCATTGGTTTCAATGGCACCCGAAGCAGTATCCACCAAAGCCTGACCGCTTTCATCCAGAACAGGATCGAAGTATTTAAACCCCCAGGCATCTTTATAGGAAATGGACCCCACCAGCTTCAACACCTTCATTACCTGAGTGTCCCCTGAAAGGCTCATGTTGTGATTCCAGGTCCGTGTATCTACAATATCTTCCTGCCAGAGAAGCGAATCCGTCGTCTGACTGTCAGGATTCTCATATGATAGATAGCTCCACTTTCGGCGATTGTTAAATGCATTGTTGTAGCTCCAGCGGAAGCTATTATACCAATACTCCTGATTCCCTTTGGCCTTGATAATAGGAGATGAAGCGCGACTGAATCGAAAGGAGGGTAAGGCCAGCGTGGGTCCTGCCAGCTTGATCCCTGCGGATTCCGGAGCTTCCTCTACCCTGCGGGTAACCTGAAGGTTTTCATCATAGGATCCATTCAAAGAGGTTGTGCTGTTTATGGATTCAAACTTTTTGTTAATGGATATACCTGAATGCAGTTTGGTATCCAGACGCTCGTTTTGATCATGGCTATATCTGCGATCAAAAGTGGCATCACCTGAGATGTTTCCCTCGGCACGAATGGTGAAACTGGGATCAATGGTCTGTGAGTGATTGAATTTTAGTCGCCACTTCCAGTTGGCTGGATCATCCAGGGCATTACGGTCTGACACCATTGAAGCGTCAATGTTGCCCTGTATGTTGTAACGCTTCTTATACCTGAGGACACTTCTTAAATTGAATTCTTCGTATTGATCCCAAAAGGTACCTGTCATTTTGAAATCAGAATAGTCATTGATGGCCCAGTAATAGCCAAACCCTTTCAGGGCACGACCTCCATTGGTGGGTCGATAGTCGTAAGAAGGCAGAATAAATCCGGAGGAGCGCCCTTTTTTCTGTGGAAAAACCGCAAAGGGTAAGGCGATGAGGGGTATATCAGCGATGTATAGCACGACCGGTTTGGCAATGATGATTTTATCTGTGTACAGCTTCATCTGTCTGCTGTAGAAATAAAAATGTGGATGATCTTCAATATCGCAGGTGGTGTAGTAGCCATCTTCCATGAGATAGATGTCTTCATTAATACGGGTCAATTCTTCTCCATAATAATTGCCATCATCCATTTTTGTTCTACCCGCAACCACCTTACCACGTTGGGTTTTCAGGTCATACACCATGCTCTGGCCATTGAAATCCTCCTGACCCTTCTGAGAAAGAACTGGATAGTCCGTGGAACCAAGTGTGTCGACCAGACTCCGGGCTCGTAAAAGGTTTTTGCGCCAGTACACACCGACATGACCAGCTTTTAATTTCATGTCACCATATTCAATTGAGGCCTTACTTTTTAGCTGGGTCGTTTCATTCTGCATACTATAGGCAATATGGTCTGCCCAATATTTGATGGGAAATTCAATATCTCTACTGCCCCCGGCTGGAATAAACTGGCCTTCTGCACCACCAATCACCGTAATATCCGAAATGCTTGAATCTGACAGGAGAATAAACAAGGTATCACCACTCACTTTGTTAGATCCCTTAAAGATGCCGTCCTCAATCACATTAAAAAAGGAAGTCGCCATCTCAATCAGGGTCACCGTCTGGGGTTGTCCCTCGCTAAATTCAACAGCCATGATCTTACCATCCAGCCAATCGGTAAAGGTGGTATCATTTGATGTTTTTTTCTGAGTAAAGTGTGGGTTTTCCGGGACATAGACTGATTTCAGATCCCCATTGTCCATGTGCAGATTAAAAATATCACCGGTGAGGACAAAATCTTCCTCCTGGAGCATTGGTTTGTCCCGCATGATGGCGATATCATCATCTTGCATATAGACCGCCTGTCCACAGGTTCCCAGAGCATCACCATTTCGAAGCTCGACATTTTGCCAGGCGAAAAAGTACCCTTCCTCAAGACTCAAGCTGTCGGAATTGATCCGCAGGGAGGTATCCTGGGCTGACCACTTTCTGAATTGAGCATCACCGTAGCTGAGTAAAGAATCCTTACCTGAATAATACAGCAGATGTCTTCCAGAAACGCTGAGACTATCCGTGGTATTCACCATGGATGCGCTCCCCCGGGCATCACCAAGCTGGCTATCCTCATAATAATATATCGTATCTGCCCTTAATGTGGAGCCGCTGTCTTCAAGAGCTGGATTATCTGTAGCCAGCACCTTTTTCAGGTCGATGTAATAGCCCAGCTTCTGGGCAGTGACCACAAAGGGATCATCTTCAAAGCGTGCATTTCCCAGGAGTTCGACATACTCATTACTCCCAGAATACCGAGCCGTATTGCTGGAAAGCTTTGACTGTGGTGTAGTTATGGTGACATGACCACTCAGGAGGGCTTCATCCTTCTCCATTTGAAATTCAGCGACATCACAGGTGAGCAAGGCGTCACCGCGTCTCATTTTCACATCACCAACCAGGCGCCTATAGGTGATTCCCCCCCGATTAAAGGACTGAATCTCATCTGCTCGAATCAGTTCCAGCTTTTGACCTCTGGCAGCCAGGGCTAATGAATTACTTAGACCCAATAGCAGGCACAAAAGCGAGAGACGGGATACGAGAGACTTAAATGAGGTGTGCATTAGTGTTGAATGGGTTATGAACCTGAAGGTTCCTCAAAGCGAGATGCCCACAGCGTCACGAGTCGTTCGTATATCCGCTTTTCAATGCCTTCAGTGGTGGGTCGATAAAACTGTCTGGTCTTTAGATCATCAGGAAAATAGTTCTGATCACTAAAATGACCGGGGTAATTATGGGGATAGTGATAACCCTTCCCGTGACCTTGCTCTTTCATCAAGCTGGTTGGGGCATTGCGCAGGTGAAGGGGGACAGATTTAGCGCCTTCTTCCCGAACGGTTTCCTGGGCGGCTCGCAGGGCCATATAGCTGGCATTGCTTTTCGTAGTGGAAGCCAGATAAGTCGTGACCTGTGATAAAACGATGGCCCCCTCTGGCATTCCAATGGCATGTACTGCCTGCAAACCTGAAGTGGCCAGGGTTAGAGCCTGGGGGTCTGCGTTCCCAACATCCTCAGAGGCCAGGATTATTAATCGCCGGGCAATAAAGATGGGGTCCTCCCCGCCTTCCAACATGACGGAGAGCCAGTATAGCGATGCATCTGGATCGCTCCCCCGGACACTTTTAATAAAAGCAGAGATTGTATCATAATGATAGTCGCCAGTTTTGTCGTATAGCTGATGTTTATTCTGGAGTGCTTCACGGACATGTTCTTCAGTTATGGTAATGACCTGGTTGTCATCGCGATCAGGTGTTGCCACCGAAGTGCTTATCTCCAGGGCATTCAAAAGCCGTCGGGCATCCCCAGAGACGGATTCAAGGAGCAGGTCTTTGCCATCATCATCAAACTGGATGTTTTGGGTACTCAAAAACAGGTCTTCAGCAAGGGCGTGCTCGAGAATTGTGGCCAGATCTTCTTTGGTATGGGAGGTCAGCTTGAGAACCTGACAGCGACTCAAAAGGGGTGAAATAACTTCAAAGCTTGGGTTTTCGGTGGTAGCGCCAATAAGCGTGATGACCCCGTTTTCCACAGCCTGAAGCAAGGCATCCTGTTGGGCCTTGTTGAAGCGGTGGATTTCATCAATGAAGAGAATGCTGGGTTTTCCCAACTCCCGCTTGGCCTTGGCTTTGGCCATGGCTTCCCTGACATCCTTAACGCCTGATGATACAGCTGATAACTCATAAAAATACGCGTTAATCTGGCTGGCGATGATCTTGGCCAGCGTCGTTTTTCCACAACCGGGAGGTCCCCAGAGAATGATTGAGAAAAGGCGGTCTGATTGAATGGCTTTGGCGAGAAGTCTGTTCTCTGCCACGAGGTGTTGTTGTCCTAAAAAGGCCGCCAGCGTATTGGGACGCATACGTTCTGCCAGGGGTGGCAGGGTTCGGGGGTTTTCAGCGCTATTGAAAAGACTCATGGCCTAGAAAATAACCGGTATGGATGAAGGAATAAGCAAAAAGTACCACCAGACAGCCCCTTTCACAGGTCATCAGCGAAAGTTTCAGCGGCGAGAATTTTGGCGCTGGATCAGAGTAGCTTGATTACCTGGAAAAAATTACTCCTCAATCAATCCCTTCATAAATTTTTTAATCTGCACAAGGCCCTCTTCAAGTGGTATATCAGCGTATACTTTGATCATGGCACTGCCCACAATCATAATTTCAGCATAGGGCTTGAGCGCTCTCACTTGAGCCTTCTCCGATAAACCAAAGCCAACGGCCAGGGGCAAGTCGCAGCTGGCTCTCACGGCTTGCAAATACGCAACGGTTTGAGGATTGATATCTGTTTTCCGACCCGTTATCCCGGTTCTGGCCATACAGTATACAAAACCATCAGCGTGCTTGACGATCGTATACAGGCGATCTGGCGGAGTGGTTGATGAAACGACTTGAATAAAGACCAACTCGTTTTCCCTGGTAAATTTTATAAGTGAATTGTGGGTCTCCTCATCCTGGGGATAATCCGGTACAATCAAACCCTGGACACCTATTTCAGAAGCCCGCTTACAAAAGCGCTCAACACCATAGTGATGAATAATATTGAAGTAGGTCATGATCAGGATGGGTTTCTCCGTAGAGTCCACAATCCTTTGGATCATTGAGAGGCTTTCCTTTACAGTCACGCCATGCTTCAGCGCTATTTCATTGGCTCGAGCTATGACAGGACCATCTGCCACCGGGTCGGAAAAAGGAATCTGAACTTCCAGAAGATCAGCCCCTGATTCCAGGATTTGTGTAGCAATTTTTTGACTACTCTCCAAATCGGGATAGCCTGCCACCATATGCATCATAAAGCCAGGTTTTCCTGACGATTTGATAAGGTCTAATTGACTGATTAGTTTCTTCATGATGTTCCAGAGCCCTTGTTCATTTCTGCAAGCTCATCAGATAAAAAGGTTTTAAAGCCTTCATCGCCCAGCTCTTTGGTGACAATAAATAGATCCTTATCTCCCCTGCCTGAGCAATTGAACACAATGATTTGCTCCTGGTTCAGGGTCGGCGCTAATTTGATCACTTCAGCCACTGCATGGCTGGATTCCAGGGCAGCAAAAACACCTTCAGTTTGAGCTAAGCGTTGATAGGCTGATATAACATCTCTGTCCATTGCATAAGAAAATGTCACCCGTTTGGTTTCCTGGAGATAAGCGATTTGCGGACCCACACCAGCATAGTCCAATCCGGCAGAAATACTGTGGGTACTGGAGAGCTGGCCATCTCCATTTTGCAGAAAGTATGATTTAAATCCCTCAGCTACACCGACAGAGCCGCCCTGGAATCGAGCGGCATGTTCATGGCCCTCAACACCCTTTCCCCCAGCCTCCACACCAATCATGCGGACGTTTTCATCATCCAGGAAATCGTAGAACAAGCCAAGTGCATTGCTACCGCCGCCGACGCAGGCAATCAGATAGTCCGGTGACCCTCCTGTTTGATCCTCAATTTGAGTCCGGACCTCTTCTCCAATGATTTTCTGGAAGTAGGTATTCATGGCTGGATATGGATTGGGGCCGCAGACTGTTCCAAGGAGGTAGTGGGTTTCTTCAGGGTGGGATATGAGGTCTCTGAGAGCCGCATTGATGGCATCTCTCAGGGTTTGATCCCCATCGGTAACGGGAATAACGGTAGCTCCCAGCTGCTCCATCCAGAAGACATTTGGACGCTGGCGCGCATAGTCTTTGGCACCCATGTAAACCGTACAATCAAGACCAAACTTTGCACAGACTGTAGCCGTTGCCAGACCGTGTTGCCCTGCTCCAGTCTCAGCAATAACTCGTTTCTTGCCCATGCGTTTGGCAATGAGAGCCTGTCCCAGGCAATGATTAATTTTATGAGCACCAGTATGCAACAGGCCTTCATTCTTCATGAAAATCTGAGCACCGCCCAGTTTTTCCGAGAGATTCTCACAGTGATATAGGGGTGTTGGACGACCCGTGTATGTCCTGTGTAGCTTTTGCAGCGCTCTAACAAAGGCTTCATCCTCAACAGCCTCAAAAAAAGCATCGCGGAGATCATCCATGATGGGGACAAGAACTTCAGGGACATAGCGTCCACCAAAGGATCCAAAATGTCCATCTTTGTGAATGAGTGTTGTTTTGTAATCCATGATCACTCCCCGACTATTGCCTGTACAATCTCATTAATTTTATGTGTGTCCACCAGACTCTCCGTTTCGATACCAGAGGCGGCATCCAGACCAGCAGCCCCAGGGAGAATAGATAAGATGATTCTGGCATTGTCTGGGTTAACGCCACCAGCGACAAGAAATGGTTTGGGTGGATGAAAGTCCTTCAGCTTCGAGTAATCATAACCCTCTCCCGAGCCTGGGGTAGCTCCATCAACAATGAACATGTCTACAACCTCAGCATAGTCTTCTGTGGCACCCAGCTCATTCACCTTTAGCGTCTTGATGACAGGCAACTCAATCTCTCTGCAATAGGCCACGGTTTCTGAACCCGAAAGCTGTGCAAAATCCAGACCTATTTCCCTGGCAATTTGATTCACCTCTTCTGCAGTCTGGTCTTGAAATATGCCCACGGAGTAACTGTTTTTGAGAGAGGTCGCTATCGTCTTGGCTGTTTCCATCTCAATTCGACGCCTGCTGGAAGGAACGAAGTTTAGTCCTGCAAAGGCAATTCCGTGGTCATCGCAATAGCGAGCATCTTTCAAGGTGCGGATGCCACAGGCTTTGAACTTTTTTCTAGGGGTTTTAATCCTTCGAATGGAATCGCCCATGTTGTCGCTGCGCATGATGGAACTGCCGATGAGCACGGCGTTGGAAAACCCCAAAACCTGGTTTGCGCTATGAAGTGTATATCCACTTTCTGCTACAGAGATTTTTGTGTCTGGAATCTGAGAAAAGAGATGAATAAACGTTTTGGTATCAATCTCAAAGGTGTGCAAATCTCGATTGTTCACACCAATAATTTCTGCCTTGGATTTAAGGGCTATATCCAATTCCCGTTGATTGTGAACCTCTAGCAGGACATCCATACCCAAAGATTTGGTGATCTCAATATAGGTGCTTATTTGTTCCTCGGTGAGCAGAGCAACGATGAGTAAAATTGCATCTGCACCATAATATCTGGCCAGATATATCTGGTATTCATCAATAAAGAAATCCTTCATCAAGAGGGGCACATTTTCGGTTGCTCCACGAGCCTGCTTAAGGTTTTCCAGTGATCCCTCAAAATACTTTTCGTCGGTGAGCACCGAGATAGCATCAGCACCTGACTTCTCATAAAGCGTGGCAATTTCGGAAGTTGAAAAGGTGCCTTTATATATTTGCTTTTCAGAAGGAGATGCCTTTTTGATTTCAGCAATGAGCTTTAATTCGCCACGCCGGGCGAGAGCTCCTTTGAAATCTCGTTTTGATGATTGTATTCCAGATCTTATGGTTTCCAGGGGAAGAGATGCTTTTAGTGCAGCTACTTCAGTAAGCTTGTGCTCCGCTATTTCAAGGAGAATATCAGGAGCATTGCTCAATTGACTATAGCGTTCCAGTAATTGACGAGCCAGCCCTTGATCAATGACCTCGCGCGCAACGGCCACCCCTTCTTTATAGGTTTTAACCTGTCCCATAAACTTGAGGGCCAGGGCTGTATTGGCCAACACCAGATTGATATGGGTTGTGGTACAGGACCCATCCAGAATGGATTTGGTGATACCAACATTAAATTCCTGATCACCACCTGCAATCTGTGAAAAGTCCACCATTTCAAAACCAAAGTCAGCAGGTTCCAGCATGTAGGAGTCAATTTTTCCATTTCTGACTTCCATGACAGATGTCTTACCGGCCAGGGTAAGTTCATCCAGACCATCACTTCCAATGATAACCAATACCTGTTTCTTGCCTAAGGCCAGGGCTGCTTCAGCAATGAGCTGCATATCATTTGGATTGGAGGTGCCAATAATCTGGTATTCAGGATTGGCTGGATTTAGCAAGGGACCCAGAATATTAAAGATGGTTTTGACCCTCAGTTCCTGGCGAACTGCGGCGAAGTGTTTGAAAACGGGGTGAAAACTCCTGGCAAAAATAAAAGCCAGGTTTTGATCTTTGTAAATAGATTCCAGACGATTCTTGTCAGCCATGATGTTGATACCCAGGGTTTCAAGCAGATCAAAACTGCCAAAGCGACCACTGGCAGCTTTATTCCCGTGCTTGGCAACTGGAACGCCTGCTGCAGCCAGCACAAAGGCGGTAAGGGTGGAAGTGTTGATGCGCTGGAGGCCTGACCCACCGGTTCCACAGAGGTCAATGGCGCCGGGAAGGTGAAGTTTCTCTGGCATTTGCTCATAAAACAAGCCAATGAGGGCGGCAATATCGTCTCCATTAAAGCCCTGTTCATTCAGCTCAAGTAAAAAGACTTTTTGCGCTTCAAGATTCATTTCCCCTGAGATACTGGTCTTGACAAAGGATTCTAATTTCATATGGGTTCACCTCCCGCTGTTGTTAAGCTCTCCAGGGCTTGTGACAGAAGTCTATAGCCATTGCGACTCATGGCGGATTCTGCGTGAAACTGCATACCCCAGAGCTTGTCTTTACGCAAAGCCATGATGCGATCATCTCTCAGGCTGACTTCAATATCGGAGGGGATATCCTGGTTCAGGGCTGAAAAGGAATTGTAGAATCCAAGCCTCTCTTGTGATCCGAAATAATCTATCTCAAGCTGTGAACCCTGTGTGGGAAAGTCCTGAACGGTTACGGGAATGTTTAAGGATTTGGCTACTGATTGCAAACCGAGGCATACGCCAAGGAGGGGTTGCTGTTCGTCGAGCAAGGTCCGGGTAATTTCTAATAGTCTCACCATGCGCGGGTTTTCAGAATCGTTGATGTCTCCTGGTCCAGGTCCCAGAATGATGATGTCTGAGGAACTCCCATTCCTTGAATATTCAAAGGTATCCACTATTTCTGTGTGATACCCCATATGTCGCGTGAGATGACCCAGAATGAAGGCAAAATTATCTTCATTATTGATGATGGTGATGCGCTCAGACTTGCTATCATAATTTTCGAGATGATCAATCTGGTCTTCAAAATGAAATGATGAAAAAGTCCTGTTTCGCTCAACCAGTGATTGGTTGACCTGGCCCAATAGATTCTCTGTGAGAAATTTCCCTGTGGTTGAATTATCACCCTGCAAAGCACTCATAAGTCCTGCCGCTTTGGCACTGGTTTCATTGGCCTCTTTTATGGGATCCGAATCTCTAACTATCCCGGCTCCAGCCTGGATGGCGATGCGCCCATCTTTAAAAATTTCCGCGGTTCTTATCATGATGGCACTATACATATCCCCCTTTTCATCAATGACCCCAATTTCGCCACCATAATAACGTCTGGACTCGGCCTCTCTTTTGGCAATGATGCGAAAAGCGCTTTCCAGTGGGCTCCCCACCAGGGTTGGTGCATGTAAGGAGATTCTCAGTGCCTGGATAGCTGGTTTTTTCGAATGTCCCACCAGATGATATTCAGTATGAATGACAGCGCCCGATTCTCTTAGGAAGGGTCCCAGAATTTTTCCTCCCCGGGGGCAGATCTGGGACATGATTTTAAGTTCTTCATCCAGGATCTGGGATAATTCGTTGATCTCCTTTTGGTCTTCCAGAAAAGAATTGAGCTGCTCTACAAATTTTTCATGACTTTCTTTGGGCATGGTACCGGCAATGGGGTTTTTAATAACCGTCTCGTCATGAATTTCTAATTGACGTTCTGGAGATGCCCCGACGAAATAGTGGCCTGCTCCATCTGAGAATAGAAAGGTGATGTATTGGCCCTGTTGCTGGAGGAGTCGACGGAAAAGGATAAGGGGCACCAGGGGTGACATGGCATCGATGAGTCCTTCGAATTTTCGGGAAAAGACAACCTGACAGGCATTACCCTGGGCGATCTCCTCTTGTTGAATGTTTTTTACTACTTCTGCAAAATCCTGATCGCTAATGGTGGGTTGAAAGTTTTGCTTAAAAGAGATATCCCCCGTTTTCGTAAGGGCGTCGATTTCAGAGATAGATATGGCTTGATCCTCTTCAACGGCCAGACCAAGAATATCTTCTTCTCCCAGGACTTCCATCTGGTTTTCGCCGGCGGCGCAGAAGGGTACAACAAAGGCCATGGATCCGGAATGGCTGGATTGCAGGTCGGCGAGTTGATTTAGATTTTTAAATCGATGAAGGCTGCCCCTGCGCAGACTGATCAGTCCATCTTTTTCCAGAAGGAGGGCCGGGGTGGAGATATATTCAAGCTTCAACATTTACAATTTCCTGAGATTTTCTCTTCTAGATGTTTTATTAAGAGGTTACGGGGGTAGAGTTGTAGACTTAGCCTTGCCAGCTAGTGGACTGGGGCGGGTAAAAAAAGCGAGGTAGATTTTTCACGTGCTTCATGATGGCCTCATTGTACTAGTGCAATAGAACATTGTCAAGAGATTTAATCACACCTTTCTTAATTGGCCTAAAGATCCACTAGCTTTTCTTGTAACGAGACAGGCATTTAGTCGTCTCAGTTAAGGACAAGCAATGCATTTACAACACGTTATTATAGAGGAAACACATGAGTTACTATTCGAGCACCATCCTATCTGAGACCACATTTGAAGCGGCCCTGGAAACCGTCACCGCCGCGTTAGCCAAAGAGGGGTTTGGGATTATCAGCGAAATTGATGTTTCAGGAACCTTCAAGAAAAAGATCGATGTGGATTTTAAGAAATACACCATCCTGGGTGCCTGTAACCCGGGCTATGCCCATCATGCCCTACAAACCGAAGACAAAATCGGGGTCTTCCTGCCCTGCAATGTGGTGGTGATTGAACAATCGCTTGGCCAGGTTGAGGTTGCAGCAGAAGATCCTGTGGCTTCCATGATGGCGGTTGGGAATGCCGAACTGACAGAAATGAGTCAAGAAGTCCAGGTAAAATTACAGCGCGTTATTCAAGCCCTTTAACGGCCCCCTGATTTCTAAAATAGTTTCAGAAATACTCTGCACATAATTACATGAACTGAAAATATAGGTTGCCATTCAACAATATATAGATACATTCCTATGTATAAATGAGAAATGAAAATGGCATACGACTTAAATAAATTCTTCAAAGCGATCTCGGATCCCAACCGGGTCAAGATTATGGAGCTCCTCAGAGATAAAGAGCTAAATGTGAGTGAGATTTGCCAGCACTTCGATATGCAACAACCCTCTGTTTCACACCACCTCAGCGTCTTAAAAAATGCGGACATTGTATCCTCTGCCAAACGTGGCAAAGAGGTTTATTATCGCCTTGACTCTATTTGTATCACGAACTGCTGTACTGGTTTTCAGGACCAGTTTGTGAAAATCGAGAAGGCGAAGTGATTTTTTTTATTTCAACATATAGATATATGTCTATTCATATATCTAAAGCCGGGGATTTCCACTCCAGAAAGGACAACATATGACTACCCAAATATGTATTAATGAAAGTAACGGTCAGGACTGTCTCGAGTTCAGCCGCACAGGAACGGGACCTTCAAAAAGCTGGCGCCTGGATCGGGTCTTCAGCAACCAACGAGTTAATAAGACAATCAAAAATCAAGCAAACACAGCCCTTAATTCAATAAATCAGGGGCTTTTTCATACCGGCCTGTCCGCCTATGGACAGATGGTTTAACACAAGGAAAGGAGATCACATGAAACGTTTTAGAATTCCCAGAACTGCTCATTGTTCAGCAGGCTGTTTACTCCAGTCCCAGGCATGACTTTAAACTGCCTGTTTTCTATTCATTTGCCGAATAAATCCAGCCAATGTCACCACCAATGTCAGCAGAAGTAGCATCCCGGTGATGATCAGAGACCAGGGTTTGATAACTGAGGACTCAGCCTCAAGAGATATCCCACCAAAGAAGAGTCGGATGGTTTCTGGCTCCCAGGTCATACGATTTCCACGGACATCATTGGCTGATGTATTCCGGATCACGCCGGGCAGCTCGACACTAAAACTGTAGTTATCCAGCAGAACTTCTTCAAAGAATTGCCATGATTTATAAAATCGGGCAAAACCTGCGGTATTCGACAACTCGACGTCATCTATAACGGTACTATCGATATAGTTTTCCAGAATTGATTTCCATACGAGATTTTCATCATAAAAATTGGTGGTGCTGAGGGCCTTCATGAGTGAATCTGAATGTTCCTTGATCATCTCATCAATTACAGAGAGGTTTCCAGAATTTGTGCCGCCTTTATGTAATTCCACGACAAAGTCATCATAAATCAGCTGTTCCATGTAGCTTTCCCATTGATGTTCAAGTCGAGCTGACTCTATACTGTCCAAAAGACTTTCATTCCCCTCAGCATCACTTATTAGCAAGGCTTCTAGTTCTGACTGACTTAAATAGGGTTCCATGGGAAGCTTTGGGCCAGGTAGATCCGCCCAGATGTTTTCTCTATAGTAATACCTGTTGAAAAAGAATCCCTCATCACTTATAAGACTGGCTATAATTTGGACTCCCGGGTCCAAGGTATTTAACTTAAAGCTTTGATTTAAAGCTTCTACTGATTCAAACTTAGCCGCGGCATGAAATAATAATCTGTCATCCTTTAAAGAATCCTGAGTGATCTGCCAGAGAGCAATGTCATGGCGCGGGATGTTAAAGCTTGTTTCAGCGATACTCTTTTCAGACCCTTTCAACTCGATGCTTCTTTGAATGGAGCCGTCGATATTCACCACCGTGGTGGTTTCTACTTCAAGACAGGACACCATCATCAAAGAAATTAACATTACAGCTATTTTGAAACATTTCATGGTTGCCTCCAGTAAGCATTCACACCCTTAAGTTTTACTGTCTTCCATTGGTTGGCCAAGCGCTTCCCAATTCTACCCAAATCTTCCCTGCGCAGTTCATTTCCAGGGGTGTTCATTTCCAAATTGTGGATCAACACTTCTATCCTGGCAGACGGCAAACCCCTCTTTTCAAGCTGAACCCTGGTCATCTCCAAGACCTGCTCCCTGAACATTAGTGGTATCATGTTTACACCTGCATAGCGCTGATACGTCTTTTGGGACTGTAGTTGAATTTCCAATTTCTGGACTGAATTGGTGACCTGAAACTGCTCGATAAAAAAGATGGCCAGGAAAACCAGGGAGGCGACCTGCAGACCCAATCGAAAGCTTTGACTGTAGAAAATAGGCTCTCTGTCTTCCCTGTTGACCAGAGGTGTTGGAGCAGCTTGACTTTCATTCTCGTTTATAGCCAAAAAGATGTCATCCGTCAGTTGCTCTGGATTCTGCAGCTGCGGTTCTGCAGCAATTTCACCTATGGCTTTAAGCCAGTCGAGCTGGACCTGCTCATAAATACTTGAACAATGTTCACACATGGTGAGATGGGTATCTAACGCCTGTTGTTCTTCTGGGGGCAGCTCGCCCTCTCGCAAAAGGTGGAGACTCCTGATCCATTTCTCGTGTTTCATTTTATTCGTCCTGTTATGCTGTGCATTTGTCTGCGAATTTTTTGTCTGGCGATGCTGAGATTGGTTTTCACGCTGCCAGGTGAAAGACCGGTCACCTCTACCACCTCCTGGATGTTTAAATCCTCAAGATCGCGGAGGGTAAAGACCAAACGCTGGCGAGGGGGTAGCTTTTTGCTGAGAGCCTTAATGCGTCGTGCCAGATCCTGATTTATGGCCAGGGTCTCTGGTGAAGCACTTGGGTCCACAATTTCAGTGTCCAAGACATCCACTTTGCTGGCAAAGAACCTGAGTTTTTTTGATCTATTATGATCCAGCCACAGGCGACTTACAATGGTGTATAGAAGTGTGGAGAAAAGTGAATCCTGATTTATTCGGCTTCTGTAATTCCAGACCCTGACAAAAGCTTTCTGGCAGATATCCTCAGCTTCGGGAGCATCACAGGTCAAGCGAAATGCAAAACGAAAGGCTGTGGCTTGATATCGCTCCACCAGGGTTCGAAAAGCATATTGATTATCACCCTGGCAATCCAGGATCAATTCGGCATCGGTGCTTTTGGCTGCTTGAGGACACATGCTATTAAGTGATACGTCATCCAGGAGAATAGGTTAAATCAATGATGCCTAAATTAACGTGAAACACATCTGCCAACATGACAAATAGCACAAAGCAGGGTTCAATATTGATGTGGCACCCCGGTTTTACGGCTATATTGACCAAGCATGAAATTGCTTTGGCTAACAAATACTCTCACAGCTCTCCTTGTATTGTCGGGCTGTCATACCATCAAGGAGGAAACCGTGAACACGCAAGACACACAAACATTTTATCTGGGGACTTATACAGAAGGCGCAAGCGAAAGCCAGGGCATTTATAAATTTGAGCTCCATGCCAGTGGCAGTGTGAGGCAAATAGGTCTAGCCGTTATGTCTGAGAATCCTTCATTTCTAGCGCTCAGTGAGGATAAAAAATTTCTGGTCGCCATTAATGAGGTAAAAAACCAGGAGGATGTCGGCTCTGTAGAATCCTATATGGTCTTCGAGGATACCCTTATCCTCCTCAATCGCCAATCTTCTGGTGGCGCCCACCCCTGTTTTGTGGCTGTCAATGAAGCCGGCTATGTCCTGGCTGCCAATTACACCGGTGGCAATGTTGGCCTGCTCAAGCTGGAAAAAGATGGCCCCCTGACTGAACTCCTGGATGTTCAGCAGCATACTGGTCAGGGCACGACGGACAGACAGAAAGCGCCCCACGCACACTCCGCCTGGTTTAACCCGGCAGATGGCAGCATCATTGCCATAGATCTGGGCACCAACGAGCTATGGTTTTCAAGTATCGATGGCGAGGGGCAAAAATTGGTACCTTCAACACCAGAAAAACTTGAACTGAATCCTGGGGATGGACCACGTCACCTGACCTTCCACCCCAATGGCAAATGGATCTATGTGGCCAATGAACTCAGCAGCAGCGTGACCCGACTGGATCGTAATGAAGGCGGCAGTTATGCCATGGGACCTTCAGTATCAAGTTTGCCTGCTGGATATTCTGAGCCCAATACCTGTGCTGACATTCACATTTCATCAGATGGAAAGTTTGTCTATGCCTCCAACCGGGGACACAACAGCATAGCCGTCATGGGTGTGAATGAAGACGATGGCAGCTTGAAACTGCTGGGGAATAAAGGATGTGGTGGTGAGGGACCACGTAATTTTTCACTTTCACCAGATGAAAATTTTATTCTCGTGGCCAATCAACACACAAATAATATTGTCACCTTAAAACGAGATCCGGCGACAGGATTGTTGAAATATGTAAGTCAGGTGGAAGCTCCCACGCCAGTATGTATCATTTTTGAGTAGACCCAAACATCGGGGGCGTTCAAAAGGAGCATAAATGAAATACACCATTGAAGTCGATATAAACCTTCCGGTTTCCACGGTTATTGAACTATTCGACAGTACTGAAAATATGTACAAATGGATGGATGGTCTTCAGAGCTTTGAAACGATAGAGGGTACACCAGGCGAGGCAGGTGCAAAATCGAAAATGGTCTTCCTTTCCGGGAAACGCGAAATGGAGATGATCGAAACCATAACCGTGAAAAACCTGCCTGATGAATTCTCCGCGACCTATGAGGCCAGGGGCGTTTACAACATTATCAAGAACCACTTTGTTGCTAATGGTGAGAACCTTACGCGGTACATCTCGGAGCAGGAATTTCAATTCACCGGGTTTATGAAGTACCTGGCTTGGTTCATGCCTGGAGCTTTTAAGAAACAGACCCTGCAGCACATGGGTGCGTTCAAAACCTTCGCAGAGGATCAATAGATAACATGAAAATCCAAGGATACACCACACTTGTAATGCTAGGTGTGACCATTTTCTCATCCTGTCAAGGCGAGGTAGAAATTGAATCTTCACCTGCTATGATATCGAGCTATGATTCGTTAAAAGCTCAGGAGTACGGAGCAGATGATTACGGGATGCGTAAATATGTCATAGCCTTTCTTAAGCGTGGACCCAATCGAGACCTGTCCCCTGAAAAAGCGAGTGAGTTACAGGCTGCACATATGCAAAATATCCGGGCCATGGCAGAAGCCGGAAAGCTAGCTCTGGCCGGTCCCTTTTTTGGGAATGATGATCTACGAGGATTATATTTTTTCAATGTGGAAACCATTGAAGAGGCTGAAGCGTTGACCAATTCAGATCCTGCGATTCAGGCTGGCAGTCTGGTGATGGAGTTGAAAGAGTGGTATGGATCGGCTGCTCTTATGGCAGTCAGTGACATTCATAGCACCATCGCAAAAGTGAAATTTTAAGTCAAGGAGCCCGATATGTTCAGGACCAGAGCCACCCTCACCATCATACTTCTCACCACATCAATTACATATGCCCAAACCCAGCTCACCGTCTACAACCACGGCGAGGCCCTGGTGAAGGAACAGTTCTCGAGGCAAATTCAGAAGGGTGTTTCAGAGATTGAAATTGAACGGGTGGCAGAAACTTTAAACCCCTCCTCGGTAAAACTAGGCTCTGACCAGGATGTCCAGGTTCTGGAGCAGAATTATCGCTATGACCTGGTAGATCAAAACAAGCTCCTCAAGAAATACCTCGAAGCAGAAGTGACCGTGATCCTCCAAAATGACAACAAGATGTCAGGCTCTCTACTCAGTTATGACAACAGCACTCTCGTTTTAAAAAGTCGCGGAGGAATTGATATCATACAGCGTCAGTTTGTGGGGACCATTAAGTGTCCAACCCCCACTGAGAGACTGTATGTCCGTCCCACGCTGGCATGGACCTTAAATACAGCAAAAGCTGGCAAGGTTAATTTTGATCTGTCCTATCTCACCGGAGGTATCTCCTGGAAAGCTGAATATGTGACAGTAATCAATGCTGATGATACCGAAATGGATTTGAGCTCCTGGATCAATCTTAACAATCAATCCGGTAAAGATTATGAAAAGGCCAAACTCAAGCTGGTTGCTGGAGATTTACATCGAGCCAGGCCTCCACAGGCTATGGATTCTCGGAGAGAAAAGACTTTTGCTCTGGCCATGAGAGCGATGCCGGTTGTAGAGGAACGTGAGTTTTTTGAATATCATCTTTACGATATCGCCTTCCCTGTTTCAGTTCATAACAGGGAAGAAAAACAAATCCAATGGCTTAACCCTACACAGGTAAAAGCTCAAAAGCGTTATGTCTATCAGGGAACGCATGATGAATTTACTAACATTCCAATCAAGATCATGTTCACCAATGACAAAGAGACTGGAACAGGTGTGGCGCTTCCTGGTGGCATTGTGCGTCTATTTAAAAAAGATACTGATGGTGCTCTGGAGCTCATCGGTGAAGACAATCTAGACCATACATCCAAGGATGACCTGGTAACACTGGAGGTTGGTGAAGCCTTTGATGTCAAGGGCAAGCGGGAGGTCCTTGATCGACGGTCCAAGTCAGACCGATACAACGAACAAGACATCCGCATTACCCTGGCGAACCGTAAGGATGAAGCCGTGGAAGTGGAGGTCATTCAAACGGTGGGTTACCGCAATTGGAAAGTTCAGGACGCTTCCCATCCCTTTACAAAGATAGATGCCTCTCGAGTTAAATTCACAGTCCCAGTCCCAGCTAATAAAGAGGTTGTGCTCACCTATACAACCAGAGTTGATTTGAAATAATATGATCACCCTTTTCGTCTCCCTGAGGTTCTCGAAGGGTTAAGACGAGAAGGGGAGTCAAGATGTTTCTGATGCCGTCTCCTTCGAGAGCCTCAGGATGACAGCACACGATATTCATCGATAATATTTGGATAATTCAGTCAGTCATAACCGATCTGGTTTAAATGCCTTCCGCAACTACTAATTTGGGCATTAATTACCACCTATACCCCTTATTAACAGTATTTTACTAAAATTCATTTTTATCGGTATAGAACCGTAAAAACAGCCGTTACTGGTCTCATTTTTGCCATTGCTATCAGGCATGGAGTATAATCGCTTACATCATCTCTTTTTCTTACTGGTAAGCACCCAAATTTCCATGAGGAGACAATCAACACATGTCTGAATCATCCCAGCTTCGCATCAGCACCTTTCGTCGAGGTGTGCACCCCGATGAATTCAAGAACCTGACCTGTCATCTGCCCTCAAAAATATTACCGCTCCCTGATGAGGTATTCATTCCCTTGCAACAGCACATCGGTGCGCCATGCGAAGCATTGGTTGAAAAGGGTGATACGGTAAAAACCGGTCAAAAGATTGCTGACTCACCAGCCTTTGTTTCCAGCCCCATCCACGCATCCATAACTGGTACGGTTGTGTCCGTGGCATCTTTCCCACATCCCCTGGGTGGAAAAGTACCCATGATACATATCAAGCGAGATGGTGAAGAAGATGAATGGGAATTATTAAGCACTCCTGAAAACTGGGAGACTGCTCCAAAAGAAGACCTGGGGAAACTTGTTCGCGAAGCGGGACTTGTTGGGCTGGGAGGCGCAGCTTTTCCAACGCACGTGAAAATGTCCCCACCTCCAGACAAACCTGTTGATCATTTCATCCTGAATGGGTGCGAATGTGAACCCTTCCTCACCTGTGATCATCGCAATATGCTGGAAGATACAGATCGTATTCTCAAGGGCATGGCCATCATGATGCGAATCCTTGGCATTGACCAGGGCATTGTGGGTATTGAATCCAACAAAGCTGATGCCATCGCAGCCATGGAAGCCAGAGTAAAGGATCTCAAGCTCAATTTCAAAATCCAACCCTTGAAGGTTAAATACCCACAAGGTGCTGAAAAGATGCTCATTGATGCTGCTCTGGGTCGCAAGGTTCCAGCCGGCGGACTGCCCATGGATGTGGGGGTTGTCGTCAATAATGTTGCCACTGCTCTGGCGGTCTACGAAGCTGTGGTTGAGGGTAAACCCCTGATCCAGCGCATGCTCACCGTGACGGGCGATGCCATCAAGTCACCGGGCAATCTTATCGCACGTATTGGCACCCCTTTTCAAGTTTGCGTGGATGCCTGTGGTGGTCTCCATGACGAAACCTCGCAGGTGTTTATGGGTGGACCCATGATGGGATTGGTTCAGTACGATCTCCAGGTACCCACCTTGAAAGCGACTTCCGGGATCGTCTGCATGCAGTCTTCCCAGCTTAAAAACACACGTCACTACCCCTGTATCCAGTGCGGTACCTGTGTGAGTGTGTGCCCCATGAACCTGGTGCCGACACGGCTTTCTCGACAAGCGGAAACAGGCAAATATCAGGACTGCAAGGAATGGGGTGTTTTCAATTGTATTGAGTGTGGTTCCTGCGCTTTTGTCTGTCCCTCTGGTATTCCTCTGGTTCAATGGATTCGTGTGGGCAAAGTCAAATCCACAGAACAGCAACAAAAAATAAAAGCCCAGGCTTAGCGGAGTTCCCATGACTGACGAAAATCTACCTCAAGCCCAGCCTGAACAACCCGAAATTCCTAAAAAACCGGTGAAACCGAAAAAGGATCCAAGGGACAAGCTATACAAACCCGAGATACCCCTGATCCTGGCTTCATCGCCCCACTTTCACACTCGAGACACCGTACCCAGAATTATGTGGAATGTCATTGCAGCCCTTGTGCCTGCCACTGTTCTGGCCCTGGTGTATTTCCAGTGGGCTGCAGTGGGAATTATACTCACCAGTGTTTCCGCGGCCCTGATCGCTGAGATGCTGGTCAACAAGGTCAAGGGTGAAACTTTTACCATTCCCGATGGCTCCGCCTTGATAACTGGTCTTTTGCTGGCGCTGACTTTGCCACCATCATTTTCCCTGGGCGGTACAGCTCTGGGATCTGTCTTTGCCATTGTCGTGGGGAAACATTTCTTTGGCGGGTTAGGCTATAATATTTTTAACCCGGCTTTATTGGGAAGAGCCTTTTTGCAGGCCAGCTTTCCCGTTCCCATGACGACCTGGACCTGGCCGCTCACTGCCCGCTATGCCGATGTGGACGGCATCACGGCAGCCACTCCTTTGGGACTCTTCAAATTTGAAGGAGTAACCAGTGAATTGTCAGGATTGCTCACAGGAAACATCAGTGGTTCTCTGGGTGAGACCTCTGCCATTGCCATTCTGGTTGGTGGAATCTACCTGTTGATTAGAAAATATGCGGATTGGAGAATTCCTCTTAGTTTTCTGCTATCAACTTTTCTGGTGAGCGGGCTTTTCTGGTTGATTTCTCCAGACTCATATCCCTCACCAATTTTTCAACTATTTAGTGGTGGACTCATGCTGGGAGCCTTCTTTATGGCTACTGATATGGTTACCTCCCCGGTAACGGCTCGAGGTGCCTGGATCTTTGGCGCTGGAGCGGGTTTCATCCTGGTAATTATCCGACTCTTTGGTGGTCTGCCTGAGGGTGTCATGTACTCCATTCTGCTCATGAATGCTTTTACACCGCTCATCAATCGTTATACCCGACCCAAATTTTTCGGGGAGGTCCGCGCATGAGTAAAATGAACCTATCTACGCGTATGATTCTGGTGCTGACCCTGATCACCGTTTTATCTGGTGGAATACTGTCTGGTTGGGATACTGTAACCAAACCCAAGATTGCCTTTCATCGTCAGGAAGCCCTCAAGGCGGCCATTGGAGATGTCCTCCCTGCCCACGACACCTATACAAGCGAGGAAACCGAATTTGGGACCCTGTACATTGCAACTCGTGATAGCTCTGAGCATCCTGTTGGGATCGCTTTTATGGCTGTGGGGAGCGGGTTTCAGGGAGCGCTGCGCATTATGGTGGGTCTTACGCCTGACATGACCGAGCTCACTGGCATCAAGGTGCTGGAACAGATCGAAACACCAGGACTGGGAACCAAGATTGTGGTGGATCCCTCCAACAAGCAAGACCCCTACTGGTTTCCTGCTCAGTTTGCAGGCGTCCACACCTCTCCTGAAATCGTAGTTATCAAAAACGCCAAGCCCACCCATAACAATGAAGTCCAGGGAATCACAGGTGCCACCATCTCATCCAAGGCTGTCACTAACATTCTCAACAAACAAATTGCTGATATCCAATCTGCCTGGACATCCAAAGGAGGGCCAGAATCATGAACTCCAGCCTGTCACTAAAAGCTGAATTCCTCAAGGGTATCTGGAAAGAGAATCCCGTCATGGCCAGCCTCCTGGGTCTCTGCCCCACACTGGCTGTAACCAATGCGGCCAACAATGGTCTGGCTATGGGTCTGGCAACTACTTTTGTACTCTTGAGTTCAAGCCTGATGATATCCGCGTTGAGAAATTTTATTCCCCATCAGGTGCGAATCGCTGGATACATCGTCATCATTGCCACCTTTGTTACGGTGGCTGACCGATTTCTGGCTGCCTACTTCCCCGCCATTTCTGCTTCTTTGGGACCATACATCCCCCTGATTGTAGTGAACTGTCTGATTCTGGGACGCCAGGAAGCCTTTTCCTCACGAAACGGGATCGGGCGGTCGCTTCTGGACAGCCTGGGTATGGGTATAGGGTTTATCATCGTGCTGGTGGTTCTGGGGATTATTCGAGAAATTCTGGGCTCAGGCAGCATCTTTGGGTTCGCCATTCTTGGCGATTGGTTCACACCCTGGATGGTCATGATTCTACCGCCAGGTGCATTTCTCACTCTGGGTATTCTTATTGCCCTGGCCAATTGGTACAACGATCCCTCTCGATCTAAGGCAAGGAGGGCTGTCTCGTGAGCTATTTTCTAATTTTCTTTTCAGCAGCCATCGTTAACAACTTTGTACTTGCCTACTTCCTGGGAATCTGTCCCTTTGTTGGTGTCTCGAAGCGAGTTTCATCTGCCGTGTCCATGGGGATGGCAGTTACCTTTGTCATGTTGATTACAGCCGTAGTTACCTGGCTGATCTATCACCTTATTCTGGTCCCATTTGATGTGGTCATACTTCAATATGTCAGCTTCATTCTGGTCATTGCATCTCTGGTACAGTTGGTTGAAATGTTCATCCGCAAGGTGAGTAAACCCCTATACGATACCCTGGGTATTTTCCTGCCTCTGATCACCACCAATTGCGCCATCCTTGGTCTGGCACTCTTTTCCGTTCTACGGGACTATACTTTTATGGAGAGCGTGATCTTTGGACTGGGGGCTGGTGTAGGTTTTACACTGGCCCTGGTGATTATGGCCGGTATTCGAGAAGAGCTGGAGCTGGCTCCGGTTCCAAAATATTTCCAGGGAGCAGCCATCACCATGATTGTGGCAGGTGGCCTGGCTCTGGCCTTTATGGGTTTTGCAGGGATGATATAGAATATGCAGTTTTTATCACAACTTATTTTGAATTGTCATACTGAGCCCCGTCGAAGCATGATTCTCACAGAGACACCCTTCGACGTAGTTCCAGTCTACGCCTCTCGGCTTCGACTTGGCAGGCAGGGTGACGAAAAGGACGTTGAATAATGGATCTAGCATCAATCGGTGTATCAATGTTGAGCATGGGTGGTATGGGGGCTCTTTTTGCTGCTGGCCTGGCCGTTGCCAATAAGAAGTTTTATGTGGAGGAAGATCCACGTATTGCTTTGGTGATGGATAATCTCCCCGGCGCTAATTGTGGTGGCTGTGGTCTGCCTGGCTGTGGTAGCTTTGCCGAAAACATCGTCCATGGTGAAGTGGAAATTAGTGGCTGTCCCGTGTGTAATGATGATGCCCGGGAAGCCATAGCTGGCATCCTGGGTCTGGAAGCCACTAAGGGTGAAAAGATCATTGCCCGGGTCATGTGCCAGGGCGGTCATTATGAAAGTGCCCACAAGGGTGAATATCTTGGCATCGAAAAGTGCACTGCGGCTCATATCACCGGTGGTGGTGATAAACTCTGTCTGCATGGTTGTCTTGGTTTTGGGGAATGCGTTGAATCCTGTCCCTTTGATGCCATGGAGATGAGTGAAAATGGTCTGCCCCTCATTGATGAGGATAAATGCACGGGATGTGGTAATTGCGTGGATGCCTGTCCCCGGGACATTATTGAACTGCATCCAGACACGGACACCATTTTTGTGGCTTGCCGCAACACGGACACACCCAAAGACTCCCGGAAAATCTGTATCAAAGCCTGTGTGGGTTGCGGGCTATGTGTGCGGGGTGTTGAAGAGGGTCTCATGACCATGGAGAACAACCTGGCGCGCATCGATTATCATCTGTACGGGCAAGGGAAAGAACTGCCCACGGACAAGTGCTCCACCAATGCCTTGATTGTTCTGGAAGCCGTACCTGAAGAGGAAGCACTCAGCGCCTGATGCTTTATAATGGGGAAACCGGTTTTATCCAGTCTGCCGATGGCACCCAGGTTACCATCCTGTTTGACACGGGGGATGCCTGTGAAACCTGTGGATTAAAGGTGGTCTGTGCACCGGGCAAGCAATCCGAACGCTTATTAACACTGCCCCAGACCGGAGACTTTCAAGCGGGTCAAAAGGTGCAAGTCGAGGAGCTTTCGAATCTGGAGCTGCATCTCGCCCTTATTCAATTCGGACTTCCCATGGCTGCTTTCCTCATGGGTTTGTTTTTAGGGTATGTCCTCCCCTTTCAGAATATATTGCCCCGTGAGTTATCTGCCTTTCTGTTGGCTTGTGTGGGTCTTGGAATCAGCTTTTTTGCAGCCCGTGGGCTTGTTCAAAGAATTGTGGATATTATCCCTGAAAAATATTTGAGGATTGTCCCTTGTGTCTGAAAACAAAAAAGCTCCTTATAGTTTTCATCTGTCTGCTGGTCAGCTTCACCTCGCTGTTTGCTCAAGCACGTGAACGGACCGAGCATTGGCACACTAGAAACCAACAATTCAATGCTGAGATGGATAGTCTTGGCAATGTTGATATCGTCTTTTTAGGAAACTCCATCACGGAAGGGTTTGACCTTGACCATTATTTTCCTGGGCACAAGGTTGTAAACCGGGGCATTATTGCTGATCATATGGATGGAATCATTGAGCGACTGGATAATTCAGCGTTGAGTCTGAAGCCCATAAAACTCTTCCTCATGATTGGCATTAATGACATTGGGGATAAGCGCAATGATGACTATCTAAAAACCATGTTTGTCACCCTGGTGGATACCTTGATGACAGGTCTGCCAGAAACTGATATTTATTTGCTCTCCATACTGCCTACCACTCCCCGCTGGAAAAACTGTCCTCCTGATCAAATCAAAAGGATCAATGGCTTTCTTGCACGACTGGCTCTTGAAAAAGACATTGGATTTATCAATCTGTACCCCCACTTCCTCGGGGACATGCACTATTTAAATCCTGATCTGACTCGGGATGGTCTGCATCCAAACCAGGCTGGATACGATGTCATGGCCGGGAAAATCAAGCCACTTCTTTCAATATCAGAATAAAACCATTCGTCGAAATATCCATCCCAATACCATTCACCTGATGTATATTTGCCCTCCCCTGGAGGAAACAACATGAAGAAACTATTACTCTACCTCATAATAACTGCTATTTCAACACTGCCAAGCCTGTATGCTCAAACTTTATTGAGAGGTGAAGTATTGGACTCCCATTCAGGCCAGCCAGTGACCAATGCAAATATCATCATCAAAGACACCGATATTGGAACTACCACAGATATTGATGGTAACTTCAAACTTGAAACAAATAGAGAATTCCCTCTGACTATTGTTATCCAGCATATCGGTTATACAACGGCGGAAAAAACCGCCCTGGATACGCGGACCTTGCGGATAGATCTATGGCCTGAGACGGTACAGCTAGCCCCTGTGGATGTGAGTGTTGTGCGGCTGCCTGCCCACTATGATGTTAGCTCTGCCCGCCAATCAGTCAGTGCTTCTGAACTCAGAACCCGAGCTATTCAAGACTTTCAAGAAATCACCAGAAGCATAAGCAGCGTTGTCATTTCGACTGAGATGGATGGTGCACAAACTATCAGCATTCGTGGATCAAACGCCAATGAAACACCCGTTTATCTGGATGGTATCAAAATCAACGATTCCTTCACAAATGTTGCCGATCTAAGCGTCATCAACATGGAGGATGTGGATAATATTGAGGTGATTAAGGGGGCGTCTACCCTGCCCTATGAAGTGGGCGCCTTCGGTGGTGTGGTCAATATCTATAGTCAGGTCCCCAAAAACACAGAATTACTCGTTTCCAATTCTATGGATTTGAATAACGGTGGAAATGGTACGACGACTGGCAGACTCAGTTATGTTGCTGATCATTTTACAATTAGTTCACAACTGGTCAAACGCTCCAGACTCTATCAGACTTTTTCTGAAGATATCGAGTCAGAAAATCTCTTTGGCAGCGCCATGTTGAACTGGAATTTGCCTGCTGGAAATCTTCGCTTCAAAGTCATTAGCCAGGAATCCCAAACCCTCCAGGGTGAAGCCGAATCATTTAACACCAACTCAAAAAACCAGCTTTATAATGCCCGCTATACTGGTGAATTTCCCTGGTTGGGCAAAGACTGGCAGCTGGACTATGCCTATCGCAAAGATAGTTTTGGGGTGAGCTTTTGGGACTTCTCAACCAGAAACCCTCTCTATACCCAGGAACCTCATGGAAATAATTCCTCTTATCGAATAGCCAAATTTTTCCGAAGTGGTGCAACCGAGACTCTGGTCCAGTTCGCCGGGAGTACTGAATACTATCGAGGTCCCTCCAGTTCTGCCATACCTCCCATCTTTGACAAGACCGTGGATCTGAAACTTGATCGCAATGATCAATCCGTGACTGTGGTTTCTAAGTATTTAGTGGAAAGTGATGTCCCAGCTATGAACCAGGTGGTCTTCGAATTAGGGATTCGATACGATGATGTGAATACGACCTATAATTGGGACGAAATACGCAGATATTATCGTACCGGTGAAGAAGAGCCATACCGTATCGACGAGATTACGGATGATGCTTTCAATAACCACTATATCGTCGCCAAACGCCTTGGTTTTAAACTTGCCGGTATCATCAAGCGATTCAATTATACCACCTATGCTTCTCTGGGTAACAACAGCAGACTGCCAACACTTCAGGATGAGTTTCTCAGGAAAATTACCACCACACCAATCTATCAGCAAACAGGCTTATTGAAGGAAGATGTGAATACCATGGATCTGGGTATCGATTTCAGTTACCAGGCCCGTCCCGGATCTCCCATTACCAAATTCGATGGGCACATCAATATTTTTGATAATGCCTATATCAATAAACTTTTGTTGAGATACATCCAGGGGCAGCCTCCCGTTGCTGTCAATTCTTATGAAGCAGCCATATCAGGTGTTGAGGTATCTGGAAAATTTCATCTCCCCTCCAAACGAGGCATTATTGATTTCAGTTCCATGTTTTTGAATCTGGATGAACCAGCCGTTTTTCCGGGGAAGCCTAGCTATCGTCACACCTCTGGATTCACCCTCAGAAGAGGCGATTTGACGTATAATGCCAATATGTGGTGGGATGGTCGTAAGATTTATTCAGGGGATGATGGTCTTTTTCTGGAGCCCAAACACAATGTGGATGTCTCTGTTGATCTGCAACAAGACTGGAATCATTTCGCAGTGAATACCACCCTTTCAGCCAAGAATATCCTGACCTATTCTGAAACCAAGGATGAATTATTTATAAGTGATCAGGGATATCTGATCACCTACTATGATACTTTTCAACTGGTATTTAATGTGAGGGTTTCTCTGAAGTGATCCAACACCAGACTTAAGTCGGGTGTTGCTATAAACCAGGCTACCAGCCGCCTGAAGCGCCTCCACCACCGCCAAAGCCACCGCCCCCAGAGAAGCCCCCTCCTCCGAAACCGCTGCCGCCACCAAAGCCACCTCCACGGCGACCACCCATGGCAGATCCCAGCATGGAGCCCAAAAAGAAGCCACCCAGACCGCCCATGCGTCCGCGACTGAGAAGCAGGAAGATGATTATGGGAAAGAGCAGACCCAGGGGACTGGAATTCTTTTTGCCTTCCCCGCCTCGACGAGCCCCAGTTCCTGTGTATTCACCACTGGTGGCTTGAATAATGCCCTGTAATCCCCCCACAATGCCCTCATACCAGCGGCCTTCTTTGAAATAGGGTGTTATCTCGTTACGGATGATTTGACCTGCTGTGGCGTCAGGGAGGGCACCTTCCAGTCCGTACCCAACTTCGATACGGATTTTACGCTCTTTTTTGAAGATACTGAGGAGCACCCCATTGTCTTTGCCGCTTTGACCCAGATTCCAAGCGGAAAACATTCTCTCAGAGACATCTTCCAGGCTTTCACCATCCAAGGAAGGGAAGGTAGCCAGAATGATCTGATTGGATGATTCATCCTCATAATTTCGGAGGGCTTGCTCCAGTTGACGCTCCTGGGTCGAGGAAAGCAAATCCCCCCAGTCATTGACCTGTTTGTTGATTTTGTCCGGGAAAATGTTGTCGGCAAGGAGGGTTGTACTCAGGATCAACAGAATTAACACAGAAATGGTTTTATATCGCATGAGAGATGCTCTTTTTATTGAGGGCAGCGGCGGATTTCCGTCTACGTCCTGCGGAACTACGCCGGGACAATGTGAATCCGCCGTTACCGGTCGTATATATCTGTTGATTAAAACTCTACTTCTGGTGCTTTTTCTGATCCAGCCTCGGCTTCGAAGTAGGCTTTGCGATCAAAGCCAAACATGCTGGCATAGATGGATCCAGGAAAGCGGCGGATAATGGTATTATAACCCTGTGCCGCCTTGTTAAAGCGATTGCGCTCAACAGCTATCCTGTTTTCAGTGCCTTCCAACTGTGTCTGGAGATCCAGAAAGTTCTGATTGGCCTTTAACTCAGGATAGCGCTCAACCACCACCATGAGCTTGCTCAAGGCACCCGATAATTGGCTCTGTGATTCCTGGAAGTTCTGCATGGCCTGTGGATTGTTGGTGATGCCTTCAAGGTTCACATTGCTGACCTTTGAGCGGGCCTCGGCCACAGCCGTAAAGGTTTCCTTCTCGAACTCAGCAACACCCTTCACGGTGGCAACCAGGTTGGGGATCAAATCTGCGCGGCGCTGGTAGACATTTTCGACCTGAGCCCAGGATGCATCCACCCCTTCTTCCAGGGTGATCATGGCATTGTATTTACCTACAGCACTGCTGATCATGAGAAAAATCACGACGACGACAGCTATAAGTATGATAGTACTTTTTTTCACATTCTACTCCTTGTGGAAATGTCAATTTCTCTTCTAATTAAACACATCAATTCTTTTCACCCGGGACACCCAGAGAGCGCAGGGTATTAAGAAATCGAATGTTTCTCATCATAAGCTTTTTTAACTTTGATTTTCTCTGCGGCTTTGCGGTCTTTGCGAGATGTGCTATTCGTTTCATTCTTTTGGTGATACCCGCTCCAGTTCGATCTATCCCAATTGATCTTGCTGTTGTAAATATCGTCTCAATATATGATGAAAATCATGGATTGTTCCGTGAAAACGGAGTGCGTAAATATAAACCGCAAAGATCGCTGAGGTCGCAAAGAGTATACCGATGGCTGAGGTCATAGTAAGCCTGAGGTGACTTCACATTGCCCCGGCTTTTAAGCCGGGGTTTAAATAAAACACTTGAACAGGGGCTTTAGCCCAAACAATCAGGACTGAAGTCCTTAATCTTTTAATGTTTTCAATACCCCGGACTGAAGTCCGGGGTTATTAAAGGCCTATTTGTAGCTCTGCGTTCTCAGCGATCTTTGCGGTTAAATATTCCAAATAGCTGCCTATTCATCTTCCAGTCTCACCAATTCAGAATATGAAATGATCCCCGGCCGCTTATACCATGAGTCCATGGACCCATCGGGTTTAATCTCATAGCTGATAGTAAGCATACCATCGGGGGCTGTGAGAACCAGCTTGCTGCCCTGGAACTCCCCTTTATAGCGTGCCCAACCGGGACTATTGATCCCCCAAATATAGGCAACCCCCCAGGCATAGATGGCTTCAACCTTGCCATCTGCAGAGATGTTTTCTACTGCCAGCATGTGCTCCAGAATTCCATCACTGGCACCAACCCATTTACCTGAATATCTGGCCAGCGAGTCTGGTACATCCGGTCCCGGTTTTGAGATCTGCGTGTCTTCTGGAAATACAGTCACAACATCAAGGGCTTCCAGCAATTCAACATAGCTATGCCTATACGTGAATTGATACTGGTCAGGGGATTTCAGCCATTTCAAAATTTCCGCCATTGGATCATGGGTATCCAGCCAGTAGTCCGGTAAATAACCCACGCATTCTTCGAGACCGGGAATAAAAATGAGTTGCCGGGGAAGATTGAGGACCAACCTGGAGTGGGGCAACACATACGCACAGGTGCTTGAAAATTGAGCAGAGCCACCAGTGTTCTCACCCATGGTGATTCGGTCTTTCAGAGAAGCAGAGGCACCCACCAGGTTCTCTCCAGCCGAAAGCACCCGTCTATTTGTCATAAGAATCAGTTTACCTGAAAATTTCCCTTCCACCTGCTTGTTCTCATCCCTGTCAAAGGCCCAGCTTTTGGTGGGGAAGCTTTGCAATTTCTCGTATTGACGTGCGTATCTGGAAACAAGATGTTTTGTTGCAGGTGTGGTGGACGGACCCACTTCATAATTTAAGTAATACTCAGCGATGGCTGGAGAAGTCAATTCTGCCCAGTGAATTTCCCATTGTACTGGACCGTTGAGGTTTTTCAGAAATGCCTGGGGATAGATGGATGATCCACCCCCATTATTAAACGCGTTGACAAGTATCAATTCCTCCTTATGCAGCTCATGGCCGGACTGCATAAAGTCCTGCATATACTGTTGGGAATCATCTGTAAAACTGGCAATTCTCAGTATGGGAAGACCATTGACTCTATCAAGGTAATAGGGTGAGGGGTCATCAAAACGGGCCAACAGCAAACGGTTTCTGTGGAGTGGAATCTCAAGCAATTCATCATCAAAAGAAAGCGTTATTGATCTTTGGGGCGTAAAAGTAAACAAGCCCACCAGAAATTGCTTTTTGCCTGGAGGGGAAAGTGTGGGGAACAAATAGGTGGCATTATCAGGCTGAGTGAAAACGGCTCCAGCATTGACCATGTCATTTTGAGAATCAATGACCTGAAACTCACCTGAAGCCATTTCCTCTACCAGAATGTCAGTGAAATAGACGGCTTTATGGTGGTAGGCTCCGTAGTAGCCAGCACCGATAAATGAGATATGCCCATCATAGATTTCCTTGAGGATCGAGGTGGCTCTGGCTTCAAACTCAAGGGTTTTCATTCTGGGCGATTGCCTGGCCCAGGATTTCAAGCTGGTGATGTAGGCCTCAAAATCAACCCCCTGATATTTCCAGTACTCGTATCCGGAATAGGATGTCTTCCACAAATAGTCCAGCATGTCAATATCTTCAAGGGCTTCGGCAATGGATATTGAATCAGGAGCTTTAATCCGATTTGACACATCATTGGGTGCGAGTTGTTTATAGGGTACAGCGGTTCTGCTTTCCGAGATGTATTTTGAAAATATTTCAGGGATGTTGGTATCATTGTGACCGGAATTGCATGACACAATTAATGCAAAAACACATCCGGATAGAATTATGTGGCAAAATATTGATTTGTTGCGCACTGGTTTCCCCCTGTCTTTGGATTGTTTCGTACAAATCTAATGAAATATCGTAAATATCGAACACCGATTAACGATTTTTGAATTCTGAAGCTGATGGGCATAGGTAGGCCTCTAAATCAAATTTAAACTGCATATTCCCCCGATATTGATGGGATTCATGCTACAAATCGATAGGGCACCTTAATGGCCGGAGGAGGTATATGGGCTCAACAAGTCAGGACTAAAGTCCTTTAAGTTTTGTCTGTTTATCCACCCCGGACTGAAGTCCGGGGTTAAAAGCCTATTTGTACCTCTGCGGTCTCAGCGATCTTTGCGGTTAAAAAAAACTGCCTCAACTCATTGGTCAAAGTGTGTTGCATTTCTAAATCTGTTGAATTACCATCTCAACATCATTTGTAAACAATGATTTGGAGGGGCCTTGTTACAATTTCTGTTTAAAAGAATAGCACTTCTATCGCTTTTCAGCGCGGCTGTTTTCGCTCAATTCGTCATCATGTCAAATACAGTTGGTCTCACCCTAAATTCTAATTTTGGTGGTTGGTCAGGTGATCACTTTGCAGAGATGTACATCCCTGCAGCAAATGGCCTGGCCAATTCAATTGATTTTAATATGTCAGACCTTCCGGATGTCACCGGTGGCAGTTTATCAGTCGCTATTTATGCCGCTAATTACCCCTGGGATGAGATCAACTCAGAATCAATCGCAGATGCAGCACCTGACTCATGGCTGGGCTATTATGACAATGATGGAATATTTGAGATAGCTGGTGACAACTGGATTTTTGGTGGAATCAATGATCTGAACGGTGCTGACTCCAGTTATCAATATGACCCCCTTGGGGCACAGCTCTGGCCTGAGAGTGGTATGGTGGACATGCCCGTCTATCCTAATGCTGATGACGAAGACACGCTGACTTTTGATCTGGAAAATTCAGAATCTGGACCATTCTATTTTGTCAGGAATGAGGCTTTCATTGTGGTTGTAAAATTAACGGGCTTTGAAGATCAATCAGACAATACTGAATACCGAATGGGCTTCCGGTCAGGAACTTTCCACCATGACCCTCAACCCTGTCTGAAGTTTTATAATACGATCTCCAGTCCAGATGGCCGCACGGGCATCAATGATTGGGGGTGGTACATCCGGTCGTTTGTATGGGATTGGAGTGTGAACGCTGCGTTAACCAGCTGTTGCCATGTTCGCTTTCAGGTAGACCAATTGCGCACGACTTTATCCACAGATGATCGAGTAGTTAATGCCACAATCCTCTCCGATGATCCTTCTGGAAATGTTTCGGTGGTTGAAGCAAGACTTCACTATACTGTGAACGATGAAACCTTCGTTGTGTCCATGGTGGGAGATGATGATCAATACACCGGAGTCCTTCCTGGACAGGAACCAGGTACCGAAGTTCTTTATTGGGTCTCCGTAGAGTTTTCAACAGGTGATATTTACGAGAGCGAGGCTTCTTCTTATTCCATTTTTGAGGCAGTTGAACCCATGTTGTTTGTATATGATGCGGATGATTTAGGCGTTGGAGTGGCCAAGTATTACTATAATGTGACTCTCGCTGACACCTTCTATAATAATTTTGATACCTGGGATCCAAAATTTGGACCCGTGACAATACAATTAATTAATAATTATGAATTGGTTTATCATGTAATGGGTAGTGGTCCATATAATGATCCTACAACTTATAGCACGATCTATGCTGACTGGCTATCACAGGGCACAGTTGAAGCGCCTCGTCGTCTGTTCATCACTGGTCAGGATTACGGTATAATCTCAGGCTTTGCTGATACGACATTCCCAGCAGGTGTTTTTGAGAACATGTATCTTGGTGTTGAAACTCTGGGACCCCAGGATATTGGTTATGACCCCTGGGGTTCAATTGCCGATCCTTATGCAGTTGACGCTGTTGCCGGTGATCCTTTAGCTGGACATCTCGCAGCATTTGAAGGAGATAGTCTGCAGTTGTATCATGACCCTTTTGGAGAACTGGGTTTTGGAAACTGGATCGATAATCTGACACCATCTTCAGGGACTGTATGTTTCACCGATCCCGGCATGAGTGATGCGGCCGTTGCTGTCTACAATGAAGGTCCCGGTTGGAAGACAGCCTTCTGGACAATTGATCCACTGGCATTAAGCTTTTATAGTCCAATAGATATTTCAAGTATGTACCATTGGGGTCTCAATGTTAATGGTGGTCCGGTCGCCGCAACCTTTGATTGGTTTGGTCCGCCAAACTACAGCACTGTTGGTCTTGAAGAAGGCATAGTTGTACCTGCTACTTCAAAACTGCATGCTGCCTATCCAAACCCCTTCAACCCAGTAGCTAACATTGCTTATGAATTGGGTAAAGCTGCAGATGTAAACATCACGGTATACAACATGCTGGGGCAAGAAGTGGCCACATTAGTTGCTGGTTTCCAGACTGCTGGTGCCTATACCGTTCAGTGGAACGGTATTGATCACTCTGGTCATTCAGTAGCTTCAGGTCTGTATTTTTACATCATGCGGACTGAGGGATTTAGTGCAACGAAGAAGATGATGTTGCTCAAGTAATTCACCTGCCCGGGCTTTTAAGTCGGGGTTTAATTCAACAAACAAACAGGGGATTAAGATTTCCCATTGTCGTCTGGAGGACGTAGATGGGCTCAAAAAGTCTGGACTAAAGTCCTTCATATTTTAATGTTTCAAGACCCCCGCCCTAAAGGACGGGGTAATGCAAAGCCTAATTGTACCTCTGCGGTCTCAGCGATCTTTGCGGTTAAATATGCTTAAACAACTTTCCTGGTTTAGTGCCGATGCCTGAGTTCATCGAAGCTAGAGGAAGACTCTTCTTTGAGACCGGACATTTCGAGAACCTCAATGTCCTTGATCCTGGCTGGTGGAAGTGTGTTGCATTTATAAATATATCGAATTACCATCATGACATCATTTGCTAACAATGACCTGGAGGGGGCCTGTTGCAATTTCTGCTTAAAAGATTGGCACTATTCTCAGTTTTCAGCATGACTGTCTTCGCCCAGGACTTCGCCCTGTCTAATACGAATGGCCTCACTCTCAACAGTAATGTTGGTGGTTGGTCAGGTGATTACTTCTCAGAGCTGTACATACCTCCTGCTGATGGCCAGGCCAATTCAATTGAGTTTAATATGTCAGACCTACCTGAAGTTGAGGGTGGGAGTATGTCAGTTGCCATCTATGCCGCCAACTACCCCTGGGATGAGATCGATGAGGAGTTGATAGCGGACGAAGCACCTGGTTCCTGGCTGGGCTATTATGAGGATAACGGCATCTACGATATCGCTGGAAACAACTGGGTGTTTGGTGGGATCAATGATCTGGATGATGCTGATACCAGCTACCAGTATGATCCCCTGGGGGAGCAACTCTGGCCTGAAACTGGCATGGTCCAGATACCCGTCTACCCCAATGTTGATGACGAAGCCATGGTGACTCTCGACCTGGAAAACTCTGAATTTGGGCCTTTCAATTTTGAAAGGGACGAGGCATTTATCGTCGTTGTTAAACTTGGTGGTTTTGAGGTTCAATCAGACGGTCCTGAATATCGAGTTGGCTTTCTATCTGCCCATTCCACACATGACCCCCCACCCTGTTTGAAGTTTTACAATACGATCTCTGCACCAAATGGTCGCACGGGCATAAATGATTGGGGCTGGCATATTCGATCATATGTCTGGGACTGGTCAGTGTATGTAGGCTTTGTGTGTACACCCTATTTATTTATTCAACTAGAGGCCTTACCCACAACTCTTTCAACTGAGAACCGTCTTGTGAGTGTAGAAATATCAGACCAGAACCCTAGCGGTACAGACGATTTCCTTGATTCAGTTTCCCTGGTATATAAGGTGAATGATACCCCTGCAGAACCGATTGAGATGTCTGGTTCAAACAACGAGTATACCGCCTCAATTCCTGGTCAGAACCCAGAGAGCACAATTGAGTATTGGGTGGAAGTCATCGATATAGAAGGGGGTCAGCACACCAGTAATGTGGAGTCATATTATATCTTTGCTCCAGTTGAAGCAACACTTCTCGTTTATGATACGGACGATAATATGGGCGAAGAATGGCGCTATATGGAGGGTCTTGACTCATCATTTAGTCAGCACTATGATCTCTGGGAGGCCACCCTTGGGCCGGTTTCCAGCGAGCTGGTAATTAACTATTCAACTATTTATCATGTTATGGGCAGTGGACCCTTTAATGATGCAACAGGTTATGCCCACGTTTATCGTGACTGGCTAGCTAGTGGAACAGTGGATAACCAGCACTGTCTCATGTTTAGTGGTCAGGATTATGGTGTGATCTCAGGTTTTGCAGACTCATCAATGAGTTCCAGCACTTTTGAAGGACGTTATCTTGGTGTTGAGACACTTGGACCGCAAGATATTAACTATGATGGAACTCCTGAATCTTATCTGGGGCCATATGCTGTTGATGCAGTGGCTGGTGATCAATTGACCGGGCAACTGGCATCCTTTGCGGGGAATAACCTACAATTATTCTATGAGCCCCACCGTGAGCTGGGATTCGACAATTGGATTGATAACCTTACTCCTTATCCCACGGCTACTGTTTGTCTCACCGATCCAAACCAGAATAACGCAGCTGTGGCTGTGTATAATTCGGGTCCCGGCTGGAAAACCTCGTTTTGGGCTCTGGACCCCCTTGGTTTGAATTATTTCGATCCCGCAGACACCGTGAGCTCCTACACTTCAGCGGTTGATGCTGTGGGGAATCCTGTGGCAAATATCTTTGAGTGGTTTAGAGGAGCTATTACGATCACCGCTCTGGACGAAACGGAGATTCCAACAAGAACAAAACTGTATGCTGCCTATCCCAACCCCTTCAACCCGGCGACATCAATTGCTTATGAACTAGGTAATGCTGCTGATGTCAACATAACGGTTTACAACATGCTGGGACAGGAAGTGGCCACATTGGTTGATGGACGTCAAACTGCTGGATCCTATACAGTTCGATGGGGCGGGATAGACCATGCTGGTCATTCAGTTTCTTCAGGGCTGTATTTCTACACCCTTCAAACAGATAAATTCTCAGCAACTAAAAAGATGCTTCTGCTTAAGTAATCTACATTACCCCGGCTTTTAAGCCGGGGTTTGAAAAAAAACACTTGAACCGGGCTTTAGCCCAAACAGTCAGGACTAAAGTCCTTCATATTTTAATGTTTCAACACCCCCGCCCTGAATGGCGGGGTAATTAAACACTTATTATTGCCTCTGCGGCCTCAGCGGCCTCAGCGGCCTCAGCGATCTTTGCGGTTAAATCTTCTAAAACAGCTCTCCTGGTTTAGTGCCTCAGTGTCCGGTTAACAGCGGGGGGTTTTGCGTTTTTTGCCGATGGCGCCACGGTTGATGACTTTGTTCACATACTCTGTAGCCAGGGGGACTTTGCAGGCGGTACTGCCCAACGTCACATCCACCGTGCCTATCTTTTCTCCAACTGCAAGAGCTTCGTCGGTGAGTGCTTCGATATAGGAGCCCACTGCGATAACAAATGAGTTCATGGCGAAGCGGACCCGATTCTGGGCGGAGTGGATCTGTTCACCCACCTGATGCAAAAGCTTGCGATACATCTCAATATCCAGCTCTTCATCTTTATGAATGGCTGCGTATGACGACAAGGTGCCCCAACCAGCATCGGCCACTCCTTCCAGATCGGATTCAATCCATTTGAGTCCCAGTTCAAACCCAAAAGGGGTTTCTGAAGCAACCCAGGGTACGGTATATTCGCTGAGATAATACCAATAGGCCTGATCAACCCATGTTTCCAACTGGGCCTTAGTGATCTTGGTTTCATCTGCCATGAGACCAGCCAGATACATAGCGTCTGAATTGCCTGTGGCGTATAACTCAAGTGAAAGCTCATGATTCTTTTTGGTCTTTTTCAGGATTTTCTTCAAATCAGCTACCTTCACACCAAAGAAGGGTTCCTTGGCCCCATGATTCATGAGTGTGTTTTTGGTTCGCTCATCTCCATAGGCTTCCAATTCTTTCATCACATCATTTATATCCATGAGGATTCTCCTGTATTTTTATTTAAGGACCTATTATGTCACTTATCTGTCAATATTTCCAGCCCTTTCTTCACCTGCCCGTCTTGATACGAGAAGACCTTCAGCATTGACAATTAACGCTCATCTATTAAAATAAGTGGTTCCCAATCAACCACCATCAAACAGATCCTCCTCTGGGGGACGCTTAACTACAAGGAGAGAAGCATGAAATATTTAACCCTGCTGGTCTGTTGCCTGGCACTGTTAGGCTGTGAAGACGAGGCTGAAGACAAAGTTCTCAGCGATGAGGTTTTAGGTGACTGGAGCATCACCAACATGGGTGAGTATGCCAATGCCGATTGCTCCGGTGATCTGGACTATACCGGCTGGGCGCTGGCTATTGCTTTTGGCGTTAGCATGGATTACACCTTTAATGCAGATGGAACCGTTGACATTTCAACCTCTGCTTTTGGAATGACTGACACAGAAACCCTCACCTGGGAAGTCGACGGAGACCAGCTTTGCATAGAAGGTGAATGTGAGACCGTTGACCTTAGCGGAGACACTTTCACCATTGTTACCAGCACAGATGCCTATTGTGAGGACGCTGACGGTGAAGAAGTTGATGGTGTTGACATGACAGCCTGTGAAGCCGCTGGAAATGATTGGTATGCGGCTGCCTGTTACGAATTGACAGCCACAAGACAATAGCCCACATAAAGAATTATTTATTATCGCTTTAAGAGGTGATCGGCTGAGAGGTCGGTCACCTCTTTTGTATTTGCGCCCCACTGGCGGCTGAGCTTGTCGAAGCCATAGATATAAGTTTCCACCTGGATCACGGGGACCTGGGGCTTGTCTCCCTGCCTGCCAGGACCACCATGGAAGCTCATGGTCCGGTGTGCATGCTTCTGATTCTCCTTGAATGCAGCTCCATCTCTGAACACAAGCCGATTAATTTTCATTTGGAAGCTTGGCATTTTTTTACAAAACCACTACCCAATGTGAATTTATGCTTTAGGTTCTATCATCTTTCTGATGAATACAAAGAGTTACTACCATATTGTTTTGTTAAAACACAAAAAAGGGGAATCACGTGGATCTTTTTAGCATTGTCGCTCTGGGGTTAATTGGTGTTGTAGTCTGGTACTTAATTTCAATCTATAACAAGTTGGTTCTTTATCAAACACGGGTTAAAAATGCCTTTGCTCAAATTGAAGTTCAATTACGCCGGCGCTATGATTTGATTCCAAATTTAGTTGAAACAGCCAAAGCTTATTTGAAGCATGAGGCTGAAACACTTGAGGCTGTTATCCAGGCGCGCAATCAAGCCATTTCCGGTTTACAGCAAACCCAGGGGGATCCTACAAATGCAAGCGCAATGCAGTCGCTGGGAACCGCTGAGACTGGTCTTATGGGAGCCCTGGGAAAACTGAATGTGGTCATGGAAGATTATCCCGACCTAAAAGCGGATGCCACGATGATGCAATTGAGTAGTGAATTAACACATACTGAGAATAAGGTGGCTTTCGCTCGTCAGGCCTTTAATGATGCCGTTATGCTTTTTAACAGCTACATGCACTCATTCCCACAACAGCTAATTGCTGACAAATATAGCATGAATAAGGATGCAGCCTTTCTTGAGATGGCAGATCATGAGGCCATCCAGGAAGCCCCCAAAGTTTCCTTTTAAGCAAGCCCTTCACTCGAGCAAGTAATGGATTTTTTTGGTGCTCAAGATCGGGCGCGTCGTGCTACACGATGGCTGGTGATCTTATTTGGAATTGCTATTCTGATAATTATTCAATTGATCAACCTGCTGGTCATGGTCATGTTGTTTTTGTACAAATTAAAAGTTGAACCCGAATTCCCCCATTCATTCCCAGAATACTTTAATTGGGAGCAGTATTTTATCATATCTGTTGTGGTAGTTGGATTTTCTCTCTTTTTTGCCTATCGCGGGATGAGGAACCTGTTTGGCGGTGGTCGTATTGTAGCCGAGCAGGTGGGTGGTGATCTCATCGCTCACGCCTCAGTCAACCCACAGGAACGACTACTATCACAGATTGTGACTGAGATCGCTATTGCAGCGGGCGCTCCAGTACCTCAGGTTTTTCTCCTGAATGAATCTGGGATAAACTCTTTTGCAGCGGGTTGGGATAGTACCGATGCTGTGATATGTGTCAGCTCCGGCGCTCTACATCATCTTGATCGTGATGAATTACAAGCCATGATCGCCCATGAATTTCGCCACATCTTAAGTGGTGATATGCGTTTAAATCAGATTATGGCCGGTTTGCTTCAGGGACTTTTCATTGTTAAAGATTGGTCTGGCTCCCTTCTAGGAAGGCTCAATCGAGTAAGCTCCCGAGGTTCGGGAGCCCTCATCTATCTTGGTATTCTGGGCTTCTTCATTTTGGGAAGTCTCGGTCATTTTCTGGGTCGTTGGATAAAATCACTCCTTACAAAGCAGCAGGAATTCCAGGCTGATGCCGCAGCTGTTCAATTCACTCGCGATCCTGAAGCGGTAATCCGGATGCTACAAAAATTTGGCGTCAAATATATTAACTCATCCTTGCACGGTCCACGCTATGACCAATTTGATCATGCCTTTGTGGGCATCCCTGGAAAGAGAAAATTTCTAAGTTCTCATCCATCCGTTGAGAAGCGGATTCTCAGGATCAATCCAAACTGGGAAATTGTTTATCCGGCTATCGATACTGCAGAAAAAGAAAGGGGGAAACCTCCAAAAGTAGAAAAGGAGGAAGTTAAACGCGCCATGGTTTGGAGCATGGTGGGACTGGGAGTTGCTGAAACCATTCTGGAGTCTTCATCACGGGCTGTTTCAGAACCAGAAGTGTTTGATCCAGAAGCAGGATTCACGCTTTCTGAAAAACTTCTTGCCCATACAAAAGATTTAGCTGCATGTCAGGCAACCATCCTGGCATTTATCCTTAGCTCTGATCAAAAGGAAGAATCCTCACGTTTAAAACAACTCAAACCCCTGATAGATGCGAATATTTTTCAATCCATGGTAGAATATATGCCCCTGCTTGGCGTACTTGATCCCAGAAAACGCATCCCCCTTATCGAAGCCTGTATTCCTGTTCTGAAAGAAATGAATCGGGTGAACTATTTGGATTTTAAAAAATCTGTCCTGGTCCTTTTTAATACGGATTTCAAACTGGATCATGATGAATTTATTATCCATCAGTTGGTTATCTCACGTTTGGATCGCTATTTCGGAATAACCAGGCGACCTCAGAAAATATTTAATCTTATGGGTGATGTAAAACCTGAGTATGAGCTGGTATTGTCTCTTATCGCTTATACCGAGCATCCTGACAATGAAGCCAGACAAGCTTTTGAAGCTGGCCGGCAAATTATATCCGCCTTTTCTCTAAAAATAATCCCTCGCCAAAAGATCAATTTAAAGCAGGTGAACCATGCTCTTGATAAGCTTTACGCCCTGACACCTTCATTGAGAAAACGTCTACTCAAGGCCTCTGCGGCAACAATTGCATTGGATGGTAAAATAACCATGCAGGGTTATGAGTTGCTGCGTACCATTGCCATCGGGCTAGAGATTCCCATGCCGGCTATTTTTCCGATTCCCGATGGCGCTTCTCCAAAGGGTTATAAAATAGACGCTGGATAAAAGGGAAATCCCTAGCTTCTACGTTAAAGACACTGATTTTGGAAACCCTGAAAAACCATTAGAATTTGTCAGGCTCGACTCCGCTTAGAGCGGCAGCTCAATGTCCCAAGTTACACCGGCGGCTGAGCTCATCGAAGCCTGAGGTGACCCCCATTAACCTGACATTTTTTTAGGGCTTTGCCTAAAAGGCTTCGACCTTACAAACGGGCTCAATGTCCGGGATAGTAGATGCTCAGTTGATGTTGATCTTCACCGTTTTATCAATTTTGTTGGACGCCGTTCCCACATAGATCAGGTAGTCCCCATTTTCCAGATTCCAGTCAGAGATGGATTCATCATAAAAGGCGAGATCGTTTACGTCGATTGATAATTGGACTGATGCATTTTTACCGCTGGTCAGGTGGATCTTCTGAAAAGCTTTCAGCTCCTTCTCGGCCCGTTCCACCTTTGAGTTTGTTTTCCCCACATAAATCTGAACCACTTCTGAGCCAGCAGTTTTGCCCGTATTGGAAACTTTGCAGGAAATATTGATGGTTCCACCTGCTTCATAGGATTTCTTATCGGTCTTTATATTGGAAAGCTTGAACGAGGTATATGACATCCCATATCCAAAGGCAAACAGGGGTTTGATATTCTGGGTATCATGCCAGCGATAGCCAACCAGAATGTCTTCTTTATAATACTGGTTTGTGCCATCCCCTGGATAAGAAATCTCACCAAATGAATGGGCCGCGTTGTCAGTAAGTTTGACCGGGAATGAGAACGGTAGCTTGCCGGAGGGATTCACATCACCACTGATGACATCTGCTATTGCATGACCCGCCTCACTGCCCAGATACCAGGCCTGAACCAGGCTTTTCACCTTTGGCAACCAGGGCATTTCCACTGCATTCCCACTGATCATTAGGACTACGATATTTTTATTGGCTCGGGCAAGCTTGCTGATCAACTGATCCTGACCAAAAGGTAGCGCCATGCTTTTTCGATCACCCCCCTCGCAATCCTGGCCGTGATTTTTATTCAAGCCGCCGATATAGAGAACAACATCTGCATTTGCAGCTACTTCAACTGCAGCTTTTTTTAGTGAGTCTGCATCCAGGCTTGATGGCACGACTTGACCATATTGGGGAGGACCAGAAGCATATCCCAAGGAGTGGATCACCTCTGCATTGGTAAATCTTTCACGGATTCCCTGGAGAGGTGATATCTCATTTCTGGCCTTTAACTCAGATGATCCCCCTCCAACTGTCATCTCCCGAATGGCATTCTCACCTATTACAGCAATGGTCATTTTCTTATTCGGATCAAGTGGCAAAAATGATCGATCATTTTTCAGGAGCACTATGCCTTCGCCAGCCACCTTGCGTGCAACAGTAAGATGTTCAGGGGTATTCATACTGCCCCTGGGGCGATTAGGCTTCATATTTGTGCGAAACATGAGACGTAATATCCGGCTAACCTTGTCATCCAGGACCGACTCTTCAATTTCCCCTGTTTTAAGCATTGCCAGAAATGGCCTGGCTAGAAAATAAAAGTCATAGGCATTTTTGGTGGTGATGGTCAAACCATCGGTTCCGGTTCCCATTTCGATATCAAGACCATATAGTGCTGCTTCTTTTGTGTCGTGAGCAGAACCCCAATCGGAGATCACAACGCCATCAAACCCCCACTGGCCTTTCAAAATATTATTGGTTAAGTGTTCATGATGGGTGGTGTGTTGACCACGAAACTTGTTATAGGCTCCCATGACAGACCAGACACCGGCTTCGGTTACAGCAGCCTTGTAGGGAGGGAGGTAAATTTCATGTAGTGCGCGATCACTTACTTCCACATTGATATGACCCCGCCACTGCTCCTGATTGTTGAGGGCATAGTGTTTCAGACAGGCCGAGACACCATTTTGCTGAACGCCCTTGATATAGGGAACAACCATGGATGAGGCTAAAAAGGGATCTTCACCCATGTATTCAAAATTGCGACCATTAAGGGGAGTTCTATAAATGTTTACACCAGGACCCAATAGGATATCCTTTTTGCGATAGCGGGCTTCCTCTCCAAGCGCAGCTCCATATTCACCAGCAAGTTCTGGATTAAAAGTTGCGGCCAGACTGGTCAATGCTGGGAAGGCTGTGGTGGAGTCGTTGGTCCAGCCGGCATGATCCCAGTCATCCCAGTTAATTTCGGGACGTACGCCATGAGGTCCATCAGACATCCAAAGCTCAGGGATTCCCAGACGGGGTACTCCAGGAGAGCTGAATTTGGACTGGGCGTGAACCATGGCCACTTTTTCTTCAAGCGTTAGCTGACTCAGTATTTTTTGAATTTGTTTTTCCAAATTGTCGTGGGGTGTTTGTGCTGAAAGGCTAATTAGTAATGCTGAGATGGACAATAACAGTACGATTGCTTTTTTCATGTTCCCTTAACTCTATTTTAAAGTTCATGCCTAACCAGTTCCAAATATTTTTGCTTCAGGCAGATTATCCACCTATGAATGTAGACGCCTTACCTGTTTCCGAACAAGCTGGGCGACGGTTTCAATATGGGTGGTGTGGGGAAACATATCCACGGGCTGGACACTGACCAGTTCATAGTCTGTCTCGCAAAATAATTTCAAGTCTCTGGCCAGGGTGGAGGGATTGCAGGAGACATAGACCAACTTCTGAGGTCCAACTTTGAGGATATCATCCACTACCTTTTGATGGAGGCCTGCACGTGGAGGATCTACCACTATCACATCAGCTGGCTCAATGCGATCTACGTTTTGTGAAAGGACATCCTTGAGATCTCCCAGAATGAATTCCACATTTTCAAAGCCCTGGGCCTTGGCATTTCTACGGGCATTCTTTACCGAGCTGGCAATCAATTCAAAACCGTACACTTTTTTGGCCTGCTTGGCCAGAAAGAGAGCGATGGTTCCCGTGCCGCAATACAGATCATAGACCACTTCCCCGCCTTTTAGGTCTGTCCCTTTCAAGGCTTCAGCATATAGCACTTCGGCTTGAAGGGTGTTGGTCTGGAAAAAGGAATTGGCAGAAATCTCAAATTCGGACTCGCCCAATCGATCGCTTATGTGACCAGGACCGTGGAGGAAAACCTCGGTTTCACCCACAGCAACATCAGACAATCTGGAGGTAATGCTATTAATCAGCGTGGTAATCTGTGGAAATTTGGACATAATGGTATTTTTAAAAATCTGCATATGTTCTTTTTCGTAGGTCTTGGTAACCAGATTTACCATGATCTCATCGGTGTGCTCACCATAACGCAGGACCAGGTTCCGTGCCCAGCCCACATGGGTTTTATTATTGTAGGCTTCCCAGCCATGTTCCTTGGCAAAAGCGAATACAAAATTCATGATTTCATTCATGATGGGCTTTTGGAGATAACAGGTTTCGATATGGACAATCTTATCAAAGCGTCCCGGGATATGCTGACCCAGCCCCAGGGGCTCGTCCACATCATCGGGATGATTGCGCCAGGGACTTGGAGTAAATGTAAACTCCATTTTGTTTCGGTAGTGAAAGGCTGTCGGCGAGGGTAAAGCTGTGGGAACCTCAAAATCGATGAAGCCACCGACGCGTTGAACCAGGTCACGAACCTGTCGGGTCTTTTCCAGTAACTGATCATCATATTCCAGGTTCTGAAGACGACAACCACCACAGGTACCAAAGGCAGGGCACTTGGCTTCAATCTCATTGGGGGCTTTTTTCAAAATCTCCAGGGGATAGGCTTCGGCAAAGCTCTTTTTCTTTTTAACAATACGGGCCAGAACTTTCTGTCCCGGAATGGTGCGTTCGACAAAGATGGCGAGTCCGTCTACCTTGGCCACACCCTTGCCGCCAAAGGCCAGGCTTTCAATTTCCAACTCAATACTGTCACCCTTTTTTACAACTCTCTGTTCTGCATCATTCATGTCGTAATTCCCATCTAGTTAATATCGTCGCAGGATAGACTACCATGGGTATTTCACCAAGGTGATTTATGGGTTAAAAAGGATATTCTATCAAGCATGAGAGAGCAGGCAGACCCTCCTTTTTGTCTTTGCGAGGGAAGTATGACCGAAGCAATCTCGGAGTTCTTGGGCAAATATGGTATGGAGATCGCCACGTCCTATCGCGAAGACTTGACAAGCACGACTTTGGACATTCAACAACAATCCGTCACCGTGAACCCGTCTAGGGGTGACTGACTATGGAAGGAGTACCTCGTCCACAATACCAACGATAACCGAGCGCAGGGGTGCATTAGAATCGCCCACAATTTGCCGGGCGCCATTGCCTTCATCCAACATGAGCACGGTTTCCCCCACGCCTGCATCAACCCTATCGATACAGATAAGATATTTCCCCGTGGGTTTCAGGTAGGCATCCAGCTTGTCCACAACCAACAGGCGTTTGCTATCGTAGAATTCATGATTGATAGTGGAGTGAATGGTTCCGCAGACTTTTCCCAGGATCATAAGCACTCCAAGATAAGTCTATGATTTTTCGTCATTGCGAGGAAGCCCGACGACCAAGTCGGGGTGACGTGGCACTCTCGAGGCCGAGATCGCCGCGGTCGTTTCCCTCCCTCGCGATGACTATCAATGATTAACGCACTGATCGGTTGCATCGCCATTTTCTATGAGTCCTTCTGGATTTGGATGTCATCCACAATGCCGACCACAGCATGATCAACGGGAACAAACCAGGGATCGCATAGCAGGGCAGCTTCCCGGGAGCTTTCATAATAGATCAACTCTCCAGGGCCGCACATCCTTGTGGGGTCTGCTGCAACCATGGGTTCACCTTCAGGGACCTGATGTTTGTCCAGGGGTTGCACCATAAGCATGGGGACGCCCTCCAGACCATCATAAATCGTAGCTGGCGTCAAGGTTCCAATGACTTTACCCAGGAGCATTATTCAGCTCCGGCTAATTTTGACAGATCAGATTTGGAAAAATAGGTGGAGGCATCGATCTGTTTGGCCAATTCTGGATCAATCAGGGGAATAATACTTTGGGACAGAATGTTTTCGGGATTCTCAACAGCCTTCTCAGAAATATTGATGGCCATTTCCACATCTTCCACCTTGCCGGCATAAATGGCAATGGATTTACCACCGAGATCATCAGCGAGTCGTAATTCAACCAATTCAACCTCAGCGCCCTTCATGGCAGCATCTGAACTTTGGAGAATGGCAGCGACAGTGGACACTTCCATAACCGACAAAGCTTCTGACCCGCAGGTCAACCTCTTGCCCAAACAAGCCTGATAAACACTTTCGTGGATATCCGGAAGAAATACAGCATCAAGCAGATGGTCCTGACCTTTACTCATCCCTTTGGCAAAAGCCATCCCTACTGAAGCCACACTACCACCAATGAGAATCAGATATTTACCGTTGTGAACGGTTCCTGACTTCAAAACGGCGATGGGAGCCTCTTTGAGCATGGCATCTGCAGTGAGAATACCAGCTGGAATACTGTCGAGCTCGATAAGAGCCAGTGCGTCTTGTGATTTCATTAGACGATCCTGAAATTGTCAACCAGCACACAGCGGATGGGACGGGCAAAGGAATGAGGTCCTGTGAGTCCATCACCGGTGGGACTGGCGATTGAAAAAGAAGTATAGCCCTCACCGCCATAGCCTAAACCAGCCAGGGTGGGGCCATTTTTAACAAATATGCTGCAACCCATTACCCGGGCCATACGACTCAGGTTATTGATGTTTTGTGAGTGGATGACTGCAGTATGACGGAAATTATGTTCAGCAGCTTTGGCCAGGTCAATAGCCTGGTCAACATTGGGGACTCTTGCCAGTGGCAGCACAGGCATCAGCTGTTCGGTCCAGATCAAAGGATGACCAACAGATACAGGCATGATAGCAATACGGACATCATCTGCTACCTGCATACCGATCTTGGAAAGGATATATTGGATATTTTTACCGATCATCTCTTTATTCATGACACCGGGCTTGCGCATGCCATTGGTCTTCTCGAAGATCACTTTTTCCAGCTGATTGACTTCGTGAGATTTTAGTACAACTGCTCCATGACGGGGAAAAGCGGCCAGGAGTTGATCTGCTACAGACTCAACCACAAAGACTTCCTTCTCCAGTACACAAATGATTCCATTGTCCATACCGGCACCACGGACAATATCCCTGGCAGCCTGTTCAATATTGGCAGTTTCATCTACAACCACTGGAGGATTGCCCGGGCCGGCACAAAGAGCACGCTTACCGCTGGACATGGCGGCTTTAACGACTGCTTCTCCACCGGTTACAACCAGGAGATCCACGCCCTTGTGGTGCATGAGTTCATTGGCGCTCTGAATTGTTGGCGATGCTACTGTGGTTACCAAATTCGGCGGTCCACCAGCTTCAATGATGGCCTCATTGAGGAGTTCTACATTGAGAATACTGGTTTCCTTGGCCATGGGGTGAACATTAAAGACCACGCCATTTCCTGCAGCCAGCATGCCAATGGTATTGCAGATAATTGTGGAAGTAGGGTTGGTGCTTGGTGTGATTGAGCCAATAACACCATAAGGTGCCCACTCCGTCAAAGTCAGTCCCCGATCACCGGACAAAGCCTTAGGTATCAAGGCTTCAGGACCCTCTGTTTTTTCAGTGACCAGCTGGTTCTTAAGGATTTTGTCCTCAATACGACCCATACCGGTCTCTTCGTGGGCCTTCCGGGCCAGATCTTCACCATGGATCCGCATTTTGGCGCGGATGCTGGCAATGATGGTGACTCTTTGCTCCAAAGTCAGTTTGTTCAGGGCTTCATAAGCCACCCGGGTGGCCTTGACAGCAGCATCTACGGTGGTAAAGACACCATAATGGGTCTGCCCAGTCTGACCCAGGTCTGGAACCACGGGTGCATGCACGACATTCGGGCTCTGACTCGGGTTGAGTAGCGAGGCTACCTTATTTGCTATGAGGTCAACTTGACTATCTGTCAATTTCGACATGTCCTACCTCCGGTTTGTACAATTCCATCTAGTCAACACGTTTCGTCCTTCAGAAAGCAATTTCCGTTGGCGAGGAGCGCCAGCTAAATTGCTTTCATTCTTTGAAACCTGTTTGGTTTCGCGAAAACAGGTTTTTGTGACTCTGCAAGCTTCTAGAGCACTTCGACAAGCTCAGTGCGACACCTCATATGACGAAACTCGTTTGATGCGTCTTCGCGAGGGAGTGAAACGAATGCGGCGATCTCGGGATCGAGATTGCCACACTTCGCCAGCCTGCGCGAAGCCGCTTCGGCATAGGCAGGCTCGCAATGACGATACAAGAAAAACCGGGGTGTTAATCATCCCGTCCTTTTTTGTATTTGAGTTTGCCATCGATCTCCCAATTGTCAACGATGGCCATGACCACTGCATCGCAGGGTCGGTTCTCGGTAACTTTGGTCTGACGGGCAGAACTTCCACTGGCATACAGAACCATTTCACCGGTTCCAGCACCCATGGCGTCTGCCGCAATGACAAATCCGCCCTTGGCCTTGCCCTCTATATCGACCTGTTGCAGGGTCAGAAACTTGAGTCCATCCATACTGGGCTCTTTCTGACTGGCCACAACGGTCCCAACAACTTTTGCCAGGATCATGGGATCACCCCTGACTTAGGATCTTTTGGCCAGTTCGGCTTTACCTTCTTTGTTGCGACCGAGAGGTAAAACTGCATCCACATTTGGGTGTGGACGGGCAATGATATGAACGGCAACGATTTCACCCACACGGGCAGCACCGGCACGACCAGCATCACAGGCTGCTTTCACGGCAGCAACATCACCACGGATCACGACGGTTACATAACCGCCACCTGTTTTTTCATACTCAACCAATTCAACCTTGGCAGCTTTGACCATGGCGTCAGCTGCTTCAACTGCTGCGGGGTAACCTCTTGTTTCTAACATTCCTAGTGCGTCAGACATTTTATTGCCTCCTGTTTGTTATTTCTTTGCGTTAATTTTTTCATAATTAATTGATTCACCTGGTTATTCAGAAGATTGTCTTCGCGAGGGAGTGAAACGACCGCGGCGATCTCGAGACCGAGATTGCTTCGTCTCTTCGTTCCTCGCAATGACAATTCAAAAATCAGTTTATTCTCTTTATTTCTCAATTGAAACTTCTGGATCACGGCCCTCAACCCCTTCAAGGGCATATTCGGCAGCCCGCCAGGCTACATCTATATCTTTTTCATCTCCCCCGAGATACACACGACCAAAACTACCAGTGGCTCGAACTTCCAGGATATTGATATTGGCGGCTTTTTCAGCTTCATTGGCTGCCAGGGCTGCATAGGCAGCTGGTACACACTCCATGACATACATGGATTCGCCTGGAATGATCATGTTACCATGACGCATCCGATTGATGAGCTGGGTCTGGTGATCATCAATATTGCGGATGATCTGACTGGATACCACTTTAGGTTTCCAGCGGTCCTCTTCCTTTAGCTCAAGGGCATCCAGGATAGCTGACCCAGCCTGTCGGACATCTGCCTGAGAAAATGAGTGGATTTCTAGCAAGCCATAGAGGCGTTCCACAATCTGGAGTCCAGGTGTCACATTGGTGGACTTCAGGGCAATGTCAGTGATCCTGTTAATCTCTATTCCCGGTGAAATTTCAACATACAGAGATGCCATTCCTGTTAGGGGCAAGAAGCCCCGGGCGATGGTGCAAAAGAAAGCAGCATGCTGGGGTTGCAAGTTATCTAGAAAGACATATGATCTTAGATCTACACTCATTTATAATCTCCAATTGTTTTTAAGCCACAGATGAAACACAGATTTGCACAGATGTTTTTTGTATCAACGCCTTGTGAACCTGTAGGATCGGTGGGTTTAATATATAAAACGTTTGAACTCAACTTTTTCTCTGCCAAAATTTATGAGAAGACCCACTTTGATCTCACTAGCCTTTAACTCATTGAGTAATTGGGCTTCATCCTTCTTGTTATACCGTTTCGCAACTTTGAGCTCTACAATCACCTTGTTGTCCACAAGCAGGTCCGCAAAGTATTTGCCTACGATCACATTTTTAAATTTCACTTCAAGGGCTGGCTCAAGTTCTGCCTTATGTCCATTGTGCAATAGTTCAGACTGTAATGCTCGCTGATAAACCTTTTCTAAAAACCCATACCCGAGCTCATTGTAGACTTCAAAAGCAGCACCAATAATCCCATTGGTTGTTTCTTCGTGCTCGAGTTTTGTTGTCTGTTGTTCCATTTTTCTTTGCTCTAGCTTTTACCTTTTCGCGCTTTTCAAATCCGTGTTAATCTGTGGCTCGCTTTATGCCTCTTTCTCAATCCGTGGCTTTTTTGTCCATTCTCTCTTTACTCTTGCCACTGATCTACACGGATGTTCACTGATGGTTTTAACTATTCGGTTTTTCTATCCGTGTTTCATCTGTGTCAATCCGTGGCTAAAAATCAATTAGCTCGACACGGTGATGGTACGGGCTTTTTTCACAATGGCAATTCCAGCACTAGCGCCAATCCTTGTTGCTCCAGCCTTGATCATGTCCTGTACATCTTCGAAGGATTTAATTCCACCAGCCGCCTTTACGCCAATACCAGTGTTTGCCACAGTGCGAGCCATGAGTGCAACATCAGCTGCCGTGGCTCCATGGGGTCCAAATCCAGTTGAGGTTTTGACAAAATCTGCGCGAGCTTTTTTTGCCAGGGTACAAGCGCGGACCTTTTCATCATCAGTAAGCAAGGCTGCTTCAATGATAACCTTAGAGACGGCTCCGCCATCTTCGCAGGCTTCCACAACCATGCGTATATCCCGGTAAACCAACTCATCATTACCGCTTTTCAGGGCACCAATATTGATAACCATATCTATTTCTTCAGCACCATCTCGAATGGCACGCCGTGTTTCCATGGCTTTGATGGTAGGATGATGTGCTCCTGAAGGAAATCCAACAACTGTACACACTTTGACTTTTGAATGCTCCAGCAATTTGGCTGCCAGGGGTACATAACTGGGACTGATACAGACCGTGGCAAACTGAAATTCATCTGCCTCTGCACATAGCTTTTTGATATCGTCCTCTGTGGCATCTGGTTTGAGGATGGTGTGATCAATACATTTGGCGACGTCTTCTGGGACCGATGCGGCTCCAGTGGCATCATGAACACCGAGACGCTCCACACCAAAATCCATAAACTTGCGATAGGTGTCAGGTTGCTTCTCGGCACAGACACCACAGCGACAGACCATATCGGTGTCCTGGTGATCGTGGCTGCTGGTGACCTGCGGATTTGCAGTCACATTGCCTGCTGTAGCCTGGACGATCTGACTTACCCGCTGGGCAATTTTCAGAATATCAGCATCACTGAGTGATCCTAACTCCTGATCTTTTAAAATGGTTTCCATCTTCGTGGTTTCTTCCTTTGTCGTTTGTAGATCATCGATCATACCAACGCGTTTCAAATGACGTTCCTCGGTACATTCCGTGGTAATAAATTTTTTGACGATTTGCTGGGCCAATGAGGAGCCGATTAACCCTGACCCCAGGGTCAGAACGTTGGCATCATTGTGCTCCCGAGCATTATTGGCACTGGAGAGGTCATAGCACAACGCTGCTCTAACTCCGGCAATTTTATTGGCAGCCATTGACGATCCAATCCCGGCACCATCCACAATAACCCCAAAACGGGCGGAGCCTCCAGCCACTTTGCGAGCCACTTTGGCGGCAAAGACAGGATAATCCACAGTTTCGGTGGAGTCAGTACCGCAATCAATGGTCTGATAGCCTTCCTTTTCCAGAAAATTCTTGATGGCTTCTTTCAGGGGATAGCCCCCGTGATCTGCACCCAGGGCAATTGTAATGCTCATGTTAATCCTCACCTAATAGTGTGGTAGCCACATCTTCGTCAGTAATCAGACTGAAAAAATATCCACCTGCCAACCCGGCCTTGATGGCCCTGGCCTTATCGGCGCCACCTGCGACGGCGATTGAAAAAGGCTTGGCCTTCAGTTCTTCCAGCTCGATACCAATGGTGCGATCATCCAGCTCTGGGGAACAAATACTGCCGTCTGCCCTGATGAGACGTGAACAGATATCAGCGACAGCGCCCTGTTCAATGAGTGCCTGGACTTCAGCATCTTCAAAATAGTCAGCCTGGACCAGCACCGATTTGGCACCAAAGGCGCCAATGGTAAAGACGGCAATGTCTGCTTCTCTGGCCAGTTTCAAGGTTTTGGCAATGTGTCGATCAGAAGTAATGGCCTGTTTGAGCTCAGGTGTGTCCACGATGGCTGGCAATGGTAACAAATAGGGAATGGCATGATAGTTATCACCCATTCGTCTGGCAATTTGGCTGGCGTGAGTATCCAGCTCGGCCTTGGAAACACCACCGTTGAGCTGCACTACCGTCATATTATCGATGGATCGTGGTTTAAGATGTTCTGTGGCAGCCTGGAGGGTTGAGCCCCAGGATACACCCAGTGTGGTATTCTCTGTTAAAAGTGTATCCAAAAGATTTATAAGGGCGGAACCAAGACGGGATTTGAGGACGGTATCACTGGGATCTGACGGCACCACAACGACGTGCTTGAGGGCGTATTTTTCTCGAAGCGCAGACTCAAGACGGGTCCCCGTGGCAGTGGGGTCAACAATCTGAATTTTGACGATGCCTGCATCCCGAGCCTCCTGTAGTAAACGAGAAACACCTGGACGAGAAACCTCCAACTTCTTGGCAATCTGAGCCTGATTGAGATTATGCTCGTAGTAGAGACGGGCAGCCTCCAACACAAGCAGGCTTCTATCTGTAGCCACTAGACGCATATCGTCTTGAACATATGTTCATTGATCGTTAACATGTGTTCAAGTTATGGTGGCATCCCGGGGTTGTCAAGCGCTAATGCGCCTCTATAACTTCGACCGCTTTAAAACTTCAGCTTCTTTTTATTTACCTTGATTTTTTTGGGAGACTTGGCCTTGGGTAAGGGAAGATCACCTTTCGCAGTGATAGGAACTTCAAATTTTAAGACTTTTAACTCTATTTTAAAAGTCACATCCATCTGAAAAGGAATGCTCTTCTTTCCTTTCGTGATTGCCTTTGCCAGCGCACCAGCTGACTCGAAGGCATCCAGATAATTTATCTCAAGAGGTAGCTTGAACTCCTGTTTGGTGTTTGCAGGAATAGTGAACTTCACATCTTTTCCCCTTGCCGTGGGTTTTCCTTTCAAAAAGAGTTCATAGTCCGCCTTGATGTGATCAACGCCAAAGGAATTTGGATTGTCGACGATATACACAAACTCAACCTTGGCCTTCTTGGCCTTGATAGACTTGACATCCATTCTATCATAAACTACCGTTGGCTTTTTGGGAGCAGATAGCTTTAATTTTGGAAGCTGAGCATAGGCAAGCTGAAGCGAGAACACAAGCAGCCCAACTGTCACTTTAAATAATGTCTTTTTCATAATATCCCTCCTTTTGATTTTAAGTCTTTACCCCTGCTTGTTGCGTTGGGAATGACCCGGTGCCTCTTGTAGCCTTGTACTTAGCACCAATGCGATAAACATGAATCCTATGAGCACAGAAAGTGGCCAGGACATTGATCCAGTAACTGGATTCTTGAAGATGTCCATGCCCAGAATAAAGATGATCCCAGAGATTTGCCCCACCAGCAACATCAACCCATTGGAAGTTCCCTCGGGTGCTGGGTAAGTAATTTCTGCACCATACTGAAAACCCAGGGGTCCGGCGCTTAGGAGAAAAAAGCCAAAAATAAAGGCTGAAAGCAGCAACAGCCCATAGCTCGGGGCAAAGGTAATCCCAATTAACCCCAAGATAGATCCGGCTACAATCGCTCGCAGAAAGGGCGTGCGCTTGCCAGACCTGTCAGAAAGGTGAGGCATGATGATGGCACCCAAAATGCCACCGAAGATCATGAGACCACCAATATTTCCAGCCTGAATGACGGAAAACCCCCGGGGCCTGACGATATCTTCCACCCAGGTCGTTACTGCATTAAAAATACCCAGACCTACAAAGAAAAGAATGAGGAGGTAAATGAAATTGCGTCGGTGTAAAGCCTCCTTGAGGCCATCATAGACCAGGGATCGCTCTTCGTCTTCTGGCGCACAAGGCGGTGTGGGTGGCCGATCCTTGGCAAAAACAAAAAAGAGAATTGCCACCACGGGAGAAGCAATGCCATAAATCAGCAGCATGCCCGTAATCTCGAAATGAATACTAAGATAAGGAGTCAGCACCAGCCCCACGGTAATACCAACATACATGGCCAGGGATCCCATTCCTGCCGCCATGGCTCGTCTGCCCACGGGAAACCAACGGGCAGCCACACTGGTCATGGCATTCAGGATGAAGGGCTGTCCCACAGCGATTCCGATCTGTGCGATTAAAACCAGACTATAGTTATCTGCAACCATTCCCCTCATGAGACCAAAAACACCTGTCAGGACCGCACCAATGCCTACAGCAATGCGAATTCCATAAGTATCAATCATCCAGGAGGCCGGCACCGATACGACGATATAGACCAACATAAACATGAGGGACAAAAGGCCAATTTGAAGATCTGAGACATGATAGAATGCAGCAGCTGGACCTGTGATTGGCGCAAAGGTAATCCAACTCACCTGATTGATAAAGATGACCAGCATGAATACGGAAAGCATCACCCATCTGTATCCATAAACCCTGAATTGACTCTGCTCCATGACGTGATCTCTCCTACTTGAAAAGCTTACAGCATGTGGATGTGAGACTTGTAATTTATCGTTCTGAAAAGTGAGTCAAGATGTGTTTAACGACATTCTTTGTCAAGGGAAAGCTCGTTGGCCTGTCGATTCGCACGCTTGACTGGCTCGGGCAAAAGACTTCAATATTTTTTTCCGGTTGGGTCTACCATAGGTACGAATAATACTGGCAATACCTTTTCTTCAACCAATTGATTATTAACCTTCCGTAAAAGCACCAAATCCTGTCGATATGAAGAACCGACGGGAATGATCATCCGTCCTCCCTCCTTCAATTGGTTTTTAAGGGTAGTCGGAACTTGTGCGGGAGCACAGGTGACGATGATGGCATCAAAAGGTGCATGCTCTTTCCACCCTTGATACCCATCCCCGATTTTTACTTTGATATTGTCATAACCTAACTCCTCTAATAGAAGTTTTGCTCTGTTTCCCAATGAGGCAATTATTTCAATCGTAAATACGCTATCACATAACTCACCCAGAATAGCTGCTTGATAACCTGAACCAGTGCCAATTTCTAAAATTTTATCCCGGGTTGATAAATGTAGAGCCTGTGTCATGAAGGCTACGATATAGGGCTGTGAAATAGTTTGTTCTTCACCAATAGGCAGGGGATGATCGCTATAGGCCAGGTGCTTGATTTCTTCGGGTACAAAGCGATGACGTGGAACCCTGAGAAAGGTTTCCAAAATGACGCTATCGTTTATTCCTCGCTTCTTGATCTGATTTTCAACCATCTCAAGTCTTTGTTTTTGAAAATCTGACCCCGAGAGGTTCTGCACAAGCTCGCCTTTAAACACGTCCCCCGCTAAAACACAATTCGCCAGCGAGAACAGACAGATGAGAAACAGAGTGTTTTTAATTTTACTCATATTGCTTCCACATTAAGCATTAACCGTTTTGCTTGTTTTATTCAAATTTAATCACTTCAAGGGACGGGCCGAACAAATTCTCAATGTCTGAGGTTTTAATCCACAACTCCTTGTTATATGTAACTCATCATTAAAACTCAATTATAACTGTATCACATCGCTACATGCTCAACGAGCTGAATATTCAGATAACAATTCCCGTGCTCGGGCTTATTTAAGGAGTATCATTTTCCGCGAGAGTTTTATGTCACCAGCCTGTATGGTGTAGACATATATGCCGCTGGGGATGCTTGATGCATTCCAGGATACCTCATGATTTCCAGCTGATATATTCTCTCCCAAAACATTAGCGATATGACTGCCATCCAGCTTGAAAACATCTATAGCTACATGAGCTGCCTCAGGGAGTCCATACTCAATTATGGTGGAGGCATTAAACGGGTTGGGATAGTTTTGCATGAGCTTAACCTGTTCTGGAATGGCGGGGCTATTATCATCAATGCTGACCAGTGGACTCAAATAAAAATCAATTTGATGGGCGGTGTTGGGCCAGGCTTGAAAGGTCGTGTCTACTGATTGATGATTTTCAAAGTGGGCTTCAATATTGTGACCTCTTGCCATTTTATTCACCGCATAGTAGCCCGTCATATCAGTCAAGACACAGATAGAATCCTGATGATAAGCTGTATATTCATGTCTTACTGTGGCTCCGGCCAGAGGATTTCCGCTTCTATCGAAAACATAGCCCTCAATGCTACACATTGATCCTGCTGTATCGTTTTCACTCCCGATTGTGGGAGAGCTATCAAGATACCAGTAGTGATGCCAGTCATACCCCAGACATATACTGTTCCCGGCAACTGGACTGGGTGCTTGAGAATATTCAACATCCCCATAGAACAACTCATCTATCCAGTATCCTGAATTATCAAAAAGTGTCAAGGCGTCGCCAGTGTTAGACAGTGGCAAATTTGATTGCAGACTATCCTCCCGCAATATTATGTAGGCACCCTCTGAAAGCTGGATTCCTGAATCAAGGAAGGCCGTATCTCGAGGTGTGGTGAGATACCAGCCATCCATATTCTCTGCTGGTTGCCACTGAATCTTGAGCTCTAAAACCCAGTCTCCGGGATTGTTTTCGTCAAGTTGAAGCTCAGAGAAGAATTTTAATGCTATTGGATTGGCGTAAGCTGATTGCGTGATCAAGCTGACCAGCATTGCAAGTTTTGCGATTCGCATTATTTTATTCATCTGGAACCCCCCATCGCATTTTTAAATCCTTCACGGGAAAATAGTTTTCCCGCGAGATTGAATAAACCTTTTTCTCGATTTCAGTCCAGCTCGTATCTATGTCCAGCGAGCAATATTCCAGTTGGAGATGGTCTGGGACATGGATTTCATAATTCGCCCATTCCAGAGCTCGACTCCAGGTTTGGGTTGAGGTTAAAATGTATTCAAAGACATTATGTTCAGCTGTCTGCCAGTACTCCACATGAATATTGGCTTCTGAAACCGCATCAATATTAAGGACAAAAGAAATCCCCTTGTCTGCCCCCATGAGGGGCAGGTGAACTCCGGTCTCCATGGATAGCACTTCAATCATGTCGGGAAAAGGTAATTGCTCACTTACTGGAAAAGGATAAAACAAGCGTGTCTTGACAGCTTCTTCAGAGGGGTTTATAAAATGATACTCACCGCGCATCACACACAGTGAATCACTGATATGAAACACCAGGTTTTCTCCAAGGAATATTGGGGATTGAGCCTGGATAGGTTGGATGTTTATTAAAAGGAATGCGAATGCCATGAACTGCAGTCCTCTTTGTTGTCCAGATTTAAAAACCAATATGATTCCCCCCTCCAAGTTGGGAAAAACTGTTAGCCTTCGATAATTGCTTTCAGGTCAGCCTTGAGTTGTGCTTTTACTTCGGTGGATAAATTGTGCCAGCGTGTCCCGCGAAGCGCCCCCTCAAGGGCGTAAAGCATGTTCAGGCAGCCCGGCGCGTTGAGAGCTTCCAATCTTTGCAAGACACCAAGACTCCCAACTTCAGCCAAATCTGCTGGTGTGCAGATTCCAACAGCCGCCAGTCGCTTTTCCAGTACCTCTCCAATATTGGGCAACTCTGATAACATTTATCAACCACTCCTTTTATTGTTTTACGCTTTCAATGGTTTCCACGGGAAGCCAGTCGTCCATATTTCCATAAGCGCTTTTGTCAATTGGAAAGGGATCCAGTTCAGTGATCTCTCCCACTTGGATCAGAACCAGATAGCGTTTCCCTGCCCAACGTCCATATTGCTTCTTGCTCAGGCTGAGTTGGGTCGCGTGTTTGTCCACAAGGTCAATTGATTCTTCGCGGTTCATCTTCTCGGAGTTGATGACCTTTTTTACCTCTGCTCGAGCCAGAATGAGACCTTCTGCATTGTTATTTATTAGATAGAGAACATCCCCGGCGAAAACCCTATCATAAGGCATTTTCCGTCCAGCGGCGCCACGGATGAGCATGGATTTTTGTTGGGATAGCAACAAATCCAGCTCATTGGCCTGTGCATCGAGATAAACGACATGATCCATTATTTAATACTCAACTTTAACTCAATGAGAGTTTTAATCTCACTTATCTCTCTTGCGCCTCTAACCTCCTGGGTGATGGCGCGAATTTTTCCAAAGCGCCTGCCGTTTTGGAAGATATCCTTTAGATCGGTGGATAGGGTGCTTCCCAGAATGGCAGATTCAGCCTTATCTCCAAAATAGAATGTGATATTGAATCCACCTGGAATGATAGACAACCAGAAAATTGTTTTTGATTTCCTGGTCACCTTCATGAGCCAGGATTTACCGTCGGCGTAATATCTCCATTCCTCTGAGAAATCTGGATACTGGGAATGGATGTGATTAAAAATGGATTGCCACCATATTTTTGCCTCTCCCAGGTGAGAGAAGATGATTTCCTCACTGGGATATTGATCTTTGTTAGAAAGGAGCGGTGTTTCCATCATGCATCAATCAGCCAGGCAGGCCCTGTTCTTTTAACTCGCGTTGTGAAATAAACAGACCCACCAGCAGGGCGATGACACAAAACAAACTGGGGGCCCAGGGCGCTTCTGCACCGGTTGCAGCCAGGACCGTCAGGGTTGTAGATAACACAACGGACCAGAAGACCAGGCCAACGAGAGGGATGGCGATGCCCGACCAGCTTCTGGCATGTTTTGTAAAGGAAAAAAGTATCATCAATGCCAGATTCAGGGCTACGGTCAAAAAGCCAGCTCCGGTTATTTTGAAACCAGCCAGGATCAGCATTTGAAGATCAGGGTTCAGGCGGGACCAATCAATTCCGGCAGCCTGGGCGTGGTAATCAAAAAATCTCGTGGCCGTGATAAACTGCAATCCTGCCCCGGCTGTGATAAACACAACAATAGAATATAAAAATACGGCGACCAGCTTGGATTTTTTCAAAGCTCAGCTCCTTTTCACTCACGCGTTTACTTATTTAAAGTCGAGTGACACGCCTGCGCGGACATATTCCCTGACGTTGCAATATACACTTGAAAGTGCAGAATCTGAACAGGGCTTCAAATTTGTAGTCTGGTTACTCTATTTTTAGTTAGTATCATATGACACCAAAGGAAAATGGCAGTAATTTATCTGCCAGAACCCCGGAGGTATCATGGACCAACAACTTAGTAAAAGACTTAAATCAAAGTCTGTAAAGAACGCCATTGTTAACCGGATGGCTGAGGACTTTAATCTAACTCCCTTATTGGCTGAAGCGTACTTCAACCAGGTTAAATCTTATTTCCTGGAATACACTGACCCAAAGCTACAACCCGGTCAGCTTCAATACTTAGCCATAGATGACCGAGAACCAGCTGGAAAGCCCATTGATCTCTGTCGAAAGGTCTCAGTAAGCCTATCCCTCCACAAGCCGGATGAAGACCTTGAGGTTTACAAGAACTCAGGACTGGCAGGATTACGCCAGCACAAGCTCATGCGGATTACCAAAGAAGCTATTGAGCAAGGAGCACTGCTATCTTACGAGGACATTGCGTTCCTGTGTACTTCCAGTATTGCCACCATCAAACGGGACATGGCTAGAATGCGTCGCAATGGACGCACCATACCTACCCGGGGATGGAGACATGATATGGGACGAGGTACAACTCATAAGGCTCAGATCCTGGAGCTCTACTTCAAGGGCTATCAGTTCTCTGAGATTGAGCAGCGAACTCATCACTCTGAAACCGCTGTGAAGCGGTATATACAGGACTTTAGTAAAATTATCCTGCTGCACCTCAAAGACTTCTCCATTGACCAGATTCGTATAGCTACTGGCTTTTCCAACCGCCTTATTGATGAGTATATCCAGCTCTATCAGACATACCAGAAGCAGGACAGTACTAGACTCTCAGACTTATTCGGACCAGTTAAAAAAAACGAAAGGAGCGGAGGTCATGGCCACGAATAAACTGATATTTATGAATCGGGATTCTCGGGATCACTCTAGCAAAGCCATTGCTCTCAGACGTTACAAGCGGATGAAAGGCAAGACCCTCAAACATATCCTACTGGATCGTTTCTTAAACCAGTATGGCTATGACAAGGGCATGGTCACAGCTGAAGCCATTGTCGAGGATGTCCTGGAGATCATTGAACAGTTCTACCGCTTCAACGACAACTCCTTCCTCAAACAGGGTCAGCTGGTCTGGCCTGCTGTACCTGTAGATGAGTATCCTGCCAAAGGTAAAACCATTGCTCAAACTAAGCTCGTACCAGTGGTTCTGGACTTTCTCATTGATGAAGACCTTGAGCTTCTCAGGCTGCCGGCTCCCATGCATGCGAGGGAGATTAAGCTGCTTAAGATTGAACGCTGGACTCAACAAGCCTTTGACCAGGGAGCCTTACTTACACAACTGGATCTGGCTGTACTATTAGGTGTCAACGAGTACACCGCCGGCAAGTATGTCAGAGATTTTCAATCTCTTTATAATCGTGTTCTACCCACCAGAGGGAATATTCAGAACTTAGGTTCTGGACAAACACACAAGTGTGAGATCATCGCTTTATACTTGAACGGATACCTCGTCCCTACCATCTGTCAAAAAACAAATCATTCTAAAGAAGCTGTCGAACGTTATATCCGTGACTTTGAATCTGTTCGACTACTTTATCCAGAGTTCAAAGACCTTGAAACCATCAGTCTCATTATCAGATTATCCAAAGGAGTCATCCAACAATACATTGACCTTTTACCATTAGAAAACTAAACTCTTAACATCCTTTGGTATCATTTGATACTATTTTAACATAACCACTTTTGTGGATTCACTCACCCGTCCAGCATCTATTTGAACGATATAGAGTCCTGATGCCATCCCACCACCCCAGGTATCCTGTCCATTCCATTTCAATTCATGGCGTCCCGGATCTGGCGCTTTGAGGCTGGTGGACCAGACCAGGCGTCCTGACAGATCAAAAATATTGACATCCACATCAGATCGCTCCAGCAATTCAAAAGAAATTGTTGTAAGCGGATTAAAGGGTGAAGGATAGGCTTCCACATTGAATAGGGCTGGCGTTATCTGTCCAGATTTCACCCCCATACTCATTTCGGCCTTAAAGGCGTATTCAAGGGTGTCCACAACGACATTCTCATGGGTGATAATCAGCCGATAGACACAATCTCCATCTGCACCGGAGTGATTTATTTCATCAAAACTCAAGACCTGGTCTTCGACATCAGTGATAAGGTGAAGTTCATAGTCATAATCCAGGGAATCTCGGACATAAAAATAGAATTCATCCCCTTCCCATGGATAGGGATTGATAGCCATGCTATTAACCGGGATGTATTGATACCAGCAAGATTCGTAAGCATAAATCCAGATCAAGTCCAGGTCGTCAGTGACTTGCTCAAGCACGGGTAGCAGGCTTTGCCCGACGCAACCGCCATTGGTCAACAGGAGCGAGTCAGTGGGGGGCGCATAGCCTGTGGTATAATAGGCTTCCTGCACATCCCCAATAGTGATAAAGGTTGGTGGTGTCAGCTGAAACGCTTCATCGTTGAGAAAGCCAACAATGGCATAATTGCCTGCTGCAAAAGTTGTGTCCTCAGACCCGTGGAACCTCTCCCAGGTATGCGACATGGCAGGCTCCAGGGTGACCCAGGTATGGGCCAGTGTGCAGCCATAGTTGGGAGAGTCATAAGCTGCCCAGGCACCCAAATAGTAATTGAACTGACATCCCGTGGGCCAATTCAGAGTCACCGTTTCACCTGAGATATTGGTAATTGTCCCTGATATTCCTATGGTTGCGCCAGGCTGATACGCACTTGTGTCAGTTTCCACCGTGAATTGCACCTGAGCAAAGGCGGTGACGGAAATGAGTAGGATTAATAATATTTTGTACATGATTACCCCCCCTGAAAATTTCAGGCCTTAATTTATCAATAAGTCAGGACCAGTGACAGGTGAATTCTGTTCTCCGGACTATATCCTGAAGGAGAAGAATCAATCCAAAAAGTCTTTAATTCAACCCCGCGTTAAATTGACCCTCAACCTGGATCCTGTCTTCGGGACAGTTGTAACAACTCGAGGCAAAATTCTGGAGTTCAAGCTGAAAAATCCCGGAAATAGATGATTCCGTTCGCTTGGAGATGATCAAAAACCCGGATCGGGGTCCAAAACCGCCACCGAGGTTGAAGTGGGTTAAAAATACCATGGTACCCTCTGCTTCAAAAGTTTCGCCGGTCCACGAGACGACCCCTTCCTGAAATTTCTCATGGAGAATGTCCATATGTATGGTGTCTGAGACCTCCAGGGTTATTTGTTCATATTCTGTGTCCCCTAACATTCGGGTTCCCAGAACCGCTTGTGCTTCATACTGGATATTTTCGATGGTCAGTACTGCCTGGCCCGGATTGAGATCAAACCCACTAGAATCAGGATCTGAACAACCCACTAGAATCATGGCGAAGATTATGACGAAGTGTTTCATATCAATCCTATCTCCGTCTCCCCACAATTCTCAACACTCTCAGGAACAGATTGATGATATCCATGTACAGGGCGGCGGCACTGTCCACCGCATTATCCAGGGTTTTGGGGATTTGATTGGCCCGGCCCCAATCATAACCGATATATCCGCAAAAGATGGCGGCCACAGCCCAGTCCAGCCAGTTCGAATGCATTCCAAGGATAAATATCTGGAACATCTCCACAATGATAACAGCAATCAGGGCCCCGGTGAGGGCACCACTGATTTTCTGGAAAAATGCGGGGTAGGCGGCGCCCAGAATCATCATGATGATGGTGACTCCTCCAGTTATCTGTATGGCTTCCAGGACAATGTCCGGACTGTATTGTGAGACCACCATATTGACAATGAGTCCAAAGGGCACCACCACAAAATTGTAACCTATAAAACTTTTTACAGGATCGTTGGATTTGGTAAAGAGGTGTATGCCATACATGGCAGAACCAAAGTACAGGATGATAAACACCAGGCTATTGATACTCCGGAGATATTCAGGGTCTACAGCCTGAACGATGATCCAGTTGACGAAGAAGCCCCAGAACAGGACTGCACCCATGGCCAGGTTGTACTGGGCATCTGAAATGATTTTATCTGTGGTGGTGGTTCTCTGGAATACGTTTGATTCCATCATGGGGGAAAGCCCTCCTGTTTAAAAGTTATGGGGCGTCAATTCTGGGACGATACGCCATTTGTCGGAATGAGCCTTGTCTCTGGATTCTCTAATTTGTATCCCAGATCAGCGACCTGTTCTTCAAGTGAAATTACTTTTTGCTCAAGGGCATGTATGCGCTGTTCGAGAATTGCCCCGGAGACTTTCTCATAGTATACCTGCCGGTTGGGTGTCTTTATTAAAAACAGTACAATGAACAATGTCAGGCCAAGCATTCCAAACCGCATTTTTGAATCCATCTCATTCTCCTTGCATATTTAATCAAATTTCTTGGCTTATGACTTTTCGGCACAAGCGTCAGAGATCAAGTGCATATTTTGAATAAAGCTCCCCATCGAAATAGTAGGTGTACAACCCCGAGGTGGTGATGGCAGCCGTATAACCAATGCCCGCTCCCAGGACACCAAAAAGGGTGCTCCATAGTTCTGGAATGGCCAGGGGGTCTTCCTCATCAGGGGTGGCAATATATCCCAGAGTTCCAAACATCAGAGCACCCATAAGGGCAAGGGGGACATGGTCTAGTTTAATTTCCTGGATGATACTAATCTCATCCCGATCAAAGGTCTTGCTCTCACCGTTTTTATAATAGCCCACAACAACATCTGTTCCGATTTCCACCACTCGAAACTCGATCGCCTGGTCATCTCCAATAAAGACAACGGGATTGCTTCTCAATCGAAATGTCTCTCCGGCCTCCACCAGTTTGTGTCTGTCGGCACCAGGGGATGTAGACATGAAAATGATGCTGATTAGAAACGCCGTTTTAACACAACTGATATTCATTGTTCTTTATCCGGCAATTTAAAGCCCGACATCTCTGAGAAACTGATTGGTAAAATAGACCACTCTGTTGTTGGCCTTATTGAGCACTGCGCTATAGGCATTTACATCTGTTTTGGTTTTTTTGAAGGTCTCTGCCCGGGTATTGGCTCTACCATAGATGGTTCGTTTATGGGTCTGTCCCTTGTGGGTGATGATGACCTCCACCCGAACCTCGGCGGTGTATAGTCTGGTACCGTGGATGAACAACAATGAGTTCAGGGTGGTTGCCTGGTCGTTTTCGGTGGCCTCAGATGAAATCGTTACCCATTTCAAGCCCATGTCGATCTGGGCTGGCTCTGAACCAGAGGTATTGGCAAAACGATAGCGCATGAAGTCGTTCAGCATCTGGGTGAGGACGACATATTCATTGTAGACCATTTCATCTTCAACAGGGTATAAGACGTTGCCATCCCCTTTCTCATATTGGAAGAAGGAGCCGCTGGTCAGCTGGTTTTCAAGCTTGAAGACAATTGGAATGGAGTCATTGACCTCCAAATCGTATACCAGCTCATCATCCAGCGATGTGCTCATGGGAATGTTGGTTGAACAGGCAATCGTGCAGATCGTCACAATTGCAATTACTGATAACTGTTTGATGTTTTTCATTATTCCTCTCAGTAGTCCTTCTCTTTTATCTTTTTTCAAAGTCTTTCGGGGCTGCGATGTGACTACCCCAGGTACACACCCCATGCTAACGAATGAGCAGGGCTTTCTGAACCAGTCTAAATTCCGAAGTGGTAAGCGTGATGAGATAAACACCGCTGGCTGCCTGATTCCCGCTCTTATTTAAACCATTCCACTGCAAGTTCTGGTAACCAGCAGGACTTCCTGATATTTCCCGGTTCCAGATCTCTCGACCCAGAAGATCATAAATGCTGATGAATACATCAGCCTGCTCGGGAATACGATAGTGAATGGTGGTACTGGGATTGAAAGGATTGGGATACACCCTGAGCTGTTTCAACTCAAACCCATCAGGGTTCTCAGGATCATCTGCGTTACTGGAGCCAGCGGTGGTCCAGGTGTAAACATCTGTGCCTGCAATAATCGGATTCAGATATGTCAAATAAAGCTCATCACCAATGCTGAAAATGGAGTTTTGGCTAAACTGCCAACACCAGCCGGAATGTGGATTGTTAAAGAGCTCCTGGAGTGAATCACCATGGGTGGCATAATCTTGAAAGAAGACCACCACCCAATCAATATCGAGACGTGACGCCCAGTCAGCCAAAGTTGTATCCTGGATACCACCTGTATTGTTATTGTCCTTTATCCCGACACACAGCTGCATGTTTTGCTCAACATCCCACACTTCGAATGGTATGGAAATAAGTCGGGGTATGTTACCCTCAGAACGAACCCATACTGAAGCATTTTGCCCTGATTCAGTAAAACGAATCTCCAGATCTCCCTGGAGCGCAACGGGGTCAGTTGACCCACCTCCCACACCAGGAATATCGCCCACTCTATCACTACCAACTGCCCCAAAATCACTGGAAAACCCCTGGATGCGGACTTCATGGTATATATCCCAATGAAGAATAAACCAGGTATCAAGACCCCTGTCCTCAAGTTCGAAATAATCATAGGCATAGCCGACACCACACAGGGTATCCATATGCACCATTGTTGTCATTGATGCATCGGTCCAGGCCAGGGAGTCAACACCACCAGGCGATACTGCCAGAAGCTCTATTGTTGCATGTTGGTTCGGCTCAATATTCTCAGTCTGTTGCCACCCGCTATTGAACAGGGGGGGGCCGAAAATGATATCGGCAATAGTCACTTCGAATCCATCAACATAGAATTGGCCGCCTGACTCACCACCGGATAAAATGGTTTCACTTGATCCATCCGATTCTTTGTTCAAGTGCCATGCCCCATGCTGGGCGCTTGAATCATAAGTAAAGTCTATTTCATAAGCCTCACCACTGAGATGGCTGGGGTCAAGCACATCAATGGTAACCGATGCTTGTGCAGATCCCGTGTGAATGACAGACAACATGTCCCGGGGAGCGAAGCCTCCACCAATTGGGTTGGGTTGAACACTTACGATTTGGCGCGGCGCCATAATGCTGGGCGGATTCCAGCCGTTGTCATAGAAATAGGGGCGCAACGAAAAGTAGTACTCCTGGCCATTGACCAGGGCAGCTCCACCATTTAGAGCATCCTCTGCAATATAAGCTATATGTTCCAAACCGGAGTTATTCCCATAGTGAGCGATCCGGTTCTGGATGGTCCCTGTAATGGGGTCAAAATATTGCTCCATGATGATACCGACATCGTTAACCACGTCAAAGGTGTTGATATTGGACCATGGACCCTGGTTTGTTTCCCCCTGGTATAACTCATAACCTTCAAATTCATAGTTTAACAATCCAAAGTATCCCCAATCGGCTGCCTCATATTCAGCCGCACCTTCGAACCAATTAAGTACAATCTCCTGGTCATAGCCACTACCACTGAAAATGACAGCAGGGTCGGTAGGGTTGATGGGTTCATATCCTTCGTTAAAGTCATCTCGAACAATATTGCTGAAGGTTTTCATGGCGGTGATAGCATTGAGATTGTTTGTGCCCCTGGCAATTACTAATGCGGCGTGAATAACCTGTACACCAGGCTCACCAAAATCGGCCATTCCATTTCCATTGCTGTCTTCCCAGGGGGGCATTGTAAATGGTCCCATACTCATGAGGTTTCGACGATCCCCTGGAACTGATGTGTCATATTCAGTCCAACCGATACCCGTTTCTGGATCGCCTGGATATATAAATGTTGTGATGGGTTGGTTTTGATCCAAATACTCATGCCGTGGCTCTCCCTGGGCACTTAAGCCCTGCATAAGATTGTATGCCTCTACTGCAATTTCAGGATCACCAAACAGATTGTCGCCATTTGTAAAAGGATTAAACGCCGTCATGTCCAGGGTGGTTTTGTCCAGGTAGGTTTCCCCTCCATAAAAGGTGGTGTCACCGCTGGAAGGCACTATGGGGCCTTGCAGAATCGTATATCCAACGGCCGGAGGCGCACTCCCATAATCCTGATCAGAGGTGGAGCCATTATAAAAATAACCCAGGTTTGATGGTGGATCACAGCCCACAAAATCATCAGTGGCATTTCCCACATCAGCATCAGTCCAAAAAGCATAGTAAGCATCATTGATAGTTTGTCCGCCCTTATTTACCAGTGTGATGGTATGGAATTGGACATTCTCATACATGGCGTTTATAGGAAGCGTGTAGAGCAGAACCTGAGCTTCAATTCCCAGGGGTTGTGAATTCCAGAGGTTGGCATGTGATTCAGGATGCCAGTCATTCACCACGTACCATGCCATGAATTCACCTGCAAATGCAGGGGGATCCTCACCAGTTATAAGCACACCATCCGGAGCATCATAAGTTCCATCCAGATCAAAGTCGTTAAAACTTTCATCAGCATCCCATATCCCGTTATCGTTCTCGTCTTCAAAATATTCACCATCATGAGCTGGTGCGCCATCGCTGGCAGGCCAGGTGGCATATTCCCGATTATAATCGACAGAACTTATATCAGAATTATCCCCCATCTGTATGGTGAATACTTGATAATCGGGGGAGTTTGGTGAGGATTGTCCTGTGGGTAGTTGGGTTTGTGTATCGTAAGGGATGATGCCTGGAGAATATTCAGATTGAAACTCTGCAGCAGCTGTGCGGACATCACCATTTATTTTGCCTCCCACCCAGAAACCTGATGCAAAGACAGCTGTTTGGCCAGTCCCTCTGGGCCATTCTAATCCCGAACTTCCTGTGGGTATATGACTAACCAATTGACCGTTGTTTCCAACCCAATTTCGGATCTGATTTCCATCAAATATCACGAATTCAAGTGTGGATGCTTTGCTTAAAGCGTTTGACTTTTTGTCTTCTGCCAATACAACGTTCAACAAAACGAAGAGGAGCACGATATAAAGAAATGGTCTGTTGGAATTGTGATTCATGTTGCTACCCCTGTTTTGTTGTTGGTCTCTCGTCTTCATTTTTTACCCGCTTCCCAGCACATAACTTCTGGCTGTGAGTCTATATCATCGCAAATAGACCATCTTGGCTACACTTGAATTATCGCTTGCCTGAAGCCTTGCGAAATACATCCCCCCAGCAACTTCTCGACCGCTATGATCCCTTCCATTCCAACTCACGGTGTAGCTACCTGGAGGTTGAGATATGGAAACCAGTCGATTTACTTCTCGACCGGAAATGTCATAAATGAACAGTGTAACCTCTGCGTATTCTGGTATATCGTATTTGATGGTTGTGCTGGAATTGAATGGATTTGGATAATTTTGGACCAGGGAAGTTTTTTGGGGCTTCCCAGTTTCAGATTCAATGGCAAGTGGACTAACTGAGATATGGGTTGTGTCGTTGGAAATCCCGTAATTATCAACCAATCCCACTATTTCATGATAACCTGGTTCGATTGCCCAGTAATGTATAATATTCCAAATATATGTTGAATCGGGAAGAATCGTGAGCTTTGAGGTAATGCCTAAACCAGCCAATTGAAAATCAGCATCAATTGCATAATTCCACTGCAGGGATGACCCCCAATTTAAAAACAGCGTGTCGTTTGTCGTATTGTGTCCAGAAACATATATTTCAACTGGCTCATTATAATAATATTCAACTTTATCCGTATAGACACGCACGTCCAGCTGAGCAAGGCTAACGGAAAGTAGAAGAATATGGCTGATTATATATTTCATTTCTACCCTCGCTTCATCTCAAATAAACCATCTTAGCCACACATGAATTTTCGCCAGCCTGAAGCCTTGCGAAATACATCCCCCCAGAAACTTCTCGACCGTTATGATCCTCTCCATTCCAACTCACCTTGTAGCTACCTGGAGCTTGTGATTTTAAAACCAATCGACTTACTTCTCCACCAGACATGTCATAGATGATCAATGATACTTCTGAATGATCAGGTAGATCGTACTCCATGGTTGTTGAAGGATTAAAGGGGTTGGGATATAATGATAGTAAAAGGTGTCTTTTGGGTAGATTTCGCGGATCGTCAATACTGGTGATACTCCCCAAAGTTCCTGTATATCCAACCTGAGTTGCAAAGATACGATAATTATCTTCATATACATAAATGGCTCCGCCTTCACCATCTGACACGGCATATGATGCTTGCTGGCTATAAATGTCGCTGGGTGTAGTGCGAACTGGGTACTCCCAAAGTGCATTCCCCTGGGAGTCCAGACGTTGTGCAAAATGAGCTTGAGAAGAAAATCCAGCATGATGGATGACAATAAACGAACTATCATCAGACATTGTCGCAGGAGACCAACTCCCATCCGAGATTAGTGAAAAGGCTCCGGTAATCCCATACTTCAAACTTCCATCAGCATTAATCCATTGACTAAAATTTCTATCTGATATGTCTTCCTTTCGGTATTGGATGATTGCACCTCCATCTTCATCGGGCAATAGATGAAAAGTAAAATCTGACGTATCTGAAATGACAATACCGGCATCTGACCAGAGATGTTCGAAAGATAGATTGGTCTTGAACACCCTATCATGATAATTCATGAAAAACAAGTTGTCCGACGAATCCAATTGGAATCGCCCAATATTCCCGAGATTGAAATCGTGAGCCGTATCTAAGAGCAAGACCCCATTATCATCCATTAATTGTGCATAAATCGTGTTTGTTGCAGAGATAACCAACACCTGAGAAGCTGAAGTAACCTTAAGATATCTAATGTCTCGACCGGGTATGTCAAACAAAACACCTAGACTGTCCCAAACTATCTGGCCATCGGGACTAATCTTTTGCATCCACATTCTATCGATATCATCTCGACTATCGCCCCAAATGACATAAGCACCGCCTTCGTGATCAGCAATGGAATAACTGTAAACACCTCTACGATTGTCTGATCCTGAGGCATTTTCGGGGGTTAGAATGATACCATTTCCCCACAATTTATCTCCCTCTGGCGAAATCTTTTGGACTCTTATTTTTGCTTCGAATTCAGATTCCCAGTAGTAGTATACATCTGAATAGGACATAATTAAGCTGCTGTCTGAAGCGAGTGAAATCATTGGAAAGCGGTGTCCACTGAGATATGCTCCCCATTGAGCATCCAAATCCAGGGGACCCCAAACAACATTTCCGCCATGGTCCACTCTGCTGCATCTTGCATTGCCAACATAATCACTGGTTGCGATGTAGGCTCCTCCCTGACCATCACTGATCGCGTTTATCCAGATTCCTTGACTTATCTCGAGAGATGAGTCTGGAGAGGTTGGCCATTGTGCTTGAAGGTTGAAGGGAATCAACATGAGTATGAAAGCAACCCCAATTAGTCCAAAGTAGCTCTTATTCCACGGTTCGTTCACAAATAGAGTCTTTAAAAATCTCTCCCGCATTCCTTTTGACTTGAGCTTCATCATCTCAAATAGACCATCTTAGCAACACTTGAATTATCGCCAGCCTGAAGCCTTGCGAAATACATCCCCCCAGCAACTTCTCGACCGCTATGATCCATTCCATTCCATCTCACTTTGTAGCTGCCTGGAGACTGAGATTTTGAACCCAGTCTGTTTACTTCTCGACCTGTCATATCGTAGATGATGAGTGAGACTTCTGAGAATTCTGGCAGGTCATACTCCATGGTTGTTGAAGGATTAAAAGGGTTGGGATACGCAGAAATTTTAAGGGTCTCCGGCAGGATTTTTACTTCACGGACACTTACCAGATGGTCAATATCACCCCAGAGGCTATCGCCCAGACGATAACCCCACAAATCCAGACTGCCCCCACCATCCCAGCCACCTGATGTCCGACCAATTCCCCATGTCCATATATCTGTCCCGCCCATTGAGGAGGACTCATATAAAAGGGCTCCATCTGCGGCGGGTACCACGGCAACTATGCCATACTGCTGCCACTCCGTTGGAAGGGGTCTGAATTCACAGATCAGATGATTATAGTCTCCACCATCCCAATAGATTTTATAAGGGTCATTGTCATAGGTAAGCACAGCAAAGGTATCTGGCGGGAGTAGCGTATATGGCCAACCACTGACCCGCTCGCGAGCAACTGTATATTCCTGCTGGCCGGCATCCTCATGTACATCAATAATTTCAAGCCGGGTGGCTGATAAATCGGGCGAGCCGAAATCCCAGTTCCATATATTACCCACTTGCAGGGGTTGAAAATTGCGCCAGTCCGAACAGGTCTCGGTGAGGTATGGAATCTGGATATAGGCCATTCCCCCGGTGGGGTCTTCCCCAGATAGCACGACCTGAAAGCCGGACAGTGAGTCCCTGGGAAGATCTACGTAACGAATACCCTCAACCAATTGAGAGTCCATCATGACGACTCCTGTTATCATTGAATCCAGGCTGGAAAAGCTGGTGGCCTCAAACAGAAAGTTAACGGTGGGATATATCTGCGACCCATCCGAATACATGAAGGGACCAAATTTATATTCAACCGTATCTTCAATTTGCTGTTGAAAGGTAAAGATCAGTGTATCCAGACCATGGAGAAAGGGGTACTGGTTACTAAGATGCTGGGATAGGTGGATATTCCTCACCAGGGTGTCGGCTGGAATGGTATAGATGGATTCAACACCATTTACCTGAAAATCGAAGTCCTGAGAGTGGAGACTCCCCAGGATTCCCAACAGGATCAATACAGAGACCCCCACACTTCTTTTCTTTTTCATAGCTCCCCCCTTAATGGCCATGAAACTTAACATAACCCGGACCAACTTTCACCGCAGTTTTGGCAAACAGGTCGATGCACACACAGCTGTTCACCGCAGTGCTTACAGCGCCATCTTGATCGTTCCCGCATCATAAACTTTTCAAGACCCATTCGTTTTATGTTATCAAGATTTTCAAGCATACTCATGTGGTAGTTGTTACGATATCGTTTATCCAGGTTTTTCAAACGCGTACAGGGATAGTCATGACAATCAAAACAATATCCCGACTCCGTTTCACTCAACTTTTCGCAATTTCTGATGACACACGTGGAACAGTGTTTGGCTTTATTTGTCCCTGCTGTTAAACAACCGGAGCATTTGTTTTTTTCCCGGACATGGGCCATACATATTTCACAGTTCATGCCGCAGGGAGCGATTAGATTTGTATCGAGGGGTTGTGATAAATTCATTTTATCAGATCGCATCACTTCTAATGAGGGCTTTCCCTTTATGCTAGATCAAACTCCACAGCTTGCGGGGTATGTTAATCATCATTCTTTTACTTCAATCCCAAAAACTCTCTGGGCTTTCTCAGACGAAATGTCAGGTGGTAGTTAATCTTATAGAGCTCTTTTGAAGAGGGTGTAGATGTGAAAGCCGTCTTTGAGGAATTGGGGCAGATCCTCTGGCTTGACCTTCTTGGAGGCTCGAAAGAAGATCAGTCGATCGCCGCCAGCCTCTGTACTGAGACCAGGACGCTGCTCATAATAATCCAGGATATCATCAGTAAAGCACTCACGAACCACCAGCTCATCAGTGGAGCGCAAAAGGTACTTCTCTGAGAAGAGAGGATGACTGTCAAAATCAATATCCTGATAGCCAAAGGCCTTGCCAATTTTATGAAACACATTCTGAGGTTTCAGACTAAAGGGCGGGACATCCAACAGTCTGGACCTGAGGAGAACCACGGTCTGATTGTGGGTGTGCTGGTTTTTACCAGCACCGGTGGTATAGCGATAATCAAACAAGATGATTTCAATTTCATCGGCCTTACCACTCATGACATTGAAGGCTTTTTTAGAATGTCCGTGGGAAAACAGCGGGAAGGCACTCAATGAAGGCAAAAGCTGGGGGTCTGGGAGACGTGAAAACTCCAATGTCATATCTGCAGCTGCAGTCCTGAGGGCTTCCGTGCGTTTTTTTTCAAAATGCCGGACAAGCATAATGATGAACGCCACCAATGCAATAATGCCTACTATGATGAGTGTGATTATGATGGGGTCCTTCATGTGGGTTCCTCCCTGGTAGATTTATGTCCGGCTAAACCCTATGCAGTCATGGCTAAATCTACGAGAGATAAAGCTCGAATCTATCCGTTTTCCAGAAATTCGGAGATTGCCCGGTTTCCAAGAGGTCGGAGATTGCCATGCTCATTACATTCGCTCGCAATGACGCAAGAGGCTTGACCCTACATGTCTTCGCGAGGAGGTTGAAAACCGACGCGGCGATCTCCAATCTATCCGTTCACCAAGGAGTCGGAGATTGCCACGCTCATTACATTCGCTCGCAATGACGGGATTCCGAATATCGTAGTAAGGAGGACCCTCTATGGTGTTTTGCGGAGGAGGATTTGTCTCTCATCCGCCCGGACCGCCTCATTATAATACTTCTTAAAAGCAAGATACTGATCCGGAGGAATCACACTCATCTTGTTCACCACGCGACGTTTGCAAGTAATAACCCCATCAGCATATTTGAGGTCCACCTGATACTCTGCCATCTCAGAACTCAAGCTCAGGGTTTCCTCCAGATCCAGGGGCTCAAAACCAGCAGGCAGGATGATGCTAATTTCTTCCCAGACTGTATCCTGAGATACCCGGTAGAGATAATCATACTCCCGGTCTTCTGTGGATAAGGAGCGACGGGAAACCAGATTGTCTGTCCAGGGAATTTTTAAGAGTTTCATGCTGCTGGCATCAACCAGATAGTGGGGTACAGAAAAGCTATAGAAGAATTCAAGCTTCTGCCCCACCGTGTGAACATCTTCAATGCTGAAGGCATTCATAACCAGATTGGGATATTCTTTGGACAGGTCTTCAGCCAATTCGTCGAGACGATCTTTATCACCCATAAAGCGGTATGTATTTCTAAACGAAGCACCTGCCGACCCCGATTTTACAGTATTTCTTTCGATGATAGCTGAGTTGTCCTCGCTGAGAGTTACCTTGGAAACGCGTTTGGTCAGGCGGGGTGAAAAATAGTCCGGCGTAAGATAATGGGGTGCTTTTGTTCCTGGAATAATACTCAATGCAAAGGCATTTCTGTCCCCAGCAGGTACGGAATGGATGGGATAATTCTGAGCCGTCAAATCCATATACAGCACACCCCCAGCGGTTTCTACACCGGCAATGGCGTGATTGAACTCGATGGCAGGCAGGATGTCTTTATTCAGGCCTTCTTTAAAGGTGTTCACCAGCACATAGTGGGCAGGAATCCCGGCTTCCTTCAACATGGAAATACACAGGGTGGCCACATCCTTACAATCACCGATTCTCTGAACCAGAACGTCTCTGGCCTTCTGAGGAATCAGACCGGATTGCCTGAAGGACACGCTGCTGTATCTGATGTTTTCAGTAATGTAATTATAGATCAACTCGATTTTTTCCATCTCGGTGAGATCTGCTTTTCCCGCCAGCAATTCGGCGACGACTTCTTGAACTTCATAGCTGCTGCGGGTCTTGGTTTTGGCCAGATCCAGATACCAGTCAACCAGATACTCCCAGTCCGGAATGGTTGAAATAAACAGCATCTTGCCATAATCATCCAGATTCTTGGTGTTGTACTCAGACTCCACCGCAGGTTGATCATAGAGGACCCATTCATGGAGCATGCCATCTTTGGTCTTGGAGATTTCAGCTTCATCTGGCATAAACTGAGTTTTGGTTTGAATGGAATATCCCTTGGGAATCAGCAGGGAATATTTGCGCTCTTTCACCGGGAAAAAGAAGTTGAAATGAACCTCTTCCCAGAGATGTTGAGACAGTCGACCCTGGTTGTAATTCTGAACCCGCCATTTGATGTAGATGTGATCGTTGGGCACCAGCGATTTAAAGACAACCTTGCCATTATTTTCATCAGCCTTGATCTCAGTTCCATCGGCTTTCAGAACCACAGCCTTTTCAATAATAAGGACCTCTGAATAGCTGTTGTAGGCCAAGTTATATTCTTTAAAGCGATCAATACCATCCATGTTAAATACCTTGAGCAGTACTTCATTTTGAGCTTCAGAAGCACCTTCCTCATAGACCACCCGACGTTTGTTGTCTACCAGATAGACAGCGTCATCATTGGGATATTCATCAGCTCCCGGGCTGGCTTTTAGCATGGCATCGATATCTACAGTGGCAAAATTTGCAAAGACGGATTGTTTGCCTTCCAGCTCTCTCAAATGAGATCTGGCATCATAATCTGTGGCTGAATAGGTAAGTGCATTTTTATAGGCTTTGATGGCATCAGATTTTTTGCCGGCGCCCTGGTGAATCTCAGCCTGTGTGGACCAGAAACCAGAGGTGTTAGGGCTGATTTCAAGACCGTGGTTCATGTAATTCAAGGCCTTCTCATAATCCTGAAGCTGCAGAAAGGAAGTGGCCAGTTTATAGTAAACCCCTGATGCGCTGGGTTCTCTTGCCAGCAATTTATTGAGGGTGGCTTCATAGTTTTCCACATCTGATGACTGGAGATAGATGTCGGCGAGCTGGAGATAGGCATCTGTGGTACGTCGCTCAGTCAGGAACTTATTATAGATATCAATAGCGCCATCATACTGCTGAGTGGTTCTCATTGAAAACACGGCTGAGAGGTAAACCATGCTCCAATCCAGGGGATGCTCTTCATAACCCTGTTTCAAAAATGCCAGAGCTTCTTCAACCTGTCCCCTGGTGAAGGCCAGGTTCATCTGCATGAGATAGGAGTCTGATGCCTTGGGCCGCAACCCCACATAGCGACGCATGATTTCGGCTGCTTGATCCACATTCTCGGCATCGATATAATCAGAATATTTTTGATTGAGAATCATGGGGATATCTGGGTAGAGGTCATAGATCTTGGCCACGGTTGAGGCCATGTTGTCATACTTCTCACCCCTCAGATAAGCCTCATAAAGAGAATTGTCGACAATGATGGCCTCAGGCATATAGTCTGCGGCTCTGCGCAGGGTCAGCTCGGCTTTAATGGCTTTATCATTTCTCAGGTAGCAGTCTGCCAGAAGAAGATAATTTTCAATATGGGTGGGGTTGGCCTCAATCAGGTTCTCAAAATAAACCTCTGCAAAATTACGGATGCTTTTCAGGGGGGCTCCGGGTTTTGACGGGTATTTTTTGGGCTTGGTTTCATACTGCAGATCGGTGAGAGCGTCACCTCTTTTATCGGTAATGCGGACCAGAAAATTGCACTGGGTGATTTCGGAATAGCCACACTTGATGAGAAGTCGATTCCAACCTTTTTGTAATTCTGTTTCAACAATGTAGGTGTCGAGGTCGTTATTCCTTTCTTCAAAAACAGAGATAATCTCTTCATCATTTAGAATGGTTTTCACAGATCCTGAGGTACCCACACGAACATGCACCACCTGCTTTTCCGGTGAGTAAACAAATGTATTGCCGTAGTAAATGGCGTCTTTGCTTCCAAAATAATGGGTGAGATCAACCCAGTTATCGTGACGGAGGTTGCTAATATGAAACCATTGGGCGGGTACACCCCTTTTGCCAGTATACTTCTTTTTGAATTTGAACTCCAGCTCCGGTTGAAAGACCTTCTCAAAGCCAGAAGCTGAAATGTTTTCAAAGGGACCAATAAGTGACCATTGGGTAATGGCCCCCAGCTTGGCATAGTGCTGCGTGGCCACATCGTGATCCCCATACTCTTCCAGATAGCGTCCCATACGGCTGATGGCTCCGGCTTTCATGATGCCCAGGTCATCTGCGCCTTCCGCCAGCCCGGGAATGAGCTTGGAGAGTCCTCGATCTTCTGCAGGATCGATAACCAGCAGTCCTCTCTTGGTATAGAAGGATGCAAAGATATAGGGGTTGGGGTCCTCGAGATGGGTTAATGCGGTTTCATAATGATCCCAGGCCTCTTCATTTCTTTCAGAGAGTTGCAATAAAAAGGACAGTGCCAGATAGGGTCTGGGGTTGGTTTTATCTTTTTTAATGGCCTTTAAAAATGATTTCTCAGCGGCATCAAGATTATTGGAGGAAATTTGCTCCCAGCCTGTGTCTACCAGGTTGGTGCTGGCAGGCTTATAGGCTAAGGAGGGTGATCCAAAAATTAACAGCATCAGGCAATTGGTGAGAATTCGATTTAGTTTCACAGCTTTTTTTCCTTTAAAAATTGGCCTGGGCTGATCGTCCAGACCGATGCCCATTCTGCTTGTTTCCTTTTACACAAAACGGGGCTTAAAAAATTGAGCCCCGTTCTGTATCATTATCGTTTTGTAGATTCTTGTCTTTGAATATCTGTGGTTAAGAGCCAGAAGTTTCTTCCACAACTTCCGGTTCTGGAGTGGTCAACTCTTTGTGCATCTGTTCCAGATCTTTTATAAAGACAGATTTTGAAAAGGCAGCATTACCAAGAATAAATTCGATCTTTTCTGTTTTTGTGGCGAGTTTGTTTTCAGCCAGGGCTTTTTTGGCCAGAAGGGCAACTGCCACATCTGCGTCTGTTTTGGAAACATTTTTTGCATGGATCCAGCCAGCGTTCTGATTTTTCTCTCCCACAACCTCAATCCAGTCACCAGCTACCTTGGTGACGGCCAAAATCTCCATGGGTTCGAAGACATCCTTCGTTTCTGTTACCAAATCTGGTCGACGATAAATGGATTCTTTTATAACGGATACTGCAGGAAAGGCGTCCGTGGCCAATAGACTATTTGATGCCCAGCCCGTCGTGCCGTCAGATAGTTTTATATTGAGAAAGGTAATGTTTTTTAACGTGTCAGTTGATGAACCGCCCAACCAGATCACTTTTTCTCCAAGCGCCATATTTGACACAACATCTGAATTCAATGTAGGTTCTGATCTCAGGACACCTTCATCCCAGATACATACTGTAGGGATTGCTTTAGGTGGTTCGACTGACACTTCCTTTTTTTCGCACCCCATAATCAAAATGGCAAAAGTAGCTACCAACAGGATAAGATTTGTTTTCTTAAACACGACAACCTCCATAATTCTGTTTGAGTTTGAGAACAGGGCGCTTGAGGTAACAATTACTTTGCAACCAATGTAATTCACCCGATACTTGAAATATTTTTGATCTCTTGCTGATGTAGATATTACTTCCCCGACTTATTAAACGTAATGTAAATATATTCGGAGTGACCAAATTTAAAAGGGTTGATAGTTAGAAATTAGCGGTGAGACGTTTTTGAGGTGATGAGTTATGAGTTAGGTTCAGCAGGCAGGGGCTGGACGTTGGGGATTGCCAGGCTGCGTCCATAATAATACACGGGGCTCGATCCTACATGTCTTCGCGAGAAGGCCAAAGGCCGACGACGCGATCTCGGGCTGTCCGATCTCCAAGAAGCCGGAGATTGCCGCACTCATTGCATTCGCTCGCAATGACACAAAGGGCTAACTCCTGCATGTCTTCGCGAGGAGGTCGAAGGCCGACGCGGCGATCTCGGACCATCCGCTTTCCAAGAAGTCGGAGATTGCCACACTCATTGCCTTCGCTCGCAATGACACAAAGGGCTAACTCCTGCATGTCTTCGCGAGAAGGTTGAAAACCGACGCGGCGATCTCGACTCCCTATTGTGGCTCGTCACTACCCCAATAGTCAAAAGCCAAATCTCTCCATTCGGGATTTATTGATTCCACTAACTCATCTTTTTTCTTTCTTGATCCAGCCTTTATCTGTTTTTCTCGAATAATAGCATCTGATATATCCTCAAATTCTTCAAAATAAACAAGCTTGTGGACTCTGTATCTTGAAGTGAAGGATGATGGTTTATGATTTGACTTGTGATCCTGCAAGCGAACCTCAAGATTACTTGTCACCCCTGTGTATAGAACAGCATTGTTTTTATTCGCCAGTATATAGACAGCACATGCCTTTGCCATTATTATCTCCAGCGTTTGAGGGTTTATAGGTCAAAAATAAGCTGCTTAATCAATAATACAATAATGAAACATTTGACTGGTCCTCGCGATGAGTCAAAGGGCTTGACTCTACATGTCTTCGTGAAGGAGGGAAACGACTGACACAATCTCGGGCTGTCCGATCTCCAAGAGGTCGGAGATTGCTACGCTCATTACATTCGCTCGCAATGACAGAAAGGGCTTAATCCTACATGTCTTCGCGAGAAGGTTGAAAACCGACGAAGCGATCTCGGGCTGTCCGATCTCCAGGAGGCCGGGGTAATTGATTAGCGCTGCAGCTGGCAGGCACTATGACTGTGAAGGTGGATTAGGGGTCAAGCTGAGAATTCATTTTTTCAGCATGGGCTCTGGTTTCTTTAAAGACCTCTTCAATACTGTCTTTGCCCAGGACGTCAACCAATCTTCCCAGACCAAAAGGTACAGGACCTGGATCAGAATATACATAGTACTGAACCAGGGCAGTGTCCTCGCTTTGCTCTATAATAAGCCAGTAGCCCCTGGTGTCCCCGATGGTTTCCATTGCCGTAAGACCCGGCCAGACCACGAGGTGCCATTCAATTTTCCAGACACGTTCGTCAAGTCTGGTGGGTGCAATTTTGATGCGGTATTTTTTGGTAAAGCCCAGCATGGGTCTCAGGATATAATTGAGGGTGGTCTCATCCCCCGTCTCATGGACGATTTCAATTTTATCCACAGCTGACATAAACAATGGATAGGCTTCATAATCAGATAATAGCCCCACCAGGAGCTCACTTGAAGCGTGGATCAAACCAATGGTCTCAATGGTCTGTCCTTTTTCAGGGGTGGTTTCGAGCTCCCGTATGACAATTTTGCCAGCCTCGATACTTTGCTTCTCTTTGGTGCTTAACCTTGGGTTATAGTTGGAACTTTGAGGATAGAGGATGCCTGCTAAACCAGCGACGATCATAATAAGGAGACTCTTTTTCCACAGACCTGGCAATATCACTTAATCAATTCTCCCATAATCATAAGAATTTCATTAAAAGGTCTCTGGTGGCCAAAATTCCTTCGTGCTCGGTGAGCCGGTCTCCCTCATACTCAATACCGAGATAGCCATGATAGCCTGACTCCAGAACAATTTTGATAAGGCGATTATAATCAAGGTGCGTCTCGTTTCCCTGTGAGTCAAAATCATGTGTTTTTGCACTGACTCCTCTGGCAAAGGGCATCAACTCTGCCACACCAGCATAAACATCATACTGCTCGGTATCACTCACCTGGAAATTTCCAAAATCAGGCAGGGTTCCCAGGTTGGGGTGGCTGGCCAGTTCCATAACACCGGCAAGCCACCGTCCATTACTGGTTAAGCCACCATGATTTTCAACAATTACATTGATATCGAATCCCTGAGCATATTCAGCCAGGCGATTCAGGCCATCGGCCACCAACTTTTGCTGTTCGTCATAACTGCCGACACTCCCGGCATTGACTCGAATGGAATGACACCCCAAACATTTAGCCGCCTCTATCCATTTAAAGTGGTTTTCAACGGAGGTTTGTCTCATGTAGATATCCGGATCTCCCAGGGCGCCTTCATGGTCACACATTATCAGCAGGGATTGTACGCCTTCTCCATCTGCGCGAAGCTTCATTTCCTTCAAATACTTCTCATCCCCTGCCCGATCATAGAAGAAGACATTCACATATTCCACTGCTCCAATGCCATAGACCTGGCGAGCGGTGCTGGCAAAATCAAGATGATCAAGCTTGCCCTGAAGGACAGAACGTGGATCGTTTTTGAGTGCTTGTTCCCAGGTCCCCCACTGGTTCCTGTCCAATCCAGCGCCAAAGATGGAGCGATGCAGGGACCACTCTGCCAGGGATATTTTGAGGCGGGATTCTGGGGGATGTGGTAGTTTTAAACACCCCGTCATGGCCAGGCTCGGACCTGCAAGCGCCAAAGATTTCAAGAAAGTCCTTCTGTGAATATTATCTGTCATCCTCAGATGCTTTATAGCTCGAGTACTGACATTACTGGCATATGATCTGATGGAAAATAGCCCTCAAAGGTGTCTGATAAGGTGGCATGTTTCAGCACGCCGAATTGGTTGCTCACAAAGATGTAGTCGATGGGCGGTTCCATAGTTTTCAAAGTCTCCAGGTCAAATCTGTTGAAGGTCCTGCTGGGACCATGATGGGGAGACTGAGATTTGGTTTTGGCGTCAGTTAATAAAGCCGATCCAGTGAGAATTCTGTAAGGTTCCGAATCTGGATGTGTATTGAAATCGCCCGTGACAATCACAGGGGAACTGTCAGCGATGGATTGGATTCTGGTCAAAAGAAGTCTGGCGCTTTCCTGGCGGGCTACTTCCCCGCGATTATCAAAATGGGTGTTAAACAGGAAAAATATTTTTCCTGTTTGAAGATCTTGAAACTGGGCCCAGGTCACAACCCGAATATACGCTGCATCCCAGCCCAGTCCTGGTTGCTGGGGATGCTCAGATAACCAGAAGGTCTCTTCCTGCAATACTTTGAATCGATGCTTTAAATAGAAGATAGCCATATACTCACCTGCCTGTTTTCCATCATCGCGACCCACACCAATCCAGGCATACTCCGGGAGACGTTGAGACAAATCACTGACCTGGCCCTTCAAGGCTTCCTGAACGCCAAACACATCAGGCTCATAAAATCGGATCATGCTGGCAGCCATCTCTTTGCGATTGGGCCAGGCATTGTCCCCGTCTGAGGGCAGATTAATGCGAACATTAAAGGTCATGACGTCCAGTTCTTGGGGTTGCTCATTAACCGGGGAGCATGCTATGAATAGGATTCCCAGGAGGAGCGATAGGATTGGCAATAATGGTTTCATGATTTTTCCTGAATGATTTGTGCTGATTCCAGCGCATCAATGACCATCTGTTCCGAGGGCATACCCGATGCCCCATAGCTTCGTCAGGTGAAACCGCCGAAGGCATCTCCCCTGGCTGATGGGTCTATATCCACACCATTGACCCGAACGGTGGGACTTCCAATAAAGTTCCACTCCATAATTTGGTCAAGGGTATCGATTTGCACCGTTGTCAAATCAATTATGACCCCCAGCTTTTGAGCGACGTCCTGAACGCGTTCAATAGTCAGAGGCGTCCGGAGACAACTCTCTGAATAAAGTACTTGAACCTTAATAGGAACGCTCATTCTCCATTCCTGCTAACACTCCGTATTGATTTCTGCGATACAATCCCTGTGGTAAGCTGTCTCTGTTGAGGTTAATAGCTATCCCATTTCTCTATGCGTTTATCACGATAGCTGAAAAAGAGTTCGTCTTGTTTAAAACATAGACCAACCACGGTAGAATCTACAATGCTTTCGATGTGTTCCACCTCGAAAGCCTGATCCAGAACAATCAGGGCATCTGTGTGTGTAGTATCCACGCCCAGCAGGAAGAGGGACCCATTGTAAAATTCCATGGCATAGACACCATTGGCACCCCGCTCAATAAAGTCCATAGAAAAATACTTATCCCCACCTGCGGTCAGGTCCCCACTTTTCGAGAGGGTCCGTAATCTATATTGGTCTAGAGCAAGTCGATTTCTATACAGGGCCAGCAATGAATCCTTTTCTCCATCATAGGCCAGACCACTGGGCTGCCAGTTATCCTCAACATAATCCATTGATGTATAGGCTTTTTGTGCAATGGGTGAACACTTGAGTATGAGATTGGTGTTTCTGGATTGCAAATACAGGTCAACCCCATCATTGGTAATGGCGATGTAGCCCTGACCATTCATATCCAGATCATAACTTCCATCTATATAGTAATCTCCAGATGAGTTTTCCTTAAACCTTAACAGGTCTATCTGTGAGCCGGCGTGACCAGACAAATCATAATTGGTTGAAAAGAAATGACCGTTTAGCTCTGTAATATCAGAAATGTCATCATAATATGTGTTTTTGTCAGTCTCGATATAGAGATCATCTTCACAGGAAAAAAATAGGAGAGCCACTGGTATCAATCCTATGGCTAACTGCTTCACTTTAAATTTCATAATACACCTCATAACTTCATAGTTACCTGCAAACCTCGTGGTCTTCATGCCTGGGGATCAACACTCCGTATTGCTTACAGCCAGACCTCCCAGGGAGGTTTCCTTATACTTTTCCGACATCTCCAGACCAGTCTGCTTCATAGCTGCAAGACAGTTATCCAGGGACATATAATGCTGTCCAGTTCCCCGTTTGGCCAGTGAGGCAGCCGTATAGGCCTTAATTGCCCCAAATCCGTTGCGTTCGATACAGGGGACCTGTACCAATCCGTGGACGGGGTCGCAAGTCATACCCAGATGATGTTCCAGAGCAATTTCGGCGGCATTCTCGATCTGTTCGCTGGTGCCACCGCGAACCGCACAGAGTCCTGCTGCTGCCATGGATGATGCAGAGCCCACTTCTCCCTGACAGCCCACTTCGGCTCCAGAGATGGAGGATCTCATTTTGATGATGCCGCCAATAGTGCTGGCCACCAGTAAAAAGTCTCTGATCTGCTCCTGGGTTCCATCCTGATGGACAAGGAGGTAGTACAAGATTGCGGGGATTACTCCGGCGGCTCCGTTGGTTGGGGCCGTCACCACCATATGTCCAGCAGCATTCTCTTCGCTGACAGCCATGGCATAGGCACATAACCAGTCTGTCACATTGGCCCCTTCTGGATCTGCCAGGAGTTGATCATGGAGCTTTTTTGCTCGACGTGAAAGATTGGGACTTCCTGGCAGGGCACCTTCGGCTTTGAGGCCGTTTTCTATACATGTCCTCATGGCCAGCCAGATGGCATCCAACCCCTGATCCAGGTCATTTTCTGAAAGATATTCACGTTCATTTATACGCTTCATTGTAGCGATAGATTTTCCACTATCCCTGGACATTTTTAACATGTTGTGTCCAGACCCGAATGAGAAGGGACAGACCAGGGCCGACTCCATCTGCAAGGGGGCAACAATATCATCAATTCCATCAAGTGTTTTGATAAAGCCGCCGCCAATGGAAAAGTAGGTTTTTGTGAGAAGGATTTCACCGGTATCCCCGATGTATTCAAAGATCATCCCGTTGGGGTGTTGGGGCAGGGTTTCCTGGCGATCAAAAATAATATCTGTTTCGGGGTTAAATCCACAGACCGCTCCAGCGGTGAGGTGGGTTTTGGAACTCAGTTCATCTACCAGAACATCCACATCAAGAGAGGTGAGATCCTGGGGTGCATAGCCATGAAGTCCCAGCATAATGGCGCGATCTGTGGCGTGTCCCTTACCGGTATAGGCCAGGGAGCCCTTCAGGGTACAACGGATCTTTGAATTCACCATGGGTTGGGATAGAACTTTGTCTAAAAAGGTTCTGGCGGCCAGCATGGGACCCACAGTATGTGAGCTGGAGGGACCAATCCCGATAGTGAAAAGGTCCAGGGCGCTTATGAACATGGGATCTCTCATGGGCATCCAATATCAGGATAGATTGATGATGCTACAAGGGTAGGTTGAGGTGCTGGGGTATCACAACACCCGAATTAATTCGGGTGTTTGAGATAGCCATTAGCTCACTGCCAATGCTTGATGGAGTTGGCATAATATTCCAGGAGAACCAAAGCTTCCCCCTTGGGTCGGATAAGGGTTGCTTCAACATCCACCAGTCGACGTCCAATTAACATGGTTAAAGCATTGTTTAAAACACCTTCGCTGGCAGCAGATGAAATATCAATGGGAGCACCTTTCCTCTTCAAAGATTCAATTTTTTGCAGAGCTAGAGCTTTGAGGTCAAGTTCGCTTTTCCACACATTCTTGTTTTCCAATAACACCTCGGAAAGCAGGGCAATGGGTAAAATGGGAATCACGTCGGCAATATGCTCCATGAGGGTATCGGCTAATTTTTTGACCTGCTCAAAGCGGTTGATGGAATCCATTTCGTCAAACTTAACCCCGTGGGTATCACAATATTGCTTAACAGAAAGGGGGTGACCAAAATTGACGCTGGCATACCCAAAACGACGCCAGCGGACTTTTCTGGAGAGTAATAGCATCTTGGTGGCAAAGGCCAGAGTGGTTTTTATGACATACCATTGGTTGCGACGCTTGGCATGTGGATTCAACCCCCTGATGAGGGTGCGATCTTCCACGACACGGTCATAATTGATCCCCACGGGAACAAAGACGATATCCTTATCAAATTCAGGATGGAACTCCCTGAGCATGTAGTCCATGAATCCCAGTTTAGGCTCCAGGAGAGCGCCCGACTTGGTTAAACCCCCTTCCGGGAAGACGGCCTGACAGACACCGGCTCTGGTGGAAAGGTGAACATAGCGCTCCAGCACTTTTCTATAGAGGGGGTTCTTGGAATTTCTTCTTACAAAAAAGCCACCCATGGCTTTTAACAGGGTTTGCAGCGGCCAAATTCTAGCCCATTCCCCGATGGCATATGACAGGGCTGTCTTCTCAGCTACCAGGAAAGAAACCAGGACATAATCCATATTGCTACGGTGGTTCATCACAAACACAACCGAGGCATCTTCAGGAATGTTCTTGAGTTCTTCGGCATCGTAAAACCCAACACGAACCCTATAAATGAGGCGGGCGATATTTCGAGCCAGCCAGTATCCAAAGCGGAAATAGATATAAGCATTGAAGGCCGGGACAATCTCATGGGCATAATGTTTGGCCTTTTCCTGAGCCACCGTTTGGGGCATGTCATTCTCAGTGGCATAGACTTTAATCGCTTCAATCACCTGGTCATCAAAGACGAGTTGATCGATGAGTCCCTGTCTGCGGGTAAGCTGGAAGGGCCGAATAGCGATGTCCAGTCTGGAGCTGACTTCATCCATAACCTTTTTCACCCGTCGCCGGAGATACCAACGCAAACTTGGCATAAGCAGGCGATCCAGGACCATGATGCCTGCGAACAGCACAAGAATGATAAATGCCCAGGATGGAAGTGTAATGGTGTTTTCCAAAATGTCTCCTCGCCCCCGAAGTTATGATTTTACACCAGGTAGTGCCCTCAGGCAATCATTTGTTTCCACCAACCCTGCAAGCGTTTGAGGTGTTGCCCCTGGACCATAACAAGATGATTTCCCAGGGGTGATTTCAGCAAATCGCTGACTTGACCCTCCTTGATTTTGATTTCGACCTGTGTGCGACACAGATCTTCGGCCTTGCCAGATTTGATAATATCTCCCTCTGCCAACCACAACTGCTCCATCTTTTTTCCACCAATACGTAACAGGGTCACGGGTCCATTGGCGATGGTGCCCTGTATGCCCACCCCGAGGTTGGATTCAAAATGAGATCGTAAGCCATAATCCCGAACCATGCTCCGCGGTACGGTGCAGTGTGCCAGTATGATTCTGTTACCGACCTCGTCTAGCTGTGCTGGATTTGCCATCCAGGGTACCTGTCCGGTGAGCTTTTTGGCCCACATGAGACCCACGGTGCTTACCAAATCTCCCTCGCAACCAGCGATAATACCATCGTCTGTCAGCTGAGATAAACCAAAGCAGCCCGTGGTTTCAAGTCCCAGAACCAGATCAAAACAGCGAATGGTGAGGGCATCAAGCTCATATTTGTCGATGACTTTCTTCAGTGCCAGATAGACCCTAACAACATTATCGATATCTGCCAGAGAAACTTCCTGTATCTCCGTGGCGCCCTCTACCAGGGGATCCCGGACGGCTGGAATAGCATCCGCGGGAACTTCCTTTACCAAACTGTTGATCTCATCCATGGATACAGGAACAACCTCTGGTCCCCAGGTCTCCTTTACAACTGATGCTGCTGGACTGCTGGCAACCAACCAGTCAGAAGGTGTACCAAGCAATCCGATTCGTGCCCGCTTTAACTCGGCAGCGATCTTGTGGTCCGTGAGCACATCCTGGATTTTTTTGAGTCCAGTTGAATCACTTGAATTGGTTAGATAAAGGACCTGACCCCGGGCACCCTCTTGTTGAAGTCGGGCCAAAACCTCCAGGGATGCCGGAAGTGAGTTGTTGGCGGGATATGCCACCACAAGCACTGGTTCATCTTGAACGAACTTTCTCCGTTGCTCACGAATATCTAAAAGAACCTGTTCGGTGCCGCCTGTAGTCATAAAGTAAACAAGGGGCTCCGGGTCATTCAGGTTCTCTGGTGATACTTGCCTTCCACCAAGCTGCTGAAACGCTGACGCATAGCTTTTCATGCTCGCCTGAAAGGGTTCACCCTCTGGGATAAATAGAGAGTTTACAAAGATAAATCCAAACCGATGTGTCATACTTATTCCCTACTCATTGTTCAGTTCGTCACATTCTTCCGATGCCGCTGTTTGATCCAATCCGCTTTATCTACATCAGGTTTCTGGTAATTTTCAAATAAATCAAGAAGGCTAGAGGGATCATCGTGAACCAGCAACATATGGCGGTGCTCCTTCTGCATGAAGGATTCAGCCACAGCATGATCCAGAAACTCAAGCAGTTTTCCATAATAGTTCTGGATATTTAAAACCCCGGATGGTTTGGTGTGAATCCCCAATTGCCCCCAGGCCAGGGCTTCGAAGAACTCTTCAAACGTTCCCAGCCCACCTGGCAATGAGATAAAACCATCTGACAATTCATTCATGAGGGATTTACGTTCATGCATGGTCTGGACCACCCGGAGATCCTGCAGCTCCTTATAGGCGACTTCCTTTTTGACCAAACCCTCAGGAATAACACCAATCACTTCCCCGCCCCCGGAGAGAACCGTACTGGCAATCTGCCCCATGCTGCCCACATTGGCGCCACCATATACAAGACCAATACCACGGGCCACCAAAGCTTCACCAAGATCAGTAGCAGCCTGGAGATATTCAGGCCGAGCGCCTTCACTGGAACCACAAAAAACACAAATTCTATGTAGTTTTTCCATTGACTGCTCAGTCAGAACGCTTGATTAAGTCATGCAGGGTATCATCTGTGGCTAAAAACCCAACAGTCAGTCGAGTTGCACCAACCTTAAGCAGACTCACCATGCCTTCACGATCCATACTACTTCCTGAGGCCACGATATCGAGGTCATCGCCCAGCACAAAACGCATGAGGGACACGTTTTCCGGTGGTGCCCCAGGGCCAGCGAAAGCCGTTGACGCCTTAACAGCATCAGCACCTGCTTCGCGGCACAACATGCAGGCGATGATAACCTGCAATGGTTCCAATAGGGCCATTTCCAGAATTATCGTCAGATCGGCTTCTGGACAGGCATATCGGACGGCCCGCATTTCTTCAAAGACTTCCTGGAAGTTGGAGGTCTTCAGTAAACCACTATTGATGACCATGCTGATGTTCCTGGCTCCCTGCTCAACCGCCAGCTCGGTTTCGGCCACCTTGATTTTGGAATGATTTGCTCCCAATGGAAAGCCTACAACAGTCCCAACCGGGACAGTACCACCCAAGACCTCTACGCATCGCTCTACATGTACGGGATTCACGACAATGCCTGCAACGCCATATTCCTGGGCAAACTTACAAAGCTTGTTGACTTCAGAAATGGAGGCATCTGCTGTGAGCAGGTTTAATTCTATAATAGTGGCAAGGGCTTTATCTGGAGACCATTCAAAAGGTGTAGAGACTCCCCTGCTGTCCTGCCAGTTGGCCAGGAGAACTTTTGCTCGCTTATGGTATTCTTTGTTTACCAGATTCATTCCGGCAGGTCCCTTCCCTCTGTAATAAAGCTATAGGTTTCAGCCCGCCTTCGCCCAGCTTCGGTATAGCAGGCTACTTCCTGAAACAGGCTCGCGTTGTTCGCTAACAGTATCCATCCACATCATTTTCTGTTTTTGATCCCGCCAAAGGGTAACACATCGAAGACCCCGCAGCAGGAAACACGAAGTGTCGGGATAAGTCAGCTTGAAGGCCGTGTTAGACACATTATTTTTTACCGATTTAAGGAATTATTTTGAAAAGTAATTAAGGCATTATGGATTTGAGGCTGAAGACTAAGAATTCTGTATTGCAAAAACCTGAGGATTGTCGAAAAGTCCTTCCACTCAGATAAAAATGTTTCAGGACCAACCAGTAGCTCTTTTGCTTCTTCCATAGTGGCACTTATGTACTCATTTAGAGATTTTGTTAATATTTCCTTTTCTAAGGCCTCAATTATTTTTTCAAGCTCGTTTTTTTCTAGCCAGATTCCTTTACAGAAAGCACAATAATCGATTTCAACTTTTGTCTCATCATAGTCAAGAACATCCATGGATTTTTTGCAGCTGGGACAATTAGTCCTTTTTGCTGTTGGTTTGCATTTCTCAGGATGTTTCAATATGTCAAAGTCCATCCAGTTTAGATCAGAATCAATCTTATCTTTCATTTGCTTGAGTTCATCATCCTCAAACCAGATTCCTTCACATTTTCCACATTCTTCTATCTCAATCCCTTGAATACGTTTCGGGTGTAATTCAATTTTGCAGTTTGGACAATTCACTTCAACTCCTATTAGCTTAGATCTATCATTGTTAAATAATTGTGTCTAACTTCTGTTTGGTCTGAAAAATAATCCCCCGCTTCACGTATCAAAGGATTAGGAAAGTCTGTCTTTTTATAAAATTTTGATGAGTCTGGTATCGATTATCAAGACGGTATTGGGGCCAATGCGTTTGCCGCTGCCGCGTTTGCCCCAGGCCAGGTCAGGTGGGACAAAAAATCTGCTGCGTCCTCCAACGCTCATGAGGAGCAAGCCCTCTCGATATCCTGGTATGGCTTCTTCAAGGGAAAAGCGAGCCGTCTCGTCAGTCTTGTAGGTGTCATCTATGAGGGTTCCATCAATGAGGCTGATGCGTTGATGAACTTCAACCCAGTTGTGGGCCTGTGGATGTTCTTCCGAACCTGCTTCAATTTCCAGGATCTGTAATCCGGAGTCTGTGACCAGCACGCCTGGCTTCCCTTGATTCTTCAAAAGAAAGTCGTCGCTAATCTTGCGGTTAAATCCAGAGGAACCCTTTGTGGTCTTCTTGCCCCGGGCCATAATTAACTTTCTTCTACAATGAGATAGATTTTATCCCGGCGGGTTTCACTATGAAACACTTCTTGCAGGATCAGATTGAAGATCAAGTGCCCGTAGAATTGTGCCGATCAGCATACTTTTGGACTACCTCAAGTATGATTCCGCTTAGCAAGGGCTTTGTAAAATATTCTACTGCACCAGCCTTCAGGGCTGCTTTTCGATCATGCTTAAAAGCATGTGCAGTTATGACGATGGGGGCTGGTTTTTCTGGATAAGTCTTGATAATGTGCCTTATCAAGTCCAAACCATCCTCACCACCCGGTAATGAAATATCAATTATGGCGACGCTGAAAACTCCTTCTTTCAGGACATTTTTCGCCTCTGCCACAGTGGAAACCACATGCACATCATATAGCTCTCGAAGTATGTGCTGATAATAATTTTGTGATGAAACATCATCTTCAACTATGAGTACGGCATGATTTCTCTCAGACATGCTCATTCTCCATCTTTGGGAAAGATGAGTGTGAATGAGGTCCCTACATTTTGTTTGCTCTCTAACTCAATCTCAATATTATTCAGGTTAAGATAGTGTTTGGTAAGCGCCAGCCCCAACCCGATTCCCTGATAACTCTTAGTATACCCCTCACTTTCCTGTGTATAGGGCTCAAATATCCTCGTTTGATACTCCTTTGAAATTCCGATTCCAGTATCCGTGATTGACAGGGTCTTGTGGGCGCCCCTCTGCCCGAATGTCAACTCAATAGAACCTTCATTCGTATACTTGATGGCATTATCAGTCAAATTGGTAATCGCTTCATAAATGCAATACTCATCAGCAAAAATCTGAATTGCTTGTTTTGGGGGCACTATTCGAAGATCCAGAGTCTTGTTCTGTGCCTGTATTTGGAATCGCTCAACGATGAGCTTGGCAACTAAATGCGGGTCTAGCTTTCGCTTTCTGATTTTGACCGTACCCGTTTTTAAAAGAGAAATGTTTAGAATGGAATCAACGGTGCGCACCAATCGATCACCGGCATCGGAGATGTGGTTAAAAACAACGTGATCTTTTTCAGGAATGAGGTCAAGATAGCGCTGTTTCACATAATCAGTAAAACCAAGCAAGCTGTTAAGGGGAGTACGAATCTCATGTGACATGTTGGCAATAAATTGATCTTTGACCTTGTTGGCTTTGCGGGCTTCTTTGAGGGCACCTTCACGCTCACTTTCAGCCAGCTTATGCTCGGTGATATCTCTGACAATGGCAAATGTCGCTGGCTTTCCCTCGAAATCGATGATCTCGTATTTGACCTCGACATCAATGATATGGCCATCCTTTCTGCAAAAGGTGGTCTCGTAGCTGTCGGTCACAACCTCTTTGCCCTTCTTAAAGTTTAAACGCTTCTTGAGATCTTCCCTGGCTTGACTTGTAAAGATCAGCTCAAAGGACAACCCTGTTATTTCATCAACAGAATACCCTAACATTTCCGCAAAACGACTGTTTGAATAGAGGATTTTATCGTTCTGACTGATTTCAATACCATCATAGGCGTTTTCAACCAGCAAGCGGTATTTTTCTTCGCTTCTAAGTAGTTGTTCCTCTACCTGTTTGCGCTCGGTAATATCTGAGAATATCCCGAAAGCATATTTCTTCTTATCTTTTTCATAATGCATGATTGCTCGATCATGCAACCATATCCACTGACCATCTTTTCGCCTTATCCGGTATTCGATATCAAATTCCATATCTTGCTCGAATAAGTTATTATAAGACTTTTTCAGGGTGTGTAAATCATCGGGATGGACTCTCCCAAACCATAACTTTTCCCCACCCTTATATAGTTCATCTGGTGTATAGCCATAAACAGTTTTAATATTTGGGCTCATAAACATAGTTTTGCCACTAGAATCAGAAGTCCAGGTTACATCAGGGATATTGTTAATGAGTAAGCGATAATTATCTTCGCTTTGCCTAAGCTTTTCATCTGCCTTTTTACGGTCGGTGATATCTCTCCAGGAAGACATTGAATGTATTATCTTACCTGATTCATCCCTCACTGAACTGACATTGAGGCTCACATCAATTTTGCCACCGTCCTTCTTTTTCAAAATTAATTCTTGATCCCGCAAAAAGCCTGTTTCATCAAAGTTTTTAACTGTTTCTTTCGCTTCATCCAGGCAATCCTCGTGATACAGTTTGAAAATGGATGCTCCCACAAGTTCATCTCTGGAATAGCCTGTTTTCCTTAGCAGGGCTTTATTGCAGAGCAAGATTTTAGCCTCGGCAGCTGAAACTGAAGCATACATATCGGGAGCATTCTCGAACAATTCTACATATTCTCTGGTAATGCGTCCCAGTGCATCCTGCTTCTCAATAAGCTCTCTGTTTCTTTTGGTCAACTTCTTGTTAAGCGTCTTGAAATATCTCGCCAGTAACTGATGCCCTTCACCTGATAATTTCTGTGCTATAGCTTGCTCACCCTTTTTTAATCCATCAAAGCTTTGCTTGATCGCAGATAGAAACGCTTCATGATCCATAGGTTTGGTTAAATATTGAGATGCTCCAAGGTGCAAGCCCAGCTCCTCATCTTCAGTATCCAGATAGGTTGCTGTATAAAAAATGAAGGGGATATGCTTCAGCCTTTCATCGTTTTTAACCCGCAGGCAGAGCTCAAATCCATCCATCTCCGGCATCATGATATCTGAAACAATCATATCTGGCGGGGTTTGCTGGGCCGCCATCAGTGCTTCTACACCATTGGTGGACTCTATGGTTTCATATCCCGCTGATTCAAGGGCTTGTCGAAGGTAGACGCGGGAATCTTCTACATCTTCAACTATTAGAATTTTCATTGCTGCTCCTTAAGAATTATTTCGAGTTCCTCAATGATTCGGAATGGATCTATGGGTTTTTCAACATATCCATTGCATCCCGCTGCCATTAGCTTCTCTCGATCTCCAGCCATGGCAAAGGATGTCACCGCCACGATGGCAATGTCTTCAACCTCTTTATTGCTTCGGATCATTTTCAGTACTTCAGTCCCCTCAATATCAGGAAGCTGGATGTCGAGGAGGACTACATCTGGCCGCAACGCCAGCGTTTTCTCATATCCCTCCATACCTGTTACTGCCTCAATTACCGTATTGCCAGCTGATTCAAGCAACTGGGTAATCAGTGACATGTTGTCTTCATTGTCTTCGACAACCAGTATGGTTTTATTCATCGTTCACACTCCTAGATCCTGAAGATTTTGCCAATTTTCTGGGGACAGAAAGCGTGAATATACTCCCTTCGCCCAAAGTACTTCTCACCGAAATCTCTCCGTTAAGCAATTCTTGCACGATCTTTTTTGTAAGATATAGACCAAGCCCTGTCCCCCCGCTTGTGATGCGTAAGGGGGACTCCAGTCTCTCAAAGGCTTCAAAAAGAATGGGGATGTCCGATTCCGAGATCCCGATACCGGTATCACGTACGGAGATTTCTACATCTTGTTCAAGCTCTGTGATGTTTACTTCAATTTTGCCCAGCTCTGAATATTTTACTGCATTGCTTAGAAGATTCAGAACACACTGTAATAATCGTTTTCGGTCAGATTCAATTTCTGGCCATGAGGACGTCATTATTGTTACCGTCAGACCTTTTTTTTCAGCCTCTCGCTGAATTGTAGTCACGGCTTCGTTGATGAGATCCCCAAGGGAAATCTTTTGTGGAAACACATCAATTCGACCAGCTTCGATCTTTGAGATATCAATAATGTCTGAAATTAGACTTAGCAGATGTTTTCCTGACTGGTAAACACGCTGGAGGTTGTCAGCCTGTCGCTCGTTTATTTCACCAGAGATGCCCTGGAGCATCATGCCAGTGAATCCAATAATGGAGTTCAGTGGGGTGCGGAGCTCATGCGACATGGTGGCTATGAACATACTTTTCAACTTGTCCAACTCCTGAAGATGCAGATTTGCCGCTTCTGCCTCCTCTTTGGCCTTTTTTAATTCTTCCTCTATCTGGTGTTGCTCAGTAATATCTAAAACGGTTCCAACCATACGAATTGCTTTTCCCTGTTCATCCAGCAGTACCTCACCCTGCTGGTAGACTGTTCTCTGGGAATTGTCAGGACGTACCAACCGATGGTCAATTCCATACGGAACACCCGTGTTCAGTGAGGCATCGATGGCTTCCTGAACCCGGGTTTGATCTTCTGGATGTATCAAGCTCATGAGGGCTTCATGACTATTGCCGAATTGAGCAGTTTTGATGTCAAAAATGTTATACACTTCATCCGACCAAATCAACGTATTTTCAACAATATCCCACTCCCAGCTACCTAAATGTGCAATTTCCTGAGCCCTGGCCAGGGATGCCCTGGCTTGCTCCAAATCCTGGGTCCTCTCTCTTACAAGCTCCTCAAGATGGTTTTGATGTTTTTGAAGCTCAAGCTCAGCCGTTTTGAGCTCAGTTATATCTCGGCTATATCCCAACAGGCCCATGACCTTATCCTGGCTATTTCGAATGATGTATTTTGAATTCAGGCTCCATCTTTCATTGCCTTCTCTATCTATAATGGAATCCTGACGATTGATCTGGGGTTGATTGCTTGCAAAAATCAGGTCCTCTTCTGCATGAAATGCTTTGGCTTCTGCTTCACCGTATAAATCAAAATCCGTTTTACCTATCAACCCGTCAGGAGAATCCTGTCCATAACGTTCTGCAAAACTCTGATTTCCCAAAATAAATTTATGATCAATATCTTTTGCAAAGACAATATCCGGTATTGTTTTGATTACTAATTGCAGCAATTGGTGCTGCTCTTCAAGCTCTTTTTCAACTCGCTTAGCCTCTGTGATATCCCTTGCGTTTCCTACTGTTCCAATGATTTGTCCTTCTTCATCATACAGAAGAGCTGTTGAAATCAGACTGGGAAATGTCTCCCCATTTTTACGTTTATTCGATATCTCACCGATAAAAATGCCGGTCTCTGTAATTTGTTTTTCTATTACCCTTGAGTATTCTGGGTCTGCATACAGTATTTCAACCGGCTGCCCAATGATTTCATCTGTTTTATAGCCAAAGGTTTTCTGTGCAGCTGAATTGAACTGAACAATGCAACGGTTTTGGTCCACGGAAACAATCATATCGAGAGAACTGTCGAACAGATTCTGAACATATTTTTTCGATTCCGTAAGAGCCTGTTCGGCTGCATCACGCTCTTTCTCTCGCTTTGCTATCTGAACCATCAAACCATTAAAGCCCCTGTAAAGTGTGCCTATCTCCTCTTCCATGCTTTCTTTTACTCTGATGGAATATTCACCAGAATCGGATACCTGCTGGATGGTTTTGGCCAATCTTAAAATGGGATGAGAAATTGATTTCTGTGTATTAGCAGACAATATATAGGAAAGCATTAATCCAATGAGAAGAAGTAGACCAGCGATTGCAATATTACTAACCAGAGATTCCCAGCGTCCAGATGCATCCAGTCGCATGGTGAGCCTTCCAAGCGTAATCCCGTCACTAGTAACCTCTCTGGTATACGTGATAAAATTGCCGCTGAAATGCTCCCCGTTTATCAAGTCTTCCTGTGAGAGAGCCTCCTGTTTTTCAATTCGCGAGTATGTGGCAAATAATTGTCCGGATGCGTCATGAATCCAGGCATTTGAAATGTTCGGCTGGGTGGCAAGGGACGATAAGACCTTTTCTGCTGCCGGAGCATCAAGAAAGTGTAATGAGGATACAGAATTTGATGCCAATATGTGTGACGAGGTTTTTAGTTGGTTTACAGAATCAATTCTATATCCTTGAAATTCATGTACCACATAATATGCGGCAAAAAGAAAAAGCAAAAGACCCGAGGTCATTACCTGGATCAGGATCAACTTGGCTCGAAGTGTCAGGTTTTGGAATTGTTTAATCATTCTTTTCCATCTGTTCATCCGCAGGTCTGATCGATTTCAGTAGTTCTGGACTGGTTATTAATCCCACCTGATCTATGGCCTTTCTGTTAATCTCAAACCAAATAAAGCCAGACTCAACCAAGAAACGCTCCTTCCCATACAAGGGAATTGCTTGTCTCGCCAACCGAGAGCGTGTAATTCATGTTGAGATTTACAAGAACCTGAAGTTCCATATGCTCTGTCATATCGAGCTCAAGAAGAGCATCGAGATCCTGATGATTTTTTTCGACAGGCAATAACTGATTGTGTTCAGGTAGTCTTGGCAATCTACCTTTCATTCGCTGTAATTTAGACAATTTGGGTGCAAGGTTCAAAAAATAACCTCTCGAGTTTCCCGTAAACTAGCAAACTTCATTGATCAATCATAGGTCTAATAGAAACAAAAGGGTATACACTCTTGACGAACAAGACTATGGGGGTGGAAAATTCGGGTTGGTTAAAGCGATAGACTTAATGCAGATTTTATCAAACTATCTTTAGTCTTCTTCTACAACCGTGAATGTTTTATCCGCCATGATCTCACCCTCTAGCTCGACAATGAGTCTCCAGGGACCACATTTATCCCCGACTGGCTCCCAGACTGTATCTCCGAGAAAGAATTGCCAGTCATTGCTTCTCACATATACAGCGCCGGTGAAGGCCGGGGTGGGATTGCCTGCCTCATCTGGAAATGGTGGGTGCTCGATAGTGAAATGAATCTGTTTGCCCCGGGCCTTTTTAATCTGGAGGATGTAACCAAACTCCACACCTGGGATAGCTGGTATTTTTTCAGTGAACTCCTGGATATCAGGCAGGTCTTTTGCCTGACGATCCCAGGCCGTATAACGTCCCCAACTCAGCATTTTCCAGGTAATCTTTGGTTTCGTCATACCTCAGGCCTGGCTAGCGCTGATCTGCTCCTGTTCCGTTGGCATATTTGATAAAATGTTGATCTGTAGTGTTTTTGTATCCTGAAAAAAAGGTTCCGGCAATAAGGTTGATCAAGGGGTCGCTCATGCCATTTAGAAAGGCATAATTCATATTGTCCGCTTCATGATGGGGGCTGTGATGTTCTCGCGATAGAAGGATACCAATTTGCGCCAGAAAGTGAGCTGCTTTTGAGTCAGATGTGTGGCACAAATAGTGTGATACTTCAGCTACAGAAGACAAAATTCCGATGTAAACCAGGGTGTGGAGCACCAGGGGGCTGAAGCTGTCATTCGTCACGAAAAACAGAGTTAGCATGAGAAATGGCACCAGCCAGATCTTGGCACCGGTTTCATTGAAGTACACCACGGGAAGTGGGTGTTTGGTGTATTTGGGGGTTTGATGATGGAGGTGGAAGTTGGCCACCAGGGGGCCATAGAATGAATTATAGCTCTCCTTGTGGTCCATAATCATGTGAATAAGACCATTCAGAAAATCTGTGAGAATGAAGGCCAGTATAGATGCCACAGCTCGTCCTGCGAACCCCAACTCTATATCCCAGATGAAATACAGGAGAACTACCTGGAGGGAGACGTTCAGGGTGGCAACCAGCCGGCCAAAAGCGGTGTAACTCTTTTTGGTTCGATACAATTCCATGGCCGCATTAAACTGGGCCTGTTTGATATTCAAATTGGTGATGTGGTCATCCTTAGTCTAAAATCTCTTGGAGGAATTGGGTGAAACGATTCCAGGATTTCTGGTCTGCATTAGCTCGATAACGCTCTGAGCCAAAAACTGTAAAAGCATGGGGCGCACCACTATAGGCTATCATTTCGTGGGGAACTTTATGGGTTTCAAGCTCCATGGCGAGATTGGCAAAATCTTCCATGCTCACAGAGGCATCTGCTGATCCATGGAGAACCAGGATTTCACCTTTGGTCTGGGAATAATCTTCGCCTTCTGGTGTGTCCAGGCCGCCATGAAAAGCGACAAAGCCCTTTAGGTTCTCCCCGGCTCGGGCATATTCAAGAATGGCGGCGCCACCAAAGCAATATCCTATGGCAACTGCGTTATCTATATTGGCTTTTTGGTTTTTAGCTGCCTTGAGAGCCCCGCGTAGACGAGTCCGCATTTTCTCCCGGTCTTGATACAGTTCGGTTGCTCTGGCATGCTTGTCCTTGAATTCTGTGGGACGGATTCCAGCCCCATAGAGGTCAGCTGCAAATACCGCATATCCAAGATCGGCCAGCATGCCGGCGCGTTTGATCTCGTAGTCTGTGAGACCATCCCAGTCATGGATAATAAGGATGAGGGGTGCTTCAGGAGATGGACTGATATAGTAGCCTTCGTATTGATCACCATCGATTTTGTAGCTGATGTTTTTACCTGAGGGGCTGCCAGCCAGAACCAGACTAAACATTAATATGGCACCAATTATATGTTTCATAAAGCGTCTCCTTTTTGACAGAAATTGAACCCTGAGAACTTTTTTAATTTAGCAGGGGATGCGCGAGATGAAAGAGGGTAGACGTTAGAAGTTAGGGGTTAGGGGTTAGGAGTTAGGAGTTAGGGGTTAGGGGTTAGGGGTTGGCGCGGAGCAATTGAGCCCCCCATTATTGTCTTTGCGAGCGAATGCAATGAGCGCGGCAATCTCCGAATTGTTGTCAGAAGGATAGGCTCGAGATCGCGTCGTCGGTCTTCGACCTTCTCGCGAAGACATATAGGAATTTGTCCTTTCTGTCATTGCGAGCGAATGCAATGAGTGCGGCAATCTCCGATTTCTTGGGGGACGGATAGACTGAGATCGCATCACTGAACCCTGAAGGCTTATTTGCTTGGAAACGCTGGCTTGACTATCAAGATTATCAGCCAGGAAGAGAGAGGTATTCAAATGTCGGATTCAGAATTTTTACATAGTGGTGATGAGAAAAAAACACAGGTGCAGTCCATGTTTGATGGGATTGCCAGTCGTTATGATTTCCTGAATCATTTTCTGAGTCTGGGGATCGATCTGTACTGGCGGAAACAGTCTGTCAGGGCGCTTGAGCTTCAAGATGGAAACAAACTGCTTGATGTCGCCTGTGGCACAGGTGACCAGGGGTTTGCTGCCCTGAAAGCTGCTGACATCGAGGTGGTGGGTCTGGATTTCTCTGCCAACATGCTGGAGCTGGCCAAAAAGAAGATCGACAAGCGCGGTCTATCTCAGAAGTTTGAAGTGGTCCAGGGCGATGCTGAGAAATTACCTTTCAAGGACAATGCCTTTGATGCTCTGAGCATCAGTTATGGTATTCGCAATGTGGGAACCATCTCTGCAGCTCTCAGTGAATTTTATCGTGTATTAAAACCTGGCGGACGGCTTTCCATCCTGGAGTTTTCAGAACCCCAGGGGTGGTTTTTTGGTCGTCTCTATCGTTTTTATTTTGCTCATATCCTGCCCAAGCTGGCCGGGATGATGTCCAGCAAGTCTGCTTACACCTATTTGCCTGAATCAGTGAGGCATTTTCCTGATCGTGGTGATTTTAAAGATCTGCTTTCCAGTGAAGGTTTTGAGCATGTGAATCACCGGGATCTTACCTTTGGAATTACTGCTATTTACCGTGGGGTGAAGTAAATTTCTTGAGAGCACCCGATTTAAATCGGGTGCTCGATATATCTATTTGGAGAACTCTACAGAGAGTACAGAGGTATTACCAAAGATTTCCATGGGTTTGACGGCGTAGTCAATTCTCACTTTTCCGTGGGCTTTCAAATCAAGTTGTATGCCTGTCCCCATGGTAAAGCCTTCCTGGTCATAGTTGTAGCGATAGCCCCCGCGGAAATAAACCATCTCCTTCACGGCATATTCTGCCCCCAGATTGATATGCTCAGGACCATCATTGGGATGCTCTGCATCCAGGGCCAGGGTCAAGCGGCTATTCTGGCTGGAAATAAATGCGTCTCTTCCACCCATGACATCCATGCTGAGTCCAATACGAATCATGAGCGGCAGGGGCCAGGGTTCGGTTCTCAGGTCGACATCAGTACTATAGTTACCGTCGATGTCATCATCGATATCCGCCTTCAAAATCAAATCACGTCCGCTGAATTGAAAATCGCCACCAAAATTGGATAAGGCCATTCCGATTCTGAGCCCATAAAAATCGGTGCGCAAAATGGATCCCACATCTATAGCCATGGTTGAAGCGCTTTCGTTGTAAGCATTCAGCTGAATAAATTTTCCAGTAATTCCCATGGAAAGGCGATCGGTTACCTGGCGGGCATAGGCCGCGCTAATGGCGATATCCATGACATTATAGACCAGACCGGTACCATCGGGGTTTTCAAGGGTTCGTACGGGCTGTTCACCCATGGTCAAAGCAGAGATAGCAAAGCCGATTCTCTCATTGGTACGGCCAGGCAGGATGAGACCGACATAATCATGGGTAATATCCAGGAGCCAATCAGTGTGACTGGCAGAAGCTGTGATGCTGTTTACCCCCAGCATTCCAGCTGGATTCCAGAACAGGGAACTACCGTCATCGGCCAGGGATACAAAACCGCCCCCCATGGCTGCAGCACGTCCACCAACACCCATTTTTAAGAAGGGTGCCGCTGTGGTGGCCACCTTGTCGAAGTCGGCCTGAAGCACGCTTGTCAGGCTTAATATCAAAATGGTGAGAGTAATTATGGGTCGACAGCTAATCAGCTGAGCCCGAGGAATCGAGCTATCGATGCCCTCTTTTACAGTTCCGTTTTCTGTAAGTAACTGCCTATCGGCCTTCGTGTGCTTCGAGAGCCTCAGCATGACACTCCGGCCTTTCAAGCCTATTACATAATTTAACATCATTACAAATCGAAGAAAGTTGAGAGCGATCCCTATCATTTGATCACCAGAAACCTTCCCACAGTCTCATGACCGTCAGGTGTTTCAGCATGATAGAGATACACGCCAGGAGCAATAAATTGATCATTGCGAGTGCGCATGCTCCAGAAGGCATAGCCTGAACTGGTCTGACTGTCACCTCCGTGCTCCACGGTATCCACAAGCTCGCCCAGGATGGTGTAAATCTTGATGGTGCAGTTTGATGGCAAATTGGTAAACATGAGTTTTTTACCAAACTCATTGGTTTCCCAGGCATTGGTTACGATATAGGGATCTGGCACCACATAGACACCTTTAAGTGGATTCTCGGATGCCCCTCCCACAAGACCATTCTTGTTTAACGGATTAAAACGATAGGTTATTCCCGGCCTGAAAGGCTTGAAAGTAATGATTGAGAACTCATCTCCCTGCGACGGTGCCACCGCCTCAATGATCTCAGTTTCAAAATCCTTATTGATTGATGTGTCAGGTTTGTTGTTGGTGAGGAGATAGAGATAATTGGGCAGGGTATCGCCAGTGGTTTCATGAACATCAATTTTTTCCATAATGAGCATGTCGACATGTTTCTCATACCAGCCCCCTGATCCGGACAACCAGCCCGATCCACCTGGAACCAGATCCCAGCCAATGGGGCTATAAAACATGGGACGGATCTCAGCCGGCATCCCATGATTGAACTCCGCCAGGATTAAATGCTCTGTGACATCGATGGGATTATCAGGATCGGTGATTACTTCAACGCGTAAAGGAAGATGTTGTGTCTGATCACTGTACTCACCTGAAAAGGCATCCAGCCAGATTGCCTCAACCCCTGTCGCATAATCCACGATGAGACGCCAATCGTCAAATGTCTCAACCTCACTCCCCACAGCCTGTCCAGAGGGAACCAGATTTGGATACTTGCTCTCAATGCGCCAGTCAAAGGTACAGGTATCACCGTCTACCTTGGTCCAGCCTAATGTTTCAACTCCCGTTGGAGGACTTTCCAGATAGATGACCAGTCCATCCAGCGAAATGGTGTTTGCATCGCTACCATCAATGATAAACTGTTGGTTGACCAGGGTGTCACCTGTGAGGGCATTGAGAACCGATGCTGCCATGCCGCTTACTGACTCACCGTCAATGGTGACATCGACCTTATCAAAACCAATCAAATAATTCAGATCCTTGAGTTGGCTTGGATCTTCTACTTCCACGGTGACCACGCCCTGACAATCACCACCCAGGGCTTCCAGGCCACCAAAACTTAAATCCTGGGCCAGCTTTCCCGGGGTCACGCGAACTGTGTGTTTTTCGTGCCAGGATTGTCCCTGGGCATTCATATAGGATGGGACTGGGTTGGCGGGATCGTCCTGATTACCTCGATCATAGGCTGAAACACTATACCAGTATTCAACACCATTCACCAGATTGGAGTCAGTAAAGGTGTGGAACAGTCCTGAATTATCACCCAGGTTCTGGGGAAAGGCCGGATCTGGACCAGAAACATCCACCCCATATCGCTCCATATCTTCTTCTTCAGTGTAGTCGAACTGTGCGATGGGATGATATCCAACTGTATTGCCATAGGCATCGGTGATGGGTCGTCCCCAGGTCAGGCCGGCATCGGAGCTACGATATACTCGGTAACCTTCAAAATCCTGGTCCCCTGTCCAGGCATCTCTTGAACTTTCGGAGCTGCCATCCCAATACAGTGAGATATGTCCATCACCGGGAACCGCGTGCACCTGTGGGGGATCGGGAGGTCCGGATCCCTGGAAATACAGTCGATACATATCTTGTGCAATACGGACATTCTGCATGAGGTCTGTGGTATCAGGGCTGTCTGGAACGCTACCGGCATCACCCATGATGAGACCAAAGGACAGGGTGGTCATTGAATCAGCTTTGAGATCGAAGGGTCCACAGGAAATCACGTAGTTAATACCATTTCCTATACGGGCTGGTTCGCCGGCATCAGAAAAGGGTGGATAGTAGGATTCGATGGTGCTTAGATCCTGACCCGTATCATCAATGCGTGAATTGCTGCCATGGAAATAATATTGTGAATCAACCAGGTGCTCTGAGTTCTGCTTGCTGCTCATGAGGGCCCACATTTCCTGATCAGTGGAAGGCGAGGCTTCTCTTGAAAAATGATGAAAGTCTGTAATGCCCAGTTGTCCCGGTGTATCAAATACCTTTATCCCAACCATTCCCAGGGGATCATTGGTTTCATTCCAGGCACCGTTGAGGGTGTTGTTTATATCATAGACATACACCAGATCCTGAATGCCATCATTATCACTATCGATGAAATTCAGATAGTCATGGTTGTCAAAATCAGGTCGAAATTTAGCATACAGACCAATATAAATGCTGTCCAGATCTTCGGCGGAGTCATTGAAGATTTTTAAATCCCAAAAAACAATGTCCTCGGCATAACTACGACCATAAGAATAAGCTGTTTGCTCAACAGTGAGACCATGACTGCCCTGGGGGTTCTTGGCATCGTTGTAGGTGGCGAACAGGTCGCGATCCGAACTGAACTGATTGGGGGCATCTGGCAGACTTAAAGCGCTGGGGTGGTTATCCAGCTGTTCATCCGTCAGGCTGTTGACATCGACGCGGAAATATCCTGGCCAGCCCAGGTCAGGCCAGGTCTGGGTAAGATCGCTACTGGCCATAAAGGGTGTGTCGTCAGATTCGGCGACCACCTCGCCTGAAAATTCTTTTCCCCGAGCATCGTCTGGGGGTAGCCAGTCCAAAATTTTTGATTGGCTCTGAGTTTCGGTTTCAATAACATCGTCTTCGTTAACACCCACCATAAAACCCAGACCGAATGAGTACTGGCGCTCATAGGCAGCAGAGGCTGGCCAATGGACTGCATTGGTGAAATAGACATGGAAGCTGGACAGGGTACCAAAATTTCCCGTATTGACCTGGACCTGGCCCTTATCCATAACACCCACAGCCTTCTGGAAAATGCCAGCTGATTTTTGCAGGGAGGAATACTCGTTTGGCCTATGACATGAAGCGCAATCCTGAGCCCGGAGTGGATTTATCAGAAGCCAGAGACCCAGCGATATGAAAATCATTCTTTGCATTACCACCCCACGCTAAGTCCAGCTTTTATAGATCGCCCGCGACCCAGTTTGGCTGGATTCAAATTACTATCATCGCCACCGCCAACCAGACCTGAACTACCCTGATCAAATGGTTTGCCTGTACGACTATTCACGGCCAACACGTTTTCATGATTGGTTAGATTCATAATCTCTAAAAAGAGTGCTGGTTTTAGACCACCCACATTGATCTGTCGCCTCAACCTCAGATCCAGGCTGTAAATCCAGGGTTTGCGGGCTGAGTTTACTTCAACCTGTATGGTGGGGTCCACATAAGGTGTATAGGGCAGGCCGCTGGCAACATTCAAGAGCAGGTTTGCATTGGTGTTTGCCAGGGGTCGCATCCCCAGGAATTCGCCACCGCTTTTTGGTCCCCCGCGGTAGGCCAGGTTCAGGGAGAGATCATGGCGTTGATCAAAATCCAGATAGTATTCTTTATGGGGTATTTCTTCGTTTTCATATGCTGAAAAATAGCCTGCAATAGGTGTTGAATTATTCCCCCTGGCCACTGAAACGGTATAACTCATGTTTGCGCTGAAACTCTCACTAAAGGCGCGGTCCAGACTTAAATCAACGCCCTTTACACTGGCGTAATCTGAGTTGGTGTAAACCACGACTGGAATGGAGATGATGCGATAGGATTGTGTGGACAGGAGATCTCTGATATCCTTGGACCAAACCGTGGCGGTTAATTTGGTAACTGGTGAAAGGGCCTGTTTCACACCGACTTCAAAAGCCACTGTTTTTTGTGGTTTGACGCCAGCATTCCCTACCAGTGGCAGGGCTGCGGAAATATCCTTGTCTGCATTATAGGTCATGGCCTTAAAATCAGGACTCTGGAAAAAGTGTCCGTATGAAAAATGGAAGACGGTGTTTTCTGTCACAGGGTATGCCAGGCCAATTCGAGGGCTCCACTTGCTCTCTACAGGAGCATCAATAACAGGTGCTGAGACCCAATTCTGAAGGCTGGAATCCCAGAGGGCAAAACGGGTGACGTCTTCCCACATTCCAATGCGGGGATCGATGCGATCATAGCGCAAGCCAAGGTTAAGGATGAGATAGTCAAATTCGATTTTATCCTGGAGATAAAAGGACAATTCTGTGGGTGTATAGGTTGTGTCGTCCTTAAAATTGGTACCGCCAAGCCAGGGGTCTTCTTCTGTATAAATCTCCAGCTCATGGGCGGCATAATTGAAGCCGCTTTTAAGGAGGTGGTCACCCGTGGCAAAAGTGGTATTGATATTCAGGCTTTTTGTGTGGCTGAGATTATCTGTGTAAACGCCCTGGTTTCCAGAAGCATAGAAGTAGACTGATGCATCGGTGAGAGGACGCTCATAATCTTCAGGACCCAAGTTGGCTACACCGATTTTCGTCCCCACTGTCTGGCTGGACAGGTGCACATTGTAAAACCAGGCTTCTGAGAGGGTGTGGGTCAAATTGAGAGATATTCTGTCGTTGCCTTTGTAGATATGTTCATTGCTCTGGGGTAGATATTTCCAACGGTGGGAGTACTTCTGATACAGTCGGCTTGAACTGTTGAGATGAGCTCCCAGTTTGATCTGGTCAGTGAGTCTGTGGCTAAGCCGCAACTGTATATCCTGACTCATTTCACCACCATGTGGCAGGGGACTTTCTTCCGATGTAAATAAACCAGATAGATAATAGCTGGTTTTTCCAGGCAAGGGTCCGCCCAGACTAACACTGAGCTGTCCACTCAAGGGCATTCCCAATAAGGGAATCAACGCCTTGGGATAGAATCCATCTGGGGCATTGTTGTAATAATCAAACAGACCCTCTCGTAAATCGATATAGTTGAAGGCGGTATCTTCATCGGCATAATTGGTGTCCAGATATTCAAAAGCGCCAGATTCATGGTACTTGTAGGCATTCAATTGATCTGAGGTGTATTCGATGCGTCCGTGAAACGTGTCGCCACCTTCTTTGGTCACGATATTCACAACGGAGGACATGGCCTGGCCATATTCAGCATTAAAAGTTCCGCTGATGACGGTCATTTCCTGGATGGCATTCTGGTTCACCGTGCCACTAAAATCACCTTCCATAGGATCGCGGACAATGACGCCATCAATCATATATAATATTTCTTTGGTGCGGCCCCCACGGACATGGATTTCGCCGCTTTCATCAGTGGTAAAGCCAGCCTGGGTCGCCAGAACATCATTAATGTTATTCACGGGCATGGAGATGATGTCGTCTGCACTAATCACACGTATGGTGGCGGTAGCATCTCTTTGTATAAGGGGTCTTGTGGCAATGACGTACACTTCTTCCCGAGCATCCAAAGTCGCAGGCTCCAGGGTTGCATTCACTTTGGTGGTGAAGTCTGAGACCACCTGGACATCCTGATGAACCGCGATTTTGTAGCCAATCATCATGAATTTGATGGTGTAGGTCCCCGGTGGTACATTGAGAATAAAGAATTTTCCGTTGTCATCGGTAGCCGTACCCATCTGGGTTCCATTAATGACCACATTCACACCCACCAGAACACCCTGATCGTTAGAGCCTACTGTTCCAGATATTTTTCCGCCTACACCAGCAAAGGCTAATTGCTGTAGCAACAGAAAGACCAGGAGGAGTGAGCGCGAGAATATTTTCATTTTAGCAGTAGGGGCCGTCTTTTAGCAAGACGGCCCTTTATGTTAGTTGTTATTTGAGCATGAGCATGTTACGGCTGACCTGCTCACTACCCTTGCTGAGAACAGCAATGTAGTTTCCAGTTGCAACGATCTGCCCCTTGTTGTCTCTTCCATCCCAGGTCAGCTGGTAGCTACCTGGCTGAATGCGACCCTGAGCTAAAGTTGTAACCAGCTCACCTCTGATGTTGAAGATATCCAGTGAGGCCTCTCCCGCTTCATGCATCTCAAATGAGATTGTGGTTGAAGGGTTGAAGGGGTTGGGAAAGTTCTGCTGCATGGTCATGGTCACAGGACGATTATTCTCACGATCAATAGCTGGAATAATGGCCGTTGGACTCACGACATAATTGTCAAAATATCCAGCCAGTCCATCCACACCATTCTGCTGGAAAGCGTAGAGACCGGGCTGTCCCATATAGGTGTGCATGTCGCTGTCGTCAACATAGGTGCCCAGGTCGATCTCGTCATAGAAGCACTGGTAGGAGACAGAACTGTCAGCGAGATTGGTGTGGACAACAACCTGCATGTGATGCCAGCCCTCGGTCATGTCTACACCAGAGGCATCAATACTCTCGTGGAAGCTATACTGGAAGGTGGAAAAATTGAGCTGGTTGTTGTAGAGACGGAAGCGGTTGTCGCCATCAAAATCAGCTACAAGTTTCACATAATAGCCATATGAATGGGGTCCCTGATGGGATGAGTCAGCATAGGCTACGATACCCGTATAGGCTGAAGTGGCAGCATTTTCATAGACATAGACATCGGCATCTACGGTGTAGTCGGCAAACATGGTTTCGCCTGTGAGCAGAATGGCAGCTCCTGAGTAGGAGTAGTCCAGATCCTGGATGTATCCAACCTTGTCACCACCACCAACGAGAACGGCTGGTGCGTTGGCCATATCAATAGCCTGAATCATTTCTTCATCGATTCGATATTGTTGCCATTCACTCACATCGCCATCTTCAAAATCTTCTGCATGCTCCAGCTCTGATGAGCCGCCATTGGGTTCAACCATAAAGTTGTCAAAGTATCCAGCCAGTCCGTCAACACCATTCTGCTGGAAGGCATAGAGGCCGGGTTGTCCCATATAGGTGTTCATGTCGCTGTCGTCCACATAGGTTCCCAGATCGATTTCATCATAAAAACACTGGTAGGAAACAGTGCTGTCGGCGGGATTGGTATTGACTATAACCTTAAAGTGATGCCAGCCCTCCGTTTTGTCCACACCATCGGCAGAAATACCGTGGTGGAAACTGTACTGGAATGTAGAGAAGTTGAGTTGGTTGTTGTAGAGTCGGAAACGGTTATCACCATCAAAATCAGCAACGAGTTTCACATAGTATCCATATGAATGAGGTCCCTGGTGGGATGAGTCAGCATAGGCCACAATACCCGTATAGGCTGAAGTGGCGGCATTCTCATAGACATAGACATCTGCTTCAACGGTGTAATTGGCGTCGGTTACTTCTCCATCAAGGAGAATGGCAGCCCCTGAATAGGAGTAGTCAATATCCTGGATGTAGCCAACTTTGTCACCACCACCGATGAGAATGGCAGGTGCACTGGTCATATCGATAGCCTGGATCATTTCCTCATCTGCGCGGTACTGTGACCATTCGCTGATGTCACCATCTTCAAAATCTTCTGTATAGGCTTGACCAAAAGCCAGGCTGGCGGTCAGGACCAATAGGATAAAAGTAGTAGCGTTTCTTTGCATGGATCTATCTCCTCGATTGATTTTTTCTGTAGATTCTATTTTTTGGGGAGTGCTTGATGTATCTGACTTGTTTATCCAAGCAGATTGCCCAGCATTTCCTCTATTTCATTCTCAGTAATGGTTTCACGGTCCTTGCCCAAGAAGACCAGGCCATGAAAAAGACCTCCCATGGCTTTCATAATCAGACGGGGCTCCATTTGGGGAAATTCGCCCTGCTTGATACCCTGCTCAATAAGTTCCATTAATACCTTATATAGGCGATTCTGATAAGCCTTCCATTCGGAGCGCTCATTTTCTTCTCGGGTATATGATTGGGGGGCCTGGAAAAGGAATTCATAGAGGGGACGGTCGGTATTCACCATCTCGGCGATCTTTTTTAACATGGAGATGAATGTCGCACGCGGGCTGTCACCACCCACTGCGATTTCTTCCAGTTCTCGCCAGAGACTCAGCCATCCATGGAGGAGGAGGGCCGAGAAAATTTCTTCTTTTGAGGTGAAGTAATAATAGAGCGTCGCTTTTCCAAAACCTGAAACGCGGGCAATTTCATCAATCTTCGCCCCCTCTAATCCTTTTTCCTTAAACACGGTCAGGGCGCCTTGTAGAATCAACTTTTGACGAGCGGTTCTTTCGGCTGATTTTCGATCTGTTGTCGCAGTATTTGTCATCTTACCCTGTCCCTATATTCGATTATTCGAACGCTGGGTCGAATAATAGCAAAACCGGTGCCATAAAGAAAGGTTTTTAATGGCAAGTATTGAATTTATAAGGAGTTTTTGGGGTAAATGGACCTGGGGTCATTGCCTTCCCAATCAAACCATTGTAGGAACCCGTTAGCTATGCAATATTCTGAGGTGTTCCTGGTCATGCTGAATATTTCTATAAGGAGAAGTTGGATTGTCTGTAAAAACAGCAAACAGTGGCATGCGATAGGGGTGGATAGTGATAAAACAATTTACATTCCTCATGGCGATGATAGCTGTACTCCTCCTATGGGCTTGTGATGGATCGCTCTGGTCAGAACCGAAAGACACAGGAAATGATTCAGAACACTGGGCTCCTTCAAATCTCACCGTGATACCATTTGGCGATACAGAACTCAATCTCGTGTGGACGGACAACTCAGAGTTCGAATCAGGGTTCCATATCGAGCGTAGCTTGGGAGCACAATTTGTAGAGTTGACCAGCGTGGGGCCCGATGTTACAAGCTACTTGGATACTTCACTCGTTTTTGGGAAGCGTTACAACTATAGAGTAGCTGCCTACAATAGCACTGATACAAGTAACTACAGCAATATTGTCTCTGTCCCCGCTTGCTTGAGTTGTACCGTGGATGTCGATGGCAATATCTATCCAACTATCCAGATTGACGACCAGATATGGATGGCTCAAAACCTAAGCGTCACACATTATCGAAACGGGGATGACATATCCCTTAACACCAGGGCTGATGACTGGACCGACGTCAGCACCGGGGCGATGTGTTACTTCAACAATGACACAGATAATGCAGAAAGATTTGGCGCACTCTATAATTGGTATGCTGTCAGTGATGCCCGCAATATTGCCCCAGAGGGGTTTCGTGTCCCTTCGGACGGAGACTGGCAAGTGCTGGAAAGGGCCCTGGGAATGGGCTTTAGTGAAGCTGCTGAAACCGGGTATCGGGGGCTGGATCAGGGGAGTCAATTGTCGGGGAATGCCAGTCTGTGGTCAAGTGGCTCTCTTCGTGACGGGACAACCTTCGGAGAGAGCGCGTTTGACGCCTTGCCAGCCGGATACCGCGATCTTAGTACCGGCTCATATATCGGTTTGGGAAACTACGCCTATTTCTGGTCTTCTACAGTGAGCGGTGCTGGAGGGGCATGGTACCGTTGGCTGGATTACGCCCATTCAGAGATCGGCAGATATTACGATTTCCGAAAAGCCGGATACTCAGTAAGATGCGTCAGAGATGTTCAGTAACTTATGTAGAAGTGACCACCCTATCAATCGAAAATAGGAATATAGTTCTGGTTTTGACTTTTCCACAGTCTGAAGACACACAAAAGCAGATACCGGCAACCTGCTGATTCTCAAACTACCACGGAGACCCAGAACGAGCCTGACAATCCCACCGTCAACGATTCAACCTCAAAAGGGATATTGGAAACCAGCAAAGAGTGAACTGACCAACTTACCGGTCTCTATTAGTCTCTCACAACCTCGTCCCCGGATTCACAAAAGACACTAACTTGATCATCTTAGCGCCCACATCAGTGAGCTCCCACTGTTCATTTCCAATGTTGTAGTAGAATAATGCTGGCTCAGCAACTCCATTATCCATTACTTTGGTGGAATTCTACCAGAGATACAGCCCACTGATAATGGCTTCCCAAAACTGAGGAATATCCGTCGAGCCCTACATAGTAAGGGTTCTCTCTTTTAAAGTTCAATCCTTAGCGGGCTGGTGAGGGCCGGCCACTGACCTTTCGCTACGTTACGGCTACCCTTAAAAACCAGATAAGAGTATTTTCCATAATGTGGAACCAATTGGCCGATACGAGGCAAAGACCCCAGATCGTCAGAAATAACAACCAGCATTTTTGCAGCTATCTCTTCTTCCTCCGAACTCAAAATAAAGGTATGACCAGCCCTGGGAAAGGACTCACCATTTATGGTAATGCTGGTGTCGTTCATCTCGATTTGTTTCGAAAGCTCAGGTGGAAGTGTGGTGGGATTCAGGGCAAAAATGGCGTAGTTGCCTTCCTGGCCCACAGACACCGCATCATTTATTGATGCTGGTGTGATATCACCCTCTGTGAGGGCATCGCCAAATAATTTTAACGCGTCCTTATCGCCTTCTCTGTAATACCAAAAGTGTTTTTCAGCAGCTCCCATTGTTGCAGCAACCGTTGCCTCAATCTCCTGGGGATAGAGGTGACGAAACAAATTGTAGTCGGGATCCAGCTCAAAGGCAGATGCCTCACCAGAGACTGCGAAATCAAAGATGGCTTCTTTGCTAGTGAGGACGACCTGACCATCTTGCTCATCGACGCCCATGAATTTGACTGGAATTTGCAGATTATAAATATCCTCACCCATTTGTGAAACCATGAATTTTACCTGGGTCTGACCAGCTACAAACTCTGACTCCAGAAGAACAACCTTGATTTTGGCAGCACCCACCCGATCCACCCACTGGGGAATGATATGGCTCAGGTCTTTTCCAGAAGTCTTTTCGTACGCTTCCAGCCATTTTTCCCAGGATACCTGTTGCCCTTTGTTTTCTGCAAAAACATTGCGCCAGGCCTGGAAGAAGGCTTCTTCACCGACAATCTCTTCAATCATATGAAAGATCATCATGGTTTTATTGTAGCCAATGGTGCGGCTCTCAGCATTGTGACGAGCTTCAAATTCACGGACAGGGAATTCATTCTCTTTGGTGACATAGCTTTTATACTGTTTGAGAATGTCTTTGCGGTAATCCCTGGCGCTGGCAGGGCCACGTTTCAGTTTATAGCGATAATCGGCACCATAAACAGTCAAGCCTTCACACCAGTTACCATTTTTATAGTCCACATAAATACTGTTGCCCCACCAGTTATGAAGCACTTCATGACCCAGTGAGGTCATAACAATAAAGGGCAGCCGAATAACCTGTTGTCCCAGAAGCGTCCAGGCTGGCATGCCGTAGCCGGTTGGGAAAAAATTCTCCGCTACTGTAAAGCGATTATAAGGGTAAGCTCCAATCAAATCGGAGTACATGTTCATATAGTCTACTGTTGCGGGTAAATAGGTTTCAAAGAGACTGGTGTCTTCTTCAAAGAAATAACAGTAAATATCTACCTCTCCAGCCTTGGCGTGTTTGACGCGAAATGGTGCTGCCATAAACATGAGACCATCGGATTGATAGGGGTTCTTCCAGGACTGGATTTTTGTGTCTCCTGAACTGATGCTGGCAATACTATTACCATCAGAGATAGATTCCCAGGTTGAGGGTATGGTCGCCGTGACCTCAAAACTCATGAGACCATCTTCTCCACGAGGATAGTAAAACGCACCGGGGCTAAAATAAGCGCCCTTGTCCAGGATGGTGCCGGTGACCTCTCGACCTACATTCTGGTTGGAGAATTTTACATCGTCCACCTCGTCATTAAAGGTGGCTGAGTATTCCAGTGAAAAACCTGTTTCTTCAGCCCTATCATGTTCAAAAAGCACCCATAAGGCTGCCCTTTGCGGGTCTAATGCCTCAATTTTGGCAGTTAATTCAGTGTCTTGCTCTACGAGCCGAATTGAGTCAAGCAACATCAAGTCTGGTGAAGTATTCCCAATGGTCAGTTTTGATATGTGAGCATTAGGTGCGATATATAGCAGGTTTACCCCCTCAAACACCTGTATTTGCCCGGAGTCTGAAAAGATTGCCTCGTGGTTTTCCACATTTATACTAAAATCCAACTTATGTGATTTAAAAACCACTTCATTAACAACCTGGGTCTGACAGGAAAGCAACAACATGGCTATCAGGCCGGCATAAAGGAATCGCTGTAAAGGTTTCATGTCTTACCTCACTACAATAGAAATGGCGTTTTCTGGGGATAGATATTTGTCGGCAACACGATTCACATCTTCAAGGGTGACAGCCTTGAGGGCATCCAGAAAAGTCTGGTCATGATTCATGTCATCCTCAAAGAAAAGTGACGTTCCCAGATAATAGGCCTGGTTGATACTGGACAGACGCCTGAACATCATTCGTCCAAGATACATGTTGATGGTTTTCTGAACGTCATCTTCACTTAACTGACCCAGAGTCTTTTTGCTCATAAGGGATTCGAATTGAGGCAGGAGAATTTCAGCGTTCTGGGGACGTGTGCCCAGACTCATATAGAAGAGTGCCTTGTTATCCCGGACTGCTGATGTGGCTGTCATGCGATAAGCCAGGCCCTGTTTTTCCCGAACATCAAACGTAATTTTATCAGACAATATAAGACCGAGAGCTTTCAGTGCTGCTTCGTCACCCGTTTCAATGTCTTTTACATAACCCCAAAACAGATAGGTGCGCTCACCGCCACCAGGAACATCTATGGTGACAGGGGTGGCTGGTTTGAGATATGATTTTTCCGTCAGGGGATATGTTTTAGCTGGTGAATTTGAGCCTGCAAGAAGCAGCCTGGAGACCACATCTTCCGCTTTGGGAGATACCACGCTGACCACACGATTGTCCGGGCTGAAATAGACCCGAGCGAATTCAACAAGACTTTCATAACTCAGGGCCTTTTCATTCTCCTTTGCTGCAGATCCATACAGGGTTGAATCAACCAGGGCATCAAAGAGGTCTTTTGCTTTGTCCTTGCTGCCATGCATCATGGATTGAGAGAATTTTCCCCGGGCAATATTGAACTCTTCTGAAGTGGGTATAAAACCATTCATCTCCGCCTTCAAAAAGGCAATGGTGCCAACAATATTATTGGCCAGTCCCTCAACACGGATATATCCAAAGTCAGGATGGAGATAGATGTTATCCATGGGAATCCAGGGATTGTCATTAACCGTAAATTTCAGACCGAATTTTTGACTCTCAGCCAGTTTTTCCGTGCTCTTCATGCGTTGACCAAAACAATCATGGAGATATTTGGCGGCATCTTTACCAAACTCAGCTTCATAGGCTGATTTATATTTAAAAAGGTAATGAATGGCCAGCAGTTCTGAGCCAGGGTTCTGACGAACGATAAGACCCATGCCTTTTTCAGGTGATTGAACCAGGCTGGTCTTTATCTCGCCTGAAACGCCAGCTGATTCAGCACTTTGAGCATGGTGGAAGATGACTGTGGGCTCCATTTTCATTCTGAAATATTTCAACGCGCCGGCAGCTTCACTGAAGTCTCTGGCGGTTGGAAGATCCAGAACCCCATCGATACCGGAAACTGCCAGATCAAAGGCATTGTAAATCCCAAACATATGGGGCTTTTCAACATTCTGGAGAAAAGCCGTCTTTTCTTTGGTGGCCATGGAAGCCAGGGTGGTTGAGGCAATTCTGAATTTGGTTTTGTTTATGGCCCGGTTGAGTTCATTACTGATCTTCCTGGCATTGTCTTCATTTTTCAGATTTAGTTTTAGCTCGACATAATTGGCGATGGGGCTGGAATGGATTTGTATGGAAAGGCCATCAACTGTTTCTGGCCAGGCTTCCTTGAGGTTGGTTTCCATTGTGGGCTGAATGTCCTTAAGGGCCATTTCCAAAAGCGGCATGAAGCCCTTGGGGTACTTATTTTCCAGAGGATAGATCTGATGGAGGGTGGGAACTTCTCCGCCATAATATCTATCCAACCAACTGGACTCAGACAAGGGTGTGGCGACTGGTTTGGTCATGCCTGTTTTCAAAATAGAGTCTGTAGGTCTAAAAATTGAGCCCGGTGCTGCCGACCCATAAATTCTATTGATGTCCTCCAGCATGGTGGCAGAATCAAAATTTCCAATGGCGCTAAGAATCATGTTGTTGGGGCGATAGGTTGATTGGTAATAATGGTTCACTGCATCCCGGGTCATGTGTTCAATGGTGGCATAGGTTCCCAGGGTTGGCAGGGAAAGCGAGTGACCTCGATACAATTCAGCAGATAGATTGTATTCCATCTGGGTTGCAGGCTTGGAAAGACTATGTGCTATTTCCTCAAGCACAATGCCCTTTTCTTTTTCAAATTTTTCTTCTGGGAGGATTGAGTTAAACAACATGTCAGCCTGGATCTCCATGCCGGCGATTTGGTGTTCTGCAGGCATGACCATCATGAAATTGGTGTAGTAGTCCCCTGTATTGGCGTTGTTATAACCACCTATCAAGTCTGTGGCATCATAGAGTTCGCGCTGCGTACGAGTGGTAGTGCCATTGAACAACAGGTGTTCCAGCATGTGACTCATACCGCTGGTTTCATAGGTCTCATAAGCGGAACCCGTTTTGATAATCACATTTACGCCCACCATGGGCAGGGCTTTGTTTTCGATGAGCAGGACATCCATACCGTTATTAAGCTTGTGAATGGAAACACCTGGTTGGGCAGCCATCCCTGCTGATATCGTGAGCATGAGTGCAAAAGAGATTGTGGTTTTTTTCATATGTGACTTCTTTCTCGGGTTGAGTTTATTCGTTCCAATATTTGGGTGTCGTGCCAGGCCAGGCGAGGATTCGAATCCTCGCTTGGGCAAACAGACAATATTTATTGGGGGGTGATCAATACCCTGGCATTCATTTCAAGGGGGGCTTCAATACCCAGGAGATCCAGGACGGTGACGCCAATGTCAGACAGACATCCGTCAGACAATTCCACATTCAAATGGGATTCATCGGCGATATATAGCAACTCCACGGGATTGAGGCTATGACTGGTCCTTACCGCTCCAGTCTCATAATCAAGCATCTGATCCACATTGCCATGGTCCGCTGTCATGAGTATCTGCCCATCTCGGGCTAATATTGCTGGGATAATCTGGGCAATACATTCATCCAGAACCTCAACGGCCTTCACGCCTGCATCAAAATTGCCAGTATGTCCCACCATATCACCATTGGCATAATTCACCATGATAAAATCATACTTATCTTCATCAAGTTTTTCTAAAAATCGCTCGGTTACCCGATAGGCTTCCATTTCAGGATGATCGGCAAAGCTGGCGGGGTCAAAACGACCCTTTAATTCTTCCCGATCTTCATTTTTATAGGGAGTGGTCAGCTTGCCATTAAAGAAGCTTGTGACATGGGGAAATTTCTGGGTCTCAGCCATACGCAACTGGTGCAGACCTGCCTCAGCAATGAGTTGACCGACAGTGACTGAGGGTTCAGAGTCAGCTCCACCAGCGTCAGCCAGTAGAAAGTTTTCAAAACCATCATAATAGGCCGTCATACCAGCATAGATAATATCCAGCTTTACTTTGGGGGTTCCGGAATAGTCTTTTGCCGTAAATGCCAGGGTTAATTGGGTCGCCCGATCCTGTCGGTAATTGGTGTGCAACACGACATCACCATCATGAATCCCTGTATAACCTTCCATGACAAAGGGTTCGATATATTCATCAAACATGTCTTCACCACTAGGGGTTTTATCATTTTCCCAGGAGGATTGAATGGCATCTCCCGCAGAGGTCATGGGACGGCCCTTGCCTGAAACGATACATGCATAGGCTCGATCTGTTATTTCCCAGACCTTGCCTCTATCCATACCATAGTAGCGGCCCATGAGGGTGCCAATGGAGACATTTTGAAATTCTGCTATGACACCTTCAAGCTTACTTAAATGTTCAAGAGCTGAACGTGGCGGTGTGTCACGTCCATCTAAAAATGGGTGAATGACTATTTTGCCTGCTGGATATTCTGCGCTGGCCTGACGAATAAATCTAAAGAGGTGGTCATAATGGGCGTGGACACCTTCATCCTGCAACAATCCAAAAAGATGGAAGGTGGATTCCCTGTCCTGCCACTGCTGCATCATGGCCTGCCATAGAGCACTGTTGTAGATCTGACCACTTTCCAGTTGATCATTGATGCGTTTTAGTTCCTGAATCACAACCTTGCCGGCACCCATGCTCAAGTGCCCCACTTCGCTGGAGCCCTGAAAACCGGCAGGGAGGCCTACTGCTTCTCCAGAAGCTCCCAGAAGGCTGCGGGGATATTTTTTACGGTATGCATCAAGATTGGGGGTATTGGCTGCCAGAACGGCATTGCCTTCGGTTCTTTCGGTGTAACCCACGCCATCGAGAACGATAAGTACAACTGGTTTCATATATTCAATTCTTTCTTGTTAAACAATTTCATCTCTGGCGGGAATTTAGGATTTGTTGGGGCGTTGGGAACTGGGAATTACATGTATATCAGCATATAGCGAGGTTGTATAGCACCCGAATTAATTCGGGTGCTACTGAATACCTATCAGCTAAAACATTCTTCTAATGAATCCAGAACAATATCCCAGGCTCGATCGAAGTAAGTGTAGGTCTCATCCCATTTTTGACCATCCAGCCACCCCAGATGATCGAGGGAAACCCTGGTTTGTCCGGTATCAACTGCTTCAAGTTGAATGACTACCCAGGTTTTGTGGGTATGGTTGCGGACTTCGGGTATCGAGGGTGGAGCATTCCAGGTAAAGGAGAGCATCTTGTTGGGTAGAAAACTCAAGACTTTATTACCTTCACCACCACGGGTACCGGGAGGATTCTCCAGTAGAAAGTAGATTTCGAAAGGTCCGCCAGGGATTAGGTCGACCTTGTTATCCAAACCAATAAATGTTTTTAATCCAGAATGGGTGGTCCATTTATCCCAGGTCGTTTTTTGGTCAGCTGGAATCACCCTGCTTTTGTGGAGACACTTTTGATTCACAGTGTTAGTCTATACTATAGAGGCTCTTGTATTTTGCCTCCAGATAATCCATAAAGGGTTGGGCTGACAGCTCTTGTCCGGTGAGCTCCAAAACCAACTCCTCGGCTTTACGGCCTCTTCCAACAATATGAATGTTTTTCCTCAGCCACCCCAGAAGTCCAGAAAAGTCACCCCGGGCACAGGAGTCATCAAGACCAGGAAGTTCCCGTCGGGCTTGATTATAAAATTGCACGCTATATAGATTTCCAAGGGTATAGGTTGGGAAATATCCAAAAGCCCCAAAAGACCAATGTACATCCTGGAGGACCCCTTCAGAATCAGTTGTGGGTCGCACACCCAGATATTCTTCCATTTTTTCATTCCATAATTGGGGAAGCTCTGCTACTGGAAAGTTTTCGTTAATTAACATTTTCTCAATCTCAAAGCGAAGCATGATATGCAGATTATACGTGGCTTCATCAGCTTCAACACGGATCAGACTCGGTCTGACTCGGTTCATGGCGGCAAAAAACATATCTCGATCCGTATTCCTTAATTGATCTGGAAATTTTGCCTGAAGTTTGGGATAGGCAAAACGCCAGAAGGAAGGGCTTAAACCAACCAGGTTTTCCCACATCCTGGACTGACTTTCATGGATACCCAGTGAAATAGACTGACCCAGGGGATTGCCATATTCTTCAACCGGGAGGCCCTGTTCGTAAAGGGCGTGACCCCCTTCATGCAGGGTGCTGAGCAGGGCGGATTTTAAATCATTTTCCCGAAGCCGTGTGGTGGTGCGAACATCTGTGGGATGCGTGCTGGTGGTAAAGGGGTGGGCAGAACGGTCCTGGCGACCGATATTGCTATCAAAGCCAATGGCTTGCAACATGGCCATGCCAAAATCCCACTGTGTATCAACATCGTATTCCCTGGTAAGCACACTACCATTTACCCGGTGTTTAACCTCACGAATATTGGCAATAAGGGGGACCAGTCTGGCTCGAATTTCTTTAAATAAACCGGCCACCTTTTCAGACGTCATGTCGGGCTCAAATTGATCCAGCAGGCTGTCGTAGGGTGTGGCACCAACTGCCAGATAATTGGCCTTCTCTTTCTGAAGCTGTACCATTTTGGTGAGAAAGGGTTCGAAAAAGGCAAAATCATTATCTTTTCTAGCTCTGACCCAGGCCTGCTGGGACACAGACGCATGTTTCGCCAAATCGGTTACGAAATCAGTGGGGAGCAGGGATTCCTGGCGGTAATCCCGCCAGATTTCTTTGAGTTGACGGGTCTCGCGATCGCTGAGGGTCATTATCCTGAGCTCGCCGGTGTCGAGGTCAATGAGTTCTTCCAGAGCATTTTTTATCGGCTCCCCCACCAGCTTGGAATGCATTAAAGTGGTGATGTAGGCAACCTGTTCTGATCTGGCTGCACCAGCTCCTTCAGGCATGTAAGTTTCCTGGTCCCACCCCAATAGGGCTTCAATTCCCTGTAGATGGCTGGCCTCAAGTAGTTCTTTTAAAATAGTTTCGCGTGGTTCCATGATTTGACCCTTAAGGATTTATATGTAGCTCTATTCTTTGGGAATTATGGAATAAAATAACATTAAATACAATTTTTGCCATGAATGAATTGAATCAGTTTTTGAGTTTGATGAGTTTAATGGGTTGATGGGTTTTACGATACTACGTGCTGTGTCTTGCTGAGGGTCTCGAAGCATGCGCAGCCACCAAATTCAAAGAGATACGAGCGTATTAAGTTAGTGGGTTGGTGGGTTCTATGATTTTTTTTTGGGCGGGGGTAGAGGGCAAAATATTATTACTATTGGGTCTTGATATCCCGGACCACCTTGTAACCTGAAATATTTAGGCTCGCAGTGGTAATGAGGTGACAAATTTCAAGTTTCAGGTTTCAAGAAGCCTCCTGCATTCTCTTATTGGATTAGGCTTTCACCGTTATGGTTTTGCCTTAATTTTCGCGCTATGGCAAATACACAAAAACTCAAAGCCGGTTTAATCGGTGCAGGCCATATTGGCCGCTTTCACACGAGACACCTCAGCCAACATACCGACTGGGACTGTCAGGGGATTTTTGACACGGATGCAGACCGAGCAGCTTTGGTCGGCTCAGAATTTGGGGTTCCTGTAATTGGTGATCATCTCGTGCTGATTAATGCTTGCGATGCTCTCTTTATCACCTGTCCAACCAAATTTCACTTTTCCTATGCTAAATCAGCTCTGGAGGCTGGGAAACATATTTTTATTGAAAAACCAATTTCTGCCACGCTTGAAGAGGCTGAGGAATTGGTTACTCTGGCTGAAAAACTGGGCCTGAATATTCAAGTTGGACATGTCGAACGTTTTAATCCAGCCCTGGCGGCTTTGGATGACGTGATTCTGGAACCACGCTTTATTGAAGCTCACCGACTGGTGAGTTTTGTCCCCCGGGGAATTGATAACCCTGTGGTTCATGAGAACATGATTCATGATATTGATATCATTCTGTCACTGGTAAAAAGTCCCGTCACTGATATTCAGGCCAATGGCCTGGCCGTTATTTCTAAGTTGGCCGATATAGCCAATGCGCGGCTCACTTTTGAGAATGGATGTGTGGCCAATGTCACCGCCAGTCGGATTTCCCTGAACCCCATGCGTAAAATGCGGATCTTCCAGCCTGAGCACTATATCACCATTGACTTCCAGAAGGGCTCCACAGAGATGTACGCATTGAAGAACCAGGGGTCAGATCTATCTGGAGATCGTGTGATCCCCATGGAGGGTTCTGATAAAGTTATCGTGTACACCAATCAGGAGCTACCCCAGCTGGACGCCATGTATGCTGAGCAGGCTGCTTTCGCCAGGTCCATCAGACTTCAGCAAACACCGGTCGTCAGTGGCCGTGATGGTATGGAAGCCCTGCGAATCGCCGATTTAATTAACAAACAACTCTTGGTTCAAGTATAGCACTCCAGGCCAAAAACTTTCTCCTTGTCGCTGGAGAGATCTCCGGTGACCATCACGCAGCGCCGCTTATGGCTGCCCTGAAATCCCAGAATCCGGACCACATCTTTTGGGGGCTGGGTGGTGATTTAATGGAAACTGAAGGCCTTGAACCCCTGTATCATGCGAGAGATTTATCAGTCACCGGTTTTATTGAGGTCTTAAAACATCTCACTTTTTTTAAGAAAGTAATGGCAGATGTGCTGACTCAGTGCAACATCCGGAAACCTGATGCAGCCATTTTATTGGACTATCCCGGTTTCAACATCCGGCTGGGGATGAAACTAAAAGCCCTTGGTATTCCTGTCTACTACTACATTTCTCCCCAGGTCTGGGCCTGGAAAAAAGGTCGCGTCAAGACCATGCGCAAATTCATCAAGCGTATCTTTGTTATTTTTCCTTTTGAAGAGGATTTCTATAAGGAGCAGGGAATCCCTGTCACTTTTGCTGGTCACCCCGTGGTTGAAAGAGATTTTAATCTACCTGAGAGATCACATTTTTTTAAATCACATGGCCTTGATGAGAGCAAGCCGTTAATCGCCCTCCTCCCTGGCAGCCGGCGTAACGAGATGGAAAAACATGTCAAGCCCCTTCTGGATACTATTAAACTACTCATTAGTCAAGATGGCGAGCTCCAGTTTACCCTTGCCGGACTATCCTCGCTTTCCCAATCCTACTATGAGCCATTTTCACAAATAGAGCATGTTAAAATCATCAATGATGATCCCTATCCCATGATGGCCCATGCTGATGTGGCTATTGTTGCTTCTGGAACTGCGACACTGGAAACGGCTTATCTGGGAACCCCCCTGGTAGTTATTTATAAAATGGCTCCTGTTTCTTACCTCATTGGAAAGCTCCTCATAGACATTGAACACATCGCCATGCCCAACCTGATCCTCGGTGATAGAGCTGTCCCTGAATTGATCCAAAATCAAGCCAGTGGACAAATTATCGCCGCTGAGGTCATGCAGTTGATTTCAGATGCTTCAGTCAGAGAGACCATGTTGACCAAGTTGGGCAAGCTCAAAGAATTGTTGGGTCAACCAGGTTGTGCAAAGATCATTGCTGCATCTATCGAAAAGGATTTGGAATAAGGCATGGGCCTCGATCGAAAAACACAGGTTCGCATCTCGCGGATTGCCCGAAGGATCGGTGGGAATATCGTAATTCTCATTGGTAAAACCCTGAGACTGGAAGTCCGGGGTTGGACCCGAATTCAACACCTCGCAAAGCAGGGGTCTCCCCTGGTGTTTCAATTCTGGCATGGCGACATGTTTATCGCCTGGTATTTAACTGCGCCTCTGAAGCCTGCGGCAATCGTCAGCCAGGCTGGTGATGGTGATATCGCCAGTGCTGTTCTGGAGGGATTAAACTATGTTACTTTTAGAGGATCAAGCACAAGGGGTGGGCGAAGAGCTTATCAGGGAATGCTTAGATATTTACGCAAACAGGATATAAAAATTTCTGCCTTTGCATCAGATGGTCCACGAGGACCTCGCCGGGAAATGAAACCTGGAACTTTTGTGGCGGCCCAGCATCTGGATGGATACATCATTCCAACTGCCACGATTTCCAAGTGGGCACTTCGGGCCAAAGGCTGGGACAAGTTTGCCATCCCGCTGCCCTTTTCAAAAGCTGTTGCCAGTTTTGGTGAACCCATTAAAGTGAATCCGAAACTTCGTGGAAGGGATCTGGATGGGGCCCTCAGGGCTGCCAGCCAGCTCTGTAAAAAGCACCAGGATGAACTGGATAATTATTATTAATTGGTCCTGATGAGTCTCTCACATTATCTATATACTGCCCCCTGGTTTTTGCCTGTCCGAATTGTGCTGTCGATTAAATATGGCTTCCTTATTTGGCTTCGAAATCGGGCTTATGATTTTGGTGTTTTTAAAACTCTCTCTGTTAAAACTCCCATCATTTCAGTGGGCAACATTTCTACAGGAGGCAGTGGGAAAACCATCCTGGTTCAAGCGCTGGTTCAGTACTTTTTGGGCATCCAAAAAAAGCCTGCTGTTTTATCCCGGGGCTATGGAAGGTCGTCAAAAGGTCTTGAGGTTGTGGCGGATGAAAATGGTCTCAAGGCGACCTTAACTGACTCAGGAGATGAGCCCTTTTTGATTGCTGAAAATTTTACTGGAGTTCCCGTTGTTGTCTCTGAAAACCGAGTCAAGGGAGCTCAATATATTGAAAATAATTTTGACCCGGATGTCATTATTCTGGATGATGGATTTCAACATCGTCGACTCCACCGTGACCTGGATATTTTAATTGTTGATTTTCAATCTTCTCCAAAACCCCACCTTTTGCCATGGGGTAATTTGAGAGAAGGAATCCAAAATATCTCCCGTGCAGACCTGGTGGTTTTCAGTAAAAATGGCCACCAAAAAGCCCGCGAAAATAACCTTGTTTTTGACATGGATAATTGGGTCCATGACCACCAGAAAAAACGGATCGACCTTTTCCAGTTAAAAGGCAATTATGGGCTCTTCGCAGGCCTGGGTAATCCAGATCATTTTTTTAAGCTGGTGGAAGCGTGTCACCAACCCGCAGGCATTAAAATCTCGTTCCCTGACCATGCCAGTTACTCCACATTACAGCTCGCTGAAATCAAGGATAATTCCTGTGATTACTGGATCACTACCCAGAAAGATTTTATAAAGCTCAAGCCTGCTTTTTGTAAGGAGCACAAGATTTATTTTATTGGGGTAAAAACAACACTTCCCGCCCCTCTTGCAGCTCACTTAAAGCAACACTTTAACTGAAACACACCTCATTCATGGTGACGTTTAGACTAAGATATATGCATGTTAGACCTCATAAATACCTCCATATTGATTCATATATCTTAATTACATGCCATTTTTATGGGTTTTGCAAAAATTCAACCGTTTTTCTTAAACAGGTGATATAGATGAAAAAAGCCCTGGTAAAAGTTTGTTGTATAAACTCTTTAACTGAAGCAAAACTGGCGCTGGCAGCAGGTGCCGACCTGCTTGGGCTGGTCTCTGAAATGCCCAGTGGTCCAGGTGTTATTCCTCTTGAGAGAATTGCAGAAATTGTCCGTGCACTCCCCTCTGAAACCAGGACAGTTCTCCTCACCAGCAAACTCAACTCCAACGATATTGCAGACCAGCATAAAGCGGTCAAAACCTGGGGCATTCAGATCGTCGACAAGCTACCGATAATTGAGCTAAAAAAGCTGCGGAAATTACTCCCGAAAACGCGTCTGCTTCAGGTTGTACACATGCAGGATAAATCGTCTGTTTCCGAGGCCTTGAGCTATACGAAATTTGTCGACTTCATTCTCTTGGATTCAGGAAAACCCAGGGCAAAACTGAGAACACTTGGCGGGACGGGAGAGACTCATGACTGGAGCATCAGTCGAGAGATTTGCCAGCAGAGCACCCTTCCAGTTTTACTTGCTGGTGGATTAAATCCCGATAATATTATTGATGCTAAAAAGGCAGTTCTTCCCTCTGGTTTTGATCTCTGCAGTGGTGTGCGTACTGATGGAAAATTAGACCCAGAGAAACTAAAAAAATTTATGGGACTCGTTCATCACCGCTAAGGATAACAAAATGAAATATGCTGAACTTGAAGCGATTCTGCTCGGGTTCAATGACACATCATTAAGCTTCCCTTTTGATGACAAAACGGCTGTTTTTAAAGTGGCAAAAAAGATGTACGCCCTGGTTGGTCTGGAATGGAACCCCCTTGGAATAAATCTTAAATGTGATCCTGATGATGCCCATATTTTAAGATCTCAATTCGATGCTATTATCCCCGGCTATCACATGAACAAAGACCACTGGAATACGGTTATTCTCGATGGAAGTCTTGACGCTGATCTCGTGAAAAAACTTATTGAAGATTCTTATGTTTTGGTGGTGAATAGTATGAGTAAAAAAGAGCAGAAGCGTCTGGGGGTTATTTAGTTTTCGTGTGGATCTTTAAGTCTATGCTCCACTTTTTTTATTACCTGATTTTTCCTTCCACCCACCTGTCCCTTCATTGATTTCTCCAGGATAGATTCTCCCGCCTTTTACCCCTGGCACTCCAAAAATCACTATTCTTCAATTGCTTGCCTTTGTCATTTACTGTCTCCATAATATTACATTCCCCAAAAACACGTCAGATATACTTAACACACCGCTTTAGTTATGGCTAGGATAATCCAGGCCTATCGCCCACATTATTAAACACTTAAGGGATGTGTTTTCTACTGGCACGACCTTTGACATATATAAAGGAACTTATGGAAAGAATATTTAACAAAACTGTTTTTATTTTTCGCCCTGTCGCGCCAAGCTATACACATGAAGCGGTTCACTTGTTACACGACAGTTCTCATCAAAAATACATTCTCAGTAACGAAACTGGATCCTGAATAATATGACTCCTGCTCAAGCCATTCATTCAAAAAACGCTGCGCCCTCATTCAACTCAGTGACCAACTTCATCAGCACCAGAATTTTTTATAGACTATCTTTTCTGTTCCTGTTTATCATGTTTGGAACCAGTACTGAAGTATTTGCCCAATGTGCCTCAACGGGTAACGCCTCTGATGGTTACTTCACCGGAATTAGACAGGTCGTATTTAATACCCTGGATAATTCAACAATACTTGAAGATAATGATTATTCAGATTTCACAGCCATGTCAACCACGGTCTCCAGAGACTTCACCTATGATCTGAGCGTTTATGTAAATACCGATGGAAACTACACCGTTAACACCATGGCGTGGATTGATTGGAACCAGGACCTGGATTTTGCCGATGCTGGCGAGGCCTACACTCTGGGTACAGCAACTAATGTTGTAAGTGGTCTAACGGGTGCGTCTCCCTATTCAATAACAGTGCCTGCAGGAGCAACCCTGGGTACTACCACCATGCGTATTTCAACGAAATGGAATGCTTACCCAGGAAGCTGTGACAACGGCTTTGATGGTGAAGTTGAGGATTACAGTGTAAACGTCGTTTTAGCCCCAGAAATAAACATCAAGGGAAACGCTGTTGATATAGCCGATGGCGATACAAGTCCCTCGGTTTCTGACGATACTGAATTCGGAACTGTTTACAATGTCTCTGGCTCTAGCTCCCATTCTTTTACAATCTACAATACTGGTGGGGGCGATTTACTCCTGAGCGGTGTTCCGCTGGTTAACATAACTGGAACCCATGCCAGTGATTTTACAGTGACGACCCAGCCGGGGAATACGATTGCAGGCAGTGGTGGGAACGAGAGTTTTATTGTTTCATTCGATCCCGGCGATCTTGGTCTTCGCAGCGCCACAGTCTCAATTGCCAGCAATGACGTTGATGAAAATCCATACACTTTTAATATTCAGGGCACAGGATCCGGTCCTCCTGAAATGGATGTTTCAGGGAAGGGCATATCCATTTTTGATGGGGATACCTCTCCCAGCGTCACAGACAACACGTATTTCGGTAATGCTGATATTGTCACAGGTTTGGCAAATCATACTTTTACTATTACTAACAGTGGAAGCAGTGCGCTTTCATTAATTGGCTCTCCAGCTGTGGTGCTTTCAGGTTCGCATGCTGCGGATTTTTCAATAACCACCCAACCAACAGCTAGCATCAATTCTGGTGGGGGAACCTCTTTCTTTGTGGTCCGCTTTGACCCCAGCGCTTCAGGTAGCAGGACGGCATCCATTTCCATCTCAAATAATGATCCTGATGAAAACCCCTACACTTTCGATATTCAGGGGACTGGCTCTGCAACTCCGGAGATGGATATCACAGGGAATGGAGCTTCCATTCCTGATGGGAGTACAACTCCAACCCTAACCAATGACACAGAATTTGGCAATACTGATATAAACTACGGGTCAGGCATTCATACTTTTTCCATCAACAATTCAGGGTCTGGGGATTTAACCCTGGGCGGTTCCCCTCGAGTGACTGTCTTTGGCACCCACGCATCCGACTTTACGGTTAGCCAGCAACCCGCCTCAGCTACAGTTACGGCACAAGGTGGAACTCAAACTTTTGAAATCACTTTCAACCCTCCAGCGACAGGATTACGCCAGGCAACAATTTCTATTACTAATGATGATGCCGATGAAAACCCCTACACCTTCGATATTCAGGGCACAGGAACCATCAATCCCGAAATTGATATTCAGGCTACGGGAACATCCATTGCCAGTGGAGATCTAACACCATCAATCAACGACTCTACTGATTTTGGAGCCTCTGTGGTTGGTGGAAGTTCACACATTATTACCTATACTATTTACAATACGGGCCCTGCTACATTAAATCTGACGGGAGCCTGGCCCCTGGTAGCCATTAGTGGCGTCCATGCTGGAGACTTCAGTATTTTTAGCGCCCCCGCCAGTACGGTTGCATCTGGAGCAAACACCAGTTTTCAGGTTGCCTTTGGTCCCCTGGCCTCAGGGACTCGTTCAGCCACGCTGACGATTAGTAATAATGATCTGGATGAGGGTAATTATTCCTATGCAATACAGGGTACGGGAACCCTTGATGGCAGCATCGATTCCGAAATTGATGTTCAAGGGGATTTGACCTCTATTGTCTCTGGTGACAACACGCCTTCCGCTACCGACGGCACCTACTTTGGTGGGGTTTCAGTCACCGGTGCATCTCTTAGCCAGACATTCATGATAAACAATTCCGGCACAGACGATCTGGTTTTGGCCAGTACGCCCCTGGTCACTATTTCTGGAACTCACGCCTCTGACTTTTCAATAACCCTGCAACCCAGTACACCTGTAGCGCCTGCTGGAAGCGTTCCTTTTAATGTGTCATTCAACCCCTCTGCTGGCGGCACGCGGACTGCAGTTATCACCATTGAAAATAATGATGGTGATGAAAACCCCTACACCTTCACAGTGGAAGGGTTTGGGTTGACCTATCCAGAGATTGAAGTTCGAGGTAACGATAACATTATTTCTAGTGGCGATGTCACGCCATCTCTTTCTGACAGTACTGACTTTGGTGATGTTCATCCCATCTTGGTCACAGCATATGCAACCTATACAATATACAATACTGGTGACTCAACTTTGGACCTGACGGGCAATCCTCGAGTAGAATTAGGTGGTGGTGCAGCAGGAGAATTTACGGTTACCAGTATGCCCTCGGCCTCCATTCCCGCTGGAGGAAGTTCTGATTTTACGGTACAGTTTGATCCCGCCCAGACAGGCGTCCGCAATGTATCTGTTTCCATTGGGAATAATGATAGCAATGAATCTCCTTACACTTTCTGGCTGACAGGATATGGCAAGGTGGAAGGAACACCCTTTCCATGTATCTCCAGGTTCTTCCATATCTGGGGTGATAACGGTGATATTGCCGCCATGGACGCCACGGTGAACCCCTATGTATATGATATTGCAAGTACGGTTGGGTATCACATTAATGGCGTAGGATATAACCTTGAAGATGGAATGCTCTATGCCTTTGAACAGGATGGCGATGTAGCTGGAAATAAAATCATTCGAATCGATGGAAATTATACCGTTGAGGTGTTATCTGTAACCGTACCTTTTTTATCCTGGAGAGCAGATTTTGATGTTTTGGGGAACATGTACTTTTGGGATGCTGCCGGCACCACGGTAGGTATTTTTGATGCCAGTACAGGAACCATAACAACCCAGTCAACCAGTGGCACTGCCTTTGTTCCTATTGATATGGCCTATCTGGATGCTGATGGATATTTTTACGGAATCCATGGATCCACTCTTTATAAATACAATTCTGGTTCACATGTTGTCTCCACAACAGCCATCACCGGAAGATTGACTGATGACTATAACAACAGCATCAATAGTGCTTATTATGGTGCAGCCTGGACGGCAGATGATGGATATATTTTCACCACCAACAGCCAAAGCGGAAAAATGTACAAGCTTGAACCTTCCGGTTTAAGTATCTATGTTGGACAGGGTGAAGCTGACTTAAACAAGTCTGATGGTGCTTCGTGTCCTCTGGTCCCCGCTCCCCTTCCTTCAACTGGCTCCATCGGTGATTTTGTCTGGGTTGATGACGATGCAGACGGCATTCAGGATGCTAACGAACCCGGTATGGCCGGCGTGACTATTGACCTGTACAGTATTGACAACACCTTGCTTGCCTCTACGATTACAGACGCAAACGGGGCTTATGCTTTTACCAATTTAGACCCCTCTGAATATTACCTCCACTTCTCAAGCGCACCTGCAGGTTATATGCTAACCCTCCAAGACCAGGGTGGAGATGATGTACATGACAGTGATCCAGATCCCACCACAGGCAAGACTGCGAATTTCTTTGTTGGTGTTGGCCTCATTGAAGAAGGTAAAGATGCTGGTTACAAAGCAACAGGCGTTGGTGACTTTATCTGGAATGATCTCAACAACAATGGTGATCAGGATTTTGGGGAGCCTGGTGTTCCAGGCGTGACCGTTCAGCTCGTTGATGCCGCTAATACAAACAACATTATTGCTGCAACGTCCTCAAATGTGGATGGTGCCTACAGTTTTTCTGCTGTAACTCCAGGTAACTATAGAATTAAAGTGAGCAACCTGCCTGGTGGTTATCAATTTGTCAGTCAAAACGCTGGTGCTAACGATAATGTAGATAGTGATGTAAACACAACGACAGGAATCTCTGACCAATTCACCGTATCTACCAACACCTTCAATAGCTCAATTGATGCCGGTCTGACTCAACAAAGCTCACCTGAGATCAGTGTTTCTGGTAATAATACTGAAATCGTGGATGGGGATACGTCTCCAGGTGCAAATGACTCCACTTATTTCGGCTCGGTGTCCGCTGCCAGCGGTGACGTGACGGTGACCTTCACCGTGGCAAACACCAGTGGAACCACAAACCTGACCTTAAACGGCTCACCTGTCGTTGCCATTTCTGGAACGCATGCTGCTGATTTTACCGTTACTTCGGCACCATCCACCACCGTCGCCCCATCAAGCACAACAACCTTCACCATAACATTTAATCCAGGTGATAATGGACTTCGCTCAGCCATTGTCTCCATTTCAAACAACGACCCCAATGAAAACCCCTACGATTTTGATATCCAGGGAATAGGTCTTGCTCCAGAAATTGTCGTTCATGGAGGCGATAAAGATATTCTAGATGGAGATACTACGCCATCACTCTCAGATGATACGGACATGGGGAGCCATGATATTGATACTGGCTCAAACAGCTCTATTTTTAAGATAAAGAATATTGGTGGTGCCGCGCTTCTCTTAACCGGCGGCTCCCCGTATGTGGCGATTAGCGGTACAAACGCTGCAGACTTTTCTCTTTCGGCAAATCCCTCTGCCTCCATTGCCGTCGGTGACTCGACCAGCTTTACTGTGCTTTTCAATCCAAGTGCAGTGGGTTTGAGGGTGGCGACCCTTTCAATTTCAACTAACGATGCAGACGAGAACCCCTTTACTTTTGCCATTCAAGGAACAGGTACTGCCGTTCCGGAAATTGCTGTGCAGGGGAATCTACTCGACATTGTTGATGGAGATGTCACACCCTCCACCTCAGACTTCACAGATTTTGGAAGTCGTGATATTTTTGCTGCAGCACTTGCTCACTCATTTACCATTCAGAACCCCGGATCTGGCGCTCTCACACTGACAGGTCTACCCTATGTTCAAATTTCTGGTGCCAACGCAGGTGACTTTGTTGTATCACAACAACCCTCTGGCTCTACAGTTTCTCCCGGTGGGTCCCTCACTTTTGAGGTTGCCTTTGATCCAACAACCACTGGTGTGAGACAGGCAACCGTGCTTATCTCAAATAATGATTCTGACGAGAATCCTTTTAGTTTTGCCATTAAAGGTCTCGGAACCTCCACTCTCGATGAGGAAATTGAAGTTCTAGGAAATGGTCTGGTTATTGAGTCTGGTGATATTTTCCCCACGAGCGGTGACTTTACTGATGTGGGTTCAGCTGAAATCTCAGGTGTGCCAGCCACAGCAACTTATGTTATCCGCAACATTGGATATGCAGTGCTGAGTTTGACCGGCCCCCCTCCATATGTGGCTTTCACTGGCGCAAATGCTTCGGAATTCAGCATCTCGTCTACACCATCCAATTCTGTAGCCATAGACAGCGCAACAACCAGCTTTGAAGTTACTTTCACCCCTGCTGGTCTTGGAACGCGTCAGGCCACCGTTACTATTCAAAACAATGACTCTGATGAGAACCCCTATACTTTCACTATTCAGGGAACGGGTGTTTATGATCCTACATCCTTATCTGAGATCAATGTAACGGGGAACATGCTTGACATCCTTGATGGGGACACGTCTCCACTTGTAGCCGATGGTACAGACTTCGGCTCTGTTGAGGTTATCGGCGGTCAAACCGCTACCCAGGAGTTTGTCATACACAACACAGGAAGTGATGATCTGGTTCTGGGATCCAATCCTATCATATCTATTTCTGGTACAGAAGCCGCCGACTTTACTATCATTTCCAATCCAGCCACTCTGGTGGCCCCCAGTAGCTCCGTGGCCTTCACCGTTGAGTTTAATCCTTCGGCAACAGGACTTCGTGAAGCGACCATCAGCATTGGAAACAGCGACCTGACTGAGAATCCCTACAACTTTGACATTCTGGGAGTAGGCGTCACAACACCAGAAATGACTGTCTCTGGCAACAGTGTGACCATCACCAATGGTGATACATCACCAGGTTTATCCGATAGTACCCAGTTTGGTGATGTAGACATAACAACAGGCACCCAACTGGTGACATATACCATTAGCAATAGCGGCAATGCTGGCCTAACTATTGGAGCTGTTTCATTTTCTGGAGCCCAGGCATCAGAATTTTCAGTTACAACATCACCTGCAGCTTCCGTGACTACAGGAAGCAGCACAAGCTTTGTTGTTCAGTTTGATCCGTCCAGTATTGGTCTTCGTACCGCAACTATTTCCATAGCCAATAACGATCCAGATGTGTCACCTTACGTGTTTGATGTTCAGGGTAATGGTACCAGTCCATCAGACGGTGTAATTGGTGATATGGTTTGGCTGGATAATGATGGCGACGGTATTCAGGACGCCGGTGAAGAAGCCATGCCTGGAATAACCGTATCCCTATATGATTCTGGCGACAACCTTCAGGGCTCAGCCGTAAGCGCGGCTGATGGCTCCTATTCATTCGAGGGTCTTGCCTCAGGAAATTACTACCTCACCTTTACTGGTGCTCCTGCCGGTTATAGCTTATCGCCCCTGGACCAGGGCGGAGATGATGCCCTTGATAGTGATGCCGACCCGGCAAACAGCGGAAAGACATCAACCTTCTTTCTAAACATTAGCGACGTAGATAATACTCGTGATGCAGGGTTCAAAGCAACGGGGGTTGGAGATTTTGTCTGGCTTGATGTGAATGAAGACGGCATTCAGGATGTGGGAGAGACGGGTGTTCCCGGGATTGACGTAGAAATCAAGATTGATGGCGGTACCAGTGTTGCAACCACAACCACGGATGCCAATGGGTATTACTCCTTCACCAGTCTAAGCCCAAACACATATCGACTATACTTTACCAGCTTGCCTGCAGGTTATGTTTTCTCAACTCAGAATGCTGGGGGTGATGATACTGTTGACAGTGATATTAATACTGGCACAGGCGAGTCTGATGCCGTTGTTGTTGGATCGGGTGCCTTTGTTTCCAGTATTGACGCTGGTGTTTATCAGCAGTCTGCACCGGAAATCAGCATTAAAGGTAATAACGTTGACATCGCTGATGGTGATACTTCACCGTCTACACTGGACCATACCGATTTTGGTTCCGTTAACGCACAGATTGATACGGTAATCTATACTTTCAAGATCTACAATGGCAATGGTGCCACACTCACCTTAAATGGCACCCCAAAGGTTTCACTTTCTGGAACCAATGCAGCCGACTTTTATATTAACGTGCAACCCGCTGCTACAGTGCCCTCAAATGACAGCACCAGTTTTGATATTCGTTTTGTCCCGGCTTCAGAAGGTTTGAGATCGGCAACCGTCAGTGTTTCCAATACCGACCCTGACGAAAATCCATTTACCTTTGATATTCGAGGGTTTGGTCTTGCTTCAGAAATTCAGGTCAGTGGAAATGGGAATGTTATTGCTGATGGCGACATTACACCTACTGCTTCCGACTTCACTGATTTTGGTTCAGAGGATATTCTTACAGGAAGCCAGGCCCAAAGCTTTTCTATCCTTAATACTGGAAATGCAAATCTAATTCTCTCAAATCCATCTACTTATGTTGAGATAACGGGAGATCACGCTGCTGATTTTTCTGTCACAAGTGCACCATCCTCACCCGTTGCCACCAATAACTCCACCACGTTTACCATCACTTTTGATCCAAGCGTGGCAGGGTTAAGAGAAGCAACCATTTCAATCGCCAATAACGATCTGGATGAAGATCCCTATACTTTCTCGATCCAGGGTATTGGTCTGGCAACTCCTGAAGTGACAGTTATGGGAAATGGTGCATCCATTTCTGATGGTGACAGCTCTCCTATTGTTACGGATAATACAGACTTTGGGAGCAGGGACATTCTGGCTGCCACACAAGTAAACACCTTCTATCTGAAAAATATTGGTAGTGGTACGCTCACTCTGACCGGAACTCCGCTGGTAATCCTTACTGGAACCCATGCTGGAGATTTCCTGGTTAGTAGCCAACCCGGCGCATCATCGATAGCCCCGGGTGATTCACTGGCCTTTACGGTCACCTTTAATCCAACGGCGGTGGGCTTGAGGTCAGCCAGTTTGAGTATTGCCAATAATGATGATGATGAAAACCCCTTTGATTTCAGTATTCAGGGTACCGGTATTGCCAGTCCGGAAATAGACATCCTTGGTAATGGCGTGTCTATCGCCAACAGCGATGCAACACCCAGTATTGCTGACAGTACAATCTTTGAGGATACCATACTTGATTCAACCAGTTGGGTTACCTACTCCATTGAAAATACAGGAAGTGCCATCCTCACATTGACAGGCGCATCTCCCTATATTGTCATTTCTGGAGCACACGCCAGTGATTTTGCTGTAACTCTCATACCACAATCAAGCATTTCAGCTGGAGGTGGAACCACCGACTTTACCATCCGCTTTATTCCAAGTGCTGAGGGTGTACGTACGGCGACCATTAGTGTTGCCTCAAATGATAATGACGAAAACCCCTATACCTTTAGCATTAGCGCAATCGGTCTTCCAATGCCTTTGCCTGAGTTATTCCTGGTTGAAACCGTAGATCTCACGACTGCATTGCCTGGTGATACCCTGACCTATACGGTTACCTATTCCAACGTTGGTGTAGGTGTCGCGAAAAATGTTGTGGTTGATCAGGCGATTCCAGAAAATGCAACCTATGTAGAAAACTCTGCTGCAGGTCTTGGTATGACCATCACCTTTCAGCATGAAGTCGCAGGTGGATATGACGCCTCGCAAGCGGCGCCCGTCACGGATATTAAATATGAAAGGGCTCTTGATTTAGAGCCTGGCGGAAACGGCACCATTACCTTCAGGGTCGTGATTGATTAATTTCTCTGAAAGATTCTGATCTATTCTGAAAAAGCCAGTGTTCTCGCTGGCTTTTTCTTTTTGGGGTCTTTTATCCATTAGGTGTGTTATATCTTGAGGGCGTTTTTCATAGAAACAACCATAACATTCTTTATAAAGGAAATAGACATGCCTAAAATGCCGACTCTGCTTATTGCCATATTGCTAAGTATTACTATTGCGGCACAGCCACAGACTGGAGATACAATGTCAGGATTCAAGCTTGTTGAAAAACGTTTTGTAAAAGAAGTGGATGCTGAATGCCTCTTGTTTCAGCATAAGCAATCTGGTGCTCGATTACTAAAGATTTCAAATGCCGACTTGAACAAGACCTTCTGCATTACCTTTAAAACCGTTACTGAATCGGATGCCGGAACCCCCCACATTCTGGAACACTCTGTACTGAATGGGTCCAAAAACTTTCCTGTAAAAAGCCCCTTTGATATTTTATCCAAGGGTTCTTTAAACACCTTTCTCAATGCCATGACAGGCAGTGATATCACGCTTTATCCTGTTTCCAGCATGAACGACAAAGATTTCCGCTCTCTTATGCATATCTATCTTGATGCCGTTTTCAATCCCCTCATTTATGACGATCCTCGTATTTTGGAACAAGAGGGCTGGCATCACGACCTGGAGCATGCCGACTCAAGCATGACCTACAAGGGTGTGGTTTACAATGAGATGAAGGGGGCTTTTTCAAGCCCAACCCGGGAACTGGGTTACCTCGTGGACCAACAGCTTTTTCCTGATACCCCCTACCGGTTCTCATCAGGAGGATATCCTGCGGCCATCCCCACGTTGACCTACGACGATTTTATTGATTTTCATCGTACCTATTATCATCCTTCCAACTCTTATATATTTCTGTATGGAGATGGTGACACAGAATCAGAGCTGGCCTTTATAGATGAACACTATCTTTCAAAATATACATCCTCTGATCAGGTCGTAGATATCCCCTTGCAGCCACCCTTCGAAGCGCTGCGCTCAGCCTCTGGGGTCTACTCAGCCACGGAAGATTCGGAGCTGGAAGGCAATACATATCTCTCGCTTTCTTTTGTCATTGGTTTGAGTACTGATCATCAGCTTGGTCTGGGTTTGAATGTTTTATCCCAGGCTCTGTTTAACAATGAGTCTGCCCCTGTTCGTCTGGCACTCCAGGAGGCTGGAATTGGTAAAGATGTAGGTGCGTGGGTTGACGATCTAAAGCAGAATGTTTTACATATCCAGGTTCAAAATGCCAATCCCGAAGATAGCGAGAAGTTCAAACAGGTCGTTTTTGAGACCCTGGAAAAAACTGCCCGTCAAGGACTGGACAAAGACGCCATAACTGGAATATTGAACCGCATCGAGTTCAGTCTCCGTGAAGGCAACACGCCCCAGAAGGGACTATACTACAATAGACAAGCCCTGGGCAGTTGGTTCTGGTCAGACGACCCCTTTATTGGCCTTGAATATGAAAAGACCCTGACGGATTTTAAAAAGGCTCTGCCCCTGCGGTATCTTGAAGGGCTCATCACCAAGTCATTTATCAATAATCCCCATGCCTTGCTGTTTACACTGAACCCACAGCCAGGACTGGAAGGTGAAAATGACGCCCGCACCGATACCGAGCTGACTGCCTACAAAGAAGGTCTATCGTCTGAAGAAGTGACACTGCTGGTTGATCACACTGCCATGTTGGTTGATTATCAAAAATCTGAAGATACGCCAGAAGCCCTTGCTACTATTCCTCTATTGGATCTTGAGGATATTAATCCAGAGGCTGATTGGTTTATTGCAGACGAATCAAGGGTCTCACGAATTCCGTATTTACATTTCGACACCTTCACCAACGACATCAGCTATATCCGCTTGTTTTTTGATCTCCGGGTATTGACCGAAGAGCAGCTTCCGTATGCTTCTTTATTGGCCACCCTGCTGGGGTCTATCGCTACTGAGAACTACACCTTCGGTGAGCTTGACAAGGCCCTTGATACCCACCTGGGTGGCTTTAGCACCTACCTGACCAGTTATCTTCAAAACCGAGATGATGATCAACTAATACCAAAGTTTGTGTTATCAACCAAAGTGATGTCACCTGACCAGGGAAAGGCTTTTGACTTCGCCGAAGAAATCTTGAGACATTCCCAACTTAACGATATTGAACGAATAAAAGATGTGCTGACTCGACATAATTCACGATTGTCGGCCAACGTAAAGCGCGATGGCCTGGGATATGCCAGGACGAGACTCTTCTCTTATACAACCAACGCGGGTATGTTTGATGAATTGACTGGCGGTCTTGAGTACTACTGGTTTATCAAAGACCTGGTTGACAATTTTGATGAACGGCAGGCAGGTCTAATGAATGAATTATCTGTAGTATCCGAGCTCCTGTTTAATAAAAAGAACATGGTCGCCTCCACGACGTGCTCTGATGATGCAATCGGCGTCTTCCGGAAAGAGCTTAAGGGTTTCTCCAGGAGTCTTGGGAAGCAGAAACCTGCTTTTCAAGATTGGGCTCTTGAATCCAGCGTGAAAAACGAAGGGCTTATGGCTGCGTCAAAAGTTCAGTATGTGCTCCAGGGGACAGATTTTACTGATCTTGGTTATTCTTGGGACGGTAAGATCCGAGTACTGAATCAGATCATTTCAAGGGAGTGGTTAAAGAATCAGGTCCGTGTCATTGGTGGGGCCTATGGAGGCTTCGCCCGCTTTTCTCCAACGGGTCAGGTATATTTTGGTTCTTACCGTGATCCAAATCTTAGAAGTACGCTTGAGAATTATGCCAAGACACCGGAATTTTTATCAACCCTGGATATTGATCAAATGGAAATGACACGTTTTATTATTGGGACCATCTCAGGTATGGATCGACCAGAGACAGCCTCACAGCGAGGGAATACTGCAGTAGCGCGGTACTTTACCAATCTCACTCAAGAACAATTTCAACGTGAGAGAACTGCAGTTTTAACTACAACACTGGATGATGTGAAGTCTTATGAAAAAATGGTTTTAACTATTCTTGAAAACAGCCCGATTTGTGTGTATGGAAACGAAGATGAATTAAAAGAGAATAAAGATCTCTTCGAAAAACTAATCACTCTGGATTAAGAATCATAATGCTCCGGGGTCGGTATCACTACTGGCCCCTTTTTGTCTTCCCGAACACCCCGGGTTTAAGAGTAACGTCAAATCCGTAGACCCCAACAGCTTGACCTTCTCACTAACATCACAACAAGAACCTGCCGTTATGGTTGTATTGAGCGTGCATATGTCTGCGCTAAGACACCAAGTCGCTTACAAAAAGCGCACGCTTGTTTTTATATAGAACGATCAAACCTGCCATGATGATGACCTTTTGAGTCAGCAATCCATACTCATTATCGCCCAGTAATCCACACCCACATTCGGACTGGACTTTAAAAGCAATGAGTGCAACGCTGATTATTATCCCGAAAAATATCAACACGCCGGCAACTAGGATAGCCGGTCGAAAAACTTTATCAATCCACACCCCAACTGCAAAACAAAACTCTATAATGACGGCCACGATTCCGTAATAACTAAATATTTTGGGAAGACCGGCGGCTCCAGTAATGACAACATACGGATCCAGACCGTGTTTCAGAATTAAGCCAGCTTTGTTAATTGCCAGGAAAAAGAAACCGATGGAAAACAACCACCTCAGCACACTCGCAAGAGCTTTCCTGTCTTTCATCGTTCTGATCCATCTTCATTCAATATTTTTATAGTTTTCAATGCTGGCATCGATACTGGTCTTTGAAACCAATCCCTTCAATAGATCATCGGTGGTAACACCCACCAGAAAATGCAGGTCATCCTCAAACCAGCCGCCCTCCTGCTTCACATAGAAAAACACTTTGTCTCCATCATCCTCACACAGGACAGGATAATCAAGCACTCCTGAGTGCATTGTCTCTCCAGCAACCGTCGAGATATCATAATAGTATGGTGGGTCTATAGGGTCAAAGTACACTGGAGCCTGGAAAAAACAGGTCATCAAGAATCCATCTTTTTCGTATAACGCATAGGGCACCGAATATGCTCTGTTCTTGGCTCTGAAATCATCCAGATCCTTCATTGTCATAAAGGCCGGTAACTTTTTAAAGCTAGAGTTTTTAATTTCAAAGCTTGAGTCAAACTTTGTGAGGTTGGTATATTTCTCTACAACATAACCCTGGTCATTATCAATAAGATATAAGACATTATCCTTGGCTAAATCCACAGCAATTGTCAAAAACAGCCCTTCAAAAGCCCGGGCATTATCTCCTGTCCGATCTATTACATTTCCAGAATCAATTTCATTTAAATCGTTATCATAAACTGATATGGTGTACGCCTTATGGTTTTCGTAAAGCGGATCGTATTTCTCTTTTGCATTTTTTCTTTGCTCTTCAATTGAACCTTTCATGTATCGATCCAAAAAACCCATTAACTCCGGTCTGTATGCACCGGTAGCCACAAGATTGTTCTTCTCAAGCAAGAACATCCTTCCTGCTACCAATCCATGTCTTAATACAGGACCCTGAATTTCTCCTGTTTTCTTTTTGCGCTCAAAGATATACCTGCGACCATCACTACCTAAAACAGAATATGCATATATATTATTGTTGGCTGTGACTTTATATACTATAAAAGAATCGGACTTGTGTCGCCTCAAGTCTATCCTTGTGTAATCATGGGGGGCAGACCTTCTTTGTAAAAACAAGCTGCTTTTGTCTGGTATGATCACTTCCGTGTTGTTAATTATAATTGCTCCGCTTTTAAATGCAGGCCAGAGACGATCTGTTGTCTCATCATACAACTCCCCTGAAAGTTGTATGACTTCAAATTGACCAAAAGCAAAAACGGTCAGGCACAAAAACCACAAACTTCTGTTTATCATAGGAATACCCTGGATGGGGCGGGTTTTACCCCGCCCTTTAGTTTTTTGTTAATTAAACAGGTTCTTCAGCCATTTAAAATCGATGCTAATGCCGATCTTTAAGCAGTCCGCTGCCGTTACCTGGAGACACTGGGAAGTATTTGCTTCCCATGTTCCAATATAGATACTTATCCCGCTATCTACTTCGGCTACCTGAGAGCCTTGGTCAACATCACCTGCATTTACAAACCCAACCATCAAAAGCGCCACCAGCCCACTTAAAAGGATGCTTCTAAAACGATTCATAATCGTTCCTTTCTTTTTGGATGAGTTTTAACCTATAGATAAAACTCTACCCTGTTCGCTTTTTGATTGTTTACCCCAACATGATTTATGGGGTTTTGTTTTATGTAAAGAGGCCCTGTGTCTCCTTTTTTGGGAAACAGTTTACCATAAACCAACAACTGGTTTGTAGCTACACAATAACAATGTTCTTCTCATGGTTTGTTTGAAGATGGTTGCCTCTCGACGAAGCTATGTTAATCGAAAATGCTTTGGGATGCAAATAAAAAAAGCCCACCATCAGGCGGGCTTTAAAAACTGTAAGGCCTGTCTATATAAAAGTGTAGTTTACTCCAAAAGCCATGGATTGTTTAATCTGACGCTTCTCGGAAACGTCTTTATCGTAAACCATCTTGAAGTTTACATTCATGTTGATATACTCAGAGACTTTTACCGTGAGTGTATTATCCCAGTTCACATCCATGTTGCTAAAGGATGAGAAGGCGGAAAATAATTCCAGTTTGGAAACGTATTCTGTGTTCTCAGAAACATTGTATGTGAAGTCAGTGACTGACTCTGCACCAATCTCACTTCGCAAGGTTTCAATCTCAGTCGTCTTGGGGTCATCAGCGTAGGGCGCAGGATAGTCAGAGGTAACTGTCTGTTTGAACGACAAGCCAAGACGTGTTCCCAGGTTTTCATTGATGGCATACCCCACACCAATACTCTCTCTGAAATAACCTGGATCTAGGAAGGCAGAGATCTGAAATGATGAATCCGTGCTATAATCATAGCCCGCATCAAATTGTGTTTCTCCCGTGACGGCGACAAAGGGATTAATCTTTGAGCCCAGCTTATAAGTCAAAACGCTTTCCATTTTGATTTCATCAACTGACTTGCGTAGTTCCTTGTTACCCGTTTTTGTGGCCCCATACAAAAACTTGCCCTTGTTGGACCAGGTGGTTTTTTCCAGGTTCTGTACAAAACTGTAATTCAGATTCATTTGCCAGGCAAAGGCATTCTGGCCACCGGCAGACCAGTTGTCAAATCCCGTTTGAGTCAGATTTAGGCCCCCTTTAACAGAGTTTTTCCACGGGGATGGCGCTTCATCCTGTGCTAAGGCCAAGCCAAGCATTAAAATTGTTAGTATTAGTATCGCTTTTATTGGTGTTTTCATATTTCCCTCTTTTTGTTTTCCCCCTCAATTAAGGATGAAAGCCCCTTTTTTCAAGCCAAATTACGCGATCTGGATACACTGCTCCTCAAATCGCTTATTGGTTTGCATTAAATGACCCCCAAGGTGAAATTTGCCCTTCATACTGGAGAACCTTTTTATGTCTGACGACCACCGTTTTATTCACTTACTTCTGGATTTCGACCAGGCCATCTCATGGCCTGATATAAAACGAGTTACCAGCAAAGCCCTATCCTTCTTTGACACCAACTTCAAGCTGGAACGAATTTCCATAACGCTCATAGATCAGACTAACCAACAATTTGAAGTCTTCACCCGTGATACCTCCGTCTTACATCTTTCAACTGGTGACAGGCATCCCCTTTCAGAACTTCACAATGCCCCCGGGTCCAATAAAAACGAGCCAAAATACTACAGCCATATATCATCCCTCCCCAAGCCAAGCTCTGTTATTCTTTCCCTTCTGGAGGCTGGGATTCAATCTTTCTTTGATGTCCCCTTGATAATAGGGGACGAAGCCGTTGGCTCCATAAATATTGGATCTCGCCAATCAGACGGAATCCCCGCAGAGACCCGCGAGATAGTGGTGCTGCTGACATCCAGACTTTCCCTGGCTCTCTTTCATGCCCGGCTTCACGATGAGCTGAAAAAGAAAGAGGCGGCCCTGGAGGCCAGCGAGAGAAGCTATCGGGAACTCATCGACCAGGCAGCCGATGTGATTCTAAAAGCCACGTTTCAGGGTGAGATTATTCAGGCAAATGTGGCAGCCACACGCCTGCTTGGATATTCCAACGATGAACTGCTCAAAATGAATTTATCGGCCTTATTTGAACCAGATGTTTTGGTGAGAAAACCCCTGCGCTATGATCTCGTGAATGAGGGACTCACCGTGCTTTCGGAGCGAGCTTTTCGTACTAAAGCTGGCACCCTCATCCCTGTGGAAATGAATTCCAAAAAGCTTTCCGATGGCACCCTGGTAAGTATTGTTCGTGATCTTACGGAACGGAATAAAACCAAAGAACGCCTCCTTGACCAGAAAAACCAGATCACAGCCTTGTTTGATGCCACGCCAATACTCATGTATGCCAAGGACCCTGATGGTCGCTACACCATGCTAAATGATGCCTACTTGACATTCTTTGGAAAAGAGAGGGGTGATATGTTGGGGAAGACGGTGACTGAGGTTTGGAAGACCCCTTCAGCGCGGCAGGTTGAAAAAGATGACCTCAAGCTTTTCCAGAACAATGAACTCCAGGCCCACGCCACTGAATTTAAAAATGCTTCTGGCATCACACGACAAATGCTGTCACGAAAAGCGCCTTACCTGGATGCCCAGGGCGATCCCGCGGGGTTTGTCGGCACTCTGATAGATTATACTGATCTCAAAGAGGCACAGAGTCGTTATCAAACCCTTTTCAACAATTCTCCTGACCCCATCGTTGTTCATGATGGAAAGGTGATCTTGACGGCCAATCGGGCTGCCCTGGACTTTTTCAAGGCAGAAGACCCAGACAAATATGTTAAAAGTCCTGTCTCGGCATTTATACATCCAGACTCTGTGGGCAATTCGAGAAAACGAATAAAAGCGCTGCTCGATTCCAAACAGCCTAACAATATCGTGAGTCAGAAGTTTGTTATTGCCACAGGTGAGGTGCGCGATGTAGAAGTCATGTCAGTACCGATTGAGGATCAGGGACGGGTTGTTATCATGTCATCGTTTCGGGATGTTACTGATGAGCTTATCACTCGCAAGGCCCTGCTTAACAGTGAGGAGAGGTATCGCCGGGCATTCAATTATTCACCGACTGCCATGGTACTTCATGACAAGGGGGTCCTTTTGGATGCGAACCAGGCAGCCTTGGATTTTGCAGGAGCTGAAAGCCTTGAGGAAGTGCTGGGAATGGACCTTTTTAAACTGGTCCATCCAGATTTTCGTCAGGCTGCTCACGAGGGGATTGAAAACCTGCTTAAAACCGGAAAACCTGTCGCAGGTGTTAGAGAGCAAAAATATCTCACCCTGTCTGGCGAAGAGCGTTGGGTCGAAATAAAAGGTGTTCCGGTCGACCAAATCAATAAAACCCTTATACTGCTCTCTTTTAATGATATTCATGAAAGGGTCTTAGCCCGTGAGCAAATGAAAAAAAGTCGTCAACAGCTGGAAGTCATCACGGCTCACTTAACCAGTTATCTTTTCCTCGTAGACCTTGATCTGTCACTCCTGTATGTAAACCAGGCCACTGCAAAACTACTGGAGGCTAAGAATGAAGAAGTCCTTGGGGAGCCTCTCAAAAAATTTGTTCCGGAAGGAGCCCTGGCTGCTGGTTTAGAATACCTGCCCCGCTTATTAAAGGGCGAGGTTTGTAGCTTCCCGTATCACCACAAGTCAAAATCGCGAGGAGCGTTCGTTTATGTACTGACCCTGATACCTATCGAGGCCGAGAATGGAGATGTTATGGCTTTTTTGGTGCAAATGGATGATGTGACCGAGATTGAGTCCGCTCGAGAAGAGATTGCCGAAAATAAAGAACTCCTGGAGTTGATCGTTGATACGATTCCAGGGCTTTTTTCTTATTCAGATATGAATGAGAAATATCTCTACGTAAACGAAGCCTATGCAAACTGGTATGGCTATAAGAAGGCCGATGTCATCGGAAAATCTTTCAACCAAATCATTCCGGCGCACACGTATTCAGAAATTCAACCCTATCTATCCAGAATCTCTAAAGGGGAGGCGCTCTCCTACTCCAGGACGACTACAGGTCCCGATGGCCGGGCTCACGATTTGGAGATCCGCTATCTTCCACATTTTGACACAAACAAACAGCCCAAGGCCTTTCTGACCTCACTCCAGGATGTGACTGAGCTAAATGAGTATGAGCGGTTTCGTGATTCCTTGCGTCGACTTGCCCGCCAGCTTACCGTTTCCCTCAAACCGCGAGAGGTGGGAATCCTTGCCGCCTCCTTGCTTTATGATCTCTTTGGTTATGATGCCTTTGCTTTATATCGCATCAATCTCGAAAAAAATGAAGCTGCTGGATTGTTTTCCCAGGATACCTTTTCCGGACAGGATACACCGGTTGAGGTCGAGAACGGCTCCTATATCATGGATGTAGAAAATATTGAGAATACTTTTATTCTTCCCTCGCCACTCCTGATCAATCGCAAGAAGTCCTCAAAAGAACAACCCTTGTCTCCATTTGGTGATGCATCTCGACTTAGCCTGTCGCTGGTGTTTGTACCCATCTTCTGGGAGGGGATCCAGATTGGATTGTTCACCCTGCAAAGTTATATCGCTGAAAAATTCCAGGACGATGATCTGCCCAAACTGAAAATTTTTGCCAACCAGATTGGTGGCGCTCTGGTTCGAGCCCAGGCAGACGAACTCATCCAATTTCAGACCGACGAGCTAAAAGTAAGGGAGCTTGAGCTTCAGGCCAACGTGAAGGAGAAAGACGTTCTTCTACAAGAGGTCTATCACCGAACCAAAAACAATATGCAGGTTATTATCGGCTTACTGGAAATGCGTGGCCTGAAGGCTAAAAATGACGAGACTCAGATCCTGGTCGAAGAAATGACCAATCAGATATATAGTATGAGTATGGTTCATGATCTTCTGTACAGATCCAAGAGTTTGTCAGAGATCCAACTGGATGAGTATTTGGAAAAGTTGGTTGAGCGGCTCATTCTGGCATATAAAACCTCGCTTGGGAACATCACCCCGGATTGTCTCCCCGAGGCAATTACTGTGAATATTCAGACTGCCATTCCTTTGGGCTTGGTGATAAATGAGATAATCAGTAACGCCTTGAAGTATGCTTTCCCAGATCATCGAGATGGGAAAATTCTAATCAGGACCAGGAAGCTTGGAAAAGGTGGCCTGTCCATAGAAGTCGGGGATGATGGCGTGGGGTTGAAGTCTGGGGTGGATTTAAACACTACAGACACATCTGGGGTGAAGATTATTCGCGATATTGTCGAGCTACAGCTTCTGGGTACCTTGAAAATATCTACTGCTAAGGGGGTAAAGTATTTAATTACTATCCCCAGCCTGAAGTTAGATTAGTAGCCTGAGTTCAAAAGATTCTGGGGATATCATGGTAGAACAAACACGCATCCTGCTGGTTGAAGACGAAGTTATCACCGCCTCCTCCCTGAAGCTGGGGCTGGAAGCCGCAGGCTATGGGGTTTGTCCCCTGGCCACCCGTGGCGAAAGGGCCATAAAAATTGCCGCGGAGGAAAAGCCGGATGTCATCTTGATGGATGTTAACCTGCCTGGCAGCCTCAATGGCATTGAAACTGCCCGGGTCATCCTGAAAACACTTGATACCAAAATACTTTTCCTTACTGGCTATCACGATGATGACGTTATTGCTCAAATAAACTCCCTGAATCCTCTGGGCTATGTGATCAAACCTGTCAGCGTCGAACGCATCCGAGACATTCTGGATGCAAATCTTTAAAACACCTCACACCTTTTTATAGAAAAGAGGAACAAATGAAGCGCTTTCTTCTCCTCGCCCTTTTTTTATGCTCTGGCATGGCTCAGCATCTATTCAATCAGGAGCCAGAGGTCAGGGTTAGAATCGTCAATACCCTGGATACACTCAACATCTCCCTCAGGGGTGAGTGGTTTTTTCGAAACACATCAGCTGCAAAAATGACACTACCCGTAAATTCTCAGATTCAACTTATTAATAGTGGCGGACAAATCTCTGTTTTTGACACCTCGGGCACCTTGCTGGCCAAGACCCCATCCTTTATGTTTAGATCAAACAGCGACACCGCTTCAGTTGAAATTAAATCTGTTCCCTATGGGGTTGGTTGGTGGTGGGCTGGTGTGGAAGACCGGATTTATGAAGGTGCCTTCCATATATATATCGGGACACATCAAGAAATGGATGTTGTGGTTCAATTGCCCCTGGAAACCTACCTGAAAGGCGTTGTACCTTATGAAATTGGCGGCACATCCCCCCTGGAAGCCCTCAAGGCCCAGGCAGTAGCTGCCAGATCCGAAGCTGTCATCGCCTTGACCTCCAAACTCTATAGTGATGAGTTCTATGATCTCACATCTGATGTGGAATGCCAGGTCTTTAGTGGTAACAAGCGGCGCACCGCCCGGTCTGACCAGTCAGTCGAGGAAACAGCGGGGTTGATCATCAGCGAGAGCGGGCAACCCATGAATGCCTTTTACGCCTCAAATTGTGGTGGTCGAGCTGAACTTATCCAGAATGTCTGGCCTGGCCGGAATCGGCTGGAAAGCTATGGCGTGTCCCTGCCAGACAACGAGAATCGGAGGGGACCGAACCTGAGGTGCAACTGGAAAGCCAGGCGCTGGATAAAATCCTCGCCGGATGTCTATTGCAATCCGGACTCCAACGCTTTCCTGCCCAGCTGGAGCAGGAACAATTTTCGCTGGTCCCGGGAATTTACGGTTCAAGAATTGACCGACATGCTCACCAACGACAGGGATCTGGGCTTGTTCAAGAGAATCCGTGTTTTAAAGCGGGGACCCTCCGGACGCATTTATAAAGCCCACATTATTTTTGAGAAGGGCAAGCTTGATATAAAGGGGGAACTCGCCCTGCGACAGCTTTTTAGTCCCTCCCTAAGGAGTTCGGCTTTTTTTGTAAAACGGAGGGGTGACAAGGTGGTTCTCCGTGGCTCTGGCTGGGGACATGGTGTGGGCATGTGCCAGAGTGGCGCCGTCGCCCAGGCCACCAGGGGTCGCAGTTTTGACCAGATTCTTAAACACTATTATTCAAAGGCGGACTTACTAAACATCTATGGTAAATCAGGGCCCTGAATATGCTTATCTTGCATAAAGGCAGGTCAGTTTTTTTGGTGAAGCCTTGCTCATATACAGTGCCGTATAAACACTGTTAGTTTGACCTAAAAAATGGTATCAGCTGAATTCTATATTACACGCAGTGGCATGACCGAATTTAAATTGGTTAATTTTATTGAATAAAGACCACGCATATGACAATACTCGCGCCCCTACTAAAGCTTCAACCTGACCTGCTGAAGCGGATGGCAAAGCGTGTTTGTTTCAGAAGGCAGTCTGTCACGCCGAAGCTGGGCGAAGTCGGGCTCAAGCCGAAAGCGTTGACGGAAAAAAATTTAATTATTTAGGAGCTATAACTTTCAATGAGAAATAGTCGCTTTAAGGTCCTGATGGTTTTAGTTTTTATTCTTTGCATTAATAATAACACCTGTTTTTCTCAGTCTTCAAAAGATACCCTTTATGTTTTGTTTGTAGGAAATAGTTTCACTTATTTCAACAATCTTCCACAAATGGTTTCCATGGTTTCCGATAGTGCACATATTAAGCTTGTTACAAAAATGTCTGTTGGTCCGGGAGTCAAGATAAGCGATCATTGGCGGGGAACAGGCGAACTAAAAACTAAAGAAATCATAAAGAAGGAGAGGTTTGATATCGTAATCCTCCAGGGACAAAGCATGGCACCCATGAGCCACCCTGATAGTTTTATTGTATATAGAAAATTGTTTTGTGATTATGTTAAAGAGACTGGAGCTCAGCCATTCATCTTTTCTAGCTGGGCACCACAAAAGTTATATAATTACCAGGAAGAATTAACAAATGCATATTCAACATTATCCAGAGAAATAAATTCTGACGTCCTGCCAATAGGCCCTGCGTGGAACTTAGCCCATAAGCAAAAACTACGTATTGGACTATTCAATTCTGATGGTCGCCATCCTTCAGTTTTAGGTACATTTTTAACAGCATGTGTAATTACAAAAACACTAACTGGAGAGCTTCCTGAAAACCTCCCAACATATTTTGCTACGAATAAGTTTACAGGAGAATCTGGTGAATTGGTGTATTTATCTATATCAGATATAAACTTCTGTCGGGAAATTGCAAATCAGATTGTCAGCAATAAGAATTAATTATATTTTAAAAAGTAAGTCAAAATACTATGCCTATATATCTGACTTCAATATTTGCAGTTAAACATGTTTACACATAACAACGCGCCATACTGACCAGAAACGTGTTTTTGATATTGAAACTTTATCGAGCCTGTCGTTGAAAATTAGATAAAGCATACTGGTCTTGTTTTTCGACGGCCTGGTACAACTGTTCGCGTGACTTTAATTGATTGGTTATATGAGACGACACAATGGAAAATTAGTACTAATTCTTTTAATGCTAAACGCTTGCGTTTCGCATGGGACCTATCAAACGCCTAAACCATTGGGGGTAGATGAAGATTTGATAGGTCTTGGAATAATGCAGGGAATTGGAGATACAAAAGACACTCGAAAACCCTCTGTCGATATCCTCTATCGACGAGGTCTTGTTAAGAATGTTGACGTGGGATTGAGAACCTCGGGAGTGCTTTTCTATGGAGGCGTTTTGACGGTTGACGCCAAATATGGATTGCTAAATGGTCCCTTCCTGGTTTCAGTAGATTTTGGAATGTCATATACATCTTCTCGTAATGTGGATTCTGAATCTTTTGATTTAGTGGGATATCATCCAATGTTAATGATTGGTACCGAAAGCATCTATTTAGGGTTTAAACAGAACATTTATCATGGAGAAGGCCGAGCAAGCATGTTGGACTCACGGGCTGATGAAAACGGTAGACTTCGCGTGCCTTCCATAGTGATTGGTTATTCATTTGGAAAAAGTTTTCGCATTCAACCGGAGCTTAATTGTTTCATACCTGGTTCTGGATCACCAATTTTGTTTCCGAGTATTGGGTTGTACGCAAGAGGTTGACAAATTCACGCCAACACACCTTAGGGCCGACCCACATGCAGTGGCGTGCAAGGCGATAATGACCTGTTTAAATTACTGCTTGATTCTTGGGCACAACTTCGAAAGGCGTCAACGCCACGCCTGATCCAGCCTATTAAAAAGAACGGAAGTCTTTTTGCTTTTGCTTTATGGGGCGGATGTCAACCGGAAAGATTCAACCAGTGATTCTGCCTTGGATCGTGCTGGGCAAAGAAGAAATTATGAGATGCTATCATATTTAAAATCAGTGCAAACCCAGAATTTGAGAAACCACTAAGAATTATGAACAGTTTAACACCAGCCTACACCGGTGTCGAGACAAAAACCCCAGTCTGAACCTAAAGAGACCAGCGATATGGATTTAACAATAATTCAGCTGGACTATTTAATACACTTTATCACAAGAGAGAATTATCTTCCCAATAAGGATTTAAAATAGCGCGGGGGAATAAAAATTGAATAAAACAACAATTCTAATTGTATCCGTTTATCTACTCATTGGAAGTGTTCACGCAAATCCCATTCAACTTAAGTTTTTTTCAGAAATCCAGTTCGCTGATTCCAATTCAACTGAGTGGGCAATAGAGCTTAAAGATGACTGGGGGCTTTTGTATGAGCTCAGCTTGAACGGTTGGTATCTCGCCTCATCCTCTGACACCGCCTATTTTAATCCGGGGCTCAGGGCAGAAGAGAACGGTTTCCTTCTACTTAGATCAGATAGCCTCCAGTCATCTTTTACACCCGGTTCATCAGGAGAAATAATCACGCTCTTTGATAGCACCGATCAATGGGTGGATGAAATAAGGTATGGTGCTGTCGATCATTCTGAAATTTCTTGCCCACTGCCAGGTCAAAGCATCTGTTTGTTTCGCAGTGGTGAAGACGCTTCGCCATTCTGGTATATAGATAATACACCAACGCCTGGTGGCGAGAATGATTTAGATGGAGGTGTGGGAACCATTGAAGGGTATGTTTTATATTCTGAGGATACTCCAGTCCCAGGGGTCAGGGTTATATATGAAATTTCATATCACCAAGTCGGTGGTATCGGTGGTCCAGGTTATTGGGATACTCTTGGCGTACGGTCAGATAGTATGGGCTACTATCAATTCAACAGGGTAGCTATCTTGAACGATATTTCGACTTCTATTGAAGGGTTTTACGATCAGGACACGACCATACAAATCTGGCCAGATAGCATCTGCCAGGTGAATTTTTATCTCACCCCAACTGTTGGAATTGAAACGAATCCATCTTTACAATCCCCAAGACAATATGATCTAAAGCAGAATTATCCTAACCCCTTCAATCCTATCACTAGAATAGATTTTGATTTACAAATGGAAAGCAAGGTCGTGCTCAAGATTCTAAGGATTGATGGATCTACGCTGGCAAAGTTGGTTGATCAAGAACTTGCAGCAGGTACTTACTCAATAACCTGGAATGCCATGGACACGCCAAGTGGCATATACCTATACTCAATTGAAGCAGGCCAATTCAACAAGACCAGGAAAATGATTCTTTTGAAATGAGTGGAGCAAACCCATCTGCGCTCCTGGGAGAACTTCCTCAGTATCGTTTTGGATCTTCTGGTTATTTTCAGGGCATAGCCCTGCGCTTGTGGGACGTTAAATCAGGACATTTAATGCAAACAGTGACTGGCCACGACAATGACGTGAACTTCATGGCTTTCAGTCCTGACGGTCGCCTGGTTGCCAGCGCAAGTGAGGACGTTAGCGTTATACTCTGGCGGGTAAACCAATAAAATCGCCAGGGGTTAAGCGCCCCGGAATATATTTATACTTTTTGTTCTGCTTAATCTTACATTTTTTAATAAATAAATAAAGGGAGTCCAAATGGATAAGAAAACAGTCTCACTCGGGGCATTTATTCTTGGCAGCGCCATCATCTGGGGGGCAGTGATTCTGGGGTGCTCATTCGCCCTCAAGGGAACTGGATGCTATGATCAGATTCAAAATATCCTGGGGGTGGGTTCAGGGATACACCTCATATTCATATGGGGACCCCTGTCTCTGCTTTTTTTAAAAGCGAAGACGGCCGAAGAAAAATTTAAAACAAATAAACCGGGCTAACCTTTATTCAATTCTTCCTGTAAACTTAACTTCAGCTCTCTCACCTTATCGGAAAGTAAGATATCTTCCTGGCGCGTCAGGTTGCCGGCCGTTTTAAAGAGCAGGGCTTCCAGAATGCCAATACTGATTCTTGCTGCTTCAAGATTCTTCTCTGGTTTGCCTGTCAGAGGATTGGGTGTTTTACCCAACTGAGACCAGGCTCCAGTACTTAGCTGGTTCACCAGCAAAGAAAACAGTTCATTGGGGTTAATCTTGGTGTTTGGCATTATCTCTCTCACATTCTCATTTTAAAATATCACTCAGGTCAATGCTGTCATCATCACGCTCTACCACCAGAATCCCTGACATGGGCACAATGATATATTTTTCATCCTGATATTTAATATCGATGGCGAATTTTTTCAAATAGAGCGCATAGTCCCCCACTTCAATCTCCAGGGGAATATATTTTACCTTGCTTGCATCTGAAGCTTGCCAGACATCGTCTTCACCCTCTGTGCTGGCCAAAGGGGTTCCCGGCCCTACAGCCACCACATAGCCCCCCTGAACGGACTCCTTCTCTGTAACCGTTGGCGGCAAATACAGACCTGACGAGGTACGGTCCTGACCTGAATCGGGGTAGATGAGCACCCGATCGCCAATTACTTTGATTTTATCTAGATTTTTTGCCATATGGATTCCCTGCTCTTTTCACCCCATAAACTAACAAATCTCTTCTCAATTGGCGTTAAACTTTTCTTTCCTGTTCATTTTAACGGTATCTCAACCCAACTCTTTCCCGGGAGATATACCTATAAACTCGAATTTTACTATCAGCAAAAGACAAGGGTATAAACCAAACGTGTTTATCCGTGACAATCAGTGAAATCCGTGGTTCAATATCTTTTTTGCCCTCCTGGGCTTCTCGCAGGTATGTCGAATTTTCTTAACAACAGCACCTGCCTCGCTTAGTTTGGGGCGAAAATAAGAATACATATGATAGGGAGAGATAAATGAGTACACAAGTAACTGGAGCAGAAAACGTTCGCTGGGATTTAAGTGAACTTTTTTCGGGACTGGATGATCCAAAAATTGATATCGTTTTAAACGAAAGCCGCCAACGGGCTGAACGCTTTGTCGAACAATACCGGGACAAGTTGGGTGATCTCACACCTGAAGCGCTGGCCGGTGCCTACAATGAGCTGGAGGCCATAAGTGGTCCCCTCTATAGACTCGGTATGTTTGTCAATCTTGAATATGCTGTTGACACGGCAGACGATAAAATCAAAGCCCTGTTGGGTAAAATTGAACAGTCCTCTTCAACCACCTCGAATCTCCTGGTTTTCTTCTCCTTGGAGTTGGGTAACCTTTCTGATGATCAATTCGCCAAGTTTGAAGGCGCAGACGCCCTGAAAGATTTTGAATACAAAATTGCCAAAATGCGCAAAAATGCCCGCTACAACCTCTCAGAAAAAGAAGAGCAGGTTATAAACCTCAAAGATTTGAATGGCAGCAATGCCCATCAAAAACTATATGGGGAGCTCACGGCTTCATTTTCGTTTGAGTTTGAGCTGGACGGTGAAACCAAAACACTTAATGGAGACCAGCTTCGCGCCATGCGACAGCATCCCGATGCCCTTGTTCGCCAAAGGGCCATGAAGATGTTTTTCACACGCTATGAAGATAATGCACTGGTTATTAACCACCTCTACAACTCATTGGTCAAGGACCATGGTATTGAGGTTGACCTCCGTGGTTTCGATCAACCTATCAGCACCATGAACACCCATAATGATTTGAGTGATGCGGCTATTCAAGCTTTGAATGATGTGACTACCGAGTCCTATTCTCTGGTTAATCGTTACTACAAACTGAAGGCCAAAATGCTAGGCATGGACGAGATGACCCTGGCTGATATTTATGCACCCCTGCCTCAATCATCAAAGGCATATCCTTTCGAAGACGCCAAGAAGCTGGTTCTTGATGGCTTCAAATCCTTTGATACTAATTTTTATGAAATGGCCAAAGCTATGTTTGACGAAAATCGTATTGATGCTCCCGTGGAACCCAGCAAACGGGGTGGTGCTTTTTGTGCCAGCTCAACCCCTGACTTGAAACCATATGTCCTCTTGAATTACACGGGCAAGGTTCGTGATGTTTCCACCATGGCCCATGAGCTGGGACACGCCATTCACGCCATGCTTTCCAGCAAACAGAAGTTGATGAATTATCACTCCATCTTACCTCTGGCTGAAACCGCCTCCATTTTTTCAGAGATGGTGCTTACGGATTCTCTGCTAAAGAAAGAGACTGATGTAGAGGTCAAGAAGTCCATGCTCACTGGAAAACTGGAAGATATTTTTGCCAGTTCACATCGTCAAAACATGTTCAGTTCTTTTGAAATTGCTTCACACAAGGCCATCAATGAGCAACTCCAGAGTCCTCAGGCACTATGCGAGCTATACACGGCTGAGCTATCGAAAATGTTTGGCGACAGTGTGACCATCACACCGGAGTATGCCTGGGAATGGTCCTCCATACCCCATATTTTTAATGTGCCCTTTTATGTTTATGCCTACAACTTTGGAAACCTGCTGGTCTTTGCCCTGTATCAGCAATACCTGGAAGAAGGCGACTCTTTTATTCCAAAATATAAAGAGTTCCTGTCCAGGGGAAGTTCAGCCAGTCCGGCTGACTTAACCGCTATTGTTGGTGCAGACATCAACCACCCCGATTTCTGGCGTAAAAGTTTGAGGTATATCGAAACCCTGGTGGATCAGCTGGAAGTGCTCGTAGACTAATTTCAAATTGAAGATTAACCTTACGAAGGTTTCCGTCTACGTCTTTCAGACTACGCCGGACAAGTAGATCCTTCGTAAGGTTATGTTCTACAGGCTGTTTTGTCATCGTCAGCTCTGGCGACCCCGCTCCCTTACACGCTTTTTCCCTCGTATTCCCCTGCCCTGGTTCTTATTATTGGCGAAACCTATAGAACTGGACCCATATCATGATGATCAAAAATTCAACCAAGACAGAAGCTGTTCTCAATGAAATTGGCGCGCGCTTGACCCAGCAGCGTGGTCTGGCAAAACTCACCCAGGCGGGATTGGCTGAAAAAGCAGGTGTTTCCAAGCGCACCGTTGAGCGGATCGAGGCCGGGAACTCTATCCAGCTTTCCACCATGATCCAGGTTTTGCGTGCGTTCAATCTGTTGGAGCCTTTTGGCCTGTCATTGACCTCAGAAAAACCCGAAACCCCGGCCGAAAAGAAGTCAAGGCCAGACAAGGTTAAAAAGACACCCCCAGTTGAATCCTCAGACAAAAGTCATTCTTGGGGATATTAGTACAACATCTGTAGGGGGCTCCAAATGGACAAACATAGAACACATATAGTCATGTTTTCTGCATTACTCTTGTTCTTTTGTGTACATGGATTGGGGTTTGAGGAGCGATCCACCTCTCTCCGTGATACATCTGTCACGCTTAGTTGGACTCAGGGTCTAACAGTGGATACCAGTCTGGCTGGTTATCAAAGAGACTATTTCTTACAGTACTATATACCTCAAAATGATGGCTTTATTGAGTCAATTGAATTCAATTTTGCAGATCTGCCTATGTTTGAGGGGGTAATATTGGCAATCCAGATAGTGGTCCCAGAGTACACCAGTTGGCCGGAAATCCAGACAGGCGAAATAGCAGACTCCTGTATTGCAGGTCATCTCGGATACTATGATGAGTCCACGGGCTTTGAAGCATTTGGCTCTAACTGGGTCTGGGGTGGAATAAATGATGTAGATGGGGCTCTAGAAGATTATTCATATGATCCATTGGGTGGACAAACATGGCCTGATTCAGGGTTTGCTTCGTTGGCCATTGACCCAAATGATGAAGACCAGGGACCCTATACTTTATTTATGGTCGCGGGTGATGAACCCCCTATTACTGCAAATGAACCATTCGCGGTCCTGGTCAAACTTTCAGGATATGAGGGTGTTACAGATGTACAGGAGGAGACTCAGATAGCTTTCTCTGCGGTCCAGCTTCAAATGGAGCCACAACCGGGTTTAAAATTTTATACCACAGAATCTTCTCCGACTGGGAGGTGTGGCCAGGACGACTGGGGCTGGCATATCAGAAGTTTTGTCTGGGACTGGAATGTTAATGTTCACTACTATGGAGAGCTGGGTATTAACCCTCCAGGGCTTCCCTCAACGCCCAAAATAGTTTCTGCTTACCCCAACCCCTTCAATCCATCAACAACAATTGAATATGAAATACCAGAGCAGTTGGAGGTTTCACTGATCGTCTACGACGTATCGGGTAGAGAAGTGCAGACACTTGTCTCGGCATCACAGGAGGCAGGTCGTCATAGTGTCACCTGGGATGGAACAAACCAACATGGTCATCAGGCGGCTGGAGGTATGTACTTTGTAAGATTCCAGGCTGGAGAGTTTAAGCGTGTCATTAAGGTGGTTTATTTGCGATGAACAGAGTGCTGAGAAGAGCAAAGCAAAAATGGGCTGATAAATGAAAGAGTAAGCAGGCCGGAGAAAACGACATGAACGATTCCAACGATCCAACATTTCCAATCAGGGAAAAAGCAGCGTCATTTGAAAATGTCGTTACCGGCACTTCATGTAATCAAAGTTCCTTCAAAACAAAGCGTGGAGCGTTTTTCTTTGCTGGTCCTGGAGCTAAAGGCGTCGGCTTTAAAGCCATGTTCAAGCTAAAGGGATCAATGCCACAAGCCCAAACATTGGCCAGGGAGAATCCCCATCATTTTGAAGTCGGATCGACTGGTTGGGTAACCACCAGATTTTCCGCAGAAGAACCCCTCCCAAAACCGATTTGGGAGAAATGGCTTGAAGAATCTTATCTGATTACGGAGAAAAAAATCTAAGTCGAGGATGACCAAGAGTGAAAGCAACTGAAAAGCAGACTGGCTTATTCTGTTTTCCGGGGTTTTCTGGATTGCTTGAGACCCCTGACACTCTCAGCCTGAAGCATATAGCGCATCATCCGAAAAGCCACAAATTCCGGACTGAATAAGCGAATGCCCCGTGCCAGGAACAAGACAGGTCCGGTAAAAAGAAGATTCATAAATGCCCTGTGGAGCGGTGATGCATCTGGAAAGCCCTTCATTTTTACGAAACGACTGGGTAGAACCGGATAAAGCTCCGGATAGGCTTCCAAAAGCTTGGGTATACCCTCCCTGCCAAAATCATACTTTAACTTCAAGCTCTGGCGTAGAGAATGGTGAATACAATATGCTACCGCTTCTGGTTCATAATGAATCTGGTTTTGCGATTGAGTGCTAATTCTGTGAGCGATATCGATATCTTCTGCTTCAGGGTGGTCTATATGTTCTGCATAACCGTCACAGGCTTCGAATGTCTTTTTTCTGATTGAAAAATTTGCCGTATTTACATAGCGCAGGGGTGGTGATGAATGCGATCCTGTCTGGGCTGCCCAGCGACGTGTACTGCGATAATCACCATCCAGAAATCGAAACCAGCGATTCTTTTTTACAAAAGCCGGTAGATAGATTTCACCCATAACAGCAGCAGTTGGTTGGCTCTCATAAGCTTCGAGGTGGCGGTACAAGAGTTCCGGGGAAACTTCCAGGGAACTCTCCAGAAAAAGGATGATCTCATTGTCGGCAGCGGCCACACCAAAGTTACGACCCCTGGCTCGATTTGTGGAGATGTCTACGGCAACAAACTTCAAATCAAATGAGAATTGATAGTCCTTTAAAACAGCTTCAACTTTTTCAGTTAAGCCCTGTAAAACCATGATGACCTCAAACTCAACATCCTGGTGTTCGAGACGCTCACACCCCGTGAGAACCCGGACACAGGCACCTGGATCTGCATTGGCGAAAATCACAATACTTACCTTAGGCCAGGTCACGAGGTAACTCCTTTATCCAGCCCTGTTTCAGATAAATACCATAGACTGAGCGCATGACAGCTTCAACACTGTGGGTCTTTTCTACCCATGCTCTCCCTGCCTTTTTCTTTTGCACAACCAACTCCTTATCTGAGATCAATTTCACCAGATCTTCGTAGAGTGAATCCTTATGGACATTCACGAAGGGGTGCTCTCCTAGAAAGGTTTCATATTCTGGTAGGAGGTTGGTGCAACAGGCCAGGCCCATGGAAAAAGACTCCACGGAATTCATGCCATAGCCCCAGCCCCCCAGGTTGGCAACCTGGTCAATATAGATGTCGCACTCTGCCTTCTTTTTGAGGGTCACTTCATGGGGCTCATTTTCAATCAACACAAACTTCACCCCGTGACTTTTTTCCAGTTTTTGACAGGCCTCAATAATGATATCTGAGCCTTTCCAGTAACGGTCACGGGTCGCATGACAAATTTTCAGGGGTTCGTTGAGCTCATATCGGGGGGCATGATTTTTTACTTCGAAGGGTAGAAACACATATTCCATATTGGGGTGTTTCTGCATGAGATCCAGTTCGCTTGAGGTGTTGATGTCCACCAGTTTGTCGATCCAGGGGAACACGCCACGGGTGCGCATGTCCACACCATGATAATTGGCGATGATGTGCTTGCCCTGCTGTTTTAACTCATCAAAAGGCCAGGCTGAGGTCCTGAGAAAACCGTGTCCGCCCTCAAGATGATAGATATCATAATCAAGAAGACCGTGTGCCTTAAAAAACTTCTTCAACAGGGGTTTCCACAGCTGATCACGCATGCTGAAAAAGAGGGCTCTCTGAAAGGAGGGCTTCCATTCCGGCGGATAGCCCTGAGCATCCTCATAAAGCTTACTCTCGTCGCTTATGAGGCTTTTTGTCTTTTTAAAAATTTCTGTTTTGGGCAGAAGTGGCAGATCCAGACAAATGTCTTCAGGAAAACCTTCTGCCGTGGGAAAGAGGGTCACAAAATTGGCCTGATTCCCCAGTTTGCGATGGGCATCCACAAAGAGCTGGAGCGTCCCTGAGGTATTTTCAGGGCGCAGATATAATATTTTTAGCGGGCGTCCCATGCGTTCCTCATGATCAAATGCAGATACAGACGATACTGTGTCCGGGTCAGTTTTAAATTTTGCTCGATTCGTCTCTTGAACTGTCTTTCCATGCTTTTAGGGAGATCAATTAGTTTTAATAACGACCAGATAAAGGGGTAGAGTAAAATGGTCTTATTTAGCTCGGGGTGTTTCTTCAAGAGGGCAGGCAAACCCACCTTGCCATACTCCTGCAGCCGGGCTCGGATGCGGATATGACTTTCCAGCTTGACCCGCTCCAAAGGCAGGTTGTCCACGATAATCCGGGAAGAATAGCCCTGTTGGTCCAGTCGGTAAGCCAAATCTAATTCATGACCTCCATAGTGATTCATGCTTTCATCAAAACCACCAAGTTTCGAAAACACCTCTTTTTTAAGAATGGCCGCTGTAAACACAGTGTTTTTCACGCGAAGTTTTCCGGCCTTTGCAGGAAGTCGCCCACTTTGGTTTGCCAAAAAAACCTGAAAGTGATCGCCTTTGATATCTACCGCCTTTTTCACCAGATGCTGAGCGACGTCGAAGCGATGATTCTTGATAAAGTCCATGACCTGAGAGATATAGTTTTCCGGTAGTTTCAAGAAAACAGAGAGCAGGACAAGAAACTCACCGCGGGCTTGCTTAACACCGGCATTTCTTGCGCTGGCAGCACCTCGCCGGGTTTCGTTTCTATAAAGTTTAAAATTGTCCGGAGCCCTGGAGATCAGCTCAAGTGGTTTAGGTGAGCCATCATCAACAACGATAACTTCCCAATTATCCCCAGGTGCATTTGCCAGGAGCTCAGATAGAATTCTATCCAGGTTATCCTGGTCCTCATAAACTGGTAGAACAACGGAGATGTCTATCTGGGCCATGAATCACCCCGGTTTTCTTGATATCAATTGTCTGGCTGCCGTTTTTATTTGTGAAAGCTCCAGGACCCCCACTATTGGTAACAGGGGAAAATATGCCAGCACGACGACAAAGGAGATAAGCAGGGCCTGGCCCGGAATTAGTTGGGGTAAAAAGAAAAGCACAGCCACCAACAGGGCCAGCTTGATCAGTTTTGTGCCTTCATATGGAATGGGATAGAACCTTTTTGAAATAAACCAGAGCAGGAAGGATTGTCCCATATAGGATGCCAGCGCTGCGATTCCTGCGGCCATAAAACTAAAGTTAAAGACACCCATGAGGATCAGGTTGGTAGACAGGTTTATCACCATACCGGTCCCTGTAAAAAGGGGGGCCAGATAGGTTTTCTTTTTGAGATACATGCCCACAACCAGATTGACATAGACCCCCTGAAACAGATAAGCCAGCAGGATCAATGGAACAATTCTGAGACCATCTGCATACTGTGGGGTTATAATTGCCCTTCCGTTAAAATCCATGGTCAACACTGATGGAGCCAGTAGGGAGACCAATAGAAAAACAAAGGAGCCCACAACCACAAAGAGGGTCAATATTCTGGCAAAGGTTTCTCTGGCATTTTCCTGGTCAGACAGGGACAGAAAGAAGGGGTGCCAGGCAAAACGAAAGGCTGTTACCATGAGAGCCATGATCATACCTATCTTGTAACCTGCACTATAAATTCCCACGGTGGCCTGATCAAAAAAGTGTTTGATGAGAAAGCGATCTCCCAGGGCGACCACCATGGCAAACAGAACGGCCGGAACTGTTGGCAGGCCAAACTTCAAAAGATCCTTCCAAAGTCGTGTATTCCAGGTGATGTGGAGGTTTTTAGAAATGGCTGGAGAAGCAAAAAGCAGTTTGACCAGTGAGCTTGAGATATTGGCCACCAGAACACCCTTTAGGCCCCATCCCCAAAAGCCCACCAGCAAGACATTCAAGCCCAGGTTTACCACCACCTCAGAAAAAATGATACTCACATAGCGCAGGGGTTTTTGAATGCTTCGGTAATACAGAATTGGCATAAAGGACAGGCCGTCGAGCATGAGAATGATAAAGGCCAATGCAAAAACGTTGGTGGCTGGGTCATCACCCAGAAGGAGGCTGGCAAGCGGTACTTCTGCGAGGAAAAGAGCTGCTGTTATAAGTGCTGTAGTGGCCAGTATGCTGAGGTAAACAACGCTGAAGATTTCCTGTCGGCGCTGCTGGTCTTTCTCTGGAATAAAAAAGCGCATAAAGGAGGCATCGAGGCCATACATATAAACCACATTCATCAGAGCCAGGAAGGGGTAGATCAGATTGAGGGCTCCATATTCCACAGGAGTCATCATGTTGATGTAGAGTGGCAGGAGTAAAAATGTGATGGCTCTGTTGAAAATGTTTCCCAAACCGTAAACCAGGGTATTCCCAGCCATTTTCTTTATGTTTGCACCAACCGAACTCATTCTACTGGACCCCAAACTTCAAACAGGGGGCGATACTCAAGAAAATCGACGGGATAGTAGGTCAGCATGTTGAGTTTTTTGAGAAACAAAGGTTCTGACTCGGCTTCAAAGCTCATTTTTAATTCATAGTTTCTTGACGTACACAATGAATCAAACCGGGCAGCCATTTCTCTTGAATTTTCAAAACGAACAGAGGTGCCTTCAAACCAGAATCGATTCACAACGGCCCAGTCGTGACCTGTTGACCAGGTTTCTGGAAATTCGAGTGACTTAATTTTGCGTCCGGAATAACGCTTGGACGCCCAGACATCCCAGCCGGCTCTAAGCCAATCCGGGTTTTGCCCGGCATAGTAGGGTTGGGTAATAATTTTATCTTCCGGGCCTGCCATGTGATCACCAGCCCAGCGGAAGGCCTGCTGCATCACGACCTTGTCTTGAAAGTGTCCATGGGCATGGAGCAGGGTACGGACAAACATGGGTGAAAAAAGAATGGTCCCCATGAGCACAAAGGCTACAACAGTTACTCTAGGGGAGACACCGCTTGACAGCAATGAATTTCGCAGTGCGTAAAAAGCCCTGACGATACCCTCGGCACCAATGAGAAACATGGCTGGCATAATGGGCATGAGCAAACGTGGCTTGACGCCAAAATAGACAACTGAAAGTGAACCCAGAACCACCCACGGCATGAGCAGCCAAAATACATCTCGCCTTCTTTCTTTCCACAGCCCTATGATTGCCAGAACACCAAACATGGCCAGCAGGGGTGAGAAGAAGTCCCAGGTGAATAACATGCGGTAAACGATACGAAGAATGTTCTTCAGGTAGACAAAAACACTAAAGACAAACTGCTCGCTATAGTCGAGTTGGCCATATCCGATTTGAAAAGGATTTCCAAAATGAGAGTAGTTGGTTATGAGTTGAATGGAAATGCCTGCCAGAAAACCAAAGAATCCGAGAAGCCAAAAAGAGGGATAGAGGTGAAAAGCCCAGATTCGTCGATCACCGACCAGATAAACAAGAAACAGGGGTAAGAAGAAAACATAGTTCCACCTGAACACAAAAGCCAGGCCCAGCATAAAGAAGGACAGAAACAGATCCCTGGGACTCTGGGTATCCAGAAAGAGCAACATAAGATAAATCGCTCCCAGGAGCATGGCCAGAGAGCCTGGATCCGAGGCAGAATTAATACTGTGTATAAAAGGGCTTTCGGCCAGGGAGAGTAAAATGGCAGCAATAAGTCCTGTGGCTGGATTGAATATTCGCTTGCCCAATAAATAGGTAAAAGCCACGGCCATAAAAATAAAGAACACGCCATGCCAGAATGCGCCCGATTCCGTGGAACCACCCAGGCTTTTGGTGACCTGCATGAATGGTATCAGGGTCAGGCTGGTGCCAATGGGCCAAATGGGAGTTTTCCCGTCGATGAGATATTTGCCATTCTCCAGAATGCTTTCCGCTCCTGAAAAATAGGCAACGGGGTCTCCATTATAGAGATAAGGACCTTGAAATTGTAGACGCGGGAGTACCGTTATCAAAAACAGTACAAACAGCACGAGATAGTGTTGTTTACGTGTGAATGGTTTTATGGCCAGGGTTTATCTCTTTTCTCACTAACCAAACAGCCTCTCGCAGGGTTGGTAGAGAGCGCAATGTTTTGTGGTTTAGAAGCCAGAGGTTTTCCTTTTATGGAAGTTCTCGTGACCTTTATGGGTGCTCGTCTGTTTAGATCCATGCTGGTTTTATTCCCATGCTTTGACTTTACAGGGTTAAATCAAGCTCAAAGGTATCACGAAATACGCCGCTGGCACCGAAATTTTCTTTAAATCGACCCAGGCCGAAATTGGGTTCCATGTTGACCGTGAAGATGCCAAAATCCAGATATTTGAATGAATGCTCATGACACCAGGAGATGATCTCATAAAATAGAAGGTTTACGGCTCTCAGGTGTTGATAGTCTTCGATATGGCTAATATAAAAAGCCAGTACTACATCATCGTTTACGGAAAAGTTCACCACACCTGCAATGAGTTTGTCCTCCCAGTAGGCCCCAAAGAGTCGGATCTGATCCGGATATAATTTTTTGAGCTGAAGCAACTCTTCCAGGGTGTGGGTTGGCTGAACATTGTGCCGGATTTTCAGGTTTTCCTTCAACAAGGTATAAAAGGCTGCCCAATCGTCCGCTTCCCTGACGGTGACACCCTGTTTGATGGCCTTGCGCACTGCAGTTCTGTGGGAGGGGGCAAATCTTTCCAGGTTCTTTTCAGGAGATGAGTCCATGGTGAGCATGGATGAGACATCACGTTTTTTATAGGTAAAACCGTGTTTGATCAGGGAAAAATCGAGATAATTGCTTACCGTATGCTGATAAATTGCTGGGGGCAGGGTCATCTGAATTCTGTTAAACCCGGCCTGTCTGGCATAATCACAAAGCGTCTCTACAAAATCATAACTTTCCTTAAAGCTCAGGTTCTGTTGAACGATGATGCCACCATAAGATGAGCCCTGATGACTTACAAGGGACCGGCCTTCATCAGTCTGGATGTCAACTGCAGGAAAAATCGCTTTCAGTTTTCCGCTCTTCTCAATGATCAGGCTGTGGTCTTTAAAACGACCTTCGGGATGATAGCCCAGGAATTTACGCTGGTGAAACAGGGTGCCATTGTTGGCGGTGGCAACAAATTGTTCCCAGGCGGGGGTATCGGTTGGTGAAAAGACTCTGGCTGAAATTGTCATGCTGATTTAGCTGATTTCCCAGTCTGTTAAAACGTCTTCTGCGTGGGTGGCCACTTTGACCTTTTCATAGATTTTATCTATGGAACCAGATTCATTAATCAGAAATGTTTTTCTAAACGTGCCCATATACTTGCGTCCATACATGGATTTCTCACCCCAGACCTCATAGCTGTTTACCATCTCTTTTTCAACGTCAGCCAGCAGGGGAAAGTTCAGCTCTTGTTTTTTGATAAAATTCTGGTGGGATTTCTCGTTATCAATACTGACACCGAGGACAGCGATATTGTGTTTTTTATAGGCATTGATATTATCGCGAAAGCTGCAGGCCTCCTTGATACAACCTGGAGTCTGGTCTTTGGGGTAAAAATAGATGACCAGTTTCTGTCCTTTAAAATCGGACAGTTGTACAAGATTTCCATCCTGGTCGTTGAGTTTGAATTGAGGGGCTTTATCTCCAACGCTTAACATGTGTAATCTCCTTGTTTGGGTCAGGAACGCATTGCAGGGCCAGAGAGGCGACGTAACAGCGCTTTGATCTCGGCATTAAAAATGTCGTCCTCATCCATTTTTATCTTAATGGTTTTGCAGGCATGAATCACCGTGGAGTGGTCACGGCCCCCATAAAACAGACCAATGGATTTTAGTGAATTGTGTGTGAGTTCTTTTGAAAGATACATGGCTGCCTGACGAGCCAGGGCAACTTCCTGTTTGCGCCCTTTGCCATAAATATCATCTTTCTTAACACCAAAAGTTTCTGAGCAGTTGTTAAGAACATCTTCCATGCTCACGATGGGTTTGGCCCTTTTGCCAGTAAGATCCATAAGCACCTTGTGGGCCAGGTTCAGGTTGATATCACTTTTCGCCAGAGATGAGTAGGCCAGCAGGCGAATGAGTGCACCCTGTAGCTCGCGGATATTGCTTTCAATATTTGTGGCGAGATACTCAATCACATCATAGGGCATCTCAATACCGCTTTCTTCAGACTTCTGGCGGAGAATGGCTACCCGGGTTTCAAAATCTGGAGAGGTGATATCTACCATGAGGCCGGCTAGAAATCTTGAGGTCAGTCTTTTTTGGAGACCAATCTCGCCTGGTGGGCGGTCTGTGGAAAGAATGATGCGCTTTCCATTCATATGTAGATCATTAAAGGTGTGGAAAAATTCTTCCTGGGTTCGCTCTTTCTTTTTAAAGAACTGAACATCGTCTACAATGAGTAAATCGGTTTTTCGATATCGCTGGCTGAAGAGGCCGGCTTTGTTCTCGCGAATAGCGCTGATAAAATCCATTGTGAACTTTTCGGAGGAAATATACAAGACCCGTTTATTGGGGTTGTACTGGTGGTAGGCATTGCCGATGGCGTGGATAAGGTGGGTTTTACCCAGGCCCACACCGCCATAGATAACCAGCGGGTTATACAGATTATTGTCGTTGGAATTGACTACCGCCTCTGCAGCGGCTTTGGCAAACTGGTTATTGGGACCTTCAACAAAATTTGAAAAGGTGAATTGTTCGTTCAGATTGGTTTCAAAGCCCTGGTTTCTGATGACCGGCTCTTCTGGCTCATAGAAGGGCTCAGGCATGTGCGTGTCAGCGTTGTCATCCATGACAATGGTGTATTCAACGCGCATGGGTCGACCACTGACCTCAGCCAAGGTAGATTGTATGATTTCGCCATAATGGGATTTCATCCAGTCATAGAAAAACTGGTTGGGGACCTTGAGGGTTAAGACCTCCTGGTCTTCTGCTAATTGTTTCATCGGTTGAAACCAGGTCTGGAATGTTTGATTCGCTACCCGGGTTTCCAGTACAGTCTTTACATTACCCCAAAGCTCGTGGCCCAAAGCTCACCCCAAGATATATTAACAAGTTATCAACATTTATTTGGCTAGGGTTTATTCTATAACCGCTGTTAAAGTAAGCGCCGATTTTCCAGTGTAAATAACTATTTACTTAAGATGTAAAGAAGCTGGTGGATTGCTGTGGCCTAAAGCTTCCTGCCTCGGGTTTCGGTCTGGGATGTTCCTGGGGGCTGGCTCTCTGGTCCTCTTGGGGCACTCGTTTCATACGGTTTCATCTTGTTTTTAGTCAACATTTATTTTTTTTAAAAGAACTTGTCGTAAATGCTTTGAAAAATTGATTTTGCTGGACTCTTTGTTATATTGGTCGGCTTTTAAAAAACATGTTATTTATTGGAGTAATGATTTACAATGAAAAGAACTTATCAACCCAGCCGGCGCAAACGTCGCAACAAGCACGGTTTCCGCGCTCGCATGAAAACGAAGAATGGTCGTAAAGTACTGGCCCGCCGCCGCGCCAAGGGAAGAAAACGCCTCACCGTTTCTGGTTAAACAAATTAGCCGGACCAGCGTCGATGACTATCTCAAACGTGGTCAGCGATACACTATACGGGGAATAACTTTGTACACGAAACCCACAGACATTTTGGAAGTGGGTTTTTTAATTCGTCGCAAGGCGGGGAATGCTGTTGAAAGAAACAAAACCAGGCGCCTCTTCCGGGGGCTCCTTTTGAATTCGCTCCTGAACCTATCATCGGGTCGGGGATACTTGTTTCTTTTTCACAGGACCTTCCGCTCTACTCCGTCTTCACTCGGCATCATTAATCAACTTTTGGCTCGATATGAATAAGTGGATAAACACACCGTTTATCCTTTTGGTAAAATTTTATCAGGTGGCTATTAGTCCCCTGTTTCCGGATAGTTGTCGTTTTTATCCGACTTGTTCACACTATACTGTTGAAGCATTTGAAAAACTACCCCTGTGGAAAGCCCTACCAAAATCCACATGGAGGATCCTCCGCTGCAACCCTTACACCAAGGGCGGTTTCGATCCAGTTATTAAAGAATAAGGATTTTTAAATTCCCATGTCTGAACAAAACAGAACACTCGTAGCTATTGCCCTGATGGGGCTCATCCTCATGGTCTTTTTCTCTGATTGGTATCAAGAAAGGGTGGCTCCTGGTAGTACCGCACCACAAAAACCACATATTGAATCATCCTTTGCAGGTGAATCGGATACGACTAAGCAGGCTGAACCCATCGACACCCCCATCGTTTTGGCAAGCCCAAGTCTTCTTGACACAATGGTCACCGCCAATCTTAAAGAAACCATGATTGTTGTAACAACTCCTCTTTACGAAATGCATTTTTCAAATCGGGGTGGCGGAACCCTGGAAAAGGCCTATTTAAATGACTATCTAAAGAAAGACGGCTCTCGCGTCCAGTTGATTTCTGATCTGGCCGAGGGGGTTCTGGCAAATCAATTTATTGGTTATGATGTGGAGGATTTTGACACACAAGACCTCTTATCCATTTGTTCGCTGGGAGAAGGCTATGAGTTTGACTTCAGTGTCTATGACGTTCCGGCTTCCTTTTCGTTTGAGCTTCCCCTGGGGTTGGGCGCTAAAGTTGTCAGGACCTTTACTTTTTATCCCGACAGTTTTCACTTCGACCTTTCTCAGGAGCTCATCAATTTTGACCAGGTAAATGCTGGTCGTTACTTTGCCACAAGTTGGTCTGGTGGCGTTGCTCCAACAGAGAAGAACCGCAAAGATGATTTGTATTATTCAGAAATGTTCGCCCTGATTGGTGATGATAGTAGTCCTTCGGATTACTCTGCAGATGAAGATCGGGAGTCTGAAGTACAGACAGCCCTCACCACCTGGGTGGGTACTCGTTCGAAATATTTTACTGCCATCCTTATTCCAGAGCGACCTGTTTCCGAGTTTAAGATGACCCGCTATCAAACCGCTGGTGGAAATGAGAGTTCTGAGAAAATATATGATTTTGATGTACGCGACTCTTTTGACCGTCGTACTGCGGTCAGCCATTCCAACTATCGTGTCTATGTTGGTCCCCTGGACTTTGATATCCTCAAGGGGTACCATTTAAGTTTGGGCGGGATGATGAATTGGGGTTGGTTCGGCCTTATTGGCAAGGGTGCCTTGTGGGTCTTTAAATCCCTCTATAAAGTCATTCCTAATTATGGGATTGTTTTAATAATATTTTCTATTCTTGTTAAGCTTCTTCTGGCGCCACTTACGAAGAAACAGTTTTCTTCAACCCAAAGCATGCAGCAGGCTCAGCCCCAAATCACAGCGCTCAAAGAAAAATACAAAGATGATCCCAAGCGCTTGAATGAGGAAACCATGAAGCTTTACAAAGAGCTTGGGGTTAATCCGCTTGGTGGCTGTTTACCGCTTGTCATTCAGATGCCTATTCTTATTGCCATGTTCAATCTGTTTAGAACTACCATTGAGTTGAGGGGCGCTGCTTTCTATGGCCTGGAGTTTTGGATTTCTGATCTCTCCCTGCCAGATACCGTCGGGCACATTGCCGGGCTTGATATCAACCTTCTGCCAATCATAATGTCCGCCACAATGATGCTACAGCAAAAATTGATGACGCCTGCGGCCAACGCAAATCCCCAGATGAAGAACATGCCCTATATCATGACGGCAGTATTCTTCTTTATGTTCTACACCTTCCCATCGGGATTGAACCTGTATTACACGCTGTTCAACATCATGTCCATCATTCAGCAGAAATTTTTTACCCCAATGCAGGCACTTCCTGCTTCAGTTACTGCGCCAACTCAAACAGCACGACCAAAAAAGAAACGCAAGAAGTAAGGTGAAGGATCTTTTGTGCCCACCTTTGTTGAGGATACCATTGTCGCAATTTCCACGCCGCCTGGCATTGGCGGCCTGGCGGTTGTCCGTATTTCCGGACCCCTCGCCCTGGAAACAATCAATCAGTATTTTACCAGCCCACACAAACTAAAGCCCCGTTACGCCACCTTCGGCAAATTGAAACACCCCTCTCTCAGCGAGGGCGATTTTGACGATTGCGTCGTCACTTATTTTAAGGGACCGCGCTCTGTAACCGGAGAAGATCTAGTTGAGATTTCCATTCATGGTGGTGCATATTTGCAACAAAAACTGCTGGAAGTGCTGCTTCGTGCACCGGGCTTAAGGGCTGCAAGTGCCGGAGAGTTCACCTTTCGGTCCTTTTTAAGCGGTCGAATTGATCTTTCTCGTGCAGAAGCTGTGGCTGACCTCATCCATGCAAAGGATGAAGCGGCCCACAAAAACGCCAGAAACCAACTGGTGGGAAAGCTTCGGATTCTCGTTGACACCATGTCAGAAAAATTGATACACAGCCTTACCATTCTTGAGGCTGAGCTGGATTTTTCTGATCAGGAGATTGAGTTTACTCCACCCCTGGCCCTGATCGGCCCGCTGACTGAAATTCTCGAGACCACAGAAGCCTTGCTCGAAACCTATTTCTACGGGCGTAGATTAGAAGATGGAATTCGAATTCCCCTGGTGGGCGCTCCCAACAGTGGCAAGTCATCCCTTTTTAACCTCCTGCTTGGTGAGGACCGGGCCATTGTCACACCCCAGGCTGGTACCACACGTGATACCATAGAGAAGACCATTGTTATTGCTGGACATTCTATTGTTCTGGTTGACACGGCAGGATTGCACGAAACTGAAAGCGAGGCAGAGCTTTCAGGGGTTGATCGCAGCCTGGATGAAATTGACAGTGCCGACCTGGTTATCCTGGTTTTCGCCCCGGATACATCAACAGCTATACCTGATGACCGTATACACACACCTCAAATTACTGTATTTAACAAGCTTGATCTCGTATCTGAGCCGCCCAAGAACATGGATGTTTGCCTGTCCTGTACAACAGGCACAGGCCTGGACACACTAAAAAAGGCTATTTATCAACATGTTATCAACATGGTTAACTTGGGCGTGGGTGGTGTTGTGTTAAACAGCGAGCGCCACAGGGATGTTTTTATTCGATTTATGGATCAGGTCGCCACAAGTATCGCTTCAATAGAAAACGAGCTTGGTCCGGAGTATATTGCTTCTGATTTACGCCTGGCCCTGGATATACTGGGTGAAATCACCGGCAAAACAACCCCTGACGACATTCTCAATCAGATATTCAGCGGTTTTTGCGTAGGCAAATAGTTTTGACTGTTTCACGTGAATCATTCTCCTGTTTATGTCCCCGGCTAGTTCAGGGAAAAAAGTCAATGGGTAAAGACCAGACAATCAATCCAACTCAACAGCCGTATTATGATGTCATCGTAGTTGGTGGTGGTCACGCCGGTATTGAGGCGGCTCTTTCGGCCAGCCGTCTAGGTAAGGCCACCCTGCTTATCACCATGGAATCGGCCGCACTGGGTCGCGCTTCCTGTAACCCCGCCATTGGAGGGCTTGCCAAGGGTCATCTGGTGCGTGAGATAGATGCACTTGGTGGTGAAATGGCCAAGGCAACCGACCACACAGGCATTCAATTCAAAATGTTAAATCGATCCAAAGGGCGCGCTGTTTGGTCACCTCGGGCCCAAATTGACAAAAAAGCTTATAGCGCATATATGGTGGAGGTCTGCCAGAATCAGGCTGGCCTAGATCTCTTTGAAGACGAGGCCATATCGGTTATTGCAAATGACGATGGTTCAAAAATAACGGGGGTCCTCACCCGCGGTGAGTTTACCTTCAGTTGTCAGGCGCTTATCTTAACCAACGGTACTTTTCTTAACGGATTAATTCATATTGGAAACAAGAGCTTCTCGGCGGGACGAATTGGTGAGTCCGCCAGCGTGGGGATCACCGAGTCTTTGATGGGTCTCGGATTTGAAACGGGTCGCTTAAAGACTGGCACCCCGCCTCGTATCAAGCGGGACAGTATTGATTTTTCAAAAACCACCATTCAAGCTGGAGATATAAACCCCGAACCTTTTTCTTTTTCCACTCAAAACTTTGATCCACCCAATGAGTATTGCTACATCACCAACACCAACGAAGAGACCCACCGCATCATCAATGGCGGCCTTGAGTTCTCGCCCCTGTTTACTGGTGTTATTCAGGGTGTGGGGCCGCGCTATTGTCCCTCTATTGAGGACAAGGTGGTTCGCTTTGCAGAAAAAACCTCCCACCAACTCTTTTTAGAACCCGAGTGGAGCAATGCTGACCAGATATATGTTAACGGTTTCTCTTCTTCATTGCCAGAGGACGTTCAACTGAACAGCCTGCGTACTGTGCCAGGACTTGAGAGTGTTGAGTTTATCCGTCCTGGTTATGCCATTGAATATGATTTTTTTCCACCCTCTCAACTCAAAGCCACCATGGAAACCAAACGGGTCAAAGGCCTGTTCTTTGCCGGCCAGATCAATGGAACCTCTGGATACGAAGAGGCTGCAGCCCAGGGACTAATGGCTGGAATCAACGCGTCACTCGGTATTGATGGGTTGGAGCCTTTTGTACTTGCCCGGTCTGAAGCCTATATCGGCGTACTCATCGATGATTTAATTACCAAAGACACGGATGAACCCTATCGCATGTTCACCTCAAGAGCTGAGCACAGACTCCTTTTACGCTACGACAACGCTCACTTCCGTCTCGCCGAAAAGGGGTTTCAACTGGGGCTTGTAAATCAAGATTTTTACAGTGACGTGGAAAGCCAAAAAGCTCTGGCCAAAAAAACTGAGGCACTGTTTGGCTCTACCTTTATTAAGTCGGATATCATCAATGGTCTGGTTGACACACAAACCACGGTCAAGGAGAGTCAGTCCCTGGCCAACATTTTAAAGCGTCCGGGGGTTGTCATTGAAGACATTAAGTCCCTGCTGCCCGACTGGGTGAACGACCTGCCCCCCACCCTTTTAACGCTTATTGCAACCAACACAAAATATAGTGGCTATATCGAGAGAGAGTACCTGCAGGTTGAGCGGCTTTCAAAACACCAACAAATGCGCATCCCTGACGCTACGGACTATCTGTCCATGCAGGCCATATCCTTTGAGGCAAGACAAAAGCTTGATAAGATTCGGCCTGAAACCATCGGCCAGGCATCAAGAATTAGCGGTGTCACCCCTGCTGATGTTTCTTTGTTAATTGTTCTTATTAAAAAAAATGTTTCACGTGAAACACGCTGACCTTTCTACATATATAACCAGAACCTATAACCTTTCGGGGTCCTCTATATCCGGAGTAGAGCCCCCCCTCTTGGCTTTCCTGGTTCAGGCGAACCTTGGCAGCCAGCCCCTGGTGTTGGTTCTCCCTGACAAACCTTCAGCAGAAAGAGCCCTTAATGACATCATGGCTCTGAATCTGGGCCTGGAGGTTCATTTTGTTGGTAGCGATCGTGTGGATGGTATCGATACCGGTCAATCTGGTCGAGCCTTGCGAGCACTTTTGGGGGTAAACCCTGGTATCTATGTAACCCAGGCTGCCGAGTTGGCTGGGAGTATCTCCAAAAACGCGCTTAAAAGTGTGGTTTTGCAAAAAGATCATGACTATTCGGTTTCGGATCTCGAAAGAGAATTGTCTGCCTATGGTTTTACCCGTGATGCTTTCGTCGTGGAGCCTGGCTATTTTGCTGCCCGGGGTGGAATATTTGATGTATTTCCAGGCGACCAGGACCAGCCTTTGCGTCTGGACTTTTTTGGCAACACTCTCGAGTCGATTCGAGAGTTTGATCCGGCCACCCAGTTGTCTGGTATTGAGCATGAAGAAATAATCATCTACCCCGAGAATCCCTTTCTTGATGCGGTTGTGGACCCTTTGATCGATTCCATTCCTGCAGGGGTGCGGTTTATTCAATATCGACCCATCATCGTGGATTCTGATTCGCTTTCCATTGCTGACACTCTTGGAAAGGGTCGTGCTGCCGATGTGTCATGGGTTTTCCAGGCCAAGGCAGAAACTGAGAATGTGTATGATATTGAGGTTCAACCGGAGTTTCAGAGAAATCTCGATGCTTTTCGCGCCCGTCTTGGTCATCTCAATGAAGAAAACTATCGTGTTATTATTTGTGCAGATAGCAATATCCAGCTGGATCGTCTGCAGGTCTTATTTGAGGACCTGCGTTTTGAAAGCACGCGTCTTTCACTGTCTTCTGGCTTTATTGACCATAAAAACAAACTGGCCATTCTCACGGATCACCAGATATTTGGCAGAACGCGAAAGCGCAGCGTTATTCCCAGGTCTTTTCCCGTCAAACCCGCAACACGTATTGAGGCTTTTGAAGAGGGTGATTACGTGGTTCATCTCGACTATGGTGTTGGTAAATATCTGGGTATTGAGCTCATGCCCTTCCAAAAAACGGTGCGAGAGGTTCTGGCTCTTGAATATGAGGCTGGCGATCGGATATACGTGCCTGTTGAAAAAATGCATCGTGTCCATCGCTACGAATCACAGCTGGAAACACCTCCCAAACTAACCCGCTTGCGCACCACTGAATGGGAGCAGGTGAAAATCAAAACCCGGAGGGCTGTTGATAATTATGCCAAGGAGCTCATCGAGCTTTACGCCAATCGGTTTATTGTCGAAGGCTTTCGCTACAGCCCGGATAGCGATTTTCAAAAACGCATGGAAGCTTCTTTCATGTATGACGAAACCAGCGATCAGCTCAAGGCCGTTGAAGATATTAAGAAAGACATGGAGTCTGCCTTTCCAATGGATCGACTGCTCTGTGGTGATGTGGGCTTTGGAAAAACCGAAGTGGCAATGCGGGCTGTTTTTAAGGCAATTAGTGATTCTAAACAGGTGGGGGTCCTGGTGCCCACAACCATCCTGGCGCAACAGCATTACGAAACCTTTCTGGAGCGTTTTGCAGATTACCCCGTGAGCGTGGGCGTGCTTTCCCGGTTTAGAACGCCAAAACAGATAAAGCAGACCCTGGTTGATATTAAAAAAGGGTTGCTTGATGTGGTTATAGGAACCCATAGAATCCTGTCCAAAGATGTTGTTTTTAATAGACTTGGCTTGTTGATTGTGGATGAAGAGCATCGCTTTGGTGTTAAGCACAAGGAGCGCGTTAAAGAAATTAAAATGTCCGTAGACTCTCTGGCAATGACAGCCACGCCCATCCCCCGCACCCTGCAGATGTCGCTCATGGGCGCCCGGGATCTGTCTATGTTAAAAACACCCCCCAAAGAACGACAGCCTGTGGAAACCATAATAATGGATTTTGATGAAAGTCGTATTCGTGAGGCCATTCTTAAGGAGGTTGATCGCGGGGGTCAGGTCTTTTTTGTCCATAATCGCGTTGAGTCGATAGGTATAATGCTAAGTCGACTTCAAAAACTGCTTCCTGAGGTAAGGTTTGGCCTGGGGCATGGTCAGATGAACCCACGTGAGCTTGAGCGCATCATGTTGGGGTTCTTTCATCGGGAGTTCGATGTGTTGCTTTCCACCACAATTGTTGAATCTGGGCTGGATATACCAAACGCAAACACCATTATTGTTAATCGAGCTGATGCCATGGGTTTATCCCAGCTTTATCAGCTTAGAGGACGCGTGGGTCGGTCTCACAGAAAGGCCTGGGCCTTCTTTCTTGCACCAGGTTTTAGAAAGCTCAGCGTGAATGCCATCAGGCGCCTCAATGCTCTGGAAAGACATGCCCATTATGGGGGTGGCTATGAGATTGCCATGCGTGATTTGGAAATTCGCGGCTCTGGAAATGTGTTTGGAACCGAGCAAAGCGGACACATCAGCAACATTGGATATCATCTATATACACGAATTTTAAAGGACACGCTTGAAACCATGAAAGAGATCAAGGGTGACCAGGGGGTCGTCTTTCCGCCGCCTGAAATGACCCTTGATGTTGAGATGCAGATCCCTGCGGGTTATGTGGAAAATACGGCTGAGCGCATTGCCAGTTATCGTAGAATTGCCGAAGCTGAAACTGTTGGAAATATTCACGCGATTCGTGAAGAACTAAGAGATAGATTTGGTCTGCTGCCAATAGAAACCATAAATCTCATCGAGGCCGCCTTAATAAAGAATATTGGTCAATCGGTCGGGCTTAGAAGCATCGTTGTGAAGGGGTCCCGCGCACAAAATGACTTTTTACCTGAACACGTGGAACATGAAGGAGGCGAGATCATTAAAGCTCTGTCCAAAGCGCTGGGGGAAACTGGCAAAGAGGTGGAGATAATGAATAACAGATCACTGACTTTTATACTGTCCCATGCGGGGGAGGAATCCCTTTTGGTTTCCCTTAGAATATTCTTGGAAAGCCTTAAGCGCTCGTCTAAATTTTCCGACCATAATGATAAATGATAACTCTAATATAATTAAAAGGTTAATGAAATGAACACTCGCTTTACTACGGCCCTCTTTTCGCTGGGGCTCCTTGTGCTTGTCTTTGCATGCTCAAACATGGATAACGATACGCTTGCAACTATAGATGGAAAAGCTATCTCCCTGGAAGAATTCACATCTAAAAACCCTGCTTCACGATTTGAGAACAAGGATAAGGATTTCCTGGATTCCAAGGTGGATGAGTATGTTAGAAAAGCGCTCTTTACCCGTGTCGCGGTTGAGCGTGGATTTGGCGAGACCGAAGATGTTCAGATGAAAATGAAGAAGACCGAAAGCAGACAGATGCTTCAACAGGTCTACACCAAGGTCATTCTGGACGCTGTAATCAGTGACGACTATATCAGGGGAGTCTATGATCGCTCCGGAACGGAATTGAATGCACGGCATATTTTGCTACAGTTCCAGGGTACCTCCCGCTCTCGCTCTGAGCGAACCAGGGCTGAAGCTTTGGCGATTACGGATCAGATAAAAGAGCGTCTTTCAAAGGGTGAGTCTTTTGAGGATCTGGCAAATGAATTTACTGATGATCCCTCTGGTAAAGAAAACGGTGGAGATCTCGGTTGGTTTGGTTGGGGTAAAATGGTTGGTCCCTTTCAAGAAGCCGCTTTTAACCTGAAGCCTGGAGAGGTTTCTGGTGCGGTTGAAACAGATTTTGGTTTTCACGTCATCAAACTCGAGGCAAAACGTGTGGTTGAGCGCGGTGATTTCGAATCTGAAAAGAATGCCCTTAAACAACAGGCAAGTCGCGAAAAAAGTGCTGAGCTTGGCCAGAAGGCAAATCAGTTTCTAGCGGATCAAAAAGAAGCTGCAGGGTTTGAAGTGCTTACTGAAAATGTTCATGACTTTTTCATGATTTATGATGGTTCCGGACAAAAAAAAGACTCTATGGATGAAATGCTTAAAAAGCTCAATTACCAGGCTCCGCTGTTTATGCTGAATGGTGAAGAGCTAGGTACCGAATGGTTGGTTGAAGAGATTAGCATGATCGACGAAGGCCAAAAACCACGCTTTAAGAGTGAAAATGATTTGTTGCGCATTATTGATCAATTGGTCACTCAAAATCTCATCATCAGCTACGGGTATGACAATAAATTCGACCAGGAAAAAGAGTTTGCCAAGAGAATGAGCGATCTCGTTGAGCGATTCGCTTATGATGCTTTTATAGCTGGAGAAATCAATGCGAACCTAACGCCCAGCGATGAAGAGCTGCTTGCTTTTTACGAAGCAAACAAGGCTGAAAAATATATGGATAAACAGAAGGTTCTGGTGAGAGAGGTGTTTGTTAAAGACAGTCTCTTCGCAGTTTCTTTAAAAAAGCGCCTTGATGCAGGCGAACTCATGGAAAAGCTGGCTGAGCGTTATACCGAAAGAAAAGCCACAATAAAGGATGGTGGATTGTTACCGGCCTTTCAAGAGGGTCGCTATGGCGTCATGGGGAAAACAGCCTTCACCATGGACGTTGGTGAAATTGCAGGGCCCATAAAGCTCGGTAATGGTTATTCAATCATCCAGCTGGAGGATACCATTCCTGAAGGACCAAAACCCTATAACAAGGTAAAGGGACGCGTTAGAACGGATATCCTGGGTGAGTTGAGAGCCTCTCGCAACGAAACTCTCTTTAATGAACTTCAGGTGGAGTTTCCCGTTAAGGTTAATTACTCCGCTGTCCGTGCCTATTATGATGATATGGCAAACAAAAAATAGCTGGTCCAAGGTCCAAATGAATAAACCTTTTCTCATTCTGGTCCTGTCCCTCCTGGTTGGGTTGGTTGCTTGTTCTAGCGACCGGGATGATGGACTAATTGCCAAGGTTAATCATGAGTTTCTGTCCCTGGATGAGTTGGTCTTGATGTACCCTGGCTTTATGTCCCTGGATAGCCTTCAAAAATCCCTGCTGGTCGAAAATTGGATCAGAGAGACCCTGTTGGCTCAAGAGGCAGAGAAAAGCCTGATTCACCGGGATCCAATGTTCAATTACAGGGTCGAAACCTATCGTCGGAGATTGCTGGCCGATAAACAGCTTGATGCGATTCTAAAAGACCAGGGTGATGTTGCCCGAGATGAGATTGAAGAGTATTACCAGAATAACCTTGAGTCTTTTAGGCGTCAGAGCAATGAGTTTTTTGGTTTTCATGTCCTTTTGCCTACTCGCGAAGAGGCCCGAGAGCTTGAAAAAGCTATTGAAAAGGGTGATTTAGAAAAGAAACAGGCTCTGGTGGCCATGCACCCAAAGGAAACTGGCCTGTTTAAGGTGGAACATCTTTTTCCCGAAGTAAAAGAATACCTTCTCAAAAAAAAGCGCGCTGGGATTTTTGGACCCATTAAGACAGATCTTGGATATCACCTGGTGGAGGTTAAAACCTGGCATGATCGCGGGTCCATTAAAAGTCTTGATGAGGTTTGGGAAGAAATTGCTGCCAGGCTTTCTATTAACCGTCAACGTCATATTGAAACACAGCTTGTGGACAGCCTCAGAAAGTCTGGAAGTATCATCTTTAACAAAAGTGTTCTTTATAATCGTTCTACAAAATAGGTAATAATTAATGCGTCTTTTAGTTCTCATTTTCACCACGCTCATCGCTTTGCATGCCAGCGCCCAACAGTTGATTGATGGTGTGGCGGCCATTGTTGGAGAAAAGGCTATTCTTTATTCAGAAGTTGACCAGGTAACCCAACTCTTTGCCATGCAGGCCAAGCTGCCCTCATATTCTTCTCCTGAAGTGCTTCAGCAACTGCGTGCACGGGCACTGGAAGAGCTCCTTAACCAACAGGTTTTATTGGAATATGCCCGCCAGGAAACCATTTTGGTAGAGGACAGAAGTGTCCAAATGCAACTGGACCAATCCCTGCAGAATATTGAAATGCAGTACGGAAGCCTTAGAAAAGCAGCAGAAGCTTTTGGTGTAGACCACTACAAAATCAAGTCCTATTATGAGGACCAAATACGCACAAACCTGCTCGTTGAGCAGGTTAAAATGGAGCTTTTTAGTGATATCAAGGTCAGTCGCCGTGAGGTAGAAGATTTTTATGATACATGGCAAGACAGCTTCCCTGATAAAAACGCCCAGATTGATTTTTCCATCCTTTCCATGTCTGTTGAATTGGGGACAGATAAAATGGAAAGGCTCAAATCTCAACTGCTTTTAATAAAGAATGATATTGAGTCTGGAAATATTTCCTTTGAAGATGCTGCAAAACAGTATTCAAAAGATCCTGGGTCTGCAGCCAACGGTGGCAGTCTTGGTCTTGTTGGTCGTGGTGTCTTTGTAAAGCCTTTTGAGGACGCTGCCTTCTCACTGGAGGTGGGCCAGATGAGCGGCATTGTGGAAACCCAGTTCGGTTTGCATCTGTTACGTCTCGATGATAAGCAGGGAGATCAGGTAAATATCTCACATATTTTACTCATGCCTGTGGCAGATGATTCTGACAGGCAGCTCACGTCTGATAAACTTTCCTCTATTAGGGATGACATTCTTTCTGGAAAAACAACGATTGGGGAGCAGGTAGAAATTTACGTAACTGATGAATACATGAAGTCTCGGAAGGGCAAAATGGGTTTAACAGATATCTCCTTGCTACCTGAAGATATCCATGGTCTACTGCTAAACATACCAATTGATAGCCTTTCCATGCCTGTGCATAGCTCAGAGCAATTTCATCTTATTGTTGTGCATCGTAGAGTTGCCGGCGGAAAGGTCAATTTGACTGATCATTGGTCCGATGTTGAAAGTATGTCTCTTGAATTCAAAAAGCGTGACAGATATCAATCCTGGATTGACGATCAGCGTGACCGCATCTATATCCAGATTAAATAGCAAAAAAGATCTCTTTCAAAGTCTTTTCCCTAAGGTCTGCTTTATGAGTGGACCTTTTTACATTACAAAGATGTCCCTCAGATTAATAGATGTTCTTTTTCAATGTTTTGCCGTTCGTAAATGAATACTTAATTGAGGTTATAAACATCATAATGTCCTTATTCCGAAATATGAGAGCCTGTTTTTTATCTATTTAAGAGAGTTAAGAAAAGTTATGACTACTATTAACAATATAGTTATCCACATTGTAACTTTTATCCCAGTACATTGTGATGCTGTTTACAACCCCACCTTGTCTACCAACAAACAAACAACTCTTAACAGTTAGTGGAAACATATTAACAGAAATGTTTAGATTATTTGATACCATTTATTGTTTGTTTTTATTGTACTTATTGATGATTACATAAATACTTATTAACAATTCTTACGCCCTATACTACCACTACTAAATATATTAAATTAATATTACTATAGTATATACCTGACCTTAGGGTCGTTAATAAAGTTTTGCTTTTAGTGCAAATGGTGCACTGTTATGCATGCTCTGTTTGCATTTAAAGACGCTCAAATAAAAAATTATCTGTTCAGTCTGTGATTAGACGCTCTAAATATTTGCCAAATTTTTGGGAAATAGAACGCTTTTGTGATTTTGTTTAGTGTACATTTGTGCAACACTACAAAATTATATAATTATTTTTCTCATTATCCCAACAATTCGCCTGAAGTATCTAGAAATATAAATACTATATTGCTCCCGATACTTTATGAAAAATAATCAAGCTCTCATATTTGTTTTTGTAAAAAAGAGGGAAATTTTGAACCAGGAAACACGCCAGAAGATTATTAAGATTTTAACTGTAATAGTTACGATTTATCTGTTCCTCCTGACGATAAATCTTCTAGGTCATAGTTTTAAGCTTTTCGGTAAAGAATTTGCTGAGGCAATGTTACAAACGACTTCCAACCCATTTACGGGACTCATCATTGGAATTGTCGCTACATCACTAATTCAGAGCTCTTCGACCACAACATCCATTGTTGTAGGTTTGGTTGCAGGTGGAGTTGTAAATTTGGAAAATGCTATCCCCATAATCATGGGGGCCAACATTGGAACAACTGTCACAAATACACTTGTATCTCTAGGACACATCGGAAGAAAAGCGGAATTTAAAAGAGCTTTTGCTGCTGGAGTCGTTCACGATTTTTTTAATATTTGTGCAGTTATAGTTTTATTTCCCCTGGAATTGAAATTTCATTTCATTCAGAAAGTGGCACTGTTTTTAGATGAGAAATTCGAAGGTGTTGGAGGAATGAAATTATTTAATCCTTTAAAGGCTATACTAAACCCAGTTATCAATTTCATAGATTCCATATTTACAAACGTTCCATATAATGATATTATACTCATGATAATTTCGATTATCGGTATGTTTGCTGCTTTAGGTTTACTAATAAAAACAATTAGATCCTTGGTGGTTGATAAAATTGAGGTAATTATAAATAAATATCTATTTAAAAATGACCTTATGGGTATGACCTGGGGAATGGGCATGACCTTCATCGTACAGAGCAGCTCTGTTACCACATCACTTATCGTACCTCTAGCAGGTGCTGGTATAGTCAGTTTGCGAAAAATATTTCCCTACACAATGGGAGCCAACATAGGTACAACGGGTACTGCGTTACTGGCAGCCCTTGCTACTGGAAACCCAGTAGCAGTAACAGCGTCATTTGCACATCTGGTTTTTAATGTTTTTGGAATTTTGATTTTCTACCCATTAAAATTTATTCCCATCACTTTAGCTGAAAAAGCAAGCGAGTATGTATCCATATCTAAAAAGAATTTGATTATATTTTTGTCTCTTTACTCAATGATTTATTTTATACCAATAATATTTATAGTGTTTTTCTAAAAAAAATTCGAGGTCAGTATATGTGGAATGAAATCAAAAACCTTTGGTCCAGCGATAACTTGCTCAATGAGGCTTGGGACTTAACCTACGAAGCAATAAACATTGATGCAGAAATGTTCAATGATGCTGTTGATGCGCTTTGGGGAGATAACCGGAGTACAGTTCAAAAACTCATATTTAAAAAGGACAAGCTAATAAATAAATATGAAAGAGATATCAGAAGAAAAGTTATAACTCATCTAACTGTACAGGGTAATGAGAGTCTGGCAGCAGGATTAGTTTTATCAACTGTAATTGTAGATGTCGAACGAATAGGCGATTATATAAAAAATATCGTTGATCTTACAGAAATGCACCCAGACGAAATTAAGGGTAAAAAAAGGAAAGAAATACTTCACGATATCGAAGCAGCTATCAAAAGGATGTTTAAAGAGGCTCCTGAGTGTATTGAAACAGGGGATGAAAACAAAGCACTTCAAATATATTCGGAGACTCGAGAGATAGGCAGGACTTGTGATAAGCATATTGAAGAACTAATAGTAAGCAACGAAGAAGAACTGGACACCGCCAGTGTAGCAATTCTTGTTCTATATTTCAGATACCTCAAACGCATTAATGCGCACCTGCGTAATATCATATCAAGTGTGATAAACCCTTACGACCGTATCGGATTCAGACCAAAAAAGATGAAGTAATGTCAAATCAAACTATCCGCTGGGCGGTCAGTGAGGATATTCCCAGCATCGTTAGCTTTAACCAGGCCATGGCTCTGGAAACTGAGAACATCTCTCTTAATAGCGAAGTATTAAAATCAGGCGTTGAGGCGATATTCAGCAACCCATCGAAGGGCTTGTACATCGTTTGTGAAATCGATGGGATTGTACGAGCTTGTCTCATGATTACATATGAATGGAGCGACTGGCGAAACGGTCTATTCTGGTGGATCCAAAGTGTCTTTGTTCACAAGGATTATAGACAAAAAGGTTTATATAAACATATGTATAAATTTGTTAAAACTCAGGTTGATGAATCGGAAGAAATAGTCGGAATAAGACTGTACGTTGACAGCAACAATGAAAAAGCACAAAAAGTCTATTCAAGATTGGGCATGGAAAAATCAAACTATCAACTATTTGAGTACAGCAAGCCTACAAAGAATCCCTAACCACACTCCGGCTTATTCAGCCTAAAACAGTTTTCCCTTGAAATAGGGCTCAAGATTAAGCCAGTATTCATAAGTCTCTGAAAAAAGCACATCAATCACATAATATATAATGCGCAATCATAAGCAGCTAAAGATCACCCCTATGCTTTAGAAAACACTGGTCTACAGACCTAATGAAGAGGCTTGGTGTGAAACGAACATAAAGAGGCAATACAAAAAAATACAGACAGGACATGGTTTGTTTTGAAGATAAAAGGATGGGTGCTAAAAAATATGCAATTAGACAAAAAGGAAAAACGGAGAGAAAAATCAACCTTGTATTTAATAGAGTTTTAGCAAGGCAATTGATCTAGTTTGATAGAAAAGATAGACAGTTATAGTTTAATGATCTGTGGAATAAAGCTTCTTTTATCCCGCTTAAATAAAGTGGAAAAACGATAAAGATTTAGTCCTTTGAAAACCAGGCTTCGATTTGGGAGCGAGATGGAACGCCACCCCTGTGGACCACGGTCTCTTCTATAACAACTCCAGGAGTCGACATAACATCGTAAGCCATGATATCTTGAATGGCTTCAATTTTTTCTAATGCAATATCAACCCCTCTTTCACGTGCAACTTTCTCTATAAGACTATAAGTGACCTTACAGTTTGAACATCCACCGCCTAAAACTTTTACATTTAACATATCAATATGCTCCTATAATACCAGATTGAAAACAAGACCAACGAACAGTATGCCAGTTGCGACAATACTGATAAAAATACCAATCAACCGTATGGTTAAAACCTTACGTAAAATTATCATCTCCGGAAGAGATAAAGCCACAACGCTCATCATAAAGGCCAGAGCTGTTCCCAGGGCTGCACCTTTGGCCAAAAGCGCCTGTACTACTGGAATAATTCCTGCAGCACTACTGTACATGGGGATCCCGATGATTACCGCAAGGGGAACAGACCACCAGGCATCCCTTCCCATAAAAGATGCCATAAAATTTTCCGGGACATAGCCATGGATAAATGCGCCCACCCCGATTCCCAATAAAATGTATAACCAGACCTTCCCCACCACATCTTTTACAGCAAGAGAACCGGCTATAAGTCTCTGGGAAAAGGATATCTTCTCAGACTCGAAGGAAAGCTGTTTCGTTGGAATATCCTGAACCCACTGTTCAAGATACTTTTCAAGATTGAGACGACCCAGTAGCAGGCCACCAAAAATGGCAACCCCAAGCCCAAGACCGAGATACAGCGTGGCGATTTTCCAGCCAAATAAACCGAACAACAGAGTTAAAGCTATTTCGTTCACCATGGGAGCTGCTATGAGGAATGAAAACGTCACCCCCAGAGGCACACCGGCTTGTACAAAACCGATAAAGAGTGGAACGGCTGAGCAGGAACAAAAAGGAGTTACAACCCCCAGAGAGGCTGCCAGAATATTGGCTAGACCCAGAGAGCGCCCGGCCAGCAGGGCACGCGTCCGTTCAGGAGTAAACCAGGTATTGATTATTCCCATCACAAAGACAACAGCAGAGAGCAGCAAGAGGACTTTAGGCGCGTCATAAAAAAAGAAAGTCAGGGCTTCACCCAGATGACTCGCAGGATCGACTGGCAACAACGAAACGACAAAACCTGCGAAAGCTACCAGGTTGAAATAGAGCAGACCCCAAATGAGCAACAGCAATAAAAATAGCGACAATCGATATTTAGTTAACATGTATCGCACCTCATTAGATGGTGGCATATCCAAAATAAATGCCACTTAAAAAAACCAGGAACCCCAGAAGTCTTTTTATGTAAACCGGACCACGATTATTCCCGGACCAGTTGATGTAGCGGATAATGAGTGCCGTCAATCCCCCGCCAGCGACATAGACGAGACTGTGACCCACACCAAACGAAAGAATGATAATAACAGCCTTAAAAAAAGACGCTTGGGCCATTGGAATTACCACACTTAAGACCGGGGCAAGAAAGGCAAAAGTACAGGGGCCAAGCCCAACACCAAAAACAAGCCCCAGCAGGAGGGCACCTGAATAGCCGGCTCGTTCTATCGTAGGCATTCTCAACCAAGACCAGTTGAGGTTAATGATATCCATAAGATATAAACCAAACACAATAAGTAGGGTTGCCCCCAACCACATACCCCACATACCGACATCACCCAAGAGCCGTCCCATGGCGGCAGTTATAACGCCAATCAAAGTAATGGAAACCAGAAGTCCCATGGCGAATGTCAAGCCCAACAGCGAACCATGCCTTCCAGTTGCTTCATTCTGTCTGGAAATATAGCCGACAACCAAGGGAACGCTGGTCAGATGGCAGGGGCTTAACAGAATACTTAAAACCCCCCAAGCAAAGGAAGCTGCCACGGCCAAGGCGAATTGACCAGAAACCGCCTGCGTGAGCGTATCGAAAAGAGTGATCATTTATCCATAACCGGGTTAGCGATTAAACCATAACGGACCAGGAGTGAATCTATGTCTGCTTCTGGAAAATAACCCTCGTGCCGCATGAACTCTGAACCTGTCGAGTCAAGAAAGATCTGCGTGGGGATAAGTTTAATATCATATTGTGAAGCATAATGTTTTTGATCTGCCTCCCAGACATCATAGAAAACGACTTTGATCTGCCCGCCATATTTCTTTTCAATAGATGCCATCACGGGTTGCATTTTTTTGCATGGTATGCACCTGACAGACCCCAGTTCAATAAATGTGACAATTGGATCAACAGGTAGTTTTGGTAACTTTGATTCCACTGTCTCTGTTGAACAGGAAGCCAGAACCAGCACGATGATCATACCTGCAGTAATATAAAACCCCCGACACATGCGATTTCCCCTTAATTTGTTTTTTGAAAATGGTGAAGCGCTTTTATTCAATGACTGGCTGGTCAGACGGCGCGCAAATGGCGAATCGATCCACTTCGCCGAGCTTTTCCCTGTCACGCAGCACGAGGTTTTCGTTCTTCAGTTGTTGTCCTAAATGACCAAGTACAAAGTCAATATCTTCTGATTCTTCAGGTCTGGCGATGCGGTAATTTACCCAGCGACCACTTTTCTCATCCATCACCAGGTTGGCATTGCGCAGAATGGACAGATGTTTTGATACCGTAGAATTTGCCAGTTCGAGTATATCCACGATCTCACAGACACACAAAGATTTCTCTTTTAACATCATAAGGATCCGCAGACGATTGGTATCTGATAGCGCCTTGTATAGGTTAGTGGTAGATCTCATTGCTATACTCCATTTCGTTATCTGACGAAATATAGCTGACATTGATTCATTCCCAACGGTTTTCTTCTATAAAAATGGGGTATCGGCAAGGACGGTAGGGATGTATTGTAATGCGTCCCTACCCAATCCTGTTCACCAGATAACGATTGGGCAAACCAAAAAAGGGTGCAGCATGCTACACCCTTTTAATTACAACAATCTTTCAGGCAGAAATTATATGGACTCCAGAATCCGATTCAATGTCTGACTGGGACGCATCGATGCAGCTGTTTTGGCCTCATCTGGTTTGAAATATCCGCCAATATCTACAGCCTCACCCTGGGCATTGATCAACTCTTGGGCGATTTTGGATTCACTCTCAGCCAATTCTTGAGAGAGGGTAAGAAAGCGCGCCTTTAGTTCAGTGTCCCTATCCTGAGCAGCTAAAGCCTGCGCCCAATACAGGGCCAGATAAAAAGTACTGCCACGATTGTCCAGTTCATTCACTTTTCGAGAAGGAGATTTTGCGTTTTCAAGATAGGTGCTGATGGCCTCATCTAAAGTTTCAGCCAGGACGGTTGCCTTGGTGTTTCCGCTGGTCCGGGCAATCTGTTCAAAGGACGGTACGAGAGCACAGTATTCACCCAGAGAATCCCAGCGTAAATGACCCTCTTGTAAAAACTGTTGAACGTGTTTCGGAGCAGAACCACCCGCGCCTGTTTCAAACAAACCGCCACCCTTCATCAAGGGGACAATGGAAAGCATGCGTGCACTGGTGCCCAATTCAAGAATAGGAAACAAATCAGTGAGATAATCCCGAAGCACATTGCCAGTCACGGATATGGTATCTTCTCCTCGCCGCACTCGCTTGAGAGAAAATGTCATGGCATCCACCGGTTTTAAAATCTGAAGATCAAGTCCGTCGAGATCATGGTCCTGGATATATAGATTGACCTTCTTAATAATTTCAGCATCATGACCACGATTTTCATCCAGCCAGAAAATAGCTGGAGAGCCGCTTGCCCTGGCGCGGGTGACTGCCAATTTCACCCAATCCTGGATGGGGGCGTCTTTGGCCTGACACATTCTGAATATATCGCCAGATTCAACAGCCTGTTCCAAAAGTGAGGTTCCAGCAGCATCAACTACCCGAATAACACCTTCACCAGGAGCCTCAAAGGTTTTATCGTGGGAACCATATTCTTCAGCCTTTTGAGCCATGAGTCCAACGTTTGATACACTTCCCATTGTGGATGGATCGAGTTGTCCGTTGATTTTGCAGTCTTCAATAATTTCATAATAAATGGTGGCGTAGCTGCGATCTGGAATCATGGCGATGGTGTCCTGCAGAGCATCATCATTGTTCCACATTTTTCCACCATCCCGGACCACATTTGGCATGGAGGCATCAATGATCACATTGTTGGGCACGTGCAGGTTGGTAATACCCTTTCGAGAATCCACCATGGCCAGAGCAGGCTGTTCATTATAAACAGCAGCGATATCTGCCTCAATCTGAGCCTTTTTGCCTGGAGATAAACGATCCAGCTTGTCTTCCACATCTGCGAGACCGTTATTGATGTTGGCCCCAATCTCCTTTAGCTCTGCAGTATATTTATCCAGTGCTTTCCCGTAGTAAACAGAAACAGCATGTCCGAACATGATGGGGTCAGAGATCTTCATCATGGTGGCCTTTAAGTGTAGAGAAAGAAGAGCACCTTCATTTTTAGCTTCATTAATGGTTCTAGCATAAAAAGCCCTCAAGGCTTTCACGTTCATGACGGAAGTATCAATAACCTCACCTTTTTGCAGGACCAGTCCACTTTTCAAGATCGTTTTGGCACCAGAGGGATCAGCAAATTCGATTGAAACAACTTCGTCATCATCCATGGTTTTGGATTTTTCAGTACCGTAAAAATCTTTCTCAGTCATGTGAGCAACCCGAGTCATGGATCCGTTTTCTGGCCATGGCTTCATCATGCGATGGGGATTGCTTTGGGCAAAGCGCTTTACTGAAGCAGCTGCACGGCGGTCAGAATTGCCTTCGCGAAGCACAGGATTTACAGCAGAACCCAAGACTTTGGTAAAGCGCAATTGCAAGGCCCTTTCCGCATCGTTTTTTGGTTCTTCAGGATAATCAGGAATATCGTACCCTTTTTGCTGAAGCTCTTTGATGGCAGCCTGAAGCTGAGGTATAGAGGCGCTGATGTTGGGCAGCTTGACAATATTGGCATCAGGGGATTGGGTGAGCTCGCCAAGGGCAGTCAGGGCATCCACCTGCTTTTGCGATTCAGCGAGATTGTCAGGGAAAAGAGCGATGATCCGACCCGCCAATGAGATATCACTGACTTCAATATCAATACCGGTGTTTTTTGTGTAAGCCTGAACCACGGGCAACAGTGCGTAGGTGGCCAGGGCAGGCGCTTCATCAATTTTGGTCCAGATAATCTTTGCTGAGGGCATGGTAATCCTTTGTTTATAGCGTTTCCGCTTGGAGCAGTTAAAAAACAAAATTCTGTGCGTGAAAATAAATGGTGAAGACCCAATGCAAAATTATTTCAACGCAATAAATGATAAAAAGGAACTAATATTTTTGACCTTTGTGTTTTGTCAGAGATCAACACGACCTTAGGTTAAGACGCTCAACAGAAGAAGAGCTTTTTAGTCAATACTTTTAAAAGGAGAATTAATGGCCAAGCCAAATTACGCTTTTGCAAAACACCAGAGAGACCTGGCAAAAAAGAAGAAAAAAGAAGAGAAGAAGAAACTTAAAGAAGAAGCAAGGCTACAGCAAAAGCTCGATGGCGAAACGCCAGAGACCACCGAAGAAGAATCTTCAGAAGCGCCCTCAGAAAATTAGACAGGAGTCAATACTCCCAAGATGACATTTCTCCTACCCACACCCAAGACCGGGAAGCGCTAAACCCAGACCGCCCACCCTCTGGCACCCACCCACATGCAAGCATCACCGGACCATAAATCACGGGAAAATCTTCCAGATTCCCATAGAGACTTTATTGAAAATGCAGTCCCCATACTAAAAACGGACCCACGCATCCAAGGGGTTGCAATTGGCGGGTCCTTTTTGCTGGGCGCCATAGATGAATTTAGCGATCTGGATCTGGTGGTTTATATCGATCCCCAACACTATCAATCCGTCATGACAGAGCGGACCAACATTGTACAGAAGATGGGAGCGCTTCTGGAAAGCTTTACAGGAGAACACGTAGGGGAACCACGCTTGCTCATTTGTCTCTTTGGACCACCCCTGCTTCATGTCGATTTTAAATTTATATCCATGGACGATATTGCAGATAAGGTCGAGAATCCAATGGTCCTGTGGGAGCGAGAGGATGTGATTAGCAGCCAGATCAATCTAACACCGGCCGAATTTCCCCGGCCAGACAAGGAATGGATCGAAAAACGATTTTGGATCTGGGTTCACTATACCGCTACAAAAATTGGTCGCGGAGAGATATTTGAAGCCGTTGAATCAATTGGTTTTATGCGGGCCAATATATTTGGCCCCCTGATTTTGGAGAAAAGTGAAGCCCGCCCACAAGGACTTCGAAAACTGGAATTTCATGCCAGCCAGGAGGAATTAAAAAAACTGAAAAAGACCGTGGCTGTGTATGATGCCAGGGACTGTCTGCGCGCACTCCAGGAGAGCATAGGCCTTTATCGTGATTTGAGAGAAACCCAGGGAAATCAAACACTGGAAAAACAGGTCGTTGATTACCTAAGTCAAATTGAAGCCCAGTTGAGTTAATTTCAGCGCCAAGTGAAAACAAAAGGAACCCACCATGAGTAAAACATACAGAAGCATACTGCTTGCCCTGACCATAATGCTAAGCGCTGGATTCATTTTGCCCCAACCAGTCCAGGCTCACTGTCAGATTCCCTGTGGAATCTATGATGATTATGCCAGGCTTCTATCCATGCTGGAAGATGCAGCCACCGTGGAAAAATCCGTCAACGAGATGATCGAGCTTGCCGGAAAAACAGATGTTCAATCTCAAAATCAGATGGTGCGTTGGGTCATGAACAAGGAAGACCATGCCCAGAAAATTATTGAGACCATCAGCAATTATTTTCTTACCCAGCGGGTGAAGCCGTCTCAAAAAGATTATGATGAGAGGCTGAAACATCACCATGCTGTGATCCTGGCCGCCATGAAAGCCAAACAAAACGCAGACATGGAATCAGCCAAAGCGCTCAAGAAGAGTATCTCTGTCCTGGAAGCCTATTATCCAGAACATAAACACTAAATAGACCGTATGTGCAGCTGGGGTTTAAACACTGCCTGAGATGGATGCGACATGACTAAAAATGACATTCTAAGAAGAATTCGATACATCTATGACTTTAGCGATTCTAAAATGATATCCATTTTTGCCCAGGCTGAGCACAAAGTCACCCGGGCAGAAATCAGTGATTGGCTAAAACGTGAAGAAGATCCGGCCTATAAAGTCTTTTATGATGATGAGCTGGCCGCTTTCCTGAACGGACTCATTATTGAGATGCGTGGTAAAAAAGATGGACCCATACCAAAACCGGAGCAAAAACTGACCAACAATGTGATATTAAAAAAACTTCAGATAGCCCTGAACCTGAAAGGCGAAGAAGTTCTGGATGTGTTGGCTTTAGCAGATTTAAAGGTAAGTAAATATGAGCTAAGCGCTTTTTTCCGCAAACCTGACCACAAGCATTACCGACCCTTGAGAGATCAGATTCTGCGCAATTTTCTCAACGGGATGCAGCTAAAATATCGGGAAACTCCAGACCAGCAGGAATAAATCCAATGAGAGGGCGCATAAAAAAAATAGTGCCCATTCAGCCAGGAGTATACTCTTGATAGAACGCGCAAAGCTTAACCAGATTATTGAGAAATGTCGACGAGGCTCAAAAACAGACATTGATGATGTTTTGGGGTTGCTCACATCGACTGTAGAATTGACCGTTCGCAAGAATGTAGATTTCTATCTGGGGGGAGTTACAAACCCAGAGGGTCTGGCAAGGCTTGAGCACTATCTATTCCACGGAAGCCAGATACAGAGAAATTACACCACGCTGTTTTTCGCCAGACGAGATGAATGGCCGCTCATCCATCGCGCCTACAAGCTGGGTCTCATCGACTATCAGCAGGCCTATTCAAGATAAACATCCCAGCCCTCTGTTTTTTTTCTTTAGCCAGGGATTGATTATTGCGTAGAATGAATGCGGTGCCATCCGGAAAACCACAAGCTTAATAAACACAAACAAATAGTTCTTCTGGCAAATTTCCTGCTTGCAATGGATGGTGACTAAAATTATCATCAATGGTCTGTAACATGAAGTGTGAGTTTATTTTGACTGGGGTGAACATGCTATTCAAACAATTAATGATGATAAGTCTAATCCTGAGCACCTCGGTGTTCTCAGATGAGATAAAAAAACAACCCGAAATTGGTATTGATGATACCTTTTTGGGGCAAAAAGTTGATCTGGAGTTAATCCTTTTTGATGAGGTGGGTCAACCCATTACCCTGGCAGAAGCCAGTGAAGGCCGACCCACGATTCTGGCCCTGGTCTACTACAATTGCACATCCATATGCAATCCTTTTCTCAACGCCATCGTTGATGTGATTAATCAATCTCCCTCAGCATTTTTACCGGGCGATAAATACAATGTGGTTGCTGTGAGCTTTGATCCCAAAGAAGATCATGAGATTGCCGCCCTTAAGAAGCAATCCTATTTCAATCTTTTTCAGGGCAAAACCAATATTCCAGAATCGTCATTCAGATTTCTAACAGCCGACTCTGCCACCATCCGAACCTTGACACAACAAGTGGGTTTTAAATATGCTCCAGATGAAGCTGAAGGGTTTATGCATGCCTCATCTCTGATCATTTTATCACCAAGCGGTATTATTTCCCGCTATATCCGCGGATTGTCCTTTCTCCCTGTAGAAATCATGGTTTCTGTGACCAATGCCATGGAGGGAAAATGGGCACCCACCGTCAAAAAAATTGTGAAGTTTTGTTTTGCCGAAGAACCTGAAGGCCGGGGCTACTACTTCAATTTCCTGAAAGTTACAGGCGCAATTATACTGTTCTCCATCCTGTTTACCGTTGTGATTCTTTCCGTGCTGCTTAACAGGAAAAAGAAAACCCCAGAACTTGAAACGAAGGGCGCTTAAACATGGAAACGACTCCCCGTCAGAGCTATTTGAATAGCCACACCAGTCCCAAATGGACCAGCGGTTTCATGAGCTGGTTTATGTCTACTGACCATAAGCGCATCGGCATCATGTATGCTGTGGCCATGTTCTCCTTTTTCTTTATCGCAGTATGTCTGGGATTCGTTATGAAACTCCAGAAAATGTACCCCGCTTCTTCGGGTTGGGAGATTATTCCGGCGGAATTGTATGGCAGTTTTTTTACCCTGCATGCCATTATCATGATTTTTCTGTTCATTGTTCCAGGTGCACCAGCAGTTCTTGGTAATTTCTTTCTGCCTCTACAGATAGGAGCCAAAGATGTTGCATTTCCGCGTGTCAACCTGCTCTCATTCTGGCTGTATTTGCTCGGCGCAATAATGGCTGTTGTGGGCATTCTTCTTGGAGGGGCCGACACAGGCTGGACATTCACCCCTCCCTACTCTATCAATACAAAAACAATTTCCATCTTTGGGGTTGTGTTTGATTCTATTTCCTGGATGCTCACCGCCGCCTTCATTTTAGGCTGGGGTACCATCCTAACCGGTATCAATTTTATTGTTACCGTTCACAGAATGCGGGCCAAAGGCATGGGCTATTTCAAAATGCCCCTGTTCACCTGGTCCATATATGCCACATCCTGGCTTCAGGTTCTGGCAACTCCCGTCGTGGGAATTACCCTGCTCATGATCGTCATTGAACGCATCATGCCTGTTGGCTTTTTTGACCCATCCAAGGGTGGTGATCCTATTCTGTTTCAGCATCTTTTCTGGATATACTCACATCCGGCGGTCTATATCATGATTCTGCCGTCCATGGGGTTGGTGAGTGAGATTATCCCAACCAATAGCCAGAAACCGATTTTTGGATACAAGAGTATCGCCATCGCATCCTGTAGTATTGCCGGGGTGGGTTATTTACTCTGGGCCCATCACATGTTTACAACTGGGATGTCAGACTTTGCGGCCATTCTGTTTTCATTTCTCACCTTTTTTGTTGCCATTCCAACGGCGATTAAGGTCTTTAACTGGACCGCAACCCTATACAAGGGGTCAATTACCCTGACCCCCGCCATGTTGTTTGCCCTGGCCTTTATCTTCAACTTCAGTATTGGTGGTCTTACTGGAATGTTCCTGGGGTCTCTGTCCACAGACATTCATCTCCATGATACTGATTTTGTTGTGGCTCACTTCCATTACACCATGTTCGGTGGAGCTGCATTTGGACTTATCGGTGGTCTTTTCCACTATTTCCCAAAGATGTTCGGGAAAATGTATTCCATGAAATGGGCCAAAACGGCATTCGCATTCATGTTTATTGGTTTTAATGCCCTGTATTTCCCCATGTTGGTATTGGGCTATTTCGGTATGCCCAGACGCTATCACACCTATCCAGACATGCCAATATTTAACAGCCTTCAACTGGCATCAACCATTGGCTCCTGGATTTTGGTCACCGGTGTGATTTTGGTGTTGGCGGTCTGGATCCATGCGCTTCTGAAGGGCAAAAGAACCACTGAAGTCAACCCCTGGAACTCATCAACCCTGGAATGGCAGACAGCGACCCCCCCAACCCTGTTCAATTTTGAAGAAGATGTAGAGATCACTCGGGACCCCTATGACTATGAAGCCTTCCGCGGCGAAGTCAAAGCAGGCACATCTGCAGGAGCGAATCATGTCTGATATAGCACATCCCATTGAGCACCATAGAGATGATGAAGGGACCCGCCTGGGGTTCTGGCTTTTCCTTTATACAGAACTCTTCCTGTTTGCCGCCTTTTTTCTGGTTTATGCCGTATACAGGTCTTCACACCTGGAAGACTTCAAACTGGCAGCCGAAAGCCTGAATACAGGAATCGGCATGGTGAACACCATCATTCTGCTCACCAGCAGTTTGACCATGGTTCTGTCTTTGGATACCTTAAAAAAGGGTTCAGTAAAGCTGGCCAAAACCCTCTTGTTGGTCACCATTGCTCTGGGAATGGCCTTCCTGGTTATTAAGGGTTTTGAATGGAGTGCTAAATTTGAGCACCATCTGTTTTTACAGACAGCTAGGGGTATTGCCGCCGGTCACGGCTCTCCCCTCCTGACACCTGGAGAAGAAATGCTCCCGGTTGGGCAGGTCCTTTTCTTTGGGCTCTATTTTATTATGACAGGAACCCATGCCCTGCACATCATTATTGGTGCGATATGGATGTTGATCGTCTTTTTTTGGATATCAAAAGGTTCAATTAACCAGGACAACCATGGTGTTTTAGAGCGCTGCGGGCTTTACTGGCATCTCGTTGATGTGATCTGGATTTTTCTATTTCCACTTTACTATCTGGTAGCTTAGGGGGTATGACAATGAATACTCATGAACAATCTTTAAGTCCGCGCATTCCCATCATGGTTTTTGCAGCCCTTATTTTCCTGACCATTGCAACAGTGTTGCTGTCTGGTTTAGATGTGGGCAATACTGGCGCCCTGTTGATCGCCATGGCAGTGGCCTCAATAAAAGCGGCTCTGGTTCTCTATTTCTTTATGCACTTGAATCACGAACCCCTGATCTTTAAACTCTTTTTGGGTGTCGCCTTTTTCACCCTCCTCGCCATTTTTGTCCTGACTTTTTCAGACTACAGCTTCCGGGTGATCTAATGAATGTAAACTATAATCCAGCCTCAGTTTTTAATCAGGATGTAGACTTTACCTTCTATCTCATTTTTATGATATCCATTCTCTGTTTGGTGGGTATTACCGGCTTTATGATATTCAGTGTCATTAAATACAGCCGTAAAAACAATCCCACACCTTCAAATCTTGAAGGGCATACAGGCCTTGAGATTGTCTGGACTGTTATCCCGACAATCCTGGTGATGTTTATCTTTTATTTCGGCATGCAGGGTTTCCTCAAAATGAGAAATGTACCTGAAGACGCCATGGAAATAAAGGTAGACGCCGGCATGTGGTGGTGGAAGTTTACCTACCCCAATGGTCTGGAGCAAAACACAGCCCAGGGTCTGACGGTTCCTGCTGATACGCCAATTTACTTGCCGCTACACTCTGTTGATGTGATCCACTCTTTTTACATCCCGGCCTTTCGAGTGAAAATGGATGTGGTTCCAAAAGCCGCCGGGGCAAAAGACAATTACACCTGGTTTGAAGCCAGCCAGATTGGTGACTTTGATCTATTCTGCGCTGAATATTGCGGTTTAAACCACGCCCAGATGATTACCAAGGTCCATGTACTTACCAAACCTGATTATCAGGCCTGGCTTGATGAACAATCCGCAGGTTTTATAAAACAGCAGGCCGAAAACCCGGGCCTGGCTTTGATTACATCTAAAGCTTGCTTTGCCTGTCACAGCAGCGACGGCACAAAATTGATAGGACCTTCGTTTAAAGGGCTATACGGTAAGACGGAAGTGGTCGTCACAAATGGCGAAGAACGGGAAATCACTGTGGATGATGCCTATTTGAAGACCTCAATTATGGATCCATCAAAAGATATTGTGAAGGGCTATCAACCCCTCATGCCGCCCTTACCCTTGACAGCCGATGAAGTTCAGGCGATTATTGACCACATAAAGACGTTGTCTGAATAGTGTTTTCAAAAGCAATTTCCAATTGTGTCTTGCTGAGGCTCTCGAAGTATTACACGTTATTGCTGGTCGCCCTTCACAAGAGCAGAATGACACCTTGATACTTGAGCGTGCTACAAGAGCTGTCATCCCGAGCGGAGTCGAGGGATAAATATTTATCCTGACGACCAAAAGACCAAGACCTCTCGACTCCGCTCGAGGAGACGAAAGAAGATCACCATATAAGGACAAGATCGATTTAAGAAAAGCCAAGAAAACATGTTTAAAGCCTACATCCAACTCTTTCGCCTCAAACCCATTCCCATGATTATGCTCATGGTGGTTTTTGCGCATATCAAGCAAAAAGCTGACTAAATATGTTTAAAGCCTATATTCAACTCTTTCGCCTGAAACCCATTCCCATGATTATGCTCATGGTGGTTTTTGCGCATTTGTATGCTTTAAATGAAACGGGATTGCCGTTTCAGTGGACGTCCCTCATCATTCTGGTTCTTACTACGGGCATGGCCAATGGAGCCACCTTTGCCCTCAATCAATACTATGAGCGCCATGGTGATGCAAAAATGACCCGAACCCAGGGTCGGCCTATTCCAGCTGGTCAAATATCCCCCCGGACCGCTCTTATAGCAGGCCTGGTCTTCTTCGCCCTGGGATTAGCGCTGCAATATGTATTGATTAATCCCACGACAGCACTGGCTACATTTCTGTGCGGCGGACTTTATGTCTGGACCTACACACCTCTGAAATCGCGCTCAACCATGAGCACTCTGGTTGGATCTTTGCCAGGCGCCCTGCTTCCCTTTATCGGATGGTATTCTGTGACCCAGGGTGTTGACCTGATGATTCTGTGGATGTCCCTCATGATTTTTCTGTGGCAGATCCCTCATACCTTTGTGATTTGCTTCCGCTATAAGGATCAATATCTGGCAGCCGGTGGTAAACAATTGCCTTTTGTAGCAGGAGAAGATGCCTCTTTCCGTCAAAGCCTTTGGTATACCCTGATCAATATTCCCCTGATTTTTGTGCCTTTTGTCTTCAAGGTTTCCGGGCCGATCTACTTGATGATTGCCACCGCCGTTACCATGGGAGCCATAGTAATGGTCACCCGATTTTATAGCAATCGTCAGCTAGCCACCGCCAAGCAGTTTTTCCGATACATGTTGATTTATCTGCCCGTATTGTTTGTGAGTATGGCTGCAAACCGTATGGATTTCTGAAAAACCGGGTTACTTCCCGAAGCTAGGGATTGAGTATCTTTAGCATGATGAAATCATGCTCATTTTCTTTTACAACATGAAAACCCAACCGTTCATATAGAGATTTTGCTGGATTCTTGCGATCTACACTCAAAGAGATAGACGGAAGCCCCCATTTCTGATAATGATTTGATATAGAGTTGATAAGGTCAGTCCCGACTCCTTGATCTCGAAATGCTGGAAAAACCGCAATTCCAATCTCAGGGATATCAGTACCAACAAAGCCATAACCCTCATGGGGCGGCTGGCGAGCTCTGCCCCAGACAGCACCTGTCAATTGCCCATCATTTTCAGCAACCATAGCCAGATCATGGGGAATTGACCCCCAGTTCAGATAATATTTGGCGAGAGCCGGAAGCTCCAGAACAGGGCGTGGATATGGTTGCTTACCCTCTGGAACAAAAAGAGATTCATAGAGCATTTCTTTCAGAAAGCCCGATTCAGAGGGCTGCATTTCCCGAATAATCACGCGACAGGATCGGTCTGCTTTAGTTTTCTTCGCTCATTCAGATAAATCAACAAACCAACCACCAAAAAGCCATATTCACCAATATAAGCAACCGTTTCGTAACGCCACAATCCCAGACCAATCAATTGGCTGCTATCAAAAAAAAAGGGCATGCCAGTATCTGCAGCATAAAAAGCGGTTTTAGGTGAGGCGATGATATCCAGAAGCGTGTGACTGAATACCAGAAATCCCATAATAAGAGCGGTTCTTTGGTTTTTGCTGATCCTGAACACAAAACAACCGGCAAGCACCGACCAGAACACACCCATGACAAGACTGTGAGAATACGGTGAATATGATCCTATATCATCTGTGGGAATTGTTTCAATCCCCAGAGCCCATAAGACAATAAAAATGACTTCAATTAATTCTGCAGCCAGGATGAGCCAGCCCACATTTATTTTTGGAGCGACTCTTTTGGCTGCGAGCCCTACACCAATATGTGCCATTGCTGGCATACATCCCCCTTGTGTTACCAATTAAAAATTAGAGCAGAAAGTAATCCGAACAAGCATCACAATCAGAGAAATATTGAGGGGGAGCATCGAAAAAGCCGGGTCGACTTCAAATCAAAACCACCCATGGGGTAGACTACTTTTTATCTAAATAGCTTTCGACTTCCTTCAGGAATGTGTCGGGGTTGATGGGTTTTTTTATATACCCGGTACACCCCGCGGCCAGGGCTTTTTCCTGATCACCAGGCATGGCGTATGAGGTGATGGCAACGATTGGAACCTGGCTTAACGATTCATCCTTGCGAATTTCACGGGCAACTTCATAACCGTTCATTTTTGGAAGCTGGATATCCAGTAAGATTAGATCGGGCTTCACGGTTTTCGCCAGCTCAACACCCTTGTGACCATCATAAGCCTGATGAACTTCATGATCATTATTTTGAAGTAAAAATGAAATCAGGTACATGTTGTTTTCATTGTCTTCAATAATAAGCGTTCTAATCTTCATCTGATGATTTCTCCGTTTGGAATGGCAAGACAATTGAAAAAGTACTGCCAACGCCGGGTTCACTTGTAACGCTTATGGTGCCACTTAACAACTCAATCAATTTTTTACTGATAGCCAGCCCCAGACCAGAGCCTTCTTTCACACGGTCCAGCCCTGTGTCGATCTGCCGGAAGGTTTCAAAAATGGTTTCCAGGTCCTTCTCGCCAATACCAATTCCCGTATCAATAACATCGATAATTAACTTGTCTTCCTTGTGGTAACAGTTAACAATTATTTCACCGGTTTCGGTAAATTTGATGGCGTTGTTGATCAGGTTAATCAAGACCTGTTCCAGGCGCCTCTTGTCTGTGTACAATTTTGGAAGACCTGACTCGATATTATGCCTTAAGCGTAAACCCTTTTTCTCAGCAAAGGGTCGCAGTGAGCTAACCGCCATAACCAGCAATAAATCAATTTTAAAGGCTTCATCATAAACCTGTACACGACCGGATTCGATTTTTGAAATATCCAGGATATCATTAATCAATTCTAATAGGTGTGAAGCACTTCCCTTCACCATACTGAGCTGTTTGGATTGTTCATCTGACAGGGGACCCGCCATGCCCTGCAAGAGGATACCAGTAAATCCGATTATAGAGTTTAATGGGGTTCTCAGCTCATGGGACATTGAGGCTAAGAATGCCGACTTCAGGTGGTCAGACTCTTCTGCTTTTGTTTTGGCAGCCTCCAATTCAACGGTTCTCTCAGCAACCAGCTGTTCTAGATGTTGCTCATGATTGTGTATTTTTTCGAGCATGTCGTTAAAACTGCCCACGAGCATACCAATTTCATCTCGAGAACTCAATTTAACTTTAATAGTATAATCACCAGATTCTTTTATCTGCTTGGCCGTCTCGGCCAACATGCCAATGGAATCAGAGATGGGTCTTTGCATGCGAATAGAGAGCAGGCCAGCCAGAATGATACCAGCAATAAAAAGAAGAAAGGATTGCCAGACGGCCTCAAGAAGCTCCGCGGTTCGATTGCTAGCATCTAATCTTAAGGCTATCCAGCCTACCTTGAGATCATCAAAAAGGATTCTTTTGGTAAGAATAAAATGGCCATCTCCGGCTGTTTCTATCTCAGAAGTCATGACCCCGAACGTATAGTCCGAATTACCGATTCGATCAAAACGGGCGAAAATATCACCGTTGTGGTCATACACCACAGCATTAAGAACATCTGTCTGGGTCTCCAGGGATTCCAGCACCTCTGTTGCTGCCTCATTATCAAAGAAGAGCAATGCGGAAATACTGTTTGACCCTAAAATCTCTGCCAGGGTTGACATGCGTGAAAAAGCCCGGGTTTCATATTGGTGATACTGGCTAAACAGATAGATACCCACAAAGAAGACCAGAATAAACAGGGTGGTAAAGAGTTGAATAGAGATCAGCTTCAGCTTGATTGACAGATCTTGAAATTTAATCACGGAAAGGGGCTTCCTCTTCACCGACCAATATTGCCAACTTCAAAAGATGTGAACTGGCTTTGAGGTTTGCTGCATGGAGTGCTTTGCGATTGATTTCCAGCTTTATTTTACCTTCTCGCTTAATAAAATTAATAGCGCCATCGCTGGTGGCAAACCCAAGGGATTCCCCGACCAGGAGAATGTTTTGGGGTGGAATATCTGGACGAAGCTTATGAAACGCCTCGGTCTGATCAACAGGAACAAACAGGATGTCACAAACCTCAATTTCCTCAACGGTTTCTACACGTTTAATCGCAATTTCCTGACCATCTGAAGCCCGCTCTTTTGCCAACTGTTTCAAGGGAAGCAGAATATCGTCCAGGCCGTAGACGCCAATGCGAAAGTTTTTCACTGTATCCAGGGTTGTCCAGCTTATGTATTTGGTAAAGTTTATTAAGAAAACAGCTTTCATCCGTGTATCAGGATTCACTCGAATTCTTTGGGCTTGAATAGAAAGCAGCGGCACCAGGAGCAAAATTACGCCGCGTATAAAAAGGGGACGAAAAAAAGAAAACTGTTTAACCATCTGTCTTTAGCACAAGCTCCTCAAATTAAGCATTTAAGCTAAGTAGGGAGCAGCTTGAATCCAAAATAGAAGCGCAATGAATCACCTCGTTGTGATAAAGTTAACTTTGGCCATCCAGGGGAGATTTCTTTCCAGACCTTGCCCTTCCATCGGTGTGTCGCCAGGCCTGATATTAAAAGTAAGAATAGCAGATATTCAGATTGAAGGCACTTGGAAACAATGCCTTAACAATCCATTTTAATGACGCGATATATACAAAACAGGAGCCTTCATGGAAATCACGCGTCACTTTACAGCCACCACATTTATTGTTCATCAAGGAAAGACCCTGCTCCACCTGCATAGAAGCCTGAAAATGTGGCTGCCCCCCGGTGGGCATATAGACAGAGATGAGCTCCCCCATGTCGCAGCGGTGAGAGAGGTAAAAGAAGAAACGGGTCTCGATGTGGAGCTCATCCACACTGCACCGACCATTCATTCAGAAAATGCCCGGGAAATTCCAGGACCAAGACATCTGCTCCTGGAAAACATCAACCCCTTTCACCAGCACATAGATATGATTTATTTTGCCAGAGCAAAATCCTTCGATGTGACTCCAGATGCAGGAGAATCCATTGAATTGAGATGGTTTGATGAAGAGCAGCTTGATGGGGGTGAGATTGAAAATGATATTCGCCTACTTGGAAAAGAAGCCATTGGCCTACTCTCAAGTACTGGTGATTGAGGTTTTCTTGCTGGTTGGGCTCAATCTCATGGCTGGGATTGTCTGCGCTGCGCTCGGCTTACTTCGTTTCGAATCCCCGCCTGGTATCTTCTGCCAATGAACCAAGACAACACCCAGCACAATTTCAGAGCCTTTGTCTGGCATGCAGCCTGGTTAGGCTTTACCATTACCTTTACAGAGGTGAATACTGTTCTTCCGGGCCTGGTTGTTGAGGTCGGCGGTAGCCAGATCCATGTTGGTATTCTAACAGCCATCATGGTTGGTGCTCCCATGTTGACCCAACTCCTTTTTGCCGGATTCCTCACACCCAAGCCCCGAAAAAAAGCCTTTTTGCTGCTGGGTATCTATTTGAGGGTTGGGGCTCTTCTTGGCGTTGCCTGGACACTTTCTCGATTAACAGGCTTTAGTCCAGGGCACTTAATTTTTCTGGTTTATGCGTGGATGTTGGTGTTTACAACAAGCGGATCCTTCGCCGGAGTATCGTATACTGACATTCTGGGGAAGAGTATTGCTGGAGATCAGCGCAAAAGGTTTTTTGTTCTACGCCAGTTTCTATCAAGCATCGGCGTCCTGATATCAGCCATCATTGCCAGGGAATTACTCAAAAGATTTGCTTATCCCATGAACTATGAAATCCTTTTTATCGCCGCGGCAGGATGTCTGTTTCTTGCCTCTCTGGGGTTTATTGTTCTGCGGGAAAAGGCTGTTGTCAGTCGCTATGAGAGCAGTTCAATTCGCGAAATATTCAGATTTATCCCAGGTTACCTCCGAGAAGATGCCAACCTGAGAAACTTTATTCTGGTCAACAACCTCACCGGTTTCGCTACCACACTGACCCCCTTTTATGTGGTCCTGGCCAGGGACACATATTCATTGACTGCAGACGATATTGGAAATTTCTTACTTATCGGCATCAGTGGTATGGTGTTATCCAATTTTTTATGGTCTCAGATTGTAAAAAAACATTCTTTTAAAGGGGTTATGCTAGTGTGGATAATTATTGGAGCCAGCCTGCCCGCATTGGCGCTAATGCTTTCACTCTGGGCGCCATATGCGCTCTATCAAGCCATCTTCTTTCTTAGTGGTGTGGGCATTTCAGCCCAGCGCATTTCCCAGGGGGGTGTGCTCATAGAAATCTCGGAAAACGATAATCGAGCCCTGTATTCAGGGATCAATGGGGCTTTTAATCTCACCATTGCGCTCTTCCCCCTCATATCAGGATTTGTTATTGTCTGGCTGGGCTATGCTCCGGTCTTTCTCTTGGGATCTATAGCTATGATATCAGCCCTGTTCTTTGTCCGCCGACTCAATTGTGATACTTCAAAGGCATGATACTTCTACAACGAAAATATGGAACAGAACGAAAAAACACGATATTTGAGAATATTATCGACGGGTTGCAATCGGCCAGGACATAAAACATTTAAAGCATTTTGTAAACGTCGTCTACTTCGTTGTAAAACCCTTCAAGTGTGATAAACTTGGAGCATGATAACAATACAACGAATAAGCAGAAATCTACGAACAACCAAACATGTAAAAGGCTTCAAAAATTCGTTTCCTTCGTTTGATTCGTTGTAAAGTGGAGATTATACTAATTCATGATCGAAAAAGCGGAAGCCGTTGTCCTGAAAACCCTGAATCATGGGGATACCAGCAAAATTATCACGCTGTATTCGCGAGAAGCAGGACGCTTGAAGCTCATCGCCAAAGGAGTTCGGTCCCCCAAGAGCAAAGCCATGGGTCTTTTTCAACCAACACGTCATATCCAGGTGATCTATTATGCGAAATCGACCTCTGGTCTGCAATTGTTCAAGTCTGGGGAGTTGGTAGATGGTTTTTTTGGTCTGGAGGAAGATTTTGACCGCCTTACATTAGCCCAGGTCATGGTCGAACTGTTGGACCGTTCTGTGGAAGACGAAGAAAGCCACCCCAGGTTATTCCAGCTTCTGGTAGACAGCTTGTCTCGATTAAGTAATCGCGAGGTTGCTTCAGCCGCGGCTTATTGGTTTTTTCATACACACCTGTTGAGCGAGTTGGGTTTTCGACCCCATGTGGGGCGTTGCTCTATCTGTCGAGAAGCTCTTGATGAAGGGGGTTCACTGGGTCGGGGGAGCTCACAACTGGAATGTGTTAAATGTCATCAACCCGGTCAAGATTCGGTTTTTGTAAGTGGATCAGTACTACAAACGATTCAAGCACTTTCGGATGTTGGATGGGAAGAGGTACAAAAAACGGCCCTTAACTCAAGGGAGAGGCGCACCCTGTGGGATTTTCTCTGGCAGTTTACCTTCCACCACATCGAATCAGCCAGGGGGATGAAATCCCTTAACGTGTTACGCCAACTTTACGGCTAGCTTCGCTATCCGTGGATATCTCGATATCTAGACAGGAATGATTTTGAAGTGAGGGGTTTAGCTTTTTTTAGCGCTTGAACCGCTACCCAGGAGGGTCGAGATCCATTGGGTCTCTTCAAAACTGGAAAGGGCGATCTTCATGCTCATGGTCAGGGGGACTGACAGGATCATTCCGACTGGACCCAGGACCCACCCCCAGAATAGCAGAGATAAAAACACGATCAGGGTAGAGAGGCCAAGACCTTTTCCCATAAGACGCGGTTCCAGAAAGCTACCGATGCCCATATTAATGGTGAGGTAGCCAAGGGCAACGGCGATAGCAGTCAACGGCCCACTCAGCAGGAGTGCCAGGAGTACGGGCGGAACGGCCGCTATGATAGATCCAATATTGGGGATATAGTTAAAGAGGAACGTTAACAGCCCCCAGAGAATGGCGTAGTTTACACCCCAGATACTAAGCCAGATTGTGGCGATGATACCGGTTCCCAGGCTGGTCCAGGTTTTAATGACCATATAGCGCTTAATATTGTCTAGAAAAAGGCTGGATCGATCGATCCCTGGTGAGTTCGGGTCCACCAGTGCTTTTTCCATTTTGGTCCCAAATGTTGCAGCCTCCAGCAACATGAACACCACCACCAGCAAGATCAAGAAGGTGTCACCCAGAAGATTGCCCAGGCCCGTAAGGAGTCGCGAAGTCATTCGCATGGCAGCGCTTGGATTAAAGAACTCCAGGAAGGTCTCGTCTTCGATCTTGAAGCCCCGGGCTTCAAAAAATGCCAACAGATCATCTGTTTTGGACTGAAGCCCTTTTTGGTATGCTGGCAGAGAACTTGAAAAATCAGTAAGTGAGGACCCCACCAGGATGGCAATGAGAAAGCCTGCTAAAACGATTAGCAAAACGATGATGAGGATGGCCAACCCCGTTGGTATCCCCTTACTTCTCAGCCAGTTGAGCAGGGGGGTAACAATAATGGCGATAAAGAGGGACAAAAGAAAGGGAATGAGGATATCCTGAGCTGCGCGCATCCCGGCGATCACCACCACAAATGCGGCCAGGGTCAGCAGGGTACGCTGCACCCGGTTAAACCCTATTGTTACATTTTCAGGCAAGCTGGCAATCCTTACTTTGTTCAATCTTTAACGTCGATCAAGTTAGTTCAATTTATGAGAATGACAGCCTGTTTTGATTATTGAGTCATTTTCCGAATGATTCTGTAGGTTCCGAAAGCGGATAAGATGGAGGCTGAAATGGCAATAAGGGTTCCTATCACCAGGCTAAAGTGTTGATAGGCAAAGTGGGCTGTAAAGGAGTAAACACCAACATTAATCATACCGCTAATCATGAGGGTTTTAGCTACAGCCCGGGAAAACTCGGCACCCCCGGTTCTATAAGTGATAAAGAGGGTCGACATAAAGATCACAGGAAAATTTGAAAAAATCCCACCAATTACAGGCCCGGTTAACCGGCTGATCAGGACAGCCATGGAGATGATGAAGCCACTGACTATCCCGCGGGTCAATATCTGCTGCATTGTATAAGGAACGCGAACCCCGCCCTTGTGGGCAATATGCATGACATGTTCTGTGATGTAGTAGGCCGCCGCCAACGAGATAGACCAGACAAGAAAAGAGACGAGAGCGCTTTCAACACCGAGCCAGACAATCAAACCAATAATGATAAACCATAGAAACAGGGCTGTCAGCAGGGCTTGAACCAACCCTGCGTGCACACGAGCTAAATAGACCAGGATAAAGAACCCGTTTACACCCATAACCAGGGGAATCATGACCGCTGCTCGTGAGGCGGTTTCTGTAGACTGAGATAAACCGATAAAAAGCAGTGCAACAACGATGGTGGATGGCAAACCCCCAATAAAGCCACCAACTTTACTTCCAAAGCGCTCCGCAATCACCGTCACAGAAGTGATCCATACTGACCCCACCAGAAAACTGAGGGCCAATTTTATCAGAAAGGATTGATCGAGGCTTGCCATGGTACAGATTAATGAAGAAGTGCAAAGGAAGAAGAAAAAACAGAGTGAGAGTGAAGCGGAAAGGGAACGCGGCATTTTGATTTACACAGCTTGTGGGTCGGCTACAGAACAATAGTGTAAAAATAGAAAGATGGAAGAAACCACGACTTGCTACCAAGTTTCAAGTTTCAAGTTTCCCTCAATAGCTTATAATGGATCAATGCTCCAATATATCCTAAATCGCTTTGCACAGCTTGTGCCAGTCATTCTGGGCATCATTTTGTTGACCTTTATACTTATGTATATCGTCCCTGGCGATCCTGTGTTGTCCATGGTGGGTGAGCGTTATGAAGAAGAAACACTGGAACGCCTGAGAGAGCAATTTCACCTTAACGATCCCCTGTGGAAGCAGTTTGGTCACTATCTCTGGGGTTTGCTACACGGTGATCTCGGTGTTTCCTTTATCTCTCAAAAGCCAGTGACTGAAATGATCATGGAGCGCTTTCCTGCCACCATGCTTCTGGCAACAGGAGCCATGTTTGTTTCCATTTTTCTTGGAATTTCTGTGGGCGTGCTCTCAGCCATAAAACCACACTCCTGGTTGGATCGAACAACCATGGGGATAGCGCTGCTTGGGGTCTCTGCCCCCGTTTTCTGGGTGGGATTACTTATGGTGATTGGTGCCAGGGCTGTGGGGTGGCCCTATCTCACAGGTTATGGGTGTTTGCCCTATCTCATTTTGCCCGCCATTACACTGGGAACCCGTAGTGCAGCATTTCTCGCCCGCGTCACCAGGGCAAATATGCTTGAAGTCCTCTCTCAAGATTATGTTCGAACGGCCAAGGCCAAAGGCCTGTCCAATTTTATCGTCGTCGTTAAACATGCCCTGAAAAACACGCTGATTCCTGTCATCACCATCATTGGTGTCGACTTTGGATCCTATCTGTCAGGAGCTGTTTTAACTGAATCTATTTTTAACTGGCCCGGTATAGGTCGCCTTGCTCTCAATGCCATTTTAAAACGTGATTTCCCTGTCATTCAGGGAGCTGTCCTGGTCACAGCGCTCATTTTTGTCACAGCCAATTTTGTGGTGGACATTTTATATGGGGTCATTGATCCGCGCATACGTCTTGGGGGCAAGAAATGATTGTGACGATCAATTTCGTAGTGTTGTATTTCAATGATATCCCGAAAAGACTTACAACGAACCCGACGAACAATACGAAAGGTGCATGCGTTTTAAACATTCGTTCTATTCGTTTACTTCGTTGTGAAAAGAATAATTATGGTCAGGGTTGGTTTTAAATATGCGCGGTAGTATCACCTCAGAAACCATCAAGCAGATCCGCAAGAACAAGGTTGCGCTGTTCGGTCTTTTCCTGGTGGTCATGCTGGTTTTTGTCGGTGTCTTCGCCCCCTGGGTGGCACCCTATGATCCTTATGACGCCGACCTGGATATCAGCCTGCATCCGCCGTCATCACAACACTGGTTAGGGACTGATGAAGAAGGCCGAGATGTCCTTTCCCGTATAATTTTTGGTGCACGCATTTCCCTGAAAGTCGGTATTATTGCCAGCTCTATTTCGCTATTAATAGGAGCTATCCTGGGCTTGATCGCCGGATTTTTTCGTGGCTGGACCGAAACCATTATCATGCGTTTTACCGATGTCATGTTTGGGTTTCCCGCCCTGTTGTTTATGATCGGAATTACCGCTGCAGTACCACGACCCAGTATTGAAGTAGCCATGCTGGCTATTGGATTGGTGAGTTGGCCGGGGATGGCCAGGATTATGCGCTCCCAAGTACTGACCATCGTCGAGCAGGAATATGTGACTGCAGCTCGATCCCTGGGATATTCACAAATACGGATCATCATGCGCCATGTCTTACCCAACAGTCTGGCCCCGGTGATTGTGGCTTTTACCATGAGTATCGCCGGAGCCGTCATGGCTGAAGCATCTTTATCATTTATTGGTCTGGGAGCTCAACCACCAGAACCCAGCTGGGGCTCCATGATAGCATTTGGAAGAATGCATCTCAGGGGGGAGTGGTGGATCTCCGTTTTTCCTGGTATGGCAATAGCTGTCATGGTCATTGGCTTCAACCTTTTTGGCGAAGGACTCCGAGATGCCCTGGATCCCACCATGCGGGGTCGAAGTAAACAATAGAAATTATGGGAGTGAAAAGAATGCATTTAAAAAGATCGCTTCTGCTTGGATTTATCATCGTGAATATCATGGGTTGTTCAACTTTTATGCTTCAGAACGAGACCGCCGCAACCCGTCTGGGCAAGACGATAAAGGACGGGAATACGATAATCTACAACTCCGATATTTACGACATCACCATCATAGGTTTTAAGGGAAATTTTGAAGTCCTGTATGATCCCCAGGATCCACCATCCCTGAGCACGGCTGGACAGTTGTACGGTTATCGATATTTGATCAACGGCTCCTATTTTGAGGGTTCTCGCGTGCATGCTGGCTGGCTTTCTGTTCTCGGCGAGCGACATACACCCCTAAAAGATGACCGCCAGCTCTCCCACATGGCTGTTCTGGATACGAGCTTGGGATATCTGGACTTTCCCGATCTTGAGCTCTGGGATTCCACCATGACCAGCGAGATCACGATAGAATTTCAGACGGGTCCCCTCGTGATTCATGCAAACCAGATTGACACCCTCTCCATTCAGGCATCGATTAATGGCATGACAGCACACCTGAGGACCTTTCTAGCCTATACAGAAGAAGATGGCATGAAATACTTTATTATTACCCGGCATATCGGTTCTCTTGAAAATGTTGCCCACCATCTTTTGTCCTTGCCTGTCTTTGAAGGGAAAACGCTTTTCGTAATGAATCTTGATGGTGGTTCTTCCACGGCATTGTATTCCCGGAATCATCCCGAGCTAAACTTCAATACAAACCGACCGCTACCCATCTTGCTGGGGATTAGATAGAAAAAAATTGGATATTGGCAAGGGTCAGGCACAAGACAAATTATAAAAGAGTTTAATTCGTAGAGTTCGTTTATTTCGTTGTAAAAAGAGAACGCCTTTGCTCCCCCAAGAGCTGTGACTCAAAACTTTTTAATTATTGATTAATAATTCTCTTGACCCTCCCCCAACGTCATAGCCTATACTATGCTGTGACAAATGAACGTGATTCCAAAAGAAGTAAGCAGTATACTGTAAAACAGGTGGCAGATCTATCAGGCATTACGGTGCGAACCCTCCACCATTATGACAAAACCGGCTTACTCAAACTGACCAGTCGGTCTGAGAAAAAACACCACTACTATGATGAAAACAGCCTGCTCCGCCTGCAGCAAATTCTCTTTTATAGAGAGCTGGATTTTTCCCTGGAGCAATCCAGGGCTATCCTGGATGACCCCGAATTTGATTTTATCAAAGCACTGCAAAGCCACCGAGAATCACTGGTCCAGAAACATAAACGCATGAACCAGTTGATCCAGACTGTGGATCAAACATTGGAAAAAATTGAAGGAGACCGCACCATGGTTCTCAAAGACAAAGACCTCTACAAAGGTTTTGACCAGGAAAAAATCGATCTTTGGAATAATGAGGTCGATGAAAAATATGATCCAGAGAAAGTGGCTGAGTCCAGACGCAATGTGGGCAAAATGTCACAGGACCAGTTCAATGATATTCAGAAAGAGGGAGATCGGGTCACCCTGGCGATTTCCGAATTGATTGACAGGGAGGCTGGCACACCAGAAGTCCAGGCTCTCGTTAAAGAGCACCATGCCTGGATCGAAAACTTTTATACCTGTCCCCCCGAAATGTATAAGGGGCTGGGACAGCTTTATATTGAGAATCCGGAGTTCACCGCTTTCTATGAAAAGGTTAAGCCTGGCTTGGCAGTCTTTATGTGTGAAGCCATGGGCTATTTTGCGGACCACGCCCTAAAAGACTAATCCATTTATCCAGTTGCAGGTTCGTTACATATAACGAACCTGCAAACCCAAAATTATACCAAACCCCATTTATTTATCACCAACCAATATTTGTTATCAGCAACAGACCACACCATTTTGGTGATATTATTTATCCTGATTTCTAATACCTTGAAAAGGATAAACTACTTGTCATTATTTTGACTCGAATGTATCATGCTGGCCGTTATAAGGAGGGGAAAACGTATAATGATCGGTGAGTTTCCGATGAACATAAAGAACCCCTCAAAAACCCAAACTTTTGAAAAGAAATAAAGGGATAAATCTTGGCTCAGATATTCCCCAAATGGACGAATAAAGCCCCACTGTATGCTGCCGTCGGTGCCGGTCTAACCCTGGTTGTTGTCGTGGGTCTGGTCTGGTACTATGCTTCTCCATGGTATACCGATGTTGGTTATCGTCCATCACAGCCCGTCCCCTACAGCCATAAAGTGCATGTTCGGGACCTTGGGTTAGATTGTCGCTTCTGTCATACTGGCGTGGAGACCTCTTCTGTCGCCGGTTTGCCTCCGACAAAAACCTGTATGAATTGTCATAACATGATCAAGGCTGATAGCGACAAGCTGGCCCTTGTTCGTGAAAGTTTTAAAAACGGTACACCGCTGGAATGGGTCAGAGTCCACAAATCTCCGGACTATGTATATTTTGACCACTCCGCTCATATCAACGTGGGTGTGGGATGTGCCAGCTGTCATGGCAATATTGCTGAAATGGAAGTGGTCGCCCAGCATAAACCCCTGAGCATGGGGTGGTGTTTGGATTGTCACCGAAATCCAGATGATCATTTACGCCCAGCGAGTGAAATCACCAACATGACCTGGACACCCCCAGCTAATCAGGCTGAATTTGCCGCCAAACAGAAGGAGCTTTTGGATATCAAAGCCCCCATCACTGATTGTACAGGATGTCATAGATGAGTAACGCAATAAATCCCAGCGCACAGGGTAAAACCTACTGGCGCAGTCTGGATCATCTCGCAGATACCCCCGAATTTAAGGCCTTGGTTGAGAAAGAATTTCCAGAAGGCGCAGACGAGTTGAAAAGCCCTGTTTCACGGAGAAAGTTTTTAAGCTTAATGGGTGCTTCTATGGCGCTGGCTGGATTAACCAGTTGTCGCCGGCCTGTTGAGAAGATTATCCCTTATGTGATTAAGCCAGAAGAAATCATTCCTGGAAAACCCCAGTATTATGCCACCAACATGCCATTTGGGACCGAATCTTTTGGTCTCCTGGTTGAAAGCCACGAGGGTCGACCCACTAAGATTGAGGGAAATAAAAAACATCCTGCATCAGGTGGCTCTTCCAATGTCTTCATGCAGGCAGAGATGCTTAATCTCTACGATCCTGATCGCTCACAGATCATCCTGAACCAGGGCAAAAATTCAAATTGGCAGGCCTATCGGGCAGCCTGGAAAAAATTATCTGCTGAATATACCGATAATGGCGGTGAAGGACTGGCTATCCTGAGTGAAAGCTTTGCTTCTCCGACCATGATGCGTCTCAGTGAAGCCCTTATGAAAAAATTCCCTCAGGCACAATGGGTCACGTATGACAGTGTCAGTGATGAGAATATTTTTACAGGAATTCAAGCCGCCACAGGTGTCATGGCTAGACCTAAATACAGTTTCAAAGAAGCAAATGTGGTTCTGTCCCTGGACTCAGATTTTCTTCAAATGGACAGCAACGATATTCCCCATGCCCGGGAGTTTGCTTCTCGGCGCAAGGTTCGCTCTGAAAACGACAGCATGAACCGTCTTTACGTGATAGAAGGTACTTATACCATTACAGGCGGCATGGCAGACCATCGCCTGAGAGTGCAGAGTGGACAGGTCGGCATGTTTGCTGCGGCCCTGGCCCACGAACTCAGCGCCCAGGGTCTCGATATCAAAGCCCCAAGGGTGAATGCCAACTTTGACAAGAAATGGATTTCATCTGTAGCGAAAGACCTGCTGGCCAACAAGGGAAACTCTCTTGTGGTGGGCGGTCGTCGTCAACCCTCTGAAGTCCACACCCTGATTGCCCTTATAAATGATGTATTAGAAAACACCAATAAAACGGTAAGCTATTTAAGCAATCCAGATATGCAGGTTTCAAACCTGAAGTCTTTTGCCGAGCTCACCCAGGCCATGAATGCCGGCAAGATAGAATCGCTGGTTATTCTAGGCGGCAATCCTGTTTATCAGGCTCCAGCTGATATTGATTTTGCAGCAGGCCTTAAAAAGGTCAAACATTCTGTTCACCTTGCTTCTCACGTCGATGAAACATCAGAAAATACAACCTGGCACATCAATCAAGCCCACTTCCTGGAAAGCTGGGGAGATGTCTCCGGCTATGGTGGTGCAGGCATCACCCAGCCACTGATTGCACCGCTGTTTGATGGCAAAAGTAATATTGATGTCCTGGCTGATCTTATCTCAGATGAAGAGGTCTGGGCCTATGGTGTGGTCCAGGAAACCTGGCGAGGCATTCTCGGCACAGGCAATTTTGATAAAGCCTGGCGCAAGGTCGTCCATGATGGTTTTCTCGCATCTACCAGAGAGACACCCGTATCCATGAATAAATCTCGCGCCCAAGGCTCTGTCTCCATGAGTCGCTATTATTCATCAACTGCATCACCTGATGATATGGAAGTCATTTTTACAGCCTCCTTCACCAACTATGATGGGCGTTATGCCAACAATGGTTGGATGCAAGAGCTGCCAGACCCCGTAACCAAGGTCACCTGGGACAACGTGGTCTTGATCTCTGCCAATACTGCCAAACACTTCGGCGTGAAAAATCAGGATCGATTAAAAATTTCAAACGGAACAGTTGATGCAACGCTGCCTGTTTGGGTGCAACCAGGCATGGCTGACAACACCCTGGCCCTGGAATTGGGTTATGGTCGTGAAATCGGCCGGGTCTCTACGGGTGTCGGAGCCAATGTAAGTGTTTTACGTAATACCTCAGGAATGAGCATTGCCTCCGGTTTTACTGCCGAGAAGGCTTTTGGAACCCATATCCTGGCCTGTGTTCAGGACCACCATGGTTTTGATGAAGAAAAGCTGGCCGCCGAGGCCATCCAGAAACGCCTGCCCACCATCGTTCGGGAAAGCACCCTGTCTGATTATCAAAATGATCCTGAATTTGCCATGGCCTTCGCCGAAAAGAATGAACTCAAGGGCATGTGGAAAGAGCACGACTATTCAGAGGGAAATCAGTGGGGCATGGCCATTGACCTGACCAGCTGTACGGGCTGTAGCGCCTGTACCATCGCCTGTCAGAGTGAAAACAATATCCCCGTGATTGGTAAGGATGAGGTGAGTAACGGTCGCGATATGAGCTGGATTCGTTTGGACCGCTATTACGCTGGTGATGTTGAAGATCCTGAAATGGTCTTCCAGCCCATTGCCTGTCAGCATTGCGAAATGGCACCCTGTGAAGGTGTCTGTCCAGTTGCGGCGACCACCCATAGCGAAGAAGGTCTTAATGAAATGGCCTATAATCGCTGTATTGGAACCCGTTACTGTTCCAACAACTGTCCTTATAAAGTTCGACGCTTTAACTTCTTCAATTATACCAAAGACATGCCTGAGATTGTTGAGATGGCCATGAATCCTGACGTCTCCATTCGATTCCGTGGCGTGATGGAGAAATGTACCTTCTGTGTACAGCGTATCAACGTTGCCAAAATCGACGTCAAAAACGAAGGCCGTGATTTAGAGGACGGTGATATCGTGGTGGCATGTCAACAAGCCTGCCCCACAGATGCCATTGCTTTTGGAAATATCAATGATCCCAATAGCGAAGTTTCCAAAATGAAGGCACAGAATCGTGACTACGCCTTGTTGGGTGAGTTAAACCTGCAACCGCGAACCAGCTATGGTGCAAAACTGCGAAATCCAAATCCTGATCTGGAGACTAAGCATGCAGCAGCCGAGCATACGGCTTAGGTATTGAAACAATGAAATTATATGGAACTCTAAAGTGAGTATATTAAACAAACATCCCCAAAGAGATTCCGCTGCTACTGAAGCTATCGGGGGCGAAGAACTGCTGGTTACTGGCGGTCACACCTTCAGCACCCTGACAGACAAAGTCAGCGGCATTGTAGAAACACAAACGCCACCCAAATGGTACCTGTTGTTTGCCATGGCCGTTTCCGGTCTCATGGTTCTCCTGGGAGCTATTGGCTGGCTGGTCTGGGAAGGTACTGGAGTATGGGGCCTGAATAATCCTGTGGGCTGGGGCTGGGCCATTGTAAACTTTGTGTTTTGGGTAGGTATTGGTCATGCTGGAACCTTGATTTCAGCCATTCTTTTTCTACTGCGACAACAATGGAGAACGGCCATCAACCGTTTTGCAGAAGCCATGACCATTTTTGCTGTGATTTCAGCCCTGGTTTTTCCCGGGATACATGTGGGTCGAATCTGGCTGGCGTATTACATGTTTCCGGTTCCCAATCAGATGCTGATCTGGCCCAACTTCAGATCTCCCCTGCTATGGGATATTTTCGCCGTTGGAACCTACTTCACCGTTTCAACACTCTTCTGGTATGTCGGTCTTATTCCTGACCTGGCCACCTTGAGAGACCGCGCCACCAAGGTTCGTAAAAAGGTCCTGGGTTTCTTTGCTCTTGGCTGGAGAGGTGGCAACCGTCAATGGCAACATTATGAAAAAGCCTATCTCATGCTGGCTGGACTGGCGACACCCCTGGTCTTATCTGTTCACTCTGTTGTGGCCACAGATTTTGCAACCAGTATGGTGCCGGGATGGCATACAACGATTTTCCCGCCATACTTCGTAGCAGGTGCTGTTTTCTCTGGATTTGGGATGGTGATGACCCTGGCTATTATCGCCAGAAAAATTTATGGTCTTGAAGACATTATCACCGTCAACCACCTGGAAAAGATGAATAAGATCATTTTGGTTACGGGCTCCATGGTTGGTTATGCCTACATGACAGAATTCTTTATTGCCTGGTATTCAGGAAATGAATTCGAAGTCTTTGCCTTTATCAACAGAGCCTTTGGCCCCTATGCCTGGGCCTATTGGATTATGTTTACCTGTAATGTGATTACGCCTCAGATATTCTGGTTTAAAAAAGTGAGACGCAGCATTCCAATTATGTTCGTGGCGTCCATTTTTGTGAATATCGGCATGTGGTTCGAGCGTTTTGTTATTACCGTAACGTCATTATCCCGTGATTATCTCCCTTCAAGCTGGGATTACTACTCACCATCGATCTGGGATATCCTGACCTTTGTGGGAAGTTTTGGGCTTTTCTTCACATTCTTCCTGCTATTTCTGAGATTTCTGCCCATGGTGGCCCTGTCTGAAGTCAAGGGCGTGCTACCTGAAGCAGATCCACATTACTATCATAAAGATGGAGGTGCCAAATGAATCAAACATTAGGCGCCCTGGCTCGCTTCGCAAATCCTGCTGAGCTTATTGAGGCAGCAAAAAAAATCCGCGATGCCGGCTATAAGAAATTTGATTGTCATTCACCCTTCCCCATTCATGGAATGGATGATGCCATGGGAATGAAACGATCTCCCCTTGGCTATATAGTGGGTGCAATGACCCTTACCGGTGCAACCGTAGGGATGACACTGCAATATTGGATCGCTGCAGTTGAATATCCCCTGGTCATATCTGGCAAGCCATTTTTCAGCTGGCAGGCCTTTATTATCGTTACCTTTGCCCTTTTCGTGCTCTTCGGTGCTTTTGGTGCTGTTTTGGGGATGCTGCATCTGAATCGACTCCCCCGCCTGCATCACCCCGTATTCTATTCAGACAAATTTGCAAAGGTGACCGATGATGCTTTCTATGTGAGCGTTGAAGCAGATGACGAGCAATTTGATGACAAGAAGATTCAAGAATTCCTCAGCTCAATCGGTGGTACCGATGTGGAGCTGGTGGCAGGCGAGTAAGGAGATTATGATGAAAAACTTACTTGCCCGTTTGATGTTGATGATGATTTCGGTTCTGATGATAGTTGCTTGTGGTCGCGGAAACTTCTCAGAAAAACCCCCCGTTCATTTGAACCCGAACATGGACTCACAGGGAAAATATAAGGCACAATCCGAAAGTGACTTCTTTGTGGATGGTTCCAGCATGCGCACCCCCGTTGAAGGCACCGTTGCTCAGGGTCAACTCCGTGAAGATGATGCCTATTATCACGGAAAAGATGCTGCAGGTGAATTTATCTCAGCGGCGCCCATGACGTTTACGGTTGAAATGGTTGAGCGTGGCGAAGAGCGCTATCAGATTTACTGTTCAGCTTGTCATGGCGTTAATGGAGATGGTAAAGGTAAAATTCTGTTCTACAAATACCCCATTCCTCCAGCCAATTTTTATGATGAGCGCATCAAAAAGCTGAGCGATGGCCATATGTTCAATGCCATCACTTCAGGCTGGCTCAACATGCCATCACTAAAAGCGCAAGTTTCAGTGGAAGATCGATGGGCTGTTATCAGCTACATCAGATCACTACAAAAGAATTAGAAGGTCTGAGCGCACTATGAAATTCGACAACAAGACATACATGTTATTAGAGACAGGGTCCTTCGCTCAGAAAGCTCTGATTGCTGGCGCTGTGGGCCTGCTATTATCCGTGGTAGGCGCCTTCATGGATCACGCACAATTCTTCCAGGCCTATCTCACCGCTTTCACCTTTTTTACAACCATTGGTTTGGGTGGTCTTTTCTTTGTGCTTATCCATCACATCACCGGTGCCTACTGGGGTGTGGTCATGCGGCGTGTCGCTGAAAATCTTGCCTGTACCCTGCCAATTATGGGTCTGGCCATGATCCCCCTCTTTTTTGGGATGCACGATCTATTCCACTGGTCTCATGAAGAAGCCGTAGCCCATGATGCCATCTTGCAATGGAAGGCGCCCTGGCTTAACACAACATTCTTTATTCTTCGTAACATCCTCTTTTTTGTGATCTGGAGCTGGCTGGCTCGTGGGTTGAGAGTCCTCTCTCTGGCACAGGATAAAGGTGATGTAGCCAGCCTGGGCAAAATGCGCCGCAAGGCTGCCGGCGGTACGGTTCTATATGCTATAACCGTGACTGTTTTTGCCTTTGATTGGTTAATGAGTCTGGATCCGCACTGGTACTCAACCATATTTGGGGTCTATGTGTTTTCAGGGGGCTTTTTAGGTGCCATTGCATTATTGTCAATTTTGGCTATCAAGCTAAGAAACAATGGTGCAGGAGAGCTGGTAACTGCTGAACACACCCACGATCTGGGAAAATTCCTTTTCGCTTTTACGGCCTGGTGGGCCTATATCGGTGGCGCCCAGTATTTTCTGATCTGGTACGGTAATATTCCTGAGGAGACCATCTGGTTTCTCCATCGCTGGGAACATGGTTGGAAATACGTCAGTCTTTTTCTGATTCTTTTCCATTTTATCATACCCTTTATGGTTCTAGCCTTCAGAGCGGTAAAAAGAGTTCCTGTGTTAATTTTGGCTATTTCAGGATTGATGCTGTTTATGCATTATACCGATCATTTCTGGATGATAAACCCCGTCTTCAATGATCATCACTTGCATTTCTCCTGGATGCATATCACCACATTCCTTGGTTTGGGTGGTGTGTTTGTATGGTGGCTGGCCCTGAAATCAGGGAAAGACCCCATCATTGCCATGGGTGACCCCAAGCTACAGAAATCTATCGAGCATACCGTTCATTAGATAATAACACCCGTACAAAAAACGCCCCGGCCCCTGCCTGCCAAGTCGAAGTTCGAAGAACGTAGACAATATATGAAAAAGCAGCGTCCTTCCTGGTTAATTTTGGTTTACCAAACTTAACTAGCCCAAGAAGGAGGCGCTGCATTATGAAATATATAGGCATGGATGCTCACAGTAAAAACAGTTATTTCGTAGTTCTTTCGAGAAGCGGTAAAGTAATAGGCCGTGATAAAGTCACGACTCAGGAGGATGCGATTCTTGAGTTTGTTGGGTCCGTAACGGGTCCCAAGAAGTTAGCCTATGAAGAAGGGGTCATGTCCCAGTGGCTATACATCCTGCTAAAGGATGAGGTGGATGAATTGATCGTGTGTCAGCCACCAAAGAGTCAGGGAGCTAAGAATGACTGGCTAGATGCAGCAGAGATAGCTGATTTGCTGAGAATAAACCGGCTGAAGCCAGTGTTTCATTCAGATGATGTCTTGATGGATCTGAGGGTTTTAATTTCCGGTTATGATGATTTACTCCAGGAGATTATTAGAAGCAAAAACCGGTATAAAGCACTCTATCGTGAATCTGGTATTCCTACAAAAGGCGAGGATCTTTATGAGGATCATGAGATGCTGGTACAGTTGGATACTGAACAGCGACAACTTGTAGGTAGTAGTTTATATGAACAGATTCAATTGTTGGAACTGCATAAGCAAAAATATGTAAAACAGCTTGACCAAAATGTTCAAAGCTATAAGCCAGTAAAGTTGCTGAGAGGCATTCCCGGGATCGGAACAATCCGAGCCAATCATGTTGTAGCGGTTATGGTAACTCCTTATCGCTTTGCCAGAAAAGGTAATTTAGTAGCCTATTCCAGGCTGACAAAACATGGCCGTATGAGTGATGGAAAGCTCTACGGTAGGAAGCGTTCATTGGGTCAGCCAATATTGAAGGATGCCTTTAGGGGAGCCGCTCTGTGTTCACTCAGTGGAGATAATGCTTTTCGACGTGAGTATGATAAACAGAGAGCTGCCGGCAAGAATGATAAAGAAGCCAGAAATAAAATTGCCAAAATGGTGGCTGCCACAGTACTGGGGGTGTGGAAGTCTGGTAAACCTTATGACGATAACTATTGGGAGGTGACGCAGAAGAGCAATCAAAGTTGCTGTAGAAATATGTGAGAATCTTTGAACTGAGGACGACTGGAAGCCCAAGAAACCAGTCTGGATGATATATCCATAGGTTCAAAAGAGGAGGAGAGGTTTTAATCAGTCATGATCCAGGGTGGCACCTGAGATCCCAAGCGTAGACTAACCCTCCTTCACATATATCTCAATGTTGTAATGCTCCGGAGCTGATGTGAAAAACATCTGGAAAGCGGATGAGGGCTAAATAGAAGAATGAATGTGTCTCACTCAGAGACAACATGACTGGTCAGCAACTTAAGAACTCGGGATGTCATTCAAGAAATGACTGGAAAGATGAAGGCTATTAAAAGGAGTGCTGATACTAAGCCAGTCAGCACAACCTTGTTGTTCGCAACAAAGGCTAGAAAACTTACATGGACGGGGTAGGACGTACCGTCAGGAAACCATCTGTAAAAAGAGGTTCTGGGAATAATTTATCTCTTGACTTTCTTTTTCATAGAAGACTGGAGTTTTTCTAAGGGACCAGGGCGTTTTTGTGCCCGCTAGTTATCGATAGCACCCGACCTAAGTCGGGTGCTTAAGGCATCAGTTCCTAGAAGAGGTAGTGAACACCAAACTGCATCTGCCACTTTGAGGCAATTGAAGTGTCATCCACATAGGAGTCTTCCAGTGAAGTGTTAAAGCTAAAATACGGTACACCATTGGCATCAACACCATTCACTGTGATTGGATTCCAGGTTGTAGAAAGCTGGCGAACACCCCATGCTGAGTTGATCATGTTGCCAATGTTTAAGATATCCAACGAGAACTGAAGGGTATGAGCCATACCGCCCACTTCCAGGGAAACGTCTTGAACGGCTTTGATATCCAATTGGCTGAACCAGGGTAGCATGGCACCATTGCGCTCGGCATAATCACCACGACGAGTACTTAAATAATCATCCTGTTCGATGAATGCATCCAGGGCTATCCACTGTTCGTCAGCATCGGAAGCTTCAATGAGAAGGCCAGTAGTAGCATCAACGGTTGTTGCAAAATGGATGTCACTGGCATCTTCAGGAACATAGAGCAGATCATTGTTTGGAATAGCATCACCATTGAGGTCACCGGCATAGGTAAATGAATAGCGGTTGCCAACGCCTGTTTCAAAGAACATGGCCAGGGATGAATTCATTTTGCCAAAGCTCTTCTTATACACGGCCGAGGAAATAATCCGGTGTTTCAAGCCATAGCGTGAGTATGAGTAGATCGCACTATTCGGTCCATCAACAATAGGATTTCTCTGAAAGGCATCTGCAGCGATCTCGGCAGGAATGGATGTAAGATCCTTTGAGGTAATGTTGGTATAAGAAACATTGGCAATCATTCCAAAGTCAAATTTCTTAGCCACTTTACCAGTGAAGGACTGCTGGAAACCCTGGTCCGTATTATCGAGTACAATTGCACCTGCATCGAGAAAGGTGTTTGAAACACCCGCTGCCGAGTAGATGTTGACCTCCTGAAAACCAGCGAAACCAGCAGGAAAAGCAGGTCGAGTATCACCGGTTCCGGACAGGTTAGATGATGGAGCCAGCATATTGTAATTGCGATGAACCACGGCGTTTACGTCTTTGGAAAAAATAGCTTCCAGTGATACAAGCCAGTCTCCTGCAAAGGCCTTGTCAACAGCGACATCTGTTTTCCAAACCTGGGGATACTTAAAATCATCAGCAGTATCATTGATCTGGAACGTGTAAAAAGGGCTCAGCTTGGCATTTGATGCCTGATTACCCAGCCACACAAAGGGGATGCGACCTGTAAATATTCCTGAACCACCACGTAGCTGCATGCTTCTATCACCATGCACGTCCCAATTAAAACCAAGACGGGGAGCAAAGAGTGGTTTGGCTTCAGGCCAGGTAGAAGGATCCACTTCTGCAGCATTTCCGTCTTCATCAACCCAACCAGTAAATCCCGTGATGCCAGTATCCTCATCAATTTCATTGAGATATAGGGGATAGTCCACACGGAGACCCAGGGTTAGTTTAATATCGTCACTGGCACGGAACTGATCCTGTGCATAGATTCCTAATTGACCAACATCCACATAAGCCCAGGCATAATCATTTGCGTCTGATGCCGCTGCTTGAGCATTGAAATCAATTTCAGTATTGTCGTTATTCAAGAATTCCTGTACGGAACCAAATGTATCCCAGGGATAAAAGAACAGATTGAAAGAGTTGTCAAACTTGAGGATCTCAAGATTCACGCCTGCAGTCAGGGTATGTTTATCCATGTAATAGGTCAGGTTGTCAGTGAATTGAAACACATCCTGATAAAGCCTGTTATGTGTGGAAAACATCTCTGATCCCATGGATATGGCCAGGTTGCCACTACCATCGAAGATATCTACCACAGGCCATCCAACAGATTTTGGTTCGCGCTCATCGCGAAACATGGTGTAACCAACCATTAACTTGTTGGCCAGCTTATTTGAAAAACGAGAATTCAACTCAGCCACATACGAGTTGATCTTATTAAAAATCCGATATGATGAATTCTCAAAAGGCAGTCTGAAGCTGGTTGGACCGCGGCCGATTATAGCCTCTGGATGGGGGAGAATGTCTTTCCATGAATCCAGATAGTTATAGCGAAAGGTCAGGTTGTGAGACTCGTTGATATTCCAGTCAATCTTTGCCAGCAATTTATTGTTAAAGGTCTCGTGGTTATAGCCCTGGTATGCACCAGGTTCATAACCCCAATAATCTCTTAGGCGGGCTTGAACCATAGCTATAGAATCAGCATCTACAGAGGTTACATTGGCACCTGTGCTGCCATCATCAGCGATGAAATTATGAGCGAGTTGATCGCGACGTTCTGCTTCCAGGTTGACAAAATAGAAAAGCTTGTCCTTGATAATTGGTCCACCTAGCGAAATCCCGCTTTGGGATGTGGCAAAATCAAGATTCTCTGCCTCCACATCACCCACCTTGGTTCCAACCAGGGCTTCATTTCTAAGATAGTGATAGACTGAAGCTTTGAAGGTGTTGGTTCCAGATTTGGTCACGGCATTGATACCGGCACCGGTAAAACCACCCTCGCGAACATCAAAGGGAGCTATGGATACCTGGACCTGTTCAATGGCATCCAGGGAAACGGGTTGTGCTTCTGTCTGACCACCAGGAACGGCATAATCAAGACCAAATGGGTTGTTAAATATGGATCCATCAAGTGAGAAGTTGTTATAAAGATTGTTGCGACCCCCAAAGGAGTTACCATCACTTTCAGGTGTCATGCGGGTAAAATCTTTTTGTCCACGCGAAATGGTTGGCAAGCTCTCAAGCAGTTCAGTGTTGATGTTTGTTTCTGCACCAGTCCGGTTGGGATTTATCTCACTTTGCCCTGCGGTTACGATGACAGTACCGCCCTCCATGGCCTCTTCCTGAAGATTGAAACCGTAGAATTGATCTACATTAAGAGCCAGGAACAGGTCATCTTTTCTCTGATCAGAGTATCCGATGTAGCTAGCTGAAACTATATAAGGTCCACCAATCTTCATGTTGGGGATATAGTAGTAGCCATCGGTCATTGTCGAAGCACCATAAACGGTACCCGTGGGAACGTGTAGTGCAATAACGTTTGCTCCGACCAGCACCTCACCATCAGTATTGGTAACCTTGCCGCTGATAGCGGCTGTGGTGACACCCTGGCCATAGATTATGCCGGTCAGAAGTATCAACATCATAAACACCCGGCCGATGAATAGCTTCATACCTTTACCTCCTTCATTGTTTACTGCAGTTGTTCAAGGTAAAAAGATGCGAAGGAATAAAAAACAACTATCTCAGTGACTTGGTTTATTTTGAATAGAATATTCTCTGAAGATTAAAATCCTCCCAGCAAAAAAGTCGAAAGGGGCTCCAGGAAAGATAGAATTTCAGACTTATCCAGCGGAATGATCTACGATTGTGCCGTTGCATTTACTTAGCATTGACAATAGTTTCGTAAGACCCAATATTTGATTTGATATACTGAAAGGACAATCATGAAAACAAAAAAACTATGGTTCGTGGCCATTGCAGGGCTGATGATCCTGGCCTGCGCAGAAAAAGAACCAGTCTATCCCTGGATTACCGATGCTTCCGTGCAGGTGGAAACCAATGGTAAACTGGTGGGATATGAATTCTTTGCAAAGTGGTGAGGCTCCTGTAATCGGCTGGACGCCGAAACATTTATTGACCCTGCGCTCATCAAGTTTGCTGAAGAGAATTTCATATCCTATCATCTCAATGTAGACTCCACCCAGAACAAAGAACTTAGCAAGAATTTCAACATTACCGGCATTCCCGCGTTTGTCTTTGTGGATGAAGAGGGTAATGAGGTCGATCGCATTGTTGGCTATATGCCTCCCCAGGAATATCTGGCTGAGATGACCCGTATTCGAAACGGCATCAACACGGTTCCAGATCTTGTCAGGCAGCTTGAGGATGATCCAGACAATGCAGACCTCCTGGTTAATCTCGCTGGCAAAGTGGAATCCATGAGTGGTCTCAAGGTTGCCATGACATACTGGGAAATGCTCTTCGCTTTAGATGGTGTAGATCCAGTGCTGCATTCAACGGCAGCCTTAAAAATGGCTCTTTACCACGCCAAAGAGAATGAAGACCCTGAAACCCTGGTGTCCTTTATCAATAACGAGACCAATACAGAAGTTCTCCCCAAGGCCTATGATGCACTACGGAACTTTTACCGCGGGGCAAAAGATAAAGAAGCCGAAGCAGACACTTATCGCCGTTATGTTGATTTTATGTCTGGCGTGCACAAAGAAAGCACAGGATTTTTGAATGGTTACGCCTGGCGCATGACCGAGCTTGAATTAAACCTGGAGAATGCCCTGGAGCGTGTGACCCAGGGAATCGACATGCTCGCCGAAGATGCAAGTGCTCGTGAAAAAGCCCAGGTCATGGACACAAAGGGCGAAGTGCTCTGGAAGCTTGGTCGCATTGACGAAGCCGTTGCGATCATGGATGAATGCATAGTACTTCAGCCTGAAGACGTCTACTATCAGGAACAAAAAGCAAAGTTCCAAACACCCAGTTAAACTGATTCTACATTGAGAAATGAAGGAGGCCTCGATTTTCGAGGCCTCTTCTTTTTATCACGCATGTCGTGGAGTTGTATTTATAAAGAGGACATCTTTTCCAACATGTCGATGCCGTTTTGGTTGTCTGGATTGATGCGAATAGACTTTTTATAGTACCGTTTTGCCCGCCGAATATCGCCTTGGTTCATATAGGCCTCTCCAAGACTATCATAGACATTGAAAGACTTGGGGTATTCTTTCACATTTAGTTTGAAAATATTTATAGCATCATCCAGGCGGTCTTTTCCAATCAAATAATAGCCCAGCATGTTGAGAACGTTTTCATTAAAACCATAGTTGTCAGGATTCGATTTTTTTAAGTCTCGATAGACTTTGATGGCATCGCTTCCCGTGCCTTTTTGTAGGGCATGAAAAAGAGGAGCGGTTAAAGACTTTTTCACTCCGTTATTTTTCATGGTTAATCCTCGATTGACTGTTTGAATCCAAAAGCCCTGGTTTGGGTATGCATGATCGTCATCTGCCAGTACTGAAAGAATGTTTTCATCAATCATGTTTTTTGGGGTTTTTCCAGCAGCCACGGCCCTCTTGATCAGGGGGACACTTTTTTCCAGTTGTTCCACATATTCGGTGGCTTGGGTATAATTGAAATTATCGCCATGGGATTGAATAAAAGTTACATCCCCAGGGAAAAAAGAAAGTGCTTTACGGGCCAGTTCCGGAAAGCCTCTAAAATCACCACCACGGGCAAAATCAACCATGGGGTAGGAACCCGATTTGAGAACACCACCAGTGCAGGCGACTTTTGATTGGGGAAAATATACCAGGAGGTCATCTTTGCAATGTCCCCCGGCTACTGGAATCAATCTGATTTCCTCTCCGTTAAAGGTAAAGCTGGTATCATCATCAATAGATATTGAAGGGAAGGCTTTTTGGGGCCACTCAACCAGGACGTCAAGATCACCCTGCATGAGCTCTGTGCTTGCCGCATGAGCCACAATTTGAGCCGTTTCACCAAGGTATTTATTCATACTGGTGTGATGATCATGGGAGTGGGTGTTGATTACCTTGACCACGTTCATGTCACTCAGTTCTGCCAGAGCTTTCATGAGTTCTGTGTGGGATTGCTCCATGCCGGGATCTACCAGCAGAATGCCGTCAGGTCCAATGGAGGCAAGTGTGCTAACGGGATAAAAAGTGGTGACCTTAAAATGATACAGGGTCTCTGACATCTTTGTGGTTTCAATTGATGTCTTTGGCTGGGCCAGGATCATGGTTGAAATCGCCAACAATCCCACCAGAAGCAATATCGATTTACTTGTTTTCATCAGGAGGCCTTCCTTAAGTGTGTGTCATGAGGGCAAGGTACTCCAAAGCTCCGGCGAGCGGCTTTTTTTTCGCCAAAGGGTCACACCTCTCGATGTCTGGCTAAAAAAGGATGTCAAAAAAAACGCCCCGCAAAAGCAGGGCGTTTGATTTATGCAAAGCGGTGTTGTATCTAGAAAGAAAAGCCAGTTTCGATGCTTGTCTGAGCAACAACTTCGCCTGAACCGGATCCAGTATTAATTTCACCGTCACCATTCAGATCAATGTAGCTCTGACGGAAGTCCCAGGTCAGTGTGGCTCCACCACCCAGACCAACCGTCACTTTGTATCCCAGCAAGGTTCCTTCGCTGACAATATCAAAGGGATCATCAACATTCATACGCAGGATATAGGCATTAGCACCCTGTATCTTTGGAATCAGGTTTGGTGCGAGACCGATGGAACCCTGAATACCTTTAACGACGTCATCTCCCGAAGCCATGTGCTGATAGCCAGCCTGCAAAGTTACCAACCCAAAAAGGTCGGCACCGAGACTACCAAAAACACCCATCATGGATGGATTATCATAGAGCTTTTCATAACGGGTACGTGGTGTTAATCCCATTCCGGCATAGTTGACGAAACCAACTCTCTCCAGATCATAGTTGCGATCAAATAAACCGTAGATAAAGTTGCCTGTAGGAGTAATTCTGAATTCCAGACTGGCTGTGAGGAAATTAAATATCTGTGCACGTAGACCAGGAGCTGTTGCGCCCATGCCATATAGCACTTCTTTCTTTCGAATCACACCATTATCGTCATAATACATGGAGTCAGCAGTACCGAAATACTGACCAGCCTCTGCAAAGAGGACCAGTTTCAGTTTGTCCATGTTAAGAATGGGGTAGGCCACATCAACACTTAAACCACCAACTGTGCTGGGATTCTCGCTAATATCAAAGGGATCGGGTTTCCGTGTGATTTCATCATCCCAGTTTCTGGTGGGGTCTGGTGTGTAATTATCCGTTTTACCGTCACCATCAATATCCCACTCATCATCCGATGCATCTGGACGTCCATCTCCATCTGTATCCTTGGAATAGGCGGCATCATCGGGAAAATCATCCACAAGATTGGGGATATAATCGCCATCATCATCCTTGAGACCGAGGTATTGATTGTTATCCATGACCAGGGTGCTACCAAAGGTCAGTTTACCCAGGGAAAATGTTCCACGTAAACCCATGATACCCAGGCCAGTGCTCTCCCCGCTAAAGGAGAACTCTTTATAGTTGGCGACGACATTTTCAATTCCAAAATTGCCGAGTTTAAAACCAACATGGTGTCCGGTCTTCCGTACAGAGGGATATTGCATCATGTTTGAATAGCCGTTCATAAACAGTCCATATCCAAGAACCACATTCTCAAGTGTTCCGACCCTGATATAAAGTGGATCACCAGGTTCGCCCCAGCGGACATACATAATTTTATCAATGACATCCTTGGCGTCATTCCATTCATCTTTACGGATATTTCCGTCCTGATCCATATAGATAACCACATCAAGACCAACACCAAACTTTCCAATGGAAAATTCTGGACGCAGGGCGATCTGGTTGTAGAGTTGGCCATCAATGGTTACGGCACCAAAGCCAGCGTCCATGGCGAGACCACCACCACCAGCATCCTTTTCAGCCTCTTCCTCTTCAGGTTCAGGGGTTGTTGCTCCAGCTGTTGATGGAGGAGGTGCTGGCATGTCACCGGTTGTGGTGTCACCCTCTTCTTCAACCAGCTCGGTTTCCGTGGCCGTGGAATCTGATCCAGCATCACCAGTTTCCTCTTCAACGGCTGGTGTCTCCTCTTCAGGGTCTTGAGGAATTGACCCCTCTTCCGTATCACCAGTCTCGATATATCCATCAGTAGTAGAGCTAACGGTTTGACCGGGACCTGCCGTGCTGATCATACCGGTGAGGTTGTTCATCACATCGACCTGGCCTTCAGTAACAATCACCTGATCACCAGTTTCGGGGTCAGTTATAGTCCAGAAAGCAGTGCCTTTAATAGAAGCCACTGAGGTTGGTGTGTGGAGCTGAAAACCGAAATCAGCACCCTTTTCATATTTTGTAAGAGCCTGACCATATTCGAGACGAACATGATATCCAGTTCCACCAATGTCTTCAGCCAGAGTAACAGCAACTTCTGTATTCTCGCGAAGCTTAACCTGGCTTTTATCATCAAGAAGCAACATCACGGCAAAACCGTCATTTACTTTGATCTGATCATTATTTTCCAGGATCATTCCCATGGTTACAGGTGTGTTGTAATCAAAATCTTCTGCCTTTTGTATCAAGACATCACCTTGAACCTTGGAGATCACAGCGACCTTCTCGGCGTATACTCCGCCGGCAAAAACCAGAGCAAAGACTAATAGGGTAACAATTCTTTTCATGGGTGCTTCCTCATTCCGTATGGATTTATATCCTTTTGATATCAGGGCGGAATTTAACAAACAGCCAAGACCCACCAAGACTTTTCCCTATAAGCAGGAGCAGGAAATAAACGCAATTTTTTTCACCACACACCATCCACAGCGGTCATTTATAACCATAATTAATCAGGATAAAGAGGTGGAATATGCTTGTGCAAGTTGTTTAATCACAATAACTTTTTAAAAGTTCCTGAACAGGCTGAAAAAGGGGGTGCGATGAATCGTCCAAAGGAAAAAATGGAATCATCCTACAAAAATGATCCAGCGTATCGAATCACCAGCGTTGTGGTGCCGGCCTTCATTGGCCTGCTGTTTCTCATATTTATCTGGTATAGCCGGAACCAGCAATTGATCAATGAACCCCGAACCATGACGATTTATTGCTTCAGTGCCATGGAAACCGTGATGGAACGAGGACTTTTGCCGGCCTTCCAGAAAAAATGGCTAAAAGAAAAGCAGGAAAGAGTGGAATTCATCACCACTTTTGCTGGCTCGGGTGTTATCACACGTCAGATAATAACCCGCTTTCCAGCAGAGGTCGCCATTCTTTCCTCAGAGCTTGATGCACGACGATTGATGACTGCGGGGACAATAACAGCATCAAGCTGGCAGGACCTTCAGCAGAAACAGAAATTTTGTCAGTCATCCCTGGTCCTGTTTCTGGGTGAAAAGGCTGGGGACACGCCAGCGGATCTTGCAGACATTGATTATTACGGAATAAATATCATTATTCCGGACCCTTTAACATCAGGAGAAGGACAAATAGCGGCGCTGGCTCTTTATCGGGCCAAGCTGGATCAGGGGTTTGGGCATGATGCTGCTCTGGCTTTTGTGAAGCGTGTTTTTCAAAGGACTGTAAGCCACCCCTCTACAGCTCAAGATGCCTGGGAGCAGTTTCAGGCCGGACTTGGAGATGTTATGTTGAATTATGAGTCCGTTGGGGCTAATCAACCCAAGGACACTAACATCAGAATGGTTTTCCCGAGGCCAAACATTATGACCGAACATGTTGCAGTTGCCCTCAGACAAAATATTAGTGAGGAACAGGAAGAAATCGTGGATTCGTTTTTGACTTTTTTGTGGAGCGATAAAGCGCAAGCGATATTGAAAGGACACGGTTTTAGAAGTCAACTGCAAGAGGATGCAGCCCCCCCGCCCCCGCCTCTGTATACTCTAGATAGCCTAGGAGATGCCACTAGGCTCATTCTAGATGTCCTGGATCCGCTAGTGGCAGGTAAATAGTGATAAACATTCCAGGTCACAGGAAAAGGTAGCCATGAGTCTAAGTATCATCGGAATTTTTGCTTTAATGGTCCTGGTTCTGGTCCTGCTGATCCTGGAAATCATCCCCATTGATGTTCTGGGGTTGGGTCTGCTGTTGGTGCTATGGTTCACTGGTTATGTAGATAGCGATCAGGCTATTGCAGGGTTTAGCAATAAGGCGGTTCTCACCGTTGCAGTAATGTTTGTGTTGAGCCATGCCCTGGTTAAAACCGGTATCCTTGAAAATTTCGCGCAATATTTTATAGAATTGGAGAACAAGGTGAAGTGGCTGGGAATAGGGCTATTCTTTGTTACCGTCAGCCTTTTTTCTGGTTTTATAAACAATGTCGCAGCTGTGGCAATCTTTATCCCGGTTGCCATGCATATGGCATCAAAATTTAGAATTTCACCCTCAAAACTACTTATTCCCCTCTCTTATGCCGCAATTTATGGCGGCACCATTACACTTATTGGAACCTCAACTAACCTGCTGGTCAGCGCCGTTGGTGAGGAGCACGGCTTGCCGGCACTGGGTATGTTTGAGTTCCTGCCTCTGGGGCTCGTCTTTCTGGTCGTGGGGTCCATTTATAGTCTGTTTGTTTTACCCCGGCTATTGCCATCCAGGGCTCCAGTGAGCACGCTGGTCGGTAAATACCACATGTCGACCTATCTCACTGAGTTCAAGATTGACAAGGGCTCACCTCTCATTGGATCGAATTGTCGAGAGCGGCAGGTCAATGAACGCTATGAAATCACAGTGCTGGATATCATTCGAAATGGCGTTCACCTGTCGGGCAATGTAGGGGAACTTGAACTCAGGCTGGGCGATATTTTGCTGACCAAAGGAGCCATCGATAAATTTCTAAAATTTCACCAACAGGAAAAGGTGCTGGCGCTTTCAGATGTAAAGCTGGGCGAAAATGAATTGCAGGAAGGTGATAATGTTTTGGTTGAAGGTCTCATCGGACCGGAGTCAACGCTTTACGATAAAACCCTGAGTGATCTGGATTTCAGGAAAAGATATCAAGCTTTTGTGCTGGCAATCAGTCGCAGGGGAGGCACGATTAAACAAAAGATTGCCCACATCCGCCTCCGCTTTGCTGACACGCTACTCATGCTCATGCCTGCTGACCAGATCTCGGAAATGCGCAATGATCCGGATTTGATAATTTTGCAACATCACGAAATTAACATGCGCAAAAAAAGGATTCGCTGGCTGGCAGTCATCATCATTCCCCTTATTATGTTGTCAGCAGCCACCGGGCTTGTTGACATACTGGCGGCCGCCCTGGCTGGAGCCTTCCTGCTCCTGGTAACCAAGCACATCTCAACGCGGGAAGCTTACAGTTCCATTAATTGGCCGGTTATTATTTTTATTGCGGCCTTTATCCCCTTTGGAACCGCCATGGAAACCAGTGGTGCGGCTCGTTTGGTTGGGGAGAGCGTGACAGCTATGGCCAGCGTCTTTTCAGACAGGTTTGCACCATACGTGCTTCTTTCCAGTCTCTATTTAATCACGGCCATCATCACTGCAGTTGTTTCAAATAATGCCGCCGCCATTGTGTTGACCCCCATTGCCATCGCAGCAGCAAACAATATGGGCATCGACTCAAGACCGCTGATATTCACCATCTGTTATGCAGCATCAGCCAGTTTTATGACGCCTATTGGATATCAGACCAATCTCATGGTCTATGGTCCCGGAAAATACCAGTTTATGGATTATGTGAAAGCGGGTGCTCCCCTGAATTTGATTTTCTGGGTTATTGCATCTGTCATGGCGCCGATTTTCTGGCCTTTCTAGCGAGGCAGCGTTATATCAACACCTTGTAAATGGTGAGCAAGCCCATGAAGATGGTCAAAATAGCGATAGTTTTTTTCATGGTTTTTTCCTGTAGCACATTCACGAAATGTGCAGAGAATGGAACAGAAAGCAACGCGCCGGTAAGCACGGGAAGCAGAAGTTCGGGAGTAAATCCAAGTCCCTTTCCCATAAATAGGATGACTCCTACCAGACAGGTGAAGCCTTCAGCAAAAGAGGTTATCCCTACTGAAGCCCGACCCGGAACACCACTCAAAATTTGTCCACTCGTTAAAAGGGGTCCATAACCGCCCCCACTCAAGGCTTTATTAAAAGATGCCAATGTTGCCAGCAGAATCATTTTCCATGTTTTGAAAACAAAGACTCGGTTAAGGAAAATCCAGATGCTGATTCCAGCGACCAAAATGATAATCCCGATGAGAAGTTTCAGCAAATAGGTCGGAATCTGAAAGGCAATATTGACTCCGATGGAAACCCCCACCACACTTCCCAGCGCCAACATCATGGCGACTCGTAAATCGTTTGATTTCCTTGAAAAATCCACATTGCCGATATCATGATGAAAATAAGAAGACGAAAAGCCACTAAGAAACTCGGACAATAAAATAGTAGGAACCAACTGTAGCGGTTCATAGCCAACCATGAGCAGGATGGGAGTCAGGGTGGTACCATATCCCATCCCCAGCGAGCTGTCCATCAACTCAGAGAAAAAACAAAGCACAATCAGAGCAAAGAACCCCCAGGTGAGTTGAATATCGGCGAGAAAAACCCCGGCAAAAGAGAGGACCAAAACACCGAGGAGCCAGAATTTTTTCTTAAGATCCAGGCCAGCAAAAGCGATTGAAAATAAATTCATGATATTCCCCCCATGTTTTGTGGGTCATAATATAGCTATTTCCAACGGAGAGTTAGGAGACAAAAAACCGGCCCTTTAGCGGTTCGCCCATGAAATTCATTTTCTGTGTTATTGCATCAGTCATGGCGCCGATTTTCTGGCCTTTTTAAGCGGGTAAGAGAGAGTAGAGATTACTTCAAAAGTGTCATGCGCATAATCTGGGTTTCATTGTCAGACTCCAACTGTACAAGATAAACCCCACTGGCATGATCCTTGGCATTCCAGGCGAGCTGATGGTCTCCTGCGGGCAGATAATCGCTGATTAATGCGTCGACCAACTTGCCCTGTAAATCATAAATACTCAGCTCAACGTAAGCTGCTGTTGGAATTGAAAAGTTCAGGCTGGTTGAGGGGTTGAAGGGGTTGGGAAAATTCTGCCGTAGAACCATTTGATCAGGCTGGGCAATTCTCTCCTCTTGGTCGAGAGCAACAACCGTTTCGTCGGGGAAGAAGGTGTAAGCCACACCACCCTTGTTAAACCAGGATTGAGAGAGTGACGTTTTACTGTATTCATAACCTTCGCCATTTTGCCGCGCTGGATCATGAACCAGTGGATCCCCCTGACTATCAAAGCCAGCCAGCATCATGAGATGTCCCGAGTAAAGCGGGAGCCCAACCGACATGACGACCCGGCCTCCGGCAGCAAGTGTATCATACGCCTGACTCCAGGTGCGGTAACGGGTGACGGCGCCATCTAACTGATGCCCCGCAGCATTCTGTACCGCTCTGGGCCAGATGCCGAAGAGGTTCCAGTAATCATCATAATTATCAACAGCAAAATCATAAGGATCCACTTCTATACCATAGGAGCGGATAGCCAATACCGTTGACGTGGGTGAACAGATGCTGCCACCAATTTCAGGATCAACGTTATACTGACAAACAAAATTGGTAGGGATGAATATTTCAGGAGGGTCATCATTTACAATGGCCGAAAGGATCATATTGTCAGTGGTGGCCTGATCACTCACATAAAAGCTAAGCTTGTCGATGGAGGGAGAAGGATGATCGGCCTGCTGTCGTTTAAAGTCAACACGCCACTGCCAGACCGTATGAAAGTCATCCAGGACCACATAATCATAGTCAATTTCACCTGCTGCGTAGGATGTTGCTCCATAAGATGGCCAGATATAGTTTTTCCAATAACCCACGGTTAACCAGGGGGACCAGGTTGAGAAATATTTAAAACGCATGGAAACCTTGAAACCACAATTTTCATGGACAGCCTCACCATTCCATGAAGGCAATCCACGATCAAAAGGAGTCGGAAGGGTATCGGGAGATAAAGTGAAAAACCCTGAAACCGCCCCATCAGCCAGACGTAAAGATTTTCCATCTTCACTTAGTACGACATTGGTGTTGCTGCTGATGTGATTCCACATTTCAGGAGCTCTGGTTACCCGGGATTGGTCAGGGTAGTCAGCCAGGATGGTGGAAGCGAGAAGAAGAAAAATAATGAGGGGGTGTTTCATATACCAAATTCCCTTTTGACGAGGCTTGTTGTGACCTGTTTGTGAATGATAACCCATGCCGGGGGTGAACATAGATGAGAATCAGAGCTTTCCATAAAATTTTTAGGCGTACTCAAGTTTGAGGTGAAGAAAGACTTCATTCTCGACCAGCTTGCTACTCAGGATTTTTATATGAGGTGGTATCGTCAAGCGTTGCCCGCCCAGCAGGGTTGGAGCTCTTTCGTCTCCAATCACCGAGGGAACCAAAGTCAGATAAAGCTCATCAAGAATTTGAGCGGTAATAAATTTGTGAAGAATGTGCCCGCCTCCTTCCACCAGTAAAGCGTTCACATCACAAGTGGCGATATGTCTCAGAATCTGATCCATTTGTCCAGATTGATCAGGAATGGAAACAATATTTACATGATCGGGAGGGGTTTGTCTGGGTTCAGCATTATCTGAACCGGAGAATATGGTAACAGGTATCTCGGGAAACTGAAAAAGGTCGGCTTCAAAATCCAGATCCAGGCTGCGACTCATGATAAAGTGATGCGTTTTCTTGTTTGGATCATTTCCACGATGAACTTTTGGCCAGGCCCTGAAGGTGCTGGCCCCAAATAGAATTCCATCAGCCTCATCTCGAAGTGAGATAAGATTTTCCATATCATATCTCGACCCAATGGCTACAAACTGGTCCACTCCGGCTGGTCCTATTTTGCCATCCAGGGTGGTTGCCATACAAGCGAATACTCTCATATTATTAGGGTTTCCATGTAGGAAAATAGCTCCAGAGATAAGAAAAACACAACTTCGATTTGTTTTTGGGTTCGCATCGTGTACTTTCAGCTAATGAAATGGTTCGTAATTACCTTGTTTGCAGGGCTTCTTCTAGCGGGATGTGAGCTTTTCACCCCCCGTGATTCAGAACCCCCCATTGATGTTCTGGATCCATATGCCTGGGTTCCCCCAACGTCACCAGAATTTGTACTGCAAAACCTTGCCAATGCATTCCCGGCCCATAAGCTCAACTATCATCTGGATGTCCTGGGCAATTCCGACGAAACAGGCGCCTCCTTTACCTTTTTTCCAGATCAAGGGGTTGCCAGCTCCCAGCCCGGTGTTTTTGACAATTGGGGGTATGTGGAAGAGGAAAACTTTATCACCAAGTTATTCGAATCACTCAACGCAGAGGGGCTTCAGCGGCTTGAATGGGAGCGCACAGACTTTTTGCCTATCGACGATCGCTTTGAGATCACCACAGATTACCATTTGACCCTGGCATATGGTGCGTCTTCGACCCCACTCCCTGCTCAACTCAAGGGGCAGGCCACACTGACCCTGGTTCAAAATGTAGATCTCTTGTATGAAATATCTGTGTGGCGGGACTTGAAGTCTGATACGCTGCCCTGTTGGAGCGACCTTAAAACGCTGGTGCAATAGGCTGTGAAAGTCTCAACATCAGCACTTCTCCCCATACTGATTGGCCTGATTATTCTGCAGGGCTGTTGGAATCCTTTTGCACCGACTGAAGGTATTCTGGAGGGTGAGGCGAACCTGATTCTTACTGAACAGAAATCGCCAGAGGAGGTTTTGCAAAATTTCCGCTATGCCTATATCTACCGGGACAGCCTGGTGTATAGCGAACTCTTTGACACCAGCTTTATATTCCTCTATTTCGATCCTGAAATAGGAGGTGTTGGCGGTTATGACTATTGGGGCAGAGATACTGAATTGCGCACCACGGGACGTCTCTTTCGTGCCTTTGATCATATTACCCTGGTCTGGAATGCAACCATAGCTACCGATACTTCTCAAACGGGTGAAATCAGTCTGACTAAAACCTTTGATCTCTCCATTGGGGGCGATTATTATTCTGGAAATGCAGTCTTTGATTTTATAAGTGACCCCGCTGGTACCTGGCGCATTTCACGCTGGGAAGACGAATCATTCTATTAGAATTACCTCCAGTGACTTCTTTCAGAAGCAGCAACTCAATAACTCATTAACTCAATAAACTCACACACTCTCACCCTCACAGCGTTTGACATTGGCACTGGTCACAATAAATTCAGAGCACTAACATAAGGAATCGACATGATCGTTTTAAATAAAGTGTTTCACTTCTGTGCCGCCCATCGTTACGGAAATCCCGCAATGAGCGAGGCAGAAAATCTGGCAGCCTTTGGAGAAGACCTCAATATCCACGGACACAATTATGTGCTGACTGTTTCGGTTACAGGCAAGGTAAATCCTGCAACAGGATTTCTTGTAGATCTGGGGCATCTCAAAGAGGTGGTAAGAGAACACGTGATCAAGCAGGTCGATCATTCTCAGATAGAGCTCGATATTCCCTGGTTTGAAGGCCGGCAACCCTCAACGGAAAACATGGTGGTGTGGATCTGGGAGCAAATAGCCAGTCATCTGCAAGATGGCCAGTTACATCGCATTCGGCTCCAGGAAACACCAACGATTTACACGGACTATTACGGTCCTGAATAGGATCAACTCCACTCCCGGCGGCGTGTACTTCATAATCCTCAAAAAGGATAATATATGACGGCATTTAATTCAAAGCCCTCCCCTGAAATTGTTCAACGGAGAGAGCGGATTTTTCTCATTTTGGCAGGACTCTTTCTGGGCACCCTGGCCATGCTCAACATACTGGGCATTAGTCGTTTTATAAAATTGTTTACCCTGAGTTTCGAGAATTACGGCGATGTGGTTTTTGCTGTGGCTGTTGGCGTGCTGCCCTACCCATTAACATTTTTAGCCACGGATCTCATCAGTGAGCTCTATGGTCGCAAGCGAGCCAATTTCGTGGTTTTTGTCGGGCTGATACTCAACCTGTGGGTCATATTTATCATGTGGCTGGGCGGCGTGATGCCTGGTTTTGAAACCCTGACTGCAACAGGAGAAATTGCCCGGGATGCAGCAGGTCGTCTTCCCATTTTTTATGAGGTGAGAGCCCTGACTTTTGGTGCTGTCACCGCCTCCATGATTGCTTATCTGGCAGCCCAGTTTGTTGATGTCTACATGTTCCATTTCTGGAAAAAACTTACCCGGGGTAAGCACCTCTGGCTTAGAAATAATGGATCTACCCTGGTAAGCCAGCTGGTAGATACTGTGGCGGTGATTCTGGTTACCCACTATTACGCCAAAGCTCTACCTGTTGATATGGCAAAACCGATCTTTAACCAACTGCTTGTCTTTATTGTGTCAGGTTATACGTTTAAATTGTTTGCAGCGCTTGTGGATACCGGTCCTTTTTATCTTGGTGTGCACTATCTTTCACGCTATCTGGAGATCAACCCTCTGGCTGAATATGAAATTGAAAATGAGTCCTCTGGACAGGAGTAATAAATGAAAGACTTAAAGAAGATTGAAGATTTAACCCACAGCCTTTTGACTGAGATTGGTGAAGACCCCTCACGTGAAGGATTGCTTCGCACGCCCCTCCGGGTGGCCAAAGCCTGGCAATTTATTGCCAAAGGGTATGGTCAGAATTTGAAGGACGTACTGAACGATGCCATCTTTGAGGATAAATGCTCTGAAATGGTGGTTGTGCGAGACATCGAGTTCTTCAGTATGTGTGAACACCACATGCTGCCTTTTTTTGGTAAAGCCCATGTGGCCTATATCCCTCGGGGAAAAGTGATCGGGTTATCAAAAATTCCCAGAATCATTGAGATGTATTCCCGCAGACTTCAGATTCAGGAGCGTATTACCCACCAGGTGGCAGAAGCACTGATGGAATTATTAGACCCAGCCGGTGTGGCTGTGGTATTAGAAGGCCGTCACCTTTGTATGCAGATGCGAGGCGTTGAAAAACAGAATTCCTTTGCCACCACGTCAGCCATGTTAGGTGAATTTCATGATGAAGCTGAAACAAGAGCGGAATTTCTAAGTATCATATCCTTGAGGAATCTATAGAGGTGTTGATTGTTTGATGTACCCACCACCAAGACACAAAGACACCAGGAAGCACAAAATTAATTCGGGTTCTTTGAGCCTTTGAGCCTTTGAGCCTTTGTGGTTCAACACAATAGAGAATTAAACCGCAGGAAGATATATGCCTGAAAAACTAAAAACGCTGTTTGAAGATCACTTCAAGGAAAAGGTCGTTGATCTGAATCCACTGCCAGCCCATGGTTCCAATCGCCAGTACTTTCGCCTGAGTAATGACCAACGCTCTGTGATTGGTGCAAAAAATATGGATCGACTTGAAAACGATGCCTTTGTAAGCTTTTCCAGGCATTTTCGGGCAAAAGATCTTGATGTACCAGAAATTTATGCTGAAGATCTGGACCAGGATATTTATCTCCAGCAGGATCTCGGTGATATCACGCTTTTCGACTATCTCCTGGAAGTACGGAAAGGTCGCAAAGACTTTCCCAAAAGGCTGTATAAAACCTATGAACAGGTTGTAGAATTACTACCCCAGTTTCAGATTAAAGGTGGTCAGGGGCTGGATTACAACAAGTCCTATCCCCACCATAGTTTTGATCGCCAGTCCATGATGTGGGATCTGAATTATTTTAAATACTATTTCCTCAAACTGGCCCACATCCGCTTTAATGAGCAAAAGCTGGAACAGGATTTTCGCACATTCACCGACTTTCTGCTTCAGGCTGACGGGAATCATTTTTTGTATCGCGATTTTCAATCCAGAAACATCATGCTAAAAGATGGCAAGCCATGGTTTATTGACTATCAGGGTGGTCGCAAGGGAGCCCTCCAATATGATATTGCCTCACTACTCTTTGATGCCAAGGCAGATTTGCCATTTGAAGTGAGAGAACAGTTGCTGGATCATTACTTAAATGAGGTCGCCAGGTTAATTCCCATTGATCGCGAGGCTTTTACCAAACATTACTATGCCTTCGTGTTTATTCGCATTATGCAGGCTATGGGTGCCTATGGGTATCGTGGATTTTATGAGCGCAAAACCCACTTCCTCCAGAGTATTCCCTATGCCATTAGAAACCTTGAATATCTAATTCGCAAAGTGGATCTTCCCATAGACATCCCGGTCATGATGGATGTGTTTCAGCAGTTGATTCAGTCCTCGGCCCTCAGGGAATTTGGGAAGGCGAACTTGCGCCTCAAGGTTCGCATCACCAGTTTTTCATACAAAAATGGGGTTCCCGTTGACGATCGTGGTCATGGAGGTGGTTTTGTCTTTGATTGTCGCTTTCTTCCAAATCCAGGTCGGGAAATAGCGTATAAAAAATTATCAGCCAATGACCAGGAAGTTGTGGATTGGTTTGCTGACAAACCAGATATGAAACGCTGGTTGAAACGCATGTTTACCATGGTGGATGCAGCGGTCACCAGCTATGAAGAGCAGAATTTTACCGATCTGATGATTTCATTTGGCTGCACGGGCGGTCAACACCGGTCTGTGCATTCTGCCAACAGGCTGGCGGCCCACCTGAAAGAGACCCACGATATTGATGTGGTGCTCCATCATAGAGAATTGGAATAAAGCATTAATTTTCCACAATCAGCGAGATCGCTCAGATCGTCACCTTGAGCGGAGTCGAAAGGTACAGGTGTTTATTGATAAAGGTTGAGTTGGGCTGTACTACACCAGGCAACACCCATAAAAACATGCCAGAGTCAATTATCTCCAGGAGTCTCGCTTGAAGGCCATGCTATTTGCTGCTGGTCGGGGAACGCGACTGGCTCCCCTGACGGACAGACATCCCAAGTGTCTGGTGACTGCTGGCGGCAAGACCCTTTTAGAGCACAACATTTTCAAGCTTCAAAGGGCGGGCGTAGATACTCTGGTCGTCAACATCCATCACTTAAGTGAACAGGTTAAAGCTTTTTTACGGAGTAAGGACTTTGGTCTGACCATTCATATTTCAGAAGAAACAGAGCTGTTGGGGCAGGGTGGTGGATTGCTCCATGCCTCAAAATACTTCCAGGGACAAGAGCCCTTTTTTGTCTGTAACAGTGATACTTATACCGATCTTGATTTGAGCGTACTCCTGTCTGCCCATATTGAGTCCCCGGGCCTGGCCACCCTGGCTGTGGCCAACCGCGAAACCTCTCGTTATTTGAGATTCGACCAAAACAATAATTTATGTGGATGGGAAAACCGGAAAACGGGCGAGAAAGTCTCGTGGAGCGACAAGAGTTATGAAAAACGAGCCTTTAACGGGATTCAGGTCATTTCACCAGAAATCTTTGACTATATGGGCGATTTTGGGGTGTCTTTTTCCACCATTCCGGTCTATCTGAAAGCAGCACAAGCCGGCGAAAGTATCAAAGCATTTACCATGGACCAGTCTTACTGGATTGATATTGGAACCGTTGAAAAGCTAGAAGAATTAAGACAATACTTGCAAGAGAAATGAAACACTCCGGGTCGGGATTCGAATCCCGACATGGAATGCTGTGAAAAAAGGGTTTATCATGACACAGACACATTACGATATAGCAATCATTGGTGGCGGTCCCGGCGGGTATGTCGCGGCAATCAGAGCTGCCCAGTTGGGCAAAAAAGCAGTGGTTGTGGAGCGCGCAGATCTGGGCGGGGTGTGTCTGAATTGGGGTTGTATTCCCACCAAGGCGCTTTTAAAAAGTGCCGAAGTATTGCGATCTGCCCAGAAAGCCAAGAAATTTGGTGTCGTGGTGGGTGATATTGGAGTTGATTTTCCATCGGTGATCCAGCGCTCAAGACAGGTTGCAGGCTCCCTTTCAAAGGGTGTTGATTTTCTCATGAAGAAAAATGAGGTTGATGTAATCCACGGCTCAGCCAGGTTGGCAGGGAGAGGCAAGGTTCGTATAAATAAGGACCAGGAGATTAGCGCTGAAAATATTATTGTGGCCACAGGCGCGCGTGCCCGCCCCATGCCAGGGGCAGCCTATGATGGTAAAACCATTATCTCATCCAAAGAAGCCATGAGCCTGGAAATCATTCCGGAAAAACTGGTTGTTGTCGGGGCTGGAGCCATAGGTGTTGAATTTGCCGATTTTTATGCGGCCATGGGTAGCCAGGTCACCATTGTTGAAATGTTACCGCATCTGCTTCCCATTGAAGATGAAGAGGTTTCTGCAGAGCTGGAAAAAATGTTCAAGCGCAAAAAGATCAAGACCCACCTGGAGTCTCAGGTCGAATCTATTACTGTTACAAAGGGACAAGCGCTTGTCAAAGTAATAACGAAGACAGGTGACGTTCTGGAGTTGGATGCAGACAAGGTTCTCATTGCTATCGGTGTCCAGGGAAACACAGAAGATTTAGGGCTGGAAGAAGCCGGTGTCCAACTGGAAAAAGGCTGGATTAAAACCAACGGATACATGCAAACAAGTGCCACCGGTATCTACGCCATTGGTGATGTGGCTGGTCCACCCTGGTTGGCTCATGTCGCCTCTCATGAAGGAATTACCGCAGTTGAGCATATCGCCGGATTGAATGTGAAGCCCATGCGGTATGACAATGTACCGGGGTGCACATATTGCACACCTCAGGTGGCCTCAATTGGTCTTACAGAACGGGCCGCTCGTGAAGCAGGTTATGAGGTAAAAATCGGCAAGTTTCCATATCGAGTATCTGGTAAGGCCATGGCATCAGGCGAAACTGATGGATTTACCAAGCTTATCTATGATGCCCAATATGGAGAACTCCTAGGTGCACATATCATAGGCGCAGAGGCAACCGAGCTCATCGCAGAGATCGGAATTGCCCGTTCTCTGGAAGCAACCCACGAAGCAGTACTTGAAACCATTCATGCACACCCCACATTATCCGAAATGATTATGGAAGCTTCTGCCCTGGCATTGGATCGCGGTATCCACCTCTAAAAGGTGAGGGGGTCTATCCCGTTTAAATGGGATAGACACAATATGTTGATTAGATATCAATTACTTCCCTATATAGATGGTGGTTTGATCGCTTCCCAAATAATCGGGATAATTGATTTTGTAACACAAGGTCAGTCAAGATTTTCAGGGGAAGCTTCTTGGTATGAGGTATCAAATCGCTTAGAATGAGTGCTTAAAAAAGAGGATATTCAATAATATGCCATTTCCCCATATACAACCCCTGCTCAAAGCTGTAGATGCTATCATTAGCGATCTCGATACCAGGGATAACGTTCTACAAAAAATATCAGAGCTCCTTTCAGAAAGAGTTGACCACTATGACTGGGTGGGCTTTTATATCGTTGATGAGTCAGGTGAGAATCTCATTCTGGGTCCCTATGTAGGTGCAGCCACAGATCATGTTAAAATTGCCTTCGGCAACGGAATTTGTGGCCAGGTCGCCGTCTCTCAAATGAGTCTCATTATTCAGGATATTTCCCTGGAAGACAATTATCTGTCTTGTAGCTCAAATGTCCAGTCCGAGGTTGTTTTTCCCATTATGAAGAACGATAAATTTGTCGCTGAGCTGGATATAGACTCCCACGCGATCTCACCCTTTACAGAACTGGATACGGAATTGCTTGAGGCCATCTGTGAGAAGCTGGCACATTTATTTTGAATCACCAATCGATCACTCCGAGCCTGCCTGCCAAGCCGGAGCTAATAAGCCAAGGCTGGTCGAAGGATGAACGATAGTTGGCAAGGCTTGACCCAATGAACGTTCTTCAAATCATCAAAAAAGGTTTGGTTCCCTACACGGAAGCCTGGGAGTATCAACGTCAGACCCACGCCATGCGACTTGCTGGTGAGATTCCAGACACCCTCATTCTGCTTGAACACCCCCCGGTTTACACCTTTGGAAAAAATGCTGATCAATCAAACCTCATTGATGCCCGCGATGCCGAAATCATCAGAAGCGACCGTGGAGGCGATATCACCTGGCATGGTCCCGGTCAGCTTGTGGGATATCCCATTATCAACCTGGAAGATCACAAGAAAAGCGTAAGCTGGTATATGCGGAACCTGGAGGAGGTGATTATTCAAACCCTTCAGCACTTTGATTTGAAAGGTGAACGCATCGCAGGAATGACAGGCGTGTGGGTTGGTAACCAGAAAGTTTGCGCCATGGGAGTAAGGCTTTCCCGCTGGGTTACCATGCATGGATTTGCCTTGAATGTGGGACCAGATATGTCATATTTCAACGGCATGATCCCTTGCGGAATAAAGGGCAAGGGGGTTGTGAGTATGCAGGAATTGCTTGGCTCGGAAATAAGGGTTGAAGCGGTATCCCCGCCACTGATTCAGGCATTCCAGTCGGTATTTGAATTCGATAAAGTTATAGATTAACCGTGGAGTCTTTGCGTGTCGGCAAACCTTAAAGGATTTCAAAAAGAAACGCTACTTGGTATTTTTAAGACCATGGCGACCTCGCGTCGTACAGATGAAAAAATGCTTACGCTTTTGAGACAGGGAAAATCTTTTTTCCATATTGGCGCCTCAGGACACGAAGGGGCTCAGCTGGCCTGTGCCATGCAGATGAATTCAGATCTGGATTGGTCTTACCCCTACTATCGAGATCAAACCTTGGTCATGGGTCTGGGAATGACCACAGAAGAGCTCTTTCTGAGCTTTCTGGCCAAGGCAGATGACCCTGGTTCAGGTGGTCGCCAACTGCCCCAGCATTACGGTCAAAAAAAATTGAATATTGTTTCCCAGTCCAGTCCAACTGGCACCCAATTTTTACAGGCTGTGGGAACAGCCATGGCTGCTCGTCGGACCAACAAAAAGGCGTTGGTGTATGTGTCATCAGGGGAGGGCACTACCAGCCAGGGAGAGTTTCATGAAGCGCTTAACTGGGCTGGTCGTGAGAAATTGCCCGTCCTTTTTCACATTGAAGACAATGGCTTCGCCATCTCAGTTCCAAAATCATCACAAACCGCTGAAGGGTCTGTCTATGACATGGTCGGTGGTTACGGAAACCTGAATAGATTTGAAACTGATGGAACCGATTTCTTCGAATCATACGCCACCTTCAAAGCAGCCATTGAAAGTATCCGGGCTGGAAAAGGTCCGGCCATCGTGGTTTCTAATGTAGTCCGTCTGTTGCCCCACTCTTCTTCAGATGATCACCGCAAATACAGAGATGCCGAGGAGCTTTCGGAAGAACAGAAACGAGATCCCATTGAAAAATTCAGAGCTCAATGTGAACAGGCCGGAATTATCAGTTCCGAGGAATTTCAACAGATACTGGATGAGGTTCTGGTAGAAGTTGATGAGGCAGCCGAAAAAGCCCTTACAGCACCATTTCCTGAAAGGGGTGATGCAGCCACCCATGTAGTGGATGACTCATTCGTCTCCATCCCTTCTTCTGAACCGACAAAGACCGGGTCGGAAATCGTCATCGTGGATGCTATCAATCATGCCCTTCACGAGGAAATGAGACGCAATGACGCCATGATCATTTACGGCCAGGATGTAGCAGATGGAAAAGGGGGTGTGTTTACAGCCACAAAAGGGCTCTCCACTGAGTTTGGAGACCAGCGTGTTTTTAATTCCCCACTGGCCGAAGCCTCCATCGTGGGAACCGCTGTGGGCGCAGCCATCGCCGGTCTGAAGCCTGTGGTTGAAATTCAATTTGGAGATTATATCTGGACTGCCATGATGCAGATCAGAAATGAAGTCGCCACCATCCGCTATCGTAGCAACAATTCATTTTCATGTGGCATGGTGATCCGAACCCCGGTTGGGGGATACATTCATGGTGGTTTATGCCACAGCCAGAGTATCGAAGGTTTTTTCATGCATCTGCCAGGCATTCATATCGTTTATCCATCCAATGCTGCCGATGCAAAGGGCTTACTCAAGTACGCCTGTCGCATAGATGACCCCGTGCTTTTTCTTGAACACAAGGGCATGTATCGCCAGGGCTTCGCCAAGCGGCCAGAACCGGATGAGGATTATCTCCTGCCATTTGGTCAGGCGGCTGTGGTACGTGAAGGACGCGATCTTACCATCGTCACTTATGGTTTAATGGTTTACAAGGCCATTGAGGCAGCCAAACATCTTGAAAAGAGCAGGGGTGTCTCCATTGAGGTCATCGATTTACGGACACTCAGCCCGCTTGACAAGGTCACTATTGGACAATCCCTTCAAAAAACCAGCAAAGCCCTGGTCGTTTACGAAGACACATTGACAGCAGGTCCTGGTGCTGAAATAGCCGCCATTATTGCAGAGGACTATTTTGAATATCTGGACGGCCCCGTATTGCGTGTAGCCGCCAAAGATGCACCGGTCCCCTTTAACTGGGACCTTGAAGATGAGATCCTGCCACAAACCGAAGATATTCGTCTGGCCGCAGAACGGCTTTTGGAGTATTGATATGGGGTTAATTCAGCGGGGCACGACGAGGTGCTATCAGGCACGCGAGGATTCGAATCCTCGCCTGGAAAACCCACACAACAATATTTTCTCGACGGAATAAAAAGGTGACTCTATGATATTCGATATCGTCATGCCCAAAATGGGTGAATCCTTAACCGAAGGAACCGTTCTGGAATGGAAAAAGAAGGTCGGCGAGAGTATAGATAAAGATGAGACCCTTCTGGAAATTGCCACAGATAAAGTTGATGCGGAAATTCCCAGTCCAGTCTCAGGCACGCTGGTTGAGATCATCGGTGAAGTCAACCAGACCTACGATATTGATACTATCATTGCCCGGGTAGAAACCTCAGATTCTGTTGAGTCTTCACCAGCAAAAACTGGCTCCTCTCCAAAAAAACAAACACCTGCAAAAGATTCTGGTCGTTCCAGGCCGGCCATAGCAATTCAGGCTCCTGTGACCTTTGATGACAACCGTGTGTATTCTCCTCTGGTAAGAAATATTGCCAGTCAGGAAGGTATCACGCCAGCTGAATTGCAACAGATTCCCGGCAGTGGATTTCGTGGACGGGTATCGAAAAAAGATGTGCTCTTCTATCTTGAGACCCGTGGTGCTGGCAGCAAAAAAGCCGGGTCAAAAAGCGGTCTGGAAGAAACCGGCCTGGCCGAAAGAGTGTCACCTGAAGATGTTGAAATAATCGACATGGATAGCATGCGTAAAAGCATAGCCAAACACATGCGTCAGAGTATAGATACATCAGCTCATGTCTATGTGGTCAGCGAAGCTGATATGACAAACATCATGACCTTTATTTCAAAGAACAATGAGCAATTCAAAGCCAAACATGGCCACACCATCACCGTAACCCATTTTATTGCCAAGGCAGTCCGTGACGCCTTGTTGAACTTTCCCCTGATTAACGCCTCACTGGATGGCACAAAGATAATTCGTCACAAACACCTGAATATTGGTATTGCCGTAGCCGTCGGTGACGGATTGGTAGTTCCTCCAGTCAGAAATGCTGAGGAAAAATCACTGAAGGAAATTTCCGACGACATTTCCAGCATCGTCAGTAAGGCCAGGGAAAAGAAGTTGACCCTTGAAGATCTTGAGGGAGCCACATTCTCCATCACTAATTTTGGTGTTTTTGGAAATCTTGCAGGCTACCCCATCATCAATCAACCCAATGTGGCAATTCTGGGTGTGGGGGCCATTAAGAAAAGACCTGTCGTAATTGAAACCAAAACTGGAGATGAAATTGTCGTTCGTCAGATGTGCGTCTTCACCCTGGGCTTTGATCATCGTCTTGTAGATGGCGCCAAGGGTGGACAGTTTATTGAAGAAATCATGAAAAACCTTGAAAGCGTAGATCCCCAGAAGGAACTTGCCGGAGCACCCCAATAACATGGTCTTCTTAAAGCTTAGTCCATCTGAGTCATTGCGAGAAGTGAAACGACGAAGCAATCTCGAAAATTTGAGATCGCCGCGTTCGTACCTCACTCGCGATTACAAACGCTAAAAAGAAAGCATCATAAATGTCAAATCAGAATAAACCCACTTCTCGCAGAGTGCGCCCGCCTGCGTATAACTTCGTGCGGGCAGGCCAAGCCGCAGAGCGTTTCTTAAAAAGGCAAAAACAAATCGTTCGTGAGTTGCGTCATATTCGTTGTAAAAAGGAATCAGTCTTCAGTGATGTGGCCGAGAGGAGTATCGCTTAATGTCTAAGCCCTCCAAGCCAGCCTGGCTTAAAACCAAGTTACGCAGTGGCCCAAATTTTCAGGACCTGAAGAGTATTGTATCAGATCATAAGGTTAATACGGTTTGTCAGGAAGCCATGTGCCCCAATATCAGCGAATGCTGGGAACGTCGAGCTGCCACCATCATGATTCTGGGAGACACCTGTACGCGCTCCTGTGCCTTTTGTGCAGTAAAGACAGGCCGACCTTCGGCTGTTGACCTGGATGAGCCCAGAAGGACCGCTGGGGCCGTTAAAAAGATGGGTCTGCACCACTGTGTCATTACCTCGGTAGATCGTGATGAGTTGGAGGATGGCGGCGCTGGTATCTGGGCTGAAACCATTCGACAAATTCACACTGAAGTTGAGGGCTGTTCGATAGAGGTCCTGACGCCAGATTTTCAAGGTAATCCTGAAAGCATTAAAACCGTTCTGGATGCCAGGCCTGAGATCATGAGCCACAATATGGAAACCGTGGAACGGCTCCATCGCAGGATTCGTCCCCAGGCTCAGTATCAACGATCCCTGGATGTATTGAGACAATCCGTCGTGGCCGGTTTACAGACCAAAACCTCTATCATGGTTGGAATCGGGGAAGAAAAGGCTGAAGTTTTTGCTCTCATGGACGATGTCCGTGAAACGGGAACCCAAATCTTTTCTCTCGGGCAATACTTGCAGCCCACCAAAGACCACGAACCTGTCCATCGATATGTCCATCCCGATGAATTTGCCGAGTACAAAGCATACGGAATGAAAATTGGTTTCAGCTATGTAGAGTCGGGTCCATTGGTGCGTTCGTCTTATCATGCTGATGAGCAGGTGCTGCACAACGAAATCCTCCATCCCACTCGTGATCAAGAGGTCGTCCCAGGATAAAGGGCCATGGAGGTCACCTATCGTGAAATGCGTCCCGGGGATCACCAATTTCTCTATGATTTGTGGAAAAAAACGCCTGGCCTGACCATCAGAAAAGCCGACACATATGAAGGTTTCACGTCTTTTCTGGAGCGAAATCCAGGATTCAGTTTTGTAGCCGAAGCACAGCATCAACTGCTGGGTGGAATATTGGGGGGTCACGATGGCCGCTTTGGTTCCATTCATCATTTAGTGGTTTTGCCGGAATTCCGAAAACAGGGGATTGGGAAACAACTTGTTTCCCTGAGTTTGGAAAAAATCCAATCTGCGGGTATTGAGAAGTGTCACATCTTTATCAATAAGGACAACCTGGCCGGGATGAATTTTTGGAAAAACCTTGATTGGGTTGAGCGACTTGACCTCACCATGGCGTCCTACACTTTTTAACATCTCATCAAAATGTTTTACCGTTGTAATTAATGTTTCATGCACCTAAACTGAAGCCGGTTTACGAAATCTATCAGATATAGCAGTATAAAAACAGGGTGGTATTTATGAATTTTCCATGGAACATGTTTCTGGATCTTGGTGTTATTTCAATGGCATTATTATTGGCAACCTTCCTCAGAGCTCGAATCAATTTCTTTCAAAAATATCTCATCCCCAATGCCCTGACGGCCGGATTCATACTCCTACCCTTTTACAATTTCCTGGCTCCCGTTGTTGGCATGTCGGAGGTGGGTCTGGGTGCCATCGTGTACCACCTTTTAAGCATTTCCTTTATCTCAATGAGTCTCCGAAAACCAGCTTACACCAAGCGCAAGGGTGACAAAAGTGTCTTCGGAACCTCGGTTTCCATAATTTCCCAGTATTCCCTTCAATCTCTGGTTGGCTTGCTGCTTACCTTCTTCTTTATGAGCACAGTCATGAAGGAACTGTACCCGGCATTTGGATTTTTCATGCCCCTGGGTTTTGCTCTGGGACCGGGTCAGGCTTATGCCATTGGTGAAGGATGGGTCAGTATGGGATTTAAAGGTGCACCAGATGTAGGCCTTACCTTTGCAGCTGTGGGTTATATGTGGGCTTGTTTTGGAGGTGTTATTCTCATCAATATGGGCATCAAGCGGGGCTGGCTTGGCAAAGAGCAGATTGAAAAAATTAGTGCCAGTCGTTTTCGTTCCGGCGTCATGGGTCGCGATGAAGAGTTGCAGGTTGGGTCCAAATTGACCACGGAATCTGAAGCAATCGATTCAGCCAGCTATAATATGGCAGTGGTGCTCATGGTTTATCTCTTTAGCTTTTTAATGCTGAAAGGGTTGGGCGGACTGCTTTCATTTGCCGGAAACCTGGGGAACGATCTGGCCGTGAATCTCTGGGGTATCAGTTTTGTTTTTGCAGCCATGGTAGCACTCATCGTAAAAACCATCATGATTAAGCTCAAACTTGAGCATACGCTCGACAATGGCTCCCTCACGCGCATCGCAGGCAACAGTGTTGATATCATGGTCGCTGCAGCAGTCGGTGCAATTTCGCTGACTGTGGTGGTCCAATACTGGTTGCCCATACTGGTTATCTCTCTGGTTGGTGGATTCATTACCTTTATTACCGTGATCTGGATCAGTTCACGAATCTTTGAAGACTATCAGTTTCACAGGGCTTTGATCATTTATGGCGCCTGCACAGGAACCATGCCCACGGGTCTGGCACTTTTACGAGTTGTTGATCCCGATTTTGAAACCCCGGTGGCAACGGACTATATGTATTCAGCAGCCTTCACCTTTTTTCTGGTGATTCCCTTTATCCTGTCCATAAATCTTCCGGCCTATAGTGTTACCAAGGCCAACCCCATGTATTTCTGGGCGGCAGTTGGAGTGGCTCTCGCTTATGGAATATTTTCGCTGATTTCTCAGCGGGCCCTTGGTGGCAAACGGGCATTTGCCAAGTTTAAAACACTGTGGTATGAGAAATAAAAACTAGGGGCGCCACCATTCGTCTACAGGACCGGTAAAGCCAAAACCAAGGGAATAGAATATATTCCCGGGATCAGCTTGATCCTGGTGCAGACCAAAAAGCGGTGAAAAAATATAATCATTCTCTTTCATGTGGATATGATACCCCAGGAGCAAATCCTGAGTTTTTAAGATACGAGCGCTGGAACGGACATAATTGTACTGTGCCACGCCAAAAAGCTTTCCGTTTCCAACAATGAGTGCCGGGTGATATCCCACTGAAGCCAGAATATCAATGTTTGTCCAATACGATAGTCCAAGATCCACAGCCACCATGAAAGGTTCTTGAATCACCTGCCATTTTACGTCGGTTAAAATGGCGCCACGGCTCCAGGGGCGGCCCACAAGCTTGATGCCGATTTCAGTATTATGGTCAAAGCCCCTCCTAAACAGGACGCTACCATCTGCAATGAATGCTTGTTCATTACCGGAACTGGAATCATCCAGGGAGGTAATATTGGTCATCCAGCTTAAGCCCACTCCCATGGTTTCTGATCCCACGGGCAGGATTTCAGGTCCCTGAAAGGTTCCAAGTGGATAGCATGATGCAAGTAACAGAACTGAAAACGTCAGAAAGAGTGATTTTTTAAACATTTTATCCCCGTTTTAGATGGAGAAAGTTATTTTTTGAAGGATTCGGATGAAATAAAAAACTGAAAAAACAGAACATTACGAATCAGAGAAGGATTAACAATGATTGGTATCCAATTTTCAACCCACGGTTCCAGCGAGGTCTTAGGACTTTCGACCATGGAAAAACCTGTTCCCCAAGATGATCAATTACTGGTTGAAATCAGGGCTGCCAGCCTCAACCATCTTGATCTCTGGTTGCGACGGGGATTACCAGGATTGAGTATCCCCCTGCCCCACATACCCGGGAGTGATGCTTCTGGTGTCATTGCTGAAGTGGGCTCAGAGGTGAGGGATTGGAATGTGGGGGATGAAGTTGTTGTTCAACCAGGCACTTTTTGTGGCGATTGTGAACCATGCCGGGCAGGACGGGAAGACATGTGTGCCTCCTACGGAATACTTGGTGAAACTCAAGGCGGAGTACAAAGACAATATCTTTGTCTGTCCCCTGCGAATATTGGACCCAAACCCAAGAATCTCAGTTTTGTTGAAGCCGCCGCTTTGCCTCTGGCTTCTCTCACCGCCTGGAACATGTTAAAAAACAGAGCGAAACTCCAAGCGGGAGAAACCTTGTTGGTCCTGGGGGCTGGTTCAGGTGTGGGTAGCATGGCTGTTCAAATGGGCCGTTATCTGGGGGCGCGAGTCATTGCCACAGGTGGCTCAGAGGAAAAGCAAAAACTGGCATTTTCTCTGGGAGCAGATGAAGTCTTGAATCATCGACAAGAGGGCTTTTCGAAACAGGTCAAGGCACTAACAAATGGTCGAGGGGCTAATGTGGTGTTTGAACACATCGGTGCAAGCACCTGGGCAGATTCCATGAAATCTCTTGCCGTGGGTGGTAGAATAGTGACTTGTGGGGCTACAACGGGGGTGAAAGGCGAGATAAACCTCAGACACCTATTTTATAAACGTCAATCAATCCTGGGGTCAACCATGGGCTCGGTCTCCGATTTTTACGAATGTCTCCACCTGGCTGAGCAAAAAGCCGTGGTTCCAGTAATAGACAAAACCTTTGCTTTTCAGGATGTTCGCAGAGCTCATGATCATCTTGAGTTTGAGCATACCTTTGGGAAGGTGGTTTTGGTGGGTTGGGAATAATTTGAATTATGAATTATGAATTATGAATTATGAATTATGAATTATGAAACGGAGCGGAACGCGCAGTAAGGCGAGGGAGGACTGACGGATGTCAGTGCGACGCTCAGCCAATTATGAATTGAGGGTTGCTCACTCCTTTTCTTCATCCTCGCTGTTTTGATCATCCTCGTTTTCTCGCTTTTCCTTGTGGTATGATTCCAGGGCGGCACCGATGGCCAGGCCCACAGCTATTCCAACTGCCAAATTATCGGTTGCCGCACCTACGCCTACACCAAGAATTAACCCGGCACCGAGATAGCGTGGAGCACGTTTTTCCTTTTTGTCTTTTTCCTGATCCGTGTCCATATATCCCTCCAGTTTATGGCTTAAGAGCGTCTAAATTTTTATAGAGTTCAAGGGATTCTGGATTGGCCAGGGCTGACTGATTCTGGACCTCTTTACCCCCAATGATTTTCTTGACTGCAATTTCAACCTTTTTACCATTAATAGTGTAGGGGATATCAGCAGTTTCCAAAATTATGGCCGGCACATGCCTGGGGCTGCAATTCTGACGAATAACCGTCTTCAGTTTCTTCACCAGCGCATCATCCAGGACACCGCCTTCAGGGAGTTTTACAAAAAGGATAACTCTTTCGTCATCCTGCCAGGCCTGTCCCACAACCAGGCTATCTGCGATTTCAGGTAAATTCTCTACCACAGTATATATTTCAGCAGTACCAATGCGAACGCCTCCGGGATTCAGGGTTGCATCGGAACGACCATAAATGCGCACGCCGCCGTGGTCATTGATTTCAATAAAGTCCCCATGGCGCCAGATTCCAGGATAGTCAGCGAAATAGGCAGAATGATATTTCTGTCCATCAGGATCATTCCAGAAGAACACAGGCATGGATGGGAAGGCCTGAGTGCAAACGAGCTCGCCATTCTCATTGAAAACGCCATGACCAGCACCATCAAAGGCTTCCACTTTCATTCCTAGCCCCCGACATTGCAATTCGCCGCGATATACAGGCAGGGTTGGATTGCCCAGGACAAAACAGGAAACGATATCAGTACCCCCAGAAATGGAAGCCAGGAGGACATCCTGTTTGATGTCTCGATATACAAAGTCAAAACTTTCCTCTGAAAGGGGAGATCCCGTTGACAGCACAGCTCGCAAGGCAGACAGTTTAAAATCTTTACCAGGCTTGCAACCTGCTGACTCCAGGGCATCCAGGTACTTGGCACTGGTTCCAAACACGGAGATGTCAAGTTCTTCGGCCATCTTCCAGAGACCCTCTGGCCCAGGATGAAAGGGGTTGCCATCATACAGTACCAGGGTGGCACCCACAGCCAGACTGCTCACCAGCCAGTTCCACATCATCCAGCCACAGGTCGTGAAATAGAAGATGGTGTCATCCCGTTTTAAATCGCAATGGAGCATGAGTTCTTTCAAGTGCTGGATCAGAGTGCCGCCGGCAGAGTGAACAATGGATTTGGGAAGTCCCGTCGTCCCTGATGAATACATGATATACAGGGGGTGATCAAAAGGGAGGGGTGTGAAACTCACTTCAGTGGCCTTGTTATCGATGAAATTTTTCCAGTGCATGCTATTGGGAACACTAGAAAGATCAGGGGTTTGTGTGTAGCTAATGACCACAACTTTTTCTACAGAAGGGAGCTCATGTAAGATGTTTGTTAGTTTATCAAGGGAATCGAAACGCTTGCCCCCATAGAAATATCCATCAGCGGCAAAAATGATTTTTGGTTCAATTTGGGAGAACCGATCGAGAACCCCTTTTATGCCAAAATCTGGTGATGAAGATGACCAGATCGCCCCCAGGCTAGATGCAGCAAGCATGGCAATAATAGCCTCGGGAAGATTGGGAATAAAACCCGCCATCCGATCGCCACTGGTAACACCGGCATCCTTCATGGCCTGGGCAGTTCTTGCAACCAGGGTATATAGTTCGCCATAGGTCAAGGATCGTTGCACCTGATCTTCACCGCGAAAGTGAATGGCCACGCGCTCATCCCGAAAACGCAGCAAATTTTCAGCATAATTCAACCGGGAGCCCTTAAACCATTTTGCGCCAGGCATTTTCGTCAGGTCATCAACGACTTCAGTTGCTGGGGTGTTGGCGATGATGCCTCCGAAATTCCAGACTTCTGACCAGAATTCTGCTGCGTGATCAAGGGACCATTGGTAGAGATCCTCATAGGAGGTCAGGCTCAAGCTATATTTAGCATTCACCCCAAGACGAAACTGAGTCATCTGAGCCTGGTTCAGTTGATCCTGCCTGGGTGTCCACATCACTTTGTTGGTCATGGCTGGCTCTTCCTATTCATCATCTGGTTTGACTCGCGTACGTAGTTGCTTCACTCGACTCCGTTTGGTTTTGGTCTCAAGCCGTTTTGAAACGGAAGCCCGTGTTGGCCGTGTGGGTTTGCGTTTCCTTGGCTCTGTCTCAGCCTTTTCAAAAATTTTCTCAAGACGTTCCATGGCCGCCAGGCGGTTGGCTTCCTGATTACGAAAGCGCTTGGCAGTAATGATGATAATGCCTTCTGAATTGATCCGTCGGTCACGTAATTTCAACAATCGCTCCTTGATATGATCTGGCAGGCTTGAATTTTGACTGTCAAAGCGGAGCTGTATGGCTGTGGCCACCTTGTTGACATTTTGCCCACCAGGTCCACCTGAGCGGATTGCTTTGAGTTCAAGCTCGTTTTCTGAAATTCTCAAGGGTGACAAATTGTTTTACACTACCATGGCAGTAAGTGTACCCATTGCCTGAATTTCAACATCGATTTTCTGCCCTTCAGCCAGGGCCAAATCTCTTTTGGATGGACTGCCAGAACAGAAAATATCACCAGCTCCCACATGGCTTGACCGGGAGTACTCAAGCATGTCAGCAAAACTGAATTTCATATCTTTCAGACCAGTGTCCACTTCGGTGTGATCATTAAGGCTAATCTGCATTTCCATATTGAAACCATTGCCTGTTTTTAATGGCTCAAGGTCATCAGCACTGACCAGATATGGACCCAGTGTGGTGGCCTGTCCCAGGGCATACCCTGTTTTTCCTGAAGCCTTCTCCTGAACAGCGGTCCAATTGTTCACAACCGTGTATCCGGCAATCTCCTGGTTCTCAGAATATCTTGTGGCAGCAACGATGGCGGCAATTTCCCCTCGTGGTGAAAGTCCTACAGCCGTGAGCTCCTGTCTGTGGCCCAGGAGTGTCTGGGTTTGGCCAAAGTCAAAATATTCAGGAGATTCAGCAATAAAGGCATTGAAAAATCTGATGCTGGGAGGATCAGGGATGGGTGAGAAAAACACAATATCATCTTCAGCCAACGCCACCGGTCGATCATGGGTTTTCAACCCGGTGGTATCGATATTCCGGAAAGCATCTTCCAGTTGAGTCAGGAGTGCAAAGCATCGTGGCCAGTTTTCCAGGGTGAGCTTCATGGTTGAAGCCAGATTTAAAAAATCCTGGGCATTGCGATCTTCCTTCATCCACAAAGATGCTCGCATGACATCAATAGCCTGGCCGCCAAGGGAAAAGGCCAGTCGGGGTTCCATGCGATAATCCAGCGCATATGAGAGTAGTTTCATAATAGAATCCTGTTTTAAATGGTCGTAAAAGATGCACCTCAGGTCATGGGGCTGAAAGAAATTTTAACAGAATATTTTCTCTAGGTCCAATCTAAAAGACATGTTAATCATAAGCGGTGAACAGTATCTTTTTAGACACTTATTCAACGGGACAAAAAGAGATAAATTCAACATTGAGGATGACGAGGAAGCATGATTAAATCAGCACTGTTGCTCATAGATGTTCAAAAGGGTTTTGACAACCCAGCCTGGGGGGCGCGCAATAATCCTGAAGCTGAATCAAATATTTCAGATATTCTGGCAGCCTGGCGTGAGCATGAGGCTCCCATTATTCACGTAAAGCATTGTTCCACCTCTCCCCAATCACCCCTTCATCCTGATCAACCGGGGAATGCCTTCAAGGATGAGGCCCTGCCACGTCCAGGAGAGCCAGAATTTACCAAAACAGTGAACAGTGCCTTTATTGGGACGGGTCTCGAGAGCTATCTCCGTGAGGAGGGATTGGATTCCCTGGTCATTGTGGGCCTGACCACAGATCATTGTGTATCCACATCAACGCGTATGGCCGGCAATCTGGGATTTGACGTGACGCTGGTTTCCGATGCAACTGCCACATTTGAACGAAAAGACACCAGTGGCGAGTACATCAGTGCTGAAGATATGCATCGCGTCAATCTGGCCAGCCTAAACCATGAATTCTGCACTGTCATGACCACCCGGCAGGTCATGGATCAAATCAATAAATCGAAATAGCACCATGGGTCCAATCAAACCAATATTGCTGCTGATGTTGGCTGCTATTGCCACCCCTCTGTGGGCTGGCGACAATACACCATGCCTGAACTATCATCATGGAGCCATCAATCGCGGTTTTGTTGACAAGCCTGTCATTCACCTGGTCTTTACTGGTCACGAATACAATGATGGTGGCCACATCATCCGCAAGACACTCAGGCAACAAAAGATCAAGGCCCACTTCTTTTTCACCGGTGACTTTTACCGCAATCCTGAAAACAAAAAACTGATCAAAAGGTTGCGAAGGGATGGTCATTATCTGGGGGCTCATTCCGACAAACACCTGCTCTATGCCGCCTGGGAAGACCGTGATTCTCTGCTGGTTTCCAGAGAGCAATTCATAACGGACCTTGAGCAGAACTATGCAGAGATGGCAAAGTTTGGAATTTCTAAACCAGAAGCGCTGCTGTTTATGCCGCCTTATGAATGGTATAATAGTGTCGTTGCTCAGTGGACCACACAGTTGGATTTAACGCTAATCAACTATTCGCCGGGAACCCGCTCTCATGCTGATTACACCACGCCGGATATGGGAAAAGCCTATGTGGATAGTCAGACCCTGTATGACAATATTTTGAAATATGAGTCCAGTTCCGATCACGGACTCAACGGATTTATCTTATTAATCCACCTGGGTACCCATGCTGATAGAGCGGATAAATTATATAATAAGCTTGATAGTCTGATCTCAGAACTCAAAAACAGGGGGTATGAATTTTCCCTGATGAATTTCCAATTAAAGGAAGGTTAAATAATCCCAATGGTCATTGAACAAGAACAAGCTGGTTGGTTAAAAAACTTTATTAATACGAAGAGCATCGACTGGAAGCTTTATAAATATGTGAAGAACGAAGTGGCACCCCCTGGAGCAGGAATTGAATTGTCCAGGGCGCGAATTCTCCTGGTTTCCTCTGCAGGTGCTTATCTACCCGCTCAGGATAAACCCTTCCATGCCGCAAATCTTCTGGGTGATTATTCCATCCGCACCTTTCCGACAAACACCCCTGCCTCAAATCTTGAATATGCCCATGATCATTATGATCAAACTGCTGTACGAGAAGACAGCCAGGTGTTGTTGCCTCTGGGGCACCTTCAAGAGCTGGTGGATCAAAATGTCATTGGTGGATTGAGTGAGAAGGTGGTCAGCTTTATGGGGTATCAACCATTCACCGGCAGGGTGTTAAAAAAAACATTTCCAGCCATACTTCATATTGTGAGAGAGGAGGACGTGGATGCCGTCCTGCTGGTACCCTCCTGACCGCTGTGTTCTCAATCCGTGGGATTGATTGCCAGAGCTTTGGAAGCAGAAGGGATAAGGACGACACTGACCAGCTGGAATGCAGGCATTATTCGTGGGGTTAAACCACCCCGTGGCACTATTACTGCACTGCAACGAGGAATGACCATGGGACACCCCCATGATGTGGCCCAGCAAAAACGGGTTCTTATGGAGACATTAAAATTACTCGAACAAGATGCGCCAGTTGACCTGGTTCGACTGGATGAAAAATAGGACGTCATAAATATTGAAACATGTGAAAAGAAAATTAGCAATATTTCTGAGCGTCCTGGGGATCATCCTGTTGGGGTGCAAAGATGTACCCACTAATAATGACATGGAACTTCAAACGCTGAAATCCTGGATGGTTGGTTCCTTTAACAGTCTGGAACAATCCCAGCTTGATTCAAATTTTTTCAATATTCAGCTTGAGATGGTTTCTATTTGGCCTGACCAAAAGGATGCGGAATATCTGTATGTAGAACAGGCTGCCTCCGGGGCTCTGGACAAACCATATCGTCAACGGGTTTATCGCTTGTCACGGGATCAGGCCGGTGTTCTTGAAAGCGCGGTCTATTTAATAGAAAACCCCCTGCGATTTGCCGGAGACTGGAATACAGACGAACCACTTGGCTTGCTAACACCTGATTCCCTTACACTCAAGGATGGTTGTGCTATAAAGCTGGCATTGGAGGATAATGCATTTGTGGGAGGCACGCTTGGCCAGGGCTGTTTGAGTACCTTAAGGGGCGCGGCCTATGCAACCTCCAAGGTAAATATAGCTGAAACAGTTTTGGCCAGCTGGGACCAGGGTTTTGACTCAACGGGAACCCAGGTGTGGGGCGCTGTCTCCGGACCATATGTCTTTAAAAAAGTAGCCGGAATCCAAAACGAAAAATGATCGTTCGATTTGCCAGACAGCAAGATTTCCCCCGGTTGATAGAAATATTTAACCAATCTGTTTTAACGCGCAGCACGGCTATTCTGGAGGCGGTGACTGTTGAAGAGAAACAGGCCTGGTTTGATGAACACACCAACGAACAATATCCCATCCTGGTTGCAGAATCAGAAAACAGGGTTTTGGGATATCTATATCTCAGTCCCTATCGTCCTGGACGTTCTGCACTGATCCACACTGCTGAAGTGAGTTATTTCGTCGATTTTGATCATCACCGTCAGGGCATTGCTTCGTTGCTCATGGAGGCTTGTCTGGAGAAATGCCTTGGCCTGGGTATAAAATCTCTTTTTGCAATCCTTCTGGAAACCAACACATCAAGTATTAACTTGCTGAAAAAATATGGATTCGAACAATGGGCTCACCTCCCTGGTGTGGCGGAGATAGATGGTGTAGAAGTGAATCAGGTTTATTTTGGTTGTAAGGTTTAACCAGAGAAAAAGCGAATAAGGAGTCATCTGATGAAAAGAATTCTTGCATTGACAGTCCTCATGTTTTTTGTGGGTAGTTGTGTAGAGGCTCCAAAAGGGGTTACAGCAGTTAAAAACTTTAAGGTAAAGAAGTTTATGGGTACCTGGTATGAGATTGCCCGCCTGGATCACCGCTTTGAGCGGGGCATGAATACTGTCATTGCCAACTATTCCCTTGACCGAGATGGTGTGATCACAATTAAAAACAGCGGGTATATGGTGAGGCGGGGTGAATGGAGATATAGTGAAGCCAAAGCATTTTTAGTGGATGAAAAGAACACAGGCCTTCTTAAGGTTTCTTACAGGTGGCCCTTCTATGCTCCCTATGTCATCTTCAAGGTGGAGACTGATTATGATTACGCCTTTGTATGTGGGAGGGACAGATCCTTTCTCTGGCTGCTTTCCAGGACAGAATATGTGGATCGGGATGTCATAAAGGAATTTGAGGCAGCAGCTAAAAAGCTTGGGTTTGATACATCGGAGTTAATATATGTTAGCCACATGTGAGATATTCCCATCGGGTCAAAAGTGTTGTTCCCGCAGTGAAAAAAACAAAAGGGAGTAAAATGAAGAAGCTTATTGCGCTTGTATTACCGTTCTTGTTTGGCGGTTGTCTGGATGTTCCAGAGGGGGTTGCCCCCATTCAGGATTTTGAGCTAGAAAAATATTTGGGAAAATGGTACGAGATAGCTCGACTGGACCACTCCTTTGAACGGGGGCTCCACCAGGTGACTGCTGAATATGAAATGCGTGAGGACGGTGGGGTCAGCGTCACCAATCGTGGATATTTAACCAGCAAGAGCAAGTGGAAGGATGCCCAGGGTAAAGCTTATTTCGTGGACCAGCCTCAGACAGGACATTTGAAGGTTTCATTTTTTGGCCCCTTTTATGGTACTTATGCCATCTTTGAATTGGGTGAGAACTACGAATACGCCTTCGTTTCTGGCTCCACCACCAAATATCTATGGTTTCTTTCAAGGACGCCAAAAGTTAGCCAGGAGCTGAAAGATCATTTCCTGGAAAAAGCAGGAGAACTGGGTTTTGATACAGACGCCCTGATTTTTGTAGACCAGGAATAGATCATCTGACTATTTAAAACCTTTTCCATAAAAAAGCCCTTGAATCATCAGGGGCTTTTTTTATCCGCATTCGTTCGTCTTCAGCATGTAGCGTGCTGCAAGCCTACCCCTTCGATACGCCCTTTGGGCTACTCAGGGTCCGGCTTGGCAGGGGTTATCCCAATCCGTCTTCGCGAGCGGAGCGCGGCGATCTCGAAGACTATGTTACCCGCGGATGTCGAAGATTGCTTCATCGCTACGTTTCTCACTATGACAACAGGGGAAGATTCCTGCTTGAGTATCGCCTGGGTGAATAACCGTGGTGCACCCCTCCCCGGCGGCGAAAACGGGTATAGATAAGCCCTTGGTGGATTGATTAAATAAAAGTAAAAAAAGACTTGAAATGCGCGTTATGCGCGTATTAATTATGGCATGCGCGAATTGAGCGTTATTTATATGAAAAGGATTGATGATGAATGCAAAAAGTGAAACCTTGAAAATTGGATTTAACGCCCTGGGCTTTCAATCAGCCTGGTGGTTGAGTGTGTTGGGAATTGTTATGGGCTACCCCTTTCTGGGACCACTGGTCATGACCCTCTACCTGGTCGCTGACCATTACTCTTTTACCAAGGGCAAACCTGAAACCCTGCTGATTCTCTCAGCCATGCTGGCGGGAACCATGGCTGATACCATTTTCTCTGCTACCGGATTACTAAGCTACGGTGGTAGCTATGCTTTTGCTCCAGTTCTGGCTCCCTTGTGGATTACTGCAATGTGGGGCGGGTTTGCAGCAACACTAAATCATTCCCTGGGATGGCTCAAAAAGAGAACCGCCCTGGCTTTCATAATGGGCGCTGTATTTGGCCCACTTTCCTATATGGCAGGATCAAAATTTGATGCAATCATATTCAATCAAGACATGACAGTTACCATGATTATATTAGGTCTTTTCTGGGGTTTGGCAATTCCTGGCCTGGTAAAGCTGTATGTCTGGCTGGAAGGGAGGTCTGCATGATGAACCTGGCTTTTAAGGCAGCATTCATGGCAGGGCTTGTTCTGCCAATGTCCGGGTTGGCCTCACCAACCGTCCTGTCTGAACAATTGTATGATGGTAAAAACTGGGATCTGGTTGAATTAAGAGAAGACGGTATATCTGTCGCCGAAAAGAAAATAAGGGGAATCGCCGTTAAGGCTGTTATGGTTAGCCAGGTTATTAATATTGATCCAGAAACTCTGGCGGCGGTCATCGAAGACATTGCCAATTATGGTCAGTTCCTGAATAGCGCTCCAGGTATGGAGGCTACATTGCTCAAAGCTGGCAGGGACCACATTATTGGATATCAGTATGTTGAAGTTCCCCTCATATCTGACAGGGTTTATGCCTTCAAAATGTATAGACCAGATACCGCAGAAACCAGGGTGGATTGGGAGCTAATCCCCCAAAACCTCCTGGCTGACTACCCTATCAACAAGAGATCAGGGGTGTACATCGATGTTGGTGTAGGTTCCTGGTCCATGAATAAAAGACCAGATGGAAAATATGATGTTTCCTATCGTCTCGTCATGGATCCCGGTGGCTGGCTTCCTGGCTCTGTCAGTGATTACTTCAACCGGGTATCCATTGTGGGTATATTTAAAGACGCAATTATTGAAACAGAGCGCCGTGGCTCAAAGGGGAAAAGTTAAATGGGACAAATATTTCTACAGGGTGGCCTGGCCATCCTCATCTATGTGACTGTGATCTGGATTATCAGTCTTATCAAGAAAGATGCCGGCATCATGGATATCTTCTGGGGGTTGGGCTTTATCGTGGTGGGGTATTTCTATCTGGCGGCAGACTATAGCAACGCCTTGCAGCCCCGCCTGTTATACGCCCTGGTCTTCTTGTGGGGTCTTAGACTTTCACTGCATATTGGCCTAAGGAATCTTGGCCATGCCGAGGATGCACGCTATGCAAACTGGCGTAGTCAGTATGGCGCCAAATGGTGGTGGTTATCCTATCTGCGTGTTTTCATCCTGCAGGGTGTAGTTATGTGGATCGTTTCCATTCCCCTCCTCACGGGTCTACAGGATCAATCACCATTAACCATTCTCGATGGGGTTGGTATCCTCTTTTTCGCTGTGGGCTTCCTAGTGGAAACCATGGGCGATTGGCAGTTACGTCAATTTAAAAAAGACTCTGCCAACAAAGGCAAGGTATTGAATACAGGCTTGTGGAGTTTGACCCGTCACCCCAATTATTTTGGCGAAGCCTTGCTATGGTGGGGATTTACTCTGGTTGCTATTGAGGTAAGTACGCTGTGGATACTCATCAGCCCAGTCATTATGACCTGGTTACTGATCAAAGTCTCCGGTGTTGCCATGCTGGATGACCTGCTGAGACAAACAAAACCAGATTATGCTGAATACATTGAAAACACCAACGCGTTTTTTCCAGGGAAAAGAAAATGAAAAGGTACACAAAACGCATATCAATAATTATAATAGTGTTAGGACTTTTTACCATGCTCGCAGCCGCAGAAAAACAAGATACTCAGAAACTGGTGGACTATGTGGATCTGGATCGATTTATGGGAGACTGGTATGTCATTGCCAATATCCCCACTCCTTTTGAAAAAGGAGCCGTCAATGCCATCGAGAACTATACCTGGAACCCAGAGAAGGAAATTGTCGAAGTAAGTTTTGACTATAGAGCAGGTTCTCCAGATGGGAAACCCAAACATATGACCCAAAAGGGGTTTATCTATAACAAGGAAACCAACGCGGAATGGCGGGTTCAGCCACTGTGGCCCCTGAAGTTGGGATATTTGATAATCGATCTGGCAGATGACTATAGCTACACAGTCATTGGCGTTCCCAATCGGAAGTACTTATGGATTATGGCCAGAGAATACAGTCTTCCGGACAGCGTTTACAAGTCTATCTTAGACAACGTTGAAAAACAGGGCTATGCTCTGGATAAGATCCAAAAAGTTCCTCAGATTTGGCCATAGGCAGGAATGAAACCAATGAGAAAAAGGGATTTCAATGAGTGAGATTGCAGTGCGACAGGGTGTGACTTACATAGATGGTCATCGATTCAGAGCGGCATTTATAGCAGGGGCACAGGCCATTATCAATGACCGGGCATATTTGAATAAAATAAATGTCTTTCCCGTTCCAGATGCCGATACGGGAACCAACCTGGCCTCAACCGTTCAGGCCGTTGCAGCAGAACTCCCCACCGATCCATCCCTGGGAAAAGTGGTTTCAGATGCAGCAGATGCCGCCCTCATGGGAAGCCGGGGCAACTCCGGGATTATCTTCGCCCAATTTTTATACGGATTATCCAAATCTCTGAAGAACGAAAGACTGGCAACGCCGGCAAAATTTGTGGAAGCGGCCAGGGTAAGTGTAGAACATGTTTATGCATCCCTTCTCAATCCTGTTGAGGGGACTATTCTCACCGTCATGCGCGCCTGGTCTGTGGCTTTGGAAAAATTCAGCGCCACCTCAAATGATTTCCAGGTTATTCTCCATAAATCACTAAAAGCGGCTGAAAAAGCCTTGAAGGACACGCCCAAGCAGTTGGAGGTCTTAGCCAGGGCTGGGGTGGTAGATTCTGGAGCAAAGGGTTTTGTTGACCTCTTACAGGGAATTACGGAGTTCATGAGAAGCGGTAACCTCAGGGATATACCGGTTTTCGAAAAGCCTGAAGAGTCAGCGGAGATTCATCAGTTTTCCGGTGATGATGACATTCCCTACCGCTATTGCACTGAAGCTTTAATTACTGATGGACAGGTCGATTTTGTCGAGGTGAAACGCAAGGCTGAATCCTTTGGTGATTCAGTGGTTGTAGCTGGTTCACCACAACGCTTACGGCTCCATGTACACACCAACGACCCCGCTGAATTATTTGACTGGCTCAGGGAAAAGGGTGAGTTGGCCAGCATGAAGGCTGAAGATATGATTCGTCAATTTGAGGTAAGCCACAAGCGCAAATATCCTATTGCTCTGGTAACCGATTCCGCCTGTGATCTGCCCCAGGAAATTATTGAAAAATATCAGATCAATGTGATTCCCTTTACTGTGAATTTTGGAGAAAACAGCTATCTGGACAAAGTCACAATAACTCCTGATAAATTTTACAGCATGCTGGATGGAGCGCCGGTTCACCCTTCTACGGCACAACCAAGCCCGGCCATGGTAAGCAATCTCCTGTCCTTCTTGAAGACGCACTATGATTCGGTCATGAGTGTTCACATCTCGAGTCAGTTGAGCGGCATTCATAACCTGGCTGTTCAGGCTGTTGAAAACCATGAAGGAGATGACATTCATGTGGTGGACTCAAAACAACTCTCCGTATCGCAGGGTTTGATTGTTTATCGCCTGGCCCAGGCCATAGAAGCCGGGAAGAGTATTACCGAGCTTGCCGATTTGGCCAAAAGCTATGTGGAAAAGACCAGGGTCTATGTAGATGTAGCCACCCTGAAGTACATGGTTCGCGGAGGACGGGTAAGCCCGTTGAAAGGATTGGTGGCCAAAGTTTTAAATCTGAAGCCAATTATCTCCCTTGACAAAGAAGGTAAGGGTGTTGCCTTTGGCAAATCTTTCAGTCGTCAGGGGAACATGGAAAAAATTAAAAAACTGGTGACAGATTTTGGCCAGGAGGGCCAGGTCTGGAATTATGCCATTGTGCATGCCCGCGCCCTGGATCGGGCTCAGGTTTATGCCGCAGATATTGAAAAGGTACTGGGCAAAGCACCCGCCTATATTCAGGAGATTTCACCTGTGGTAGGAGCGCATAACGGAATTGGTGTTGTGGGTATCGGGATTATGCATGAATAGGAACTAATTGTTCCGCAGCGGATATATGATGTAACAACCTACGTCGCATCAACTCTAAGCAGTACAACATGAGCGATAATTAAGGATAATAAAATGAAAGAAATAATTATGATAGGTTTAACACTTTTTGGAATGGCTTCAGGGGCAGATAACAAACTGACAGAGGGCAGCCCAGCTCCAAATTTCACCATGCAGGATCAGGATGGAAAATCGCACACACTGTCTGAATACAAGGGTCAGCAGGTTGTGGTATATTTTTACCCCAAGGATGACACCCCAGGCTGTACCAAAGAAGCCTGCTCAATTCGCGATGACTACACCCTTTTTGAAAAGAACGGTATCAAGGTCTTTGGAGTGAGTTATGATGACATGAAAAGTCATAAGAAATTCGCCGAGAAATATGATCTGCCCTTTACCCTGTTGAGTGATCTGGACAAGTCTGTTGCTGCAGCCTATGGCACCAAAGGAATGTTTGTACCCTCCAGAAAGACCTTCCTGATTGATGAAGCCGGTGTGGTTCGCAAGATCTACGACAACGTTACGGTTACCGGGCATGGCGCAGAAATTCTGGCGGACTTCGCAGCCATGGAAAAGGGATAAATAAATCAAATCCGAGCAATGCAAGGCCGGGATTCAAATCCCGGCATGGTCCGTAACCACCAACCATTCCTTTAATTCACAGGAACACAAAAAAACATGCGAAGCATAAGAAACATTTCACCCATCATATTCACGGCCCTGTTGGTCACAGTCGCCCAAGCAGCTAAAGCCAGCACCCCCATTGACATCAAGCAAAGTACTGTGGAATGGGTGGGCAAAAAGGTCACCGGATCGCACAACGGAACACTTGAAATAGAGAAGGGCGAGGTGACCATTGACAAAGGTGTGGTAATAAGTGGTCGCTTTATCCTGGATATGACCAGCATCAAGGTGTTGGATATCGAAGATGAAAAGTGGAACAAAAAGTTAGAAAAACACCTCAAGGCAGAGGATTTTTTTGGCGTCAGTTTTTACCCCAAAGCAATATTTGAGTTTAGTAAAGCCACGCCCCTTAAAGGAGCAAAGGTAGATGAACCAAATTATCATTTTAAGGGAAATTTAACCCTCAAGGGCATTACCCATGCCCTGGACTTTGATGCGCTTGTTGACTTAAATAAATCAGGGGCCTCAGCCTCCGGGCAAATCATTGTTGATAGAACCAAATACAACATCCGCTATAAATCGAACTCGTTTTTCGATGGCCTGGGTGATAATGCCATCTATGATGAATTCAGCATCACTTTTCACGTCTTGACCAAATAGCATTCCGGGGCGTTAATCACGCCCCCTTTCTCTCCAAATAGTTAGCACCAACCAAGAGGATTATCTATCTTGGCCCGACTCGATTTTCGTTGAACCAGGGGCGCCCTGACAACAGCAGTTATCATTTCAAAAAAGGGGGAAACGTGCTACTCAATCCATCTAAGTATTCGCTACAGCATGAGGACCAGGAATTCCAGGACATCATCCTGAAAACAATTCAATTTTTTGAGACCAAAGGCCTTCAAAAAGTCAGGGATGATGATACACACCGCGTCTGGTATGCAGATTTTCTGGAATTTGTAAAAAAAGAAAAAATATTCGCCAAGCTCCTGACACCTCCGGCCTACGGCAAGGCGGGTTATCGTTGGGATACCTGGCGGGTTGCCCATTTCAATGAAATCCTGGGTTTTTATGGGCTGGCTTATTGGTATACCTGGCAGGTTTCTATTCTTGGCTTGGGTCCCATCTGGATGTCAACCAATGAAGCGCTAAAACAACGGGCTGCACGCCTGCTTGAAGCAGGTGAAGTCTTTGCCTTTGGTTTGTCTGAGAAGGATCATGGGGCAGACATATACTCGACTGAAATGTCGCTGACGCCCCAAAAAGATGGTCATTATCTGGCCAATGGATCCAAATACTATATTGGCAATGGCAATACGGCGAAAATGGTCTCCACTTTTGGCAAGCTGTCCGACTCCGGAGACTATGTTGTCTTTGTGGCCAACTATGAGCACGAAAAATATGATTGTGTAAAAAATGTGGTGAACAGCCAGAGTTATGTGGCTGAATACACGCTGACTGACTATCCCATTTCAGAGGAAGATATCCTGCATAAGGGTCCTGAGGCCTGGAACGCCGTTCTGAACACAGTAAATATTGGAAAATATAATCTGGGCTGGGCATCCATTGGGATGTGCACCCATGCCTTTTATGAAGCCCTCAGTCACGCATCTCAGCGGAAACTCTACGATATGCATGTCACCGACTTTTCCCATGTCAAACAGATGTTTGTGGATGGCTATACGCGCCTGGTGGCCATGAAACTGGTGGCTTTGCGAGCTGCCGATTACATGCGTGTTGCCTCCAGTGAAGACAAAAGATATCTGTTATATAACCCGGTGGTTAAAATGAAGGTGACAACTCAGGGTGAAACAGTCATCGATCTTCTCTGGGATGTGATTGCGGCCAAGGGCTTTGAAAAGGACACTTTTTTTGATATGGTAACTCGAGATATTCGAGCACTGCCCAAACTGGAAGGCACCGTTCATGTGAATATTGCCCTCATCCTGAAGTTTATGGCCAGCTATTTATTTAAAGCTACAGACTATCCCGGGGTGGAGAAACAATCTCAGGCCGGCCATGACGACTTTCTCTTTAATCAGGGTCCCACCCGGGGACTGGGAAAGATACGCTTTCATGATTATAAAAAAGTCTACCAGGCAGTACAGTTACCCAATGTGAAGATATTCAGAAAACAGATCAGGCTGCTGAAAATCTTGTTGATGGTGGCCAAACCGGATAGCGAACAAAGCAAAGATGTTGATTTCCTCATGGCCCTGGGCGAGCTATTCACCCTGGTAGTTTATGGCCAGCTCATCCTGGAAAATGCCAGGATCTACGCTGTCGAAGATGATATCACCGATCAAATCTTTGACTTTATGGTAAGAGATTTCTCCAGTCATGCTTTACAGTTGTATTCAAAAAGCAGTAGCACAAGAAGTCAAATGAGACTCTGTTCCATGATGATCAAAAAACCAGCAAAAAATCCTCAGCGATTTCTTCGTGTCTGGGAAGATCATGTTTTTGCGGCTAGAGAAGATTATGTTATGGCTAATTAGTTGGGAAATGGATGAATATGTTTTTGCATGGTGCTTTATTGGTTTCAGGCTTGATCATCCTGGTAAAAGGAGCGGATTGGCTGGTAACCGGCGCTTCTGAGTTTGCACGGAAACAAAGTGTTTCCGACCTGACCATTGGGCTTACTGTCGTTGCTTTTGGGACATCTGCTCCAGAGTTGGTTGTCAACGTTTATTCATCCATGTATGATCATCACGACATGGTATTTGGGAATATTCTGGGTAGTAACATCTTCAATTTATTTATGATCCTGGGTCTGGCTGGCATGATCAGCCCCCTGGCAGTGCAGTCTACCACAGTCTGGAAAGAAATACCCTTCTCTCTCCTGGCCGTATTGACCCTACTGGTTTTGACCAATGTAGCCTTTCAGCCCGATGACCCGGGCTTGTCTCGCCTGGACGGCCTGATCCTCCTGGGCTTCTTCGCAGGCTTCATGTTTTATATTTACAGGCAATTACAAAAGGACCCAGTTAAGGCAGAAATCACTGAAACAAGTTTATCCAACGCCAAAACATGGCTGCTCATCCTGGCTGGTCTCGCTGGTTTGACAGCAGGAGGTCAATTACTTGTTAGCAATGCTGTTGCTGTGGCTCGGATCATGAATATGAGTGAGCAGCTTATAGGACTCACCATTGTTGCAGCAGGAACTTCATTACCAGAATTGGCAACATCAGTTGTGGCGGCACTTAAAAAGAATAATGATATTGCTGTGGGCAATATCATTGGCTCAAATATCTTCAACATCTTTCTAATTTTAGGAGTCAGCTCGGTATTGCGCCCCATCGCTTATGATCACATTTTCAACCGAGATATGCTTGTGCTTGGACTTGGCACCACCTTCCTGTTTGTTGCCATGTTTACAGGAGAAAAGTGGAAACTCGATCGTTGGGAAGCCACCATTCTCTTCGCCGCTTTTCTTGGATATATGGTGACCCTGATACAGGGTGCTACAGGTTAAAAAAAAGCGCTATTAAACCGACAGGGTACTACATAGATGAAAAAACACTACTCCTTCCTCAAGATTATGACAGGCTCAGACCTCGCCAAACGGCGCATACCAACCATGGATATGGACAGCGAAAAGCCCGGTCCTCTGGTCTGGTTCACCGGTTGTATGCATGGGGATGAGATTGGTGGCACTGTCATCATTCATGAACTGTTTAAAAAGCTTCAAAAAAGACTGATACGTGGCAGAGTGATGGCTTTTCCCCTCATGAATCCCTTCGGGTTTGAAACCAGTACCCGGAATATTATTTCCGAAGAGGACTTGAACCGATCCTTCCCTGGAAACGAAAAGGGAACTCTGGCAGAACGCATCGCCGCAATAATCTTCAGGGAAATTCTCAACTCCAAACCATCCATGGTGGTGGATCTTCACAATGACTGGAATAAATCCATACCCTATGCACTGCTGGATCCCGCCAGCTACAAAAGTGTGGACCATAAGGTGGAAAAACTAGCCCAGATGACGGGGCTACTGCAGATCGTGGATACGGAGAAAATTCACTCCTCCCTGACTTTCAACCTTATCCAGGAAGGTATTCCAGCACTGGTCCTGGAAATGGGAGAATCCATGACCATCAATGAGAAGAACATTGAGATCGGACTCCAGGCGCTTTGGAATATTTTGCGCAACCAGGAAATGGTAGATGATGAGGGACCCCTGTACCAGTATCCATTGCCGGAAGAGGTTCAGGACAAAACACTTATCTATTCCTGTCTACCCTTAAGCTCAACCAGCGGGATCATTCGTTTTGTTCGAAAACCGGGGGAAATGGTGGTGAAAGGTCAGAAAATTGCCAGTGTTTTCAACGCTTTTGGTAAAAAGATTGAAACCATTTCTGCGCTGCAGGACGGGATTGTTATTGGTTACTCTGACAGCGCACTTTCTTTCCCTGGTTCAGCAGTGATGGCCTATGGAAATCTACCACAAGTAAAAAGCGAGATGAATAAATCAAGGGTCTGATTGCCACGTCGGGAACCAGGGATAATCTTGTATGGTCGCCCCCAGCCGGGAGTTAATATCAGTGGCACATGAATTTCTCCTGATATGGTTAATTAAAAAAGGGTTATAGTTATGGATTTAAACATCGCAGTCCTCATTGATGGAGACAACATTCCATCTGCTCATGTAAAAGAGATGATGGAAGAAATTGCCAAGTATGGCAATCCCACAATCAAACGAATTTATGGAGATTGGACCAAACCCAATCTTTCAAAATGGAAAAATATCCTCCTGGAAAACGCCATAACGCCAATTCAACAGTATGCCTATACCACAGGCAAAAACGCTACGGATTCAGCCATGATTATTGATGCCATGGATATCCTGTATTCAGAAAAGGTAAATGGCTTTTGCCTGGTCTCCAGTGATAGCGACTTTACTCGATTGGCGACCCGTCTCCGGGAAGCAGGGATGAAGGTGTTTGGAATCGGTGAAAAGAAGACGCCCCACCCCTTTATTGTAGCCTGTGATAAATTTATCTATATCGAAATATTAAAGAATCTCGCCAAAGAAAACGAATCAGAGGCTACGGAGGACAAACAACCAGCCGCTGAAAATATTGACAAGGTCACTCCTGGAGTGATTCGCTTAATTGCCACCACGGTTTCTGATCTTGCCGATGAAGATGGCTGGGCTTTTTTGGGAGATGTGGGAAATCTGCTCCAGAAAAAACAGCCCAATTTTGATTCCAGGAACTATGGGTTTCTCAAACTGACACCGCTCATAAAATCAACTCAGAAATTTGAAATTGAGAGTCGTGAAAGTCCCACAGGACGGTTCAAGCTTATTTATGTAAAGAACAAGGACTCCAAAAAGACAAATCGTAGGGGGAAATCATGAAAACCAAGCTAGCACTACTTCTGGCCATGATCTTTTTAATGGGGTGCGGCAAAAAATTTGAGGAATACGAATATTTATCAGACCCTCAAATCAGTGAAAAAGGCCCTCAGAAAATGATGGTTTATGAAGCAGCTGGAAATCCAAATGAAACGGTTGGCGAGGCCTTTGGCGCCCTGATTTCGACATTCTTCAAGCTGAAAAAGACCCACGATATGGATATGGTAGCACCCCGGGCCCGCTGGCCTATAGCACCAGATGTCCCCATGGAGGAATGGGTAGGGATTTATGCCATACCAGTGGCAGAGACTGTTGTGGAAATACCGGCTAAAGCTTTAAGTGAACACCCCGCTCTCAAACTTGAAACCTGGGAATATGGCCTGGTGGCTGAAATTCTTCACAAGGGCTCCTATGCCAGTGAGGGTCCCACGGTGGAGCGATTGCATCAATTCATCACAGGGAGCGGCTATGAGATTTCAGGACTTCATGAGGAGGAATACCTGAAGGGTCCAGGTATGTTTGGACGAGGGAATCCAAATAAATACTACACCATCATTCGTTATCCAATTACTGAAATTGCGCCTCCAGACGTGGAGCCTTCCTCTGAATCTATTGAAACAGAAGCCAGCGAGGGTTAAAAGTCGTCCATGGGTTTTTATGATGCCGAAAGAGGTGTCGAGGATTACATAAAGCTGGCCGAGGGGTATGATGGTGCCGACCTTATTAAATGGTTAACCAGTTATCTCCCTGAGAAATCCAGCGTGCTTAAGCTGGGGATGGGTCCCGGGAAAGACCTGGATATCCTCCTCAAGACCTACATCGCCACAGGTTCTGACCATTCACAACTTTTCATTGATCGCTATCTCAAACAACATCCAGACGCCGATGTTCTACAGTTGGATGCTGTGACACTGGATACGTCGAGACGATTTGACGCCCTTTATTCCAACAAGGTGCTGCAACATCTCAGAATGGATAGCTGTAGACAATCGTTGATTGCCCAGCACAAGCTGCTTAATGCGGGTGGAATTGCCCTCCACGCCCTGTGGTATGGGAGTGATTATGAAGAGTTTGAAGGCTTGGGGTTTCAGCAATATACCAGGGAGAGCTTTGCGGACCTCCTTGATGACCGATTCGAAATACTTGAAACCAGGATTTATACAGAGATGGAAAAGGATGACTCTATCGCTTTTGTGCTAAAGCGTATTCCTGTTTAACCAGGCAGGTTCGTAAACCCGGCAACTTACTTAGCTTGCCCCTTGCTCAAAAAACTCCAACCGCCAGGTCGATCCAGACGATGAGAAGCACTGCCAGGATGGCAATCCCCACGGCTGCACGGTACTTTATATTAGTAAGCTTTCTTGATGCCAGCCCATAGGCCAGGGCGGCAAGGCTCAGGAGAGCACCAGCGACTATGAAATCCATCAAGCCCCAATTCACTTCATCGGTAAATTGCATAGCTACCAGGGGTATTAATAGAATAATGACAACCGATCCCCAGATGGCAATGCTTTGTTTGTTGCTGAACCAGTCACTTCTATTCTCTGTATTTTCTACCATAATTTTACCTCAAGTATTAGTTAACAAGACAAAATAATATACGATGGGAGCCTCCTGAAGTTCCGTGGAGGTGTGGCTGGAACAGAGGCATGGATAACTAGCCGATATGTTTACACCTCTTGCTCACAAATCTTTTTTAACAATTCCAGCTCATTTTGAAATTGAGCTCTGATCTTATTCTTGAAGATGGGTCCCACGAGGAACATGAGAAATTTAGTGAAAGACTTGAACCTGATTAATGCATCAATGGTCAGCAATGTTTTTTTCTTTGAACCTTTGACACGGTAAACCATGTCAGTATCATTAAACGCGCCTGTCAATTTAAACGAAATCATTTGACCCGGCTTATAAGCAGCAATAACCCCTTGAAGCTCAGTGCTTTTCCCGTTTTCTTCTACCACTTCAATGAATGTTGTGCCCACCCTTCCAGGCATGTCATTAAGAATTTGAGTGCTCCTGACACTTTTCATCCAAACCCTGGCTTGCTCTGGATGATCAAGCCAGCCGAATACTTTATCCGGAGTAGAATTGATCTCTATTTGAAATGATAACTTCAGTGCGTGCACCTTGTCCCTAAAGCTTGGACTCCATCAATTCTCCCGTTTGCCACACCTCACTTTTTGCCACCTCTCTATTGTGCTGGACCCCTCAACTTCCCCGTGCCCTGCTACACGATGGATTATGACACCCCCTCAAGTTCTTTGGCAATCTCTAGGGTAAAATCTATATCTCTTGATGTGAAGTCTGCCTTCCGCTGCGTCTTTTCCTCATACAGGGATCGGATTTGTTCACCGGTGTATTTCATCAGGGTCCGAACAGAGTCCATACCCCCTTCATACAGCATCCCGGCAAATGCGGGACCCACGCCATAGAGCCGACTTAAATCAGACAAACTTATTAGTTCAGACAAGTCAGACCGAGAGAGCTTATTTGCATTAAGAAAATTGGAGAACTGATCCTCGTTTGCAACCAATTCAAATATTTTTTTTGACGAGGTAATGCCATGTGCTTCCAGCCTTAAAACAGTGGTTTGATCCACGCCGATGAATCTGGAAAGCTTCACAGGCGTGGGGAAATAACTGTTGGCCTCCCGCCTGAGAAGTGTGAGATAGTCCATGGGAATGCCGGTTTTCTCGGCAAATACTGCAATTTTGGATTTCGAGCCTAATCTTGTTAACAGATCTGAGAGATTTTTGATTCCGGATAATCTCAGGAGATCAAAATTTTGTTTAAGGGTATCTTTTAATATCTGGCGACTGGGGATCATGTCTCGGGATTCCAGACTACGCTGGAATTTATCCAGTGAATACTTCTCAGGATCAATGTAGTATTGTGAACCCACTATATCCTCCCTTTGTAAACGCCCGTCCCGGCTACGTCCCGGAGTATACCTGTCGTTGTTCGAACAAAGACAGGCTTTGCTTTGACAGGTACTAGTCTGGATTGGGTCTGAACATGGCATTCCAATTGTGCTTCAAGGTATCGGAAATCAGGGTTTGATTGGATCCATCCATATTCATTAACCAGATATTGTGATAGTGCTGCGAACTCCAATAATCCGCAGAACAAAGAAGCTGAGATTGAGATACAGATAATGAGACTGAGTGAACATCATAAGCCTGGGGGAATAATTTTCGGGAAGTTCGAGTTGCACAATCAAAGGCATACATGTTCCAGACGCTGCTCCCAATAAATATATCAACACCACCATGGATGATCTGGTTGTAAATAATCAAATTCTGGTGCGGTGAAAAATAAGCTGATGAGGATGATACATCAGAAACTGCAATAGTATCCAGGGCAACCCGGTCAATCACCCGCAACTTGTAATTATCCAGATAGAAGGCAAAGCTTGAATCTTTATTGAAGCTGGTGTAAAACTGAGTTGAGCGTCGGTCAATTATATTTTCAACCTGGAGCTTACCGTTTGAGAAGGACAGCACAACCGTGAGCAGTTCTGAGACAATAGAACTATCCCGGGCGAAATAGGTAGGGTAGGCCTGGTAAGAGAATTGACGATCATTCAACCAGTTATGTTTGTAGGTGGTGCCAGAACTTCGCGTTGAATCGCTGGCAAAGAGCTGGGCGTTGAAATCATCCAAATTCACCGTAGTATTGGTAGCCTCATCATAGAAATGGTATTGAGTATATGGATTTCCTGAAGAGGAGATGAGAAATTGATCCCCAGTCTTATTAACAGAATAATTAAAAATGTGTTCTATTTGAGATACTCGCGTTCTTACCCCAAGGTCAAAATCATATTTATCCAGGGGATTAACTTGTCCATACGCATAATCTATGAAAAACAGAAATCTGCCATCAGCTGACCATTTAAGCGTGGATGGTTTAAACAAGAGTCCAGGGAATTCAAGCATGCGTCGTTCCTGGGTGGTCTTGTCGACGAAAATCAGGTCATCACCCTGCTGGTAAAGAATATCATTTTCAAGGCTATCAAAATAAGTGGGAAATGAAGATGCAGGATATCGGTCCACCTCGGAATCCTCTCCGGGTATGACACAGGAAATCATCATTATGGGGATGAGGGTTGATGCGACAATTGATTTCTTCATTGTTATATATCTACCGCCTTTCGGACCTGTGCGTTAGCTAGTTATGCATAAAATATAGCCGGGATTGCATAAAGAACGGCCCCTGCCAAGAAAAAGGCCAGGAAGGCTACAGACCCCCAGTGGTTTAATTTGAAAAATACAATTTGCTCAATGGAGCGAGCCACCCAGAATAGCGTCATGAGAATAAGCAGGCTATGGCCCAGGGATGTTGAAAGCAGTTCATGGGTATGCGCCAGAGAAATGTAGCTAAACATGATGAAGACCAGGGAGAGGCTCAAATTCAACACCTGCATGATGGCTCTATTTAAGAATGACAATTTGCGAAGATCATTTTCCCAGTCGAATAGTCGCCAGAACAGGAGGTGGAAAATCACCAATACGATATTGTAGACACCCCCCAGCTTAATCAATAGCTCCATCTGTTCTCCACTTTATAAACCCATGACCCCTGGAAGGTCAGGCACAAACGTGTCCGGACAAAGCCAGGAGGCAAGAAGGTGGGCCTGTTTTGGAAGTCCTTAGCATCACTCCAAGATGAATTCATATAGGATGTTTTGATCCCAGAGATAAGCCTCAGACAACAAACGATCTTCATACCACCAAAGTTTAGACCAGGCATTATAATCGGTATCAATTCGATAAATATTCTCGACTTCGAAATCAATCGTATTGGTGCAAACATATAGATGCGTTTCTGACGCGTCAACAGTATGATAGCCTACAACCAAGTATAGTTTTGCATAGGGGTCTATAAAGATATTGAGCAGGCTCAGGTGATCGTATTTGCTGGCGTCGTACTGGAATGGAAATTCTTTTGTCTCTACCACACCTGTCTCAGGGTCATAAATTTTTATTTTGGTCCCTCCACCCCACTGAATTCCAAAGAGCTTTTGAGTTAAGGGGTCCCAGGCAGTACTAAACTGAAAGGTTAAAAAGGTTTGGCTCGGAATAGAGTCAGTAATTGTGTTGGTGGAAATGGAATATCGTCGACACTGCAAATTATCCGGTTGATCCATGTTGAACCAGACCCCATCTGTGTAGTCAGACGTAATCATGAGCTGGCCAAGGAACTGACGTGAGTATATCAGTGAATCCGTTTCATCCTGAACCGAATATTTTCGCAGACCTAACTGATTCCCATAATAGAAATTACCATCATAATAGGCGTAGCCGCCATATCCCCGATTTCTTGCCGAGGGAAAGAGTGGTTCTAGGGTTAAAAGTTCCAAGGGCCTGAAGCGGTAGGATAATGTGGTATCAACCACAAAACTTTCTCCAGCATTGAGGAGAAGATCGTTTACTCTATACTCCAGATAATCATCAGAAAATGAGGCATACAGATCGTATTGACCGGGTAAAATAAAATCAAACCGGAAGTGACCACCGTTATCAGTAACAGCCGAAGATCCTGTACCAAGAAGCAGCACATCTATAAAACTATTGTCAAGCTCCCCTTCCAGGGTGATTGTCCCTGAAATGGAGACAAATATTTCGCTTAGAATCAAGCCCCAGTCGGTTGAATCGGTTGAAAAGAAACCCACCGTGTCGATTATGACGGTTCCATTATTGGTAACTTCAGAGATCAACTTATAGGTACCAGAATTAATATCTGCAAAATTAAAATGGCCAGAGGAATTGGTGGTTGTACCATAAGTATTGCCCTCCTGGGTAATTTTTACATATGCAGAGGGGATACCATTTCCACTGGCCTTATCCAGGATTTGACCGATGATGGAAGCGTAAACTTTTTCAAGGGGAGCTGCTGGATTATCCGGGGTGCAGCCCACCAGGACTAGCAAGGCGACCAGCCCCATTAGCCTTCTTTGTATTTTCAACATATTCAGTGTCCTCCCGCTTATCATCACGTGCCAGGAACTCTTAAATTTATAACCGCTAACGCTTAGCCACCCAGATCAGGGTCCTGGACAGCCACAATATTCGTTTATTTGTCATTATTTTCAAGCACCACTTGCTCCTGGAAAGTCAGCCACAAGCCTTTCAGGATGAAGCCAGAAGGCCAGGCCTGAGGTAAGTTTGTTATCAATCCGCCTGCTCTTTATCTGCCACCAGATACATCCAGCGTAGACCATAGAGAAGTGTCAGCTGAAAAATAATCAGGAGTAATACAGCATAGATGGCTGTTTCAGCACCCCTTTCAACCACCCCCATTATTAAGGTGTATATTACAGATGAGTATAGACCTGCATAAATAAAAAACCTGGTCCATGACCCGACTATTCTACCGGCCCATTTCACAGGATCGGCTTCAATGGGAAAAAGGAAGTTTTTTGTTCTGGCTTTCATTTTATGTCCCTTTGTTGCGTGCTTTTCCCGTCATATACCGTTAAGCGGGAGCAGACTTGCCATTGTTGGCAACTGAGGCTGTCTATCTAAAAACAACTTTAGGTTTGGTTGTAACAAGTCTTGGTGTGGTTAAGATCAAATGTGTTGGTGAAGCTTCATCAACGATGAAAAACCCCTTATATTTCCATATCTGACTTCCCCAAAAGTCCACATAGAAATCTATGATATACTTACCCGGGCTTAATGCAATTGATGTGGTGGTGTGCCACTTCACCTCTTCATCATAGACGATCTTTCTGGTTAGGAGTTCACGAATAGTGACTTGAGGACCATGTCGTATTAAAATACCCTTTGGCTTGTTTGATTCAAAAATTAAACCAGTCTCAAAGCTTGCGTCCCAGACAGGGCTTGATGGGGCATTGTCTAGCATTAGTGTTGTGGAAAGCAGACATGCGTTCAGGCTTACAATGAGGATTATCTGCACAAGAAATATACTTTTTCTAATCATTTGTATCCTTGCGTAACTAACGCCTTAGGCTGTCCAGCTCAAAAGGGTGCCTATGATAGTATCAGGTAGATTATACCAAAAAAGAGTGGTCCCAATATCAGGTTTTTTGAATAATCCTTTACTGCCGTTTCTTTCAACGCGATGGTATTTGATATTCGAATATCTAAATCAAACCTTACATCAAGTGGCACTGGCGATCTGTTTAAACGACCAGGATCCCACTGGCTCAATTCTACTGCATCCTCGGCTGCCCTCATTAACTGTTTAGGTCCAAGAATTGCCCTTACATCCTGGGCATGGCCATCTAGGTCGATTGTGCAGGTGATGGTAACTATCCCTTCAATCTTTTCTGCCAGTGCATCCTCTGGATAGATGAATTCCTTGAGAATTGCCTCATATCCCCCCAGGAGTATTGGTTTATCAATATATAATAAGGGGCCCTGGTTTTCCATGTCATAGCCTTGTTGGGGGTGAGGTCCCTGTGCAGATGCATTGGCACAGAGTAACACGAGTGCAAAAACAACGCCCATCATATGGTGGCCCCCTTTCCGCCAGGTCTTCATGTATTTATCCTCTGATGTGCACTGTGCCAACAGGTAACCAGGCCTTAATTAGAGTGAAATATTGTATTCTCGGCAAATAAACTGGAGCCCATCACGTTGTCGACCAATGAACAGAACTTGGGAACCTTCATTGGAGATTTGCACCTGGATTTTAGCATGATCAAGTTTAACTCTGAATCTTGGGAAAAAGAAACCCATATCTCTTCCATCGGCTGATACCACATCTACACGATATCTTTCAGCAGTGGAATCTGGTGGTTCTAATTTTTCCAGATAAGTATACACGATGGCAAAGTAGGCCCCTTCGGTAGACCATGTAATGGGCGTCACCGCCTGACTATTGCCAGAGACCAGATTGCTGGGTAGTTTGACACGTCGCTCTTCTCGATATAAATCAGGAATGACCAAATTACCGCTTACCAGCTTATTATTATGAATGAATGTTTGAGCCTTCAGGTCACCAGGTTTGTCCAGCTCATATAGCTTTTTGCCGGTTCTATTTATGATTCCCACTTTGCCATAATAATGATCAAAAAGGATCACATTGGAATTCAAGTCAAAGGGAATAGGCCGAGCACGATACTTGCCTTCGAATTTCCAGATATCTTCACCTGTGGTCATATCAATGGCGTTTACCCGGACACGGGGTTTATTAATAACCAGAATCGTTTCATCTGAAGATAAAAACACCTCATCTGGTTTCAGGTCTCCCCAAGGATATCTATAGGACCAATTCAAGGTTCCATGAAGGGAGTAACAATTAATTGTTTGCTGGGAAAGGAGGGTAAGATATTGATTCTTCAATTCGCTTATTTCCAGCAAGATCCCCTCGTCGAAGGTTTCAGATCTGTGAAGCTCAATGGCATCCGTGTCTCCACGTTCGTAAATGGTATTGCAGCCATTATCATTTTTAAAATTTAGGGCCCAATATTTTCCGTATTTGGAATAACGAATATTTTCTCCAGCCACATAGGTACTCAACATTGACCCAGCTTGTATATCAACCACTTTGTAGAAATGATCCTGGAAAGATTCAACACGATAGATAGGTCTGCTTAAACCACTCTCATCAGGGGAACCATAGATCAAATCTGAGGCATATAATTCATATGCCTCAACCTCGAAATGATTGATTTGTCGGCTAAAATTTGAGGGTCTATCGTAATGTTGAGAGAAGCCAGAAGTGATTAAAAGAACTATGAGAACGATTATTCTGGTCATGCAATTCCCCTGGTTAATATTTGCAGCAGATGATTTATAAATTTTGCTCCAGCTAGACCAATTATACGCACAAACACATCATTTGGATACCAACAATTGTCACGTTATGTGCCAGGTCCAGCTCATCTTAAGAGGACCTCTTATGCTTTGGGCTTTTGTCGGGTACATAAGAACCGCTCATTTCAAGAGGAGTAGCTTCTTGGAATCCGAGAAGCCACCACTCTGGATTTGACAGATGTAAACACCGCTTTCAAAATTGCTCAAATGTAGATCGACCCCATACTCTCCCGCAGATTTAAATTCCTTTATTACTACTTCAAGTTTTTTGCCAAGTAGATCATAAAGCCCAATCTCAATATTGCCATCAGTGGGGAGGGAATACCTCAGATGAGTACTGGAATTGAATGGATTTGGATACGCGTCGGACAGGGTAAAGCCTGTCAGAACTTGAAAATCGGTTTCAGTCCCAGAGGGATCAGCGTTAAGAACTTTTTCAAAGGAATAGAATATTTCCGGGGTAATTCTTAAATGCCAGGTCCCACTCCAGACAAATGTACCATAACTATAGTATTCCTCATTGTCAGTATAGAGCAAAGAGCTTCCACTTTGTCCAGATATTCCGACCCCACTATATCCAATCCAGGGATCAGTGATGTCATTTATTTCACCATAGTTGTAGAAGAGTGTATCGGCATGATAGACTCCATTTTCATCGGCACCCCCATAGGTGTCAGGATAGCTAAACTCATGAAAGACATTAGTTAAAAAGAAATCATCATTGATATCATAAGCAATACCGACCCAGCCAACGTTATCGCCCACGGGCTCTTCGAGTTTAATAAGCGCGATATCCTTGCCCAAATGAGGAGATATGTTCGATTTGAAAGTGATGTATTCAATCGCTTTCACGCCAGGATATAAGGGATTGGGACTTCCATTATCATAGGCCGGGAAAGCCCAAAGCTCATCAAAAAACTGGAGATCAGACAGACTGTCTTCAAGGTGAATATACCTCCCAACGCAATGGCAATCTGTCAAAACATATTGGCTCGATACCAGAATTCCGGAACACTGTGCGCTAAGCGTGTCATTTATTTCTCTAGAGAGCTGGATGGCAGTTCTTACTGGATAACTGTTCACGGAGAATAAATCTTGGGCAGGAACGAGAGGCGTAAATCCCCAGCCATCGAATGTTGTATCTGGTGGTATCAAACTTAACTCAACAACATCATGGTTGTTTCCCATGCTCCAATCAGTGTGGTCGGCGCTTCGGCTTGAATCGATCAGAGCCAGCGGATAGGATGTTATGCGCTGAGACTCAATGTGGTATGAAATAAGTGTGTCCTGAACAGCTTGCGATGGCTGAGATAGTAGTAGTATCAACAGAACTTGAACTGCGAATTTATTCATTAAGCTTCTCCCCTTGAAGCTACTAACGTGTTAGAGCCATCTACGTTCCTGGGAACCAAGGCGGACCATTGCCAGACATTATTATCAACCCCTCTGATCATAAATTCCAATCACACGTGAGGGAGATTGGTTCAAAAAAGCTTCGATTGATGTGCTGTCAAGACCAGCTCCTGGACAAAACAGCTGCTTATTTCCTCAGGGTGTATATCTGGCTAACTCTCAGGGTTGTCCAGGTCAAAAGGGTACATCAGGTAACCCACTTCACTTTGGCCTGGAACGCTTCGAGATTGGATGCACCGGCATAACTGAAGGCACTGCACAGACCATCATTGATATCTTTGATGGCATATTTGACAGCGCCCTTGTATGGAATCTCCATACTCACTCCTTCAGTATGTTTCCCGCTATTGCCGGTGTTGAGTTTGGATTCAAAGGAAGCGCTACCCATATAGCTTTTGTAAAAAGTTTCGTTGGGATAATTCCCTCTTCTTAGTTTAGGTCCCGGACTCTCTTTGGTCCCGGCAAACAAACTCCCGGCCATAATGGCATCTGCGCCAGCAGCCAGGGCTTTGGCAATATCTCCCACCGAGGTGATCCCACCATCAGCAATGATTTTGACACCTAATTCGTTTTTCTTTTCGGCACAGGCCAGAATGGCGGAAAACTGGGGAATGCCATAGCCAGTCATGATTCTGGTTGTACAGGCCGACCCGGGTCCAATACCTACTTTAATAATATCAGCACCCCAGGTGGCTAAATCTTTTACAGCTTCCGGGGTACACACATTTCCGGCGATAATATCAACCTGGTCGTCCAGTTGATGTTTATGAATCCAGGTCTTCACATGGCCGATCTGTTGTTTCATTTTTACATGATGGCCATGGGCAATGTCGATGGTGATAGATCTCAGATAGTCTTTTTTATCGGCCAGTTCAAAAGATTTTAATGCCTTGAGATCATTGACGCCCACAGAAATATCAAGGGGACATTGTTTTGAAACAATGAACTTACAATCCGAGTGGTATTCATCTGGCGTTTGATGAAATCTGTGAAGAATAGCCATGGCTCCCAGTTTGTGCAGGTTGACCACCATCTGTGACCCGCTCACCGTCTTCATATTGGCTGCAATCACTGGCATGGCAAGGGTGTTGAATTTGGGGTGCTTGAACAGAGTTACTGACAAATCCACATGGCTTCTGCTTTCCAGTTCGGAGTAGGCTGGTGTGAGATAGACGTCGCTATAATCAAGTGATTTCATAAGGTACTTCCTGGTTGTTAAGCACATCAGTTTGAAAGAATATTAACTCGATAATGTTTTAAAACAGGGTATCTCCAAAAAGGGCAGACACTCCTGCAATAAGTTGCAAAGGCAGCCATAAATGTATATACGGTCCATTTCCATGTAATCTTCATATTGTTGTTTTCAAATGACCATCAACACTGGTGCGTATTCTGTCTTATTATATGGCTTCAAATTCTTTTATTGAACCGGCGTATTCATAGTCATTTATATCTTCGTCATTAATCCAATAGTCAGAAGTAATGATGGTGTATTCGTTGGGACCGGTATTATGTATTTCCCAAATGACATCTTCAACATCAGAACAGGGCTCTTTGCCATTTAATTGATTTTCGAATAATCTTATCAAAGGGCTCCTGTTATTTAAGCCTTTGCTAATTGATTTTACGGCCAGTTCTTTGGTCAATGTGACCACTTTATCTTCAGTAAAAACCAACTCAATTTCCATTTTGGTTGCCTCGGCATTTGGAAATATTCCATTATATGCGGAGCGTAGTAACTGATTAATATTAAAAAGGATATAGTGTAAGGCTATATTCGGATTCTCATCCGATTCATTGTCTTCAGCCATTTCATGTGAAAGGTTGTGAATTTGACCGGAGGTTAATATATCTTTTAACTTATATCTCAGTAATATTTCAGTTGATTCATGGGTTTCAAAATCACTAATGGCCATTTCAACCAACTCGCGCAATTCGGAGGGATTTGATTTTTTTGCATCTGGGAAACCTAATTCTTCGAGGAGATTGATGTAGTCGGCATTGCTCCAATAGCCCGCTATCTCCGTCATTGATGTAATATCTTTTATCTTTAGTTGGAATTTCATAAGCATGGTCTCGTTTATTTTTTGAAAATTAATGCAGCATTATTCTGCTGTTTCAATTTAGCGGCACGCGGGTAAATACGTTCATGGTTAATATCGGTATGTTCTGTGAATTCATCAATTGATTTAAACTAGAATATGAATAAAGCTTCGGGCCATCCAGCCCAAAAGTAAGACTTTTGATGGTTTCTCAGTGTCATGCTGGACTTGTATAGGCAGGCGCTGGGAAATCTTGAGCCCGCCTGCGAACAGTTTCGGCATGACAGGCTACTTTATGGTTAATGTCCTCATTTTGTCAACCCGTCCGCCGTTAGACTTCTGATCCCACGGTAATAATCACGTGACCTTTTTTGTGCCCTTTGTCGACATAATGGTGTGCTTCAACAATTTGATCAAGAGACCAGCGTTTATCAATGACGGTTCTAATTTCACCCTTTTCCATAAGCGCTTGCATGAATCTGAGCTCTTCAATTTTTAATTTTATACTACCTGAAGTTTTGAGGACATTCAGATACACACCAGTTGGTTTTAAACTGTTTTTACAGATAGATTGTGAAAGCTTGCCGACGGCATCAAAAATGACATCATACCTCTCAGCGCTCTGGGTGAAATCCTCTTCGGTATAATCAATCACCTGGTCTGCGCCCAGGGAGCGCACCATGTCCATATTTGTAGTGCTGCAGACACCAACCACTTCCGCCCCCATGGTTTTGGCCAGCTGAACGGCAAAGGTTCCCACGCTGCCTGAGGCACCGTAAATAAGTATTTTTTGATGCTTTTGAAGATTGGCCATTCTGAGAAAGCGCAAGGCTGTGATCCCACCGTTGGAAACAGGTGCCGCCTCCTCATAGGACATACCTCGGGGTATTTTTGCCAGGACACCGGTTTCTGGAAAGCATGTATACTCAGCATAGGCGCCAAAACTCATTTCGGTGGCTGCGAATACTTTTTCTCCAGGTTTGAAAAGGGTGACAGATTTACCGATTGCTTCGATTTCTCCAGCTAGCTCCATCCCCAATATCTTTTTGCGTGGTCCCCTGAAACCAATCAAAACCCGCATGATGGGCTTGAACAAAAAATCCTGAACCTTGCCCAGTCCTGGTTTAAAACTGCGAATTTTGGTATCCCCAATATGCACCGTGGTGGCATGAATTTTTATCAACACCTCATGGTCTTCAGGAATGGGTTTTTCAATCTCCCGAATCTCAAGGACTTCAGGAGGTCCATATTTTGTACAAATGACTGCTTTCATTGGTCCCCTCGCTCAGCTTTTTGGTATAATATCAAGCAACTCATCATAATGGGCCCGGATATGGCCGAGATCAATTTTATTTAAAAATGAAGAGTAGGTTAAGTAGCACAACAAAAAGCGTATATGCAAGCGTA